>Ga0207696_1000009_pt1 | contig 564405 bp, 500 predicted proteins | sample KBSS54metaG_FD_184403 | JGI IMG/M metagenome (GOLD analysis project Ga0207696, IMG submission 184403) | Switchgrass rhizosphere microbial communities from Kellogg Biological Station, Michigan, USA - KBS S5-4 metaG (SPAdes) (version 2) | ecosystem: Host-associated > Plants > Roots > Rhizosphere... | reverse complement strand
TTTGCCTGGCGGCAATAGCGCGGTGGTCCCACCTGACCCCATGCCGAACTCAGAAGTGAAACGCCGTAGCGCCGATGGTAGTGTGGGGTCTCCCCATGCGAGAGTAGGACACTGCCAGGCATCAAATAAAGTCGAAAGCCTCATGCGAAAGCATGGGGCTTTTTGCTTTGGGGGCAGGAAATACCGGGCGCAGCTACGCTGCGCCTCAGTAATCTACATTTTCACGATCCCCAACTGCTGTAATAACGTCAGATTATCCTCAATATGCCAATTGGCGGTTATTGAGCCTTGCTTGATCTGATAGATATCTGTCGCAATAAAATCAATGGGTTCTCCCTTTCCCTGTTTACCCTGAAAACGGCCGGTAAAATGCCCGCTAAAGCGCAAATGCGCCACGACGCGATCGCCGGTGACAATCATCTGCGCTACCTCGCAACGTAAATCCGGGACGGCCTGGCGGAAGGTTTTCGAGGCCTGTAACGCACCGCGGATGCCCTGTATTCTACCGGCGGGTAAGGTCATATCGGTAAAGTCGCTGGCCAGCGCCTGTTTTGCCAGAGTTTCATCGCCGGTATTCCAGAAGCTGTCGTAGCGTTTGGCGGCAAGTATCTGCGCCTGCAACTGTGCGGTCGGCAGGGTGTGGTCGCTAATCAACTGCAGTGGTTCGATAAGCGGGGTTGCCAGTGCGTTGCCGGCAAAGGCCAGCAATAGTAAGGCCGTAGGCTGTTTCATGATTCTGTCTCTTGTATTGTTCAGAGCATCTATCTTGATTCTTGCTGCTCGAATGAAAAACCCCGATATCAGCGATGAACCTTTAAAGATTATTTACAACTGACAGAACGAGAAAAGGCCCCGAAGGGCCTTTGATTAGGGGGTGTTTGCTTTTTTTCACTTATTATTCGGTTAATGCGAGCTACCCTGAGAGATGCCCAGTCCGGTTTGCGAACGTACAAACTGAGAGCGGAAGCGTTCGCGCTCCTGTTGCCCGGCTAGCGAACTGTCGGTGACTGAGAACAGCCAGGTGCCCACAAATGCCACCAACATGGAGAACAGCGCCGGATATTCATAAGGGTAGATCGGTTTTTCATGGCCAAGGATCTGCACCCAAATCGTCGGGCCCAGGATCATCAGGATCACTGCGGTCAGCAAGCCAAGCCAGCCGCCGATCATCGCTCCACGGGTGGTCAGGCGTGACCAGTACATTGAAAGAATGATAATCGGGAAGTTACAGCTGGCAGCGATAGAGAAAGCCAGCCCGACCATAAAGGCGATATTCTGCTTCTCAAACAAAATTCCCAGCGCGATTGCCACGATCCCCAGGATCACTACCGTGATTTTGGAAACCCGCAGCTCATCACGTTCGGTCGCCTTGCCATCTTTAACCACGCTAGCGTACAAGTCGTGAGATACCGCAGATGCCCCCGCCAGCGTCAGGCCGGCAACCACCGCAAGGATGGTGGCAAAGGCCACTGCCGAGATAAAGCCAAGGAAGAAGTTACCGCCAACCGCGTTGGCCAAATGCACTGCCGCCATATTGGTGCCGCCCAGCAACGCACCGGTGGCATCTTTGAATGCCGGGTTAGGGCTGACCAGCAAAATAGCGCCAAAGCCGATAATAAAGGTCAGGATATAGAAGTAGCCGATAAAACCGGTGGCATAGAACACGCTCTTACGCGCTTCCTTGGCGTCACTCACGGTAAAGAAGCGCATCAGAATATGCGGCAACCCGGCGGTACCGAACATCAGCGCCAGCCCCAGGGAAAGCGCCGAAATAGGATCGGAAACCAAACCACCCGGGCTCATAATGGCGATGCCCTTCGGATGCACTTTCACGGCTTCGGCGAACAGGGTGTTGAAGTCAAAGTTGACTGATTTCATCACCATCAGAGCCATAAAGCTTGCACCGGCCAGCAGCAGCACCGCTTTGATAATCTGTACCCAGGTCGTGGCCAACATGCCGCCGAACAGCACGTACAACACCATCAAAATACCGACCAAAATCACCGCCACGTGGTAGTTCAACCCGAACAATAACTGGATCAACTTGCCGGCCCCGACCATCTGAGCAATCAGATACAGCGCGACCACCACCAGTGAACCGCAGGCAGAGAGTGTGCGGATCGGTTTTTGCTTCAGACGATAAGAGGCTACGTCAGCGAAAGTATAGCGGCCAAGGTTACGCAGGCGTTCGGCAATCAGGAACAGAATGACCGGCCAACCGATCAAAAAGCCGATAGAGTAAATCAGCCCGTCATAGCCAGAGGTATACACCAGCGCGGAAATACCCAGGAAAGAGGCCGCCGACATAAAGTCACCGGCGATGGCAAGACCGTTCTGCAGGCCGGTGATTTTCCCCCCTGCGGTATAGTAGTCCTGGCGCGAGCGGGTGCGCTTGGAGGCCCAATAGGTGATATACAACGTGGCGCCAACAAACAACACGAACATGACAATCGCCTGAATATTCAATGGCTGGCGGTGTACTTCACCACCAATGGCATCGGCAAAGGCCAACCCCGGCAGAGCCAGCAGAGCGGCGGCGGACAATAAACGCTTCATTTCTGCACCTCACGCAGGATTTCTGCAGTCAGACGATCGAACTCGCCATTGGCGCGGAATACGTAGATCCCGGTCAGAACGAAAGAGATAACGATCAGGCCCACACCCACCGGGATCCCACGGGTAATGGTCGATCCGACGGCGATCGGCGTGCCAAGCCACTGTGGATCGAACGCGATCAGTAAAATGAAGCCAACGTAAAGCACCAGCGTAATCAACGAAAGCAGCCAGGCGAAACGGCCACGTTTTCGTACCAGCTCTTTAAAACGCGGGTTTTCCTCAATCCTTTGATAAATGGTGTCATTCATCAGTGCGTCTCCAGTAGGTATTGATCGAGAACGCCGCGCTGACAGCCGTCCATCGGGTGATTTCCGGATGAACGGCCGGAGACGGCGGAAATTACGACGGTACTTTCATGGATTGTTTTTCTTCCAACAGCTTGTCGACTACGGCCGGGTCCGCCAGGGTTGAGGTATCCCCGAGATTGCTGGTGTCACCCGCCGCGATTTTGCGCAGGATGCGGCGCATGATCTTGCCTGAGCGCGTTTTGGGCAGGGAGTCTGTCCAGTGCAGCACGTCTGGCGTGGCGATCGGCCCTATTTCCTTGCGTACCCAGTTACGAACTTCGGTATAAAGTTCCGGTGAAGGTTCTTCACCATGATTCAGCGTGATATAGGCGTAAATCGCCTGGCCTTTAATGTTATGCGGAATACCGACTACCGCCGCTTCGGCGATTTTCGGATGCGAGACCAGGGCTGATTCGATTTCTGCGGTACCCAGACGGTGCCCGGAAACGTTCAGCACATCATCGACGCGACCTGTTATCCAGTAATATCCATCTTCATCACGGCGTGCGCCGTCACCGCTGAAATACATGCCTTTAAAGGTGGAGAAGTAAGTCTGCTCAAAGCGATCATGATCGCCAAACAGCGTACGCGCCTGGCCTGGCCAGGAATCGGTGATCACCAAATTGCCTTCGCAGGCACCTTCCTGCGGTGTACCGATGTTATCGACCAAGGCAGGCTGCACGCCGAAGAACGGGCGCGTGGCAGAGCCGGCTTTCAACTCGGTTGCACCCGGTAACGGGGTAATCATAAAGCCGCCGGTTTCGGTCTGCCACCAGGTGTCGACGATCGGGCATTTGCCGTTACCGATTTTGTTGTAATACCACTCCCAGGCTTCCGGGTTGATCGGCTCCCCGACCGAACCCATGATACGCAATGAATCGCGTTTGGTGCCTTCAATCGCTTTATCGCCTTCGGCCATCAGCGCACGAATGGCGGTGGGGGCGGTATACAGGATATTGACCTGGTGCTTATCAATCACCTGCGACAGGCGGTTGACGCCAGGGTAGTTCGGCACGCCTTCGAACATCAGGGTGATGGCACCGCAGGCCAGCGGGCCGTAGAGCAGATAGCTGTGGCCTGTAACCCAGCCGACGTCGGCCGTACACCAGTACACGTCACCGTCGTGGTAGTCGAAGACGTACTTGAAGGTCATGGCGGCATACACCAGATAGCCACCGGTGGTGTGCAGCACGCCCTTGGGTTTTCCGGTCGATCCGGACGTATAAAGGATAAACAACGGGTCTTCCGCATTCATCTCTTCCGGTGGGCAGTCGGCGGAAACGCCGTTGGTCAGTTCATGCCACCATAAATCACGGCCTTCCTGCCAATAACCCGGCTTGCCGGTACGTTGGAAAACGACCACGTTAGTGATGCTTTTCACGCCAGGGTTTTTCAGCGCGTCGTCGACGTTCTTTTTCAGCGGTACGGCGCGCCCGGCGCGCAGGCCTTCGTCAGCGGTGATAACCAGCTTGGAATTGGAGTCGATAATGCGGCCGGCGACCGCCTCTGGCGAGAAACCGCCAAAGATTACCGAGTGCACCGCACCGATACGTGCACAGGCCAGCATGGCGACCGCGGCTTCCGGCACCATGGGCATATAGATAGCCACGACGTCGCCTTTTTTGACGCCCAACTTTTTCAGTACGTTGGCGAACTGGCAGACATCGTGATGCAGTTGTTTGTAGGTCACTTGTTTCGACTGGGTGGGATCGTCACCTTCCCAGATAATGGCGGTCTGGTCACCGCGTTCGGCCAAGTGGCGGTCGAGGCAGTTGGCCGCCAGGTTCAGGGTACCGTCTTCAAACCAGCGGATACTGATATGGCCCGGGTCGAACGACGTGTTTTTTACCCGGCTATAAGGTTTGATCCAGTCCAGGATTTTTCCTTGCTCGCCCCAGAAAGCCTCTGGGTTTTGCACAGATTGTTGATAATATTGTTGGTATTGTTCTGGGTTAATCAGGGCGTGTTCTGCAATTGCAGAGGGAATAGCGTGTTTATGCACTTGGCTCATAGCTTTTCTCCTTGAAGTTGTTAATGATATGTCAACTGAAGGTTAAGTATAGTTTGCTATGATTCTTTGTTTCTTTTTTGCGCGGCAGATCACGCAACAAAGATATTGATTTGTAATAGTTCTGTCTCATTTGCGCTGTGTATCTATCTGCTTGACGGGAAAAAGGGACCAAATAGGTGGTTTTTGTCAGAAAAGGTTATCTAAAGAACCAAAAAGAATAAACAGTCCCAGATTAAACGCACTTCCTATAGAGCATAGCGAATATAAAACTTTGTGTATTAATTTCTGCTAAATCATTTATACGTATGCTGGCTATTAGTATGCCTGCCACTATTAATAGTGGAGTTATTATCACTACTATTAGCTTAATAAGCCTGCCTGGGCGTTGTCGTGTTTGATAGATACTTTGCTGAAGACTGGTTTTAGAAGAATAATTCTCATTTGTGTTCCCAACGAAAAATATCAATAAAATAATTACCAGACGAAATATTTTTGTTTTCATTTTAAAAACTTTTATGCAACATAATATAAACATCGTTAGTGGACTAAATATGCAGATTCTGCGAAAAATAACGCATTTTTATTATGGCTAAAAATCAATCGATCGGATTAATGTGTGATTTACTGCACATAAAATTATGTTTTTAATAACAAGTAATTATGCTATGTGACGCTGGAGTGAATAATTTTTATGATTCGATTCAGCGCGCAAGCCTGATAAAACAAGGGTTGCAGACAAGGTCGCTCAAATGGTACTGATTTAAGCAACGTCACACTAAGGGCAGGTGGACGCTTTCTCGTAATGAACATAAGCCCGTATTAAATGATTAATTATTCTTTTCTTCGTGTTGCAATTAAATACGTTGAAAGGAGTCTTTTGAGGACTCTTTGGGTATGAAAAGTGTAAAAATTAGCCTTGCTTGGCAAATCCTGATAGCGCTGGTACTAGGTATTATCGTCGGCGCGGTACTTCATAATCAGACGGAGTCACGCGAGTGGCTGGTCAGTAATATTCTTAGTCCGGCCGGTGATATCTTCATTCGTTTGATCAAGATGATTGTCGTGCCTATCGTTATTTCTACGTTGGTGGTAGGTATCGCCGGAGTTGGTGATGCGAAAAAGTTAGGCCGCCTCGGATTGAAAACCATTGTTTATTTCGAAGTGATTACCACTGTCGCCATTGTGGTGGGGCTGACGCTGGCTAATGTTTTTCAACCCGGTCACGGCATCGATATGTCGACGCTGACGGCGGTCGATATCTCCCAATATGAAAAAACTACCGAGCAAGTGCAAAGTGGTTCGCACAGCTTGGTGGGAACCATTCTGTCGTTGATTCCTTCGAACGTCTTTGCCTCCATGGCCAAAGGCGACATGCTGCCGATTATCTTCTTCTCGGTGCTGTTTGGCCTTGGCCTGTCGTCATTGCCGAAAGAAACCAAAGAACCGCTGCTGAAGGTGTTTAAAGCCGTTTCCGAAAGCATGTTCAAAGTCACCCATATGATCATGCGTTATGCGCCAATTGGGGTATTTGGTCTGATCTCAGTGACGGTAGCCAACTTCGGTTTCGCTTCGCTGTTGCCGCTCGCCAAACTGGTGTTATTGGTGTACTTCGCCATCGCCTTTTTCGCTCTGGTGGTGCTGGGTGTGGTCGCCCGCTTGTGCAACCTGCGTATCTGGACGCTAATCCGCATCCTGAAGGACGAGCTGATCCTGGCTTATTCCACCGCCAGTTCGGAAACTGTATTGCCACGCATTATTGAAAAGATGGAAGCCTACGGTGCACCGAAGGCGATCACCAGCTTTGTGGTGCCCACCGGTTACTCCTTTAATCTGGACGGTTCCACGCTGTACCAGAGCATTGCCGCCATCTTTATTGCGCAGTTGTACGGGATTGAGTTGTCTTTAGGCCAGGAAATCGTGCTGGTGGTAACGCTTATGGTCACCTCCAAGGGGATCGCAGGCGTACCCGGCGTTTCGTTCGTGGTGCTGCTGGCGACCTTGGGCAGCGTCGGTATTCCGCTGGAAGGGCTGGCGTTTATTGCCGGCGTCGACCGTATCCTGGATATGGCGCGCACCGCTTTGAACGTAGTGGGTAATGCGCTGGCGGTACTGGTCATTGCCAAATGGGAACATCAATTCGACAGTAAAAAAGCGCTGGCTTATGAGAAAGAGTTCTTGTCAGGCAATGCCAAACAGGCAAGCGAGTCTTAACAGTCTGCTTGTGTAATTATTAGGAAACCCGCCTTACGGCGGGTTTTTTTATGCCCGATTTCTGGCGGGCCAGGTAGCGAATGTAAAGAATGATCTCTTTGGAGTTACTTTAGTTTTTTAATATGCCTGCTGTGATTTATTAGCCAACAAAATCAGTGTGTTTACTTTTTTTTGTTAAAAGTTCCCGGCTGTTTTCCCTTGTCAGATTCGTTGCTGCTTCTATGGTTAATAAGGGCCTTTCCTGATGGAGGAACGGCGCTGTGCGTGTAAAAAATGCCCCATGCCAATTTTGGCTTTGGGATAAAACCATCATTTTGATTCATGTAATTGGCTCCTGGGCGGGTAGGCGAGAGCCTGTTTGTCCCCAACAGAGAGATGCATGCCGTGACGATACTTAAACCCCTGATAGCCAGAAACCGCAGTTGGGCGCTACAGCAGCGCCAGCGCAACCCGCATTACTTCCGCAAGCATGTCGCCGGTCAGCAGCCGCTGGCGTTGTGGATAGGCTGTTCCGACAGTCGTGTCCCGGCCGAGGTACTGACCGGCGCACACCCTGGTGAGCTTTTCGTTCATCGCAATATCGCCAATATGGTTCTTGAGGATGACGATAGTCTGATGAGCGTATTGCAATATGCGCTGGAATATCTGCACGTCTCCGCCATTGTATTGTGCGGCCATTACGGTTGCGGCGGCGTACAGGCCGCGGTGGCGCTACCGGAAATGCCGCTGTCGCGGGAGGACAGCGCGTTGGCGCGGCGGATGGCGCATTTGCGGTATTCGCTGGAACATAACTTGCAAGATTATCGGCAGGCAGAGGATGACGATGCTACGCGTCTGAACCGGCTTATCGACGCGCACGTAGTGACCCAGTTCACCCATTTGATTGCCAGCGAACCGGTGCGCCGACACTGGGAGCAGGGCAAGATGCTGGACGTTTTTGGCTGCGTGTACGATCTGCAAGAAGGGCATTTGAAGGAGCTCGTCCATCAGAACGCTGCGGAGGTGGGTCATGAACTTCAGCACTCTGCGTAATGATATTCCCGCCGGCATAGTGGTGTTTCTGGTGGCATTGCCGCTCAGCCTTGGCATTGCGCAGGCCAGTGGCTTACCTCCTTTTGTCGGGCTGCTGACCGGGGTCATCGGCGGAATCGTGGTCACCTTGTTGAGCCCTTCGCGCTACGCTGTCAGCGGGCCTGCGGCCGGCCTGGTCACCATTGTGACCGCTGCCATGGAAACGCTGGGTTCGTTTTCATTGTTGCTGGTGGCGCTGATGCTGGCGGGGGCGTTGCAGCTTATTTTCGGCCTGCTGCGCGCCGGACGGTGGATTGCGCTGGTGCCCGGTACGGTGATCCAGGGCATGCTGGTGGCCATCGGTATTTTGCTGATCATGCAGCAGGTGCCGGTAGCGTTGGGCGTACAGGGGGACGCGAGCCTGAAGGCGTTGCTGGCAGAGGGTGCCGAGCTGTTGTCGCCCGCCTCGGCGCTGGTTGCCTTGGGTGCCCTGTTGATCATGTGGCTGTGGACCACTGCACCCGTGAAACGGATCCCGTTGGCCCGTTATCTCCCTGGCCCGTTGGTGGCGGTGCTCTGGGGCAGCCTGGCCGTGGTCTTTGGCGAGCGGTGGATGCCGGAAAGCATCGGCGCCATGCCGCGCATTTCACTGCCTAAATTCGGTAGCGCCGAGGCGCTGGGCGAGCAGCTCAGCCGCCCGGACTGGCAAGGTGCCTGGCGCAACCCTTCGGTTTATCTCATCGCGCTGACGTTGGCGCTGGTGGCTAGCCTGGAAACCCTGCTGAGTCAGGAGGCGCTGAAAAAACTGAAATCTCAAACGCCGGCGCCTTCGCCGGACAAGGAAATGCGCGCGCAGGGCGTCGGGAATATGCTGAGCGGCTTTCTCGGCGGTCTGCCGATCACTGCGGTGATTGTCCGTAGCTCGGTGAACGTCAATGCAGGAGCGCGTAGCCGCATTTCGATTCTGCTGCACGGTGTGCTGTTGCTGTTATGCGGCCTGTTCTTCAGCGATGCGCTAAACACCATCCCGTTAGCCAGCCTGGCGGCGGTATTGCTGTATACCGGTTATAAGCTGGCCTCTCCGGCATTGTTTATCGCCCAGTGGCGTCAGGGATTGCCGCAATTTATTCCCTTCATCCTCACTGTGTCCTGCATCATTATCTTCGGCATGCTGGCGGGCATTGCGATCGGGCTGATGGCGCAACTGCTGTGCAGTACCTACAAAAGCCACCGTAATGCGCTGCAACTGAGTTGTTACGACGATCATTATGTGGTGCGGTTTCACCAGAACCTGACTTTTCTGCATAATCCGCGGCTGCAAAGCCTGCTGGCGCAGATACCCGATAATTGCGTAGTGATCGCCGAGCATGATAACGCCGACTATATCGACCCGGATGTGAGGGCGGTGTTGGCTGATTTCGGCGCCGGGGCGGCCGAGCGGGGGATCCAACTGAGCCGTTGGCCCGTCGGGTGAGGCTTTCAGGCTGAATAATCGGATTCGTTCGATGGAGAGCCCATACCCCAGAAAGTAAAGAACCCGCCATAGGCGGGTTCTTTTAAATAGGGCGACCGGGCTCGGACAACCGGCGCTTGCGCCGGGTTGAACAACGCTTCAGCGTTGGCCCTCAAGCCCTGATAACACAGTGCGTTACTTGTCGCGAAATGCATTGTGCAGCAGTTGCCACATATGATGAGCCGCCGGGGTAAAGCGCCGGTCAGAGCTGCGCAACAGATGGCACTGGGCGCTGCTGGCGATTGGGTGATCGAGCGGCACTGCCACCAGAGAACCCTGCCGGACAGGATCGGCGGCGGCAGAGGCAGTCATAAACGAAATCCCCAGCCCTGCCTGACTCAGTCCCATGGCGGTGGAAAACTGATTACAGCGATACGCCGGGTGAAATTGCAAGCCCAGACTTTTGAACATCGCATTCATATGCCGTTGAAGACCGAAATGTTCCGTCAGCGCAATCAGCTGATAATCGACCAGCTCTTCAATGGTAATGCTACTGTGCCCGGCAATCGGGTGCTGCGGCGAGACTACCGCGCAGATTGGCCCCCACTGAAAGCTGTGCCGTTTAAGTTCCGGCGTGCCAATCGGTCCGAACGCCAGAGCCATATCCGCTTCGCCGCTGACAATATCGTTGAGCATCTCCTGCAGGCTGCCGACCACAATGTCGACAAAAACCTGAGGGTAAGACCGGGCAAACTCACGCATTACCCCTTCGATAAATGCGGTGATAAGCCCGCCGCCGATGCGCACGGATATTGTACCTCCGCGCATATGGCGCAGGTCTTTGAGCTGACTTTCCAACTTCTCACGTCTCTGGCGGCTGGTAAGATGGTCCTCTGCCAGCAGGCGGCCCGCTTCGGTCAATACCACATTTCGCCCACGCCGCTCCAGCAACGGCAACTGTAGCGCCCGCTCCAGTTGGGCGATCTGTCGGCTAATCACCGACGGATTAACACCAAGAATATCTGCCGCACGGCGGATACCTCCCTGGTTGCCCACTTCATACAGATAGCCGACCTGTCTGTCCTGATACATTTTTACCTTCCTCCCCGATCGTTGACCTGAGGGCAACAATAATATCATTAATCGGATATTTATCATCATGATTGAATAGTGATAATCGAATTAACCGCTCAATTCTTGATATGAATGAAAATACATTTCTGAAAAGAAATCGATTTGCCTCAAAAGGGGGCCCGGTAATGGTGAAGTGGCATTTTATTAGAGCGTGCTCGGGTTTTCTTTAAATAATTTTTCGTTAATTTTTATTTTTGTTCCCTGTATTTTATGGGAGGGGGTTGTCGCGTAAAAAATTTTAGCAAAAGGTTTTAATTTTATCTGCCAGCTATTCAGGCACGGATCCTGCTTAGTAACAGGGGATTGTCATCTGATTATTTTGAAGAGAGATGTTATGAGCGAATCGAAAATTTTGGAGAAGCCCGAGAAAGCGCTTGCTGATGAGTGGAGAGTCGGGCCTGGTGCCTGGCTCTCCCTGATTATTGTCCTGCTGGTTTTCTCCGGCTTCTTTTTTAAAGTCGACGGTATGGCGTGGCTGGGGGCGTTTGACTTCACTACGCTTGGCGGTGCATTCGGCACCATGAAGTCACCGGAAACCAACACCTTTATCGGCAGTGGCGGTATCAGCGCGAAAGCTGGTTTTCTTTTTGCGCTATCGTTGGTGCCCACGGTGATGCTGGCGCTGGGGTTGCTGGAAGTTTTTACCCACTACGGAGCGATCCGTGCGGCGCATAAATTGCTGACACCGCTACTGAAACCGCTGCTCGGTATTCCGGGTTATACCGGGCTGGCGTTGATTACCGATTTGCAAAGTACCGATGCCGGTGCGGCACTTACTAAAGAGCTGTATGACAGCGAAAAAATTACTCGTAAAGACGTGGTGATTATGGGGGCGTGGCAATATTCAGGTGCCGGGTTAATTAACAACTATTTCTCCATCGGTTCGGCTATGTTTGCTTCTCTGACCATCCCGATAATTATTCCATTGGTGCTGATGTTCGTTATGAAGTTTGTTGGCGCCGTCATAGTTCGCCTGACATTAAATACTGTGTATAAGAGGGATTTCGATAATGAGTAATACCACAAGAGTCTCTGGTAACCCGTTCGATATTTTCATTATTGGCGCGCGTAAAGGATTTAATATCGCCATCAATAATCTGATGCCGAATGTATTAATGGCGTATGTGATTGCTGAAATGCTAAATTTACTCGGCGTGATGCAGGCCATTGGTCATATTTTTTCGCCGTTAATGGGGGTGTTCGGCCTGCCGGGCGAAGCTATCACCGTGTTGCTGACTGCCTGGCTCTCGTCGTCGGCGGGCACTGGCGTTGCTATCAGCCTACTGAGCAAAGGCACGCTGGATATCGGGCAGATCACCATCCTCGCACCAGCCATTTTTTTAATGGGTTCACAGCTACAGTATATGGGCCGTCTTTTGGGGGTAGCCGATGTCCCGAAGAAGTACTGGCCGCTACTGATGGTCGTCAGCATTCTCAACGCGGTTATCTCTATGCTGGTAATGCGAGTTATTGCTTGAATGAAGCACATTAAGGAGTAAGACGTGTCACGCACACTAGATCACTTTAATTACCTGCATCAGATCCCGGAACTCGGGTTCGAAGAGTATAAAACCTCCGCTTATATCGCGGGGGTACTGGAGGCAGTGGGCTACCAGGTCACGCGCCAGGTTAATGGAACTACCGGTATCATGGCCGTTCTGGATAGCGGCAAACCGGGGCCAGTGTTGGCGTTGCGTGCCGATATGGATGCGCTCGGACATATTATTGATGGCGAGCATGTGGCGCGCCATACCTGCGGCCACGATGGTCACTCCTCTGTGGTGCTGACCACCGCCCAGGAAGTGATGGCGGAGGGCCTGGTGAAAAAGGGTAAACTGAAGTTTATCTTCCAGCCGGCCGAGGAACTGGGCACCGGTGCAATAGCCCTGACCGAAGGCGGCGTACTGGAGGATGTTGATATGCTGCTCGGTTTCCACCTGCGCCCGTTGGAAGAGTGCTCTCTGGGGCAGGCGGTGCCGGCGATGTATTACTCAGCCTCAGCCACCGTTGAAGTTACATTTCATGGAAAAGCAGCGCACGCCGCGCGCCCTCATCTTGGCGTGAATGCGCTAGATGCTGCCGCTCACGCGGTACAGGCGGTCAACGGTATTCACCTTGCGCCATCGCTGACCTGGAGCGCGAAAGCCACGCGTTTTCTCTGCGACGCCGGGGTCACCAACTCTATTCCGGACAAAGCGCAAGTGTGCTGGGATCTGCGTGCGGCTGAAAACGAAGCCATGGATGCGTTAAAACCACAGGTGTTGCGCGCTATCGAGAGTAGTGCGGCAGCCTACGGCGCACGGGCTGAAATACGTATTATGAAAGAGATGCCGGCAGCGATCATTGATGACGAGGCAACCGAAGTTGTCTCCCGCGCTATTCGCAGCGTGTTCGGAGACGCCGGGCTGACCGCGCCAAAATCGACACCGGGCAGTGAAGATTTCTTCCACTACCTGCGTCTGCGCCCGCAGGTTAAGGGCGGTTTCTGGGGGCTGGGAGCTAACCTGACGCCAGGGCTGCATCACCCGGAAATGCACTTTGATCGCGACGCACTGGCGCTCGGCGTTAAAGTGTTTAAAGCCTGTGTTCAGGATGTGCTGGGGTGAGCCGGCGACGCTGCGTCGTTTGATGTCCATGACACTTCGGCCGAATAATCGAACTTGTTCGATGGAGAGTCCATCCCCTGAAAAGCAAAAAACCCGCCATAGGCGGGTTCTTCTAAATAGGGCGACCGGACTCGGACAACCGGTGCTTGCGCCGGGTTGAACAACGCTTCAGCGTTGGCCCGCAGGGTGAGGCCTTCGGCCGAATAATCGAACTCGTTCGATGGAGAGTCCATCCCCTGAAAAGCAAAAACCCAGCCATAGGCTGGGTTCTCTAAATATGGTGCCCGGACTCGGAATCGAACCAAGGACACGGGGATTTTCAATCCCCTGCTCTACCGACTGAGCTATCCGGGCAACGCGCAGCATTAAACCGTATTGGGCGGGGGCCGTCAACGGCTTTATGCGTCAAATACCTGAAAAAGCATTCGGTTGCTGACTTTTCAGGCAAGGCGCGCAAAAGTACGCCCATTTTGGTTGCGAAAGTGCCTCGTCAGCCCAGCCTTTCGCCATTCAATCAGCCTAAAGCACCGTTTCTGCGGCACTGCGCTACCTGCAAGATATCTTCCGCCAGCCGTTTGGCGACGGATACATCCTGGAGCTGGCGTTTTACCAGCAGTTTGCTCAGGCAGCCTTCCTGAATCAGCTCCATCTGCTGCGCCACCATATCGGCGTCGTCGGCGTCCATTTGGCGCAGCAGGTCGCGGGTCAGCTCCAGCGACGTCAGCTTTTGCTGCTCCGCCAATTGGTGTATCGGGTGATCCACCTCCGGGAAGAAGCTGCAGGCGGCAATAAACAGGCAGCCGGGATAACGATCGTGCCGGACGTACTCCGCCAGAACGTCATAGCGCGCCAGCAGCTTTTGCTGCGGGCTCAGGGTTTCGTCCAACAGCAGTTGGCGGCGCCAGGTGTCGATTTGCTGGCCGTGGTAGCGCAGGCTGTCGTACAGCAGCGCCTCGCGATCCGGCCAGAAGCGTTTCAGATCGCCCGGCTGCACGTCGAGTTTGTTTGCCAGCATTTCCAATGTGGTGGTCGCCAGGCCCTGTTGTTCCAACAGCCCCAGTGCCGTATCAAGGACGTGTTCGCGTTGCACTTGTGCTCCCTCCAAATTCGGTTCTGATCCACAGTGTCGTTTACCGCACTGTTTTCTGCAAATGCGCGCTGAACGCAGGCGCATTCATAAACCCGGTGACGCGTGCGGCCGGCACTTCCTGGCCCGCGCCGTTAAAGAACAGAATGGTCGGCAGCCCAAGGACCTTCAGGTGCTTGAGCAGCGCCGCCTGTTCGGCGTTGTTGGCGGTCACATCCGCCTGCAGCAGTACGGCATCGGCCAGCTTAGCCTGAACTGCCGCATCGCTGAAAGTATATTTTTCGAACTCCTTGCAAGCGACGCACCAGTCGGCGTACAGATCCAGCATCACCGGTTTCCCCTGTGCCTGCTGCAGCGCCAGATTGAGTTGTTCTACGTTATTAATCCGCGCGAAGTTCAGGTGCGCCGGCGCCCTCTGCTGGGCGTCATTGGTGCCGAAGGCCCAGTCTTGTAGCGGCCTTGCGGCGATCACCGCCGCTGCCAGCAATAGCAACTGCAATGCACGCGCCCAGCCGCGCGAGGTTTTCAGGCTCAGCGCGAATGCCCAACTGAAGAACGCCACCCCGAGCAGGCTCCATAACCTCAGTCCCCATGCATCGCCGATTACCCGCTCCAACAAGAAGACCGGCAGCGCCAGGATCACAAAGCCGAAGGCTTCTTTTACATACTGCATCCACGGCCCGCTGCGTGGCAGAAGACGATTGCCGAACAGGGTGACGAGCACCAGCGGAATACCCATCCCTAGCGCGTACAAGTACAGCGTGCCACCGCCGGCCCACATATTGCCGCTCTGGGCGATGTAAAGCAGGATGGCGCTGAGCGGCGCGGTGGTGCAGGGCGAACAAATTAATCCGGCCAGCGCGCCCATCAGGAATACCCCGGGCAGCGAGCCGCCCTTTTGGGTGTTGCTCCAGCCTGCCAGCCGCGTTTGCAGCGAAGAGGGCAACTGCAGCGAATACAGGCCAAACATCGACAGCGCCAGCGCGATAAACAGCACCGACAGGCCGATCAGCACATACGGGTGCTGCAACGCCGCCTGGAACTGCAACCCGGCGGCCGCGACCACCAGACCAAGCAGGGTATAGGTTAGCGCCATGCCCTGTACGTAAACCACCGCCAGCGCCAGAATGCGTCCGCTGCTGTGTGGCTTTTCGCGGCCCAGAATGATGCCGGAAATCAATGGGTACATCGGCAGCACGCAAGGGGTGAAGGCAATGCCAATGCCAATCAACAGGGCCCAAAGTGGCGAAAACGGCAGGTTGGCTGGCGCGGGTTCCGTTGGCGCGTCAGCGGACGGGGTTGCGGCGGCACTCACCGCATCCAGTGGGATCACACGCGTTTCAGGCGGGTAACAGAAGCCGGCTTCTGCACAGCCCTGATAGGTCACGCTCAGGCTGGCCCCTTTGGCCGCCTGTTGCAGTGGAATATTCAGAGCGAGCTGTTGCTTGAAAATAGCGACTTCACCGAAGAACTCGTCCTTGTGGCTCAGCCCTTCGGGCAGTTCAACGGTGCCTAGCGTTGCCTGCTGCGGTACCAGTTTGATTTGCTGACGATAAAGGTAGTAACCGGGACGGATTTGCCAGCTCAGGGCCAACTGGCGATCTTGCTGCTTAAAATCAAAGGCGAATGCCTGATCGATGGGCACGAACTGGCTGCCGCCGCTTTGACCGAACAGCGATGCCTGAGCCGCCTGCGGCAAAAAAAACAGGCTGCAGATCAGGAAGATTAATTTAATGAGGCGTTGATCCATAACAGGTAGTCTTTATCTCCAGCCATCACCGGCAGCACCAACAGCTCGGGCGTTTGATACGGGTGATGTTGTTTCAGGGTGCTGAGCAGGGCATCTTGATGGCGGCGATCGCTTTTGAACAGCATCTGCACTTCGTACTCCTGTTCCAGTTTCCCTTCCCAGTAATATAGCGATGTCGCACCGGGCAGCAGCGTGGCGCAGGCCGCCAGCTTTTCCCCTAAAACCCGGGCCGCCAGGTCTTGCGCGGTAGCCTCATCGGGTGCAGTGCAGAGTATGACGACAGCTTCGCAATCAGACATCTTCAGCCCTCTCATCCAGATTATCAGTAGGCACTATACCCTGAAGGCGAGTTGGCTAGAAGGCGAGTTTATCGCCAGTGAGGCGAGGTTCGGGGGAGAACCGGGGCCGCAGCCCCGGTCAAAAGATTACAGCATCACGCTGCCCAGCAGGAAACCGAACAGCACCGCCAATACTACCCCGATGGTGCCGGGGATAAAGAACGGGTGGTTAAACACGAAACGCCCGATGCGCGTGGTGCCGGTATCGTCCATCTGCACCGCCGCGACCAGTGTCGGGTAGGTTGGCAGAATGAACAGGCCGGAAACGGCGGCGAAGGACGCGATGGCGGTCAGCGGCGAGACGTTCAGCGCCAGCGCCATCGGCATCAGCGCCTTGGCGGTGGCGGCCTGCGAGTACAGCAGCGCAGAACAGAAGAAGAAAATCACCGCCAGCAGCCACGGATGGGATTGAATCACAGCGCCTGCGGTCTCTTTGATCCAGTCGATGTTGGCCTGCACGAAGGTATCGCCCAACCAGGCCACGCCCAGGATACAGATACAGGCGCTCATACCGGCTTTGAAGGTACTGGAGTTGAGCACCATATCGGTATCGACGCGGCACAGCAGAGTGGTCAGCGTGGCGACGCTCAGCATGATGATCAAAATGGCATTGGTGGTGTTCATCAAAGGTTTTGCCACCAACCCAAGGCCCGGGCTGTTGATGATGGCGTAGGCCACCACGCAGACCACACCCAGCAGGAACAGCAGCACCGAGGCTTTGGCGCGTGGTTTGATGTCTATCGCCTTGTTGCCGCGCAGGGTAATCAGTCCTTCTTCCAGGCGTTTCAGGTAAACCGGGTCGTCAGACAGTTTGGAATCAAACAGCCAGGACACCAGCAGCGACATCAACAGCACGGCGCAGAAGGTGGACGGCATCACCACCATCAGCATATGCAGATAGCTGACGCCATGACCTTCCATCACCGAAGACATATACACTACGGCGGCGGAAATCGGCGAGGCGGTGATGGCAATCTGCGCCGCCACTACGGCGGTAGACAGCGGTCGGCAAGGCTTGATGCCCTGTTCTTTCGCCACTTCGGCGATGACCGGCAGGGCGGAGAGGGAGATATTGCCGGTACCGGCGAAGATAGTCAGGAAATAGGTGACGATCGGCGCCAGAATCGTGATGTGTTTAGGGTTCTTGCGCAGCAGTTTTTCCGTTTGCTGGACCAGATAATCCATACCGCCGGCCACCTGCATGGCCGAGATCGCGGCAATCACCGCCATGATGATGGAAATCACGTCGAAAGGGATGCTGCCCGGCTTAACGCCAATCAACGCCAGGACCAAAACCCCCAACCCGCCTGCAAATCCGATACCGATACCGCCCAATCTGGCCCCTAAAAAAATGGCCAGCAGAACGATAACCAATTCTACGGCTAACATAGTATCTACTCCTTAAAATAAGATTATTTGAAAATAAAAAGTTAAAAATTTGTGGGCGACAGAAAGTAAAAAGGCACGCTATCCAGAGGATTTAGCGTGCCTTTTAGGGCTACCGGGTGTATCTGTTATTGTTCATTTTCATCCGTATAGCGTTTGGCTTTATAGGCCGGGTGCATCAGGTTCTCCACGGAGAAGATGTCATCCAGCTCGGCTTCGGTCAGCAGGCCGCGTTCCAGTACCACTTCACGTACGCTTTTGCCGGTTTCGGCACAGATCTTCCCGACGATGTCACCGTTGTGGTGGCCAATGAACGGGTTGAGATAGGTGACGATACCGATAGAATTGAACACGTAGTGTTCGCAGACTTCTTTATTCGCGGTAATGCCGTTAATGCATTTTTCCAGCAGGTTATAGCAGGCGTTGGTCAGGATGTGGATTGACTCAAACATCGCCTGGCCAATCACCGGCTCCATCACGTTCAACTGCAGCTGGCCCGCTTCGGCGGCCATGGTAACGCAAGTGTCGTTGCCAATCACCTTGAAACACACTTGATTGACCACTTCAGGTATCACCGGGTTCACCTTGGCCGGCATGATGGAGGAACCCGCCTGCAGTTCCGGCAGGTTGATTTCGTTCAGGCCAGCGCGCGGGCCAGAGGACAGCAGGCGCAGGTCGTTACAGATCTTGGACAGTTTCACCGCCAGACGTTTCAACGCGCTGTGTACCATCACGTAGGCGCCGCAGTCGGAGGTGGCTTCGATCAGGTCTTCGGCCGGTACCACCGGCAGGTTGCTGACTTCCGCCAGCTTTTGCACCGCCAACTGTGGGTAGCCTTCCGGCGTGTTCAGCGCAGTACCAATCGCCGTGGCCCCCAGGTTCACTTCCAGCAACAGTTCTGCCGTGCGATGCAGGTTGCGGGTTTCTTCTTTCAGCAGCACGCTGAACGCGTGGAATTCCTGGCCCAGAGTCATAGGCACGGCATCCTGCAACTGCGTGCGGCCCATTTTAAGAATGGTTTCGAACTCTTTCGCCTTGCGATCAAAGCCTTCACGCAACTGGTTAATGGCGTCGATCAGTTTCTGGTTGGAGGCGTAAACCGCAATGCGGAAACCGGTGGGGTAGGCGTCGTTGGTGGATTGGCATTTATTAAGGTGATCGTTAGGATTCAGATACTGATATTCGCCTTTCTGATGGCCCATCAGTTCCAGACCGATATTCGCCAGCACTTCGTTGGTGTTCATGTTCAGCGAGGTACCTGCGCCGCCCTGGAACACATCGACCGGGAACTGGTCCATGCATTTGCCTTTATCCAGCACTTCGTCACAGGCTTGAATGATGACATCAGCGATTTTACGCGGAATGGTTTTCAGTTCTTTATTCGCCATCGCTGCGGCTTTTTTTACCATTACCATGCCACGGACAAACTCGGGCACATCGCTGATTTTGCTGTTGCTGATATAGAAGTTTTCAATCGCACGCAGGGTATGAACACCGTAATAGGCTTCTGCGGGGACTTCACGTGTTCCTAACAGGTCTTCTTCGATACGAATGTTGTTTGACATGAGAACCTTCTTTATATTGCTGCCGAATTAATTAATAGTCAGGGAATCAAATTATGTTGCCGAAGGCTTCAGGCATGAAACGATTAACCATAGCGCCCGTTGCAGCCCAGATCATATGCTGGTTAGTAATAAATGACTGAATCCAGATCACCTTCTGAGCCTTCTGGAATCACGCTTTTCCTGTTCTGTGATCTCATTCACGTTTGTTAACTTTAGCAATAAAAAAGGCCGTTGGTTGAAATGACGGCGGGATGACCCCATTGTAATGGTGTCGGCCGTTTACCGGCCCCCCTTTTCACCTTGCCGCCACCGTGCGGGAACGTGCCGTTACTTATAGGAGAACCAGGTGCGCTGGTTACCGTTACTGCTGATATTTCTGTTGGCTTACATCGAAATATCTCTATTTATCAAAGTCGCCGCCGTATTGGGCGTGGCGATAACCCTGTTGCTGGTGGTATTCACTTCCTGCGTCGGCATCTCGTTGGTGCGCAACCAGGGCATGAAAACCTTCGTGCAAATGCAACAAAAACTGGCTGCCGGAGAAAGCCCGGCTGCGGAAATGGTGAAAAGCGTTTCACTGGTACTGGCGGGCTTCCTGCTGTTGGTGCCGGGATTCTTTACCGACTTCCTTGGCCTGCTGTTGCTGCTGCCGCCGGTGCAAAAATCGCTGACGCTGAAATTGATGCCGCATCTTTCGGTCTACCGTCCCGGCGGCTGGAGCCAGGGCGGCGATGCCACCAACGGCAACACCTTCGATGGCGAGTTTCAACGTAAGGACGACGATCGTTATACGTTGGATCATCAGCCGGACGATCATGACAAGCGCAACGATCGTTGAAAAAACGCGGCCTCGGCCGCGTTTTTCACATTTTGCTCCTCTGGATTGCCGTCAAAAGCGAAAATTTTTTTGACTGGCCCCTTGAAGGGGGATGGAATGCCCCCATTTCAAATCCCACGAGGCCGGTAACAACAATCCGGTGACAACCCTAAATCTGATAGAAACCTTCTTACAGGAGAGCGTTCAATGAGTATTCGTCCATTGCATGACCGCGTTATCGTCAAGCGCAAAGAAGTTGAATCAAAATCTGCTGGCGGCATCGTTCTGACTGGCTCTGCAGCGGGTAAATCTACTCGTGGTGAAGTTGTGGCAGTGGGTAAAGGGCGTGTTCTGGAAAGCGGCAACATCCAACCGCTGGATGTGAAAGTTGGCGATATCGTGATTTTCAACGACGGCTACGGCGTGAAAGCAGAGAAGATCGACAATGAAGAAGTGTTGATCATGTCCGAAAGCGACATTCTGGCAATTGTTGAAGCGTAATTACGCTTTATCTTCTGAACTGAACGAAACGAGTTGAAGGGAAATACCAATGGCAGCTAAAGACGTAAAATTCGGCAATGACGCTCGCGTGAAAATGCTCCGCGGCGTGAATGTTCTCGCTGATGCAGTAAAAGTGACCCTGGGCCCGAAAGGCCGTAACGTAGTGCTGGATAAATCCTTCGGCGCTCCTACCATCACTAAAGATGGCGTATCCGTTGCCCGTGAAATCGAACTGGAAGACAAGTTTGAAAACATGGGTGCGCAGATGGTGAAAGAAGTGGCCTCCAAAGCGAACGACGCTGCGGGCGACGGCACCACCACTGCAACCGTACTGGCTCAATCCATCATCACCGAAGGCCTGAAAGCAGTAGCTGCCGGCATGAACCCGATGGATCTGAAGCGCGGTATCGACAAAGCGGTTATCGCCGCTGTTGAAGAGCTTAAAAAACTGTCCGTACCTTGCTCTGACTCCAAAGCTATCGCTCAGGTAGGCACCATCTCTGCAAACTCCGACGAAACCGTGGGTAAACTGATTGCAGAAGCCATGGAGAAAGTGGGCAAAGAAGGCGTCATCACCGTTGAAGAAGGCACTGGCCTGCAAGACGAGCTGGACGTCGTTGAAGGTATGCAGTTCGACCGCGGTTACCTGTCCCCGTACTTCATCAACAAACCAGAAACCGGCTCTATCGAACTGGAAAGCCCGTTCATCCTGCTGGCTGACAAAAAAATCTCCAACATCCGTGAAATGCTGCCGGTACTGGAAGCCGTGGCGAAAGCCGGCAAACCGCTGCTGATCATCGCTGAAGATGTTGAAGGCGAAGCGCTGGCTACTCTGGTGGTCAACACCATGCGCGGCATCGTGAAAGTGGCTGCGGTTAAAGCACCTGGTTTCGGCGACCGTCGTAAAGCCATGCTGCAGGATATCGCTACCCTGACTGGCGGTACCGTTATCTCTGAAGAGATTGGTCTGGAGCTGGAAAAAGCGACTCTGGAAGACCTGGGTACGGCTAAACGCATCGTTATCAACAAAGACACCACTATCATCATCGATGGCAATGGTGAAGAACCTGCGATCCAGGGCCGCGTGTCCCAGATTCGTCAGCAGATCGAAGAAGCAACTTCTGATTACGACCGTGAAAAACTGCAAGAGCGCGTAGCTAAACTGGCTGGCGGCGTTGCGGTAATCAAAGTCGGTGCTGCTACCGAAGTTGAAATGAAAGAGAAGAAAGCTCGCGTTGAAGATGCTCTGCACGCAACCCGTGCAGCGGTAGAAGAAGGCGTAGTTGCTGGTGGTGGTGTTGCGCTGATTCGCGCTGCGTCCAAACTGAGCGATCTGCGTGGCGTGAACGAAGATCAGAACGTGGGTATCAAAGTTGCGCTGCGCGCAATGGAATCACCACTGCGTCAGATCGTTCTGAACTGCGGCGAAGAGCCATCTGTTGTTGCCAACACCGTGAAAGCGGGCGAAGGTAACTACGGTTACAACGCAGCAACTGAAGAATACGGCGACATGATCGCGATGGGTATCCTGGATCCAACCAAAGTAACCCGTTCTGCTCTGCAGTACGCGGCTTCTGTGGCTGGCCTGATGATCACCACCGAGTGCATGGTGACCGACCTGCCGAAAAACGATGCGCCTGATTTAGGCGGCGCTGGCGGTATGGGCGGCATGGGTGGCATGGGCGGCATGATGTAATCATCCCCCACACTGTCTGTGTGCTGAGAACCCCGGTCAATTGGCCGGGGTTTTTTTATTCTGTGCTCTTTGCCGCACTGTATTTGATGATATTTTTGCAGCCCGGAGCGATTTAGCTGGTAAACTGATATTTCATCAGCTGTCGCTCAAGGCGTTGACCCGGTACCCGTGGCAACGGATGCTTAAGAGATAGCAACGCTTTCTGATAAGCTTGTGCAGAATTCTCAATATCATATGGGGAACAAGATGCGGATTAAAGCCTTACTGGGTCTTTCGGCAGCTATGCTGCTGGCAGGTTGCAGCAGCACCAACGAACTGTCCGCCGCAGGCCAGCAGGTCAAATTTACCGACACCAAACCGGCGGCTGAATGCCAGCTGGTGGGCGAAGTGACCGGCACCCAGAGCAACTGGTTGTCCGGTAACGGCGGCGAAGGCAGCTCTATGCGCGGTGCGGCAAACGACCTGCGTAACAAGGCAGCGGCAATGGGTGGCAATGTCATCTATGGCGCAACCAGCCCGACGCAGAACCTGCTTTCAAGCTTTGCCCCGCTGGACAGCAAAATGATTGGCCAGGTTTACAAGTGCCCCTAACGCAGTAACGAGCAGGGTATAACACAAAAAAGAGGCATGCCCAGGCATGCCTCTTTTTGTATCTGGAACGGGCAGTCGATCAGCTTTGCATCAGATGCAGATCGAGGGGGGTTTTGCTTGGCTTGCCGCCGACTTCACGCGTCAGACGCGGCACCATGTAGCCGGAAACCTTGCTCAGCAGCGTCTGCATGATCGCGCGCGCTTCGTCGTCGCTGACCATAAAGTGCGCCGCCCCCTGCACCTTATCCAGTACGTGGATGTAATAGGGCAGAATGCCGGCGTCAAACAGCGCGTTGCTCAGTGTCGCCAGCGTGTCGGCGTTGTCATTGATACCGCGCAGCAGCACGCTTTGATTCAGCAGCGTGACACCTGCCAGACGCAGTTGCGCCATGCTGGCCTGCAGCTCGCGGTCAATTTCATTGGCGTGGTTGATGTGCGTCACCATCAGCACCTGCAGGCGCGAAGCGGACAGCCGACGGCACAGCTCCGGCGTAATGCGCGCGGGGATCACTACCGGCAGACGGGTATGGATACGCAGGCGTTTCAGGTGCGCAATGGCCTCCAACTCGCCGATTAGCCAGTCGAGTTCATGATCTTTCGCCATCAGCGGATCGCCGCCGGAGAAAATAATCTCATCCAGTTCCGGGTGTTGGCGGATATAATCCAGCGCCTGACGCCAGTTGGCCTTGTTGCCCTGGTTGTCCTGATACGGAAAATGGCGGCGGAAACAGTAGCGGCAGTTGACCGCACAGCCACCCTTGACCAGCAGCAGAGCGCGATTGCGGTATTTATGCAGCAGACCTGGCACCACGCTGCGCTGTTCGTCCAGCGGATCGGTAGTGAAGCCGGGGGCATTGATGAATTCTTCGCTGGCGGTCAGCACCTGGCGCAACAGCGGGTCATTGGCATCGCCGGGGCGCATGCGCGCTGCGAAGGCGCGAGGAACGCGCAGCGCGAACAATCGACGGGCTTCGCGGCCCTGCGGCAGATCCGGATGCGTGTTCAGTGATAAAAGCTGCAGTAATTCATCAGGATCGGTAATAACATCGGCGAGTTGATGCAACCAATCTTCTCTATATGCCGTATTTTGGGTTATAATGTGTGCCATTTTTTTGGCTAAGCTACCAGTTTAAATATTCAGAGGGGCCATCATGGCGACTTATTCTAGCAACGATTTCCGTCCGGGTCTTAAAATCATGTTCGAAGGCGAGCCTTATGCCATCGAATCCAGCGAGTTCGTTAAACCGGGCAAAGGCCAGGCGTTTGCGCGCGTTAAAATGCGCCGTCTGCTGACCGGCAGCCGCGTAGAAAAAACCTTTAAATCTACCGACTCTTGCGAAGGCGCAGACGTTGTAGATACCAACATGAACTACCTGTACAACGACGGTGAGTTCTACCACTTCATGCACCCTGAGACTTTCGAGCAACACGGGGTTGAAGAAAAAACCGTTTCTGACGCGGCAAAATGGCTGCAAGATAACGCGGAATGTATCGTTACGCTGTGGGACGGCCGCCCAATCGCCGTTCAGCCACCGAACTTTATCGAAGCAGAAATCACGGATACCGATCCTGGCCTGAAAGGCGATACTGCCGGTACCGGCGGCAAGCCTGCGACCCTGAGCACTGGCGCCGTGGTAAAAGTGCCATTGTTCGTACAGATTGGCGAAGTTGTCCGTGTTGATACTCGCTCTGGCGAATACGTTTCACGCGTAAAATAAGTTTCCAAACAAAGGAGCCCTGAGTGGCTCCTTTGCTTTATCCCTTTCCGCATATCGTTGGCAGACTCTGCATGATGAAGAAAACTCTGTTGGCCGTGATCTCCCTGTTGTTACTTGTCTCCCTTAGCGGTTGTAATACTTTCCGCGGTTTCGGTGAGGATGTTCAGCACCTCGGCGGCGCTATTTCACGGACGGCCAGCTGAAATCATTAATTTCAGTAATGTAATTGTGCAAAATAAACGCGTTTTAAACAGCAACTCTCGTTAATATTTACTAAGCTTAGAAAGCCGTACTTTTTCGTCACTGACAAATAAGGACTTTCATATGCTGAAGAAAAGTATTATCGCGATTTTCTCTTTGATGATCCTGACCTCATTGACCGCATGCAACACCACCAAAGGCGTAGGTAAAGACGTGCAGGCCGGCGGGGAAGCTATCCAGCGCAGTGCAGAATAACCTGCCTTTTTGCCTCTTGTGGTATTCCACGTAACCCTCCCACCGTGGGATACCGCTTCACCTCCGACCTTGGCAAACGCCACCTTTGTGCTGCTATCCTTCCCAGGCACGGGTATAATTCCCGGGCATTTTCACAAGGCTAAACGGGACGACCTGTTTACGCATCAGCTTCCGGGGACGACCCCATCGTAACGGAGCCTGTTCATGGCTTGGATTATTCTGCTTATTGCCGGTTTGCTTGAGGTGGTGTGGGCTATCGGCCTGAAATATACCCACGGTTTTACCCGCCTGACACCCAGCATTATCACTGTCGCCGCCATGGTGGTCAGCATGCTGCTGTTGGCGCATGCCATGAAAACGCTGCCTGCCGGCACGGCTTATGCGGTTTGGACCGGTATCGGCGCGGTAGGGGCGGCAATTATGGGGATGGTGCTGCTCGGCGAATCGACCAATATCGCGCGTATTCTCAGTCTGTGCCTGATCGTGGTCGGGATACTCGGCCTGAAGTTCAGCAGTCACTGATACCCGTCGTCTTTCAAGCTGTAGCGTTGTTACCTGCACTCACTAACCCCAGTCACTTACCTTAGTAAGCTCCTGGGGATGAGTGAGCTGGGCGCCTAGCTACAACTTGAAATCCATAGGGTATCTCGATTTGATCGAACTAATAGACCCATAGAAAGGCGGCCAACGAACATTGGCCGCCAAGGGGCTTACAGAGTGACTACCCCAATCAGGGTTACCACGCTGAGGATGGCAGCCAGGCCATAGAACACCCATTTACCGGCCGGCACGTGAATTTTCAAATCGTGCATCGCATGATGGATCCGGTGCAAACCGCACCACAGCGGCAGGATAATCATCAGCAGCAAGAACAGGCGGCCGATCAGGCTTTGGCAAAACGCCAGCACGCGGTCATAGCCCAGCGCGTCGCCGGGGAACAGGCCCAGCGGCAGCAAAATGCCGACCAGCAGCACGATGGCGGGCGCGACAATGGCTCCCCACATGCCGCCTGCGCCGAATAACCCCCAGAAAACCGGTTCGTCGGAGCGTTTAGGTGTTTGATTTATCATATTTCCTCCGGGTTACACCAAGGCTACGGCCAAAATGATCGCGCTGGCGACCAGCGTCACCACCCACAGTGCTTTCACTATCGGCCCTGGCCCCATTTTCTCGTTGTTGACCACGATATTGGCGGCTTTCGGCGCCAGATCGAACCAGGTTTTGGTATGCAGCAGCGCCGCCAGCAGGGCGATAACGTTAATCAGCAGCACCAGCGGGTTTTGCAGAAAACCGACGAAGCCGGCCCAGCTATCCACACCGCCTTTCAGCGAAAAAATACCGTAAATCAGTACGATGCTGAACCACACCGCCAGCACCGAGGTGCTTTCACGCAGCATATAGAAGCGGTAGAAACCGAGCTTTTGCCACCAGGTCGGCGTCATGGTGCGCACATAAGGCTTACGTTGTGTTGTCATTGCGGTTCTCTCCCTTATTGCGGCTTCAGCATGGCGATCATGAAGTCTTTGGCGCTTTCCACCTTGCCCTGCTGGATGGCAGCGGCCGGGTCGACGTGCTTTGGACACACTTCAGAGCAGTAACCGACAAAGGTACAGCTCCAGACGCCGTTCTGGCCGTTGAGTTGCGCCATGCGCTGCTTCTTGCCATGATCGCGGTTATCCAGGTTATAGCGGTGCGCCAGGGTGATCGCCGCCGGGCCGATAAATTCCGGGTTCAGACCGAACTGCGGGCAGGCGGCATAGCATAGACCGCAGTTGATGCAGCCGGAAAACTGGTGATATTTGGCCATTTGCGCCGGGGTTTGCACGTTAGGGCCATCTTCCGGCTTGCGGTTGTTGCCGATGATATAGGGCTTAATCGCCTCCAGGCTTTCGATAAAGTGGGTCATATCGACCACCAAATCGCGCTCGATCGGGAAGTTGCCCAGCGCTTCCACCTTCATGCCGCCGGTGTATTCGCGCAGGAAGGTTTTGCAGGCCAGTTTCGGCACCCGGTTAACCATCATGCCGCACGAGCCGCAGATCGCCATGCGGCATGACCAGCGGTAGGAAAGGTCGGGCGCCAGGTTATCCTTGATGTAGCCCAGCGCATCGAGCAGCGAGGTTTGCTCGTCATAAGGCACTGCAAAGGTCTCGAAATGCGGCTCGGCGTCGCGTTCCGGGTTATAGCGCATGACCTCGATTTTCAGGGTGTTCATCTCAGCCATTTGCCTGCTCCTTGTCCTTTTTATCCTGCGCGTCGGCTTCAGCGCCGTACACACGTTTGGCCGGTGGCAATTTGGTGATCTTCACGTCGCTGTATTCCAGTCGCGGCGCACCATTCGGGTTATGGAACGCCAGCGTATGCTTCAGGAAGTTCACGTCGTCGCGTTCGGTACAGCCTTCGTCCAGGCGCTGGTGCGCGCCGCGCGATTCTTTACGGTTGAAGGCGGAGTGCGCCATGCATTCCGCCACGTCCAGCCCGTAGCCCAATTCGATGGTGTACAGCAGGTCGGTATTGAACACGCTGGATCTGTCGGCGATTTTGACGCGCTTGAAGCGCTCTTTCAGTTCTGCCAGTTTATCGATGGTCTTTTGCATCAACTCCGGCGTACGGTAGATGCCGCAACCTTCTTCCATCGACAGGCCCATTTCATCGCGGATTTTTGACCAGTTTTCGTTGCCTTCCTGCTTCATCAGGTTGCTCAACCGGGCTTCGACATCACGGCCCTGAGCATCCAGTGCGCTCCCATTGGCCGGGTTGCTTTCCAGCGCGCGGCGGGCGGCGTTCTCGCCGGCTACGCGGCCGAACACCACCAGTTCCGCCAGCGAGTTAGAGCCGAGGCGGTTGGCGCCGTGCAGACCGACGGAAGAGCATTCGCCGACGGCGAACAGCCCTTTAATGCGGGTTTCGCAGTTCTGATCGGTTTCAATGCCGCCCATGGTGTAGTGCGCGGTCGGGCGTACCGGGATCGGCTCTTTCACCGGATCGACACCGACGTAAGCCTTCGCCAGCTCGCAGATGAACGGCAGACGTTCCAGCAGTTTCTTTTCCCCCAGGTGGCGCAGATCCAGATAGACCACGTCGCCGCGCGGGGTGGCGATGGTGCGGCCGGCGCGCCATTCGTGCCAGAAGGCCTGCGAAACCTTGTCGCGCGGACCGAGCTCCATATATTTGTTTTTCGGTTCGCCCAGCGGTGTTTCCGGGCCCATGCCGTAATCTTGCAGGTAACGATAGCCGTCCTTGTTCACCAGAATGCCGCCTTCGCCACGGCAACCTTCGGTCATCAGGATGCCGGAGCCCGGCAGGCCGGTAGGGTGATACTGAACGAACTCCATATCACGCAGCGGAATGCCGTGGTGGAACGCCATGCCCATGCCATCACCGGTGACGATGCCGCCGTTGGTGTTGTAGCGGTATACGCGCCCGGCGCCGCCGGTAGCCATGATCACCGCATTGGCGCGGATCTGCACGCGGGTGCCTTCCATCATGTTCATCGCCACCAGACCACGGACCTGGCCGTCATCCACCAGAATGTCCAGCACGAAGTGTTCGTCGAAACGCTGGATTTGCGGGTATTTGAGCGAGGTCTGGAATAGGGTGTGCAGCATATGGAAGCCGGTCTTGTCGGCGGCGAACCAGGTGCGTTCAATCTTCATGCCGCCAAAGCGGCGTACGTTGACCGAACCGTCCGGTTTACGGCTCCACGGGCAGCCCCACTGTTCAAGCTGCGCCATTTCACGTGGGCAGTTGTGGACGAAATGATCGACCACGTCCTGCTCGCACAACCAGTCGCCACCGGCAACGGTGTCGTGGAAGTGGTAATCGAAGCTATCATGATCCTGAGTGACGGCGGCGGAGCCCCCTTCGGCGGCCACCGTATGGCTGCGCATCGGGTAGACTTTTGAAATCAGGGCAATTTTCAGTTGAGGGTTGGCTTCCGCTGCGGCTATTGCTGCACGTAAACCAGCACCCCCGGCCCCAATAATGGCAAGATCGGCGTTAAAGGTTTGCACTGCATTCCTCCAATATTCTTGTTAAGAACGGCAAATTAAATATCTATGCTTAATATTTATAAAAACGCTTCGGGTACTAACTAATTGAACCGATTGATATTGCATAAAGACTGAGGATAGATATCTCCCACCAATTATGTGGAATTAACTATACCTAAAGTTAAGTAGAAGAAATTTGATGTGATCGATTGTTTTGTCTTTTAGCTATTGGCTGGAAGAATTATTGCCTGCAAGGGATATTTAACGTTTATTCACCTTTTATTAACCTTATGGCTACGCGTTTGTGAGGAATTGCGGCCGTTAAAGGTGCCCGGCTGTTAAGAATTTGTTTGCATGCCTGGATACGAGTAGACTGCATCCCCTGTTTGATTTCGGAGTAATTACCATGAGCGAAACGGCAAGCTGGCAGCCAAGTGCACCCATCGCCAATTTGTTGAAGCGCGCAGCGATCCTGACTGAGATCCGGCGTTTCTTCGCCGATCGTGGCGTATTGGAAGTTGAGACGCCAACCATGAGCCAGGCGACGGTTACCGATATCCACCTGTTCCCGTTCCAGACGCGTTTTGTCGGCCCGGGTGCGGCGGATGGCCTGACGCTGTACATGATGACCAGCCCGGAATATCACATGAAGCGGCTGCTGGCGGCGGGTAGCGGCCCGATCTATCAGATGGGGCGCAGTTTTCGTAATGAAGAGGCCGGTCGCCATCACAATCCGGAATTCACCATGCTGGAGTGGTACCGCCCACATTACGACATGTACCGGCTGATGAATGAGGTGGATGATTTGCTCCAGCAGGTGCTGGATTGCGGCAGCGCGGAAACCTTGTCCTATCAGCAGGCTTTCCTGCGCCATCTGGATATCGATCCGCTGTCGGCAGAGAAAGCGCAACTGCGTGAAGCGGCGGCCAAACTCGATCTGAGCAACATTGCCGATACGGAAGAAGACCGCGATACGCTGCTGCAATTGTTGTTCACCGTCGGCGTGGAGCCTTACATCGGGCGTGACAAGCCGGCGTTCGTTTATCACTTCCCGGCCAGCCAGGCGTCATTGGCGGAGATCAGCACCGAAGATCACCGCGTGGCGGAGCGTTTTGAGGTGTATTTCAAGGGGATCGAACTGGCGAATGGCTTCCGCGAGCTGACCGACAGCCGCGAACAGCGCCAGCGTTTTGATCAGGATAACCGCAAACGTGCGGAACGCGGTCTGCCGCAGCACCCGATCGATAACAATCTGCTGGACGCTTTGCAGCACGGTATGCCGGAGTCTTCCGGCGTGGCGTTAGGGGTTGATCGGCTGGTCATGTTGGCGCTGGGTGCCGAGAGCCTGAGCGAAGTGCTTGCCTTCCCGGTAGGGCGTGCGTAACCGCTAACTTGCGCTATCGTGAAAACAAAAGGGTTCGGCTAATGCCGAACCCTTTTTGCATTACGCGCTTACAAGCCGCCCGATTCGCGCTTGGTGTTTGGCGGCGGCGTTGACGGTGGGGTGCGGCCATTACTGGTCAGGCGCGACAGCGTTTCGCTGCGAACCTGGAACGGCGGGTACGGCAGGGTAATGCCGTGTTCGCGGTAGCCTGCCAGGATCAATTGGTGGATCTCGTGGCGCAACGGCATGCGATGGCCCATCTCGGCCGCGTAAATACGCATTTCGAAGATCTGAATACCCTGTTGCAGGTCGACCAAATAAACCTCCGGCGCCGGGGTGTCCAGCACCAGCGAGCAGCGTTCGGCGGCGTTGAGAAGGATCTTGGTCACCTCTTCGCTGTTGGCCTCGCCCGGGGCAGGCACGGTCAGCACCACACGGGTCAGGTTATCCGACAGCGACCAGTTGACGAACTGCTCGGTGATGAACGCCTTGTTCGGCACGATGATCTCTTTGCGATCCCAGTCCGAAATGGTGGTGGCGCGAGTGTTGATCTTGGTGACGGTGCCGGTCAGGTTTCTGATCGTCACGGTATCGCCGATGCGGATCGGTTTCTCGAACAAAATGATCAGGCCGGAGATGAAGTTGGAGAAAATCTCCTGCATACCGAAGCCCAACCCGACGCTGAGCGCGGTCACGACCCACTGCAGCTTCGACCATTCGATACCGATCCAGGAAAAACTGAGGATGGCGCCGAACAGCAACAACAGATACTTGGTAATGGTGGTGATGGCGTAGCCGGTGCCTGGTGTCAGATCCAGATGCTGCAACACCGCCAGCTCCAGCAGCGCCGGCAGGTTACGCACCAGCTGCATGGTGACGATCAGCACCAAAATGGCGATCAATACCGCGCCCAAAGTGATCGGATGCGCCGTTTCCACCCCGTTGACCGTCGAGGTCACGTCCCACAGGGAGATGTTTTCCAGGAAGGCGAAGGCGGAGTGGATCTCTGACCACAGCACAATCACCGACACCAGCGCGATCATCGTCAGAATCGAACGCACCAACCGCAGCGACTGGGCGCTGATGGTATCCAGATCGATCTCCGAATCATCCACATCCATCGATCCTTCGGTGCTGTTTGGCGTGTGCGTCGTTTCCTCCTCGCCGCGTGCGCGCTGGGCCAGGATGTCGGCACGGCGCTGTTTGGCGCGGTCAAAGGCGATGCGTCGCCGTTGGATTAACATCCAGCGGCGAATAATATGGTAAACCACCAACAGGAAGAACCAGATCGCCACCGAAGTTTCCAACCGCGCCAGCAGCGCCTGTGAGGTGGTCAGGTAACCGACGGCGGAGGCCAGCGCGGCCAATAGCGGCGCTGAAAGCAGCAAACCCCACAGCGCGGTGTTGACCATGTTCTCGCCGGAGCCTTTCTTGTCCAGATACAGCGGAATGCCGGCGCGTTTGAGGCTCTTGGTGACGATGGCCAGCGCCAAACACAGCAAGATAAAGCACAGCCGCCCCAGGGTATTGGCAAACTCGCGCTCTTTCAGGCTGTCGAAGGTGATCAATGCCATGATCAACGGCACAATCAGCCAGATCGACATCTTGTAGTACCGCATGGCGCGCGAAACCTGTTTCACCGGCCAGCGGAAGTGCACGATAAACAGCCCTTGCGGATGGGCGAAGGCGGCGCAGATCATGCAGATCCACAAGATCGGCAGCGTTGCGGTGACCCCCTTGCCAATCGCCTCCGCCACGGGGTAGTTCCAGGCGCTCTGCAGGCCAAAACCGAGTGCGGCCCACAATACCGGCAGCGGTAATGCCACCAGAATCGACCAGAACACGGTGCGCATTGTCAGGAAGAATTCGTCCTGCGTTACCTTGCCGACCCGGCTGTTGGCGCGTTCCAGGAAGGCGTGATAGTGCTTGCGTGAGCTGATGCTGAAAATCACCAGTAGCAGGGCGCCGAAAATCGGGATCAACGTTTCTTTGCTGGTCACCATCATCATGAAGGCACCGCCCAGCTGTGCCAGCGTATCCAGCGACAGCAGACGTGTCAGATCGTGCGCCACGTTAATCGGATAAGACAGGGTGATCGGGTTGACGTCCGGGACCCAGAACAGATAACGGTGGGTGGCGTCTTTGATCTCGTTCAACGCCTCAATCAGCTGGGTGTTGGCCACTTTCAGCTTGGTCAGCTCGAGGATCTGGGTATCGCAGCCGGAAAGCAGCGAATTCAGCAGCTCACGCTGGGTGCGCAGCTGTGCCTCAACGATACGCCGTTCCGCGCTGGTCAGTTCGCTGCCGTCGTCACGTTTAAACTCGCGCTGCGACAGTTTCTCCAACTGGCTTTCAAACTGCAGGCGCTGTACACGCAACTGGGCCATATCGCCATCCAGCTGCTGCGGCTTTGGCATTTCCGGCAGCGTCGCCACCTGGGCGCGCAGGGTTTCCCCCAACGCCGACGACGAACCGAGCCACTGTGCTTGTTCGATAATGGTGCTCAGCGCCTGACGTACCTGCAGCGTTTGCGCGGCGGCCTGGCGCTGCTGAGATGAGATCAGATCCATACGCTGCGCCTGATTGTTCAGGGCAGCGGAGAGTTCACGGTTGATCTGCAATTGTTGGCTGATGCTTTTCGGCAGGTCGCCGTTTTGTTCGGCCAGTTGCTCGGTTTTTTCGAGCGCCAGTTCGGCTTCGCGCTGGCGCTGGGCGTTAAGGTTGTTGCGCAGGGCCTGCAACTGAACGTCGATCTTCTCGTGGCGTTTTTTGTATACCTCGGCGCGCATCCGCGCCAACTCCTGGCGGTTGTTGGCCGACAGCTGCGCCAGCTCCAACTCATCTACCTTGGCTTTGCGCGCCGCGGCTTCTGCCTGCAACAGCGCCAGAGCCGCCTGGGCATGCGGGGTCGTAGGGTTGGCGGGTTGGGCTTGCAGACGACGCTGTACTTCGGTGAGCGAGCGGCGGGCGTCGGTCTGCTGCTGCGGCAACTGGCCGAGCGAATCGCTGATCTCCCGCGTGCGCTCCTGTTCCTGTTGCAGCAGACGCGCCTGTTCCAGCAACAGGCTGCTGGTTTGCAGGATCTGTTGTTCCAGATCGCTGGCGGGCAGGTTGTCGCCATTTGGCAGGATTTTGTTGTCTTCCAGCGTCAGTTGGCGGCGCAGTTCCTGCGTCATCTTCGGGAAATCATCGATCACCCGCTGATACTGTTCGGAGCGCGTCATCGACTCCTGGCGCTCCGACAGCCAGTTGAGGGCGCTCTGCAGCGCCTCGGTGGTTTCCGCCTGATTAGGCGCGTTTTTGTTGCTCTCCGCCTGCTTCAGCTCCTGTTTGAGCTGAGTCTCTGTGGGCACCGCAGCGGCCAGCACCGGTTGAGACAGTAAACAACCGAGCAATAGCGTGATAATCAGGCGCACGGCGTCAATTCCTTTAGATCTGCGGTGTTTCAGGGGCAGTTGGCGCAGCCGGGATTTCGGCGAAGGCCTCACCCATGCGGGTGACGGTACCGTTATTCAGCTGTGGAGCGAACTGCACGCTGCCTGGGGTAAACAGGTTGATGACCGTGGAACCGAGCTTGAAGCGGCCCATTTCAGCGCCTTTTTCCAGTGCGATTGCGCCTTCAGCGCCTTCTGCCGGATAGGTCCAGCGTTTGATGATGCCTTCTCGCGGCGGCGTTACGGTGCCGGCCCAAACGGTTTCAATGCTGCCGACAATGGTGGCGCCCACCAGGATCTGCACCATTGGCCCAATGGCGGTATCAAATACGCAGATCACGCGTTCATTGCGCGCGAACAGGTTTGGCACGTTGGCGGCGGTCAGCGGGTTCACGGAGAACAGATCGCCCGGCACGTAGATCATTTCACGCAGCACGCCGGCGCACGGCATGTGGACGCGGTGATAATCACGTGGTGCCAGGTAAGTGGTGGCGAACAGACCGTTACGGAAGGGTTCCGCCAGCATGTAGTTGCCGGCCAGCAGCGCTTCCAGGCTGTAATGATGGCCCTTGGCCTGGAAGATCTGGTCTTCGCGGATCGGGCCGAGCTGGCTGATAGCGCCGTCGGCAGGCAGCGCCAGCCAGTTGGCTTCGCCGATGATGGGACGTGCGCCGTCACGCAACGGGCGAACGAAGAATTCGTTAAAGGTGGCATAGGAGGACAGCTCTGGCTGTTGCGCTTCCTGCATATTCACGCGGTAGTAGCGGGCGAACCCCTTCAGGACAAGCTGGGTGAGCCAACCGGCCTGTTTGTCTGCGCCCCAGCCGGCCAGACGGGTCAGCGCCAGCTTCGGCAACCAATACTGCAATTTAATTTTGATGCTATCCAGCACGTTAACCTCTTGAATCAGGATAAAGGGCGCGCATTGTAACGGTGGCGCCGCCACTGTCAACGCCCGCCCGCAACGATCAGTCTGCGGCGTCCGTGAGGTTTTTGCGAACCTTCACTTGCGCCATGCTTTCCAGAATGCGGTGGTAGTTGTCGAAACGCTCTTTTGCGATATCGCCTTTTTCCACCGCCGCGCGGATGGCGCAGCCTGGGTCGGTGTCGTGGCGGCAGTCGCGGAATTTACAACCGCCTAAATAGTCACGGAATTCGACATAGGCTTGGGTGATTTGTTCCGGATCCAGATGCCACAGACCAAATTCACGGACACCCGGCGAGTCGATCACATCGCCGCCGTGCTGGAAATGGTACAGCCGCGCGGCGGTGGTGGTATGTTGCCCCAGGCCGGAGACATCGGAAACCTGATTTACCAGAATTTGCTTATCGCTTGGCGGCAGCAAGGCATTCAGCAGGCTGGATTTGCCCACACCGGACTGGCCGGCGAAGATACTGATACGATCGGCCAACGCCTGTTCAAACGCTTCCATGCCTTCGCGCGTCTGGCTGGAGACTTCCAGCACTCGATAACCGATATGGCGGTAAATCGCCATCATGCCGTCGACCACCTTGCGTGCCGGCGGATCCAGCAGATCGATTTTGTTCAGAACGATCAGCGGTTCGACCTCGAGCGTTTCGCACGCCACCAGGTAGCGATCGATCATATTCAGCGAAAGCTCCGGCAGGATCGCCGAAACGATAACGATCTGATTGATATTGGCGGCGATCGGCTTCACGCCGTCGTAGAAATCGGGGCGGTTCAGCACCGAGGTACGTTCATGCACCGCCTCGACGATGCCCTTGACCCCTTCATGGGCCCCCACGCCTGGACGCCACACTACGCGATCGCCGGTTACCAGCGAACGTAACGTGCGGCGAATGTTGCAGCGATGCTGGGTGCCATCCGCGGCTTCAACATCGGCGTGCATGCCGAAACGGCTGATAACGATGCCGTCTTGCGGCTCGCCCAGTTGGGAATCATCCAGTTCCGGTTTGTTATCAGTGCGCTTCAGGCGACGCTGATGGTTCGCCTGTACGCGGCGTTGTTGACCTTTGGACAGTTTGTTCTTAGTCACTGCGCCTCACTTGAATCGGCTTTTATCGCTCGTGGCGACCAAAAAGGCTATGATACACGCTATTTTATATTAAATAACCGTTGTTAGCCGCTACGCACCGCGTATCGCCGCCGGCAAACAGCCAGCGCCGGTCGCCGCCTTGCCCACGCTTTGTTTATCTTTCGGCTTTTACGCAGGAAATATCATGACAGGAAACGAAAACAACCTGATTTGGATCGATCTGGAGATGACCGGGTTGGATCCGGAGCGCGATCGCATTATCGAGATCGCCACGCTGGTCACTGACGCCAATCTGAACATTCTTGCTGAGGGGCCGACCATCGCCGTCCATCAATCCGACGAACAGCTCGGCCTGATGGATGACTGGAACGTGCGTACCCATACCGGCAGCGGGCTGGTGGAGCGGGTGAAGGCCAGTCGCTTCGACGATCGCGCCGCCGAACTGGAAACCATCGCTTTCCTCCAGCAATGGGTGCCGGCGGGCAAATCGCCAATCTGCGGCAATAGCGTCGGTCAGGATCGCCGTTTCCTGTTCCGCTATATGCCCGAGCTTGAAGCCTACTTCCATTACCGTTATCTGGACGTCAGTACGCTGAAAGAGCTGGCACGCCGCTGGAAACCGCAAATTCTCAGCGGCTTTAAAAAGCAGGGTACCCATCAGGCGATGGATGATATCCGCGAGTCCGTGGCTGAACTGGCCTATTACCGCGAGCATTTCATCCAATTGTGATGGCGGTTCGGGCCCCTTTGGGGGCCCTATACTGTGAAAGCACTCGATTCCGCCGCTTAATTAGCCAGTTTGACGCTTTAATCGGCAATCAAACAAAAATCGCGTTTTTTTGCTTTTAGGGGCTTGCGACAAAAAGGATTTCTCGTATAATGCGCACCCCGTACCGATGAAGAATTTCGTTTAGTTCCGACATCGATACGCCGGGCGGGAATAGCTCAGTTGGTAGAGCACGACCTTGCCAAGGTCGGGGTCGCGAGTTCGAGTCTCGTTTCCCGCTCCAAATTCAACAATGCTGCTTATGCGGCGTGATGAATAAAAAAAGTATCAAGCAGTACCCATGCGACGCGGGAATAGCTCAGTTGGTAGAGCACGACCTTGCCAAGGTCGGGGTCGCGAGTTCGAGTCTCGTTTCCCGCTCCAAAAAATTCAAAGGCCATGTCGTTGTTTGATGGCCAGGTGCTCAAAGCATCTCAATGCGGGAATAGCTCAGTTGGTAGAGCACGACCTTGCCAAGGTCGGGGTCGCGAGTTCGAGTCTCGTTTCCCGCTCCAATTTTATCTTCGATTAAACTCAGTTCAACGCCTTTGCCGGCGGGGCTCTTTGTCTCTCCATACACACCCTGTCGAAATGTTGTGAACAGAGTTATCCACAGATAGCGCTCATAATACCCTCAGTTCAAAAAATCAACACCACCGAAATGAAATATGTAATTTATTGATTTATGGCTATATTTTTTTATAAGAAAACGTTATGCCGATCACTTGCTCTTTTTGTTGCAGTTGAAAGACAAAGCATTTTTATTTTTATGCACAAATCCACAGAGCGACTATCGGGGTCTGGACAACGGATCCGGCAGGGGTTTTAGGCATCCCTCGGTAATCCTTTTTCCACCGCCCGTATCAATCGTTTTTTCTGCGTTGTCTGCACTTCTATGCCCTGCGCTTCACGTCGCGCCAACTGCTGCTCAAGCGCCCAGTCAATATGCTCGTCCAGCATGGGGTCCTGGCTCAGCCTGGAGCGTAGCGCTATCACCACGGCATCCTGATAAGGGGCATTGCCCAGCGCTACGGCGATATTGCGCAGCCAGCGCAAATGGCCGATACGCCGAATGGCGGAACCTTCGGTAATGCGCAGGAATTTCTCTTCCGTCCAGCCGAACAGTTCAATCAACTGAGGCGCATGCAGCGCAGCGCGCGGGCTGAAATCATCTTCGTCGGTGAGCTGGGAGAAGCGATTCCACGGGCAGATAAGCTGGCAGTCATCACAGCCGTAAATGCGGTTACCCAGCAATGGGCGGAACTCTTCCGGGATGGCGCCCTCAAGCTCGATAGTCAGGTAGGAGATACAGCGGCGCGCGTCCACGGTGTAAGGCGCGACAATCGCACCGGTTGGGCAGGTGGTGATGCAGGCGACGCAGCGGCCACACTGTTCCGGCTGTGGTTCATCCACCGGTAGCGGCAGATCGATCAGCAGTTCTCCGAGAAAGAACCAGGAACCGGCTTCGCGATTGAGAATAAGTGAGTGTTTACCAACCCAGCCAATGCCGGCCTTGGAGGCCAATGCACGCTCCATCACCGGCGCTGAATCGACAAAGGGACGAAAGTTCAGCTCGCCGCAGTAGGCCTGGATCTGGTCGCCGAGCTTTTTCAGCCGCTGGCGCAGCAATTTATGATAGTCCCGCCCCAACGCATAGCGGCTGACGTAACCCAATTGCGGATTATTCAGAGTGCTGGCAAAGGCCGCTTTCGCCGGCAGGTAGTTCATGCGCACGCTGATCACCCGCAGCGTACCGGGCAGCAACTCATGCGGCCGTGCGCGCAGCATGCCATGGCGCGCCATCCACTCCATTTCGCCGTGGTATTGCTTGTCCAGCCATGCCTGCAACTTGGGTTCTTCGGCGCTCAGATCGGTATCACAAATGCCTACCTGCTGGAATCCTAGCGATTGCCCCCATTGCTTGATATGTTGGGCGAGTTGATTGAGATCGAGGGGGTGTGTCATGACGGGCCACAGTGAAAAACAATACACCGACAGTTTATCACACTCTGTCTGGTCTGCGGACGGGATCCGACAGGCAGAACCTGCCGCCGCCGCCTCGCTCGGCATTTCACTCTACGATTTGATGCAGCGTGCCGGTGAGGCGGCTTACGCCCTGGCACGCGACCAATACCCGGCAGGCAGCCATTGGCTGGTACTGTGCGGCCACGGCAACAACGGCGGCGACGGTTACGTGGTCGCCAGACTGGCTGCCGCAGCCGGTGTAAAGATTACGTTGATCGCCTGCGAGGGCGCGCGGCCCTTACCCGTTGAGGCTGCCGCCGCCCGGCAGGCCTGGTTGAACGCCGGGGGTGAAATTCATCCGGCTGACAGCCGCTGGCCGGAAAGTATCGATCTGATTATCGATGGCCTGCTCGGCACCGGGTTGGGTACCGCACCGCGAGCGCCTTACAATGCCTTGATTGAGGCCGCTAACCGCAGTTCAGCGCCGGTTATCGCACTTGATATCCCCTCAGGCCTGCTGGCCGAAAGTGGCGCTACGCCTGGTGCGGTCATCCGCGCTACGCACACCGTCACCTTTATCGCCCTAAAACCGGGCCTGTTAACCGGCCAGGCCCGCGATTGGGTCGGGCAACTTCATCAGAGTACGCTAGGATTATCTGGCTGGCTGGCGAGGCAACCGGCGCAGATTCATCGGGTTACCGCAGAGTCTCTGGCGTTGTGGCTGAAGCCGCGCCGCCCTTGTTCGCACAAGGGTGAGCAAGGGCGTTTACTGTTGGTGGGCGGCGATCACGGCTTTGGCGGGGCGATACGTATGGCGGCAGAGGCCGCACTGCGCAGCGGCGCAGGCCTGGTGCGAGTGCTTACTCACATTGAGCATGTCGGGCCGCTGCTTACCGCCCGTCCTGAGCTGATGGTGCAACGTCTGAGCGACGATACGCTGCAACAGGCGCTCAATTGGGCGGATGTGGTGGTGCTGGGGCCGGGACTGGGCCAGGGCGAATGGGGTCGGAATGCACTGAAAGTGCTGCAAGCCAGTGATAAACCGGCGTTATGGGATGCCGATGCGCTGAACTTGCTGGCATTAAATCCCGAGAAGCGTCAGAATCGCGTGATTACCCCGCACCCTGGGGAGGCTGCACGCTTATTGGGGTGCAGTACCGCTGATATTGAGAGTGATCGCTTACTTGCAGTGCGCAAACTGGCGGCGCATTACGGTGGCGTGGCGGTGTTGAAAGGCGCCGGTACGCTGATCGCGGATGAGCAGGGCCAGATGGCGATCGCGGACGTCGGTAATGCGGGCATGGCCTCTGGTGGTATGGGCGACGTGCTGTCGGGCATTATCGGTGGTTTGCTGGGGCAAAAGCTCTCGCTGTATGATGCAGCCTGCGCGGGGTGTGTCGTGCATGGTGCTGCGGCCGATCGCGTGGCGGCAAGACAAGGAACAAGAGGGATGCTGGCGAGCGATCTATTGCCGGAAATCCCTTATTACGTTAATCCTGAGTTGGCATAAATAGAAACTATCGAATGAAAGAACTCGTTTTACCTCTGCCGGATGAGGCAGCGACTGTCGCATTGGGTGCCGCCTTGGCCAAGGCGTGCGATCGCGCCAGCGTAATTTATCTTTACGGTGACTTGGGCGCCGGTAAAACTACCTTCAGCCGTGGTTTCCTGCAGGCTTTGGGGCACCAGGGCAATGTTAAAAGCCCAACCTATACGCTGGTGGAGCCGTATGCGCTGTTGCCACTGGCGGTATACCATTTTGATTTGTATCGGTTAGCCGATCCGGAAGAACTCGAATTTATGGGCATTCGCGATTATTTTGCGCAGGATGCCATTTGCCTGGTGGAATGGCCGCAGCAGGGCACTGGCGTGTTGCCGGATCCGGATCTGGAGCTGCACCTCAGCTATCAGGATCAGGGACGAGAGGCAAAAATTCAGGCGGTTTCCGCCTACGGTAGCCAGCTTTTAGACCGTATCCACGGGCCACAGGAATGACGCCGCAATGACGTATGCGTTGAAGAAATTACTCGTAATCACCCTGATCGCCGTATTGGGGTCTTTTGGTGTGGCCAGTGCGCTGGCGGCATCGTCGCTGTCTGATATCAAAGTGTCCAATGCCCAGAGAGAAGCCACGGTATCGGTGAGCTTCAATGGTCCGCCGGATTACGCCTTCTTTCCGCTGCATGGCCCGGACCGCGTGGTCTTGGACGTTAACCAGAAAGGCAAGGTTGGCGGCCTGCCGCTGAGTTTTAGCGGACAGAACCTGGTAAAAAGCATCCGTTCCAGTACGCCGAAAGACGCTCAGAGCGTGCGGTTGGTGTTTGATCTGACTCAGCGTTCGAAAACTCGCGTCGCTACGCGCCAGAACGGCGGCATTTATACCGTCGTATTTACCATTGCCGCCGAGGGCAGCGCCAACACCAATGTGGTGCGCAGAACGCCGGCGGCCATTCCCGCGCCGGCCCCTGTAGTGGTCCGCGACCCGGTACGCAAAGCGCCGGTGATGAGTGAACCTGAATCTGAATCCGAAGCTGAATCGGCACCGGTGCGAAGAGCGCCGAGCGGCTCGAATCCTTTCACCAATAAGCCGACTGTAGTATCGGGCACCGCATCGGAAATTACGCCGCGCAGCAGCCGCGTTTCCGTGGGGTCCGGCGACCGGGTGGTGGTGGCGATTGATGCCGGTCACGGCGGGCAGGATCCGGGCGCTATCGGCCCGAACGGCCTGAAAGAGAAAAATGTTACCATCGGCATCGCGCGCCGTTTGCAGGCCATGTTGGATGCCGATCCGCAGTTCAAACCGGTGCTGACGCGTACCGGCGATTACTTCATCTCGGTGATGGGGCGTTCTGACGTGGCGCGTAAACAGGGTGCCAACGTGCTGGTCTCCATTCATGCTGACGCCGCGCCAAACCGCAGCGCCAACGGTGCCTCGGTTTGGGTGCTGTCCAATCGCCGGGCCAACAGTGAGATGGCAGGCTGGCTGGAACAGCATGAGAAACAGTCTGAGCTGCTTGGCGGTGCGGGTGATTTGCTGGCCAACAGCCAGGCCGATCCTTACCTGAGCCAGGCGGTGCTGGATTTGCAGTTCGGCCACTCGCAGCGAGTGGGCTACGATGTTGCGGTAAAAGTCTTGCAGCAATTGCAAAGCGTGGGTTCATTGCATAAACGCCGCCCGGAACACGCTAGCCTTGGCGTGCTGCGTTCGCCGGACATCCCATCACTGCTGGTGGAAACAGGGTTTATCAGTAATAGCACGGAGGAGCGGCTGCTGGGCAGTAGCGCGTATCAGGATAAAATTGCCAGGGCGATCCACAATGGCCTGCGCAGTTATTTCCTGGCGCATCCGCTACAAGCCGACCCAAAGGTGGAAAACCGTCCGCTGGACGTCGCAGCGGCGGTTAACACTTCAGCCCCGGCCCCAACCCGCACGGTCGCCAAGGCGAAACCCAGCGTGAAGAAAGCGTCAAAACATAAAGTGACGCGCGGTGACACGTTGTCATCCATTGCTTCCCGTTATGGCGTCAGCGTCAGCGATCTGAAGCGCGTGAATAAACTGAAGTCGGACGTCGCGCCGCTGGATCGGACGCTGACCATTCCGCAGGCCTAGCGCCAACATGACAGGAGCCAGTATGCCCATCCAGGTATTACCGCCACAGCTCGCCAACCAGATTGCCGCCGGCGAAGTGGTCGAGCGGCCTGCGTCGGTGGTGAAAGAGCTGGTGGAAAACAGCCTGGATGCCGGGGCGACGCGCATCGATATCGACATCGAACGCGGCGGCGCCAAGCTGATCCGCATCCGCGATAACGGCTGCGGTATTGGCAAGGAAGATCTGGCCCTGGCGTTGGCTCGTCACGCCACCAGTAAGATCAGTACCCTCGACGATTTGGAAGCGATTGTCAGCCTTGGTTTCCGCGGCGAAGCGCTGGCCAGCATCAGCTCGGTTTCCCGTTTAACGCTCACCTCACGCACGGCAGAACAAAGCGAAGCCTGGCAGGCTTATGCCGAAGGCCGCGATCAGGCTGTGACGGTCAAGCCGGCGGCTCACCCGATAGGCAGCACGCTGGAAGTGCTGGATTTGTTCTACAACACCCCGGCGCGCCGCAAGTTTATGCGCACCGAGAAAACCGAATTTGGTCATATTGATGAAGTCGTGCGGCGCATCGCGCTGGCGCGTTTCGATGTGGCGATAAACCTCAGCCACAACGGCAAGCTGATCCGCCAATACCGCGCAGCGAAAGACGAGAGCCAGCATGAACGCCGTCTGGGCAGCATTTGTGGGCCGGCATTTTTGCAGCATGCGTTGAACATCTCCTGGCAACACGGCGATCTGACCATTCGCGGTTGGGTGGCCGATCCCGCCGGCGCCCGCCAACTGGGCGAAATGCAGTATTGTTACGTCAACAGCCGCATGATGCGCGATCGCCTGATCAACCACGCCATTCGTCAGGCTTATCAGGATCAATTAAAAGATGAGCAGCAGCCCGCTTATGTGCTGTATCTCGACGTAGATCCTCATCAGGTCGACGTGAATGTTCATCCGGCCAAGCATGAGGTGCGTTTCCATCAGGCGCGGTTGGTACATGATTTTATCTATCAGGCGGTAACCACCGTGCTGCAGCAGGTTGGCACTGCGCCGTTGCCGTTGGCGGATGAACAGGACCAGGAACCCGCTCCGGCCTGGCAGCCGGAAAACCGCGTTGCTGCCGGCGGCAACCATTTCTCGCAGCCTGCGCCACGCCGCGAGGTTCAACCGGCTGCACCTGCGGTTGCGCGCGAACCTGCGCCGCAGCCGGCCTATCACGCGGGCAGCGGTTATCAAAAGCGCGAAGGTGAGCTGTATGGCAAGCTGCTGCAGGCCGCTCCCGCCGCCGAACCGCACCAGGAAACGCCGAAACAGCCGCTGTTCCCACCGGTGAAAATCGAGCGGGAAACACCGCTGGCGGGCAGCCAGCACAGCTTTGGTCGGGTACTGATGATTCACCCGCCGTGCTACGCGCTGATAGAAAGCCGCCAGCAACTGATGTTGCTGAACCTGCCGGTGGCTGAACGCTGGCTGCGTCAGGCGCAGCTTAGCCCATCGGAAGATGGCCTGCGGCCACAGCCGTTGCTGATTCCCATCAAGCTGACGTTGAACAAAAACGAGGTGGCTGCCTGCGTACGCCACCAGCCGCTGCTGGTCAAAATGGGGCTGGATCTGCAGTCGGATCATGGGCGTGTGACGCTGCGCGCAGTACCTTTACCATTACGCCAACAAAATTTACAAAAACTGATACCCGAACTGTTAGGCTATCTGGCCGAGCATCAGGAGATGTCGCCCGCGGTGTTAGCCACCTGGATCGCCCGCCATTTAGGCAGCGAGCACGAACAGTGGAACACCTCGCAAGCGATACAATTGCTGACCGACGTTGAACGACTTTGCCCGCAGCTGGTCAAATCACCTCCGAGCGGACTTTTACAACCTGTTGATTTACAGGCTGCACTGACAGCCCTTAAGCATGATTGAAACTGAAATGACACCACGTCCCCCGGCTATTTTTATCATGGGGCCGACCGCCTCCGGCAAAACCGCTCTGGCGATCGCGCTGCGTGAGCGCCTGCCTGTGGAACTGATCAGCGTGGATTCCGCTCTGATTTATCGCGGTATGGATATCGGCACCGCCAAGCCGAGCGCCGAAGAGCTGGCGCAGGCTCCGCACCGGCTGATTGACATCCGCGATCCCGCAGAAGCCTACTCCGCAGCGGATTTTCGTGCCGACGCGTTGAAAGAGATGGCCGCGATTACCGCCGCAGGCCGCATCCCGCTGCTGGTGGGGGGCACCATGCTCTACTTCAAGGCGCTGTTGGAAGGATTATCGCCGCTGCCCTCCGCCGATCCTGCAGTGAGAGAACGCATCGAACAGCAGGCGGCTGAGCAGGGTTGGGACGTTTTACACCGTCAGTTACAAGAGATTGACCCGGTTGCGGCAATGAGAATTCATCCGAATGATCCGCAGAGACTGTCCAGAGCACTGGAAGTTTTTTTTATTTCGGGTAAAACTTTAACGGAACTGACTAAAATTTCGGGTGAATCGTTGCCGTATCATGTTCACCAATTTGCGATAGCGCCGACCAGCCGTGAGTTGATCCATCAACGCATCGAGCTGCGGTACCATCAAATGTTGGCGGCAGGTTTTGAGACGGAAGCGCGTGCACTTTTTGCACGGGGTGATTTGCATACGGATTTGCCTTCCATTCGCTGTGTCGGTTATCGCCAGATGTGGTCATATTTGTCTGGCGAAATTAGTTACGATGAGATGGTTTATCGTGGTATTTGCGCAACGCGTCAGTTGGCCAAGCGCCAAATGACCTGGTTACGGGGCTGGAACTCGGTACATTGGCTGGACAGCGAGAAGCCGGGAGAGGCTTTGGACTCGGTAATACAGGTTGTTAGTGCATAGGTTGAGTGATTGTGTACAATTGATGAGTATTCAGCGCGCAAATTTTTTAGGTCGTTTATTTTAGAGCCGACAGGTTCTTAGTTACAAACAACAAGCAAATAAGGAAAAGATAGAATGGCTAAGGGGCAATCTTTGCAAGATCCGTTCCTGAACGCATTGCGTCGTGAACGTGTTCCGGTTTCTATTTATTTGGTGAATGGTATTAAGCTGCAAGGCCAGATTGAGTCTTTTGACCAGTTTGTCATCCTGTTGAAAAACACGGTGAGCCAGATGGTTTATAAGCACGCTATCTCTACCGTTGTTCCGTCACGCCCGGTTTCGCACCATAGCAACAATCCGAGCGCCGGCACCAGTAACTATCACCATGGTAACAACCCGTCTGCGCCGCAACAGCCGCAGCAGGAAAGCGATGACGCTGAATAAAGCGCGTTGCGAGTCAACCATGACGGGGAGCATAAGCAGCCATGGGCTGTTTATGTCCCCCAAACTCGCGGTATATGTCCGTTTGAGAGGTTGCACGCTTGTTTGACCGTTATGAAGCCGGTGAGCAGGCCGTCCTGGTTCATATCTATTTCTCGCAAGACAAAGATACGGAAGATCTCAGTGAGTTCGAATCCCTGGTGTCCTCCGCGGGTGTTGAAGCTTTGCAAGTGGTTACTGGTAGCCGCAAAGCCCCACATCCCAAGTACTTTGTAGGCGAAGGAAAGGCCGAAGAAATTGCAGATGCGGTAAAAGCCAGTGGCGCATCTGTTGTCCTGTTTGATCATTCCCTTTCCCCGGCGCAGGAGAGAAATCTTGAACGCCTGTGTGAATGCCGGGTGATCGATCGCACCGGGTTGATTCTAGACATCTTTGCCCAGCGTGCCCGTACCCATGAAGGTAAGCTGCAGGTAGAGCTGGCGCAGTTGCGTCATATCGCCACGCGTCTGGTTCGTGGCTGGACGCACCTTGAACGCCAAAAAGGGGGGATTGGCCTGCGCGGGCCGGGGGAAACCCAGTTAGAGACCGACCGTCGTCTGTTACGCGACCGTATCAGCTTGATTTTACGCCGCCTGGAGCGGGTAGCCAAGCAGCGTGAACAGGGCCGACGTGCGCGTACCCGTGCTGAAGTGCCGACCGTATCGCTGGTGGGTTATACCAACGCCGGCAAATCTACCCTGTTTAACCGAATAACGTCTGCCGATGTGTATGCGGCGGACAAGCTATTTGCCACCCTGGATCCCACTCTGCGCCGTATTGACGTGGTGGACGTGGGCGATACCGTGTTGGCGGATACCGTAGGCTTTATCCGGCACCTGCCGCACGATCTGGTAGCCGCCTTCAAGGCGACGCTGCAGGAAACGCGCCAGGCGTCTCTGCTGTTACATGTAATCGACGCCGCGGATACTCGCGTCGATGAAAACATTGAAGCGGTAAACACCGTGCTGGCAGAGATTGAATCGGATGAGATCCCTACACTGTTAGTGATGAACAAAATAGATATGCTGGATGATTTTGTCCCGCGTATCGACCGCAACGATGAAAACTTACCGATCCGGGTGTGGCTGTCCGCCGCCAGCGGTGAAGGTATTCCGTTGCTGTATCAGGCGTTGACGGAGCGCTTATCGGGGGAAATCGCGCAATATGAGCTGCGCTTACCGCCACAGGCAGGCCGTCTTCGTAGCCGTTTTTACCAGCTTCAGGCAATTGAGAAAGAGTGGAACGAAGAAGACGGCAGCATCGGCATGGTGATTCGTATGCCAATTGTCGAATGGCGTCGCCTCTGTAAACAGGAACAGGACCTGATTAACTTTATAGTATGATCATATCCTGTTACATTTGAGCTTCGCGTAAGCCTGAAGTACCCAATCACAGAATATGGAGCTAAAACATGGCGTGGAATCAGCCCGGTAATAACGGACAGGACCGCGACCCGTGGGGGAGCAGCAATAATAATGGCGGCAACTCTGGCGGTAACAATAAAGGCGGTCGCGAGCAAGGACCACCTGATTTGGACGATATCTTCCGCAAGCTGAGCAAAAAACTGAGCGGCTTGGGCGGGGGCAAAGGTTCCAACAGCAATAACGGTGGCGGCACCGGTACCTCAGGTCCGGGTTTCAGCAGCCGTATTATCGGCATTGCTGCGGTTGCGGTGGTGGTGATTTGGGCCGCCAGCGGCTTCTACACCATCAAAGAAGCCGAACGCGGCGTAGTCACCCGTTTTGGCAAGTTCAGCCACCTGGTGCAACCGGGTCTGAACTGGAAACCGACCTTCATCGACGAAGTTCGTCCGGTCAACGTGGAGTCCGTGCGTGAACTGGCGGCTTCCGGCGTGATGCTAACTTCCGATGAGAACGTGGTGCGCGTGGAAATGAACGTGCAGTACCGCGTGACCAACCCGGAAGCGTATCTGTTCAGCGTGACCAGTGCCGACGACAGCTTAAGCCAGGCCACCGACAGTGCCCTGCGTGGCGTTATCGGCAAGTACACCATGGACAAGATCCTGACCGAAGGTCGTACTATCGTACGTAGTGATACCCAACGCGTACTGGAAGAGACCATTCGTCCGTACAACATGGGGATCACGCTGCTGGACGTCAACTTCCAGGCAGCCCGTCCGCCGGAAGAGGTGAAAGCCGCATTTGACGATGCGATTGCCGCGCGTGAGAACGAGCAGCAGTACATCCGTGAGGCAGAAGCTTACGCCAACGAAGTGCAGCCACGTGCTAACGGCCAGGCGCAGCGTCTGTTGGAAGATGCCAAGGCGTATAAAGATCGTACCGTCCTGGAAGCTCAGGGTGAGGTAGCGCGCTTTGCCAAACTGTTGCCGGAATACAAGTCCGCACCGGAAATTACCCGTGAGCGTCTGTATATCGAAACCATGGAAAAAGTCCTGAGCCACACCCGCAAGGTGCTGGTCAATGACAAAGGCAACAATCTGATGGTGTTACCGCTTGAGCAAATGCTGCGTGGCCCGGCCGGCACGGCGGGTGAAGGTAATAAAGACACCAGCCTGATTCGTCTCAACCCCGCTCCGTCCGCCAGCAGCGGCGCCAGCTCGAACAGCCAGCGTAGCAATAGCGGCTCGGTCATGGACCAACGCCGGGCGAATGCGCAGCGTGACGACACCACTCGCGTAGGGAGAGAATAATCAATGCGTAAGTCTTTTATAGTTATCGTCCTTGCGGTGCTGGTGGCGCTGTACGCATCTCTGTTTGTGGTGCAGGAAGGCCAGCGCGGCATCGTGCTGCGTTTCGGCAAGGTACTGCGTGACAGCGACAACAAACCGCTGGTGTATGCGCCGGGTCTGCACTTCAAGATCCCGTTTATCGAATCAGTGAAAACGCTGGACGCGCGTATCCAGACCATGGACAACCAGGCTGACCGCTTCGTAACCAGCGAGAAGAAAGACCTGATCGTCGATTCTTACCTGAAATGGCGTATCAGCGATTTCAGCCGTTACTATCTGGCAACCGGCGGCGGTGACGTTTCACAAGCCGAAGTGTTGTTGAAACGTAAATTCAGTGACCGTCTGCGTTCCGAGATTGGTCGTCTGGATGTGAAAGACATCGTGACCGACTCGCGCGGCAAGCTGATGTCTGACGTACGTGACGCGCTGAACACCGGTACCGTCGGTGATGGCGAAGAAGTGGTGACTACTGAAGCTGATGATGCCATTGCTTCCGCGGCGGCTCGCGTTGAGAAGGAAACCACCGGCAATCTGCCGAAGGTTAACCCGAACAGCATGGCTGCACTGGGTATTGAAGTGATCGACGTGCGTATCAAGCAGATCAACCTGCCGGCGGAAGTGTCTGACGCAATCTACCAGCGTATGCGCGCCGAGCGTGAAGCGGTAGCTCGTCGTCACCGTTCACAAGGCCAGGAAGAAGCTGAGAAGCTGCGCGCAACGGCGGACTACGAAGTGACCCGTACGTTGGCGGAAGCCGAGCGTACGGCGCGTATCACCCGTGGTGATGGCGATGCCGAAGCGGCCAAACTGTTTGCTGCCGCATTCAGCCAGGATCCGGACTTCTATGCCTTTATCCGTAGCCTGCGTGCTTATGAAACCAGTTTCAGCAGCAACAACCAGGACGTGATGGTACTGAGCCCGGACAGCGATTTCTTCCGCTACATGAAGTCTCCTGATTCCACGCGTAAGTAACAGCGACAGGTAAATTATTGGGGGCCCGTTTAATCGCGGGCCCTTTCTTTTTTGGGGTGAGGCATGAATTCAACGATTTGGCTGGCGCTTGGGCTGGTGTTGGTGCTGGAAGGGCTGGGGCCAATGCTGTTTCCACAGGCCTGGCGTAAAATGATACTGGCGATGACCCAGTTGCCTGACGCTACACTGCGGCGATTTGGCGGTGGAATAGTGGTTGCGGGCTGCGTGATCTACTACATGTTGCGTAGCCGCGCGGGGGTTTAAAGTTTAGTCTAAAAAAGACGCAATCGTGTGCTGAAAGTGCTGAAAATCGAAAATTACGGTGGTAGAATCCATTTTTAAGCAACCGGTGATTTTGAAAATGGGTAAGAACGTCGTCGTACTGGGCACCCAATGGGGTGACGAAGGTAAGGGCAAGGTCGTAGACCTGCTGACTGAACGGGCTCAATATGTTGTGCGCTACCAAGGTGGCCATAACGCTGGCCACACTCTGGTTATTAACGGTGAGAAAACCGTCCTTCATTTAATTCCTTCAGGCATTCTGCGTGATAACGTGACCAGCATCATCGGCAACGGTGTAGTTCTGGCGCCAGACGCATTGATGAAAGAAATGGGTGAACTTGAAGCGCGCGGCATCCCGGTACGCGAACGTCTGTTACTGTCCGAAGCCTGCCCGCTGATCCTGCCTTATCACGTTGCGCTGGATAACGCGCGTGAGAAAGCGCGCGGTGCGAAAGCTATCGGCACCACCGGTCGCGGTATCGGTCCGGCTTACGAAGATAAAGTTGCCCGCCGCGGTCTGCGCGTTGGCGATCTGTTCAATAAAGAAACCTTCGCCGTTAAGCTGAAAGAAATCATCGATTACCATAACTTCCAGCTGGTTAACTACTACAAAGTCGAAGCCGTCGATTACCAGGCGACTCTGGATTATGTGCTGTCCATCGCCGATATCCTGACTGCAATGGTTGTTGACGTTTCCGAACTGCTGGACGGCGCGCGCAAGCGTGGCGATCTGATCATGTTCGAAGGCGCTCAGGGTACCCTGCTGGATATCGACCACGGTACTTATCCGTATGTAACCTCTTCCAATACCACTGCTGGCGGCGTTGCTACCGGTTCAGGTATTGGTCCGCGTTACGTGGATTACGTGCTGGGCATCGTTAAAGCCTACTCTACCCGTGTAGGTGCAGGCCCGTTCCCGACCGAACTGTTCGACGAAACCGGTGAATATCTGTGCAAACAAGGTAACGAGTTCGGTGCCACCACAGGCCGTCGTCGTCGTACCGGTTGGCTGGACGCCGTAGCGGTTCGCCGTGCAGTGCAGATCAACTCCCTGTCCGGCTTCTGCCTGACCAAGCTGGATGTGCTGGACGGCCTGAAAGAAGTGAAGATCTGCGTGGGTTACCGCATGCCTGACGGCCGCGAAATGGACACCACGCCGCTGGCTGCAGAAGGTTGGGAAGGCATTGAGCCAATCTACGAAACCCTGCCTGGCTGGAGCGATACCACTTTTGGCGTGAAAGAACACAGCAAACTGCCACAGGCGGCGCTGGACTACATCAAGCGTATTGAAGAATTGACTGGCGTACCGGTAGACATTATCTCTACTGGCCCGGATCGTAGCGAGACCATGATCCTGCGCGACCCGTTCGACGCATAATCCGGCTTTGCTACACCAAAACAAACCGGGCATGTCCCGGTTTGTTTTTATCATTATTCTCCCCGATTGCGGTTTCACGTCAAAAAATCCTTTCTTTAACCCGCTCCAGAGCCTGAGATACGCTAAATAATTAGCGGCGAACTCTCCGGCTGGTTTATTATCCAATAAGTAATCTTTTGAATAATGCCGAAAATCGGCTTGTCAGACGGGTAGAAAGAGACCCAGAGGTAGATGTGCAGTTAACAAGTTTTACTGATTACGGCCTGCGGGCGTTGATCTACATGGCCTCGCTGCCACCGGACAAAATGACCAGCATTTCGGAAGTTACCGAAGTCTATGGCGTGTCCCGTAACCATATGGTGAAGATCATCAATCAGTTAAGCCGGGTTGGGTTTGTGACCGCAGTGCGCGGAAAAAACGGTGGCATCCGTTTGGGCAAACCGGCCGAAACCATTCGCCTCGGCGACGTGGTAAGAGCGCTGGAGCCGCTCTCGTTGGTTAACTGCAACAGTGATTTTTGCCACATAACCCCTGCCTGCCGCCTGAAGCAGGTGCTGCACCAGGGCGTACAGAATTTCCTTGAAGAGCTGGATAGCCACACGCTGGCCGATATGGTCGAAGACAATCCACCCCTCTACAAGCTATTGCTTGTCGAATAAAGCGTCGCTGAGAAGACAAGGCTCAGCGGCACCCTGCTGATGACAACGGAGGAACCGCAATGTCACAAGATCCATTCCTGGAACGAGAAGCAGAAAAATATGAGTCCCCAATCCCGAGCCGTGAATTCATTCTGGCCCATCTGGCGAAAAGAGAAACGCCAGCCAGCCGCGAAGAGCTGGCCAAAGAGCTGGATTTAACCGGTGAAGAGGCGCTAGAAGCGTTACGTCGTCGTCTGCGCGCGATGGAGCGTGACGGTCAATTGATATTTACTCGCCGCCAGTGCTATGCGCTGCCGGAACGTCTGGATCTGCTGCGCGGTACCGTAATCGGTCATCGCGACGGTTTTGGTTTCCTGCGTATTGAAGGCAGCAAAGACGACCTGTATTTGTCGGCTGAGCAGATGAAAATGGCGATCCACGGCGATGTGGTGCTGGCGCAAGCGATGGCTGCCGACCGTAAGGGCCGCCGTGAAGCGCGTATCGTGCGCGTTTTGGTGCCGAAAACCAGTCAAATCGTCGGCCGTTTCTTTATGGACGCGGGTACCGGCTTTGTGGTGCCGGACGACAGCCGTCTCAGCTTTGATATCCTGATCCCCGCCGAGGCCGTCAGCGGTGCGCGCATGGGCTTTATGGTTGTGGTTGAACTGACCCAACGCCCGACCCGTCGCACCAAGGCGGTAGGCAAGATTGTTGAGATCCTCGGCGATAAAATGGGCACCAGCATGGCGGTGGACATCGCACTGCGTACCCATGAGATCCCGCATGTCTGGCCGCCGCAGGTGGAAAAACAGGTTGCCGATCTCAGCGAGCAGGTACCCGAGGCCGCCAAGAAAGGCCGTGTTGACCTGCGTCAACTGCCGCTGGTAACCATCGACGGCGAAGACGCGCGCGATTTCGATGACGCCGTCTACTGCGAGAAAAAACGCGGCGGTGGCTGGCGCCTGTGGGTAGCCATCGCCGATGTCAGCTACTACGTGCGCCCGCGTACCGCGCTGGATGACGAAGCGCGCAACCGTGGCACCTCGGTGTACTTCCCGTCGGAGGTTATCCCGATGCTGCCGGAAGTACTTTCCAACGGCCTGTGCTCGTTGAACCCGCAGGTTGATCGTCTGTGTATGGTGTGTGAGATGACCATCTCCGCCCAGGGCCGCCTGTCGACGTCCAAATTCTATGAAGCGGTGATGAGCTCCCATGCCCGCTTAACCTACAATAAAGTCTGGCACATTCTGCAGGGCGATGAGGAGCTGCGTGAGCATTATCACCCGCTGGTCAAGCACCTGCAGGAACTGCACACCATGTACAAGGTGTTGGATCAGGCGCGCGCCGAACGTGGCGGCATCGCCTTCGAAACCGAAGAAGCCAAGTTTATCTTCAACGCCGAACGTCGTATTGAGCGCGTTGAGCCAACGGTACGCAACGACGCGCACAAGCTGATCGAAGAGTGCATGATCATGGCGAACGTCGCCGCTGCACGCTTTGTCGAGAAGCATAACGAGCCGGCACTGTTCCGCGTGCACGATCGCCCAAGCGACGATCACATTACCGCACTGCGCAGCGTGCTGGGTGAACTGAGCCTGACGCTGGGCGGCGGTAACAAACCGCAGCCGAAGGACTACGCCACCCTGATGGATGAAGTGGCCGAACGCCCTGACCGCGAAATGCTGCAAACCATGCTGCTGCGTTCGATGAAACAGGCGATCTACGATCCGGAAAACCGCGGGCACTTTGGCCTGGCGCTGGCCTCTTATGGCCACTTTACCTCGCCAATTCGCCGCTATCCGGACCTGGCGCTGCACCGCGCGATCAAATATCTGCTGGCTAAAGAGCACGGTCAGCCGAAAGAGCGCTGGACGCCGACCGGCGGCTGGCACAGCGAGTTTGAAGAAATGCTGCAGCTCGGCGAACACTGCTCGATGACCGAACGCCGCGCTGATGAAGCGACGCGTAACGTTGCCGACTGGCTGAAATGCGACTTTATGCAGGATCACGTCGGTGAAGTGTTTAGCGGCATTATCGCCAGCGTAACCGGCTTCGGCTTCTTCGTGCGCCTGAACGATCTGTTTATCGACGGTCTGGTGCACGTCTCAACGCTGGATAACGATTATTATCGTTACGATAATATCGGCCAGCGCCTGATCGGCGAATCCTCGGGCATGGTTTATCGCTTGGGTGATACGGTGGAGATCCGCGTTGAAGCGGTGCATATGGACGAGCGCAAGATTGATTTTGCCCTGGTCTCCAGCACCCGCAAACCGCGCGGCGAAGGTAAAACCGAACGCGATCGCGCCAAGAACGGCGGCCAACGCACCTTGCGTGACGGTGCCGGTGCAGGCCGTGCCCCTGCATCGCAGCGCAACAAGCGACGTGGTGGCAAGCCACCGGCCAACTTTGAGCCGGACAGCGCCTTCCGCAAAAAAGACGATGCCAAACCGGCTGATCAGGTGAAGAAAGATAAAAAGGCGAAAGCCAAGAAAGCGTCTGACAAAACCCGGAAAATAGCGGCGGCCACCAAGGCCAAGCGCGCCGGCAAGAAGAAAGGTGCTGAGCAGGCTTAACCTGCCGCACGTCATTATCACCGGCAGGCATTTGCCAGCCGCACAGTAAAAAGAGCATCATGAGCGAAATTATTTACGGCATCCATGCCGTCAAAGCCCTGTTAGATAACGATCCGCAGCGCTTCCTGGAAGTGTTTATTCTGAAAGGGCGCGACGATCGCCGGCTGCAACCGCTGATCGCCGAGCTGGAAGCGACCGGCATTGTTATCCAGGTGGCGAACCGTCAGTGGCTGGATGAGAAAGTCGAGGGCGCAGTACATCAGGGCATCATCGCCCGGGTGCGCGAAGGGCGTCAGTATCAGGAAAACGATTTGCCTGGCCTGCTCGAAGGCATAGACACGCCATTCCTGCTGGTGCTGGACGGCGTGACCGACCCGCACAACCTCGGCGCCTGCCTGCGCAGCGCGGATGCGGCCGGCGTGCATGCGGTTATCGTCCCGCGAGATCGTTCCGCCCAGTTGAACGCGACCGCCAAGAAAGTGGCCTGCGGCGCGGCGGAAAATGTTCCGCTGATCCGCGTTACCAACCTGGCGCGTACCCTGCGTTTGCTGCAGGAAATGAACGTCTGGGTCGTCGGCACCGCCGGCGAAGCCGACCATACGCTGTTCCAGAGCAAAATGACCGGCCCGATGGCGTTGGTGATGGGGGCTGAAGGCGAAGGCATGCGCCGCCTGACCCGCGAACACTGCGATGAGCTGATCAGCATTCCGATGGCGGGGACGGTTTCGTCTCTGAACGTCTCTGTCGCCACCGGCATCTGTTTGTTCGAAGCGGTGCGCCAGCGCAGCTGATTTATCTACGGGGGCGCTTGCGCCTCCGTCAATTTCCCACCTTGTGATCCCACCTCCGGCAAAAATCCCCCTTGTGACCATAATTACTCCTGAAGCCTTTATCAGGGAGCAAGCCGATGGTCTGGACAACGCATACCGTTTTCAATCAACCCAAGCCGCTGGGCAACAGCAATCTGTTCCTGTCTGATACGTCGCTGCATGAGGCGGTACAGCGCGAGCAGGCTGGCTGGGACACCGACGTACTGGCCTCGCTGGGCCAACAGCTGGGCACCCAGGAATCGCTGGAACTGGGGCGACTCGCCAACGCCAATCCCCCTGAACTGCTGCGCTATGATGCCACCGGGCAGCGCCTGGACGACGTTCGTTTCCATCCCGCCTGGCATATTTTGATGCAGGGGCTGATCGCCAACCGAGTGCATAACCTGCCGTGGCAGGAGGATGCCCGTATCGGTGCGTTCGTAGCGCGTGCCGCGCGCTTTGTGCTGCATGCACAAGTGGAAGCCGGCACTTTATGCCCAGTGACGATGACCTTTGGCGCTATTCCTTTGCTGCGACGCTTGCTGCCGTCAGAATTTCAATCCTGGCTGTCGCCGCTGCTTTCCGATCGCTACGATGCGCATTTGTCCCCGGGTGGGCAAAAGCGTGGTTTGCTGATTGGTATGGGAATGACCGAAAAGCAGGGAGGATCCGACGTGCTGAGCAATACCACCACCGCCACCCCGTTAACGGCTCGCGGTTCTGGGGAAGCGTACCGGTTGGTGGGGCACAAATGGTTCTTCTCGGTGCCGCAAAGTGATGCGCATCTGGTGCTGGCGCAGACCGAAGGCGGCCTGTCCTGCTTCTTCCTGCCGCGTATTTTGCCCGACGGTACGCGCAATGCGATACGGCTGGAACGGCTGAAAGATAAGCTGGGCAACCGTTCCAACGCCAGCAGCGAGGTGGAGTTCCAGGATGCCACTGCCTGGCTGCTGGGTGAGGAAGGGGATGGTGTGCGGCATATCCTTAAAATGGGGGGGCTGACGCGCTTTGACTGCGCGCTGGGCAGCCACGGCTTGATGCGTCGCGCGTTATCGGTAGCCTTGTACCATACCCTGCAGCGGCAGGCATTTGGCAAGACGCTTATCGAACACCCGATGATGCGTCAGGTATTGGGACGTATGGCGTTGCGGCTGGAAGGGCAGACGGCGGCGCTGATGCGCCTGGCGCGGGCTTATGACAGTGCCGACGATCCTCTTGAGCAGGCATTGTGTCGGGTGCTGACCCCGGCGGCGAAGTTTGAGGTCTGCCGACAAGGGATCCCTTTTGTGGGAGAGGCCATGGAGGCGCTGGGGGGCCTGGGTTACTGCGAAGAGAGCGAACTGCCGCGACTCTATCGTGAAATGCCGGTGAACAGCATCTGGGAAGGTTCCGGCAACATTATGTGCCTGGACGTGATGCGAGCCTGGGGAAGATTACCGGCAGTACAGGAAGCGCTGGAGCGTGAGTTTGGTGAGGTGAAGGGGCAGAATCGACATTTTGACCTCCAGTGGCGACGCCTGAGCCAACTGATGCGTAAACCCCATGAAGAGCAGGGGCGGGCGGTCACCAGCACGTTATTCAATTTGTTCGTGGCGGCACAGCTTCTGCGCTACAGTTCACCACCGTTGGCGGAAGCCTGGTGTCAAATGACGCTCGACGCCCGTGGCGAACGGATACTGCCCGATCGGTTGTGCGATATGCTGTTTGCCAGAGCGATGGGCGGCTAGGGAAAACAGTGGCGTCGCAACAGAAAAAGCTTTTTAATTCAGCACTTGGCCCGTAAGGGATACTGACCTCTGACCAGGAAACATGACATGGATATTCTCAGCGCGTTGGCGGCATTCGCCTCTTACTTCTTCAGTGGCTTTGCCATGGTTCTGGTGTTCTTGTTTGTTTATACCCGTATTACGCCGCATGACGAATGGGCATTGATCAAGGCGGACAACCCGTCAGCCGCCTTCGGGTTCGTCGGTGCCTGCCTGGGGTATGTGATCCCGCTGGCCAGCGCGGCGATCAACTCGATTAGCCTGCTGGACTACCTGCTGTGGGGCGTAGTGGCGCTGGTGGTGCAACTGTTGCTGTTCGCGGCGGTGAAAATCTACATGCCGCGCATCAGCGACAAGATTGAGTCCAATCACCTGGCCGCCGGGATTTTCCTGGGGGGCGTTTCGATCAGCGGTGGCGTGCTAAATGCGGCTTGCATGAGTTATTAAAGATAAAAAATCGCCGAGGCGCGCCAGCCGGGCTGATGCGCCTGTTCCTCCATCTGCAGAATTCGGTAATAGCTTGCCCCATGCTCGTCAGCCTTGCGGGCAATGACCTGTTCGACGTCCTGAGGCGAGCCTGAAAGATTATTCAGGGTGATTTGCGCAATTTCACTGAGCGGTGTCACACGGTCCGCGGGCGCCAGTTCGGCAGACTGGGCGCTGACAGTGAGCAACCCCATGGAGAGCAGGAGGGCGGTGAGTGCGGCGGAGCGTTTCATGGCGTTCCCCTTCGTCGAACGACCGCAGATTGCGGCAGGTTGACCGCCAGTGTGCAATATCCAACTTCAGTCTGTGCAAAGCCATTGTAAATATGGTTAAAACGCCTCAGCTTACCGATACAGGATCGCCTGCGAATACCATTGGCCGGGAACGACGGTTTCGCTGTTCATGATGATCATGTAATAGCGTGCTCCGCTGGCGTTGGCCTTCCTGTCGATCTCCGCTTCCACATCCATCGGGCTGCCGTAAACCAGGGCGCTGGTGGTGCCTATCTTCACCAACTCAGAAGTTTGCGCTCGGGTGATCTCCTGCGCCCGATCGGTAGGCGGCGGCGGGGCTTTTGGTGTTGTGGTCATTATGCCGCAGGCGGAAAGCGATGCAGCCAGCGTCAGGAGCAGCAGGCGGGAAAGTTTCATGGATACCTCGAGGAAACCGCTATCATGGCTTCAGTGTAACCCAATATAAAGTGGAACAGATTGAGCTAATGCTTTTAGCTCAAGTTTGCCATTATGAAGGCAACAGGTACGCAGAGGGAAAAACGGATGATTGAAATACATGACGAACGGGTGGGCGAGGTTGCGGTGATCCATGCTGTGCCGGCGGGGCAGCATCATCAGCCGCTGCCGACGGTGTTTTTCTACCATGGTTACACCTCGTCGAAAGAAGTGTACGCCTACTTTGCCTATGCGTTGGCCAGGGCGGGTTTTCGCGTGGTGCTGCCGGATGCCGATCTGCACGGCGAACGCTTTGATGGTGATGAACAGCGGCGCTTGGCCAGCTTTTGGGAGATCCTCAAACGCAATATCGACGAGCTGCCGGCGCTCAAAGCGCAGTTTGAGCAGCGTGGCCTGATTGCCGACGGGCGGATCGGCGTGGCCGGTGCCTCAATGGGCGGCATGACCACCTTGGGCTGTTTTGCGCGCTATCCGTGGATTAACGCAGCTGCCAGCCTGATGGGGAGCGGTTATTACACCTCGTTGGCCCAGACGCTGTTTCCGCCGTTGGATGAGCAGGGCAACCTTTTGACTGCCGCCGGTTTTGCGGCGCGCATTGCCGTTCTGGCGGATTACGGTCTGGAGCATCAGTTGGAAAAGGTTACCGATCGCCCGCTGCTGCTGTGGCACGGTGAGGCGGACGATGTGGTGCCGGCGGCGGAAAGCCTGCGGTTGGCTACCGAACTGCGCCAGAGCGGTTGGGATCGCCAGTTGACGTTTATTAGCGAACCGGGCGTCAAGCACCGTATTACGCCGTTGGCATTGTCCGCGACCGCAGACTTTTTCCGCCGCGAGCTGTAAAAAAGCCCCCTGAAAAATAGGGGGCCAGGTATTACCGTTCAGCGAGAGCGTCGCCTGTTCTCATTTGCCGCTTGTTGGCGCGGCTTCGTTCCCTGGTGCTGCATTTTCGCTTAGCGATACAGCTCGGCGCTGACGTGAATGGTGCTGTTGCTGTCCGGCTCATGCAGGGCAATGATGCGGTAAGCGGTGGCACCCCGCTGGTCGGCTATTTTGCTCACCTGGCTGGTGGCGTCATCCGGCGATACCACGTTCTGGTTTAGAGTGACGAAACCGACGCTCTGGCGCTGGTCGGCCTCATGCGAAGTGATTTCGGTGGCGGCCATGACATTGGCGGAAAACAGTAAAGCAATGGCGGTGGCGATGGTAATGCGTTTCATATTTGCCTCTCTTAACCGTTTGCTTCAACGGCCTGACAGCGGGTGCCAGTGCAGCAAAAAGTTATTTATATACATTGAATAACTTAAAATCTTTTTCGTCGCGCTGTCTGCGGCGGATAAGTACAATTTTAGACCTTCCGGCCGGATTAAAAAGTGTGTGGTTTTGATAGCCTTTATCAAAAAAAATGAATAAAGCTTATGCGTCGATGATGATTTCATTGAAAGATTTTTGGAACTGATGGATCTGCATACATAGGTTCCGCAGAGAGCAAATCGTGCTATTTTTGAATTGACCTCGCATTACCGATAATAAACCTCACGCTGTCCTTGAGTTTTTCAACCCCCGCAAGTATGATTACGCGTCATTTTTTCAGCCGTACACACATACACGTTCCTTGCTTCCATGGGCCACGGTTGACCCTGACAGGAGGCTGAATAATCCGTAAGGAGCAATTCGATGCGTCATTACGAAATCGTTTTTATGGTCCACCCTGACCAAAGCGAACAGGTTCCGGGCATGATCGAGCGTTACAGTGCTACCATCACTAACGCTGCCGGTCAGATTCACCGTCTGGAAGACTGGGGCCGCCGTCAACTGGCTTACCCGATCAACAAACTGCACAAAGCTCACTACGTTCTGCTGAACGTTGAAGCTCCGCAGGAAGCGATCGATGAGCTGGAAACAAACTTCCGCTTCAACGACGCCGTTATCCGCAGCATGGTTATGCGCGTTAAGCACGCGGTAACTGAAGCATCTCCGATGGTTAAAGCGAAAGACGAACGTCGTGGCGATCGCCGCGAAGACTTCGCTAACGAAACCTCAGATGATGCAGATGCTGGGGATTCTGAAGAGTAATTGCTGCTGTGACGTCTAATCGTCTGGTTTTGTCGGGCACTGTGTGCAAGGCGCCGGTTCGAAAGGTGAGTCCTTCCGGGATCCCCCACTGCCAATTTGTGCTAGAGCACCGTTCGCAGCAGGTTGAAGCCGGATTCAGCAGACAAGCATGGTGCCGAATGCCCGTGGTTGTCAGTGGACAACAGTCACAAGCACTAACTCAAAGATTAACGGTCGGCAGTCAGATAACCGTGCAAGGCTTCGTAAGTTGCCATCAAGGGCGCAACGGGCTGAACAAACTGGTTCTGCATGCCGAGCAGATTGAATTGATAGATTCTGGAGACTAGCCTAATGGCACGTTATTTCCGTCGTCGCAAGTTCTGCCGTTTCACAGCGGAAGGCGTTGTTGAGATTGATTACAAAGATATCGCAACGTTGAAAAACTACATTACCGAAAGCGGTAAAATTGTCCCGAGCCGTATCACCGGTACTCGTGCAAAATACCAGCGTCAGCTGGCTCGCTGCATCAAGCGTGCTCGCTACCTGTCCCTGCTGCCATATACTGATCGTCATCAGTAATCGGCCGCTGTCTATTAACGACTTTAAGAGGATAAGGTAATGCAAGTTATTCTGCTTGATAAAGTAGCAAACCTGGGCAGCCTGGGTGATCAGGTTAACGTTAAAGCGGGCTACGCCCGTAACTTCTTGGTACCACAGGGCAAAGCTGTTCCTGCTACCAAGAAAAACGTAGAGTTCTTCGAAGCACGTCGTGCTGAACTGGAAGCCAAACTGGCTAACGTTCTGGCTGCTGCTGAAGCTCGCGCAACCAAGATCAACGAACTGGGTTCAGTAACCATCGCGTCTAAATCAGGCGACGAAGGCAAACTGTTCGGCTCTATCGGCACCCGCGACATCGCTGACGCAGTTACTGCGGCAGGCGTTGAAGTTGCCAAGAGCGAAGTTCGTCTGCCGAACGGCGTTCTGCGTACCACTGGTGAACATGAAGTTGAGTTCCAGGTACACAGCGACGTGTTCGCTAAGCTGAATGTAGTTGTGGTTGCAGAAGCTTAATCGCTCCTGCCAGCCAAGTTAAAACGCCAGCCTTGTGCTGGCGTTTTGCTTTTCTGCGCCCGGTAAAACGCGCTACCCTGCGATTATCGTTGGCGAGGAGAAGCAGTAAATGACAGATATCAATTTACAGCGCGTGTATGACTTTACCGGTCCTGCGCCGGAGAACTGCTACCTGATTGATCGGCTGTGGCCGCGCGGGGTTAGCAAGGAACGGTTGCTGGGCGTGCAGTGGCTGAAACAGGTTGCGCCGGATAACGCACTGCGGCAGTGGTTTCATCAACACGTCGATCAGTGGGAAGAGTTTGAACGCCGCTACCGGTTGCAACTGGCGGAAAACGAAGCCTGGCAGCCGCTGGTGACGTTATTGCGGCAGGGGCAGGTCTTGACCTTGCTGTACGGCAGTAAAGACACACAGCACAACCAGGGCGTGGTGCTGCGTGACTTCCTGTTGGCTCAACTGGCGGATTACCGCTCGCGGCGATAGCCGCCGTCGGCCTGACGGCGGAACAGGGCCTGGGTATTGTCTGCGGTGGTGACCGACAGCGCGGTAATCACGCCATTGGCATCACGTTCGATACGCACTTCCTGACCTACCTTCATGTTGCTGAGCGGCTTGTCGCTCCCTTCCACTTGCGCCATAGCGAAGACTTCGTTCACCGGCAGGCTGTTATCGCGAAATAGCTGCGCCAGCGTTTGGCCAGGCTGGATCTGATAGCGTTGCCAATTGCCCGCAGGTTCCGGTTCGGCCGCTTGCGGCTGGCCATTATCTTGCAAGTCGGCTTGCAGCGGTATGCCGTTGCCCTGCTGGGTGACCGGGAATGGCTGCTTCTCTGACGAGTAAGGCCATAACAGCGCCAACAGCAGAATCACGCCGAAGATAAGGGTCCAGCGACGATGGAAATAGGGCAGCGGTTCCATCCAGCCGAAGCTGTCCGGCAGGTGCCAGATCTTCAGCAGTAACGCTTTTATTCCCTGTCCTTTGCCGTTTACCGGCGGTTGCTCTGAATCCGGATCTTCTGCCGCCTCTGGCGCAGGGCCAGGTTTCAGGCGCTGGCTGAAGTTCAGCCAGGTGCGCAGCAACGGCTGGTAGATACGGGTGGTTTTCCTTCTCCTGGGCGAGATTCTGCCCATGGTGACCTCTCTTCAACTGCGTAAAAATGCCACAGTACAACATGGTGTACCGCCGGCCCGATTTCCTGCTTTCAGTATAGTCCGCTAACTGTTTGAAGTGAAAGGCAGCAGCAATTCAATGGCTGTCGCGGCAGGCGATGAGCCTGGGATCGCGGGAACGGGCGTTAACAGGGGGCCATTGTTTCTTTTTCTACGACAAAAGTCATCATTCTCCACACAAGATTTTACCCGGCTTTCCGGCACTGTTATGCTGCGCCTTCGACTTTTTACAGACTAAAGGAAAACCCCATGACAACCCCTTCTTTTGACAGCGTTGAAGCGCAAGCAAGTTACGGGATTGGTTTACAGGTCGGCCAGCAGTTGCAAGAGTCCGGTCTGGAAGGTTTGCAACCGGAAGCTTTGCTGGCAGGTTTGCGCGACGCGCTGGAAGGGAATGCCCCGGCGGTTCCGGTAGACGTAGTGCACCGTGCACTGCGTGAAATCCACGAGCGTGCGGATGCCGTGCGTCGTGAGCGCCAGCAGGCAATGGCCGTTGAAGGTCAGCAGTTCCTGGAAGACAACGCCAAGCGTGACGAAGTGACGCTGACCGAATCCGGCCTGCAGTTCTCAGTGCTGGAGCAGGGCAATGGCCCAATCCCGTCCCGTCAGGATCGCGTGCGCGTGCATTACACCGGTCGTCTGATTAACGGCGACGTGTTCGACAGCTCCGTAGAGCGCGGCCAACCGGCAGAATTCCCGGTTAGCGGCGTGATCCCAGGCTGGATCGAAGCGCTGACCCTGATGCCGGTCGGCTCCAAATGGCAGCTGTATATCCCGCACGATCTGGCCTACGGCGAGCGCGGAGCCGGCGCATCCATCCCGCCATTCAGCGCACTGGTGTTTGACGTCGAGCTGTTGGAAATTCTGTAATTCAATAACAGATTTCTCTGGGCGCCTTAATGGCGCCCTTGTTTTATGCACCGCTCAGCGCACGTGGGAACAACAGGTTGTTCTCCAGATTGATGTGTTCCATCAGGTCGTCGATGAACTCGTCGATGCCGCCATACAGCGCCTGCCAGGTATTGCATGCTCCTTCCGGTGGCGTCACGTTATGGGTGAGGAATTTCACCACCTCAAGCTGTTCGCCCGCTTCGTCATGCTCATGCTCCATCACCGAGATCGGCCCGGCGGCCTGGCGCCCCATGCCCTGTTTGATCATCGGGAACAGGATCTGCTCTTCTTTCATCATGTGGTTTTCCAAATCCAGCCGGATCAGGTTCAGCTGTTTAGCCAGGCCGCGCGGGCAGGTGGGTTTATCTGCATGTACCCGCTCAACCTTTTCTGCCATCAGCACCAGTTCGGCCAACTGTTCACGGTGACGTTGATGGAAGCGCGGCAAAATATGGTCAATCACTTCGCCGAGCGGCGCAGTGCGCCAGTCGTGGGTTTGTTCCGGTTTGGCGGCGAGGGCGGCAAGCTCGGTTTCCAGCCGGTCGATATCCAGCCCTCTGCGCTCGGCGGCGCGTTGCAGCGTTTGCTTGCCGCCACAGCAATAATCCAGATCGTTCAGACGAAACAGGCGGGATGCCCGGGGAATGGCGATGGCGAGTGCGCCGAGGGATTGATTGCGGTAATCCATGGTAGTGCCTCTTTAAATGAATGAATTTTATAACATGTATTTTAAATGCAATTTAAAGGACGCGCCAGAGAGAAAAAGAGGTAGGTAGCCGAGGGAAGGTATTTCCCCCGGCCTGGTGCTTATTTACTGCTCAAATCGATCTGATAAACCGCAAAACCGATGCTGTCCGTACCCTCAGCCTTCATCGGGTACTGCGCATGCGTTTTGATAAACGCCGTGGCTTTCTCACTGGGTGAGGTTTCGAAGCGGATATCCAGCGGCTGTACACTGCTGAACGTCGCCAGGCGCCAGTTATTGTCCACCTGTGGCCGTACCGCGCCGTGTTTTTTAGTCTCGGCACCGATATACGCCGCCAGTACCGAGCGATTCTCGTCCGGCGATGCGAAGGCGATGTGCTTGTCGCCGGTGCCGGCAAACTTGCCGCCGTAAGCGCGGTAGTTATTGGTGGCAACCAGGAAAGTGGCGTTCGGATCGATCGGTTTGCCCTTGAACGTCAGCTGCCTGATGCGTTCCGCCTTGTCATTGATTAACTGGCATTCGCCGTCGTAGCGCGCCGGTTGGCTGACGTCGATCTGGTAATTCACACCGTCAATCACGTCGAAGTTATAGGTGCGGAAGCCGTCCCAGTTAATCAGGCCTTGTGGTTTGTTGCTGGAGACGTCGATCTGATTGAACTGCCCGGCCGAGCATTCCAACCATTCCTTCACCTCTTTGCCACTGGCTTTCACCACCACCAACGTATTGGGGTAGAGATAGAGATCGGAAGCGTTACGGAAGGTGAGCTGGCCTTTTTCCACTTCCACGAAGCTGGCCGGGTCGTTTTTGCGCCCGCCGACCTTGAACGGCGCTGCGGCTGACAGCACTGGCAGGTCGGCCAGATCCGGATCGCCTTGAATGTAGTGTTCAACATAGGCCTTCTGCGCATTGTTGACGATCTGTACCGTCGGATCGTCTTGCACCAGCGCCAGATAGCTGTACATGTTGTCGTCAGACTTGCCGACCGGCTGGCTGACGAAGTCTCGCGTGCCTTTATGATCTTCTGCCAGCACTTTCACCAGCGCCGTGTCTTCCGCGGCCAGTGATTTCTTGTTTTCTTTGTCGTAGATCGGCCGCGCTTCCGCTTTGGCAGAGGCCACTTTCCAACTGCCGGAGTCGTTGTTCAGTTGCAGATCTACCACGCCGAGGTGATCGCCCCATTGGCCCGGCATGACCGCCGGTATGCCATTCAGCAGGCCTTTTTCAATATCTGCGCCTTTGATAGCGGCGAAATCCTTGCTCGGGAATACCGCGTGGGCATGGCCGAACATGATGGCATCAATGCCCGGTACCTGGCTGAGGTAGTACACCGAATTCTCCGCCATGGCCTTATAGGGTTCGCTGGAAAGGCCGGAATGCGGGATTGCCACCACCAGGTCGGCGCCCTGTTTGCGCATTTCAGGCACGTAGCGTTTGGCGGTTTCGGTAATATCGTTAACCGTCACTTTGCCCTGCAGATTGGCTTTATCCCACACCAGAATTTGCGGGGGGACGAAGCCGATATAGCCGATGCGTAAAGTATGTTCCTTGCCGTCACGGTCTTTTACCGGCGTATCGACGATAATATATGGCGTGAATAGCGGTTTTTGAGTTTTAGCGTCGATCACGTTGGCGTTGATATACGGGAATTTGGCGCCGGCAATGGCGTTTTTCAGGTAGTCCAGCCCGTAGTTGAATTCATGGTTGCCGATATTGCCGACCACGTAATTCAGCGTATTCATCGCCTTGTATACCGGGTGTACGTCGCCCGGTTTGAGCCCCTTGGCCGCCATATAGTCGCCCAGCGGGCTGCCCTGAATAATATCGCCGTTGTCCACCAGCACCGCATTGGTGGCCTGCTGACGCGCCTGTTCGATCAGGCTTGCGGTGCGCACCAGACCGAATTTATCGGTCGGTTTATCCTTGTAGTAATCGAAGTCCATCATGTTGCTGTGCAGGTCGGTGGTTTCCAGTACGCGCAGATCGACCGTTGCCGCCTGCGTTGAGGCGCAAACCAGCATAGCGAGGGCGGACAACGTCAGCGGACGCTTCATCATTTTTGGCTTTCTCCATTCCATTTTTCGAGTTTTATCGCAGAGGGACATGTAATTAACATTGGTTGTCTCACCAAACTGTGAAGTGTGGCAGAAAATTGGCCGAGGTTACGCAGGAAATGTCACAGTTGTGACGGCAAAGACTTGAATAAATACCGATGGTTAAACCGTTGTGATGGATATTCCATGCAAAAAAAACTAGGCTGCTAGCAATGAGGAAGGGGAAATGACCCACGGAACTGCATATCTGAGGTGAATGATGTTAGAGCAAATTTGCCAACTGTCCCGCGAGGCGGGGGCGGCAATCATGGCGGTGTATGACGGTGAACAACCGCTTGATGTCGCGCAGAAAAAAGATGATTCACCGGTGACGGCGGCCGATCTGGCGGCGCATCATATTATCAAACGCGGGCTGGCGGCGTTAACGCCGGACGTGCCGCTGCTGTCGGAGGAAGATCCGCCGGCCTGGGAGGTGCGTCGGAACTGGACGCGTTATTGGCTGGTCGATCCGCTGGACGGCACCAAGGAATTCCTCAACCGCAACGGTGAGTTTACGGTCAACATCGCGCTGATTGAAGACGGGCAGGCGGTAATGGGCGTGGTTTACGCTCCGGCGATCGACGTGCTGTACCTGGCCGAGCGCGGTAAAGCCTGGAAAGAAGAGAAAGGGCAACGCCAGACGATCCGCGTCAGCAATGCTCATCCGCCGCTGGTGGTGGTAAGCCGCTCCCACAGCGACGAAGAATTGAAGGATTACCTGAACCAACTGGGTGAACATCAGACTATTTCTGTTGGATCTTCGTTGAAGTTCTGCCTGGTGGCGGAAGGGAAGGCGCAGCTCTATCCGCGTTTTGGGCCGACCAATATCTGGGATACCGCCGCCGGCCATGCCGTCGCGGTGGCCGCCGGGGCGCAGATCCACGACTGGCAGGGGCAGCCTTTGCTTTATGCCCCGCGTGAATCTTTCCTCAACCCCGGCTTCCGGGTTTCGCTGTTCTGATTCAGTTCAGGAGCTGGTGCAGTTGGGTCATGACCTGCTGCACCTCTTCCGGCGTCAGCGCACCGTCTTTGGCGAATTGGATCTTGCCCTGTTTATCCAGCACCACAATGGCCGACCCTTTCGGCTGTAGATCCCAGGCTTTGCGAACGTTACCGTTGCTGTCGACCACAAACTGCGACCACGGAAACTCCTTCTTGCTGTCCTCAATGCTGTTGCGAACAAACATCGCGGTGCCGAGCAGGGCGTCGTCGGTATTGACTATTGTCGTCGTTTGGTAACGTTCGTGCGGTAGCTTAGCTTTTTTAATCGCTTCTATCAGTGGGTCGTTCATGTCCTTGGCGGAGCTGCGGCCGGCAATATGCTGGATCACTCGCACTTTCCCACTGAGCTGCGCGCTATTCCAGTTTTTATAGCTAAACTTATCATTAGCGTAATTTAACTCTCCCTTATCGCTGACGCCGACCGGCGCGACGCGTTGCTGGAGCTGGAAGTTGTGCGCAGAGGCTAAAAGGGGAGCAAACAGCAGGGATACAATGAGCATGCTACTTTTTTTCATGCCTTCTCCTTGGAAGGGGACGGTGCCGACAGCACCCAACAGCCTAAAGCATAGGTGGTGATCGGAGGTCTGTCCTGTTAGCCGGATCGCAGTTTTTCCTTCTGGGAGGTAATACCTTTATTTTGAAGGGATATACTGAGAAAGTTATATATTATCATATACAATTCTGTCAAAAAGTGTAAATCCAGTGAAGATGACCGAGCGGAAGTGAACGATATGGTCTTTACTAGGTCTACTACATGGCAATCAAGTTGCGTTCTTACTTTAGAGGCTGCCACCTTGGCGGCTCGCTGAGCGCATGGACCAAACGGAGGAGAGTAAAAGAATGAGAATCTTCCAGCGTTATAACCCATTGAAAGTGGCGAAGTACGTAAAGACCCTGTTTCGTGGCCGGCTGTATATCAAAGATGTAGGCGCGTTCGAGTTCGACGAAGGGAAAATCCTGATACCGAAAATTCGTGACAGACGCCATTTCAGTGTGATGTCAGAGGTGAACCGGCAGGTGTTGTTGCTGCAATCTGAGATGGGTTAATGCGCTATACCCGTCGTATTTCAAGCGGCAGCGTTGTTTTCTGCAATTTGAGATTCATAGGGTAAATTTTGTGTACCTGCAAAAGCCCCAATTATCGCGGCCCCGATGGGGCCGCTGACGTTTTTGCCGGCAGGGGTCAGGCTGGGGAGTTGTCCCCCGGCGCTTTTGGCAGCACCGCGGCAGGTTTGTCGCTCAACCGGGTCACCAGCAACTGATCAATCTTGTAGCTGTCGATGTCCACCACCTCAAATTTATAACCGGCGTACTTAACGAAGTCAGTGCGTTTCGGGATCTTGCGCAGCATGTACATCATAAAGCCGCCAATGGTTTCGTAGTTGCCCGCCTGCGGGAACTCGTCAATGTGCAGCACGCGCATCACATCTTCGATCGGCGTGCCGCCCTCAATCAGCCATGAACTTTCGTCACGCGCCACGATCTGCTCTTCCTGGCCCTGGCCCACCAGATCGCCCATCAGCGTGGTCATTACGTCATTCAGCGTAATGATGCCCACCACCAACGCATACTCATTAAGAATAACGGCAAAGTCCTCGCCGGCAGTTTTAAAGCTTTCCAGCGCTTCAGACAGCGTCAGGGTGTCGGGTACGATCAGCGCCGCGCGGATCTGTACGCCGCTGCTCAGTACCAGGCTCTGGTTGCCCAGCACGCGGTTCAGCAGGTCTTTGGAGTCGACGTAGCCAACCACTTGATCGATGTTGCCATCGCACACCAGGAACTTGGAGTGCGGATGGGTAGAGACCTTCTGAATGATGCTTTCTTCGCTCTCGCGCAGATCGAAGTAAACCACGCTTTCACGCGAGGTCATCGAAGAGGGAACGGTACGCGATTCCAGCTCGAACACGTTTTCGATCAGCTCATGTTCCTGTTTACGCAGCACGCCCGCCAGGGCACCGGCTTCCACCACCGCATAAATGTCGTCGGAGGTGATGTCGTCTTTACGTACCATCGGCAGCTTGAACAGGCGGAAGATCAGGTTTGCCATGCCGTTGAAGAACCACACCAGCGGCCGGAAAAGCATGATCGAGAAACGCATCGGGTTGATGATCCGGACGGCGAACGTCTCTGGTGCAATCATACCGATGCGCTTCGGGGTCAAATCTGCGAACAGGATAAACAGGCTGGTCACCAACACGAACGAACAGATAAAGCTAACCTGCTCCGCCAGTTCAGGTGACAGAAAGCGATCGAACAGCAGTTTGAACGTCGGAGAAAAAGCCGCATCGCCCACGATACCGCCGAGGATGGCCACGGCGTTCAGGCCAATTTGCACTACGGTAAAATACAGGCCCGGCGTTTCCTGCAGTTTGAGCACCTTGGCGGCGTTGACGTTACCTTCGTCAGCCATCATTTTCAGTTTAATCTTGCGTGATGCAGCCAGAGATATTTCCGACAGTGAGAAAAACGCACTCACGGCGATCAGAAAAAGAATCAGTAAAATACTGTTTAACATATTCTATCCATACGTGCCGACGGGATGACGGCGCTCTTGAGGAAGGGTAGTACCTTGTAAAAAAAGAATTGTAGGGGGCCGCATATCGCGCCCGCCAGAGCTTTATCAAAAAGCAGGGCCGCAAATGCGACCCAGCACAGTATAGCAGCAGCCCCACAGGGGCCGCCAGCGGTTAAAAAATAGTAGGTTAGCCCTGTGGCGGCAGACAAACGCCGATCCCGCCCAGGCCGCAATAGCCCTCAGGATTTTTATACAGGTATTGCTGATGGTCGTCTTCGGCATAGTAGAACGGCAGTGCCGGCGTCACTTCGGTGGTGATGGCGCGCTTGTCGCCAGCTTCATCCATCGCCTGCTGGAAACGTTGCCGGCTGCTTTCGGCTTCAAGCTGCTGTTCCGGCGTCAGCGTGTAAATCGCCGAACGGTACTGGGTACCGACGTCGCCGCCCTGACGCATGCCCTGCGCCGGGTCGTGGTTCTCCCAGAACACCTGCAGCAGGTGCTTGTAGCTGACGATTTTCGGGTCAAACACTACGCGCACCACTTCGGTGTGGCCGGTCTGGCCGCTGCACACTTCGCGGTAGGTCGGGTTTGGCGTGTAGCCGCCGCTGTAGCCTGCGGCGGTGCTGTAGACGCCCTGTTGTTGCCAGAACAGGCGTTCGACGCCCCAGAAGCACCCCATGGCGAAGATTGCCACTTCCATGCCATCCGGGACATGAGTCATCGAATGATCGGTGACCACGTTGAGCGTCGCAACCGGCATCGGCGTCGTGCGGCCAGGCAGTGCGTTCGCCTTGTCGACGGTTTGGGTTTTATCAAAAAATGGCACCACGGTTGACTCCTGTTGTCACAGTAAGAATTGGCCCAAGACGCAGCGGTTCGGTTGTATCTAACCGCAACTTTGCTCACAATAAGCTGCATATTGAGATTAAGTGTAAGCTTAACGCAGTATTTTGAGCGCCAAAAGCGAAGAATGCGCCTGTTTACGGCGACAGTAAAACGGTAACACGCGGCGTCTGGAATAACGCTGAAGAGGGCTGCCGTCTTGATAGCGCGGAGTCTGCCCTGGCACCAGAGAGCGATGTTATAACAGGATAGTAAAATAAATAAGGAGAACGCGTGCCACGATACCGTGCCCTGTGCTTTTTTTGTACTCTGCTCGCGACGCCCGCGGCGTTTTCGGTGAATGTGCGGCTGCAGGTTGAAGGACTCAGCGGGGAATTGGAGAAAAACGTCCGGGTACGGCTGTCTTCCATTACGCCGGAAGAGGTCGGCACCGATGGACGGTTCCGTGCTCGCGTGGATGAAGCCGTCCGTCAAGGGCTGCGTGCGCTGGGCTATTATCAGCCCACCATCGATTTTACGCTGGATGACCGCCCTCAGTTGGCGCGCCCCGTGCTGTATGCCAAGGTGAACCCGGGCGAGCCGGTACGGATTGCCGGTGCCAATATCCAGTTGGAAGGCGGTGCGAAAACCGACGAAGACTATCTGCAATTGGTCAAAAAGGGTCGGCCGACGATAGGCGAGATCCTTAATCACGGTCAATATGACAATTTCAAAAGTTCTCTGACCGGCATGGCGCTACGCAAAGGCTATTTCGATGCCGATATGATCAAGAGTCAATTGGGCGTGGCGGAGGACCTGCATAAGGCTTATTGGGACATCGACTTCAACAGCGGGCAGCGCTACCGCTTCGGCAAGGTGAAGTTCCAAGGTTCGCAAATCCGCGAAGACTACCTGCAAAATCTGGTGCCCTTTCATCAGGGGGATTATTACAGCTCGGAAGAGTTGGCCGAGCTGAACCGTCGTTTGTCAGCCACCAACTGGTTTAACTCGGTGGTGGTGTCCCCTGATTTCCAAGATTCCAAAGAGAACAAGATTTTGCCGTTAGATGCGCTGGTTACGCCACGCACTCGCAATACCATCGAAACCGGGGTCGGTTATTCCACCGACGTTGGCCCGCGGATAAAAGGTACCTGGAAAAAACCGTGGCTTAACGATCGCGGGCATAGCCTGGAAACCAGCGCCAGCATTTCCGCACCGGAACAGCAGCTTGATCTAACCTATAAAATCCCACTGCTGAAGAACCCGTTGGAGCAGTATTACCTGCTGCAGGGCGGCTTCAAGAACGTCGATCTCAACGATACCAAGTCCGTCACGTCAAAAGCGGTAGTTTCCCGCAACTGGGATCTCTCCAGCGGTTGGCAACGGGCGCTGAACCTGACCTGGCGTCTGGACCACTTTACCCAGGGTACCGTCACCGACACCACCATGCTGCTGTATCCCGGCGTCAGCGTTAACCGTACCCGCTCGCGCGGCGGTTTGATGCCGACCTGGGGCGACAGCCAGCGTTATTCTCTCGACGTGTCCGATACCACCTGGGGTTCCGGCGTCGACTTTGCGCTGATACAGGCACAGAACGTCTGGATCCGCACCTTGGCCGACAAACACCGGTTTGTCGCACGCGGGCAGGTTGGCTGGATCGAAACCAATAACTTTGAAAAAGTGCCGCCGGATCTGCGTTTCTTCGCCGGTGGCGATCGCAGCATTCGCGGCTACAAATACAAAGGCATTTCACCCCGTGACGATGACGGCAAGCTGACCGGCGCCTCCAAAATGCTGACCGGCTCTCTGGAATACCAATACAACGTGACCGGCAAATGGTGGGGCGCGTTGTTCGTGGATTCAGGCGAAGCGGTGAACGATATCAAGCAAAGCAACGTCAAGACCGGCGCCGGCTTCGGCGTGCGCTGGCAGTCGCCGGTAGGCCCGGTGAAGCTGGATATCGCCGCTCCGGTTGGGGATAAAGACACCCACGGGGTGCAGTTCTATATTGGTTTGGGGCCTGAATTATGAGCCTGATTAAAAAGATTTGTCTGGGATTCCTGATCGTCTTGTTGTTGCTGATCGGCGGGTTGGCTTATTTGCTCGGCACCACCAGCGGCCTGCATACGGTTATCAACGGCGCTGCGCGTTGGGTTCCGGGGCTGGATATTGCCGGCGTCAGCGGCGGTTGGCGCGATTTGACGCTAAAGGGCGTGAAATACCAGATGCCGGGCGTGACGGTAAACGCCGGGCAGTTCCATCTTTCGCTGGATTTGTCGTGTTTTAAACGCAGTTCGCTGTGCGTTAACGCCCTGACTGCGCAGGACGTGGACGTGGTGGTGAAAACCAAAGAGATGACGCCGTCGGCGCCGGTGGAAGAGACCGGCGAGCCGACCACGAATCTGAGTACGCCGTACCCGATCACCCTGCGCATGCTGGCGCTGAACAACGTCAAGGTCAGTGTCGACGACACGGCGATTTCACTGGGCGAGTTCCGCACCGGTGCACAGTGGCAAGAGCGCGCGCTGACCCTGTTGCCGACTAAAATCAACTCGCTGCTGATCGCTCTGCCGAAAACGCCGCCAAACCCATTGCCGGAAGCCGTGCAGCCGGTCGTTGAGGTGGCGAAAAAGGTCGGCGAAAAAGTCGAAGAGGCTGCCAAGCCTGCGCCACAGCCGGAAGAGAAGCCGCTGGGCGAAACGCTGAAAGAACTGTTCGCCAAACCGCTGTTGCCGGATCTGCCGGACATCCGTCTGCCGCTGGATATCACCGTCAAGGAAATCAGCGGTGAACAACTGCGGCTGACGGGCGACACCGAGGTGTTGATCACCAGCCTGCTGCTGCAGGCCAGCACCAAAGACCAGCATATCCAGCTGGACAACTTTGATGTGAAATCGCCGCAGGGCACGCTGTCCGCCCAGGGGCAGGCGACGCTGACCGATAACTGGCCGGTGGAGATGGTGGCGAATGGCACGCTGAATATTGAGCCGCTGAAGGGCGAGAAGGTCAAACTGAACCTCGGCGGTGGGCTGCGTGAAGAGCTGAAAGTGGCGCTCAATCTGTCCGGGCCGGTCGGCGCGCAGTTGGATATGCAAACTCAATTGGCTGAGGCCGGTTTGCCGCTGGCACTGACGCTGCAAAGCAAACAGCTGAAATGGCCGCTGAGCGGCGAGGCGCAATACCAAATCAACGATTTCCGCCTGCGCTTCAACGGCAAGGCGACCGACTATGCGCTGTCGACGCGCGCCAACATCAAAGGCCAGGATCTGCCGCCGGCGGTGCTGACGCTGGATGGCAAAGGCAACGTCGAACAGTTCAAACTGGATCGCTTGCGGCTGGCCGCCTTGCAGGGTAATGCCGATTTGACCGCGTTGGTGGACTGGAGCAAGGCCATCAGTTGGAATTCACAACTGATGTTAAGCGGTATTAACACCGCCAAACAGTGGCCGGAATGGCCAGCGAAGCTGGATGGGAAGATCACCACTCGCGGCAGCCTGCACGGCGGCAGCTGGCAATTGCAGGTGCCGGTGCTGCAGCTCGACGGCAATGTGAAGCAAAATAAGGTCACCGCGCGCGGCTCGCTCAGCGGCAACGCTGCCGGGCAGTGGAAAATCCCCGGTATCGATCTGACGCTGGGGCGTAACCAACTGAACGTTAAAGGCCAACTGGACGAGAAAAGTTGGAATCTGGATGCGAACATCGACGCGCCGCGCCTGGACGGCGCGCTGCCGGGGCTGGGCGGTACGGCGAAAGGTCTGCTTAAACTGCGTGGCAACCTGCAGGCGCCTCAGTTGCTGGCCGATCTGACCGCTTCCGGCCTGCAGTGGCAGGCGCTACGCATCAATCGGGTTAAAATTGACGGCGATGTGCGCTCCAGCGATCAGATTCAGGGGCAACTGGCGGTTCGGGTTGAACAACTGAAACAGGATGCTCTGGAGATCAGCCTGCTGACGCTGGATGCCAAAGGCAGCGAAAAACAGCATCAGCTGCAACTGAAGATCAACGGCAAGCCGGTATCCGGCCAACTGGCGCTGCAGGGCAGTTTCGATCGCCAGCAGCAGCGCTGGCGCGGCAACTTGAACAATACCCGTTTCGATACCCCGGTGGGCGAATGGCGGTTAACGCGCGCCATTACGCTGGACTACCTGAATACCGCACAGAAAATCAGTATCGGGCCGCATTGCTGGCAGAATCCGAACGCTGAACTGTGCGTGCCGAAAACCATTGAAGCCGGCCCGAGCGGCCAGGCCAGCGTAGTGCTGAACCGCTTTGATCTGGCGATGGTGAAACCTTTCCTGGGGCCGGAAACGGCCCTGAGCGGCGTATTCTCCGGCCGGGCGGATGTTAGCTGGAAACCGGGCGGCGCACTGCCTGATGCGAAAGTCGCGCTGGTGGGCAACGGGGTGAAAGTGGTGCAGCAGGTGCAGGGTAATGCGCTGCCGATCGCCTTCGATACGCTGAATCTCAACGCCGGGCTGACCAACGGCCGCGCTCAGGCGGACTGGTTGATCAAACTGAACAATAATGGCCAGTTTAACGGCAACATTCAGGTCACCGACCCGCAGGTGCGCCGCAATATCAGCGGTAATGTCAATATCACCAATATTTCGCTGGCGATGATCAATCCGGCGCTGATGGATGGGGAAAAAGCGGCGGGCATGTTGAACGCCAACCTGCGTTTGGGCGGCAGCGCGCAGAAACCGCTGGTTTACGGCCGATTAGCGCTGGATAAGGTGGATATCGATGGCCACTGGATGCCGTTTGACATGACTGACGGCCGGTTGGTGGTTAACTTCGATGGCATGACCTCGACGCTGGAGGGGCTGATCGGGACGACCCGCGGGCAGCTGAACCTGTCTGGTGACGCCGACTGGCGCGATATCAACGCCTGGCGCGCCCGTATCGCCGCCAAGGGCGACAAGCTGCGGGTGACGGTGCCGCCGATGATCCGCATCGACGTTTCGCCCGATCTGGTCTTCGAGGCGACGCCGCAACTGTTCTCGCTCAACGGCTCAGTCAATATTCCGTGGGCGCGCATAACGGTGCAGGAGCTGCCGGAAAGTGCGGTAGGCGTCTCTTCCGATGAAGTGATGCTGGATGATCAACTGAAACCGATCCAGCCAAAAACCGCTGCGATCCCGATCAACAGCAACCTGATGATCCATGTCGGCAACGATGTACGCCTGGATGCCTTTGGCCTGAAAGCCAAACTGAAGGGCGACTTGAAAGTGGTGCAGGACAAGAACGGCCTGGGCCTGAATGGCCAGATTGACATCCCGTCCGGTCGCTTCCATGCTTATGGTCAGGATTTGATTGTCCGCAAGGGCCAACTGCTCTTCTCTGGGCCGCCGGATCAGCCGTTACTCAACATCGAGGCGATCCGTAATCCGGACTCGACCGAAGACGGCGTCACCGCCGGGGTTCGCGTCACCGGGTTGGCGGATGCACCTAAGCTGGAAGTGTTCTCAGACCCGACTAAATCGCAGCAGGAAGCCTTGTCTTATCTGCTGCGCGGGCAGGGTTTGGGCAGTTCCGGCGCCGACGGCAACGCCATGACCTCAATGTTAATTGGGATGGGGGTTGCACAAAGTGGTCAACTTGTGGGTAAAATCGGCGAGGCGTTTGGCGTAAGTAATTTGGCCCTGGACACTCAGGGGGTTGGCGACAGCTCTCAGGTTGTCGTGAGCGGCTATGTTCTCCCTGGCTTACAAGTAAAATATGGGGTGGGCATTTTCGACTCGCTGGCCACGCTGACGTTGCGTTACCGCCTGATGCCTAAGTTGTATCTTGAAGCGGTGTCTGGTATCGACCAGGCATTAGATTTGCTCTATCAGTTTGAGTTTTAGCGATGCGAATAATTGTCTACGGCAGTTTACGACGCAAACAGGGAAACAGCCATTGGATGACCAACGCCCAATGGCTCGGCGAGCATGAGCTCGAGGGCTATCAGATTTATAATCTGGGCCATTACCCGGCGGCGATCCCTGGAGAGGGCACGGTACATTGTGAGGTGTACCGTATTAACTCATCGATTCTGGCAGAGCTGGACGAACTGAAAAGCAACACCAAGGACTATAAGCGCGAGCTGATTCAGACGCCTTATGGGAGTGCGTGGATCTACCTGTATAAACACAGTGTGGACGGTTACCCGCGGATTAACAGCGGCGACTGGTTGAAGCGCCTCGACGAAAAGTAATAAAAAAACACCGCTCATTGAGCGGTGTTTTTTCATCGGACGGCGACAAGAATTACTTCTTGGCAGCGCGTTCGAAAGAGGCAACGATTTCAGCTTTGGCAGCGGCAGCGTCTGCCCAGCCTTCCACTTTCACCCATTTGCCTTTTTCCAGATCTTTATAATGCTCGAAGAAATGGGCGATCTGGGCACGCAGCAGTTCTGGCAGGTCGTTCACATCTTTGATGTGATCGTACTCTTTGGTCAGCTTGCTGTGCGGAACGGCAACCAGTTTTGCATCTTCACCGGCTTCGTCGGACATCTTCAGCACGCCTACCGGACGGCAGCGGATCACAGAACCCGGCTGCAGCGGATACGGGGTCGGTACCAGCACGTCAACCGGGTCACCGTCCAGAGACAGGGTGTGGTTGATGTAACCGTAGTTGCACGGATAGAACATCGCGGTGGACATGAAACGGTCAACGAACAGCGCGCCGGTGTCCTTGTCGATTTCATATTTGATCGGATCGGCGTTAGCCGGGATTTCGATAACAACGTAGATGTCTTCCGGCAGGTCTTTGCCAGCTGGGACCAGATTCAAGCTCATGTCGGTTTCCTTTAATCAAACCAGAAATGGAGTGGCGGCTATTATAGCGGACTCTTTTGCGATTTCCTGCCCTTTTCATCACCGACTCCCCCGAGGGGAGCCATCCGCCCCATTTCCAGATTAATCCTCCAACAAGGTTAAGTTTCTCCCGCGGTTGCCGATAACTTCATCAAATAATAATGAGCCGGCGAAGTCTGGCTCTGCGTTTTACCTCCCCTACGTTTGATCTCACAATTTCTGAAGCCGGGAAGAACTCATGCTAAAAAAGATTACGGTGAAGGCCGGGCTGATTGCCCTGCTGAGCCTGACGACGCTGTTGCTGATTATGGTCAGCACGATTGGCGTCAACGCGATTAATGAAGGGTCGCGCTCGCTACATACACTGAACCAGATCCTGGGGGAGGAACTGGGATCGCTGGCCAGCAGTTCCAACCTGACGCTGCGCGCCAGAACCGCCGCTTCGCTGGCGGTGCGTCAGCGGGAAATCGGCCAGATTGAGGTCTCCGATGCCACGGTAGGCCGTATCTATGATTACCTCGAGCAGTCGAAGCACGAAATGGAGCGCTTTGTCAGCGTCGGCACCGTTACGGAACGCGGGCGTGAACTGTCTACCCGTTTGCAAAACAGCTACCGGGCTTATCTGGAACAGGGGGTCAGGCCGATGGCTGACGCCATCAAGGCCGGCAAGGTCGATGACTATTACGAGATTCAGGAAACCCGGATTTCGGCCCTGAGTATCGCCTTCGAAAAAGACCTCAGCGATTTCCGCAGCTTTGCCATGAAGGTGGGGCAGCAGCGGGTGGATGAGGCGGAGAATAATGCCAGCACCAAAATCACCCTGATCGTGGTCGCCGGTTTGCTCAGCGTGCTGTTGGCGGTACTGGCCTGGTTTGCGCTGCGAGTGATTATCCTGCGCCCCCTCGATGAGTCTATCGCCCAACTGGAATACATCGCCGGCGGCGACCTGACGCACCGAATTACCGGCGAAGGGGATACCGAGATGGGTCGCCTGATCCGCGCCATGCAACGCATGCAACAGGCATTGGTCGGCTCGGTCAGCAAGGTGCGCGACGCCAGCAGCCAGATTGATACCGGCTCACGTGAGCTGGCTGCCGGTAACCTGCATCTGGCGCAGCGTACCGAAGAGTCCGCAGCCTCGCTGGAGGAAACGGCTGCCAGCATGGAACAGCTGACCTCGACGGTGAAAATGAACGCCGAGAATTGCGAGCAGGCAAACCAACTGGCGCTGAGCGTATCCGATATCGCCAACCAAGGCAGTGAGGTGGTCAGCCAGGTGATGGACAAGATGCAGGCGATTACCGACAGCTCACGGCGCATCGCCGATATCATCAGCGTGATGGACGGCATTGCCTTCCAGACCAATATTCTGGCGTTGAATGCGGCGGTCGAAGCGGCCCGCGCCGGTGAACAGGGGCGCGGTTTCGCGGTAGTGGCCGGTGAGGTGCGCAGCCTGGCACAGCGCAGTGCGCAGTCGGCGAAAGAGATCAAAGGGTTGATCGAAGCGTCACAGAATCGGGTGCAGGAAGGCGAGCAAATGGCGGAGTCTGCGGCGAAAACCATGAACGGCATTACCGGTGAAGTGGGCCGCGTGACGGCGCTGATGCGGGAAATTTCGGCGGCTACCCGGGAACAAAGCAGCGGTATTGAGCAGGTGAATCTGGCGGTGGCGCAGATGGATCAGGTGGCGCAACAAAACGCTGCGTTGGTCGAAGAGTCCGCGGCGGCGACGCGTTCGCTGGAGGAGCAGGCTCAATTGCTGGCGCAGAGCATGGCAGCGTTCAAATTATGATGAAGTGACAGGGGGCGGCATGCCGCCCCCTGAAGAGAGGCTTTACTCGTCCGGGTTTTCGGCGATAAAGCGCTCGGCGTCTTCAACCATGGATTTGGTGCCGACGAAGAACGGTGCGCGCTGGTGCAGTTTCACCGGGGTAATGTCCAGAATACGGTTTTTACCGTCGCTGGCTTTACCGCCGGCCTGTTCCGCCAGGAACGCCATCGGGTTGCATTCATACAGCAGGCGCAGCTTGCCTTGCGGGTGGCTGGCGGTGCTTGGATAAATGTAGATGCCGCCTTTCAGCAGGTTGCGGTGGAAGTCGGCAACCAGTGAACCAATGTAGCGTGAGGTGTAAGGGCGTTGTGTCGCTTCGTCCTGCTCCTGGCAATACTTGATGTATTTCTTCACGCCGCGAGGGAACTTGATGTAGTTGCCTTCGTTGATCGAATACATGTTGCCGGTGGCAGGATAACGCACTTTCTCATGGGAGAGGCAGAACACGCCCAGAGACGGATCGTAAGTAAAGGCATGCACGCCATAACCGGTGGTGTACACCAGCATGGTGGATGAACCATAAACCACGTAGCCGGCTGCAACCTGAGCGCTGCCTGGCTGCAGGAAATCTTCTTCGGTCACGGGAGTGCCGACCGGGGTGATGCGACGATAGATAGAGAAAATAGTACCGACCGAGACGTTGACATCAATGTTGGACGAACCGTCCAACGGATCCATCAACACCACATACTTGCCATTTTCAGCCCGCTCGCCATCGAAAATCACGATTTCATCTTCTTCTTCAGAAGCGATACCCGCAACTTCACCGCGCGCTTTCAATGCAGCTTTCAGCTTTTCGTTGGCGAACAGGTCCAGTTTCATCTGGACTTCACCCTGTACGTTGGAAATGCCGCTGGTACCGAGGATATCAACCAGACCCGCTTTGTTGATGTCGCGGTGGATGATTTTGGCGCCCAGTTTAATTGCAGAAAGTAACGCTGTCAGCTCGCCGGTGGCGTGAGAGAAGTCGTGCTGTTTCTCGACGATAAATTCGCCTAACGTTTTCATGACACAATCCCTGAATCTACGGATGGGTAGCGGTTTGTTAACAAACCGCCAACGTATTCGCGAGCAGTGTAGCCCAAAGATGAGCGCTATTCATAGGCAAATCCATTTCTTCTGGACGATTCTGAGCGGTAGAATAAGGTAACATTCGACGTACTCAATTGAGAAAACTATGCGCATTCACATTCTTGGGATCTGTGGCACCTTTATGGGCGGGCTGGCGGTACTGGCTCGTTCGTTGGGACATGAGGTGACCGGCTCTGACGCTAATGTCTATCCGCCGATGAGCACGCTGCTGGAGAAAGAGGGGATCGACCTGATCCAGGGTTACGATCCGGCTCAGTTGGATCCCGTGCCGGATCTGGTGATCATCGGCAACGCCATGACGCGCGGCAACCCGTGCGTGGAAGCGGTGCTGGAGCAAGGCATCCCTTATGTTTCCGGCCCGCAATGGCTGCATGACTATGTACTGCGCGATCGCTGGGTGTTAGCGGTTGCCGGGACCCACGGCAAGACCACCACCGCCGGCATGGCAACCTGGATCCTGGAAGCCTGCGGTTATCAGCCCGGTTTTGTCATCGGTGGCGTGCCGGGGAACTTCGACGTTTCCGCACGCTTGGGCGGCAGCCCGTTCTTTGTGATCGAGGCCGATGAGTACGACTGTGCGTTCTTCGACAAACGCTCCAAGTTTGTTCATTACAGCCCGCGTACGCTGATCATGAACAATCTGGAGTTTGATCATGCCGATATTTTCGACGATCTGAAAGCGATCCAGAAGCAGTTCCATCATCTGGTGCGCCTGGTGCCGGGCAAGGGCAAGATCATTTTGCCTGATAACGACAACCACCTGAAACAGGTGATGGCGATGGGCTGTTGGAGCGAGCAGGAGTTGGTCGGAGAAGAAGGCGCATGGCGGGCGCACAAGCTGACGCCGGACGCCAGCCACTATGAAGTGTTCCTCAATGGCGAAAAAGCTGGCGAGGTGAAATGGGCGCTGGTGGGCGAACACAATATGCATAATGGCCTGATGGCGATTGCTGCCGCACGTCATGTTGGCGTGCAGCCTGCGGACGCCTGCGCCGTGCTCGGCGATTTCATCAATGCCCGTCGCCGCCTGGAGTTGCGCGGTGAAGCCAATGGCGTCACGGTGTATGACGATTTTGCGCATCACCCAACGGCGATCCTGGCGACCCTGGCCGCCCTGCGCGGTAAAGTGGGCGGCACTGCCCGTATTCTGGCGGTGCTTGAACCACGTTCCAATACCATGAAAATGGGTATCAGCAAGAACGATTTGGCACCATCGCTTGGCCGCGCCGATGAGGTATTCCTGTTCCAGCCGCACCATATTCCCTGGCAGGTGGCGGAAGTGGCGGAAGCCTGCGTGCAGCCGGCCCACTGGAGTGCCGATCTCGGCACCTTGGTGGACATGATTGTGAGAACCGCCCAGCCGGGTGACCATATCCTGGTGATGAGCAACGGTGGGTTCGGCGGGATCCACGATCGGTTGCTGGAGGCACTGGCCAACAAGCCAGAGCCGAAAGTCACCTACTGATCGACAGGGTTGATTCGAGAAAGGGCCGTTTGCGGCCCTTTTTTTCGCCTATAAAAAAGCCCTCGCGAGCGAGGGCAACGGGGTTCGTCGGATAGGACGACGAGACTTCTTCAGAGAATCAGTGGTTACCACAGAACTCGGCAGTGGCAGTGACGAGGGTAATCAGTTCGGCAACCGCGCTCTCTGAATTGTTATTTGTAGATTTCGGCAGTCGCGTGCCAGTTGCCGTTTTCGTAGGCTTCGATCACTCGGTACGCTTTAGCGCCTTGCTTATCGGCTTTGTCAGACAACGCCTGACGAATATCCGAAGGTGCGCCAGCTACGCCACTGGCGGTAATGGTGCCGACAGACTGAAGATCAGCGGCCTGGTCATTGGTGATCAACGTAGCGGCTGAAGCGCCGAACGAAAGGGCAGACATCAGGCTAATTGCAGCGAGGGTAATTTTCATGTTCATGGTCGTGGGTCCTGTTGCGATAACAGCCAGGAAGGGCTTTACAGCGTTTATTATTCTTGAAAGCTGTCATCGGTAATGCTGGTTTCCAGAGATTTATTGCCCGTTGCCGGGTAATGCCGGGGTCTTATTTATAAATTTCAGCCGTAGCGTGGTAGTTGCCTTCGTTACGCGCTTCGATCACACGGTAAGCGGTCGCGCCACGGGCATCGGCTTTTTCAGACAGCGCCTGACGGATATCTGAAGGGGTGCCGGCAATGCCGCTGACGGTAATGGTGCCTGCGGACTGCAGTTTGGCTGCCTGATCTGCATCAACGGATTGTGCTGCAAATGCGCCAAAGGAAAGCACAGACAGGAGGCTTAGTGTTGCAACAGTAGCTTTAATTTTCATGATCTCACCTTATCGTATTCTTTTATCAGTTCCAATGAACTGTGATTTACGTCACGGAAATGAGTATACATCTAGTAACCCTAAAAATTAATAGCTAGCTAACAGTTTCTAGTGAAACTTTATTATGGCGCCTCTTATTTTTAATAACCATATGGAATAAAAAGCGATCATAAAACGTTCTTTTGATGTTAAATTTATGTAATTTCAATAAGGTAAGTGTTTTTGACCAAATGTGCGGAAAAGGGCAGCAGCTATCGCTGGCTTTATATAAATGTCATTGGAATGTGTCGTAACAAGGCGGAAATCAGGTTTTAAACGTGGTAGGGCGCGGGGGAAAGGTAAAGACAGGGTTAAAGAAGCGCTAACAAAACGCGACCGTCAGCCGCATTTTGTTAGCGTTGAGCATCATAACTCTTGTTCGAACAGCGACAGAATGGCTTCGTACAGTTGGCGAGCGGTAAAGCTGCTGGCCGGGGTAACGAAAATGGTGTCGTCACCGGCGATGGTGCCGAGTATGCCTTCGGATTTACCCAGGGAATCCAGCAGGCGGGCGATCAGCTGTGCGGCGCCGGGGCTGGTATGAATGACCACTACGGCATCGTTATGATCGACATCCAGTACCAAATTTTTCAGTGGGCTGGTGGTGGTCGGCACGCCGAGCTCGGCTGGAAGGCAATACACCATTTCCATTTTGGCATTGCGGGTACGCACCGCGCCGAACTTGGTCAGCATGCGCGATACTTTGGATTGGTTGATGTTTTCGAAGCCTTCTTCTTGCAGCGCCAAAACGATCTCGCCTTGAGAACTGAATTTTTCTTCTTTCAATAACGCTTTAAACGCCTTGATCAGATCTTCCTGCTTTGCGGGATTACGCATTTTGCACCGTGGAATGTTGACAATAGAAGTGATTATTATGCATATAAATGAATTTTTATGCAATAAGAGGACGTCCGAAGAAAACAATGCTACCCGGACAATGAGGAAAGGGCGGGATTTTAACAAAATCCGTACCCCATGAATATGCCCTTTCAGCGACCGAAAAAGCGGCCCGTGGCGGTAAAGAAAATGTTATTAAAATGATGTTGTTCTGATGTTGTGTAAGGGTGTAATGTAACCGCCGGTTAACTTGCTTGTGAATAACCTCGCACTATTTTTGATTAATGTGCGCTATGCCCTTAATGTGTAAGCCATTTAATTTAAAATGAGCGCGACATCGGCTGTTTTATTGCGCCAGTTCTCAAACAGACTGTTAAGAGATTGTTTTTAAAGGTGTAATAATTTAAGGTCCGTAACCAACATATTCACGGCGCTTTATATATTTAAGATAATAAAGGAGTATAGGATGAAAGTTGCAGTTCTCGGTGCTGCTGGCGGTATCGGCCAGGCCCTCGCCCTTCTACTCAAAACCCAGCTTCCTTCAGGTTCTGAACTCTCTCTCTACGACATTGCCCCCGTTACCCCAGGCGTTGCCGTCGACTTAAGCCACATCCCTACCGCAGTTAAAATCAAAGGCTTCAGCGGCGAAGATGCTACTCCGGCTCTGCATGGTGCAGACGTAGTGCTGATTTCTGCCGGCGTTGCGCGTAAACCTGGTATGGATCGTTCAGATCTGTTCAATGTCAACGCAGGCATCGTGCGTAATCTGATCCAGCAAGTGGCAACAACCTGCCCGAAAGCCTGCATCGGCATTATCACCAACCCGGTAAACACCACCGTGGCAATCGCGGCAGAAGTGCTGAAGAAAGCCGGTGTTTACGACAAAAACAAACTGTTTGGCGTGACCTCGCTGGATATCATCCGTTCCAACACCTTCGTGGCTGAGCTGAAAGGCAAACAGCCGGAAGAGCTGAACGTGCCGGTTATCGGCGGGCATTCTGGCGTGACCATTCTGCCACTGTTGTCACAGATCCCGGGCGTGAGCTTTACCGAGCAGGAAGTGGCGGATCTGACCAAGCGTATCCAGAATGCGGGTACTGAAGTGGTTGAAGCCAAAGCCGGCGGCGGGTCCGCAACTCTGTCAATGGGTCAGGCGGCGGCGCGTTTCGGCCTGTCTCTGGTTCGTGCGCTGCAAGGCGAAGCGGGCGTGGTGGAATGTGCTTATGTGGAAGGTGACGGCAAATATGCCCGCTTCTTCGCACAGCCGCTGCTGCTGGGCAAAAACGGCGTAGAAGAACGTAAAGACATCGGCACTCTGAGCGCGTTCGAGCAGAAAGCGTTGGAAGAGATGCTGGATGTTCTGCATAAAGATATCGAACTGGGCGAAAAGTTTATCAATAACTGATCAACCCAGGACGCATGAGTATGCACAAGCCGCCGGACATCGCACCGGCGGTTTTTTTATGCCCGAATCATGACCTGATACGGGCTTTTCGATTCAGCAGGTTGTTGGTGTGCGGGTCGAAATAGCGGCTTGGCCAGATCTCGGCAGGATGGATGTCCAGCGCTTCGGCAATCAGCCACTCCCCTTTTGGCCAGGGCCGCGATAGCGCGTTTGCCAGTGTTGATGAACTAAGCCCCGCTTTGCGGGATACCGCCGCCAGTGTCGTTCCCTTCTTGCGTAAAGCTGCAATGATATCCGCCGGGTGCCAGTCCTTGTTCCTTGAATTCATGTTTGCATTCCTTTTTTGATTAGCGAAAGTTCTGTTAGTGGTATAACTAACAGGTCAAGATTAATCGTTTGAACAACATGAAACGCTTATACGGAAATTAGAATACCACTAAATTTCCAAAAAAATATCTCATTAATTTCTAAAAAATATCTTTGCACATTTTCCTCAGAGATCATGGCTATGAAAAAAGAGTGGTTTGCCGCCAAGGAACTTACAGGCATTGCAGGATTACCCTCTTCACCACAGGGAATAAATTTGATGGCGCGTCGTGATGGCTGGATCAGCCGCCGGCGTAAAGGCGTGCAGGGAAAGGCGCTGGAATATCATATTGACAGCTTACCGTCAGGTACGCGCAACTTACTGATGATGAAAGAAGATCCTGCTGTTTATGACATCGAGCGAAAGGATCCGTTGGCGGTATGGATTGAATATTACTATCACCTGACGGAAACCGAGCGTGACAAAGTATTGGCGTTCCTGATGCGTGAAGGCATAGGTAGCCTGCTGGCGCGTATTACAGAGGGGAAATGAAGCAGACCCGCGCTGCGGGTCTGTAGAAACTGCTTAAGTTTTTTGTTTCTCAAAAGTCTCGCTGAACCGCAAGGTGTGCTAATCCTTCCAACGCGGAGCGATGAGGGGATTCCGGCAGAACCTGCAGCGCGGCAATCGCCTTATCGGCTTCTTCTTCGGCGCGTTGGCGGGTATATTCAAGCGAACCGCACTGTTGCATGGCCTGTAAAACCGGTTCCAGCAGATGACGGCCGCTGCCTTGCTCAATGGCTTCGCGGATCATGGCAGTTTGCGCGCTGTTGCCGTTACGCATGGCGTGCAGCAAGGGCAGTGTGGGCTTCCCTTCGTTCAGATCGTCACCGGTATTTTTACCCAGGGTGCTGCCGTCGGCGCTGTAATCGAGCAGATCGTCGATCAACTGGAAAGCGGTGCCGAGATAACGGCCGTAATCCTGCAGCGCTTTTTCTTCTGCTTCGCTGGCCTCTGAAAGGATCGCTGACGATTGCGCAGCCGCTTCAAACAGACGAGCGGTTTTGCTGTAGATTACCCGCATATAGCTTTCTTCGGTGATGTCCGGATCGTTCACGTTCATTAACTGCAGCACTTCACCTTCAGCAATGACGTTGACCGCTTCGGACATCAGCGCCAGCACGCGGAGTGATTCCAGGCTGGTCATCATCTGGAAAGCACGGGTATAAATGAAATCGCCCACCAGCACGCTGGCAGCATTGCCGAACGCGGCATTGGCGGTAGCCTTGCCGCGTCGCATGTCGGATTCATCCACCACGTCATCATGCAGCAGAGTCGCGGTATGAATGAATTCGATCAGCGCAGCAACGGTAATGTGCTTATCACCTTGATAATGCAATGCCCGCGCCGCCAGAACGGCGATCATCGGGCGGATGCGTTTACCGCCACCGCTGATAATGTAATAGCCAAGCTGATTGATGAGTGTGACATCGGAATTCAGCTGTTCGAGAATTGTTGCGTTCACGGCCGCCATATCTTGCGCGGTTAACTCGGTAATTTGCTCTAGGTTCATTGTATTTTTTTCAGCTGTGTTTCTCTTCACCGCGTTGAGATCGCTGCTCACATCGGTACATGGCGGTAACTGTCCTCCTGATTGTACTTGAAAAACGGCTCAGATAAACGCCATGAAAGAAACTGTGCTTTTTTTCTTCTTTTTTCTGCTTCTGGTCTTATTCTGCTCTTGTCATACGCGGGATTATTGCGTAGAATTCGCGCCCTATTGTGAATATTTATAGCGCGCTCTGTACTAAACAGTTGGGCACGCGGAAAGCGGAGTTTTATATGTACGCGGTTTTCCAAAGTGGTGGTAAACAACACCGAGTAAGCGAAGGTCAGACCGTTCGCTTGGAAAAGCTGGACATCGCAACTGGTGAAGCGGTTGAGTTTGACCAGATTCTGATGATCGCTAATGGCGAAGATATCAAAATCGGCGTTCCTTTCGTCGATGGCGGTAAGATCAAAGCTGAAGTAGTTGCTCACGGTCGTGGCGAGAAAATTAAGATTGTTAAGTTTCGTCGTCGTAAGCACCACCGTAAGCAGCAGGGCCACCGTCAGTGGTTCACTGACGTTAAAATCACCGGCATCAGCGCTTAAGTTAGGAGAGCGGATTAATGGCACACAAAAAGGCTGGCGGCTCGACTCGTAACGGTCGCGATTCAGAAGCTAAACGTCTGGGCGTAAAACGCTTTGGCGGCGAAGCAGTACTGGCAGGCAGCATCATCGTTCGTCAGCGCGGCACCAAATTCCACGCTGGTACCAACGTGGGTTGCGGCAAAGACCACACTCTGTTTGCTTTGAAAGACGGTAAAGTCAAGTTCGAAGTTAAAGGCCCGAGCAATCGTAAATTCATCAGCATCGAAGCTGAATAATTTTCCGAGCCTTACTAAATAGATGTAAGCCCCGCAACTCGTTGCGGGGCTTTTTACATTTATGGGCTGCTTATGTACCGGCCCGTCAGCGTTGGCAAAGGTAAGATGGAAACGAAACAGCGGGTCGGAATTGGCATTTCTCTGGCGGTGACTACGGCGATTTGCTGGGGTGCGTTGCCGATTGCGATGAAAGAAGTGCTGGTAGTGATGGATCCGTTTACCATCGTTTGGTATCGATTTACCCTTGCTGCACTCGGCCTGGGGACCATTCTGGCGATACGCGGCAGGCTGCCCCCGGTAAAAATGTTCCGTCAGCCGCGCTGGCTGTTAATACTGGCTGTCGCCACTGCGGGCCTGTTGGGGAACTTTATCTTCTTCAGTTCTTCGCTACAGTATCTCAGCCCGACGGCATCGCAGGTGATCGGCCAGCTGTCGCCGGTGGGTATGATGTTCGCCAGCGTGTTGATTTTAAAAGAACGCATGCGTATCACCCAAGTGATTGGCGCACTAATGTTGATCTGTGGGCTGATGCTGTTTTTCAATGTCAGCCTGATTGAGATCTTCACCCGCCTGACGGATTACACCCTTGGGGTGCTGTTGGGGGTCTGTGCGGCGATGGTTTGGGTGACTTATGGCGTTGCGCAGAAAGTATTGCTGCGCCGATTGGCCTCGCCGCAGATCCTGGTAATGTTGTACACTTTATGTGCAGTGGCGCTGTTCCCTCTGGCCCGGCCAGAGCTGATTTCCCAGCTCAGCGGTTGGCAATTGGCCTGCCTGCTGTTTTGTGGCGCCAACACGTTGATTGGCTATGGCGCACTGGCGGAAGCCATGGCGCGCTGGCAGGCGGCGCAGGTGAGTGCGTTAATCACGCTGACGCCGCTGTTTACCCTGCTGTTTTCAGATTTATTGGCGCTGGCCTGGCCACACGTATTCGCCGCCCCGGCATTGAATGTCGTCGGCTATATCGGTGCTTTCGTGGTGGTAGCGGGCGCCATGTTTTCCGCAATTGGTCACCGGTGGTGGCCGCGACGGGCAGAAACCAACCTGGTTGCTCCTTTAAAGCAGCCCGGTGAATGATTTACGGAGACGGTAAATGAAGTTTGTAGATGAAGCAGCGATTTTGGTCGTTGCAGGTGACGGTGGTAATGGTTGTGTCAGCTTCCGCCGCGAAAAGTATATCCCGAACGGTGGGCCGGATGGCGGCGACGGCGGTGACGGCGGTGACGTCTATCTGCTGGCGGACGAAAACCTCAATACGTTGATCGACTACCGCTTTGAGAAATCTTTCCGTGCCGAACGCGGTCAGAATGGCCAGAGCCGTGACTGTACCGGTAAGCGTGGCAAAGACATTACCGTCAAGGTGCCGGTCGGTACTCGCGTGCAGGATCAGGGCACCGGCGAGATCCTCGGTGACATGACCCGCCACGGCCAACAACTGATGGTCGCTAAAGGCGGTTGGCACGGTTTGGGCAACACCCGTTTCAAATCCTCGGTTAACCGTGCACCGCGTCAGAAGACGCTGGGTACTGCCGGTGAAGCCCGCGACATCTTGCTGGAGCTGCTGTTGCTGGCCGATGTCGGCATGCTTGGTCTGCCGAATGCCGGCAAGTCGACCTTTATCCGCGCGGTTTCCGCCGCCAAGCCAAAGGTTGCCGACTATCCGTTTACCACTCTGGTACCAAGCCTCGGCGTGGTGCGTATGGATCACGAGCAGAGCTTTGTGGTTGCCGATATTCCGGGGCTGATTGAAGGTGCATCCGAGGGTGCCGGTCTGGGTATCCGTTTCCTGAAGCATCTGGAGCGTTGCCGCGTGCTGTTGCACCTGGTGGATATCGCCCCGATCGACGAATCCAACCCGGTAGAAAATGCCAAGGTCATCATCAACGAGCTGAACCAATACAGCGAAAATCTGGCGCAGAAGCCACGCTGGCTGGTGTTCAACAAAGTTGACCTGGTAGGTGCGGAAGAAGCGGCCGAACGTGCCAAGGCGATCGCAGAGGGCATGGGTTGGGAAGGTAAGTACTACATGATCTCCGCCGCCAACCGCGAAGGTGTCAATGCGCTGTGCTGGGACGTGATGAACTTTATCAACACCCAACCGAAAGCTATGGCGATCGAAGAAAGCGCACCTGAGAAAGTCGAGTTCATGTGGGACGATTACCACCGTGAACAGCTCGCGGAAGTGGAAGCCGAAGCGGATGACGATTGGGATGACGACTGGGACGAAGATGACGACGAAGGCGTCGAGATCGTTTACCAGAAATAATCTTGCGAAGAGAAGGGCCCAGTTCACAAAACTGGGCTTTTTTTATCGACGCTATTTGTTCAGCACGTTTTCGGGTAGCCAGCATTGGGCATTCAGCCCACTGGCATCCTGTCGATTTTCCAGCGTCAGATGTCCCTGATGCAACTGCACGATACGGGTTACGATGTTCAGACCTAGCCCACTGCCGCCATAACGCTGATCCATACGGCGGAACGCCTGGGTGAGTTCACCCGCCATCTTTTCTTTAACGCCCGGGCCTTCATCGATCACCTGCAGCAGGTGGCCGCGGTCCTGCGGTATAAGCTTAACCTGAATGAGGCTGCCTTCAGGGCTGTAGCGGTGCGCATTCTCCACCAGGTTGCGCAGCAAGAGGCGCAGCAGCACCGGATCGCCATGGATTTGCGCCTCCGCAGGGAGCCGCCAAAGCAACTTTTGTTCGCGTTGAGCGGCCAACTCCTCAAGCTCATCCCTTAGTGGCTGGATCACATCTTTCACCCAGTCAAAACGTTGATAGTGCCCGCTGGCAAAATCCTGCCCGGCGCGCGACAGCATCAGCAGTTGTTCGACGGTGTGCATCAGTTGGTCAATGCGGGTAATCAGCGGTTTGCTTTGTGCAATACCCTGTTTTTCCATCAGTTCCAGGTGCAGTCTGATCCCTGCCAACGGCGTGCGCAGTTCATGTGCCGCGTCGGCGGTGAACAGCCGCTCTTGCTGGATGGTGTTGTCCAGGCGTGAGAAAAGCTGATTGAGTGCAGTGGTGACTGCTTTCATTTCCAGGCTGTCGCTGTTGAGCGGCAGTGGGGTCAGGTTATCGGCGGAGCGTTTTTCCAGCCGTTGTTGCAGCTGATTGAGTGGGCGGATAATCCAGCTAATGGCCCAGAATGAGGCGAGCAGCGTGACGATCATCATGATCAGGGAAGGGGCGAGCAGCGAAGCTATCGCTTCGGCGATTTCGGTGTCGACGCGCTCGGTACGGATCTTGGCCGACAGCGTTTCATCCACCAGGAAGCTGATTTGTTCCTGGCTTTCATGCCACAACCAAAAGGCGCTGATAAGCTGGGTGACCAGGAGGATCAGCGCCAGCATCAACAACAGACGACGGCGCATGCTGATCATGATGAGGATTCCAGGCGATAACCGATACCGCGGACGGTACGGATGCGATCCTTGCCCAATTTGCGGCGCAGGTTATGGATATGCACTTCCAGCGTGTTGGAACCTAAATCATCCTGCCAGGTGTAAAGGTCCTGCTGCAGCAGTTCACGGTTGACCGTTTGCCCGGCGCGCATCATAAGGCGAGACAGGATGGCGAACTCTTTTGGCGTGACTTCAACCGGCTGTTGTTGAACGTAAACCTGCTGGCTGGAAAGATTGAGCTGGAGATCGTCCAGTTGCATGAGGTTGTCGCTGTGGCCCTGATAGCGGCGGATTAAGGCGCGCACCCGCGCCTGCAGCTCAACCAGCGCGAAGGGCTTCACCAGGTAATCGTCAGCACCGGCGTCCAGCCCGTCGACACGGTCTTCCAGTGCGTCGCGGGCGGTGAGGATCAGCACCGGTAAGTCGACTTGCTGACGGCGCCACTGCCGCAGCAAGCTGGCGCCGTCCTGGTCGGGCAGACCGAGATCGAGGATGATCATGCTGTATTGGCTGGTAATGAGCAGCGCATTGGCTTGCGCAGCCGTAGCGGCGCAGTCGCAGGCATAACCTTCGTTGGCCAATGCCAGCGCCAGCCCTTGCTGCAACAGCTCATCGTCTTCAACAATCAGCAGTTTCATCCTGACCCTCAGTTATTCTGATAAATATCCCGGTACAAGCGGCTTTCGAAACGCACCAGAGGAGCGCGACGCTGTTTCTGATCTTCCGGCGGCACGGCATAACCCGACAGGTATTGCACGAAAGCAAAACGTTGGCCGCTGGCGGTGGTGATAAAGCCCGCCAGGTTATACACGCCCTGCAGTGCGCCGGTTTTGGCGGAAACCTTGCCATCGACACCGGCTTCGTGCAGCCCGCCACGGTAGCGCAGCGTGCCGTCGTAGCCGGACAGCGGCAGCATCGAAATAAAGTTCAGTTCGCTATCATGCTGCGCGATGTATTGCAACGCTTGCATCATGGTCGCCGGGGCCAGCAGGTTATGACGCGAGAGGCCAGAGCCGTCCACCACAATGCTGTTGCCCAGATCGACCCCGGCTTTTTGACGCAGCACCTGACGTACGGCGTCCGCGCCGGCGCGCCAGGTACCCGGAACGCCGAAACGTTCATGGCCGATAGTGCGGAACACGGTATCGGCGATCATGTTGTCCGATTTCTTCAACATGATTTTCAGCAATTCGTGCAACGGTGCCGATTGCGTCTGCGCAATCACCGTGCCGGTCAGGCCAGGTTGAGTCTGGCGTTTCAGGTGGCCATCTATCTGGATGCCGGCTTGCGTCAGCTCATCTTTCAAGATAGCCCCGGCATAGCTGGCTCCATCCTGAATGGCGAACGCCAGCGGCAGCGGATCGCTGCGTTGGGTCAGGCAGCCGGTCAGGGTAAAGCGGTTCAGTTCGCCCGGCACCACGTCCAGCTCACAGTATTGGGCGTCCGCAGAGCCTCTCGCCAATGTTCGCACCTGGCTGAACATGTTGACCGGGTAATAAGAGGCTACGCGTATAAAGGCCATATCGCCTGGGTTTGGCGCACTGTACAGCGATACCGAGAAGCAGTTGCGATCGACGATTGCCGCTGCCGGCGGTGCACTAAAGCACTGCGTCAGATCGTTCCACGGCCAGCCTGGGGCTTTGTCGTGGCTGGCGAATACCGACGTGTCGACCAGCACGTCGCCGGTAATCTGGCGCACGCCCTGTTTTTTCAGGATCGCCACCATATTACGCAGGCTTTGGCGTTTAAAGGTCGGGTCGCCGCTGAAGCGGGCGATCAGATTGCCGCGCAGCACACCGTCACTGATGTCGCCCTGGCTTTCCAGCGTGGTGGTGAAGCGATAGTCGGGGCCGAGCTGCAACAAGGCAGCCAACGCCGTCAGCACCTTTTGGGTACTGGCCGGTAACGCCATTTGCTGTGAATGATAATCGATGGTCGGCGCATCGGCGCCGATCTTCTGAACTACCAGGGCAAGGTTGGCCCCATCAGGCAAATATTGTGTGTAATCTTCCACCGGGGCCGCATTTGCATTCAGAACAAATGCGCAAACCAATGCACTGACAATTCGTGAAAAACGCATAATCTCGGGATAACAGCTGGATAACGTGCCGTCATACTACGGTGCATTCAGGGAGAAAGTAAACGATGACCCTCAAGGAACTCTACGCTAAAATGCGTATCAAAATGCAAAATCGATCCTGACTTGGGCGAATGTCCCGAGTCAGGCTTCTTTTGTTTGTCGCCTGGAGGCGGGGGGGCATACACCCACCGTTTTTTCATTCGAACACGTCAGGACGACGGCTATTTGAACAGGAAGATTTAGAGGTATTTACTATATGAAACAGATCCCGATGACTTTGTTTGGCGCTGAAAAACTGCGCGAAGAGCTTGAATATCTGAAGGGCGTGCGCCGTCCTAAAATCATTGCGGACATCGCGACTGCCCGTGAACACGGCGATTTGAAAGAAAACGCAGAGTACCATGCGGCTCGTGAGCAGCAAGGTTTTTGCGAAGGGCGTATTCAGGAAATTGAAGCCAAACTGTCGAACGCGCAAGTGATCGACATCACCAAGATGCCAAACAATGGCCGCGTGATTTTTGGCTCCACCGTTTCGGTGATGAATCTGGATAGCGAAGAAGAAGTGACTTACCGAATCGTGGGTGACGATGAGGCCGACTTCAAGAAAAATCTGATTTCGGTAAATTCACCTATGGCACGCGGTTTGATCGGTAAAGAGCAGGACGATGTGGTCGTCATTAAAACCCCGGGCGGCGATGTAGATTATGAGATCTTGAAGGTTGAATATCTCTGATATACGCCCAATCGCTCAGAAATTCGCCAGGGTTTTGTAAAGAAAGGAAAAAGGCCGCATGCGGCCTTTTATCTGAATCAGGTGCATGGCACCTTTTCGTTAACCCAATGCTTATTAACGCGGTAGACTGATCTTGCGCTCTTTCGATGGGCGGTAAAGAATAAGCGTACTGCCGATGACTTGTACGTTGCAGGCACCCGTTTCACGCACGATAGCGTCGGCGATCAGGGTTTTGGTTTCGCGATCTTCAGCAGCGATTTTTACCTTGATCAGCTCATGATGTTCCAGAGCCTGTTCAATTTCAGCCAGCACCCCTTCGGTGAGACCGTTATTACCCAGCATGACAACCGGTTTTAACGGATGCGCCAAGCCTTTCAGGTGCTGTTTTTGTTTATTATTCAGATTCATTGTCTTTTTTGCTTAAGTTGGGATTGAAAACGGTACATTCTACCGCCATCTCATGTATATCACCAAATCGGTCTTCACCGGTGTGAGTCTACGTGAGCAGCGAACCTGACATAAGACTCTTTTTATGATAGTTGGAAAACGAGATGGCTAATAAAAAGCGTTCTGCTAGCTCCAGTCGCTGGTTACAAGAACACTTTAGCGATAAATATGTGCAACAGGCGCAGAAAAAAGGGCTGCGTTCGCGCGCCTGGTTTAAACTTGATGAAATACAGCAAAGTGACAAGCTATTTAAACCCGGCATGACCGTAGTGGATTTAGGTGCAGCGCCGGGCGGTTGGTCGCAGTATGTAGTAACGCAGATCGGCGGTAACGGTCGTATCATCGCCTGTGATATTTTGCCAATGGATCCTATCGTTGGTGTCGATTTCCTTCAGGGCGATTTTCGTGATGAACTGGTCCTTAAAGCTCTGTTGGAACGTGTAGGTGAAAGTAAGGTTCAGGTGGTTATGTCTGACATGGCCCCGAATATGAGTGGCACTCCGGCCGTCGATATTCCAAGATCGATGTATCTGGTGGAATTAGCACTGGGAATGTGTCGTGATGTCCTCGCGCCAGGCGGAAGTTTCCTGGTGAAGGTGTTCCAGGGAGATGGCTTTGACGAGTACCTACGGGAAATTCGCTCCCTGTTTACGAAGGTTAAGATTCGTAAGCCAGACGCTTCCCGCGCACGTTCGCGCGAAGTGTACATTGTAGCGACAGGGCGCAAGCTGTAGTACCCTAACGCTGTTTGTTAACACAGTTGTAATATGAGGTTAATCCCTTGAGTGACATGGCGAAAAACCTAATTCTCTGGTTAGTCATCGCGGTAGTGTTGATGTCTGTATTCCAGAGCTTTGGGCCCAGCGAGTCGAATGGCCGTAGGGTGGATTACTCTACCTTCATGTCCGAGCTGACCCAGGACCAGGTTCGCGAAGCGCGAATCAACGGACGTGAAATTAACGTTACCAAGAAAGACAGTAACAAATACACGACCTACATCCCTGTCAACGATCCTAAGTTGCTTGATACGTTGTTGACGAAAAATGTGAAAGTTGTTGGTGAACCGCCTGAAGAGCCGAGTTTGCTGGCTTCTATCTTCATTTCATGGTTCCCGATGCTGTTGCTGATTGGGGTTTGGATCTTCTTCATGCGGCAGATGCAGGGCGGCGGCGGCAAGGGCGCGATGTCCTTCGGCAAGAGCAAGGCCCGTATGCTGACGGAAGACCAGATCAAAACCACTTTTGCCGACGTTGCCGGTTGCGATGAAGCAAAAGAAGAAGTGAGCGAACTGGTGGAATACCTGCGCGAGCCGAGCCGCTTCCAGAAGTTGGGCGGCAAGATCCCGAAAGGCGTGCTGATGGTTGGCCCGCCAGGGACCGGTAAAACCCTGCTGGCGAAAGCCATCGCGGGTGAAGCAAAAGTGCCGTTCTTCACCATTTCCGGCTCCGACTTCGTGGAAATGTTTGTCGGTGTGGGTGCTTCCCGTGTGCGCGATATGTTCGAGCAAGCGAAGAAAGCGGCACCGTGCATCATTTTCATCGATGAAATCGACGCCGTCGGTCGCCAGCGTGGCGCCGGTCTGGGTGGCGGTCATGATGAACGTGAGCAGACGCTGAACCAAATGCTGGTTGAGATGGACGGCTTTGAAGGCAACGAAGGCATTATCGTCATCGCTGCGACCAACCGTCCGGACGTGCTTGACCCGGCGTTGCTGCGTCCAGGCCGTTTCGACCGTCAGGTCGTGGTAGGGCTGCCGGACGTGCGTGGCCGTGAACAAATCCTGAAGGTGCATTCACGTCGCGTGCCGTTGGCGCCAGACGTTGATGCTTCTGTGCTTGCACGTGGTACCCCGGGCTTCTCCGGTGCGGACCTGGCGAACCTGGTCAACGAAGCGGCGCTGTTTGCCGCCCGCGGCAACAAACGCGTAGTGTCGATGGTTGAGTTCGAAAAAGCCAAAGACAAGATCATGATGGGCGCGGAACGTCGCTCCATGGTGATGACCGAAGCGCAGAAAGAGTCGACCGCGTATCACGAAGCAGGCCACGCCATTATCGGCCGTCTGGTTCCTGAGCACGATCCGGTGCACAAGGTCACTATTATTCCGCGTGGCCGTGCGTTGGGCGTTACCTTCTTCCTGCCGGAAGGCGATGCAATCAGCGCCAGCCGTCAGAAGCTGGAGAGCCAAATCTCTACGCTGTACGGCGGTCGTCTGGCTGAAGAGATCATTTACGGGCCAGAGAAAGTCTCTACCGGTGCGTCGAACGACATTAAAGTGGCGACCTCGATTGCCCGCAACATGGTGACCCAATGGGGCTTCTCCGAGAAGCTGGGGCCGCTGCTGTATGCGGAAGAAGAGGGCGAAGTGTTCCTGGGCCGTTCCGTGGCCAAAGCGAAACACATGTCGGACGAAACTGCGCGCATCATCGACCAGGAAGTGAAATCCCTGATCGAACGCAACTATATCCGTGCGCGTGCGTTGTTGATGGAAAACATGGACATCCTGCATTCAATGAAGGATGCCTTGATGAAGTATGAAACCATCGATGCGCCACAGATTGACGATCTGATGAACCGTAAAGACGTGCGTCCGCCAGCGGGTTGGGACGATGTGAACAAGGGCAGCAATTCCGACAACGGCGGCACCCCAAAAGCCCCGACGCCGGTAGATGAGCCGCGCACGCCAAACCCAGGCAATACCCTGTCTGAACAGCTAGACAAGTAACTTCGGCTGTGTAATAACATCGAACCCCGGCATGCCGGGGTTTTTTATTGCCCGGCGGGCAGTGATCCAGGCGACAGTAAGGTGAATTAGCGATGCAGTTAACCGTGCGAGACATGACTCTCGATCTTTCCCATCCACGGGTGATGGGGATCCTCAATGTAACCCCGGATTCTTTCTCTGACGGCGGCCGTCACAACACCTTGAATCAGGCGTTGTTGCATGCGCATGCGCTGATTTCGGCCGGTGCGACCATGATTGACGTGGGCGGAGAGTCGACCAGACCGGGAGCCGCGGAGGTCAGCGAAGAGGAAGAGATCGCACGCGTGGTGCCCGTGGTGGAAGCCATTGCCCGGCGTTTTGAAGTCTTTATCTCGGTGGATACTTCGAAAGCGGGGGTGATTAGCGAGTCGGCTAAAGCGGGTGCGCATCTGATCAATGACGTTCGCTCGCTGCAGGAGCCGGGTGCGCTGGACGCAGCCGTGGCAAGCGGGCTGCCGGTATGCCTGATGCACATGCAGGGCGAACCGCGCACCATGCAGCAGGCGCCGCATTATGACGACCTGATCGCCGATGTGAATACATTTTTCCAGCGGCATATCGAACGTTGCAATGCCGCCGGCATTACAAATCAGAAATTGCTGCTCGACCCGGGATTCGGTTTCGGTAAGAATTTGGCTCACAATTATCAACTGCTGGCCAGATTGTCAGAGTTTCATCACTTTGGCCTGCCGCTGTTGGTAGGGATGTCGCGTAAGTCGATGATTGGACAGCTGCTGAATGTCCCCCCTGAACAGAGGGTTATCGGCAGCGTGGCCTGTGCGGTGATCGCCGCTATGCAGGGCGCACAGATTGTCAGAGTGCATGACGTTAAAGAAACCGTCGAGGCGATGCGTGTCGTCGAGGCAACACTTTCAGCTAAGGGATGACAGAGACATGAGCGAGCGCAAATATTTTGGTACCGACGGCATTCGTGGCAAAGTCGGCGATAGCCCTATTACCCCGGATTTCGTGCTGAAACTTGGCTGGGCTGCGGGTAAGGTACTGGCACGTCACGGCTCCCGCAAAATCATTATCGGTAAAGATACCCGCATTTCCGGCTACATGCTGGAGTCGGCGCTGGAGGCCGGCCTGGCCGCTGCGGGGTTATCCGCTTCTTTCACCGGTCCGATGCCGACGCCGGCGGTGGCTTATCTGACGCGTACCTTCCGTGCCGAAGCCGGTATCGTGATCTCTGCATCACATAACCCATTCTACGACAACGGTATTAAATTCTTCTCCATTGATGGGGCCAAGCTGCCGGATCATGTCGAAGAGGCCATTGAAGCCGAAATGGAAAAACCGCTGACCTGCGTGGAGTCTGCCGAGTTGGGTAAGGCGAGCCGGATTATCGATGCCGCCGGCCGTTACATCGAATTCTGCAAAGGCACCTTCCCGAGCGAACTGAGCCTGAAGGGCCTGAAAATCGTGGTGGACTGCGCCAACGGCGCGACCTACCACATCGCACCGAGCGTGTTGCGTGAGCTGGGCGCTACGGTGATTGCCATCGGCGTTGAGCCGGATGGCATGAACATCAATGAGAAATGCGGCGCGACCGACGTTCGCCAACTGCAAGAACGCGTACTGCTGGAAAAAGCGCACGTCGGTCTGGCGTTTGACGGTGATGGCGACCGCGTGATGATGGTTGATCACCTTGGCAACAAAGTGGATGGCGACCAGATCCTGTACATCATCGCCCGTGAGGGGTTGCGTCAGGGCCAGTTGCGCGGTGGCGCAGTCGGTACGCTGATGAGCAACATGGGCCTGGAGCTGGCGCTCAAGCAACTTGGTATCCCGTTTGCCCGTGCGAAAGTGGGTGACCGCTACGTACTGGAGAAGCTACAGGAGCTGGGCTGGCGCATTGGCGCAGAAAACTCCGGCCACGTGATCCTGCTGGATAAAACCACAACGGGTGACGGCATTATCGCCGGCCTGCAGGTGCTGACCGCGATAGTGCGTAACAGCATGAGTTTGCACGACCTGTGCAGCGGCATGAAACTGTTGCCGCAGATCCTGGTTAACGTGCGTTTTGTCGGCGAGCACAACCCGTTGGAGTCTGACGATGTGCGTAAAGTCACCGAGCAGGTTGAAACCGAGTTGGCTGGCCGTGGCCGCGTTCTTTTGCGTAAATCAGGTACCGAACCCTTGATCCGCGTGATGGTGGAAGGTGAGGATGAACAGCAGGTTACCGCGCTGGCGCACCGTATCGCCGATGCTGTAAAGGCTGCCGGTTAACGGATTGCCGAGAGCCGGGGGCTGTTTGGGGCCCCCGGAAAACACAGTCTGCGAATTTTGTTGGTGTTTTTTTCCGCAAACACGCCGGCTGCTGCAAATTGCCCTTGCGCGGGTTAGCGGCTTTGGTTAGTATTCACACCCGCTTCAGTGGGCAGTTTGATACAACGCCTGCGACTTCTTAATAGAAAAGAAGCCTTTGGGGTGTGAAGCATTTGGCACGCGGTGAAGCCGCAAGGATACGGGTACAACTATGTACGAAGCTCTTCTGGTAATTTTCCTGCTGATCTCAATCGGGCTTGTTGCTCTGATTATGCTGCAGCAAGGTAAAGGCGCTGATATGGGAGCCTCATTCGGAGCAGGTGCGTCTGGCACATTGTTCGGTTCGAGTGGTTCCGGTAACTTCATGACCCGCATGACAGCTATTCTGGCGGCATTGTTCTTCGTCATCAGTTTGATCCTGGGCAACCTGAGCACCAACCAGAGCAAGAAAGGCAGCGAGTGGGAAAACCTGGGTCAGCCAGTGAAATCTGAGCAGACTACCGCACCGGCAGCACCAACCAAGCCGAGCAGCGATATCCCACAGTAGGCGGCAAGCAGTCACAGAGTTTGAAAACGGTTGTTGTTACCTCAATAAAATAACAGCCGTTAGCAGCAAGAATCAGTACCGAGGTGGTGGAATTGGTAGACACGCTACCTTGAGGTGGTAGTGCCCTAACGGGCTTGTGGGTTCGAGTCCCATCCTCGGTACCAAATCCCAGAGATAACTTGCAATTTTGCAATTATCGGCGTAATATTTGCCACGTTTTCGGACGCGGGGTGGAGCAGCCTGGTAGCTCGTCGGGCTCATAACCCGAAGGTCGTCGGTTCAAATCCGGCCCCCGCAACCACTTTCCTTTAAGTGTTTATTTTCAAATACACTTTTCGATTGAATTCCGCTTTTCTCGAACAACATTTGAAAATGACACTTGTTAGAAAGTTGCACCGAAGCCGCTTTGCGGCAAACAGGGTCCAGTTGCATAAAGCCCCGAATTTTCGGGGTTTTTTGTTATTTGGCAACAGAATCACTGGGCTATTAGGCCCTTTTTTTATGTCTTGGGGGTGGGCTTGTCCACATTAGAGCAAAAATTAACAGAGATGCTTTCGGCACCGGTAGAAGCGTTGGGCTTTGAGCTTGTAGGCATCGAATTTATTCGTGCGCGCCAATCGACGCTCCGTATCTATATTGATAGTGAAAACGGCATCAATGTTGACGATTGTGCTGATGTCAGCCACCAGGTCAGCGCTGTATTGGACGTCGAAGAGCCAATCACGGTCGCTTACAACTTGGAAGTCTCCTCTCCTGGCCTTGATCGCCCGATGTTCACCGCTGAGCACTATACTCGTTTCCTCGGTGAAGAAGTCAGCTTGGTCCTGCGCATGGCCGTACAGAACCGTCGCAAATGGCAGGGCATTATCAAGTCTGTCGATGGCGAGATGATCACGGTTACTGTGGAAGGGAAAGATGAAGTGTTCGCGCTGAGCAACATCCAGAAAGCGAACCTGGTACCCCACTTTTAAAGTTTGGATGAGGCAACTAGGATGAATAAAGAGATTCTGGCTGTTGTTGAAGCTGTTTCCAACGAAAAATCCCTTCCGCGTGAGAAGATTTTCGAAGCGTTGGAAACCGCATTAGCCACCGCAACCAAGAAAAAATACGAGCAGGAAATTGAGGTTCGCGTCAGCATTGACCGCAAAACCGGCGATTTCGATACCTTCCGTCGTTGGGTCGCCGTAGATGAAGTGACCCAGCCAACGCGTGAAATCACGCTGGAAGCCGCTCAGTATGAAGAGCCGGGCATCGAGTTGGGCGGGTACATTGAAGATCAGATCGAATCTGTGACCTTTGACCGCATCACCACCCAAACCGCGAAACAGGTTATCGTACAGAAAGTACGTGAAGCCGAACGCGCCATGGTCGTCGACGCTTTCCGTCAGCACGAAGGTGAAATCGTCACCGGCGTAGTGAAGAAAGTTAACCGTGACAGCATTGCGCTGGACCTGGGCAGCAACGCAGAAGCGGTCATTGGCCGTGAAGACATGCTGCCGCGCGAAAACTTCCGTCCGGGCGACCGAATTCGCGGCATATTGTACGCCGTCCGCCCTGAAGCTCGTGGCGCACAGCTGTTCGTCAGCCGTTCCAGCGCAGAGATGCTGAAAGAACTGTTCCGCATCGAAGTGCCGGAAATCGGCGAAGAAGTGATTGAAATTAAAGCGGCAGCCCGTGATCCTGGCTCCCGTGCAAAAATTGCTGTGAAAACCAACGACAAACGCATCGACCCGGTCGGCGCTTGCGTAGGTATGCGCGGTGCGCGCGTTCAGGCCGTTTCGAGCGAACTCGGCGGCGAACGTATCGATATCATCCTGTGGGATGATAACCCTGCGCAGTTCGTCATCAACGCCATGGCGCCGGCAGACGTTGCCTCGATCGTGGTTGATGAAGATAATTGCACCATGGATATCGCCGTCGAAGCCAGCAATCTGGCACAGGCGATCGGCCGTAATGGCCAAAACGTGCGTTTGGCTTCCCAATTGTTAAAACAGCATCGTGACGATGACCGTTGGGAACTGAACGTGATGACGGCGGACGATCTGCAGGCCAAGCACCAGGCCGAAGCTCATGCCGCCATTGATACCTTCACCAAGTATCTTGATATCGACGAAGATTTCGCCACCGTACTGGTCGAAGAAGGCTTCTCTACTCTGGAAGAGTTGGCTTACGTGCCAATCAAAGAGCTGCTGGAAATTGACGGTCTGGATGAAGATATGGTTGAAGCGTTGCGCGATCGCGCCAAAGCTGCATTGACCACGCTTGCCCTGGCCCAAGAAGAGAGCCTGGGCGACCAAAAACCTGCTGACGATTTGCTCAACCTTCCGGGTCTTGAGCGCAGCATGGCCTTTAAACTGGCCGCGCGTGGGGTTTGTACGCTGGAAGATCTTGCCGAGCAGGGTGTTGACGATCTGGCGGATATTGAAGGGCTTAGCGATGAGCAAGCCGGCGAGCTGATTATGGCCGCACGTAATATCTGTTGGTTTGGCGACAACGCGTAATAAACTGTAGCAGGAAGGAACAGCATGACGACAGATGTAACCGTAAAATCGCTGGCAGCAGAGATTCAGACTCCAGTTGATCGCCTGGTACAGCAGTTTGCTGATGCAGGGATTAACAAGTCTGAGACAGACTCTGTGACCCAGCACGAGAAAGAAGCCTTACTGGCGCACCTTAACCGTGAACACGGTAGTGCGCCGGGTAAGCTCACGTTGCAGCGCAAAACGCGCAGCACCTTGAATATTCCGAGCACCGGCGGTAAAAGTAAATCGGTGCAAATCGAAGTCCGCAAGAAACGCACTTATGTAAATCGCGATACGCCAGAAGCCCAACAGGCTGAAGCGGCAGAGCAGGCACAGCGTGAAGCGGAAGAGCAGGCACAGCGCGCAGCGGAAGAGCTGGCGAAACGCGAAGCAGAAGCAAAGCGCGCAGCCGAAGACCAAGCCAAACGTGAGGCCGCGGAGATTGCTAAGCGTAATTCAGCGGAAAAAGAAAAAGTGACCAATCAACATACCGACGAAATGACCAAGCCAGCTCAGGCAGAAAAAGCACGCCGTGAAGCCGAAGCCGCAGAACTGAAACGTAAAGCGGAAGAAGAAGTGCGCCGCAAGGTTGAAGAAGACGCCAAACGCGTAGCGGAAGAAGCGCGCCGTATGGCCGAAGAGAACGGCGAGAAGTGGGCCGAAGCTGAAGCAGCAAGCGCTGCGGTTGAAACAGCCGATTACCACGTGACCACCTCTCAGCACGCCCGTGCAGCCGAAGACGAAAACGACGCCAAAGTTGAAGGCGAACGCCGCGCCCGCACTCGTGGCGGTAAAGCGACCAAGCAGAAGAAAGGCAACAAGCTTTCCGAGTCTAAAGCAGACCGTGAAGAAGCGCGCGCCGTTACCCGTGGCGGTAAAGGCAAGCGTAAGCCAAGTACTCTTCAGCAGGGCTTCAACAAGCCGGCTCAGGTGGTTAACCGTGACGTTGTGATCGGCGAAACCATCACCGTAGCCGAACTGGCTAACAAAATGGCGGTTAAAGGCTCTCAGGTCATCAAAGCGATGATGAAACTGGGTGCAATGGCCACCATTAACCAGGTCATCGACCAGGAAACCGCACAGCTGGTTGCCGAAGAGATGGGCCACAAAGTTATCCTGCGTCGTGAGAACGAGCTGGAAGAAGCGCTGATGAGCGACCGTGATACTGGTGCTGCCGCCGAGTCACGTGCACCTGTCGTGACCATCATGGGCCACGTTGACCACGGTAAAACTTCTCTGCTGGACTACATCCGCTCCACCAAGGTGGCAGCAGGCGAGGCCGGTGGTATTACCCAGCATATCGGTGCTTACCACGTAGAAACCGACAACGGCATGATCACCTTCCTGGATACCCCAGGCCACGCAGCCTTTACCTCAATGCGTGCCCGCGGTGCTCAGGCGACAGACATCGTTGTTCTGGTTGTTGCAGCCGACGACGGCGTGATGCCGCAAACCATCGAAGCTATTCAGCATGCGAAAGCAGCGAAGGTGCCGTTGGTGGTTGCAGTGAACAAAATCGACAAGCCGGAAGCCGATCCGGACCGCGTTAAGCAGGAACTGTCCCAGTACGGCGTTATGCCGGAAGAGTGGGGCGGCGAAGCACAGTTCGTTCACGTATCTGCGAAAGCCGGTACCGGTATCGACGAACTGCTGAACGCTATCTTGTTGCAGGCCGAAGTTCTCGAACTGAAAGCCGTACGCAGCGGCATGGCCAGCGGCGTGGTTATCGAATCCTTCCTGGATAAAGGTCGTGGTCCGGTTGCTACCGTGCTGGTACAGGAAGGTACGCTGAACAAAGGCGATATCGTTCTGTGTGGCTTCGAATACGGCCGTGTACGTGCCATGCGTGACGAACTGGGTCGCGAAGTGACCTCTGCGGGTCCTTCTATTCCGGTTGAGATCCTGGGCCTGTCCAGCGTTCCTGCCGCCGGTGATGAAGCGACAGTGGTGCGTGACGAGAAGAAAGCGCGTGAAGTTGCGCTGTACCGTCAAGGCAAGTTCCGCGAAGTTAAGCTGGCGCGTCAGCAGAAATCTAAACTGGAAAACATGTTCGCTAACATGACCGACGGTGAAGTTTCTGAGCTGAACATCGTACTGAAATCTGACGTACAGGGTTCTTGTGAAGCGATTTCCGAATCACTGCAGAAACTCTCTACCGACGAAGTGAAAGTGAAGATTGTCGGCTCCGGCGTGGGGGGTATCACCGAAACCGACGCAACGCTGGCAGCGGCTTCCAACGCTATCATCCTGGGCTTCAACGTCCGTGCCGACGCTTCTGCGCGCCGCGTGATTGAAGCTGAAAGCCTGGATCTGCGTTACTACTCCGTCATCTATAACCTGATCGACGAAGTGAAGCAGGCGATGAGCGGTATGCTGGCGCCTGAGTACAAGCAGCAGATTATCGGTCTGGCCGCCGTGCGTGACGTGTTCAAATCTCCGAAATTTGGTGCCATCGCAGGTTGTATGGTTACCGAAGGGACGATCAAGCGTCACAACCCAATCCGCGTTCTGCGCGACAACGTGGTTATCTATGAAGGCGAGCTGGAATCCCTGCGCCGCTTCAAAGATGACGTTAACGAAGTCCGTAACGGCATGGAATGTGGTATCGGCGTTAAGAACTACAACGACGTGCGCGTCGGCGACATGATCGAAGTGTTCGAAATCATTGAGATTCAACGCACCATCGCTTAACGCTTGCACATCTGCTTAAGTCTGTTCCGGGGGGCCTTGTGCCCCCCGATTTGTCTGGAGAATCCATAATGGCAAAAGAATTCAGCCGCGGTCAGCGCGTGGCACAAGAGATGCAAAAAGAGATTGCTATCATTCTGCAGCGTGAAGTCAAAGATCCGCGTATCGGCATGGCTACCGTTTCTGGTGTAGAAGTTTCTCGTGATTTGGCCTATGCCAAGGTTTACGTCACCTTCCTGAACGTGTTGACCGAAAACGCCGATCCGGATCTGGTGCCTAAAGGCATTAAAGCGCTGGAGGACGCTTCCGGCTACATCCGCACGCTGCTGGGTAAAGCCATGCGCCTGCGCGTGGTGCCTGAGCTGACCTTCGCGTACGACAACTCACTGGTGGAAGGCATGCGCATGTCCAACCTGGTGACCAACGTCGTGAAGAATGACGCCGAACGCCGTTCTGCATCAGGCGATGACGAGGAGGCTTAATGAGTCGCCCTCGTCGCCGCGGCCGTGATATTCACGGCGTACTGTTGCTGGACAAACCGCAGGGTCTGTCGTCCAACGACGCTCTGCAAAAAGTGAAACGCCTTTATAACGCCAATCGCGCGGGCCACACCGGCGCGCTCGATCCGCTGGCGACAGGCATGCTGCCGATTTGCCTGGGTGAGGCGACCAAGTTCTCGCAATTCCTGCTCGACTCCGATAAACGCTATCGTGTCATTGCCAAGCTGGGTCAGCGTACCGATACCTCGGATGCGGACGGTCAGATTGTGCAAGAGCGCCCGGTGAATTTCACTCAGGCGCAACTCGATGCGGCGCTGGACAGCTTCCGCGGCGATATCAAGCAAGTGCCGTCGATGTACTCGGCGCTGAAGTACCAAGGCAAGAAACTCTACGAGTATGCGCGCCAGGGTATCGAAGTGCCGCGTGAAGCGCGCAGCATCACGGTGTATGAACTGCAGTTCATTCGCTGGGAAGGCGATGAGCTGGAGTTGGAAATCCACTGTTCGAAAGGCACCTACATCCGCACCATCACCGATGATCTCGGTGAACTGCTGGGCTGCGGCGCGCACGTGATCTATCTGCGTCGTTTGCAGGTAGCGACTTATCCGATCGAACGTATGGTCACGCTTGAGCAGTTGAACGCGTTGCTGGAGCAAGCCCAGGCGCAGGAAATTGCGCCAGGCGAGTTGCTCGATCCGTTGCTGATGCCGATGGACAGCCCGGTAGAAAACTACCCGGAAGTGAATTTGCTGCCGGTCGTTGCGGGTTACGTCAAGCAGGGGCAGCCGGTACAGGTTGCCGGCGCACCGGCCTCGGGCATGGTGCGAATGACCGAAGGTGAAGAGCGTAAATTTATCGGCGTAGGTGACATCGCCGATGACGGTCGCGTAGCGCCGCGCCGCCTGGTGGTCGAACATTTCGACTGAGGGTGGAAAAACGCACTGCCTTGCGATCGCACTGCGCTAAGAGTAGAATGGCGCAGCTTATGCATTGGGTTGCTGAATTAGAGATCGGCGCCTGTATTTATTATCTATAATCTGGAGTATGACAATGTCTCTAAGTGTTGAAGCTAAAGCTCAAATCGTAGCTGATTTTGGTCGTGGTACTAACGACAGCGGTTCTACCGAAGTTCAGGTTGCCCTGTTGACTGCGCAGATCAACCATCTGCAAGGCCACTTCTCAGAACACAAAAAAGATCACCACAGCCGTCGTGGTCTGCTGCGTATGGTTTCTCAGCGTCGTAAGCTGCTGGATTACCTGAAGCGTAAAGATGTAGCACGTTACACCAGCCTGATCGAGCGTCTGGGTCTGCGTCGCTAATCTAGCAAGTTTCAGCGGAAAGGGGCCTATTTTGGCCCCTTTCTTCTAGGAAGCATAAGCAAATCAGGTTAATGTATTACTGATGTTTCCAAACAGGTTCTTCCGTTACAGAGGTTCGCGCGGCTAATGAGAGGCTTTGTCTCAGGCTTGAGATAAGGATTGTCATTAGTCGCGAGGATGTAGTGAGAAGGCAAATCGAGTCACTGGCGTGTCGAGTCGTCAATACGATTGCGCGCCGTTAATCAAGGATATAATTTTGCTGACACCGATCATTCGCAAATTCCAGTATGGCCAGCATACCGTCACCATCGAGACCGGTATGATGGCTCGTCAGGCCACCGCCGCCGTTATGGTGAGCATGGATGACACCGCAGTATTCGTTACCGTAGTTGGCCAGAAAAAAGCCAAGCCAGGCCAAAGCTTCTTCCCACTGACCGTTAACTATCAGGAGCGTACTTACGCTGCTGGTCGTATCCCGGGCAGCTTCTTCCGTCGTGAAGGCCGTCCGAGCGAAGGCGAAACCCTGACCTCACGCCTGATTGACCGTCCGATCCGTCCACTGTTCCCGGACAGCTTCCTGAATGAAGTGCAAGTGATCGCGACCGTAGTTTCCGTTAACCCGCAGGTAAACCCGGACATCGTTGCGATGATCGGCGCTTCTGCTGCCCTGAGCCTGTCCGGTATTCCGTTCAACGGCCCAATCGGCGCTGCACGCGTGGGTTACATCAACAATCAGTACGTGCTGAACCCAACGACCGACGAGCTGAAAGAAAGCAGCCTGGACTTGGTGGTTGCCGGTACCGCTGGCGCAGTGCTGATGGTTGAATCCGAAGCTGACGTTCTGAGCGAAGATCAGATGCTGGGCGCTGTGGTCTTTGGCCATGAGCAACAGCAGATTGTTATCGAGAACATCAACTCCCTGGTTGCCGAAGCCGGTAAGCCTAAGTGGGACTGGCAGGCACCTGCAGTCAACGAAGCGCTGCACGCGCGCGTTGCAGAACTGGCAGAAAGCCGTCTGGGCGACGCTTATCACATCACCGAGAAACAAGAGCGTTACGCTCAGGTAGATGCGATCAAGAGCAGCGTAATTGAAACCCTGCTGGCACAGGACGAAACCCTGGACGCGTCTGAAATTCAGGACATCCTGGGCAGCGTTGAGAAAAACGTTGTACGTAGCCGCGTGCTGCGTGGCGAGCCGCGTATCGACGGCCGTGAAAAAGACATGATCCGTGGTCTGGACGTGCGCACCGGCGTGCTGCCGCGTACCCACGGTTCCGCACTGTTCACCCGTGGCGAGACTCAGGCTCTGGTTACTGCAACGCTGGGCACCGCCCGTGACGCGCAAAACCTGGATGAGCTGATGGGTGAGAAAACCGACAGCTTCCTGTTCCACTACAACTTCCCTCCGTACTCCGTAGGTGAGACCGGTATGGTGGGTTCGCCTAAACGTCGTGAAATTGGTCACGGTCGCCTGGCGAAACGCGGTGTATTGGCTATGATGCCTAAACCAGAAGATTTCCCGTACACGGTGCGTGTGGTTTCTGAAATCACCGAATCCAACGGTTCTTCTTCAATGGCTTCTGTCTGTGGTGCCTCTCTGGCGCTGATGGACGCAGGCGTGCCAATCAAGGCAGCCGTTGCAGGTATCGCAATGGGCCTGGTTAAAGAACAAGATAACTTTGTCGTTCTGTCCGACATTCTGGGTGACGAAGATCACCTGGGCGACATGGACTTCAAAGTAGCCGGTAGCCGTGACGGTATTACCGCGCTGCAGATGGACATTAAAATTGAAGGCATCACCCGCGAAATCATGCAGGTGGCACTGAACCAGGCCAAGGGCGCGCGTCTGCACATCCTGGGCGTGATGGAACAGGCTATCAGCACCCCGCGTGGCGATATCTCTCAGTTCGCACCACGTATCCACACTATCCGAATCAACCCGGACAAGATCAAAGACGTGATCGGTAAAGGCGGCTCTGTCATCCGTGCGCTGACCGAAGAGACCGGCACTACCATCGAAATCGAAGATGATGGTACGGTTAAAATTGCTGCTACCGACGGTGAGAAAGCCAAGTTCGCTATCCGCCGCATCGAAGAGATCACCGCAGAGATCGAAGTGGGCCGTATTTACCAGGGTAAAGTGACCCGTATCGTTGATTTCGGCGCATTCGTGGCGATTGGCGGCGGTAAAGAAGGTCTGGTGCACATCTCTCAAATCGCTGACAAGCGCGTTGAGAAAGTGACCGACTATCTGCAGATGGGTCAGGAAGTACCGGTTAAGGTACTGGAAGTTGACCGTCAGGGCCGTGTGCGTCTGAGCATCAAAGAAGCTACAGCGCCAGAAGCAGGTTCATCTGCACCTGCGCCTGAAGCAGAATAACTGTATAGATAGATTTACAGCTCCCCGCCATGGGGTTGGGAGCTGTTCGTATCGCGCGGGTAGGATGCCTGCGTATTAGCAAACGGATGACAGGATGTTCATCCAATGTTTGTCTTCGGGAGTGGGAAATGAAGCCTTTCTTGCGCTGGTGTTACGTTGCGACAGCACTCATGCTGGCAGGATGCAGCAACCATGATTGGCGTAAAGACGAAGTTTTGGCGATCCCGTTGCAGCCAACGCTGCAGCAGGAAGTGATCCTGGCGCGCATGGAACAAATACTTGCCAGCCGGGCACTGACGGACGATGAGCGTGCGCAGCTTTTATATGAGCGCGGTGTGCTGTATGATAGCCTCGGGCTACGTGCACTGGCGCGCAATGATTTCTCGCAAGCGCTGGCGATACGTCCTGATATGCCAGAAGTTTTCAACTACCTGGGCATTTACTTAACGCAGGCAGGCAATTTTGATGCTGCCTATGAAGCGTTTGATTCTGTACTAGAGCTTGATCCAACTTACAATTACGCGCGTTTAAACCGGGGCATCGCACTGTATTATGGCGGCCGCTTCCCGTTGGCGCAGGATGATCTGCAGGCGTTTTATCAAGACGACCCAAACGATCCCTTCCGTTCGTTGTGGCTGTATCTTGTGGAAAGAGAAATCGATCCCAAGAAGGCTGACGTAGCGCTCCAGCAGCGTTATGACAAAGCGAACCGAGGGCAATGGGGATGGAATATTGTCGAATTCTACCTGGGCAACATCAGTGAAAAAACGCTGATGGAAAAGCTCAAGGCAGATGCAACGGATAACACTTCGCTCGCTGAGCATCTCAGTGAAACTGACTTCTATTTGGGTAAACACTACCTGAGTCTGGGGGACAAGGACACCGCTTCGGCGCTGTTCAAACTGACGGTTGCTAACAACGTTCATAATTTCGTTGAGCACCGCTATGCATTGTTGGAATTGGCGCTGTTGGGCCAAGAACAAGACGACCTATCGGAATCGGACCAGCAATAGCTGACGAACAACTATCAGCCTGATATACATTGGTTTTATAGCCAAAGTTATCGCCTTAACGGGCGAGGGCTTCTTTGTTCGTTTTATAATCTAATTTGAGCCGGTTCACACTTTTCAATGAAAATGACTGAAAATTTTCTCGACGAGTTATGTAGACTGGCTGCCATTATTAATGAGGCACGTGTACATGACTACTGAGCTTGAAACCTCTTTTGCTGACCTGGGGCTGTCTGCTCCTATCATTTCTGCCCTGACCGATCTGGGCTACGAAAAACCGTCACCGATCCAGGCTGAGTGTATTCCTCACCTGTTGAACGGCCGTGATGTGCTGGGCATGGCACAGACCGGTAGCGGTAAAACTGCAGCGTTCTCGCTGCCACTGCTGCACAACCTTGACGCTTCCCTGAAGGCACCACAGATTCTGGTGCTGGCACCGACCCGCGAACTGGCGGTTCAGGTTGCTGAAGCGATGACTGATTTCTCTAAACATATGACTGGCGTTAACGTTGTTGCCCTGTACGGCGGCCAACGTTACGACGTACAGCTGCGCGCCTTGCGTCAGGGCCCACAAATCGTAGTGGGTACCCCAGGCCGTCTGCTGGACCACCTGAAACGCGGCACGCTGAACCTCTCTAACCTGAGCGGTCTGGTGCTGGATGAAGCCGACGAAATGCTGCGCATGGGCTTTATCGAAGACGTAGAAACCATCATGGCGGAGATCCCGGCTGAACATCAGACCGCGCTGTTCTCTGCAACCATGCCGGAAGCGATCCGTCGCATTACCCGTCGCTTCATGAAAGATCCGCAGGAAGTGCGCATTCAGTCCAGCATCACTACCCGTCCGGACATCAGCCAGAGCTACTGGACTGCGCAAGGCATGCGCAAGAACGAAGCACTGGTGCGTTTCCTGGAAGCTGAAGACTTTGATGCGGCGATCATCTTCGTGCGTACCAAAAACGCGACCCTGGAAGTGGCTGAAGCGCTCGAGCGCAGCGGTTACAGCAGCGCCGCACTGAACGGTGACATGAACCAGGCACTGCGTGAGCAGACCCTGGAGCGTCTGAAAGACGGTCGTCTGGATATCCTGATCGCTACCGACGTTGCCGCTCGTGGTCTGGACGTTGAGCGTATCAGCCTGGTTGTGAACTACGATATCCCTATGGATTCCGAGTCTTACGTTCACCGTATCGGCCGTACCGGTCGTGCTGGTCGCGCCGGCCGTGCGCTGCTGTTCGTGGAAAACCGCGAACGCCGCCTGCTGCGCAACATCGAACGCACCATGAAGCTGACCATTCCAGAAGTTGAGCTGCCAAATGCAGAGCTGCTGGGTGAGCGTCGTCTGGCCAAGTTCGCCGCTAAAGTACAGCAACAGCTGGAAAGCAGCGATCTGGACATGTACCGCGCACTGCTGGCTAAACTGCAGCCGGAAGAAGAGCTGGAAATGGAAACCCTGGCCGCAGCACTGCTGAAAATGGCGCAGGGCGAACGTCCTCTGATTCTGCCACCGGATCCGGTGTTCAAACCGCGTCAACGTCGTGAGTTCAACGACCGTGACGAGCGTGGTTCTGATCGTGGCAACGACCGTCGCCGTGAAGCGCGTCCAGACAGCCGTGACGGTGGTGCCGAGCGCCCACGTCGCGAACGTCGTGACGTTGGCGAAATGCAGCTGTACCGCATTGAAGTGGGCCGTGATGACGGTGTGGAAGTTCGTCATATCGTTGGCGCGATCGCTAACGAAGGTGACATCAGCAGCCGTTACATCGGTAACATCAAGCTGTTTGCCGGTCACTCCACCATCGAACTGCCAAAAGGCATGCCGGGCGAGATCCTGTCTCACTTCACCCGTACCCGCATCCTGAACAAGCCGATGAACATGCAATTGCTGGGCGATGCGCAGCCGCATGAACGTCGTGAGCGTCGCGAAGGCGGTGCTCCAGGTGCAGGTGGCGAGCGTCGTGGCGGTGGTCGTCCGTTCAACGGCGAACGTCGTGAAGGTGCCGGCGCCGGTGCACCGCGTCGTTCTTTCAGTGAGCGTCGCGAAGGCGGTGCTCCTGCTGCCGCTGGCGAACGTCGTGGCAACGCCAGCCGTGACGGTCAACGCGCACCGCGTCGTGATGATGCCGCTCCGGCTGCACCACGTCGCCGTTTCGGTGATGCATAACGTCTGATTTAACCGTTCGCGGTTAGTCACACTGAAAAACCAGCCTTCGGGCTGGTTTTTTTATGCCTGAAATTTGCCGTTAAGCGCGGTTAAATGGCGTATCCTTTATAAGGTTTTTTCTTATGGATACTACGCACAGGAGATGCCATGAGTTGGCAGCAATTTAAATCTCAATACCTAGTGCGCTTTTGGGCGCCACTGCCGGCGGTGATTGCCGCCGGGATACTCTCGACTTACTACTTCGGCATGACCGGCACCTTCTGGGCGGTAACCGGCGAATTTACCCGCTGGGGCGGCCATCTGTTGCAGGCGTTCGGTCTGCATCCCGAGCAATGGGGTTACTTTAAGGTCATTGGCCTTGAGGGCACGCCGTTGCAACGCATCGACGGCCGGATGATCATCGGTATGTTCGCCGGCTGTATCGCCGCCGCGCTGTGGGCCAACAACATCAAGCTACGCCGGCCACAGCACCGTATCCGCATTGTGCAGGCGCTGTTGGGCGGCATTATCGCCGGCTTCGGCGCGCGGCTGGCGATGGGGTGTAACCTGGCGGCATTCTTTACCGGCATTCCGCAGTTCTCGCTGCACGCCTGGTTCTTCGCGCTGGCGACCGCAGCCGGTTCTTACTTTGGCGCCAAATTTACCCTGCTGCCGCTGTTTCGTATTCCGATAAAACTGCAAAAAGTGCAGGCTGCCGCGCCGCTGACGCAAAAGCCAGAGCAGGCGCGTCGTCGTTTCCGCCTGGGCATGGTAATTTTTTGCCTGTCGATCGCCTGGTCGCTATGGACGCTGTTTGATGCGCCGAAGCTGGGTATCGCCATGCTGTTCGGCATCGGTTTTGGTTTGTTGATTGAACGCGCGCAGATCTGCTTCACCTCGGCGTTCCGCGATCTGTGGATCACCGGCCGCACCCACATGGCGAAAGCGATCATTATCGGCATGGCGGTCAGCGCCATCGGTATTTTCAGTTACGTGCAGCTCGGCGTTGCGCCTAAAATCATGTGGGCCGGCCCCAATGCGGTAATTGGCGGGCTGCTGTTCGGTTTCGGCATCGTACTGGCAGGCGGCTGCGAGACCGGCTGGATGTACCGCGCGGTGGAAGGGCAGGTGCATTATTGGTGGGTCGGGTTGGGCAATATCATCGGCGCCACGCTGCTGGCTTACTACTGGGACGATTTGGCCCCGGCGCTGGCTACCGACTATGACAAGGTCAACCTGCTGGACACCTTCGGGCCGATCGGCGGCCTGCTGGTCACTTACCTGCTGCTGGCGCTGGCGTTTGCCGCGATGCTGTGGTGGGAGAAACGCTTTTTCCGCGCCAAACCCGACGCACAGGTGGTTAATTTAAGGAGAGTGTCATGAAACAGGCGGCGATAGTGCCGGATTACCGGCTGGATATGCTCGGCGAGCCTTGCCCCTACCCGGCGGTGGCGACGCTGGAAGCCATGCCGCAGCTGAAACCGGGGGAAATTCTGGAGGTGATCAGCGATTGCCCGCAGTCGATCAACAACATTCCGCTCGATGCGCGCAACCACGGTTACAAGGTGCTGGATATCCAGCAGGACGGTCCGACCATCCGCTACCTTATCCAACGCTGACCCCCAGGTTACTCTGCGCCGCCGGTCAACTGATGCAGGCGGCGTTCACTCTGCTCATCTGCCGGCACATACACCAGCATCCGATCGCCGTTGCGCGGCGCCGACCACCAGTTATTCTGCCGCAGGCTCATCACCCCGACTAACGGATGGCGAAAGCGTTTGACGTTGTTGTCGATGCTGCGCACCTCATGCCTCTCCCAGAGGGTGCGGAAATCCTCAGAGACCGCCAGATAGCGCGCCAGTTGCGCCTCCCAGATCGGTTCGCCCAAATGCTCCGCCATTTGCGCGCGAAACAGCGCCACCATTTTCGGCATTACTTCATCCCAGTCCAACTGGCTGGCACGCCAGTGCTCGTGGGTGAACGCCAAATAGATACAGTTGCGATCTTCCGGTGGCAGTTCGGCCAGTTCGACGCCCATCAGCAGGCAATAGGCCCGGTTGAAACCCAGGATATCGAAGCGTGCGTTGGAAATGATTGCCGGCAGCGGGTCGAGCTGATCAAGGATTTTTTGCCCGTATGCCGACAACGGCTCACAGCCGTCGTTTTGCGTAGACGCCGGCAAGCTTTGTCCCGCCAGCCTGAACAGGTGGTGAGTTTCCGCTTCGTTGCATTGCAGTGCATTGGCGATCGCGGTCAGCGTTTTTGGCGATGCTTGAATCGGCCGCCCCTGTTCCAACCAGGTGTACCAGGTGATGCCAACGTCGGCCAACTGCGCGACTTCTTCACGGCGAAGGCCGGGCGTGCGGCGTTGACGCATACGCGCAAGCCCCAGCCGGTTGGGATCCAGGCTCTCGCGGCGCGTGCGCAGAAAAGCGCCCAACAGCTTGCGGTTATCGGCGTGAACGCCAGAGGTAGTGCGGGTAGTTACGGGCATGAATAATTTACTCCTGCAACAAGACCGGTAGTTTTTATACCATGATAATCAAGCACTGGTACCCGTTTGCTTTAAGGGTGATGCTAATCACATTCCTGGGTTAACACAATGGATGAGAAGCATGAGCGCACCATCAACGGCGGCCAAGCTGGGCCGCGCGGGGTTAATTATTTTATTGGCGGGGCAGTTGCTGCCGATGATCGATTTTTCCATCGTGAATGTCGGGCTGGATGCGATAGCGCAGTCGCTGGGAGCCAGCCCGGCGCAGTTGGAACTGATTGTGGCGGTCTACGGCGTGGCGTTCGCCGTCTGTCTGGCGATGGGCGGCCGCTTGGGGGATAACCTGGGGCGGCGCACCCTGTTCCTGTGGGGCGTGCGGATATTTGCCGTGGCCTCATTGATGTGCGGATTGGCGAACTCCGTCTGGCTGTTACTGGTGGCTCGCGTGTTGCAGGGGGTTGGCGCGGCGTTTATCGTGCCGCAAATCCTGGCCACCATTCATGTGTGCCTGCGGGGCCGCGAACATACCAAGGCGCTGGGAATGTACGGGGCTATCGGTGGGCTGGCGTTTATCGTCGGCCAGGTGCTGGGCGGGTTGCTGATTACCCTTGATATTGCCGGCAGCGGCTGGCGCAGCGTATTCCTGATTAATATTCCGGTGTGCCTGTTGGTGCTGGCCTGCGCCCATCGCTGGGTGCCGAATACCCGTGGGGAGAAGCGGGTGAATGTCGATCTCCCCGGTACGCTGTTGCTTGGATTGACCATCGCCTGCCTGCTGTTCCCGCTGGCATTGGGGCCGGTATGGCACTGGCCGTGGCCTTGCCTGGTGCTGCTGGCGGCCAGCATCCCGCTGTTGTGGTTACTGTGGCGGGTCGAACGGCGGCAGGAGCAACGGCGTAATTTCCCGTTGTTGCCGCCGGCGCTGCTGCGCTTGCCGAGCGTGCGCTTCGGGCTGGTGATCGCCATCCTGTTCTTCTCCTGCTGGAGCGGCTTTATGTTTGTGATGGCGCTGACGCTGCAATCCGGCGCGGGGCTGAGCTCATTCCAGTCAGGCAATGCGTTTATCGCGCTCGGGGCGGCCTATTTTCTTTCATCGCTGCTGAGCAGCACGGTGGTGGAGCACTTCGGCAAGGTGCGGACGCTGATGTTTGGCTGCTTGATCCAGATGGTGGGTCTGTTGGCGCTGATGTTGACGTTGAAACTGGTCTGGCCGCATCCGGGGCTGTGGAATTTGATCCCGGCGACGGTGTTGATTGGCTTCGGGCAGGCGTTTATCGTCAGCAGTTTCTTTCGCATCGGCCTGTCTGACGTACCGACAGAGCACGCCGGCTCCGGCAGTGCCATGCTGGCTACGGTGCAACAGACGGCGTTGGGGCTGGGGCCGATCCTGCTGGGCACGCTGCTGGTGCAGATGCTGCATTTGGCGCCCGGTAATTACCTGAATGCGGTGCTGGTGGCGATTGCGGCCGAATTTTGCCTGATGCTGGTGTTGCTGAGCCGCACGTTGCTGTTTCTGCGGGCCGAACGTCGCCAGCAGGTGCATGAAGCGATAAAACAGGCCTGACGGCCCGGTTAAAGGTGGGGGAAGCCATTTCCCCCACCGTTCATTTAGCCTTTCACCACATCGCCTTTCACTCCGGCGACAATCTCAAACGAATGCAGCCGCGCCTGATGGTCAAAGATCTGGCCGTTGACCATGATTTCATCGGCGCCGGTTTCACGCAGCAGCGCCTGCAACCCGTGGCGAACGGTGCTTTCATTACCGACTATCGACATGCGCAGCGCCTGATCGACACCGTATTGCTCTCCGGCGCTCCATAGCGCGTGGATATTGTCCACCGGCGGCGGCAAAGGGCCCGGCGAACCGCGGCGCAGGTTAATGAATTGCTGTTGCATCGAGGTGAACAGCCGGCGGGCCTCTTCGTCGCTGTCGGCGGCCACTACGTTGACGCACACCATGGCATGCGGCTGTGCGCATTGCTCGGAAGGTTTGAAGTTATCGCGATACAGCTTCAGCGCCTGGAACAACATTTCCGGCGCAAAGTGGGAAGCGAAGGCGAACGGCAGACCAAGCTGTGCCGCCAGCTGTGCGCTGTACAGGCTCGAGCCCAGTAGCCAGATCGGCACATGCAAGCCCTGGCCCGGCACGGCCTGCACCGGTTGGCCTGGTTGCGCATCGCAGAAATAGTGTTGCAGTTCCTGCACGTCACGCGGGAAGTTATCCACTTCGCCGGACAGGTGGCGGCGCAGCGCCATCATGGTGCGCTGATCGGTACCGGGCGCGCGGCCAAGGCCCAGATCGATACGCCCCGGGTACAACGATTCCAGCGTGCCGAACTGTTCGGCGATCACCAGCGGCGCATGGTTAGGCAGCATCACGCCGCCGGAACCGAGGCGGATGCTCTGGGTACCGGCGGCCAGAAAGCCCAACAGCACCGAGGTGGCCGCACTGCCGATACCGGTCATATTGTGATGTTCCGCCAACCAATAGCGCTGAAAGCCCCATTTTTCGGCATGCTGTGCTAAATCTAAAGAGGCGTGAAACGCATCGCGCGGTTTGGCCCCTTGCGGAATGGGGGATAAATCCAGTACCGAAAGCGGTACCACGGTTTTTTCAGTCATGACATCGTCCATCAGAGGAGTGATCGCTTAAAGGGCGATTGCAGGAGTCTGCAAACTACAAAGTCGAATGTGCTTTAGCGTTAAAAGCATAATCCAATTTAAGGTTATAAAAGAGGATATATGTGCTTGTGATATCCTTATGAGAAAAATGGTCTTTTTAGAGCCTATTAAAATATGGACGTGATGATCCCCACCTGCCGCTTACCGTTCCGGGAGCCTGAATAATGAAAAAAAAGACGCTGTTTACCCTGTTGTTGATGGTGGTGGCGATCGCTCTGGCGATATTGTTCCGCGCGCATAATCAGGATCTGCTGTTGCAGGGCGAGGTGGATGCGCCGGAAGTGATTGTGGCCTCCAAAGCCAAGGGGCGAGTGATCGAGCGCCTGGTGGAGCGTGGCGATGACGTAAAGGGCGGGCAGGCGATGATTCAGCTCGACAGCCCGGAACTGATGGCGCAGCTGCGTTCCGCACAGGCGACGCGCGATGAGGCCAAAGCGCAGCTTGATCAGTCGCTGCATGGCACGCGTGAAGAGAGCATCCGCAATCTGCGCGCCAGCCTGGCGCAGGCTGAGGCGGAATACCGCAATGCGCAGAATGATTACAATCGCAACCTGAGTATCGCCGGCAAAGGCTATATCTCGAAGTCCGAACTGGACAGCTCGCGCCGTTCGCGCGATACCGCTTTCCAACAGGTGCAGGCCGCCAAGGCCAATCTGGACGAAGGCGTCAACGGCGACCGTATCGAACTGCGGCAGCAATACGCCGCGGCGCTGCGGGCGGCGGAAGAGAACCTGCTGGAAGTGAAAGCCCAGACCGACGATCTGCGGGTTTTAGCGCCGGTGGACGGTGAAGTGGGGCCGATCCCGGCGGAAGTGGGTGAACTGCTGAATGCCGGTAGCCCGCTGGTGACGCTGATCCGTGTACCGGATGCCTACTTCGTGTTTAACCTGCGCGAAGACATTCTGGCTCATGTACGCAAAGGCGATAAGATCCAAATGCGGGTGCCGGCGCTGCAGAACAAAATGATTGAGGCAGAGGTGCGCTACATCGCGCCGCTGGGCGATTACGCCACCAAACGCGCCACCCGCGCCACCGGTGACTTTGATCTGAAAACCTTTGAAGTGCGCCTGTATCCGTCACAGCCGGTGGACGGTCTGCGTCCGGGGATGAGCAGCCTATGGCTATGGAAAGAGTAAAGGCCGGTTGGCGCTGCTTCAGCCACGCGTTTGACAACGAGTGCCGCATCGCCTTTCGCAGCCCGGTGGTGCACTGGCTAAGTTGGATCTTCCCGCTGATGCTGTTTGGCCTGATCAGCAGCAACTTCTCGGAAGGCACCTTGCTCGATTTGCCGGTCTCGGTGGTGGATAGCGATCACAGCTCGTTGTCCAAATCGCTGACCCGCAGGCTGGATGCCGGCTCCCATGCCCACGTCGAAGCCTACGATGGCGGGCTGGATGAATCGCTGCACCGCCTGCGCAGCGCGCAGGATTATGCGCTGCTTTACATCCCGCCGGATTTCGAGGCCAACGCGCTGGCGGGCAAGCAGCCGAGCGTGGTGATGTATTACAACGCGCTGTTTTACGGCGCCGGGCTGTATTCCACTCAGGATTTCAGCGGCCTGATGACGGAAATCAACGCCAGTACCCGCAGCATCATCGCCGGCGAGATGGGCAAAACGTTGCCGCCGCTGGCGGACGTCACGCTGTCGTACGGCAGTTTGTTCAACGCCAGCGGCAGCTATATTTATTATCAGCAGTTCGCCGCCACCATTCACCTGCTGCAGCTGTTTGTGGTGACCTGCATGATTTACGTGCTGGCGCGCAGCAAGTCACTGTTGAAGGCCAGGCCGTTCAGCCTGGCGCTGCTCGGCAAACTGGCGCCTTACACCCTGTGTTTCACCAGCCTGCTGATGGTGGAAATCGCGGCGCTGGTGGGCATTTTTGACGCCCGCGTCAGCGGCAATCCCTTGTTTATGCTGATGATCGCCTTTTTCTACGTGATGGCGGCGCAGAGCGTCGGCCTGCTGCTGTTTACCTTTACCGGCAGCACTATCACTGCCTACAGCCTGATCGGCATCCTGGTGAGTATCGCGTTGACCTTCTCGGGCATGGCGGTGCCGGAGTTGTCGATGCCGCTGCCGGCGCGGATTATCTCCAATATCGAGCCACTGACCCACGCGTTGTACGCCATGTTCGACGTGTTCCTGCGGCAGGTGCCGGCCAGCGCCATCTTCAGCGTCTGCGCGCTGCTGGCGGTCTATCCGCTGGTTACCGCGCTGCTGGTGCGTAACCGGCTGTTGCAGCGGTTGTTGAAGGAAGGGGGCGCGGGATGAAGATCTATTGGCAAACCTTTGTCCGGGTGCTGCTTGGCATGCTGGAACGGCCGATGTGGCTGATGCTGCTCCTGTCGTTGTGCATCATGAGTATGGTGTATGCCAATCGCACGGTGTGGGATCTACCGGTTGGCGTGGTCGATCAGGACCATAGCACCGCCAGCCGCCAGTTGATCCGCCAACTGGACGCTACCTCGAAAATCGCGATCCAGACCTACGACAGCCAGGATCAGGCCCAGCGAGACCTTGGCTGGCGCAAGCTGTTTGCGGTGATCATCATGCCGGTGGATCTGGAGAAGAAGATCCTGAGCGGGCAGAATATCGTGGTGCCGGTGTACGGCGACGCGACCAACCGCCTGGCCAACGGCCAGATCCAGCAGGACGTAGTGGCGGCTTATCAACAACTGTTGAGCCAGTACAACAACGGGCTGCTGCTGCGCAGCGGTTTCAGCGAACGCCAGGCGCAGGTGATCCTGACGCCGATCGTGGGGCAGACGCTGGACGTGTTCAACCCCGGCATCAGCTTTGCGGCAATCATTTTCCCCGGCCTGCTGGTCATGCTGTTGCAGCACTCGTTGTTGATCGCCTGCATACGCGTCAGCATCGCCATGAAGAGTACGCCGGGCGGTAAAGCACCGTTGGCGGCGCATCTGGGCGGGTTGACGGCGCTGCTGCCGATCTGGTTATTCCTGTCGATCGTGCTGTTTGTGCTGTGGCCGTGGGTGCTGGGTTACCGCCAGACGGCGGGCATCCCGGAAATTCTGTTGCTGACCTTCCCGTTCCTGCTGGCGGTGCTGGGGTTGGGCAAGCTGGTGACCGAGTGCTTGCGCAGCGTCGAGATGATCTACCTGACGCTGGCATTTATCACCACGCCGATATTCTACCTCTCCGGCACCATCTGGCCGCTGCAGGCGATGCCGGGATGGGTGCGAACCATTTCCTATTGCATCCCCTCCACCTGGGCCACCAAGGCGATAGCCGGGGTTAACCAGATGGGGCTGTCGCTTAACGAAGTGTGGGGCGATGTGGTGATGCTGCTGGTGCTGGGGATTATTTACACCCTGCTGGGCGTCGGCGTGGGCTTTCTGCGCAACAGCGTGGCGCTGCGCAGCCTGTTTCGCAAGCGGAGTGCATAGCGCGAGGTGGTTGTAGTATTGCCGCAATAGTAGAGGTTTTCGGTGAATTTGCATTTTTGCCAATACGTGATTCTTTATTGCATAAATATCAAATGGTTATATTTTTTCAAAATGACTTAATTGTTGGTGGAATTTTATGGTCTTAAAAAATACAATTAATTCAGTTAGATAATTTTAGAGTGTTCCCCGCGTCAGCGGGGATAAACCGATAGTCCGGGCTTCATCACGCTCTTTAGTCGCGTGTTCCCCGCGTCAGCGGGGATAAACCGCGCTGACATAGTGCTAGATGGGGTTGACCATAGTGTTCCCCGCGTCAGCGGGGATAAACCGACTTGTGCTGGATATCATAAGCGCCCTTGTTTGTGTTCCCCGCGTCAGCGGGGATAAACCGGTTATACCGTTCTTTCGGTATCCCCGGCACACGTGTTCCCCGCGTCAGCGGGGATAAACCGCAATGTAGCTTCCCGGAATGCATGTGATGACGGTGTTCCCCGCGTCAGCGGGGATAAACCGCCCAAGGCGCTTCTCTTCTGCCTTCTCGGCCAGTGTTCCCCGCGTCAGCGGGGATAAACCGGAAATTGCCATTCCGCGATTTTTGCGTCGAATGTGTTCCCCGCGTCAGCGGGGATAAACCGTCCGAGGGGCAGTTAACAATTCCAGAACTCGTGTGTTCCCCGCGTCAGCGGGGATAAACCGGGTAGCATCGTTAAACACAAGTCCGGCGACATGTGTTCCCCGCGTCAGCGGGGATAAACCGCAGAACGTGCTGTTCAAGGTTAACGAATCCGGGTGTTCCCCGCGTCAGCGGGGATAAACCGTCCGGTGCAACCACACTGGTGGCTGCTAGCAGGTGTTCCCCGCGTCAGCGGGGATAAACCGGGTTGCGCACCCAGGTATTGAATGAGTCCATCGTGTTCCCCGCGTCAGCGGGGATAAACCGCTTGCGCTGTTCGTCACGGTCTTGCATCGAATGTGTTCCCCGCGTCAGCGGGGATAAACCGGCGATTCTTGGTCTGTTGTTGCTGGCTGAATAGTGTTCCCCGCGTCAGCGGGGATAAACCGACACAGGCGAACGCCAGCGCGGCAGACGAGGCGTGTTCCCCGCGTCAGCGGGGATAAACCGGGGGAGGTATGAAAATCATGCCGGAGAAAATCGTGTTCCCCGCGTCAGCGGGGATAAACCCCATATCAATGCTGCAGGTAAAGTGCTGCAAGGGTGTTCCCCGCGTCAGCGGGGATAAACCGAACCCGACCTGGTGGAGGAGATCTGCGCCATGCGTGTTCCCCGCGTCAGCGGGGATAAACCGATAATGTTCATAGGCTGGTCGCCCTTTTTCATGTATTCCCCGCATCAGCGGGGATAAATCGACACTCCGTAGTTCCCAACGGACAGATGTCACTAATGAGCGTACTACTTACGAAACCATGTATATCTGGAGGTGGGTATCTTTCATAAAGAGTGGAGCTGACATCGATTTGCTGATTTGATGTAATTTAAAAGCTATTAGGCATGGTAAGTTAGTTGCATTGTTAATTATTTTATTTTCTAGTTTTTTCCATGAGTTTTATGATTGCAGTTATATGGGATTTTAATTGATTTTGTGATGTTTTTTCCGGTTTGGTATGAGGTTAATTGGTTTTTTGTGTTTTAGAATAACTTATAGTTACCATTAACCTAGGGTGAGTGTTAAAACATACAATATATCGTTATTTTATCTAGCAGAGATTTTCTATGGGAAGCGATATTCCTGTTAATTATATGCGCTATTGGGGAAAGGCGAAAAAAACAGACCTTTCAGAGGGCGATGATTATCACTTATTAGCCTACCATTGCCTGGATGTAGCTGCATGCGGGTATCAACTGGTTATCGACAATCGTTTCCACGCCGCAGATATTTTGGCAAAGCTGGGATTCTCTCGTGAGGAGGGCGCTTACTGGTTTGCATTTTTTTTAGTGATGCATGATATCGGTAAGTTTGCGCGTGGTTTTCAAAGACTTTATCCGCACAATAACCCGGCATTGGTGCCTGATGTGGGGCGAATTTATCCCCTACGTCATGACTCTCTAGGCTACTGGTTATTGAATAATTATATATTGCCCCGTTGGCAGGAAGAGGACGTCTCCCTGCTCCCTGGCAATGAAAATAAGAGGCAGTGGACAAAAAGCGTAGACATTTGGCTGCAGGTGGTCACCGGGCATCATGGTGAGCCGCCAGATACCGCCAGCGGCGCGTTAGCCTTTACGCATGAAGATATGTTGGCGGCAGAAGCGTATCTGCTTGCCATTCAGAAAATATTTCCCGAAACGTGCTTCCCACCGCAATTTGCCGATAAAGCCTGGCGTCACAGCTTAAAAAAACAAAGCTGGTTGCTGGCTGGGCTGGCGGTATTAGCCGATTGGTTAGGCTCTAACCAACAGTATTTTCCTTTTGTAGCGTCGCCAATGCCATTGGCTACTTATTGGGGGCAAGCACAGCGACAGGCGCAAGACGCCATTGCCTCCTTACCCCCGATATCGGCAGTTAATACTCGGTATGAATATAAAAGCATTTTCCCGTTTATCAAAACGTTAACCCCGTTGCAGCGCTATGCTGACGATGTGGATATCGGTGCCGATGGTGGGCAATTGTTTATTCTGGAAGATGTGACTGGCGCAGGGAAAACGGAAGCGGCGTTGATTCTCGTTAACCGTCTGATGACACAGGGAAAAGCGGACGGTTTGTATGTGGGTTTACCCACCATGGCGACGGCGAATGCCATGTATCAGCGTCTGGCGGATGCTTACCACGCCTTATTTCAGCCTTCTTCTCGCCCCTCTTTAGTGCTGGCGCACGGTGCCAGTAAAATGTCCAAGGCGTTCAGCCAGTCGGTATGGCAAGGGGATAACACCGGGCAGCTACGTTATGACATGTCTGAATCCAGCGCCAGCAGCGAATGCAACAGTTGGTTTGCAGACTCGCGTAAGAAAGCGTTATTGGCCGAAGTCGGCGTCGGCACCTTGGATCAATTATTAATGGCGGCCATGCCATACCGCCATCAGTCGCTGCGGTTGCTAGGCATTAACCATAAGGTGCTTATTCTGGATGAAGTGCACGCTTATGACAGTTATATGGTGCGCTTGTTGGAGGGACTGTTGTATTTCCATGCTGCGCAGGGAGGCAGCGCAATTATCTTAAGTGCGACTTTACCTTATTCATTGCGTTGCAAATTGCTGACCGCTTTTTCTCGCGGCGCGGAATGGCCTGCGCCGATGCCTGTGCAGGACGCCGGTTATCCATGGGTATCACATCTGCATGGTCAGAATTTAATAGAAAAACAGCTGGCGACTCGTGCAGAAGTGCAACGCAGCGTCAGCGTGGGTTGGCTAACGCATCTTGAAGACGCCCTCACTATGATTGAGCAGGCCGTCGCTGAACAACGCTGCATTTGTTGGATACGCAATAGCGTTGATGACGCCATGCTGGTTTACCGTCAATTGCAGCAGCGCGGCAAGGTTTCCGCAGAAGACTTATTACTGTTTCACAGCCGTTTTGCCTTTGTCGATCGCTTGCATGTAGAGCAAAAGACGTTGGATTGGTTTGGTAAACATGCCGATCCGCAGGTTCGACGAGGAAAAGTGTTGATTGCCACTCAGGTAATTGAGCAGAGCCTGGATATCGATCTGGATATGATGATCAGCGATCTGGCACCCATCGATCTATTAATTCAACGAGCCGGACGTTTGCAACGACACATTCGTGATGAAAACGGCAATACCGGCAATATGGCGCAAGATGCACGCTCTTCGCCGGTATTATCAATCTTTGCGCCCGAATGGCAGCCGGATGCCCAGACGGATTGGCTCGGGGAGACGCTGCGCAATACCGGCTATGTTTATCCCGATCACGCCTGCCTGTGGCGTACGCAGGCGATATTGCGCGAATTGAAAGGCATCACTATGCCCGAACAGGCCAGAACTCTGGTGGAAAGTGTCTATGAAGGCCGCATCGAAGCCCCGCCGGCATTGTTACCGATAGAGGATAAAGTTTATGGCGCAAGGCTTGGCGAACGAATGGCCGCAGGGCAAAACGTATTGTCTCGCGACAAGGGATACGATCGCCGCGCCAGCAGCACGTTGTGGAATCCCGCTGCGGAGTTAACTACCCGGCTCGGCGAAGAAACCCTGGATGTTTACCTGGCCTACCGCACAGAGGAAGGTATTGAACCTTATGCCGGGGGAGACGAGTTTCCATGGGAAAAAAGCCGGGTACAGGTGAGGGAAAACTGGTGGCGCAAGAATTGTTCAGACCTCCCCCAACTTTCGGCACAAGAGCTGGAAGAGTTTCGGCAGCGGCAACATCGGCCTTTGGGCGTAGTGTTGCTGCTGGAGCCAGACTGCGACTACTACCATCAAGCACTGGGGTTGTTAGGAAATGCATCATAACCAAGGAGAGAAAATGGGCTCTTTTTCACTACTTACCGAACCCTGGCTACCGGTTGTCACCCGCACGGGCCAGAGTAAAAAGATTTCTCCGCAGCAATTGTCTGACGACGACATTATCGAACTGGCCTATCCGAGACCCGATTTTCAGGGGGCGGCCTACCAGTTTCTGATAGGCCTGTTGCAAACGGCTTATGCCCCTGAGGATGAGGATGATTGGGACGATATTTGGCAAGGGGGGATAGATCGCCCCGCCTGGGAGCAGGCTCTGCTGAGTATTGCCGACGCAATGCAGTTTGGTCCGCAAAAACCTGCTTTTCTGCAAGACTTCTCTACGCTGGAAAGCGAAAACAGCTCCATTTCCGGCTTATTGGTCGATTCGCCCGGCGGTAACACGCTGAAGCTGAATAAAGACCATTTCGTTAAGCGCGACAGCTACCGGCGCTTTTGTCCGCATTGCACTGCCATGGCGTTATTCACCGTACAGACCAATTCACCGGCGGCGGGGGCTGGCTTTCGTACCAGTATGCGCGGCGGTGGGCCGATGACGACGTTGATGATGCCAAAAAACAATGATCTGCCGTTGTGGAAAAAACTTTGGCTGAATGTGTTGCCGCTGGAACAGCCACCATCATTGGCTGAACTTCCTCTGATTTTCCCTTGGTTGGTACCTACGCGCACTAGCGAGAAGGCGGGCAATAGTGTCACGCCAGAAAACGCTCATCCTTTACAAGCTTACTGGGGGATGCCGCGGCGTATCGAGATAGATTTTGCTCAGACTGAAGCCGGTTGCTGTGATCTCTGCGGCGAGCATCATCCTGCCTTGTTGACGCAAATACGCAATAAAAACTATGGCGTGCAGTATGAAGGTTGGCTGCATCCGCTGTCGCCTTATCGCCAGGCGGTTAAAGCGGGTTCGCCGCTGTTATCGCTCAAGGGGCAGCCGGGCGGCCTGGCCTATAAAGATTGGCTGGGCTTGGCGCTGGGGGGGGAGGATAAGTTCAATCGTGCCTTGCCGGCAGAGGTGGTGCGCGAGCAAAGCTATCGCCGGCTAAATCCGGCAGAACCGCTCTATCTTTGGTGTTTTGGTTTCGACATGGATAACGCCAAAGCGCGGTGTTGGTATGAACACCGTTTACCGAGCCTGATCATCGACAAAACGGCGCGGGCGCAGTTCACCGACATCATTGAACGGGTTATTGCCCTGGCGACAGGCAGCCTGTCATTGCTGAAATTGGCGCTGAAAGAAGCCTGGTTTGAGACGCCGAAGGAAGCAAAAGGCGACTTTAGCGCGCTGGATATCGCCTATTGGCAGGAGACCGAAGCCGATTTCCGCACGCTACTGGCCTGCCTGATGCAGGAACTGTCCGACGAATCAACGGCAGCTCGCACCGCACTGCGCCAGTGGGAACTCGTCTTGCATCAATATCTGTTTGTGACTTTCGATCGGCTGGCGTTGAACAACCCGGACGATAATCAGGAATTGCTGCGCATTCTGACCGCACGGCGCCTGTTGGATAAAAATTATACCAAGCAGAAGGTACTGAAAGAATTGCAAACGCTGATGGCAGAACGCAAGGAGGTTCAGAGTGCTGAACAGTAATACCAGCAATGAATTGGTTTTTACGCAAATTGATGCGCAAAAGGTGTTAAAGCGCTGGTTTGAAGACTTGCAACAGCGAGATCACAGCAAGTCTTTTAACGGTCGTTTATGGCGGGCGGAGTTGCGACGGACGAAAGGTCCTTACGAGGCGCTAACCTGCGAGGGGTTTCGTGCGTTGTGCCAGCGGCTGGAAAAAACCATGGCCTTCCAGCCTGGCGATATGCTGGCATTGGCATTGTTTGCCAGTGTTGCGGCGCATGCCCACCGGGCGAATGGGCAAGACAGCTTCGCGGCTCAATTGGGTAAAGAGTTAAAAAGTCGTCCCTGTTTGTCGCGGCTGCGTTTTGAACGTTTACAGCAGGCAAGACAGCCGGAAGAGCTGCATAGCCAACTGATTAAAGCCGTGAAGTTGCGCGGTGAAGAAGGGGTAAATGTGGTTTCACTGGCAGATGGGATTTTTCTATGGATGCGTGAATGGTTGGCGCGTGAGGAACACCGTAGCGTCGAAACCAATCCATTCCGTCGGAACAGTGTGCGTTGGGCCAGTGAATACCTGATGGCGTCTGGAAAATAAATTATTAATAAGGAATTAGTCATGACTACGTTTATTCAACTGCATTTATTAACCGCATACGCGCCGTCAAACCTGAACCGTGATGATACCGGGCGTCCGAAGACTGCCATCATGGGAGGCGTCGAACGCCTGAGGGTATCTTCACAAAGCTTAAAACGTGCCTGGCGCACTTCAGAAACTTTCTCTGCATTATTGAACGGGCATATTGGCGCACGCACACGGCGCCTGGGACGCGAAATTTATCAACAATTGTTGAGCGGAGGTGTGGCGGAGGATGCTGCATTATCGATCGCCGGCAATATCGCCGGCAAACTTGGCGCGATTAAGAAAGATAAAAATGCGACGCCTATTCAGAGTCTGGATATTGAGCAGTTGGTACATATCAGCCCGGAAGAGCGGAGCAGAATCAATCAACTGGTGAATGAATTGATCACGACGCAGCGTGAACCCAAAGAAGATGAACTGAACATCAAGCAGCTGTTAGGCGAGCAGGCGCAAGGCGTAGATATCGCCCTGTTTGGCCGCATGTTGGCATCTAACCCGGAGTTTAACGTTGAGGCCGCCTGTCAGGTTGCTCATGCTCTGGGGGTTAGCGCGGTGGCGGTAGAAGAGGACTTTTTCACTGCGGTCGACGATCTCAATCGCAAAGATGAAGATGCCGGTTCTGCCCACATGGGAGAACAGGGCTTCGCTTCGGCCCTACTGTATAGCTATATCTGCATCAGCCGCGACCTGTTGCTGCAAAACTTGAATGGCGATGAAGCCTTGCTTGAACGCACCTTGCGGGCATTAACGGAGACGGCAATCACTGTTTCGCCAACGGGGAAACAAAACAGTTTTGCTTCGCGCGCTTATGCTTCTTATGTGCTGGCGGAGAAAGGGGAATGTCAGCCGCGTTCTCTCTCGGTCGCTTTCTTCAATCCGGTTCGCGGAGAAGATCAACTTATGCAAGCCATGACAAGTCTGCAACAGCAGTACCAAAAGTTTGCGCGTGCGTATGACATGCATTCCGAACTTTATCAGCTGAATGTGGAAAACGGCGAGGGAACATTGGCCGGTTTGCTGGACTTTGTCGCCAAATAAAAGGAGGCCTCATGTCCCGCTATCTGCTATTTCAACTTTATGCGCCTTTGGTTTCCTGGGGCACGGCTGCCGTGGGGGAGGTGCGTCATACGGATGCGATCCCGACACGCTCGGCTTTGTTGGGGCTATTGGCCGCAGCATTAGGCATTTCCCGGGAGCGCGAAGAATACCTGAATCAATTTAACCAACATTATTGCTTTGCTGTCTTGCCACTGTCATCTCGTGAGCAATGGTTACGCGATTACCACACCACTCAGGTCCCGAGAGAGAATAAAAAACGTCGTTACTTCACACGGCGGGAAGAACTGACGCAGGCGCCGCAAGAAGTAGGCACGATGCTGTCCTCGCGTGAATACCGTTGTGATGCCTATTATCTGGTCGCCGTTAGCGCTGAATCTGACGCTCCGGAAGATCTGGAAACCTTGGCCCAGGCGCTGAGAAAACCTGTATTTCCCCTGTATCTGGGGCGTAAAGCATGCCCATTGGCATTACCTCTGGCACCCAGGATTTTGGAAGGGCATTTGGCGGACGTTTTTCGCGCCGGGGAAAAGCAGTTGGAACAGGATCTGGCCTTGTTGTATTTGCCTGCGCAACCGCTGGCGCTTTGCTATTGGGAAGGAATGGCCGAAGGCGTGGAGGTTATGGAGTCACGGCAGCGCAACGATCGGCCGATTAGCCGGCAGCGTTGGCAATTTGGTACGCGCATGCAATATAGCGGCAAGTATCGGAGGGATGCGTAATGTTTCTTTCTCGTATCACCCTGGATTTGGCCAGGCTGCCGCCGGTTATGTTGGACAAATGGCTCAGTGAACAACAGGCTTACGCCAGCCACCAATGGTTATGGCAACTGTTCCCCGACGAGCAGAAAAGGCGCTATTTATTCCGTCAGGAACCCTCGGCTTCTCAAGGTCTATTTTATCTTCTGTCGGAAGATCGGCCGCAACAGCAGCACAATTTGTTCCAGATCCAGACTAAGCCGTTTGAACCGCAGTTGGTGAAAGGGATGAGCTTGTTTTTTAGCCTGCGAGCGAACCCGGTTGTTACCCGAAATAACAAACGCAGCGATGTAATGATGGACGCAAAATTTCATGCGAAGCGGCAGGGGATACCTTCCGATGAATGGCGAACATTGCAAGAACAGGCGGCTCAGCATTGGTTGCAGGGGCAGGGAGAGCGTCATGGTTTCCGGTTAGTGCCATTGGCGGAAAACTTCACTCATGTCGTCTCTTTCCAGTCGCAACGGCTGTCACGTCGCGATGGGGAAAAGCCGATTACTTTCAGTACTGTGGATTACGCCGGCTATCTGACGGTTACTGAACCGAAGCTTTTTTTACAGGCTTTGCATTCGGGTCTTGGCAAAAGCAGAGCATTGGGTTGCGGGTTATTGATGATCAAAAGGGGGTAATCGATGAGTTTTATCCCTCTTAACCCTATTCCCTTGAAAGATCGAACCTCAATGGTGTTCCTACAATATGGCCAGATTGATGTCATTGATGGTGCGTTCGTCTTGGTGGATAAAACGGGAATACGGACACATATTCCGTTGGGGTCCGTGGCTTGCATTATGTTGGAACCGGGAACCCGAGTGTCACATGCGGCGGTGAGGCTGGCCGCGACGGCGGGCACATTGTTGGTTTGGGTCGGCGAGGCTGGGGTGCGGCTGTACGCCAGCGGCCAGCCGGGTGGTGCGCGTTCGGATCGTTTGCTTTATCAGGCCAAGTTGGCTTTGGATGAAGACTTGCGTCTGAAAGTGGTTCGTAAAATGTTTGAGCTGCGCTTCGGGGAGCCTGCGCCGAGCAGGCGCTCTGTAGAGCAACTGCGCGGTATTGAAGGCGCCAGAGTGAGGCAAACTTATTCGTTGCTGGCTCAGCGCTATGGCGTGAAGTGGCATGGACGGCGTTATGACCCTAAGGATTGGGAAAAAGGTGATGTGGTAAACCAGTGCATTAGTGCCGCGACGTCTTGTCTATATGGCATTACAGAAGCAGCAGTGCTGGCGGCGGGTTATGCGCCTGCAATTGGTTTTGTGCACACGGGGAAGCCTTTATCTTTTGTTTATGATATTGCAGACATTATCAAGTTTGAGGGCGTGGTTCCTAAAGCCTTCGAAATTGCCGCGAGTTCGCCGTTATCGCCGGATAAAACGGTACGTATAGCTTGCCGGGATATTTTCCGTAGTCAAAAAACGTTGGCCCGATTGATCCCCTTGATCGAGGAAGTTTTAGCCGCTGGGGAAATCGCGGTGCCCACGCCTTTCGATGATGCACAGCCGCCAGCAATTCCGGAGCCTGTTGGGCTCGGCGACGTTGGCCACAGGAGCCGTGACTAATGGGAATGCTGGTGGTGGTGACGGAACAGGTTCCCCCAAGGCTGCGTGGTAGGCTGGCGGTCTGGTTGCTGGAGATTCGCGCCGGGGTTTACGTCGGTGATAGCTCACGCAAAGTCCGAGAGATGATTTGGCAACAGATCACGACGCTGGCAGACGAAGGGAATGTCGTTATGGCCTGGGCGACAAATAATGAGTCCGGGTTTGATTTCCAAACCTGGGGAGAAAACCGGCGTGAGCCGGTGGATCTTGATGGATTAAGGTTGGTCTCTTTCTTGCCCTTGGAAAATCAGTAGGTTATAGATCTTTAAAAACACGGAAAACTTGGTGGAATTTTAGAGGTGTAAAAATTTCTATTATAACAATTAGTTAGTTTTAGAGTGTTCCCCGCGCCAGCGGGGATAAACCGGGCAGACCAATATAATCAGCCAATTCATCGCCGTGTTCCCCGCGCCAGCGGGGATAAACCGGAACTGGACTCCACGTGATACGCGGAATTTCTGTGTTCCCCGCGCCAGCGGGGATAAACCGCAGATTACATGGCTTCTTCTTTCCGGATTCTAGTGTTCCCCGCGCCAGCGGGGATAAACCGGTAATGACCAACAGCACCTTGTGTAATCCCCAGTGTTCCCCGCGCCAGCGGGGATAAACCGATTGCATCCGATGCCTGGCCGGTGCGGTAAATGTGTTCCCCGCGCCAGCGGGGATAAACCGGTTGATCTCAACACGCTGGTGCTTACCGGTGGGTGTTCCCCGCGCCAGCGGGGATAAACCGAGCGATACTGCTGGCAGCTACTTAGGGCGGATGTGTTCCCCGCGCCAGCGGGGATAAACCGCAGAATGAGCTACATAGGATACCTATGAGGCTGTGTTCCCCGCGCCAGCGGGGATAAACCGTTTATGGAGTCACCAAGCAAGCTATCCACCGAGTGTTCCCCGCGCCAGCGGGGATAAACCGGCAGAACTAACTCGCCAGGTGGGATTGTGACTGTGTTCCCCGCGCCAGCGGGGATAAACCGCAAAGCCGTCAATTACATGGGGTTGATTGCACGTGTTCCCCGCGCCAGCGGGGATAAACCGCAAGGCCAAAGATATCTACGAAATCCGCAAAAGTGTTCCCCGCGCCAGCGGGGATAAACCGCCGTTCACTATTCACGATTTGCGGCGCACGGCGTGTTCCCCGCGCCAGCGGGGATAAACCGAACTTTGCAGGCTGTATCATTCAGGGCAACGCGTGTTCCCCGCGCCAGCGGGGATAAACCGTCGCCATCAGCCCGCGCCGCATTCCATAGCGCGTGTTCCCCGCGCCAGCGGGGATAAACCGCCAGCGTAAGCAGGCTTCCTCAAATGTCACATGTGTTCCCCGCGCCAGCGGGGATAAACCGGAAATACACCGCAAAGACATGAAAGAGTTCACGTGTTCCCCGCGCCAGCGGGGATAAACCGCATTAGGTCGCTGACCATCCCAAAGCTCATATGTGTTCCCCGCGCCAGCGGGGATAAACCGGCCAGATTTACTGATGCCTGGCCCGCTGTGGTGTGTTCCCCGCGCCAGCGGGGATAAACCGACCGATGCTTGGACGGATGTCTACGGTGCCGAGTGTTCCCCGCGCCAGCGGGGATAAACCGGGATCGGCGGCGACGAGTCTCTGCAGGACAAAGTGTTCCCCGCGCCAGCGGGGATAAACCGTATGACCACCTGATCCCGCTGCCGGACATCATGTGTTCCCCGCGCCAGCGGGGATAAACCGCTTGGTGACTCCTCGGGACGAGTGCGCAGGATGTGTTCCCCGCGCCAGCGGGGATAAACCGACGAAAATATGCTGTCTGGAATTCCGCTGAATGTGTTCCCCGCGCCAGCGGGGATAAACCGGTTGCTGATGCTGACACCGTGGTATTTGAAGTGTGTTCCCCGCGCCAGCGGGGATAAACCGAACGCCCCCTTACTTTCATGACCTCGTGGGATGTGTTCCCCGCGCCAGCGGGGATAAACCGGAAATTTACTTTAGTGCGAGTTGCCATAACAAGTGTTCCCCGCGCCAGCGGGGATAAACCGATGTTTCCCACAAGCTGATTGAATACATCAACGTGTTCCCCGCGCCAGCGGGGATAAACCGGCCCGCCATGAGCTGATTCACAGCATCAAGGCGTGTTCCCCGCGCCAGCGGGGATAAACCGTCTAGGTTTCTTCAAGAGGCTGACATGCAGGAGTGTTCCCCGCGCCAGCGGGGATAAACCGCCATCGTCAGCTATGCCGATGGCCTGGTTACGGTGTTCCCCGCGCCAGCGGGGATAAACCGATTTCGTGTCGATCGTCGCTTCAATGCTGAACGTGTTCCCCGCGCCAGCGGGGATAAACCGGGAGCCGATGGTATCGGACTGAAACTGAGCCAGTGTTCCCCGCGCCAGCGGGGATAAACCGCATTCGTAGCTCGAGCCCAGCTCCATCGCATCGTGTTCCCCGCGCCAGCGGGGATAAACCGACCAGCCGGAGGTTATCCCGCCAAAAGATGAAGTGTTCCCCGCGCCAGCGGGGATAAACCGACGCCGGAATATTACGACGCTGACGATAACCTGTGTTCCCCGCGCCAGCGGGGATAAACCGGGGGAGTAGATGGCATCGGAAACCCGCTTTGCGTGTTCCCCGCGCCAGCGGGGATAAACCGCAACCAGAACCGGGTAAACCAAAGAGCCGCTGGTGTTCCCCGCGCCAGCGGGGATAAACCGAGGTGCAGCTCGAAAACAAGGCGGCTGCCATTGTGTTCCCCGCGCCAGCGGGGATAAACCGCTTTGTTTATGGCTGGGTAAAAGAGCGGGTGGGTGTTCCCCGCGCCAGCGGGGATAAACCGGATCAGTGAAAGGTTCGGATGTTCACGCTTCAGTGTTCCCCGCGCCAGCGGGGATAAACCAGGACGGTGAAGTATTCTGCCAGATGGTTAAGGGTGTTCCCCGCGCCAGCGGGGATAAACCGTCAAAGACGAGTTTGGCCGCGTCAGCCCTAAAGTGTTCCCCGCGCCAGCGGGGATAAACCGCCGCCCAGACGATCATCGATGGGAGCAAGAACGTGTTCCCCGCGCCAGCGGGGATAAACCGCAGCAGATCGTTAAAGTCGCCGGATTTAGGCCGTGTTCCCCGCGCCAGCGGGGATAAACCGTATTTTGGAAATTACGACTACATAGATCTGGCGTGTTCCCCGCGCCAGCGGGGATAAACCGAACCGGCACAGGACCTGTCCCACAACACCCAAGTGTTCCCCGCGCCAGCGGGGATAAACCGATGGTTGAGTCTCAGGGTGTTTTCCGTGAGTCGTGTTCCCCGCACCAGCGGGGATAAACCCTAGGTTCTCGTATTTCCCTCCACCTGGGCCACCAAGGCGATAGCCGGGGTTAACCAGTTGGGGTTGTCGCTTAACGAAGTGTGGGGCGATGTGGTGATGCTGCTGGTACTGGGGATTATTTACACCCTGCTGGGCGTCGGCGTGGGCTTTCTGCGCAACAGCGTGGCGTTGCGCAGTCTGTTTCGCAAGCGAAGTGCATAGCCTATGCCGCCGTATCTAGTGTTGTGCGGCGGCGACCGACATAACGCCTACCAGTCCGGCAATCTGTGCCACCTGTTGCGGCCGCAATGCCTTTTCGCCAAGTCGACGCAGCAGGGCCTCCCGCGCTACGGAGAAGGCTAACGCCTGGCCGAGGATGGCGTGAGCGCACAGAATATTTTCCCGCAGGCCCGGGTCTTGACCGCGGATCGCCGCGACTAACTCGCTAACGGCCTGATGCAGCGGCAAGAACAGGCGCGAATACAAGGCATCGAACTCAGCGCTGGGCTGGAGTTGTTCGCGCGCTAATAACAGACTGCTTGCTGTAGAGGTTTCAGACCCCAGCAAGGCACGGACGAAATCCTGCATCAGCGCTTGCAAAGCTGCTGCCGGCGATGGTGAGTTTGTCAAAAGACGAGGCAATGCCAGGTGTTCAACGATGCCGTTGGCAACGTGTTCAAGCACCGCTAAATACACACCTTCTTTGCCGCCAAAATGGTACGGAATGGCGGACTGATTCACTCCCGCTTCGTCGGCCAGCTGTCGGGTGCGTACGCCTTCCAGCCCCTGTTTGCTGAACAGGCTCAATCCAGCCCGAATAAGCCGCTCCTGGGTTTCGCGGGCTCGTTCACTGAGCCTGTCCTGATCTTGCATGGATTCACCATCTCCTGATAATAGGTTCGCCTAGCCTTCTGCCAGCATCAACCGCGTAGAGTTTTCATTAAGCGCCACACCGCCCGAGTCCCCGACCAATACTGTTCCGCCGATGTTGGCCATGTGCCGACCGAAGGCGCAATTAGGCTCGAAGGCGAAGCACATGCCCGCCTGCAGCGGCAGATCGCGCCCTACGGTCGGCAACCGTTTGAGCTGCGCGTAGCGGGCCGCCTCGGGCAAGGATTCTATGCCAGGTGCCGTCCCGAAACCTACTGGGCCGTAAGGGTTGATGCTATGGACCAAGGGATGCACATGCCAACCCCCGGAGGCCAATAACGGTTGCTCCATGGCATCGACTACATCGCCGAAGGTATTGCCCGTGCGTAGCGTTTGCAACCCTGCTTCATAGCTCACCCTGGCCACCTCGGCGGCGCGCAAGATCTCCGGGTGCACTTCGCCGATGGCGACAGCGGCCTGGTGCTGTGTTTCCATCATACCGTACAGCGCGAAGATCTCCGACAGCACGAGATCGCCTTCCTGCAACACCCGTGGCGCCTGTGCGCGGTATTGCCAGGCCGGTGGCCCCCAGCCGACGTATTCGGGTCCGGAACCCAGCAATAGCTCGGCGGTGTAACCGCCCATCGAAAAGCAGGTTGCCGTCACCGCCGCCACCAGATCCGCTTCGGAAACGCCAGGCCGTGCCGTGGCTCGGAGAGTTTCACACATCGTTTCGCCGATGTGCGCGGCATAGCGTACCAAGGCGAGTTCTTCTTCACTTTTGACCGACGCACGCCGGAAGAATTCACGGTATACCGGTACCCAGGTTACCGTAGGGAGGGCGTCTGCCAGCCCTTGAAAGGTACGAGCGGGCATGGCGCCGTCAAAGTAGAACGGCGGATAGGGCTCTAGCCCGATAATGCCGATGCGTGTTCCCTCCAACCGGCAGCTGGCCAGCCAGGCCCCGACGTCGGGGCCGGTTTTGCCGACAAACAGCTGCTCCGCGCCGATCCACTGTAAGTCACCGCGTAATGATGCCTGAAGATGATCGGCCACCATCAGTGAGGCGAAAGTGTAAACCCGCGGGGGTTCATCGCCGATAAACACCACGATAGAGCCGGGACGGTCGTTGGTGAAATAACAATCCGGTGCGAAACCGGCAGGTGCGGCGGCCTCTCGATCGCCATACACGATCAGGGCTGCCAGGTCCTCCGTCTGAATAATGTCGCGCGCCAGTTGCCAGCGGCGGTCACGTTCGGTATGGGATAACGATTTTGGCGGTATCAACATGGTGTGACTCCTTGTTGCGTGTCAGGGAAGTCTGAAATTAATTCATTCAAATGAATTAATCAATGCTTAAATTCTGAACGCAGCGATGAGGTTCCAGATTCTGTGGTTGCAGAGCATTAACAGCCTGTTGGGTTGCGGCGTGGGATTTGTGAGCAGAATCTTCCACAAACGGCGGAAGAGTGAATCAATAAAGGCGCCGGACCCGACGTCTTTATTATTTTAATTATTATTGGTTCGTTTTAATTAAATAATTAAAATCTACAATTAACGTTTTTGATTAATATTGGTTTAATTTGACTTTATTTATTGTTGCTGATAATTATTGTTTGTTGATCGTGTGGTGGTTTGCAGTTAATTAATCTTCGATTAATGTTAATTGAACATATTGAATCATTTATTAAAGGGAAAAATATTATGTCAACGATAAGGGTATTGACGTTAGACGAGATGACGTTGATTGGCGGTTGCGGGGATGGAAATAACGGCGGTGACCGCGACAGAACCGACCGCGGTGTGCCTGATACCTGCGCAAACAAAACAGGTGCCTACATGATTATTGGGGCATTTACGGGCATGCCTGGCGGCCCGCCTGGGATGCTTGGTATGGCTTTCGCTGGTGCCTTAACCGGGGTTGTTGGTTGTGATATAAATAGGCAGTCAAAGAATAAAAGTGATAATAAAGGTGCATTGGATGGCAATAGAAATGCTAATAGCGTAAATGGTCAGTGCCGCTGGTAATTACTCATTTATATTACTTTTAAAGTTTTAAGAATAGGTGCTGACTATGGGGCCAGGAAAGCTCGCCAAGTCTTTTGCTACTTTTATCGGGCTGATGATAACCATGCAGTTGCTTTATCACCCGTTATTACTCGCTGGTTCTCCAAGAGAACACGTAGCGAATGCGGCTATTGCTGTTTTTATGGGGTTGGGCGTCAGAAGTTTTTGCCTGATGTGCGTGAGTTTTTATCATTGGTACAACGGAAAATAATGCGATTTAACGTGAACAAATAAGATGCCGGCAGCAGAAAAGTTGTCGGCATCCCTTTGATTAATCCCGCTACTGCACCAGCTCCAGCCCCGCAACCCGGCGCCAGTAGCCGTTGCAGTCGGCTTTATCGGCCAAAACCAGCGGTTGCGCACCCTGTTCGTTAGCGCGGAAGCTGTCGATCAGCGCCAGCGTTTCTGCGCTCTGCGGCGAAAGGCGCACGATATCCACCAGCCCTTGCATGCTTTGCAACTCATTGCCGAGGTTATAGCAGTAGCCGCTCATCGTCTGGATGCCGTTGAGCACAAACACCTGCTGTTCCTCCTGCGAACGCATCATCCGCCCTTGCGGGTAGCGGATGCAGCAGGTTTCGCATTCGTCCTTGCCACGGTTTTCCGAACGAGCGGTGAAGCAGCGTGCCGAATAGGCCAGCGGCAGGTGGCCATAACTCAAGACTTCCACTTCGAACTGATGGCGGAAACCCAGCTCGTCGCATTGCACCAGCAGATTGGCCAGCCAGTCGCGCGAAAGCTCGACCGGCATGCACCAGCGGACCATGCCCTGGCGGTGCAGCAGGCGCAGGGTGTAGGCGTTGTAGCAGTTGAGCGCATGCCCGGCGACGAACGGCAGGCCGCGCTCCGCCGCCATGTTCACCGTGCCCAGATCGTTGGCTTCAATCAGAAACTCGCCGTTCTCCACATAGCGTTTCAGTTCGTTCAGCTCCGACGGCGCTTGCAGCAACGCCAGGGTGGAAATCACCACCTGCTTGCCGCTGCGGGCGATCTCCTGCGCCAGCGTCAGCCAGTCGCCCACCTTCATTTCGCGCCGCTTGGTGCAGACGCTTTCGCCGAGGTAAATAATCTCCGCGCTGCTGTTCACCGCCTGCCGGTAGAACTCCTCAATCTCGGTTTTCGGCCAGTAGTACAGCACCGAGCCTAATGCGTATTTCATGGTCTCTCCTGCTACTGCCATTTGCGGTGATAGGCGCCGAGCGTAGTCTGCGTGCCTTCGGACATCGCGCCGAGGGCCTCCATCCAGCCTGCGTCTGCCCGGTAGGTGGCCGGGTCGGCCTGGCAGCGGTCTATCGCCTGGCGCCAGATACGCGCCACCTGGCTGACATAGGCCGGGCTGCGCTGGCGCCCTTCGATTTTCACCGAAGCGATATTGGCGGCCAGCAATTCCGGCAACAGCTCCAGCGTGTTCAGGCTGGTGGGTTCTTCCAGCGCGTGATAACGCACGCCGTCCACCCTATAACGCCCTTTGCACAGCGTCGGATAGCTGGCGTTTTCATCGTCCCGATAACGGTCGATCAGCACGTCGTTCAGACGCGACTCCATGCCTTGTGCGGTTTTCTGCCAGCGCACGTAGCGCGCGGGGGAGCAGGCACCGACGGTATTCGGCGATTCGCCGGTCAGGTAGGAAGAGAGGTAACAGCGCCCTTCAGCCATGATGCACAGGCTGCCGAAAGCGAACACCTCCAGCGGCACCGGGCTGGTGCGCGCCAGCTGTTTGACCTGATGCATCGACAGCACGCGCGGCAGCACGACCCGGCTGACGTCAAAATGGCGCTGATAGAAACGGATCGCCTCTTCGTTGGTGGCGGAAGCCTGCACCGAGACATGGCGTTCCAGCTGCGGATAACGTTCGGCAGCGTATTCCAGCATCGCCAAATCGGCCAGGATCAGCACGTCCGCACCCAGTTGCGCCGCCATGTCCACCGCCCGTTGCCAGCGGCCATAGCCGTCCGGGTGGGCGAAGGTGTTGATGGCGATATGCAGTTTGCGGCGGTGCCGGTGCACGTACTCGACCGCTTCCTGCAGCTTTTTCTCGGTGAAGTTGAGGCCGGCAAAGTGGCGCGCGTTGGTATCGTCTTTCAGGCCGATGTACACGGCGTCTGCGCCGTTATCCACCGCGGCTTTCAGGGCCGGAAGGTTACCGGCGGGACAAAGCAGCTCCATAGATTTATCCTGGTTAACAAGGGCTGTCGGCGGCGGTATTCAACCGGCAAGCGCCCATCGGGGAAGCAATTTTAGTGAAAGCGCGGCGAACAGGTTTTGATTTGAGGCAGCTTCTGGCGTATTGATAAAGCCGGCGGCCAAATCCACTATTTGTTGATATAGACCGCTTCAGGTGCGCGCCGATGTGGCAAAATAGCGCTAGTCTGTGTTGAAAGGAGTGAACGACAGTGTTGGAACAACTACGAGCACGCATTGTGCGCCAAGGGCCGTCGCTGCTGCGCGTACCGCTAAAATTCACGCCGTTTGCCTTGCAGCGGCAGCTTCTGGAACAGGTGCTGGGCTGGCAATTCCGCCAGGCGCTGGCGGATGGCGATTTGGCTTTTCTCGAATCGCGCTGGTTAAAGATCGAAGTTCGCGATCTGGCGCTACACTGGTTTATGACGGTAGAAAACGACAAACTGGTTGTCAGCCACCACGCCGAAGCTGATGTCAGCTTCAGCGGCGACGCCAACGATCTGATTCTGATCGCAGCGCGTAAGCAAGATCCCGATACGCTGTTCTTTCAGCGTCGGCTGCAGATTGAAGGGGACACCGAATTGGGCCTGTATGTAAAAAATCTGATGGACGCCATCGAGCTGGAAGCCATGCCTGCGCCGTTGCGCATTGGCCTGCTGCAACTGGCTGAATTTGTGGAAGCAGGATTGCAGGAGGGCACGGTGCAGACTTCCCGTGTGCCGGTAGCATGCTGATCCGCGTAGAAATTCCGGTAGACGCGGCGGGGATTGATGCCCTGCTGCGCCGCGCCTTTGGGCGAGATGACGAGGCTGATCTGGTGCAGCAACTGCGCGAAGACGGCCTGCTGACCCTGGGCATTGTCGCCACCGACGACGAAGGCGGCGTGGTGGGTTATGCCGCGTTCAGCCCGGTTGATGTCGCCGGAGAAGACCGGCAGTGGGTCGGCCTGGCGCCGCTGGCGGTGGATGAAAGCCTGCGTCGCCAGGGGCTGGGCGAAAAGCTGATTTACGAAGGGCTGGATTCCCTGAACGAGTTCAGTTACGCCGCCGTGGTGGTGTTGGGCGATCCGGCTTACTACGGCCGTTTCGGCTTTAAACCGGCCGCTGCCTATGGCCTGCGTTGCCGCTGGCCGGGTGCCGAAGCCGCGTTCCAGGTTTATCCGCTGGCGGAAGACGCGCTGAACGACGTGAGCGGGGCGGTGGAATACTCCGAGCCGTTTAACCGGTTTTAACCTCAGCGCTCGGCAGTAAATAATCCAATGAGGGCGGTGGGTGACTTACCAACCGCTCTTTTTGTATTTTGCTCAGCTGCTTTACCCGATATTCCAGCCTCAGCGCCGTCGAGCGATCCCCCACCCGGCAGTGAAACGCCAGAGTCAGTTCCCCCTTTCCCCGCAACGCCTTGGCGCCTTTGCCCGCCTGATGCTGCGCCAGCCGCCGCGCTACGTCGGTGGTGATGCCGGTATACAGCATGCCGTTCGGCAAACGCAGCATGTAAAGGTGCCAGGTTGGAATGTCCATCATTGGGCCCCAGTTGAGAGTTGAGCGTTACTATAGGCAACGTCAGGCTGCCGCTGAACCCTTTTTTTTCGACATGCTTTAACTTGTTGATTTTAAACATGCTGAATGGGCAGGCTGAAAAAAGCATTTTTGGGGGAAGCGTGGAGTTACTCTTCAATAATCAGCTGATTAGCGCTAATCTTCAACGGTGCACTGCCGTATAGGCAGCTTAGAAACAGACATCAACCGTCCGTGTTAATAGATTGAGGTTCACTGCCGTATAGGCAGCTTAGAAAGCAATGCTGGCTCAACCTGTAAGTAGCGGTTACGTTCACTGCCGTACAGGTAGCTTAGAAAATAATAATGTAATGCGTTAGCTTGTACCTTACTGTTCACTGCCGTACAGGCAGTTTTAATAGGTTTAAGGAACGTAAATGGATACAGATCTGGAACACATCCGCCATTTCCTCGGCAAGCAGCATGTGCTGACGCTGTGCGCCGGCAACGGCCTGGACATGTGGTGCGCCAACTGTTTTTACGTGTTTGACGCCGAGCAGATGGCGTTGTGGTTGATGACCGAAACCCACACCCGCCACGGCGAGCTGATGCTGCAAAATGCCCGTGTGGTGGGCACTATTGCGCCGAAGCCAAAGACCATCGCGCTGATCCGCGGCGTGCAGTATCGCGCAGAAGCGGTGATGCTGAGCGGCGATGAAGAGGCGCTGGCGCGCGCCCGTTACTGCAAGCGTTTCCCGATTGCCAAAATGATGAAAGCGCCGGTGTGGCAGCTGAATTTGCAGGAAGTGAAGATGACCGACAACACCCTGGGATTTGGTAAAAAGCTGCATTGGACGCGGGCCTGAGCGCAACACACTATACTTTTTCAGAGTCATCAATCGGCGGGAGAGTCTATGGCACGGGTATTAATCGTAGGGGCCACCGGGTTGGTGGGCAGCGAGCTGTTGCAACAGTTGCAAGGCGATCCGCAGGTGACGGCGATTGTGGCGCCGACACGCCAACCGCTGCCCCCAAACGAAAAAACAGATAACCCGGTGGGCGAGGATCTGTTCGCGTTGCTGAGCGGCCTACAGTCTCCAATCGATATTATTTTCTGCTGTCTGGGCACTACCCGTAAAGCGGCCGGCAGCGATGCCAATTTCCGCTATGTCGATTATCAGTTAGTCGTCGAAAGCGCGCTGACCGGGCGGCGGCTGGGGGCGCAGCATTGTCTGGTCGTCAGCGCCGTGGGGGCCAACCCGCGTTCGTCATTCCTCTACAACCGTACCAAAGGCGAAATGGAGCAGGCGCTGCGTGAGCAGAACTGGCCACGCCTGACGCTGGTGCGCCCCTCAATGCTGTTGGGCAATCGCCCGTCGCCGCGTTTACTGGAGCGCCTCACCGCACCGCTGTTCAAACTGCTGCCGGGCAAGTGGCGCTCGGTTGCCGCCAAAGACGTGGCGCAGACTCTGCTGGAGCAGGCGTTCAGCCCCGGCAGCGGCGTTACGGTGCTGGAGTCCGACCAACTGCATCGCTATGGCAACGTACACTGAGATTATCGAAAGCCAGTTCCATGCCCGGCGGCAGTTCGTTGTCCATCAGCCATAAATCGAGATGATGGCTGATATGCGTCAGCAGCGTGCGGCCTGGCTGCAAACGTTGTTGCGTCTCCTGAGCGCGGGTCAGATCGTTATGATTGCGCGGCGCCTGGGGTTGTGGCGGCAGGCTGCAATCGAGCACCAGCAGATCCAGCGTTATATTGCGCAGGAAAGCCTCGGTGTCCGGCGGCAGGCCGACGGTATCGGTCAGATAGGCCAGCGTGTAGCCTTCTGCCTGGACCAAATAACCCAACGTCGGTTTGGAATGTTGCAATGGCAGCGGGGTGATATGCAGCCCACCCAGTTCAACCCTTTCGAAGGGGGTTAACGGCGGTTGAAACGCCAGAATACCGGGGTGTTTAAGCAGATCGTCGCAGCCTTGTTCATCCGCCGGGCCGTACACCGGAATGAAATTTCCGCACCCCCAGCGCAAAGGAAATAACCCCTGAACGTGATCCATGTGGTAATGTGTCAGTAAAAAACGTTGAATTTCCCCCGCCGAAAAGCGCCGTTCCAGCGACGGCAATCCCGCATCCAGCAAGGTCGTTTCCCCCTGAAATTTGAGCATCGCACTGCATGGCCGTCGCCGGAATGCCGGTTCGCGCCGCGCCCGCTGGCACACCAGGCAATCACAACCGAAAACCGGGGTCTGCTGGGCACCGCCGGTGCCGAGAAACGTCAATTGCATGAGTTGCTCCTTTACCCTTCGTCTTTCACGCCGCAGCGTTGTTGGCTGCATACGCGCACCTCAGTCACTTACTTGAGTAAGCTCCTGAGGATTCACGCATTTGCCGCCTAGCTGCAACGCGAAATTCATTGGGTAAGATTAATAAGGGTTTTAAAGATACTTCTCCGCAAAGGCGTTGATATCGCGGAAATCCGCCAGTCGTTCCTGCAATCTCTGATGATCCCAGTGCCACCATTGGCTGCGTTCGATGCGTTCAATCAAGGCATCGTCAAAGCGCATGCCGATCTTTTTAGCCGCTACGCCGGCGACGATCGCATAAGGTTCGACGTTTTTGGTCACCACCGCCGCGCTGCCGATCACCGCGCCGTTGCCGACGCTCACGCCGGGCATCAGGATGGCGTTATGGCCGATCCACACGTCGTGGCCGACGGTGACGTGGTGCTCGCGCCGCCAGTCGAAGAAAGCCTCGTCATCTTCCCCCAGACCGTACTCGGAAGCGCGATAGGTGAAGTGGTGCTGGGCGATGCGCTGGTAGGTTGGGTGGTTGCCGGGATTGATGCGTGCGTAAGAGGCGATCGACACAAACTTGCCGAGGGTGGCGTAAAAAATCTGGTTGTGCCCGGCGGTATAAGAATAGTCGCCCATTTCCACTTCTTCGAGGATCGCATCGTCGGCCACATGTACGTACTGGCCGAGCCGGGTGCGGTTAAGGATCACGTTGTCGCCGATTCTCGGTTGTGCAAAGTCGTTCATTGCGTGGCGTCCTGGGGGTGTTTGGTTGAAGCCGGTAACAGCGCCAGCAGCGCCGTCAGGGTGTCTTGCAGGTCGCCATCGTTCGCCAGCAGGCGGCAACCGGCGGGCAGCCTTTGCTGGTACTCCGCCGCCCGCGCCAGCCGTTGTTCGATTTGCGCGGCGTCTTCACGCCCACGGTTTTGCAGGCGTTGGCGCAGCACGTCGGTGCTGACCTGCAGGCAGACCGGCAACAGCTGCGCACCGTAGCGCTGCTGCGCCTGCGGCAGGTGGGCGCGCGAACCGTTGACCACCACGTCGATCCCTTGCAACAGCCAAAGATCCACCTCGATCCCAAACGCGTAATGGTGCTGGTGCGCCTGCCAGTCGAGAGCGAACAGTCCCTTGGCGCGGCGGCGCAGAAACTCAGGCTCGCTGAGCGCAATATGGTTTTCGCAGCCGGCATCCGCCGGCCGGGTGATATAACGGTGCGCCACCAGCGGCGCACTGTCGGCATCGGCTCTAAGCTGCGCAAGCAGGCTGTCTTTGCCGGAGCCGGAAGGTCCCATCAAGTAGATAAGCTGCGCCATCAGAACACCTGCTTGCCCTGGCGCCAGACGTTCTGCACGTAGATGTGCTCGCCGTGCGGCCGCGCTAGCACCAGATCCGCCCGCAGCCCCTCGGCGATGGAGCCGCGATCGTGCAGATCCAGCGCCTTCGCCGGGTTGCTGGTGATCATCTGCACCGCTTGCGGCAGGCCGTAGCCGTTACGTTCGTCGGCCGCGATGCGGAATGCCGCATCCAGCAGGCTGGCCGGGTAATAGTCGGAAGACAGAATATCCAACACCCCCAGCGCCGCCAGATGGTGCGCCGCCACGTTGCCGGAATGGGAGCCGCCGCGCACGATGTTCGGTGCGCCCATCAGGACCTGCAACCCCTGCCGGTGCGAGGCGCGGGCGGCGTCCTCGGTGGTCGGGAACTCGGCAATCGCGCTGCCCAGCGCGCAGGACTCGGCCACGTGTTCGGCAGTGGCGTCGTCGTGGCTGGCGAGGGAAATTTTACGCGCCCGGCAGTGGGCGGCGATCGCCTCGCGGTTCGGTGTGGCCCAGCGGGCGGAAAGCCCGATTTGCTGCTCTTCGTACTCGCTCATCTGTTGGTCATTGAGATGATATTTGCCCTGATAATACTCACGGTATTTTTCACGCGAGGCGAACTGGCGCTGGCCCGGCGAATGGTCCATCAGCGACACCAGCGATACCCCCGGTTTGTCCATCAACTGTTCGAACAGCGACAGGGTGCTCTCGTTCGGCAGTTCGCAACGCAGGTGCAGCCGATGCTCGGCGCGGTTGACCCCGGCGCGCTGGCTGTGGATCACCGCGTCGATCATTTTTTGCAGGTTCTCCAGCCGGTGGCCGCCGTCGCGCACGTCGCCGATCGCCACTGCGTCCAGCACCGTGGTGATGCCGTTGGCGACCATCAGCGCATCGTGGCTGCTCATCGCCGAATGCGCCGGCCAGTCGACGTTGGGCCGCGGGGTGAAAAATTTGTCCAGATTGTCGGTGTGCAGCTCAATCAGCCCCGGCAGCAACCAGCCTCCTTCACCGTTCAGCGCCTGCGGCAGTTGGCTCGGCGTATCGGTGAAGCTGCGGATCACGCCGTCGTTAATCTCCAGCGAACCCTCGACAATCTGGTCTGCCAGCACCAGTTTCACGTTATTGATGATCATCAGAAGATCTCCAGCGCCTGGGGCGCTTGCATGTCGTATAACCGGTCGGCGACCTGTTGGCGAACGCCTTCGTCATGGAAAATGCCGACGATCGCTGCGCCGCGCCGTTTGGCCTGTTCTATCAGGCCGACTACCGCCGCGCTGTTGCGGCTGTCGAGTGACGCGGTCGGTTCGTCGAGCAGCAAAATCGGGTAGTCGACAATAAAACCGCGCGCGATATTCACCCGCTGCTGTTCACCGCCGGAGAAGGTCGAGGGCGCCAACTGCCACAGGCGCTGCGGCACGTTGAGCTGGTTGAGCAGCGTCTCGGCGCGCTCGCGGCATTCGGCACGCTCGACGCCCTGTTCCAACAGCGGTTGCATCACCACGTCCAGTGCGCTGATGCGTGGGATCACCCGCAGAAACTGGCTGACCCAGCCGAGGGTGTGGCGGCGGACCGCCAGGATCTGGCGCGCTTCGGCCTGCACCATGTCCAGCCATTCGCCCTGATGATTGACCCAGATATGGCCGCTGTCGGGCAGGTAGTTGGCATACAGCGAGCGCAGCAGGGTGGATTTACCGCTGCCGGAGTGGCCATGCAGCACCACGCATTCGCCGCTGCTGACCGTCATGTTGGCGTCATGCAACACCGGCAGGCGCGTGCCGTGCTGCTGGTGGAGCACGAAGGTTTTGCTGAGGTGTTCAACCCGGATTTGAATCGTCATTGTTATCCCCTCGTATTACGACAGCACCGAAGAAACCAGCAGCTGGGTGTAAGGATGGTGCGGATCGTCCAGCACCCGGTCGGTCAGGCCACTTTCCACTACCTGGCCCTCTTTCATCACCAGCAGCCGGTGCGCCAGCAGGCGCGCCACGCCCAGATCGTGGGTGACGATCACTGCCGCCAACTGCATTTCCACCACCAGATTGCGCAGCAGATCGAGCAATCGCGCCTGCACCGAGACGTCCAGCCCGCCGGTCGGCTCGTCCATGAACACCAGCTTCGGGTGGGTCACCAGATTGCGGGCGATTTGCAGCCGTTGCTGCATGCCGCCGGAGAAGGTAGTCGGCAGATCGTCAAGGCGCGACACCGGGATCTCCACGTCCTCCAGCCACTGGGCAGCCTGGCGGCGGATGTCGCCGTAGTGACGCTGGCCGATGGCCATCAGCCGTTCGCCGATGTTGCCGCCGGCGGATACTTTGGGCCGCAGCCCGTCGAGCGGGTGCTGATGCACTACGCCCCAGTCGGTGCGCAGCAGGCGGCGGCGATCGCTCTCCGCCATCGCGTACAGGTCGTGCTGTTGCCCGGCCTGCGGGCGATAGAGGATCTGCCCGTGCTGCGGTGCCAGCCGCGCGGAGATGGATTTCAGCAGCGTGGTTTTACCGGAGCCGGACTCGCCGACGATGCCCAGCACTTCACCGGGGTAGATATCGAAAGAGACATCGCTAAAACCTTTGCCCGGCGCGTACAAATGGGTGAGGTTGGCCACCGACAACAGCGGCGTGGTGCTCAGGGGTTGGGAAATCATCAGTGCTGCGCCTCTTGCGAAGGTTGCGCCAGCTGCTGCCGGCAGTAGTCGGTGTCTGAGCAGACGAACATGCGGTTGCCCTGGTCGTCGAGCACCACCTCATCCAGATAGCTGTGGCGCGAGCCGCACAGCGCGCAGGGTTCATCCCACTTTTGCACGCTGAACGGATGGTCGTCGAAGTCCAGGCTTTCCACCTTGGTGAACGGCGGCAGGGCGTAGATACGCTTCTCGCGCCCGGCGCCGAACAGTTGCAGCGCCGGCATCATGTGCATTTTCGGGTTGTCGAATTTCGGGATCGGCGAAGGGTCCATCACGTAACGATCGTTGACCTTCACCGGATAGGCGTAGGTGGTGGCGATATGGCCGTAGCGCGCAATGTCCTCGTACAACTTCACCTGCATCACGCCGTACTCTTCCAGCGCGTGCATTTTTCGGGTCTCGGTTTCGCGCGGTTCGATAAAGCGCAGCGGCTCCGGGATCGGCACCTGATAAATCAGGATCTGGTCTTCGTGCAGCGCCGTTTCCGGAATGCGGTGCCGGGTCTGGATTAGCGTGGCTTCCGGCGTGCGTTCGGTGGTGGTTACCCCGGCAACGCGCTGGAAGAAGCGGCGAATGGACACCGCGTTGGTGGTGTCGTCGGCGCCCTGGTCAATCACCTTCAGCACGTCGGCGCGGCCAATCACGCTGGCGGTCAGCTGAATGCCGCCGGTGCCCCAGCCGTAAGGCATCGGCATCTCGCGGCCGCCGAACGGCACCTGATAGCCGGGGATCGCCACGGCTTTAAGGATGGCGCGACGGATCATGCGTTTGGTTTGCTCGTCGAGATAGCCAAGGTTATAGCCGGTCAATACTTCACTCATTGCGGGCCTCCTGACGCTCGCTGAACTCCTGCCGCAGGCGCTTGAGCAGCTCCAGCTCGGCCTGGAAGTCAACGTAGTGCGGCAGTTTGAGGTGGGAAACGAAGCCAGCGGCTTCGACGTTGTCGGCATGGGCCAGCACGAACTCTTCATCTTGCGCCGGGCTGGCGACGCCTTCCTGGTACTCGGGGCTTTGCAGTGCGCGGTCCACCAGCGCCATACTCATCGCTTTACGCTCGGCGCGGCCAAACACCAGGCCATAACCGCGGGTGAAGTGCGGCGGCCGGTCTTCCGGGTCGACAAAGCCGTTAACCATTTCACATTCGGTCAGCAGGATTTCGCCGATATCTACCGCGAAACCTAGCTCTTCAGGCACGATCTCCAGCGAAACGTAGCCGGTTCGGATCTCGCCGGCGAACGGGTGGGTACGGCCGTAGCCGCGCTGGGTGGAGTAGCTCAGTGCCAGCAGGAAACCTTCGTCACCGCGCACCAGCTGTTGCAGCCGCGCCGAGCGTGAACAAGGGTAAACCGGCGGGTTGCGGGTGATGTCGTCCGGCACGCTGCCGTCGTCTTGTTCCGCCAGCGCCAATTGTTGTTGGCTGAGTAAATCAAACACGTGGGCGCAATTTTCCGGCAGCGGTTCGTCGGCCTGCGGCGCGCGCGGTGTTTCACCTTCCGCCAGCAGGGCAAAATCCAGCAGCCGGTGGGTGTAATCGTAGGTTGGGCCCAGCACCTGCCCGCCGGGCAAATCCTTGTAAACCGCCGAGATACGGCGTTCCAGCCGCATGTTTTCGGTCGCCAGCGGTTCGCTGACCGCCAGACGCGGCAAGGTGGTGCGGTAGGCACGCAGCAGGAAAATCGCCTCGACCAGATCGCCGCTCGCCTGCTTGATGGCCAGCGCGGCCAGTTCGGGATCGTAAATGCCGCCTTCGGTCATCACCCGATCCACCGCCAGCCCCAGTTGCTGTTCAATCTGCCGGATGCCGAGCGCCGGCACGCGGTCGTCGCCGCGCCGCAGCTGTTCCTGTAATTGATGGGCGGCCTCAATGGCTTTTTCGCCCCCTTTAACGGCTACGTACATCAGCACACCTCCACGCGGGTGGTCCGCGGCAGCGCCAGCAGGCGATCGCCGCAGGTCAGCAAAATATCCAGCCCCAGCGGAAAGCGCAGCGGGCGGTTAATGAGAAAATCCAGCAGCGCCGGCGGCAACTGCGGTGAAACCTGGCGTTGGCGCTCAATGCCGGGGCCGGTCAGGCGCAGCGGGGTGCCTTGTTCCAGCCCATTGAGCTGCACGATGACCGTGGCGCCGAATTCCGGCGAGATTTCACTGCCGTGCGGCAGCGCCAGTAAATCGGCGGCCTGCAACTGTGTATCGAACAGGGCAAAACAGACTTCTTCAGGCTGTGCCGCCAAGGGCGCACCGCTGTGGAAACGTATGTTTGTTAGCACTTGCTCACTTTTAAAGGCTTCACACAGCTGGATCGGGGTTTCCTGATCCGCCAGCGTCAGCAATGCGGCGGTGCTGGCGGCGTTCAGTGCGCCCCAGACCGGGCCGCCTTGCAGCGTGACGGTATGGCCAGGTTCGCTTAATGCCTTGAGAATCAGGCGAAAAGCGTGCTGCGATTGGTCTATAGGCTGTTCAAATCCGGTTAACAGGCTCATCGGTTAATCCCCCCGAACCAGCGTAAAGAAGTCGACCCGGCTGGAGGCGACAGAGCGGGCACGCAGCTGGCGTTGTTCGTGCAGCAAGGCGGCCAGCGGTTCAATCAGCCGCTGTTGCAGCAATTCGGTTTGATCCGGCTGTTGCAGCAGGGCGTCCGCCAGCGCGCAGAGTTCGGCATGCGCCTTGTCGCGCCCGGCGATATAGCTGTAGCCATAGCCGCCGTTTTCCAGTTGCACCACCGCACGGGTGACGGTCATGTCACCCAGCACAAAGCGGCGGCCGGTGGCGCCCATGCGCCCTTGCAGTTGCGCCAGGCCAATCTCCGGTGCGCGAATGCTTTGGTAGCGCGGGCTGAGGTTCAGCGCCTGCCAGTGGCTGCGCAGCTGGGCCGGCTGGCTGTGCGCCAGTACCGACATCCAGCGTTGTCTCGGCTGTAAGGCTTGCATTTAGTGCTCCATCGTCAGTTCAATCATGTCGGCGCGCGCCAGGCTGACGGAGTATTCCGCCACGTTGTCTCTGCCGGTGCAGACGTTCAGAGTGCGCACGCACAGCAGCGGCGCGTGGGTAGCGATCTCCAGCAGCTGGCTCTCTTTGGCCTGGGCCCGGCGGGCGCTGATGCGCGTCTGGTTGCGGGTCAGCGGCTGGTGAATATGCTGTTCGATAAACTCGTGCAGGGAGCCGCTGTGGAACTGTTGCAAGGCCGGCCACCAGTCCAAATCGGGCAGATAATGGTCGATCAGGCTCATCGGCACGCCGTTGACCCGGCGCAGGGTGCGCAGGTGGATCACCGTTTCGCCTTCTTCACGCGATAGCGCGCTGGCGATATGCCCATTGCACGGGCGTAACACAGCGAGTAAGCGCTCACTGGTGGGGTGGCTGCCCTGCTCGAACAGGTTCTGGCTAAAGCGGGTATTGGCATGCAGCGGGTAGTCATAGGGGCGCATCAGCACCAATATGCCGATGCCGTGCCGGCGTTGCAGCCAGCCGCGATCCACCAGTTGATCCACTGCGCGGCGCAGGGTATGGCGATTGACCTGGTAGCGATCCGCCAACTGTTGCTCGGAAGGCAGATAGTCGCCACAGCGGTATTGGGTGCGTAACTCTTGTTCCAGCTGCGCGGCGATCTGCTGGTAACGGGTAGGAAAACTGGTCGGATGTCTAGATAAGTCCATCATAATAAAAACCTCGGCGTGCCGGATACCCATTAAACTGTATGATTTATCAGGATTTATTACAGTACTGGTGCTTACCCTATGACTTTCAAATTGCAGCTAACAACGCTACGGCTTGAAAGGCGACGGGTATGCCCTTTGGCTTTCAAGTTGGCATTATGTTGCCGCCGCCAGATGACAATCGCGTTACGCGCCGGTGGCGAACAGATGAACTATTTTGGACAGGCCGATGATGCGCAGGGGCCGGCGGCGCGCTAAGCTGGCGTTATCGATGCACTGACCTGAGCCACCCCTATGCCGCAACCTTTGACCGCTTCTGAAAATACTTCCCGCGCCTGGCCGCTGTGGAAACCGATCCTGTTTCTGCTGGTGGTGGCTATCGGCCTCTACTACGTCAAATGGCAGCCTTATTACGGCAAAGCCTTTTTGGCGGCGGACACGCACTCCATCGGCAAATCGATTCTGGCCAATGCCGACAGTAACCCGTGGCTGGCGGCCTGGCACTATGCGCTGGTGTATTTCACTGCGGTGTGGAAGGCGGCGGTGCTCGGTGTGTTGCTGGGGTCGCTGGTGCAAGTGCTGATCCCACGCGACTGGCTGCTACGCACCCTGGGCCACCCGCGTTTCTCCGGCACCCTGCTGGGCGCGGCGATCGCGCTGCCGGGCATGATGTGTACCTGCTGTGCTGCACCGGTAGCCGCCGGGCTGCGGCGTCAGTCGGTCTCCAGCGGCGCGGCGATGGCGTTCTGGTTGAGCAACCCGGTGTTGAACCCGGCAACCTTGATTTTTATGGGCTTTGTGCTCGGCTGGCCGTTTGCCGCTATTCGGCTGGTGGCTGGGGTGATTATGGTGCTGGGCGTCGCCTGGCTGGTGCAACGGATCACCGCCAGGGACCCGCAGCCGGCCGCGCTGCAACCGCCGGCGGTGCCGCAGGTGAGAAGCGAGGATCGGCCGTTCCTCGGCCGCTGGTTGAAAGCGCTGTGGGCGTTGTTTTGGGCGACCATTCCCGTTTACATTGTGGCGGTGCTGGCGCTGGGTGCGGCACGCGTGTGGCTGTTCCCGCACGCCAATGGGGCGATAGACAATAGCCTGCTGTGGATTATCGCCCTGGCGATCGCCGGTTGCCTGTTCGTGATCCCCACCGCAGCGGAAATTCCGATTGTACAGACCATGATGCTGGCGGGCATGGGCACCGGCCCGGCGCTGGCGCTGCTGATGACCCTGCCGGCGGTCAGCCTGCCTTCATTGCTGATGCTGAACAAAGTCTTCTCCGCCAAAGCGCTCTGCCTGACCGCATTGCTGGTGGTGTTGTGCGGGATCGCGACGGGTCTGGTGGGGATGGGGCTGGTGTAGCCTATTGTTGGTTATTGGTGGCCCGATGGTGTCTCAAAGGAGGAGATGGAAATGGAGCTGTGGAACAAATCTGAAATGGACGCGAAGACTATGTTCCTGGAGGAAGGGCTGCGTAAGAGGGGGGATGCCGCCTTTGAACGTTTAAGAACCGGTAAAGCGGTGTATATAAGCCATTCGGATGTAGAAAAAAGAATGGCTATATTCAAAGCGAAAATTCGGGGGCGTTATCGATGATAAGGTTGAGCTGTGCTGGCTCGGAGCTGAACTGACAGTTTCTGCGGTATCTGGCAGTCGGCTTTGAGCGAGGAGCGGATATTCCTATTTACTTTACTTTTAGCTGTTTGGTATAAATTTTATCGACAGGAAAACAGATAAAGCCTCAACCTAAGAAAGGGATTAGAATGATTAAATTGATCGGTCGTTTAGTATGCACAAGCGTCTATGAGGCAGATCTTGTTCGCCAGTATCTTCCTGAGCATAAGAGACTTACAAAAGAGGAATCTGGATGTATTTCTTTTGAAGTCACTGAAACAACGGATCCTCTGATCTGGAAAGTTGAAGAACTATTCAAAGATCAGGCTACCTTCGATGCTCATCAGAATAGAACCAAAGCTTCAGTGTGGGGAAATGAAACTAGCACTATCGCTCGTGAATATGAAATATTTGAAGTTGAATAGTAGTACAGCTTCTGATTTTTAGAATGACCGCATCCGATACAAAACAGACAAGCGCGTAGCTCTTATTTCGCTAAGAGCGGAAATCTACTTTGAAATAGTTCAACCTAACTGTAGGTTGAATCTCGAGATTAGCGAGATATTTAGAATGTCACTTATACCCAGTTATAAACACCTTATGACCAATTAAGTAGTTTAAGATTTCTCACAACGTATTCTTTTTTGCATGTGGAGTTAATCAAATAAGGGTTTTCGCTATTCAAAAGGATAGGGTAATCATCATTAAAATCATCGGTGTAGGCTGCGTACCATTTTGTCGACACTCCTATACTCTTTATTCTTCTCACTTTCTCTTCATTCCTGCAGTGGGCACCTCCAATCCAACCACCAAATAAACCTTTGGATAACGGGGTTCCTATGACTTCAACATTAAGATTTACAGCATCTAGAATTTTAGATGCTAGCAACTCAGGTGCAGCCGTGGCAATTATAACTCGCCGGCCTTCTTTTAAATGTTTTAAAATCTCCTTAAATCCATCATCAAACCACCTGACACTATTTATTTTCCCATCTCTAATTTTAGATGAAAACGAAGAGAAACTGTCTATCATTTCTCTCTCATTCATCCTGAAAGATGCGACAAATAATAGCATGTATGCACCAATGAATTTTAATTTCTTGGACTTCAGAAAAACCAGAGCTATGGGGGCCAAGATGGCCGCACACAAGAACCTTAACTTCCCGGACTTAAACCTCATCAACATCCAAGCTTTGGTAGAATCGCCAGACAAGAGAGTCTTATCCAAATCAAAAATAACAACTTTACTCATAAATACCTCGTACAGTTTGCATAAACTTAAAATTGTTATTTCTATGGAGTTGACTATGAAGAAGATGGGGTGAGTCAGCAACTACATTTTAAGGCACCATTGCCCGCTCCCGACACAGACCCGCCTGCTAGATTGGCTTTATGCTGTAGCTATGTCAGGTCGAGTCTGGGCTAATACATGTTGAGACGCGTTCTGTTAGCTCAACGCAGCTTATGCACCACCTGGTTAGCGCTGCCGCGCCAGATCAGCGCCGGGTCTTTCAGATCCTGCACAAACTTTCCGTCAATCAATACGTTAATTCTGTCCACCACCTGCATCTGCTGCGCATCCAGCTCCGCCAGCCGGTAGCCGGTCCATAGCCAGATATCCTTGCCGGGGCACTCGGCGCGCACCCGTTTCACCAGTTGCAAAATCGACAGGACGTTGGCCGGGTGCAGCGGATCGCCACCGGACAGCGACAGCCCCTGGCGCGGAATGCGTGCGTCGTTGAGATCGGCAATCAGCCGGTCTTCCATTTCCTGAGTAAAAGGCCGGCCGGAGTTCAGCCGCCAGGTACTTTTGTTGTAACAGCCGACGCATTGGTGCACGCAACCGGCGACAAACAGCGTGCAGCGGGTTCCGGGGCCGTTGACCACGTCGATAGGGTAGTACTGGTGATAATTCATGTGAGGCCTGCCCATCAGGCTATTTTACTGGCCATTTTGCCTCCGGGCAGTGCTGCAAATCCTCACGTACTGCGTGTACGCTCCGGTTTGTGCGCGCTGGCCGAAGACAAACTGGCTGCGACAATCACGCCTGATGAACAGGCTTCTGCATAGGCTGCACGGCGCTTTTCAGCCGAGCTGCCCATTGCTGAGGTGTTTCACCCGGCGCTTCACCTCTTCCTGCTTGCCGGCGTTGAACGGCCTGGCATCCGGGCTGCCGAGGTAGCCGCACACCCGGCGGGTGACCGACACCTTGGACGGCTCGTGATTGCCGCATTTCGGGCAGGTAAAGCCTTTGCTGGTACAGGCGAATTCACCGGTAAAGCCGCACTCGTAGCACTCGTCGATCGGCGTGTTGGTGCCGTAATAAGGCACGCGGCTGTAGCTGTAATCCCACATGTCTTCCAGCGCTTTTAAATTGTGTTGTAGGTTGGGGTATTCGCCGTAACAGATGAAACCGCCGTTGGCCAACGGTGGGTAGGGCGCCTCAAAGTCCAGTTTGTCGTACGGATTGACCTTTTTTTCCACGTCGAGATGGAAGCTGTTGGTGTAATAGCCTTTGTCGGTAACGCCCGGCACCACGCCGAAATCGGCGGTGTCCAGCCGGCAGAAGCGATCGCACAGGTTCTCGCTTGGCGTGCTGTACAGGCTAAAACCGTAGCCGGTCTCTTCTTTCCAACTGTCGGTCGCGGTGCGCAGGCGTTCAACGATAGCGACCGCTTTGGCGCGCAGCGCGGCATTGTCGTAAACGTGAGTGCCGTTGCCGAACAGTGCGTTGATGGTTTCATGCAGGCCGATATAGCCCAGCGAAATCGACGCGCGGCCATTTTTGAAGATGTCGGCAATATTGTCGTCCGCCTTCAGCCTTACGCCGCAGGCACCTTCCATATACAGGATCGGGGCCACCCGCGCCTTGATGCCTTCCAGGCGCGCGATACGCGTCATCAGCGCCTTTTTCGCCAGCAGCAGCCGCTGGTCCAGCAGACGCCAGAAACGCGTCTCGTCGCCGGCCGATTCCAGCGCGATACGCGGCAGGTTGAGGCTGATCACGCCGATATTGTTGCGGCCGTCGTGCACCAATTCGCCATCTTCCTCGTAGGTGCCGAGGAAACTGCGGCAGCCCATGGGCGTTTTAAAGGAACCTGTGACTTTAACCACCTGATCGTAATTGAGAATATCCGGGTACATGCGCTTGCTGGCGCATTCCAGCGCCAGCTGTTTGATGTCGTAATTCGGGTCGCCGTACTGGTGGTTCAGGCCGTCGCGGATGGCGAACACCAGTTTGGGGAATACCGCCGTCTTGCGGTTCTTGCCCAGCCCGGCGATACGGTTTTTCAGGATTGACCGCTGAATCAGCCGCGATTCCCAGCAGGTGCCCAGGCCGAAGCCGAAGGTGACGAACGGCGTTTGGCCGTTGGCGGTGTGCAGGGTGTTGACCTCGTATTCCAGCGACTGGAAGGCGTCGTAACACTCTTTCTCGGTGCGCGCCATCGCATAACCCTGCGCGTCCGGGATCTGCCACTGCTCGGCCACCTGGCGGTGTTTTTCGAAGCTTTCGCTGACGAAGGGCGCGAGGATCTCGTCGATGCGGTTAATGGTGGTGCCGCCATAAATGTGGCTGGCCACCTGCGCGATAATTTGGGCGGTCACGGCGGTGGCGGTGGAGATCGACTTCGGCGGTTCGATCTCGGCATTGCCCATCTTGAAGCCGTTGGTCAGCATGCCTTTCAGATCGATCAGCATGCAGTTGAACATCGGGAAGAACGGCGAATAGTCGAGATCGTGGTAGTGGATCTCGCCGCGTTCATGCGCCAGCACCACGTCGCGCGGCAGAATGTGCTGCTTGGCGTAGTGTTTGGCGACGATCCCGGCCAGCAGATCGCGCTGGGTGGGGATCACCTTGCTGTCTTTATTGGCGTTCTCGTTCAGCAAGGCCATATTGCTTTGTTCGACCAGACCGCGGATCTCCTGGTTCAGCCGCCCGCGCAGCTCGCGGGCTACGTCGCGATCGTGACGATATTCGATATAGGCGCGCGCCAGCTGCTTGTATTCGCCGGCCATCAGCTGATTTTCCACCGCCTGCTGAATGTCATGGATATCCACGCGCGGCTGTTGCGCCATCTGTTGAGCGACCACGCGGGCTACGGTTGCGCAGTAATCGGCATCGACAACCCCGACGGCCAGCGCGGCCCGTTCGATAGCCTGCCCAATACGTGCCTCGTCAAAAGAGACCTGACAACCGTCCCGTTTAATCACTACTGGTTTCACGTTTCGACTCCTTGTTCCCCGAAGGATAGGTTATCCACAGGGTAACGCCGCAGCGCGCAAGGGCTACGGCGGCGTGTGGATGAATTTGTGGATAACTACTATATATAGGTAATTTGCTTTCTTTACGCACTATATATAGATATTGGCGAGGGTCTTTTGATATAGAACAAGGAAAGCGGAAGAGCGTGCGCAACCTGTACAGACGTCAATCTGCTCCCGAGCGATCGCGAAAATGTGCCAGCAGGAAGTCGACCCAGGCGCGCACCCGTGGCGGCAGATCTGCAGAGGCGTAGTACAGCCATAGCTGCGTCGGCTGTGGCCAGCAGCCCGGCAGCACCGGTTGCAGCGTGCCCTGCGCAAAATGGGGCTCTGTGTACCAGCTTGCCAGGCAGACGATACCCAGCCCGGCCAACGCGGCATCCAGCAGCATCTCCGGCCGGCTGGCGACCAGGCGGCCATGCAGCTCCAGGGTGTTGGTTTCGCCGTGCTGCCGCAGCGGCCATTTTACGCTGCGGCCGTTGGCCGGATTGCGGTGCAGCAGGCAGTTATGCCGCAACAGATCGTCCGGACCCTGCGGCGTGCCGCGCTGCGCCAGATAACCGGGGGAAGCGGCCAACACCATCTGCATCTGATACAGCGGCCGCGCCACCAGCCGGCTATCGGGATCGACCCGGCTGCCGATACCCACGTCAAAGCCTTCGCCCACCAGATTGACGACTCGCGCATCCAGCGAAAGATCGAGGTCGATCTGCGGATAACGCTCAAGGAACTGCGGGATCAACGGCATCAGCATCTGGCGGCCGAAGCCGGGGATCATGCTGACGCGCACGGTGCCGGAGGGATCTTGCTGCGCGCCGCCGGCGTTTTCCAGCGTGGCGGACAGCGCCTGCCACAGCGGCGCCACCTGCGCCAGCAGCGCTTTGCCTTCGTCGGTCAGCACCACGTTGTGGGTGTTGCGCTGGAACAGACGCAGCGCCAGCTTTTCTTCCAGCACGCGGATATTTTTGCTGACCGCCGCCGGGGTAACGCCTAACTGGCGGGCGGCGGCGGAAAAGTTTTGCGCCTGGGCGGCGCTGAGAAAAGCCGGTAGCAGGCGATGCACGTCAAAGGGCAGCGACATAATGGTTGATACTTTCAGTTGAAATTGAAGTGACAGAGAACAGCCTACACCCCGGGCGAAGGAAATGGAAAAATGCGATATCAATTTTCAACCGAGGATCTCTTATGTCACGCATTTTAGCGTTAACCGCTCACCGCTTTCCCGATGATTCACGCGTCAACAAGGCGCTGATTGAGGCGTTGAACCCGCTGCCCAACGTTACCGTGCATGAACTGATGCGCGCCTATCCGGATTACCGTATCGACGTGGCCCGCGAGCAGGAACTGCTGCAAAGCCATGACGCGGTAGTGATGCTGTTCCCGTTTTACTGGTACAGCTCACCGGCGATCCTCAGCGAATGGCAGGACGCGGTATTAACCTACGGTTTCGCCTATGGTAGTGAAGGTACCAAACTGCACGGCAAACCGCTGCAACTGGTGGTGACGACCGGCGGCAATCCGCAGGCCTATACGCCGGAAGGTTACAACCGTTATCCGGTGGCGGACTTGCTGCGGCCATTCAATGCCATGGCCAACCTGACCGGCATGGATTATCTGCCGCCGCATCTGGTGCAGGGGGTGTTTGATATGAGCGATGAACGCCTGGCGCAAGAGGCAGCAGGGGTGGTGAAGCTGCTGCAAAAATTGTAGGGCGCAGCGGGTTGCCGCACTGCGCCCACATTGTGGCTGCTAAATAGCTGCGCCGAATAGTGTTACAGGTAGGGTCATGCAGAGCGCCGACACGCCGTGAACCCGTCCCTGGGGGCTCGTATCGCGCATCCCTGAGCTCAACGGTCGGCTAACCTGCAATGGCTCCCACCTGCCTCAAGCTTAGGGTGCAGCGGTATTAAACGCAGTTATTTAGTCCTCCAGCAGCCACCATACCGCTTCGAACGGCCGCAGGGTCATCGCCTGCGGTTGGTCCGCCGCATCGGCGTAGTTGCCCATCAGCGGGCGCCACTGGCTGGAAGGTTCCACGCCTTCGGCATCCCAGGCCAGCGGTTCGCGGCTCAGGTTGGCGGCCACCAGCAAACGCTGCCCGTTCCAACTGCGCTGGTAGCACCACAGCGCCGGGTGCTCAGGCGCCAGATCCTGATAGTCGCCGTGGGTCAGCAGCGGATACTGCTTGCGCAGGGTGATCAACTGGCGGTAGGCGTAAAACACCGAATCCAGATCGGCCAGCGCCGCTTCGGCGTTGATCTGCGGGTAGTTTGCCGCACAGCCGATCCACGGCGTGCCTTGGGTGAAACCGGCGTTTGGCGCGGCGCTCCACTGCATCGGCGTGCGGCCGTTATCGCGCGATTTGCCGGCCAGGATCGCCAGCAGTTCGGCGTCGCTCTTGCCCTGGGCGCTCAGTTCGGCATACATGTTCAGGCTTTCCACATCGCGATACTGCCCGATGGCGCTAAAGCCCGGGTTGGTCATGCCAATCTCTTCGCCCTGATAAATATACGGCGTGCCCTGCATGCCGTGCAGCGCCATGGCCAGCATCTTGGCGGCCGGCACCCGCAGTTCGCCCTCATCGCCGAAGCGTGAAACGATGCGCGGTTGATCGTGGTTACACCAGAACAGCGCATTCCAGGCGCGGTTATGCATGCCCTGCTGCCAGTGGCGGAAAATCTGCTTCAGTTCGACGTAGTCCGGCGCCGCCAGCGTCCATTTTTCGCCGCCGGCGTAGTCCACTTTCAGGTGATGGAAGTTGAAGGTCATCGACAGCTCTTCGCCGCTGCGCGCCGCATACTGTTGGCAATGTTCCAGCGTGGTGGAGGACATTTCGCCGACGGTCATCAGGCCGCGCGGTTGGAACACGTCGCGGCTCATCTCTTGCAGGAATTCGTGAATGCGCGGGCCGTCGGTGTAGAAACGGCGGCCGTCGCCCTGAGGATCGGACGGAAAATCCTGCTGCTTGGAGACCAGGTTGATTACGTCGAGACGCAGGCCGTCGACGCCTTTGTCCGCCCAGAACTGACACACCTTTTTCAGCTCTTCGCGCACTGGCGGGTGTTCCCAGTTGAGGTCCGCCTGTTCGGTGGCGAACAGGTGCAGGTAATATTGGCCGCTGTCGGCGTGCCACTGCCAGGCGTTGCCGCCGAATTTGGAACGCCAGTTGTTCGGCAACGCATCGCCTTCGCCGTCGCGCCAGACATAGAACTGGCGGAACGGGCTGTCAGGGTCTTGCGAGGCTTGGAACCACGGGTGTTCGGTCGAGGTATGGTTGAACACCATGTCCATCACGATGCGGATACTGCGCTGGTGGGCGGCGGCAATGAGACGATCGAAATCCTCCATGGTGCCGTAGGCCGGGTCGATGGCGCAGTAATCCGCCACGTCATAACCGTTGTCCACCTGCGGGGAGACATACACCGGCGTCAGCCAGATGGCGTCGACGCCCAGCTCCTGCAGATAGTCCAGCCGCTGGGTCACACCGGCCAGATCGCCGTAGCCGTTACCGGTGCTGTCCTGAAAACTCTTCGGATAGATTTGGTAGATGACACCGTTCTGCCACCAGGGGATTGGATTGCTCATAGTTATACCTTTGAATCGTGACAACGGGCCCGATACCCTTCATCTTTCAAACTGCAGCGTTGTTGGCTGCAGCCTGAAAGCTATTGGGTATTTACGACCCCTACATTTCAATCAGACCGGCAGTTCGCCGCGGGCGGCTTTGCGTTTGTAGACCATGATGGTCAGCAGCATTGGGATCACCACGGCCACCACAATCGCCGCCGAGTAAACCAGCCAGAACTGCGGTTTGATGGACAAAATACCCGGCAAGCCGCCGACGCCGATGCCATTGGCCATCACGCCGTCCAGACCGCAAATCAGGCCGGCGAAGGCGGAGCCGATCATCGCGCACAGCATCGGGAAGCGGTATTTCAGGTTGATCCCGTACATCGCCGGTTCGGTAACGCCGAGGTAAGCGGAAATCGCCGCCGGAACCGAGATTTCACGCTCGTTGGCCTTGCGGCTGATGATGATAATGCCCAATACCGCAGAAGCCTGCGCAATGTTGGACAGAGCAATCAGCGGCCATACCGGGGTGCCGCCCATGCTCTGGATCATCTGCATATCGATGGCCAGCGTGGTCTGATGCACGCCGGTAATCACCAGCGGCGCATACAGGAAGCCGAACAGCGCGGCGCCAATCGGAGCGAAGCTGCCGGTCATGACGGCTTTCACCGCCCAGGCTACGCCGTCGCCGATCATGCGGCCAAACGGCCCGATCAGCGCGTGCGCCAGGAATACCGCCAGCAGCAGTGAAACGACCGGCACCACCACCAGATACAGATAATCGGGCACGATCTTTTTCAGGCGAGTTTCAATCCAGCCCAGCGCCATACCGGCCAGCATGGAAGGGATCACCTGCGCCTGATAGCCGACTTTTTGAATGGCGAACCAGCCGAAGTTCCACACTTCCGGCACTTGCTGCCCGAGTTGGTAAGAGTTCATCAACTGTGGGGAGACCAGCGTGACGCCCAGCACGATGCCGAGCACCGGCGTGCCGCCCATTTTTTTCACCGTCGACCAGCAGATGGCCACCGGCAGGAACATGAAGATAGCTTCACCGAGCAGCCACAGGAAATCGTAGATGGTTTTCCACGCCGGGTGCATTTGCGCCAGCGTCTGGCCGCCGGACATCGGGATGTCGCCGATCACGTTGCGGAAGCCGAGGATCAGACCGCCGCTGATCAGCGCCGGCAGCAGCGGGAAGAAGATTTCGGCGAAGTGGGCGATGGCGCGCTCGCTCCAGGTCATGTTCTGCCGCGCGGCGACCTTGGCCTGCTCCTTATCGGCCTCGTTGAGGCCGGTGGTGGCGATCAACGCCTGATAGTAATCGCCGACCTCCGGGCCAATCACCACCTGGAACTGCCCGGCGTTGGTGAAGCAGCCTTTGACCATCGGCAAGGTTTCTATTTCTTTCGGGTTGGCTTTGGCGGGGTCGTTAAGGACGAAACGTAACCGGGTAATGCAATGGCTGACGGTGGCGATGTTATCGCGTCCGCCCACCAGCACAATCAGGCGGTCGATATCCTGTTGTTTAACTTTGCTCATTATAAAGTACCTTTTTTGGGTAAGGCGCAGAGGTGTTGGCTGAGTAATGATTAAAGCTTAGTCATTCCCCTTTTTTAATGGAATGGGAACGTTCCCGGTTTGGGGCGACGATCACAAAACGATAAAAAATGACCGCATTATGCATTCTGCCGGGGGGCAACAATCTCGGATCGAGAGGGGCGCCCGCAAAGCCGCAAAAACATCCTGCAGACTCCGGCCGGTTGTATTATCCTGAACCGGAATAACAAAGAGTTACCTCTCTTTTATGGGCAAGAGGTTGGTTGAATACATCAATACTCACTGCTTTTTCAACGTGATGCCGGCATCGCAATACACTTTTCAAGGAAGAATAATGAATCTGATAGCCCGCCGTACCCTTATCTTGTGTTCCGCGCTGTTCCTGAGTGCTTGCGCCAGCCAGCAAACCAGCCCTGAACGTCACGCCCGGCATGCCATTCATCAACTGGCTCAGGCGCACTTTGATCCCAATACCCGTACGCAGATTTCGGACTCGATAAAATCGTCCATTCCGTTTTTTGACCAGTTCTATCAGATAGGGAAAACCGATCGGGCTAATGGCATGACGCGCCAGCAGGCACAGCAGAGGGAGGCCGAGTTCCGCAGCCCTGAATTCCTTAGTGACGTAGGGCAAAAAGGGATATTCATCAATCGCAAATATTCGACGGATAACCCGCAAAAACAACGGCAGATCCTGCTGGATTCTGCCGTTGCCACCTACTGGGATGGTTATGAAGGGCGGCCTTAAGCGCTTTTATTTCTGCGTATAAGCGACCAACAAACCCCGCCGTCAGGCGAGTTTGCTGGGTACGATGATTTGGCGGATGCCCTGTTCGCCGCTGAGCTGGCCCAGCAGTTGTTGGGCGGCCTGCAACCCGGCGCTGCCGTAGCCCAGTTCTACCGAAAACGTCTCGGGGAACAGGAAGTTAAGCAGCGGCGTATTGCCGATGCCGCAGACCTGTAGCGGGGCGATGTGCTGCTGTTGCAGGTATTTGATGGCGCCGAGGGCGATGGTGTCGGAGGCGCACACCAGCGCGGTGGTCTGCGGGCCAATCACTTCGGAGGCCAGTTGAAAACCGCTCTGATAGCTCAGTTCGCCCAGGGCGACGCTCGGGGTGATCCGCTGCTGGCGGCAGGCGTCGAGATAGGCCTGATGGCGGCGCATGCCGGTAGTGGCATCGGCAAGTTGCACCCCAAGATAGCTGATATGCCGGTGGCCCTGCTGTTGCAGGCGTTCCATCAGCAGCCGAACTGCGCCATCGTCGTCGTAGCAAACCGAGGAAAAACCTTCGTATTCGCGCGCCAGCACCACCATTTTCTCCTGCCAGGGGCTGAGCATGGCCGCCGTCAGGCCGGTGAAACCGAACAGGATCACCCCGTCGACGTTGCGCTGTTGCAGCACGTGCAGATGCTCTTCCACCAGGCGGGTTTCAAACTGGCTTTCCATCACGATCGGGTCATAACCCTGCTGATACAGCAGCGGCAGCATGGTGCGCACTGCCTGGTTTTCCGACGGCGAATCGAGGCGGGAAACGATAATCCCCACCACTTTGTCGCTCTGCCCGCGCATGGCGCGCGCCGATTTGGACGGCGTAAACCCCTGCTGGCGGATCACCGCTTCTACCCGTTCACGGGTTTGCGGGCTCACGCTGCCTTCGTTGTTCAATACGCGCGATACGGTGGATTTCCCCACGCCGCTCAGGCGGGCGATGTCCTTGATGGTCAGCCGGTTTTGCATGGTTTACTTATCGTTTAGGTTAAAAGGCGTAATCTGGCGGCCTACGATGAATGCCCGTCAGCATAGCCTATTTTCCAGTACGGATCTTGGCGCAATGCGGGGATCTTCGTACTGCGCTGAACGGCCGCTCTTGTCGTTCGATCTTTTTATTTACCGGAGGTTATTACCCGTATGGATCCCGATCCGACCCCAATAGACACCCATTCGGCTCACCGGTAAAACCTCTCCGCTTTGCGCTGCTGTTTTACCGGTGAAATAAACGGTAACCGGTCGCGCGCGCGCTGTCGTTCGCTCCTGCTGCTTTTAAAAATACAAGAATCTGCCCCGGCAGAGGCTTTTTGGCGTGTCCGAAAGCTTCGTCCGGGCGAATTGTGCGTTTACCCGCCGCTGTGAGGCTGCGGGTGACGAGGTGCGAATAATGAAACTTAAAAATATCCCCCGTCAGCTGCTGGGCCTGCTCAGCCGCAATTTGCCGCGCCGCCTGATTCGGCGCGATCCCCTGCTGGAAGGCGTCAGCGGCGCAGAGCATGAACTGCCCGCAGGCATGGCCCGGCAGCGGCTGGAATGCGCCGTCGCCAATGCGACCCAGCTTTACGAACGTTTCCACAGCCACCCGGAAGGCATTACCGCCCATGAGGCGGAGCAACTGCGTCAGCGCCTTGGCGCCAACGTGATTGAGAACCAGCAGGCGGAGTCCTGGTGGCGCCATTTGTGGCACTGCTATCGCAACCCGTTCAATCTGCTGTTGACGGTGCTGGGCCTAATTTCCTATGCCACCGAAGACCTGACCGGCGCGCTGGTGATCGGCCTGATGGTGCTGATCTCCACGCTGCTGCATTTCGTTCAGGAAGCGCGTTCCAACAAGGCGGCGGACGCGCTGAAAGCGATGGTCAGCAATACCGCCACGGTCATTCGCAGCGACGCGCTGACCGGTAAAAGCGAACACCTTGAACTGCCGATTGCCCAGTTGGTGCCGGGAGATATCATCAAGCTGGCTGCGGGGGACATGATCCCGGCGGATCTGCGCGTGCTGTCGGCCAAGGATCTGTTTATCAGCCAGGCGGCGCTGACCGGCGAATCTCTGCCGGTGGAAAAGATCGCCGAACCGTACGGGGTGGCGGAGGATCCGCTGGAATGCCAGAACCTGTGCTTTATGGGCACCAACGTGGTGAGCGGCACCGCGCTGGCGATGGTGATCGGCACCGGCGGCGACACCTATTTTGGCCAGTTGGCGCAGCGCGTCACCAGCCAGGATGAACAACCGAACGCCTTCCAGAGCGGCATCAGCAAGGTCAGTTGGCTGCTGATCCGCTTTATGCTGGTGATGACGCCGATCGTGCTGCTGATCAACGGCTACACCAAGGGTGACTGGTGGGAAGCGGCGCTGTTCGCGCTGTCGGTGGCGGTGGGGCTGACGCCGGAAATGCTGCCGATGATCGTGACCACCACCCTGGCCAGAGGGGCGGTGAAACTGTCGCAGCAGAAAGTGATCGTCAAACGCCTGGACGCGATCCAGAACTTTGGTGCCATGGACATTCTGTGCACCGACAAAACCGGTACCCTGACCCAGGATAAAATCGTACTGGAACGTCACACCGACGTGTTCGGTGCCAACAGCGACCGGGTGCTGCGTTACGCCTGGCTGAACAGCTTCTACCAGACCGGGCTGAAAAACCTGCTCGACGTGGCGGTGCTGAGCTGCGCGGAACAGAACCAGCAGCCGGATGCGCTACAGCATTACCGCAAGGTGGATGAGATCCCGTTTGATTTTGAACGCCGCCGCATGTCGGTGGTAGTCGCCAAAGACGCGGAATATCACGAGCTGATCTGCAAGGGCGCGCTGGAGGAAATGCTGGCGATTTGCAGCCACGTGCGTCAGGAAGATGACGTTCACCCGCTCAGCGATGCGCTGCTGGCGCGCATTCGGCGCATCACCGACGATCTTAACCAGCAGGGGCTGCGGGTGGTGGCGGTGGCCAACAAGATCCTGCCGGCGCAGGCGCATGAATACGGCGTGGCCGACGAATCCGATCTGATCCTCGAAGGCTATGTGGCCTTCCTCGATCCGCCAAAGGAGAGCACCGCACCGGCGCTGGCGGCACTGAAGAAAAACGGCGTGACGGTGAAGATCCTCACCGGCGATAACGAGCTGGTGGCGGCCAAGGTCTGTAAAGACGTCGGGCTGGCGGCAGATCACGTGCTGTGCGGCAGTGAAATCGAACACATGACGGACGAGCAGCTGGCGCAGGCGGCCGCGCGCACCACGGTGTTCGCCAAACTGACGCCGATGCACAAGGAGCGCATCGTCAAGCTGTTGCGTCAGCAAGGGCACGTGGTCGGCTTTATGGGCGACGGCATCAACGACGCCCCGGCGCTACGGGCGGCGGATATCGGCATTTCCGTCGATTCGGCGGTGGATATCGCCAAGGAAGCGGCAGACATCATCCTGCTGGAAAAAAGCCTGATGGTGCTGGAGCAGGGGGTGATCGAGGGGCGCCGCACCTTTGCCAACATGCTGAAGTACATCAAGATGACCGCCAGCTCCAACTTCGGCAACGTGTTCAGCGTGCTGATCGCCAGCGCTTTCTTGCCGTTCCTGCCGATGCTGCCGCTGCATCTGCTGATCCAGAACCTGATGTACGACATTTCTCAGATCGCCATTCCGTTCGACAACGTCGACGACGATCAAATTACCCAACCGCAGCGCTGGAACTCCAGCGATCTGGGGCGGTTTATGGTGTTCTTTGGGCCGATAAGCTCGATCTTTGACGTGCTGACCTTCTGCCTGATGTGGTGGGTATTCAAGGCCAATACGCCGGAAATGCAGACGCTGTTCCAGTCCGGCTGGTTCGTGGAAGGGCTGCTGTCGCAAACGCTGATTGTGCATATGATCCGCACGCGCAAAATTCCGTTTATCCAGAGCCGCCCTTCATGGCCGCTGTGCATCATGACGCTGGCGGTGATCGCCACCGGCATCGGCCTGACCTTCTCGCCGTTGGCAGGTTTCCTGCAATTGCAGGCGCTGCCGCTCGGTTACTTCCCGTGGCTGGTGCTGATCCTGGCCGGTTACATGGTGCTGACCCAGTGCGTGAAAGGCTGGTTCGTGCGCCGCTACGGCTGGCAGTAATCTCTCAAGCCCTCTCTGCAGTGCGGGAGAGGGCATTCGTGATCCACCCCGGCTTTTCATCTTTGCGGTTGGACATCTGAACTATGCTCAGTCTTTATTGACAGCTTCGCTGTTTTTATTGATTTTTTCCTTTGAGGAATTTCTGATGCATAGACCGCTCCGTTATACGCTACTGGCTTCATCGTTATTGCTTTCCCTCGGCGCGTTGGCCCAACCGGCCGGCTCGCTGCCGCTGATGCCCTGGCCACAGCAGGTCGAACTGACGCAGCCGGCGGGCAGGCTGGTGCTGGATCACCGTCTCACGCTTAAGGTGCAGGGCGACGATCTGGCACAGGCGGAACTACGCTGGCGGCAACGCATCGAACTGCAGACCGGTTGGACGTTGGCGCCGCAAACCGCAAAAGCCGAGGGTGCGGCGATTCAGGTGAATATCAAAGACAAAGTGGCCGCTCAGCCGCTGCCCGGCAGCGATGAAAGCTACAAGCTGGCGGTGACGCCGCAGGGCGCCACACTGACCGCCAATACCCGCTTCGGCGCGCTGCGCGGCATGGAAACCCTGTTGCAACTGATGCAGACCGACGCCCAAAACACCTTCTTGCCGCTGGTGACGATTGCCGACGTGCCGCGTTTCCCGTGGCGCGGCGTGCTGCTGGATTCGGCGCGCCATTTCTTGCCGCTGCCTGATATCCTGCGCCAGCTCGACGGCATGGCGGCGGCCAAACTCAATGTCTTCCATTGGCATCTGACCGATGACCAAGGCTGGCGCTTTGCCTCTGAGCGCTACCCCAAACTGCAACAGCTGGCCAGCGACGGCCAGTTCTATACCCGCGAACAGATGCAGCAGGTGGTGGCTTACGCCACAGCGCGCGGCATCCGGGTGGTGCCGGAAATCGATCTGCCGGGCCATGCCTCCAGCATCGCCGTGGCTTACCCGGAATTAATGAGCGCGCCGGGGCCGTATTCGATGGCGCGCGAGTGGGGCGTGCACAAGCCGACGCTCGATCCGACCCGCGACGAGGTTTATCGGTTCGTTGACGCGATCATCGGCGAATTGGCGGCGATTTTCCCCGATCCCTACCTGCATATCGGCGGTGACGAAGTCGACGCCAGCCAGTGGAAGGCATCGGCCTCGATTCAGGCGTTTATGCAAAAAAATCAGCTGGCGGATACTCATGCGCTGCAAGCCTACTTCAACCAGAAGCTGGAGAAAATCCTCGAACGGCACCAGCGGCGCATGGTCGGCTGGGATGAGATTTATCACCCGTCGCTGCCGCGTACCATTGTCATTCAGTCCTGGCAGGGGCCGGATTCGCTTGGCGCCAGTGCGCAGGACGGCTACCAAGGCATTCTGTCCACCGGTTTCTACCTCGACCAACCGCAGAGCGCCGCCTATCACTATCGCAACGAAATTTTGCCCCAACCGCTGGGGGTAGATACCGAGGTGCAACCCGCTGAGCAGGCGCAGAGCTGGCAGTTCAGCATGCCGCGCCTGAAGGGCAGCGCAGTAGAAGGCAGTTTTACGTTGATCGAAGGCAAGCAGGGCTGGCGTGGTTTTATCGACTTCAACGGCAAATCCCGCCGTGCGTTGCACGATATCGTCTGGCGTTCGCCGCAGCAGGTGACCTTCCGCCTCGACAGCTGGATGGGCGAGACGCGCCCGGTATTCAGGCTGCAACAGGACCAACTGAGCGGCTATACGCTGATCGGCAACGTGCGCTACCCGACCAGCGGCAGCAGGCTGGCGGCGATCCCGGCGGGCAAAATGCCGGTGGTGCCGGAGGCGAAGCAACAGGCCAATATTCTCGGCGGCGAGGCGGCGCTGTGGGCTGAAAACGTCCGTGCGCCGATCCTCGATCTCAAGCTGTGGCCGCGGGCCTTTGCGGTGGCGGAGCGGCTGTGGTCGGCGCAGGATGTGGCCGATGAAAACAACATGTACCAACGGTTGGCGGCGGTGGATGCCTGGTCAGTGGTGTCGGTGGGCTTGCAGCAGCATGCCGAAACCGCCCGCGAATTCACCCGGTTGGCGAACAGCGTGGAGATCTTGCCGCTGCAAATTCTTGCCGAGGCGGTGGAGCCGGGGCAGTACTACACTCGCCAGCACCTGAAATTCAAGGCCGGCAATTATCATCAGTTCGAGCCTTTGAACCGTTTTGCCGACGCGCTGCCGCCGGAAAGCAACGCGGTGCGCGAGATGGGGCGACAGGTTGAGGCGCTGCTGAAGGACAAAAACGATCGCGCAGCGGCGCAGGCGATCCGCGAGCGTTTGCAGCGTTGGCAATTGAACACCGCAGCGGTGAAAACGACTGTCGCCGGTAACCGGGTATTGCAGGATTTGGCACCGGTGGCGCAGGACGTCGGTGCGCTGTCCACGCTGGGGTTGATGCTGCTGGAGCGCTATCAGCAGGGTAAGCCGTTGAGTAAAACCGAAGCCGGGCAGATACAGCAGCAATTGGATGCCGCGGCACAGGTGCGTGATGAAGTGGTGATTGCGGCGGTCTATCCGCTGGAGGCGCTGCTGCGTGCCTGCGCGATCGAATAAGGGGGGATTTAGGGCTCAGCATGCTGAGCCCGAAAACTTACAACTGCAACGGCGGCAGCTGTTTGAAAATGCTGACCAGCCCTTCGCCCCAGCCTTTGCGAATGGCGCTGAAGTGCGGGTGATCTTCGGTAATGCGGTACTGCTGTTGGCTGCTGAAACTGTCGCGCGGGTAGATCATCACGTCGAGCGGCAGGCCGACCGACAGGTTGCTGCGCAACGTGGAGTCGAGAGAAATCAGCGCGCACTGCATCGCCTGTTCCAGCGGGGTATCGTAATTCAGCACCCGATCGATAATCGGTTTGCCGTATTTGCTTTCGCCAATCTGGAAATAGGGCGTATCCCGGGTGGCTTCGATAAAGTTGCCCTGCGGATAGATATGGAACAGCCGCATCTCTTCGCCGTCAATCTGGCCGCCGAGCAGCAGGCTGCAGCTGAAATCGGTGGTGCTGCCGCTCTGTTGGGCTTCGCTGTCGCGCAGGATCACTTCACGCACCGTTTCGCCCACCAGCGTGGCGGCTTCATACAGGTTGGGCACGTTGAGCAGGTTGGGGCGATCGGCATCCTTGCTGCGGCGCAGCAGCAGGCTGATGATGCTCTGGGTGGTCGCCAGATTGCCGGCGCTTTGCAGCACCAGCGTGCGCTCACCGTCCTGCTGGAACACGTGCAGCTTGCGGAAGGTGGAGATATGGTCCACCCCGGCATTGGTGCGGGAGTCGGAAGCAAACACCAGCCCGGATGACAAGCGCATGGCCACACAATAGGTCATACCAAAATCCTTCAAACGCGAATTAACACCGTGCTCGATGACGGCACGCCGGAAAAACCCAGCGTGCCGCAAACCGCTGCGTTGGGCAAGGGGATGTTATTGCCCCTGAGCCTGGCTGGCCGGCATCATCTGCACTGCCGCCATGGTCTGCATATCCTCGCTGCCGCCGCCGAGCCTGATACCGCGTACCGGGCAGGCATCCAGATAATCGATCCCCACCGCCAGCTTAAGGTGCTGATTCGGCAGGCGGGTGTTGTTGGTGACGTCGAAACTGTGCCAGCGTTCGTCCACCCAGGCTTCCGCCCAGGCGTGGGTGGCGACGTGGGCGGAATCTTCGCTGTAAAGGTAGCCGCTGACATAGCGCGCCGGAATATTCAGGCTGCGGCAGCAGGCCAGAAAGACGTGGGTATGATCCTGGCAGACGCCGTTGCCGGAAGCGAACGCCTGGGCGGCGCTGTCGGTCACCTCGGTGGCGCCCGGCGTGTAAGGCATTTTCAGCAACAGATCGCCCATCAGTTTTTCCAGCCCGGCAAGCAGAGTTTCCGGTTGGTAATAGCGCAGCGCGAAGGCCTGGATGGCGTCGTCAGGCTGGGTCAGCGGGCTGTGGCGCAGGAACACCAGCGGCGAGAGATGCCCCATCGTCGGGTCCTCTACGCCGTCTTCAATCTCCACCACGCCGTGGGCCTGAATGGTGATCGCCTGATGCGGGTGATCCAGCGTCAGCACATGCAGCACATTGCCGAAGGCATCGGTGGTGCACACCGCATCTTCCGGCAGCGTTAACTGCCAGGAGATGATGCGCTGGTGCTGTGAATCCTGCGGCGTCAAACGCAGATACTGGGTGCTGCGCTTCACCTGCTGGGCGTAGGTGTAATGGGTATTGTGCTCAATATTCAGTTTCATTGCGCCTCCAGGTAAGTGTGATGGATGCTTTCCGCGATGCCGTTGATCTGCCCGAGGAATAAGCCCAGCCAGTCGCTCAGCCCCACCTTGTTCAGATCCTTCATGCTGCTGAAACGCAGTTCGGCGTGCAGCGTGTGCGCCAGCCGGCGCGGTTCATTGGCACTGTTGCCGCCAATCTGCTCCAACTGTTGCACCATATCGCCGACGCAAGCCAGCAGGGAGCGTGGGATTTCGTTACGCAGGATCATCAGTTCGGCAATGGTTTCCCGGCTGAGCTGCTGCTTGTAGATACTGTGATAGGCTTCGCGTGCGCTGACCGCCCGCAGCAGCGTGTCCATGCGGTAATACTCGCGCACCGGATCGTTGTCGTTATCCAGCAACTCGTTTTTGACGCCGAGCAGGCGTGCGGTGCTGTCTGCCCGTTCCAGCAGGGTACCGAGGCGGATAAAGCACATCGCGTCGCTGCGCAGCAGGGTGCCGAACATCGCGCCACGAAACAGGTGCGAGCGCTCCTTGACCCAGTCGAAGAAGCCGTCGGCGCCCACCGACCCTATGCCCTGGCGGCGGATCAGCTTCATTTCGATCCAGGTGGCGTTAATGCATTCCCAGACCTCGGAAGACAGGCTGCCGCGCACCGCATGGGCGTTGTTCCAGCCCATTTGCAGGCAGCTGTAGATGCTGCTGTGGTTACGGCTGTCGAGCGCAAAAAAGCTCACCAGATTGGCCATCGTCAAATCGGGATAGGCGGCGGCGTACAGTTGCCCGGTGCCGGTCAGGTTGAGCGGCACCTGCAGATCATGATCTTCGCTGTCGCGGATCGGCATCATCGACAGTTTGTTGGTCACGTCGAGCACCCGGGCGATGCTTTCCGCCCGCTCCAGATAGCGGGCCATCCAATAGAGTTCACTGGCAGTTCGGCTCAGCATGCGTCATCCTCCAACACCCAGGTATCCTTGGTTCCCCCGCCCTGTGACGAGTTGACCACCAGTGAGCCTTGCGCCAGCGCTACGCGCGTCAGGCCGCCGGGCACCAGGCGAATTTCCGCACCGCTCAGGGCGAACGGCCGCAAATCGATATGACGCGGCGCCAGGCCATCGTTGACAAAGGTCGGGCAGGTCGACAGCGCCAGCGTGTTCTGCGCAATGTAGTTATGCGGTTTGGCCAGCAGCAGCGCGCGGAAGTGGGCGATTTCGTCTTTGGTCGCCGCCGGCCCAATCAGCATGCCGTAACCGCCGGCGCCGTGAACCTCCTTCACCACCATCTGCTCCAGGTTCGCCAGCACGTACGACAGCTCATTCTTGTGGCGGCACTGCCAGGTGGGCACGTTGTTGAGGATCGGCTCTTCCTGCAGATAGAAGCGCACCATGTCCGGCACGTACGGGTAGATCGACTTGTCGTCGGCCACGCCGGTACCTATGGCGTTCGCCAGCACCACGTTGCCGGCGCGGTAGACGGAAAGCAGCCCCGGCACGCCGAGCATCGAGTCCGGGCGGAACGCCAGCGGATCGAGGAAGGCGTCGTCCACCCGACGGTAGATCACATCCACCTTGCACGGCCCGGCGGTGGTGCGCATAAACACCGCGCCGTCCTTGACGAACAGGTCGGCGCTTTCAACCAGCTCCACGCCCATCTGCTGAGCCAGGAAGCTGTGCTCGAAATAGGCGCTGTTGAAACGGCCCGGCGTCAGCACCACCACGGTAGGATCGTTAATCGGCGAGCTTTCGCGCAGGGTTTGCAGCAGGTGCGACGGGTAGCGCTCCACCGGGGCGATGCGCTGCTGGGCGAACAGTTCCGGGTACAGGCGCATCATCATCTTGCGGTTTTCCAGCATGTAGGACACGCCGGACGGGGTGCGAAGATTGTCCTCCAGCACGTAATACTGGCCGTCGCCGCCGCGCACCATATCCACGCCGACGATGTGCGCGTAAATATTGCGGTGCAGATCGACCCCCTGCATGCAGGGCTGATACTGATCGTTAGCCAGCACCTGTTCGGCCGGAATAATCCCGGCTTTCAGAATATGCTGCTGATGGTAGATATCGTGCAGAAAGGCGTTGAGCGCCTGTACGCGCTGGCGAATGCCGCGATCGAGCATCGCCCATTCGCTGGCGGGGATGATGCGCGGCACGCTGTCGAACGGGATCAGCCGTTCGGCGCCGTCATCCTCACCGTAAACATTAAAGGTAATGCCCACCCGGTGAAACAGCAGTGCAGCCTCTTCTCTTTTACGCTGAATAGCCTTTTGATCGGCCTGTTGCAGCCAATGCCAGTAAGCTTCGTAATGGCCCCGGTGTTTACCCTCAGCCAGAAGCATCTCATCAAAAAACGGTGAAGCGGACAGGTCGATATTTAGCATCGTCACCTCGTTGACATTGCAGGCTGTAACAAGATCGAGCATAAAATGTGCCAAAATGTGAAAGAGGCGAAAACCGGCGTAAAAAGCAGGAAAAAGGCAGGGGAAAGCGCGATTTGGGTGCAGGCGCGGCGGGCGTTGCCTTAAAATGGGGCGAAATTGTGGTGCGTTGGGTTAACTATGATCCCTGATAGCGCACCCTAACGGATCGTTGCTTCAGGCGAGACAAATAAAAACGGCCAGCCGATGGCTGACCGTTGGGCGCGGTAGTCGTGGAATTAACGACGAACGGCGATGGCTTCGATCTCGATTTTCACGTCTTTCGGCAGACGGGCCACTTCGACGCAGGAACGGGCCGGGAACGGCGCGTTGTGCTCGGTGAAGAAGCTTTCGTAAGCGGCGTTTACGGTGGCGAAATCGTTCAGATCTTTCACGAACACCGTGGTTTTCACGATGTCGGCGACTTTCAGGCCGGCGGCTTCAACGATCGCTTTAACGTTTTCCAGCGACTGGCGTGCCTGTGCGGAAACGTCGTCGGCTACTTCGCCGGTTTTCGGATCCACCGGGATCTGGCCGGAAGTGATGATCATGCTGCCCAGATCAACGCCCTGCACGTAAGGACCAATGGCTGCCGGGGCGAGTTCAGTGCTGATGTTACGTGACATTTTTTCTCCTGATATACCCTTCGTCTTTCAAACCGCAGCGTTGTTGGCTGCGTGCGCTCACCCCAGTCACTGACTTGAGTCAGCTCCTGGGGACTCTCGCACTTGCCGCCTAGCTGCGGCTCGAAATCCATTGGGTAGCAACGTGGGTAGATTATCTTCAGGGACTCATTATAGGGAGTGACGAGCGGATTAACAGCGTCGTTCCCGGCAAATGGGTATATTTCAATCCGCCTGCAGCACCACCTGATGGTCGAACTCTTTCTCGCAGTAGCGGCATTTCAGATGCACTTCGCCGTCGCGGGATTTCACGCCAAAGCTGGACGCTACCGGCTCGCTGCGGCTGATGCAGTTGCCGTTCGGGCAGGTCAGCACGCCGTCGATATGGTCCGGCAGGCTGAGAGTCAGCTTGCGCACCACTTCGTAGTTGTCGATGCGGTTCACCGTGGCTTTCGGCGCGTACATCGCCAGCTGGTTGGCCTGCTGCTCGGTCAGGAAGGTGTTCTCGATTTTGATCAGGTCTTTGCGGCCCAGCTCGTTGGAGGGCAGGTTCAGGCCAATGGTGATGCGCTGGTCGGTGGCGGTCAATTTGAACAGCGTCAGCAGCTTAAAGCCCACCTGCGCCGGAATATGGTCAATCACCGTACCGCACTTGATCGCTTCAACCTGCAGTTTGTTATCGTGAGTCATGACGGTTCCCCCTTAAAGAGCCAAATCTGCGTTTAATACCAGCGCCAGCAGCGCCTGGCGGGCGAAGATGCCGTTGCCTGCCTGCTGGAAGTAGTAGGCGTACGGCGTGGTATCCACGTCGGTGGTGATCTCGTCGATGCGCGGCAGCGGGTGCAGCACTTTGAGATTGGCGCGCGCGCCGGCCAGATCCGCCGCACGCAGCACGAACTGCGCCTTCACGTTGGCGTATTCCGAAGGATCCAGGCGCTCTTTCTGCACCCGGGTCATGTAGAGAATATCCAGCTCCGGCACCACTTCTTCAATGCTGCTGTGCAGGCTGTATTCGATGCCTTTTTCTTCGAGCATTTTCAGGATGTAAGCTGGCATCGCCAGCGCATCCGGGGCGATAAAGTAGAAGCGGTTGCCTTCGAACTTGGCCAGCGCCTGTGCCAGCGAGTGTACGGTGCGGCCGTATTTCAGGTCGCCGACCATGGCGATATTGATGTTGTTCAGGCGGCCCTGGGTTTCCTGGATGGTGAACAGGTCGAGCAGCGTTTGGGTCGGGTGCTGGTTGGCGCCGTCGCCGGCGTTGAGCACCGGGACACCGCCGGAAAATTCCGTCGCCAGCCGCGCGGCGCCTTCCTGCGGGTGACGCATCACGATGGCGTCTACGTAGGTGCCGATGACCGAGATGGTGTCGGCCAGCGTTTCGCCTTTCTTGCCCAGCGACGTATTGCTGCCGTCGGCAAAACCGACCACCGAGGCACCGAGGCGATGCATAGAGGTTTCGAACGACAGGCGGGTGCGGGTCGAGGCTTCGAAGAAGCAGCTGGCGATCACCTTGTGCTTGAGCAATTCGGGCTGCGGGGTGGCTTTCAGGCTGGCGGCGGTGCGCAGCACCAGCTCCAGATCCTCGCGGCTGAGATCGTTAATAGAGATGATATGTTTGTGATACAGCGGGTTGGCCATTTTTCACTCTCCTCGACTCGTGCCCGTGGCGCGGGGCTTTTTAAGGCAAAAAAAAGCCCCTCAACGAGGGGCTTGAAACGATCGGTTTAGCAACAGGAGAAACAACGGCAGTTGGCCGCCGATTGGCGGTCGGTTTTGTCGGTTGCGGCTAACAAAACACATGGCGTTTTTCATGCTTTCTCCTGGCAAATTGTCGCGCATTATACTCGCGCTTTTCGCCACTGCAAGCGCTAAAACGCCGATTTTTGTCGCTTCGCAATCGATTGGCCGGCGATGGCCGCTTGCCGGTTATTTGCTGACGCGATCGTAGTAGACCATGTCGGCGTTCAGACCCTGCTGGTAGCCTTTGACGTTATCGCGCAGCACCACTTCGGTTTTGGCCTGATCGATAAACACATACGGCGAACTGCGTTGCAACTCCTGTTGCATGGCAGTGTACAGTGCGGTGCGTTTGGCCGGATCGGCTTCGGCTACCGCCGCCAGCGTCTGCTTGCTCAACTGCGGGATCTGCCAGCCGTTGAGGCCCGCGACCGTGCTGGTTTTGCCGTCGTTATAGGCGAAGGCGCTGGCGTTGGAATGCGCATCAAAATAATCCGGGATCCACAGGCGGATCGCCGCCTGGTGCTGTTTGGCGCGTACCCGCGAATACACCTGGCTGCCGGCGGCCGGCAACAGGTCCAGCTTCACGCCGCCCTGGGCAAAACTGGCCTGCAACGCCTGAGCGATGGTGATAAACGGCGGCTTGTTCTCCACGTCCAGCGTCAGGGTGGCGTTGGTGATGCCGGCCTTGGCCAGGATCGCCTTGGCCTTGGCCGGATCGAAGCTGAACGGGTTGTCTTCCAGCGCGCCCGGCAGCCCGACCGGCAGGAAGCTCTGATGCACAAAATACTGGCCTTTCAGCAGATCCTTGGTGATGCCCTGATAATCGATCAGATAGCGCGCCGCCTCCCAGAAGGCCGGGTTTTTCAGCAGCGGATTGGCGGCGTTGCCGGTGTTGAACACTAAATAGTTCTGCTCGGCGGACGGGATTTCCAACACCTTCACGCCCGGTTGATTTTTTAACGCCACGGTTTGGTCCGGGCCAAGCTCACGCGCCACATCGGCGTCGCCCTGCTGGATCAGCAGGCGGCGGGTGGCCGGGTCCGGCACGCTTTTAATGATGATGCTGTGCAGCAGCGGCTTGTTGCCCGGCGAGGTTGGATTGGCGTCCAGCACAATCGCCTGATGCGGCTGGTAGACGCGCATTTTGAACGGCCCGCTGCCGGCGGAGTGCATTTTCAGCCAGGCATTGCCGTAGTCGCCGTCTTTGGCTTTCGGCTGTACCGCCTTGCCGTCGACGATCGAGGCGATCGGCGTGGAGAGAATATTCAGCGCCACCGCCGGGCTGACGTCCGCCGTCCAGCTCAGTTGCAGGCTGTGATCGTCGATTTTCTTCAGGTGTGCGTCAATGTTGTCCGGCTGCCAGCCGAGCACGTTGAGGATAAACGCCGGCGATTTGTTCATTTTCACCGCGCGGCTGTAGGAGAAAATCACGTCGTCGGCGGTCAGCGGATTGCCGGAGGCGAACGCTGCCTGCGGGCGCAGTTTGACGGTCAGGGTTTTTGCCGCCGCATCGCCCTGCCAGCTTTCCGCCAGCACCGGCACCACTTTCGCCGGATCATCGCGATCCGCCTGCACCAGCCGCTGATACAGGCTGGGCACGGTCTGGATGCTGGACAGCTCGTTGGCTTCCGCCGGATCCAGGCTGACGATATCGTCCAGCGATTGCACCACTACCAGCGTGTTGGCCGGGGTGGCGGCGAGCGCAGAGGCGGACAGGGCGGCAAGCATTAACAGCGGCAGGACTTTGGCTTTCATCGATGTGTATCCCCTGAAGGCACTGCGCGGCAGTGCTGAGAAGTAGTTGTTATCGTTAGTTTTCACGGCAGTTTTGCCGTTAGTCTGCCACGGTAGAACCTTTGCCCAAGGCTGGCAAAGGTCAATCGGCTATTTGATATGACAAGAATATATTAGGCGCGCCGGCCGGGGGGGCCAGAGCGGGGAAGGGGTTGGGGCACGCGAGTCGGCAGACCTGCGCGCCCCATTGCCTGTGCGTGACGCGCCCCGGCAATATACGTTAAATCGTTTCGCTCAGGGTGGCGACCAGCACCGCCTTGATGGTGTGCAGGCGGTTTTCGGCCTGATCGAACACCACGCTGTGCGCGGATTCGAACACTTCATCGGTGACTTCCATGCCGCCTTGCAGCCCGTATTGTTCCGCCATCTGTTTGCCGAGGGTGGTTTGGTCGTCGTGAAACGCCGGCAGGCAATGCAGGAATTTGACGTTCGGGTTACCGGTCAGTTTCACCATCGCCATATTGACCTGATAGGGTTTCAGCAGCGCGATCCGCTCCTGCCAGGTTTCTTTCGGTTCGCCCATCGACACCCACACGTCGGTGTACAGGAAGTCCGCGTCTTTCACCCCTTCGGCAATGTCTTCGGTCAGGGTGATCTTGGCGCCGGTCTGTTGCGCCAGCGCCTGACACTCGGCTACCAGCTCCGGCTGCGGCCAACAGGCTTTCGGCGCCACCAGGCGCAGATCCATGCCCGCCAACGCAGCCGCTTCCAGCAAGGTGTTGCCCATGTTGTTGCGCGTGTCGCCGAGGTAAGCGAATTTCACCTCGCTCAAGGGTTTGCCCGGCAGCTGTTCCTGCACGGTGAGCAGGTCCGCCAGCAGCTGGGTGGGGTGGAATTCGTTGGTCAGCCCGTTCCATACCGGCACGCCGGCATGGGTGGCCAGGGTTTCCACCAGATGCTGGCCGTAACCGCGATATTGAATACCGTCATACATCCGGCCCAGCACGCGGGCGGTGTCTTTCATGGATTCTTTATGGCCGATCTGGCTACCGCTGGGGCCGAGATAGGTGACCTGGGCGCCCTGATCGAAAGCGGCAACTTCGAAAGAGCAACGGGTGCGTGTCGAGTCTTTTTCGAAGATGAGCGCGATGTTCTTGCCCTGCAGACGCCGCGTTTCCTTACCCTGCTTTTTGGCCTGCTTCAATTCGGCCGAAAGCCGCAGCAGCGCCAGCAGCTCTGTCGGCGTGAAATCCATTAATCTCAGAAAGTGACGTTTGTAGAACGGGTTCATCGTACTCATTTCCGCATGTCCTGATCGTTTTAATTGAATTAAAATTCACTTTATATGTATGAATATTCAATTTCAACCCCGAAGCAGAAATCTTTCACGTTTATCGTGGCAGCTATGGCGGCGGTGTGTGAAAATAGAAGGAATACAGGCCATTTGACTTGAGGATATAGGCATGGCAAACCGCGAACAGCTGGAAGAACAACGTGAAGAGACCCGCCTGATCATCGAAGAACTGCTGGAAGACGGCAGCGATCCGGATGCGCTCTACACCATCGAACACCACCTCTCTGCTGAAAAGTTTGAAGTGCTGGAGCAGGCTGCTGTCGAAGCCTTCAAGCTGGGCTACGAAGTGACCGACGCCGAAGAACTGGAAGTGGAAGACGGCACGCTGGTGATGTGCTGCGACGTGATCAGCGAAGTTGGCCTGAACGCCGAACTGATCGACACCCAGGTAGAGCAGTTGTTGGCGCTGGCGGAACGTTGCGGCGTCAACTACGACGGTTGGGGCACCTACTATGAAGATCCGAACGGTGAAGACGGTGAGGATGATGAAGAAGACGGTGAATTGATCGACGAAGATGACGACGGCAAACGCCACTGATTAATGCTATGGGCCGGCGCAAGCCGGCCTCTCCCGTCGTCTTTCAAGCCGCAGTGTTGTTGTCTGCACTCACTCACCCCAGTTACTTGACTTTAGTAAGCGCCTGGGGATGAGCGTGCTGGTTGCCTGGCTGCAACTTGAAAGCCATAGGGCTATTAAGCTGATGAAATACCAATCCCTGTTATCCCCGATTCTAAACTTCCTGCACTGCGAAACGCCCGATGGCTGGATCGACGCTGCGCGTCGTCCGGAAAACCTGCCGCTGTTGCTGACCGACCATATGGTGTGCGAGCTGAAGGCGGCGCAGACCGGCATGTGGCTGATTCGCCGCTACGTGGCGGACAAAGAGAGCGGCGATGCCTTGCTGGCGCTGCTCAGGCCCTACGAGGCTTTTCTGCATGAAGCGCAGGGCGAGCCGGAAGCGCTGTTCCGCCAGGGCCAGTTCACCAGGAAAATCTTGCCGAAAAACGGTTCGGCCTACGGGCAGGATCTGGCGGACAAGATGGTGCTGCTGATCAAAGAAGAGCTGCACCATTTCTCGCAGGTGCTGGAGATCATGCAGGCGCGGCGCATTCCCTACAAGAAAATCACCGCCAGCCGCTATGCCAAAGGCATGATTCGCGAGGTTCGCACCCACGATCCGGCCACGCTGATCGATAAGCTGATCTGCGGCGCCTATATCGAGGCGCGCTCCTGCGAACGTTTCGCCCGGCTGGCACCGCATCTGGACGACGAGTTAAACCGTTTCTACGTCTCGCTGCTGCGCTCCGAGGCACGGCATTATCAGGATTACCTGACGCTGGCCGAGCAGATTGCCGGCGGCGACATCAGCGAGCGGGTGGCTCACTTCGGCCGCATTGAAGCTGAGCTGATCCTGTCGCCGGACAGCGAGCTGCGTTTCCACAGCGGCGTGCCCGCCGCCGCCTGACTGCCGGGCGCCCGGTTTTCACGTCGGCGCGCCCAGCAGCAAATCCACCGCTTTTTCCGCCAGCATGATGGTCGGTGCATTGGTGTTGCCGCTGGTCACCTGCGGCATCACCGAGCAATCGATCACCCGCAGCCGTTCAAACCCGTGTACCCGCAGTTGCAGGTCGGTCACCGAGTCCTGCGGCGATTGGCCCATGCGGCAGCTGCCTACCGGGTGATACACCGTTTTGCAGAAGTTACGCACGAACTCTTCCAGTTGCGCCTCATCGTTCAACCATGCCGGCTGCGGCATCAGCAGATCTTTGACGATCGGCTTGAGGGCGGCGGTTTGCAGGAAGCGCAGGCCGAATTTCACCGCGCGCACGCTGCCGGCCAGATCTTCCGGGTGGCCGAGATAATTGGCGTGCAGCTTGACCGGATCGCGCGGATCACGGCTGCGCAGCAGCACTTCACCACGCGCCTTCGGTTGCAGGTAGCCGACCTTCAGCGTGAAACCGTGAATATTCGGCAGCGGCTCGCCGGGCACGTCATCCCAGCTGTCCAGCAGCGGCAGAAAGTGGATCTGCACGTCCGGCCGGCCGTCGCCCAGGCTGTCGGAGAAGGCGGCGCCTTCCAGCACGTTGGAGGTGAGCACGCCGCTGCGGAACGCCAGCCATTCGGTGCCGTGGCGCAGCGCCTGCAGGCCGCGATCGGCGCCGAACAGGCTGACCGGCTCGCGGGTGCTGACGTTGATCGACATATGCAGGTGATCGTGAAAGTTTTTGCCCACCGGCAAGTCCGCGCGCGGCTCGATCCCCAGCTGTTGCAGGTGTTCGCGCGGCCCAATGCCGGACAGCATCAGGATCTTCGGCGAGCCTACCGCACCGGCGCTGAGGATCACTTCTTTTGCGGCATGCGCGGTGACTTCGCCGCCGCCGTTCTGGCTATACACTACGCCGGTGGCCATGTTGCCGTCGAACACCACCCGATGCACCAGCGCGTTCAGTTTCACCACCAGCCGTTGCTCGTTACGCACCGCTTTCAGATAGGTGCGGGCGGTACTGGCGCGTTCGCCGTTGTGGGTGGTGGTCTGATAAAAGCCCACGCCGTGCTGGCTGTCGCCGTTGAAATCGTTGCGGTAAGGCAGGCCCAGCTCCTGGCCGGCGCGGATAAACGCCATGCTGAGCGGGTGGCGGTAGCGGTTCTCGCTGACCGGCAGCAGCCCTTCGCCGCCGTGATAAGCGTCGGACAGGCTCTCGTTGGCCTCGGCGCGTTTGAAATAGGGCAGCACGTCCTGATAGCTCCAGCCGATGCAGCCATAACGTTCGGCCCATTCGTCGTAATCCTGCCGCTGGCCGCGAATGTAGATCATGCCGTTGACCGAACTGCTGCCGCCCAGCACCTTGCCCTGGGCAATTTGCATGCGGCGGTTGTTGGCGTGCGGTTCCGGTTCGGTTTCATACGGCCAGCTTTTTTTGGCGATGATCTTCGCCACGCCGGCCGGCATCTTGATGAACAGGTTATTGTCGTCGCCGCCGGCTTCCAGCAGCAGCACCCGCGCCTGGGTACGGCGGATTAACTGCGCGGCCAGTACGCAACCGGCGGAGCCTGCGCCGACAATGATGTAATCAAAAGCGTTTTCCGACATGACTGTTCCCCGTGCGAGTGCGGCATAAGCCTGTTAGGGCAGAGTATCGCAAGGCGGCAAGAGGTCAATTTGTAATCGTTAATTTGTTAATGAATATCACAAAAAAGATGACAATTGATTTTTGATTTGTTGTTAATGATTTGATTTTATTGTTTTTATATAAATAAATTAAAATATTACCATGTTAATGATTGTACATGCGTCGCTTCGGGCAGGGTTTTGGGGCCGTGGGACAGCAAAAAACGGTAGCGAGAGTGGGAGAAACGCGTTAATAAAATCGCTGCGTCTTTGTTTTTTACCGGGAAATTAAATATGGGATTAATCTTATTAGAAAGAAAGTGTCAGGGAAGTGGGGCTGCTATATGATGATGACACTTGTTAGCGGATAATATATTAAGAAATATGGAAATTTCAATTAATAAGTCTAATTATTTAAAAGGGATTGCCATCATTCTGATGTTGGTCCACCACCTGTTTGCCTATCCAAGCCGAATTAGCCCTGATATTCCGGTATATTATATCGTTAGCGGGATAAATATTGAGATGTATCTTGGCCTGTTCGGCAAGATTTGCGTGTCGATGTTCCTGTTCTTGTCCGGTTACGGTTTTTCGCTTAAAAAAGACATTTCTTTTAAATATATCTGGGGAAAACTGAAGAATTTATATATCAGCTACTGGATAGTGTTGTTTATCTTTGTGCCGATCGGCATTATTTTCTTTCCGGGTGAAAGATATTCCCTTTCGCCGTCGCTGTTTATCGAAAACCTGATTGGCCTCAAATCCACCTACAACAGCGAGTGGTGGTTCTTCAAACTTTATGTTCTGTATGTGCTCTCGCTGCCGCTGCTGTCGAAACTGAATACGACGACCTTGCTGGGCGTGCTGTTTGCGGCGGCGCTGTGCGGCAGGGGATTGCAGTATTTCCCTTGGGCGCCGCAGGCGCTGATCGAATATTGCACCTGGCTGCTGCCTTTTGGTTTTGGCATGGTGTTTGGCCGTACCCAGCGGGCCCCGGCGGACTCGTGGTTGGCGAAGCTGATTGATACGTTGGGCCGCACCCATCCGTTGATCTTGCTGGTGGTGACTGTGGCGGTGTTTATCGTCGCCCATAATCCGGGGCTGCTGCTGGTGACGCCGCTGTTTATCATCGCGATGATGAAAACCGCCGACGGGCTGGGCAGCAGGGTGAACAAGGCGGTGGTTGAGCTGGGCAAACATTCGATGTACATGTGGCTGACCCACAGCTTCTACTGCTATTACTTCACTCAGAAACTGATTTTTGCGCCGCGTTATACGCCGCTGGTGTTGCTGCTGTTGATCCTGGTGTCGTACCTTACCAGCCTGGTGCTGAGCCGGATTGAGGTAGCTATCAAAAGCGGGGGGATGAGGGGAAAAGTGCGGGCCTCTGAGTAGCGCCACCGCATGCGGTGCCTGCCATGACAGGGGACGAACATCTTCGCCCCCCGCCCAGAAGCCAGATTAAAGCGTTTTCAGCATGGTCACTTCGCAGTCGACGTGGCCGGTGGTACCCATGGCGCAGTCGATGTGTTCGAAGCCCAGATGCTCATACAGCCCGATGGCCTGCGTCAGGCTGGCGGTGGTTTCTAAATAACAACAGCGGAAGCCCTGTTGACGGGCAAACTCCAGCGCCTGCAACGCCAGGCGCTTCGCCAGGCCCTTGCCGCGCAAAACCGGCAGAAAATACATTTTCTGTAATTCGCAAATATCGTCATCACCGCCTTGCAGCGGGGCAATGCCGCCACCGCCAGCAATCTGACCGTCGACTTCTATCACCCAATAAGCGCTGCGCGGCAGGCTGTAGAGTTGATACAAGACGTCCAGATTGGGGTCGGAAACGGTATAGCCTTTATCCGCCGTCAAACCGTGCTCGGCGGAGACTTCGCGAATGACGTTAGCAATAGCGGCATTGTCGTCAGCCGTTATTGGGCGCACCAGAAGACGCACTGGGGTTGCTGTTGTCATGTTTACACTCGCCATAAAAAGAACCTGGATAGTTCCGGAATATCATTTTTGGTGCAGACAAAAACGCGCCGGGTTTATACCCTGACGGCGTCCATATGAGACGTTGCCTTTCACCTTGTAATAACATCTTAACCGGGCCGGATGCAACGGCGATAAAAAAACAGCGGGGATCTCCCCGCTGTTTTCAGCTGTTACAGCGAACCGACAGATTACAGCGCGGCGATGCTCGCCTGCTGCTCTTGCAGTTTCACTTTGCCTTCTTTGCAGGCCGCCAGACGCTCACGCTCTTTGGCGACCACCGCTTCCGGTGCGCGCGCCACAAAGCCTTCGTTCGACAACTTGCCTTCGATCGAGGCGATTTCCGCATCCAGCTTGCCCATCTCTTTCGACAGACGCGCGATTTCAGCGTCTTTATCGATAAAGCCGGCCATAGGGATCAGCAGCTCGGCACCGTCCACCAGTTTGGTGACCGATAACGGGCCTTTGTCGCCCGCTGGCAGCAGGGCGATAGACTCCAGGCGTGCCAGACGCTCGATAAAGCTCTGGTTCTCCTGCACGCGGCGCTGGGCGTCGGCGTTGCAGTTGCGCAGCAGCACTTCCAGCTGTTTGCTTGGGGCGATGTTCATCTCGGCGCGGATGTTGCGCACCGCGGTGATCGCCTGTTTGATCCACTCCAGGTCGTTCAGCGCCTGCGTGTCTTCCAGCGCGGCGTCGTACTCTGGGAACGGCTGCAGCATGATGGTGTCTGCGGTTTCGCCGGTCAGGGTTTTCACGCGCTGCCAGATGGTTTCGGTAATGAACGGGATCACCGGGTGCGCCAGGCGCAGCAGGGCTTCCAGCACGGTGATCAGCGTGTGGCGGGTGCCGCGCTGTTCCGCTTCGCTGCCGTTGCTAACCACCGGCTTGGTCAGCTCCAGATACCAGTCGCAGAACTGGTTCCAGGTGAATTCATACAGAATGTTGGCGGCCAGATCGAAGCGATAGGTATCCAGCGCTTCGCGGTAAGCCTTCACCGTACGGTTGAATTCGGCCAGGATCCAGCGGTCTGCCAGCGACAGCACTTTCTCGCCGCCGTTGAAGCCGCAGTCTTGATCTTCCGCGTTCATCAGCACAAAGCGGCTGGCGTTCCACAGCTTGTTACAGAAGTTGCGGTAGCCTTCCAGGCGCTTCATGTCCCAGTTGATGTCGCGGCCGGTAGAGGCCAGCGCCGCCAGGGTGAAGCGCAGGGCGTCGGTGCCGTGCGGTTCGATACCGTTCGGGAACTGCTTCTCGGTGCGCTTGCGGATTTTTTCCGCCAGCTGCGGCTGCATCATGTTGCCGGTGCGTTTTTCCAGCAGATCTTCCAGCGAGATGCCGTCGACCATGTCCAGCGGATCGATCACGTTGCCTTTCGACTTGGACATTTTCTGCCCTTCGTCGTCGCGGATCAGGCCAGTCATGTAGACCGTTTTGAACGGAACTTGCGGCTTGCCGTTTTCGTCCTTCATGAAGTGCATGGTCAGCATGATCATGCGCGCAATCCAGAAGAAGATGATGTCGAAGCCGCTGACCATCACGCTGGTTGGGTGGAAGGTTTTCAGCGCGTCGGTCTGCTCTGGCCAGCCCAGGGTAGAGAAGGTCCACAGGCCGGAAGAGAACCAGGTGTCCAGCACGTCTTCGTCTTGCGTCAGTACCACATCGGCGCCCAGGTTGTTTTCGCTGCGCACTTCTTCTTCGCTGCGGCCAACGTAGACTTTGCCGTTCACGTCGTACCAGGCCGGAATGCGGTGGCCCCACCACAGCTGACGGGAGATGCACCAGTCCTGAATGTCGCGCATCCAGCTGAAGTACATGTTTTCGTACTGCTTCGGCACGAACTGAATTTCGCCTTGCTCAACGGCTTCCACCGCCACTTTCGCCAGCGGTGCAGTACGCACGTACCATTGGTCGGTCAGCATCGGCTCGATCACCACGCCGCCGCGGTCACCGTAAGGCACCGTCAGGTCGTGCGGTTTGATCTCTTCCAGTAAACCAAGCTCTTCAAAGGCGGCAACCACCGCTTTACGCGCCGCGAAACGCTCCAGGCCACGGTATTGGGCCGGAATTTCGTTGCAGTAGTCGGTGCAGATTTCGCCGAGCGTGTTGAACACTTCCGCTTCCTGGCGGATATCGCCGTCGAAAGTCAGGATGTTGATCATCGGCAGGCCGTGACGTTTACCGACTTCGTAGTCGTTAAAGTCGTGCGCCGGGGTGATTTTCACGCAGCCGGTGCCTTTTTCCATATCGGCGTGTTCGTCGCCGACGATGCGGATGCGGCGGCCAACCAGCGGCAGAATGATTTCTTTGCCGATAAGGTCTTTGTAGCGCGGATCTTCCGGGTTCACCGCCACGCCGGTATCACCGAGCACGGTTTCCGGACGGGTGGTGGCGACCACCAGATAGTCTTTGCCTTCGGCGGTTTTGGCGCCGTCGGCCAGCGGGTAGCGCAGGTGCCACATCGAGCCTTTGGACTCGCGGTTTTCCACTTCCAGATCGGAGATGGCGGTGCGCAGTTTCGGATCCCAGTTCACCAGGCGCTTGCCGCGGTAGATCAGATCTTCTTTGTGCAGGCGGACAAACACTTCGCGTACCGCGTTGGACAGGCCTTCGTCCATGGTGAAGCGCTCACGCTCCCAGTCGACGGAGTTGCCCAGACGGCGCATCTGGCGGGTGATGGTGCCGCCGGATTCCGCTTTCCACTGCCAGATTTTGTCGATGAACGCGTCGCGGCCATAGTCATGGCGGGTTTTGTTTTCTTCTGCGGCGATCTTGCGCTCAACCACCATCTGGGTAGCGATACCGGCATGGTCGGTACCGGCCTGCCACAGGGTGTTTTTCCCCTGCATGCGCTGGTAGCGGATCATGGTGTCCATGATGGTCTGCTGGAATGCGTGGCCCATGTGCAGGCTGCCGGTGACGTTCGGCGGCGGGATCATGATGCAGAAGCTTTCCTGGCTGGTATCGCCGTTTGGCTTGAAGTAACCCTGGTTTTCCCAGTGATCGTACAGCTTCTGTTCGATCTCTTTCGGGTCGTATGCGGTATCGAGATGACTGTTTGTCTTTTCCATTTTATATCGTTGTTCAGTGAGTTGGCGGCGTTGCCGTGGTCAAATGGAAGCCGACGCTGCGATAGGCTTTATATCGGTCGCGCGCCAACTGTTTCAGGGTGTCTTCGTAAGGGACGAAGTCTACCACTTCATGGAAAGCAGTAGCAAAATCTGCAAACTGCGGCAGCAGGGCGATCAGCAGATCCCGTGGGGAGTTGCCGCGTTTGCCGGGCCAGCACAATTCTACCGGCGCGCCGTAGTGTGGGCCTTCGCCGGCCAGGTTGTGCGGCACGAACTGGTGCGGATCGCGCTGCCACAGCGCTTCGTCCAGCCGCTGGGCCTGTTCCTGGCTCTCGCAGGCGATCAACACCCGCTTGCCGGAACGCCAACGTTCGGCGGCAACGGCGCAGGCCACGGCCTCATGCGCGCTGAGCGCGCCTGCCGGTTCTGCCTGTTCAATAAGATAGAACGTTGCCTGTTTCATATAACCCCTTCATCTTTCAAGCTGCAGCTGTGTTGGCTGCCCTCCCTCACCCCAGTCACTTACCGGTGTAAGCTCCTGGGGATTCTCTCGGTTGCCGCCTTGCTGCAACTCGAAAGCTATCGGGTTTATAAAATTGTGCGCCATTACTAAAAATACAAGGGTACAGCATGCTGTACCCTTGAGGGATTATACCTGAATTACCGCTCAGATTTAATCGTCGCCGTTCAGTCCAGCACGGTTCAACAGGAACTGAGACAGCAAGGCTACCGGACGCCCGGTTGCCCCTTTGGCCTTGCCGGAACGCCAGGCGGTGCCGGCGATGTCCAGGTGCGCCCAGCTGTACTTGCGGGTGAAGCGCGACAGGAAGCAGGCGGCGGTGATGGCACCCCCCGGACGGCCGCCAATGTTCGCCATATCGGCAAAATTGGAGTCCAACTGCTCGTAGTACTCGTCGGCCATCGGCAAACGCCACGCGCGGTCGCCGGCTTGTTCGGACGCGCCGATCAGTTCGTGCGCCAGCGGGTTGTGGTTCGACATCAGGCCGGTGATGTGGTGGCCCAGCGCGATCACGCAGGCGCCGGTCAGGGTGGCGACGTCAATCACCAGCTCCGGATCGAAACGCTCGACGTAGGTCAGGGTGTCGCACAGCACCAGGCGGCCTTCGGCGTCGGTGTTGAGCACCTCGACGGTCTGGCCGGACATGGTGGTCAGCACGTCGCCCGGACGATAAGCGCTGCCGCCCGGCATGTTTTCACAGCCTGCCAGCACGCCGATCACGTTCAGCGGCAGGTTCAGCTCCGCCACTACGCGCATCACGCCGTACACCGTGGCGGCGCCGCACATGTCGTACTTCATCTCGTCCATGCCTTCGGCAGGTTTGATCGAGATGCCGCCGGAATCGAAGGTCAGCCCTTTGCCCACCAGCACGATCGGCTTAGCGTCCGGGTTCGGGTTGCCCTTATATTCCATCACCGACATCAATGATTCGTTCTGCGAACCATGGCCGACCGCCAGATAGGCGTTCATCCCCAGCTCTTTCATCTGCTGCTCGCCGATGACGCGGGTAACGATGTTGGTGCTGAAGGCGTCCGCCAGTTGGCGAGCCTGGGAGGCCAGGTAACCGGCGTTACAGATGTTCGGCGGCATGTTGCCGAGATCTTTCGCCGCTTTAATGCCGGAAGCCACCGCCAGACCGTGCTGGATAGCGCGTTCGCCGCTGGTCAGCTCGCGGCGGGTCGGCACGTTGAACACCATTTTGCGCAGCGGACGGCGCGGCTCCACTTTATTGCTTTTCAGCTGATCGAAGGTGTAGAGCGTTTCTTTGGCGGTTTCTACCGCTTGGCGCACCTTCCAGTAAGTGTTGCGGCCTTTCACGTGCAGCTCGGTCAGGAAGCAGACCGCTTCCATGGAGCCGGTATCGTTAAGGGTATTGATGGTTTTCTGAATCACCTGTTTGTACTGGCGTTCATCGAGCTCGCGCTCTTTGCCACAGCCGATTAACAGGATGCGTTCGGAGAGAATGTTAGGTACATGGTGCAGCAGTAATGTCTGCCCGACTTTACCTTCCAGTTCGCCACGGCGCAGCAATGCGCTGATATAACCATCACTGATTTTGTCGAGTTGTTCTGCGATAGGGGACAGGCGGCGCGGCTCGAAAACGCCGACTACAATACAGGCACTGCGCTGTTTTTCCGGGCTACCGCTTTTTACACTGAACTCCATGCACTCTCCTGAATCTTAAAGACAAAGGCGGAAGCTACGGCTAGAATGACCCAACTCCGTAATGAACTCCCGCCATTGAGTTAACTAACTATGTTAACCTGAACGGCGTAAATTGCTCTGTTTTGGCGACTATAGGCAAGTTCCTATAGGACACCCAAATGCTAGATGTTGTAATACTATTTTAGCTATGACGGTTGCCATATGATGAGAATAAATGGCGGATTAGCGATGAAACTATCGATTTTCCTGCAAAAAGACAAGTTTTCACAGGCGTAATAAGCGTGATCATCATAAGATATCTGGTACGGGAAACGCTAAAGAGCCAAATCGCGATCCTTTTCATCCTGCTTCTGATCTTCTTTTGTCAGAACCTGGTCAAGGTGTTAGGCGATGCGGTGGACGGCAATGTCCCGACAAATTTAGTCCTTTCACTGCTTGCATTGGGTGTGCCGAAGATGGCGCAGCTAATCCTGCCATTAAGCCTGTTTCTCGGCTTGTTGATGACGCTTGGGCGGTTGTACACCGACAGCGAAATCACCGTTATGCACGCCTGCGGATTGGGTAAACGCACCCTGATCATCGCCGCGATGGTGCTGGCGCTAATCACCTCCGCCGTGGCGGCGGTAAACGTGTTCTGGGCCGGCCCGGTGGCCTCCCGTTATCAGGACGTGGTGATCAGCGAGGCGAAAGCCAACCCGAGCATCGCCGGCCTGGCGGAAGGGCAGTTCAAACCCTCGCAAGACGGCAACGCCGTGCTGTTTATCGGCAACGTCAAGGGCAGCACTTTCAACGACGTGTTCCTGGCGCAACTGCGGCCGAACGGCAACCAGCGCCCTTCCGTGGTGGTGGCCGAGCGCGGCAAGATCAACCAAATGAAAGACGGCTCGCAGGTGGTGACGCTCGACAAGGGCACTCGCTTTGAGGGCACCGCGCTGCTGCGCGACTTCCGCATTACCGATTTCAACGATTATAAAGCCGTGGTGGGCCACCGTGCGGTCGCTATTGACGGCAACCAGGCCGAGCAGATGTCGATGCAGGCGCTGTGGCAGTCGGACGATCCGGACGCGCGCGCCGAGTTCCACTGGCGCCTGACGCTGGTGCTTTCCGTGGCCATTATGGCGCTGCTGGTGGTGCCGCTCAGCGTGGTGAACCCGCGTCAGGGCCGCGTGCTGAGCATGCTGCCGGCCATCCTGCTGTATTTGATTTTCTTCCTGCTGCAGACCTCGCTGCGCTCTAACGGCGGCAAAGGCAAGCTGGATCCGATGATCTGGCTGTGGGTGGTCAACGCGGCGTACTTCGCGATCGCGCTGGCGCTAAACCTGTGGGATACCGTGCCGATGCGCAAGCTGCGCGCACGCCTGAGAGGAGCGGCCTGATGTTTGGCGTTTTAGACCGTTATATCGGTAAGACGATTTTCAACACCATCATCATGACGCTGTTCATGCTGGTGTCGCTTTCCGGCATCATCAAGTTCGTCGATCAGCTGCGCAAAGTGGGCCAGGGCGACTACTCGGCGCTGAGCGCGGGGATGTTTACCCTGCTGAGCGTGCCGAAGGACATCGAGACGTTCTTCCCGATGGCGGCCCTGCTGGGCGCACTGCTCGGCCTGGGGCAACTGGCGACGCGCAGTGAACTGGTGGTGATGCAGGCTTCCGGTTTTACCCGCATGCAGATCGCCGGCTCGGTGATGAAAACCGCTATCCCGCTGGTGCTGTTGACCATGGCGATTGGCGAGTGGGTGGCACCGCAGGGCGACCAGATGGCGCGCAACTACCGTGCGCAGCAGATGTACGGCGGTTCGCTGCTTTCCACCAAAAACGGCCTGTGGGCGAAGGACGGCAACGACTTCATCTACATCGAGCGCGTGGCGGGCGAGAAAGAGCTTTCCGGCGTGAACATCTACCACTTCAACGACCAGCGCAGGCTGGAGACGGTGCGCTATGCCGCCACCGCCAGCTTTGAAGACGGCGTGTGGAAGCTTTCGCAGGTGGATACTTCCGACCTGACCAATGAAAAACAGGTGACCGGCACCCAAACGCTGACCGGCGAATGGAAAACCAACCTGACCCCGGACAAACTGGGCGTGGTGGCGCTGGACCCAACCTCACTCTCCATCAGCGGCCTGCACAACTACGTGAAGTACCTGAAGCAGAGCGGCCAGGAAGCCAACCGCTACCAACTGAACATGTGGAGCAAGGTGTTCTCGCCGCTCTCTGTGGCGGTGATGATGCTGATGGCGCTGTCGTTCATCTTCGGGCCGTTGCGCAGCGTGCCGATGGGCGTGCGCGTGGTGACCGGCATCAGCTTCGGGTTCCTGTTCTACGTGCTGGACCAGATCTTCGGCCCGCTGAGCCTGGTGTACAACATGCCGCCGGTGCTGGGCGCGCTGCTGCCAAGCATGCTGTTCCTGCTGATCAGCGTGTATATGCTGCTAAAACGCAGGTAGCGCCATTACGGGCAGTTTAAGAAGGCGCAGCCATTGGGTTGCGCCTTTTTTGTTTCTGGGGCCTGGTGGGGCGCGGAGCGTGATTACGGCGGGGTAGGCGTTGGCGCGCTGTTAGGCCACTCGTCAGCGGATAGCCGAGTCGGAGGTTCCGGCTGCGTACCTCTTTCTGGTATATTCTGCTGAGCGGTATTTTTTAGCTATCGGGAGCCGGCAGTTAATGGAATATGAAGACAATATCAGCAGCATTATCAGCAAGCGTCTGGAAGCGGTATTGGCTGATTTCGGCGAGCTTATCTGGGCATATGTTGTCTTATCCAAAAAAGATATGTCGTGCATCTTTGGCGTAACAAACTACCCGGGGGAATGGGTAAAGCAATATAAAGAAAAAGGATTGCAGTATACCGACCCGGTGGTGATTACCGCGCTGAATCGTCTGACGCCTTTCGCCTGGGATGAAAATTTGATGGCCGGCGCAGGGTTTCGCTTCCCTGAACTTTTCGATAAGGCGCGTGAGTTTGGCGTGGCTAATGGCTATACCTTCGTGTTGCATGACTTTAACAACAATCTTGTCACCCTGTCCTTTACGCTCAACTGCGAGCGCAAGGCGGAAATAATGCAGGCGCTTATCGAGAATAAAGGCGAGATTACGATATTGCTGGCGTCAGTGCATGAGACGTATCTTACGCTGGCTTCACTGTCAGAAAAAAACGCCGCCGACTCGGAAAAAAACTCCCGCTTTACCGAAAGAGAAAACGAGATCCTCTATTGGGCCAGCGTGGGTAAAACCTACCAGGAAACGGGAATGATCCTGGGGATAAAGACCTGCACCATCAAGTTTCATATGTCCAACATTGTCAAAAAGCTGGGGGTGGCGAATGCCCGGCATGCAATACGTCTGGGTATGGAACTTCAGCTGATTAAACCGGTTTGTTGATTAGATTGCCGGCTCTGACGTCAGCGGCCAGGCGTTCAGAATGCTTTCGTCCGGCATACTGAGCTTACTGAATATTCTGGCTTTCAACGCCTCCAGACTTTTGTCGTCCACATGACCCAGCAACAGATGAACGGGCTCGTTCTTTTCAGAAATACCGGTCTCCAGCAGCGAGACATTCCAGCCTGAACTCTTGATGATATGCAGCATCGGATGACTGGCGACGGCAAGAATGCCGTCATAGCGGTGCTGCCGCGCATAGTTAATCAGCGAGAGGAACAAAGCCAGGGTAACGGGGAATCGACGCCCCAACAGTGAATGGGTTCTTTCTTTATCCACGAAAAAGCGGGTGGACTCGATGAAGTTCCCTTCTGGAATGTAGGCGTTGTTAAAAAATGAGGAGAATGCGCTGTTCAACATATTGTCGTGTTTCATATCAATCATCCTAGTGCCGCAAATGATTACGCCATTCTTAACGCCAAAAATGTAATTGGTCTTTTCATTATCAAACTGATCCAGCTCCTTGCCGTCTGAACAGTTTACGGCCCACTGCAACCGGTCTTTAAACGTGTTCTTTCTTAGCATATAAAGGTCTTCTGAATTTTCATTACTCATTGAGGAGTAGTTAACGCTATAGATATTAAACATAATGTTACCCTTGTATTAAAATAGAGTTATCCGGTAACATCAGTGAAGTTTCATTAATCGCATGCCAGGCGCAATAATGATAATTCTTTTCAATGGATTTGGTTAACCTTATTATTCCCCTTGCCGGGTTTCAGCATACATGAACGGGCCCGCTGGTCTTGCAGCCGAGGGGACAAAGTCGCAGGCACTGACTTTAGAGGTTGTGCGGGATACCTAAGAAGATATTTACTGTGCCAGGGATGCAGAATGATAATAATCCTGTTTGCGGTCGAGAAGATGAATGTTAATAAAGAGAAAAGCGGGCGAAACGTGAAAAATATTTCATAGCCGGAACGCTATAGTGAGAAATTATTATTTTACAGAGTGCTGCTTGCTGGTTGGACAATCTTCATTAGCGTTTTTTTTAAATAGTTCTATTGCCCGATAGTCTTAGTATGAAATAATAAGCCACATGAACAAATAAAGGTATAGTACCGTACTATACCTTAGTCTAACTAGCCTCTGACGCTATAAGACCATATAATTCTCCCATTAAATTTTGATGCAAAATAATAAAAAACCTGACCTATATTGAATCAGGTTGCTAAATAAACTAACACCAGGGAAATTTTACTTAGAGCTATCAACTCAGCAGAGGAAGGTGTTCTCTGCTGGTTTTTGGCATGGGTGATATTGCTATAGCGCGCTACTGCATAGTGGGTCATACACCAGCCATCTTGCTGTGCAAAATGCCCCCCAACTCAACCACCCTCCCGTAGTTGTACGGTACCGATACCACTTTCTGGCCCCAAAACAGGGTGCATATTAATTTCTATTGATTGGTTGCTTATCCATTTTGCGCAGAGTTGATGCCGCTTCGGCATGACTGCGGTCTGAATGAGCCGTTTTTATCACTCCTATGGTAGGCGGCGCGGCCATTTGACATGTAGAAGCGGCGGACGTGCGGGCGATAAAGCTCGCGTATTCTTTGCAGAAAAGCATGGGAGGGAGGGGAAAACAGCGACTATGACGATTTTTTCAGCACTTAACTCATTGAACAACGGATAAGTGTTGCACGCGGATCGCTGAAAGGTATAATGCACCCGTTTTCCGCATACTACTTGCAGTGCCGAAGTGGCGAAATCGGTAGACGCAGTTGATTCAAAATCAACCGTAGAGATACGTGCCGGTTCGAGTCCGGCCTTCGGCACCATTAGTACAGTGCGAACAAGAAGCCACCGAAAGGTGGTTTTTTTGTGCCTGCGATTTTGGCCCCGCGAGTTCCCTCATCTTACTCATACTTATCTTCATCAACGGAATGCTAAACCTCGTAACTTGGTTGGCTTGCCCCCAGGCCCTTGAAACACGTTTTTTTGCCTACGAGGTGCTGGACTAACGGGAAGTGATGCTTATCATGTTATCGAGACTACAGATCCAGAGAGCGTGTTATGCAACATATCATTGAAGGTTTCCTCAGCTTCCAGAAAGAGATTTTCCCTCAGCGTCAGGAGCTCTTCCGCAGCCTTGCCTCCAGCCAGAACCCTAAAGCGCTTTTTATTTCGTGTTCTGACAGCCGCCTGGTACCCGAGCTTGTGACTCAGCAAGAGCCGGGGCAACTTTTCGTTATCCGTAACGCAGGCAACATCGTTCCTTCCTTTGGTCCGGAGCCGGGTGGGGTGTCGGCGACCATCGAATACGCGGTTGTGGCGCTAGGCGTTACGGATATCGTGATTTGCGGCCACTCGAACTGTGGCGCCATGAAGGCGATAGCTTCTTGCCAGTGCCTTGACCCGATGCCGGCAGTGGCCCACTGGCTGCACTATGCGGACGCGGCAAAAGCGGTGGTAGAGAAGAAAACGTGGGATAGCGAAACCGACAAAGTTAACGCTATGGTTGAAGAGAACGTTATCGCCCAGCTAAATAATATTAAGACTCACCCGTCCGTTGCCGTGGGCCTGCGCAACAACGGCTTGCGCTTGCACGGCTGGGTGTACGACATCGAAAGTGGCGAGATACGCACGCTGGATAAAAATACGAAGAATTTCGTTTCGCTGGCGGATAACCCCGACGTTTGCTTCGAATAACGTGATGCCTGGCCTTGGCGATGAAATTGAATCCACGTTCCGGCGTGGATTTTTTTATGGATAGCTCTCATTAGTTGAATGTCATTAATCATGTTCTTTATCTGTTCAGAACGCTGAATGAAGCACGGGAGATAGCCGATCTCAGGTTGAATGAATACAACAGTGAGCGACCTTATGATTCCCTGAATAACCTGACGCTGGAAGAGTACCGGCTGATGATTAAAAAACCGGAAATATAAAAAAGTTCGTGGAACGAAACCGGGCGTGCTTACAATCGCACCATTCGTAAAGTGCGAACAAGAAGCCACCGAAAGGTGGTTTTTTTGTGCTTGTAATCTGGTTGTCCCTCTTTTCTGTTTAAACCATCTTTACCTTATCACCTTGTTTTATAAAAGATAGATTTCATCCGATGTTGTGCTGTTAACCCAACAACAAGCTGCTGGCCGCCTATGCGTATTGCTGTGTTTATATACAGATATGGCATAGGAGAGGCCTATCGCCAATCAGGAAGAAGGCAGGGAAAAGCATGAAAATTCTTAAGTACGTTTTATGCGAGCGCAATGAAGATTCGATCACCGTAAGAGGAGATCGTGGTGGTGGCAATTTCGGCGATACCACTCATGGTGGTGCAGATAATGGCCGCGATAGTAACTCGGGCACCATCAACCGCAATGATAAAACCAATGATACCGAGTTTGCTTCTATCTATCTATGCCGATTTGGAAACTTATGAAGCCAAGATCCCTTACATGTATGTCGATACCAATGGGCATGTGACGGTTGGAATTGGCACAATGTTGCCATCCGTCGCTGATGCACAACGTTTGGCTTTTAATAAGCCCAATGGGGTACGTGCGACTGCTGCGGAAATCAAAGCTGAGTTCGAGCGTGTCCAAAGGGCATTTGCCAAGAATAAAGCGGCAACCGCCTATCACTCTCCAACATCTTTGACGTTAACGGAAGACACCATTAAAGAGCTTGTACGTACGCATGTGGATGCCGATCGTATTTCATTGCACAACCGCTATAGTGACTTCTACGATTTTAACCTGGGGATCCAGGTTGCCCTGCACGATATGATCTATCAGTTAGGGAGTGCCGGTTTGGGTAAATACACCACTTTTAATAAAGCGGTGAACGACAAAAATTGGACTAAGGCGGCCGATGAGTCGAATCGCAAGGATGCCAATAAAGCGCGCAATGATGCGACTAAAAAAGCATTCACGGATGCCCAGGCTGTAAAAGATGCTGCCGAATGGCAACGTGATCGAGCTGCCCGTCGGTCCGAACGCTGATGTAACTTACTGACGATACCGCCCCTCACAGGGCGGTATTTTTATGGGAAGACAATAGCTTCAGTTTCTACGCTGTAACGCCCGTCTTTCTCCGGTTTTAGCAGGAAATAGCGCGTACTGCGATAGGTCGCATTCTGTATGCTGAAGTTCTGCTGAACGACATAAACGTTTTTCCCGTTAGTGCTGGCCCGGCCCACGCCCAAGAAATCAACCGCATAATTGCCGTCACTGTTATCGGCCAGATTAAAGGCTCCGTTTTTTTCATCCACAAAATGAATGGAGCCATCGACAGCCTTCAATGATTTTCCTGCACTGACCTGTTTAGCTCTGAGCTCGACAGCTTCGTTGCTGATCGCCTGGTACATCAAAGCGGGCAAACGTTCCGGCAAGCTTGCTGGTGTACCGATAACCAACCCTTTTGGTCCGGCAGTGAATGAGCCGGCGCGCAGGCTGTGGTTGATCAGGCAGGCCCCCAGATACTGATTGAGCGTATTAAAATCCATCGCATTTTTAGTTTGCTCAACCGGTGCCCCGAACTGTTGATACTTTTGGTAAAAGTCTGCACAGGAAGCGGCCTTGAGCTGTATGTTTCCCGGCCCTTTGAAATAAAACTGATCTGAAAAGCCGCTGTCGCCGGCGAAAATGGACTGATCAATCTCGGCAGTGGAGATCAAGCCAGCTTCAGCGCCTGAAAACCACGATATAAAGGGGACAACTAGCCATAACCTTTTCATGTGAGCCATTCCGTGTGCTTCCTTTTCAAAAAGATAGGTTAATGAGGGGAAAGACGCTGAGTGTGCGAACCTGGATTATAGCGCGGATATTGGCGTGGAAAGCAGCAGATGCAAGAAATTGGTGCGGGACGATTTTTTCTTTCGGAATTCGGTATATTCAATATATTAAGTCTGGTTATCCGCGATAGAGGATATAGCCGATTTTATCCCCCATAGAGGATAATATTTGCTTTATCCGTTATAGGGGATAATACTCATTTCATCCGCTTGGGAGGATAAAATGAAAATTACCTCGGCAAAGATGTTGGCGCATGCGCTACGCAATGAACGTAAAAAGCGTAACCAAAGCCAAAGTAAAACTGCTGATAGCATTGGGTTAAAGCAGGCCACGGTTTCCGCGTTTGAAAACAACCCGGACGGCACGCGGCTGGAGACGTTATTCAAACTGCTTGCTGCGCTGGATTTAGAGCTACAAGTGACTCCGCGCGGTAAGCCAGTCGATCCCAAAACCTGGGATCAGGAGTGGTGAGCATGGAAAAGCTACGTGTGGCGTTGAATGGCACCCTTGTTGGGACGCTGGAAAAGCATGCGGGCGGCGCGATGTCGTTTGTTTACCACGAAGAGTGGCTGGCACAAGCCGGTGCGCGCGCCATATCGTTATCCCTGCCGCTACAACCAGAACCATTCCGCGGTGACGTGGTTTATAACTTTTTCGACAACCTGCTGCCGGACAGCGAGCTTATTCGCAGCCGCCTACAGGCACGTTTTAGAACGGCAACCAAACAACCTTTTGAGCTGCTTTCCAGCATTGGCAGCGACTGCGTGGGTGCGATCCAGCTTTACCCTGAACATGCAGATGTGGCCCCGGTAAAGCAAGTGAACGCCGTACCTGTCAGTGACGAAGAAATAGAGCAGCTTCTGCTGGGGTACCGCGAGGCGCCGTTGGGCATGGCGGCGGGTACTGATGATTTCCGGATCTCTCTGGCGGGTGCGCAGGAAAAGACCGCGCTGCTTTGGTTCGGCAATCAGTGGTGTCGGCCACAGGGGAGTACGCCAACCAGCCACATTATAAAACTGCCCATTGGGCATATTGCACATAACAATCTGGATCTCAGTGAAAGCTGTGAGAACGAGTGGTTATGTTTACGCATTGCAGAACAGTTTGGCCTGCCGGTAGCGCAGGCTGAGTTGGCGCATTTTGGCGAGCAGAAGGTCCTGATCGTCGAACGTTTTGACCGGCGTTGGGCGCGGGATAACAGTTGGTTGATTCGTTTGCCGCAGGAGGATTTCTGCCAGGCGTTAGGCATTGCCCCTGCGCTGAAATATGAGGCTGATGGCGGGCCCGGTATTGCGGCTGCGATGCAATTGTTAATAGGTTCTCAGCAGCCATTACTCGATCGAGACACCTTCTTTAAAAGCCAAATAGTCTTCTGGATGCTGGCAGCCATTGATGGGCATGCCAAAAACTTTAGCCTGTTCATTGAGCAGGAAACGGCCTATCGAATGACCCCGCTTTATGATGTGCTCTCGGGTTACCCATTCATGAATGCCCGTGGCATCGCGCCGCAGAAAGCAAAAATGGCCATGGCCGTGCTGGGGCAGAGTCGCCATTACCGTTGGAGCCAGATCTTGCCTCGGCACTTTATCTCTACCGCGAGAGCGGTGGGGTATTCCGAAGAGAAAACGCTACAGGTGATGGCTGAGCTAAAAGCGCAAACAGAGCAGGCGATCGCTAATGTGGAAGCGATGCTGCCGGACGAGTTTCCCCGTTCTGTAAGTGATGCGATTTTTTCTGGGGTTCGGCGGCAGGCCGAGAGGTTGCCGGGGTAGGGGGATGGTTTGTTATTGAACAACATAAATATAGAGACTGAGTGATCCAGATCTGTTCTTGCTGCAGTGGATAACATTGAGCTATTTAATAGTGCCTCCACTTACGCACCTATTTGCATTTCGATCTTGGTCGTTTCTAAAAAACGTTTGCCCGGCAATACGTTTTACTACGTTTTTTTGCAAAGTAAATCATCCGAAAAGCCATTCGAAAATCTTCTCGAAAATACCTTTTTCTTGTTTTTGCGGTTTTGGGGAAGGAGTGCCGCTCTGTGCTGTTTGGATGGTTGGCATAGGATGAGATTGAGGCACTCTCGTCGGAATAACATGCTGTGTCGATGCCCGTATTTTATTAATAATGTCTCGGTTTGTCGAAGGGACAGGTGTGCTCGCAACCTGAGGAACGACTGAGGTATTCTTACCTTTTATTCTCTCCAGGGCTTCCTGATTGTGGCTTATGGAAATTGGGGTTTGTTGGCCTGCCTTCGGTCTGATAAGACGCCAGCGGGCATCAGTTTCCGAGAGAATTGTCATTTGGCCGACTGTAGCTACTGTGATTGAGAGATGCGAATATTTGTATTTATTACTAACGTAGGGCGGTTCCATAAGACCGATAACGCTGATCCATTTTCCGACCCATGATGAATCTGGCTTGGAAGACAAAGCATTAATCCCTTCGTTCCATATTGATATCTTGAAGATGCGGCCGCGCCAATCCCCAAAGTTAACGAAGATGTATGGTTTACCATTCCGGGCTTTGTTGAGTTTGACCTCAATAATTTTTCCGATGACTTCCACTTTGTCACCAACCCGGCATAAACAGGCTGCGTAATCAAGAGCGGAAAGTACATCGTAGGCACCTATGTATCCAGGCTTTGGTTTGCCGGGTTGAACTAACCCGGTAATATTGATTTCGGCTAGTGGTACGGGAATGTTCCTACCGGCGATAAAGTCCGCCAGTGCAGGCGTTCTCTCCATTGACGAAGCACAGACTGCGGCGAAGCTCTTGATGTCAGTAGATAGCGTCTTGATGCAAGCTAGCAACCTCAAGGTGTGGGATGAGCCTGGATCGGAGAAATCATTAGCCCGAAAAACTATTGCATCTAGTTCCGAATTTGTCTTGTCCCAAATGGATGGGTCAGCTTTCAGAGCTTTAAGAGCAAGCCAAAGGGAGATCAGTGAGAAACGGTCCAGAGTGTGGTTGAACGGATTCGTGAGCTTGCGTTTAGGATGCTGGAAATTGACATGACCGAGTTCGGCGCTTCCCAGTATTTTGATCTCATCAACGTACATCCCATCGTAGTCGATCAGTTGAACGGTTGCGCCTCCGTCAGAAACCATCAGGTTTCCGGTCTGGAAATCGCCATGGGCAATTTTTTCTTTTTCGAGGAAGGCTGCGAGGGATTCAAGCGACGCTGAAAGCTTTGCTATGGCTTGTGGGGAGTTTCTATTGATCTCAAGGAACTCTCCAAGCGTCTCTCCCTTAGCCCAAGCCATCTTAACGATAGGGTAAGGCATGCCTTCAACTTTGATCCCTTGCGGCTGAAATTGGAAGTCGAGAAAGTATGGTGAGTGAAGGCTAGAAATCTTCCTGGAGATCGCCTCATAGCGGCGTTCTAATGCCTTTGATTCCCTATGGAAGCAACGAACGGCATATTTTTTAGCTCCTGACTTGATTGTATAGGTCAGCGCAAACCCACCACTGATAGCCAATGGCAGACCCAATCCTGTCGTTGCGACCGAACCAGATCTCAGCTCAGGATCGCTTAGTAGCTTGTTATGAAGCTGGAATGCTTGATTATATTGCTCAAGAGAGGGATAAGGCATCTTTCTTTCCGCGTTAGAACGATAGTATGAGCAGCGTTGAATCGTCGATACGCATCCGCTTCGCAGTGCGCTCCCTCAGGACCAGCTCAGCTAACTGCCCCTCCGTTTGAAGTGAAAGCAGCTCGATAAAGCTGGGGTCACTTGCTAATGCCGCTTTTAGTGCCCATTCACCGAGGGCATCGGTCATACAGAGGAGCCGAGGTTCAGTTAGACCTTTGAGATGAAAAGTTTTCCCGTGCCGTGTCCAGAAATTGCCGCTTCCGACGAAATCGTTGTGTCCTGCGATCGTCGCAAGCAAGGTTGGGCGCTCTTTGAATTTTTCCGGATCTTCGAAAGGCCATACACGAATGAGCTTCTCACTGTCCACCACCATGGCGATACTATCTCCAATAGCGAGAATCTCTAGAGCATTGTGTTCCTCGAATTGCTCTACGCCTACAAGCGTCGCGAAGCTGCCTCTCTCATATGCCGCTTGCTTGGACCAAGACATAGAATAAAAGTCATGAGCGGCTGAGTATTCCACTAAGGCGGATGTTACCCACTCAGGGTTGACTTTCGGATCGGCTACGAATCTGTGGGCGAGCAGATTAGCCCATAGTATTGAGTTGAAGGATTCGCTAGCTCCATCGCAGAGAGCAAGCCTTCTCCCATCTACGGAGAAGGCGAACTTGTCCTCATTTGCTTCAGGGCATTCAGGATCCTTTGAAACTGTTCCTGAGAATTCTTGCTTCATCGGTGTCTCAACGCAACTGCGAAGCGCGGGTTCCGATGTCGAAGAAATCGACGAGCTCGGCTGCCTCAGCATTGAACATGAAACCACGAGATTCGATACCGACGGTATGGCCTTTCTCCTGCGCAAAACGCACCAGGTGCTCTGGCAGAGGACTGGACATGCGGAAGAGCAACTTAGCGTAGTCATCCGGTAAGCCAGTGTCAGAGGAGGGGAATCTGATTGGATCATTTCCGAGAGAACTGACATGGATATTAAGAATCAGAACTTCACCGTCATTGGTGCGAATTTGCCGTAGATGATTGGCAATCTCTTCTGGATCCCCGTCGTTTGATTCGCCGTCAGTGACATGCAGGATCGTCGGAGGATAACAGTCCGGATGAGAGTCGCACCAGGTCACAAGTTCTTCGGCTGCTCTGGTCAATGCTTCGCGCATAGGTGTGCCGCCGCTAGCGATAGGATCGAACCAAACTGGGAACTTTATAGTTGTCTCAACGATTCCGCCTGCGCCATCGTCCATTTTTCGCTTGCGATCTTCCACTCGAGCAGGATTCTGTTCAAGGGCGGAAATTGGATTAAGGACAGTGCCTCCAAGCGGACCCGAGAAACCGTTAGAAACACCTTGACCGCCGTAGCCTAAAACGCCGACCTCGAAATAGTCCCGAACGCCTTCTGACTTCGTACAGCGGGTGACGAGGTTCATCAAAGTACGGTTAAGTGCATCGGCGACGAACTCAGCCTTGCTTCGACCGGAAGACATTTTGTCGGACATCGAACCAGACTGGTCGACGACGAAAAGAAATGCTGCAGGGTTATTACGACTGATCTGAGCTTCGTAAGCCATATGTCTTTTTCCTTTTTTGATATTGTACCTATCGTATCAATTTGTTAGCCGAATGCGAGAAATGCTCGAAGAACACTTTAAATTTTTAGTCGGGTCTTGACTAAAATCACACTCAGCCAATTTCTGGAGGGAGTGATTAATATAGAGTGATTATTATTTTAAGTTTAATAGTTAAACTCTATCGGTTTTTATGACCCAAGTATTCATCGTCACAAGTAATGATATATATCCAGTCTTCACATGGCTGGCACAGTTTTTCACTATGCCAACAGATATGACACCATCAACAATGCCAATTTTGATGAGCCGTTTTTATGTGTGGCAGACGTTTTTGGACTGACCTCGCCCCGGTGCACGATGGTTTCAATCATCCAATACCGCAGCATTTTGCTTTCTCAGAGAAATTACGGCTGTGGATTGTACCTTATCGGATCACAGCAAGGCGCGGACAGAGGATGATGTAGGGAAAAGATGATCCTTTTATCTAGATTCCTCTCTGCAAACACCACCCTAGAAGTACTTCTACTCAAATGATTTTTAAATAATAGCTATTTAAAATCAGCTTCTTTCAATTCCAACTTCGCCATAAGATTCTTGTTAACGTCCATCCCATCAGCCCCACTATGGATCCGGCGGTGGCAGGTAGGGCAGATAGCACCAACCCATTGCGGGTGGTCAGGGCCTTCATCAGCTAATCGTTTTGTATGGTGAGGTTCTAAGTACGGCTCACCGTTGTTTTTCTTGAACGGCGCAGGCTGATCGCACGACTCACAGATACCATTGGCACGTTGCAGAACATATTTCTTCACGTCCTCGCTGCGTTTGAACCAAGATTTCTTACTGTCGCCTTGCTGGCGCTGGCCCGTCGTCATGGATGATTTTATCGCCTTGGCACGTAGCTGCCCGAGCGTTTCTTTCTTTGGGCTTACTTCCGAAGAAGCGATGTCATGATCAACTTCTCGAGCAGAAGATACCGGGAATAGATTAAAAACTATCCCTTTCCTCATTTTATCTTTTTTGTAATCCAGGCAGTCAATGTAATCCCAAGTATCACATTCAAACATTCCAACGAATCTTACACCTTTATCTTTCTTATTATCTTCAAAGAGGAATATGTCTTCGCCATTCTCTTTGTGGTCACGGATGGCTTTATTGCCTCTAATAAACTTCATGTCATCTTTTTGGCCTTCTCCTGTGTAGGAGAAACTGCCATCAGCAGACCATCCATCCTTGTACCCATAAGCCTCGCCACTTTCACCGGTGAAAATGAAGATGACGGGGAACTCTGTCGGCGTCCAGATGCCGCCCTGGAGTTGCCCACCGTAAAGGTCGATGAGCTCTTTACGCGTGTACAGTTTACCTTTTACTAAATGCTCAATAGGGTGTGGCGTTTCTACGATATCGAAACCGAGGTTTTTAAGCGTGTGAATAGCTATCTTAGAACCACTATTAGTTTTTATTTTTTCTAGTGGTTTTCCAAACTGATAAATATAAGCGGCCGCGACGATGACTCTAATGTCGTAACTTTCATTATTATAACGAAGCACACATTTTTTAATTCGTTTGACGTTATATTTTTCCAGAAGAGCATCACAACCCAGTGCTTTATATTCTTCAATAGCTTTTAAAACAGCCTCTTTCGAAGATAACGTCTCTATCTTAATAGTCAAAACATCCCCTCCCATTGCAGAGCCGGTTCTGAGCAATGCGTGGGCTTACTGCCAGTAGGCGGTGGCCATACGTAGTTATCCAGCAGTTAGCTCATCGATTTATCGAATGCGTTAACTATGCCAGGCCAAGGGGAAAATGCCTATCCTCGTGAATGTATTTATCGTGATATGTAATCGAAATCTATGGGATTTTCTGGAGGGGATAAGAACGGCACCAAACTAATACCGTCCTTATTATTATCATTTTTATCTATCTTTAGACTGCCAGCTCCTGGCACTCCATCTCCCGCAGTGCACGGCCATAAAGGTTGCACAGGGCGGGCACCAAGTGGGCCGTTGCATTGAGGTAGTGGTTCAGTTGTTCCCATCCGGTGTCATCGGTTTGTGGGTGCTTTTGCAGGAGGTTGCCGCACAGCATCAGGCCATGACATAACCCTTCGGCCTGTTCGGCGGAGAGTGCGGCTAAATCTAAGAGCTGTGATGAGTCTAAGGTGCTGAGATCGAGTTGGTTGAACAGTTGGCGATAGAGGGTGAGGGTGCTTGTGGTCGATTGTGAGGTGGAAATGTTTTCCATGTGGCTGTTCTCCTTAGTGTGGTGCGTTGCTACCACGTGAGACGCTAAACCCATGGTGGTAGCCCAAACGGAGTTAGCGTTACCGGACACTAAGGAAACCGGCGCTTCTTGCGAAGCCTCCGCCTGGGCCACCATGATTCTGGATGTTCAAAGCCCCAGCATTATATACATAATGCTGCTCAGTGTATGTTCGGAACGCTAACTCCGGCTGCGGATTGTGCCGCAGTGAGCAAAATTATATCGTCGTGCTACTGGCGATAAAATAGCCTGTTTAAAATTACAGGTGATTACTGTAAATATTGGAATAAATATCGCAGAAATTAATTTCTAACATCATCACCGTCAAAAACTAAACACAATAATCTATTGTAAACATCCAACTCATTTGCAAAATTAATAGGTTTCGATATATTCATTGAAGTTATTACTTTGCTGTGAGTATTCGTATGCTGTATGCCGTGATTGCAGAGATGGACAAGTCAAAATGGAATGATAAGCCTGGTAAGGAGTATCACTTCCCTAAGCGTTACGCGAAAATGCTTACACCCGGAACTCGAGTGGTCTACTACAAAGGGGGGAAAAGGGGTAAGGGGGCAGAAAAAGTGAAAGATCCAAATAAGAAGCCACTTTCTCCTAAGCCACATTATTTTGCCATTGGGACTGTCGGTAGCATTTATCCCGATCCTAAAGGTGAAGATGGCGAGCAATACGCAGTCATAATAAATTTCCAACCATTTACTAAAGCATTATTGGCCAAAAAGGCCGATGGTTACTTCGAGGATATTCCTGAGCATTGCAAGCTAAATTACTGGCGTTCAGGCGGCGTACGCCCTATAACCGAAGAAATATTTGAAGCGATAGTCGAGCATGCGGAGCTGGGTGCAGTAGTAGTGCCGGAAGAGAAGGCGATGGAAGAGGAAGGGGATTACAACGACAGTTTTGAGTCCGAAGCAACCCATATTGAAGGCGCAAAAATCAGCTACTTCACGACCAAGTACGAACGTAAACCACTGTTAAAGAACCAAGCAGTGAAATTACATGGCACTACATGTTGCGTCTGTGGTTTCAACTTCAAGGCATTTTATGGTGAGTATGCAGAGGGATTTATCCACATCCATCATTTGTTGCCGGTCTCGGAGCTTGGCGGTGAGAAAGCCGTTAATCCAGCTACAGATTTGGTGCCGGTCTGCGCTAATTGCCACAGCATCATCCATCGTAAAAAAGATAGAACCCTCTCTATTGATGAACTCAAAGAAATGATCCAGCAGCAGAAGGGGTGAGTCTGAGCTTACGACGTAATCTGTGCCAAGGTTGAGCGCTCATACTACCTCAAAACACTAGAGCCAACTCCCCGCCAAATCAATAAGGCTGCAAATCTGCAGCCTTATTCAATGAACTTACGAACCCAACCTACCCCAAATCCGCCCCATTGCTCGCAATCACCTTCTTATACCACCAGAAGGATTTCTTGCGCGTGCGGGCGAGGGTGCCGCTGCCCTGGTCGTCGCGGTCGACGTAAACAAAGCCGTAGCGTTTGCTCATTTCCCCGGTCGAGGCCGCGACCAGGTCAATGCAGCCCCAGGTGGTGTAGCCGATCACCGGCACGCCGTCGGCGATGGCGTCGGCCATGGCGCGGATGTGCTCCCGCAGGTAGCTGATGCGGTAATCGTCCTCAATCTCGCCTGCGGCATTGAACTCGTCGTGTGCGCCCAGGCCGTTTTCCACCAGGAACAGCGGCTTTTGGTAGCGGTCGTACATCATGTTCATGGTGATGCGCAAACCCAGCGGATCGATGCCCCAGCCCCAGTCGCTGCGTGGCACGTGCGGGTTCGGCAGCGATTTCACCACGTTGGCGGCGCTGCTGTTGTTGTCGTTCATATCGGCAGAAGCGCAGCGCGAGGCGTAATAGCTGAAAGAGACAAAATCGACCGTGTTCTTCAGGATCTCGGCGTCGCCTTCCTCCATCGCGATGCGCACGCCTTTCTCGCGGAACACCCTGGCGGAGTAAGAAGGGTAAGCGCCACGGGCCTGCACGTCGATAAAGAACAGGTTCTCGCGGTCTTTCTCCAGCGCGGCCCACACGTCTTCTGGCTTGCTGGACCACGGATAGAAATTGCCGCCCGCCAGCATGCAGCCCACCTGGTTGGCGGGGTTCACCTCATGCGCGATGCTGGTGGCCAGCGCGCTGGCCACCAGTTCGTGGTGTGCGGCCTGGTATTTCACCTGCTCGGGGTTTTCGTCGGCCTCGAACACCAGCCCGGCGCCGGAGAACGGGCTGTGCAGCAGAATGTTGATCTCATTGAAGGTGAGCCAGTATTTCACCAGCCCGTCGAAGGCTTCGAAGCAGGTGCGGGCATAGCGGGTGAAAAACGCCACCATTTTGCGGTTGCGCCAGGAGCCGTATTCGGTCACCAGGTGCATCGGCACGTCGAAATGGCACAGGGTGACCAGCGGCTCGATGCCGTATTTGCGGCACTCTTCGAACAGACCGCGGTAGAAGGCAATGCCCTGCGGGTTGGGCGTCAGTTCGTCGCCGTTCGGGTAAAGCCGGCTCCAGGCGATGGAGGTGCGGAATACGCTAAAGCCCATCTCCGCCATCAGCGCGATGTCGTCGCGGTAGCGATGGTAAAAATCGATCGCGTCGTGGCTCGGGTAAAACTCGTCTTCGCGCAGGGTAAAGCGCTTCTCCAGGCCCAGCTTCACCGGCATGCGGTTGGCGCCATGCGGGATCATGTCGACCGTGGTCAGCCCTTTCCCACCCTCCAGATAACCCCCTTCAGACTGGTTGGCGGCCAAGGCGCCGCCCCATAAAAACCCTTGCGGGAATGTTGAATCAGACATGCAATCCTCAATAATTACCCGTCATACTTGAAGCTGCCTCTGTGTTGGCTGCGCCCGCACACCCCAGTCACTTAGCTGACTAAGCTCCTGGGGATGTACGGCCTTGCCGCCTGGATGCAACTCCAATTATCTAGGGTAAAAAATAGTGTGTTAATGGGTCGCGTTAGCGGTATTCGCCGCAGGCGCAGTGGCCGCCGTTGGAGGGGCTTCGCTTTCCGGAATGTCTTCGAAGCCCAAAATCAGCGTGAGCACGAAAGACAGCACCACGGAAAGCGCCATCACGCCGCCCACCCAGACAATGCTCATCGGGTTCGTCGGGTCAAAAAACTGCACGCTGGTGAACAGGCCGGGCGAGGCCATCGAATGGCTGGCCAGCCCGCCGATACCGGCGACGGCGCCGCAGACAAAGCCGCTGATCAGGCTGGCGATTAACGGCCGTTTAAGCCGCACCGCCACGCCATACAGCGCCGGTTCGGAAATCCCCGCCACAATGGCTGAAGCGGCAGCGGCCAGCGCGGTCTGGCGCAGTTCGCGGTTTTTGGTTTTGAACGCCACGGCCAGCGAAGAGCCGCCGAGCGACAGGTTGGCGCCGATCTCCGAAGGCATCACCATGCCTTCTTTGCCGGTTTCGGCGATGGTCTGAATAATGGTCGGGGTGAACACGCGGTGCATGCCGGTCATCACCAGCAGCGGCCAGATGGCGCCCATAATGGCGACGGAAAGCCAGCCCAAATAGCCGTGCACGGTGTACACCAGCGCCGAAATACCGCTGCCGATCCAGATGCCCAGCGGGCCGATCAACACAATCGCGATCGGCGCGGCGATCAGCACAATCAGCATCGGTTTGAGGAAGTTCTTGGTCACCGCCGGGGTGATGCGGTCAACCCAACGCTCGATATACGACAGGATCCAGGTCATCACCAGCGCCGGGATCACCGTATAGGTGTATTTCACCGCCGTCACCGGGATGTAGGCGAACTCCACGGCCTGGCCCTGCGCCGCCTTGGCCATCAGATCGATAAAGTTGGGGTGCAGCAGCACGCCGGCAATGGCGATCGCCAGCGACATGTTGGTTTTGAACTTCAGCGCCGCAGAGGCCGCGACCATCACCGGCAGGAAGAAGAACGCGCCGTCGCCGATCACGTTCAGGATGATCAGGGTCGAGGAGCCTTTTTCGAATACGCCGGCCATATCCAGCATCATCGCCAGCAGTTTCACCATCGAGCCGCCGATAATGGCGGGGATCAACGGCGACATGGTGCCCACCAGCGCATCGAGAATGCCGGCGCCGATGCCTTTCAGGGTGATTTTGCGTTTTGCGGGCGCGGCGGCGGGGGCGCTACCCGGCAGGCCGAGCGCCAGCACCGCCTGGTAGGCTTTCGATACCTCGTTGCCGATGATCACCTGGCACTGCTCGCCGCTGTGCACCACGCCCAGCACGCCATTGATCGCTTTGAGCGCAGGGGTGTCGATCAGCGCCTTGTCTTTAACAACGAATCTCAGGCGGGTCATGCAGTGCGTCACGGCGTCGATGTTGCCGAGGCCGCCCACCGCATTCACGATTGCCTGCGAGATCTCTGTGTAGTTCTTCGGCATGGAGTATCGTCTCTTAGATTATGGGTTACCCGTCATACTTGAAGCTGCATCTGTGTTGGCTGCGCTCACTCACCCGAATCACTTACTTGAGTAAGCTCATCGGGATGAGACTCGCTGGCCGCCTTGATGCCGCTCCAATTATTTAGGGTATAAATACGCGCCTGGGCGATCCGCCGTTCCATCTCAATGAAACGCCCATAAGAAACCGGTTTCACAAAATCATGAAGGTGTATTTTGTCGTTGGCAAGAATTATGATTTTTTGGTTTTTCGTTTCGTGAAGCTGGTCACTTTTAGATCAGGGGCGCTCGCACCGGCGGGCGTGAAAACATTTCAAACGGGGGGCGTCTTGGGTAGACTGCGCTCATCCAATGGATTTTGACGGCGCACAGATGGCAACAATACTTGAGGTGGCTAAAAAGGCCGGCGTTTCTAAGGCGACGGTGTCCCGCGTGTTGTCCGGCAGCGGCTATGTCAGCCCGGAGAAGCGCGAGTTGGTGGATAAAGCCATCGCCGAGACGGGTTATCGGCCCAACCTGCTGGCACGCAACCTGGCGACGAAAACCACTCAGACCATCGGGCTGGTGGTCACAAACACGCTGTACAGCGGTAACTACTTCAGCGAACTGATGTCTCAGTCCGCCCGCATCATGGAAGAAAATGGCCGTCAGCTGATCCTGGCGGACGGCAAGCACACCGCAGAAGAAGAAAAGGCCGCCATTCAATTCCTGCTGGATCTGCGCTGCGACGGGGTGATCATCTACCCGCGTTTTCTCTCCATCGCGCAAATGGACGAGATCATCTCCCAACACAAACAGCCGATCCTGGTCATCAACCGCCGCTTAAGGCTGAACGACAGCTACTGCATCTTCAGCGATCAGCACGCCACCAGTGCCGCAGCGGTGGCACACCTCATCCAATTGGGGCATCGCGATATTGCGTTCATCACCGGCTCGCTGGATTCGCCCACCGGGCTGGAGCGGCTCTCCGGCTACAAATCCGCGCTGGCGGAACAGGGCCTTGCGGTCAACGACGCGTTGATTGTCGAAGGCAAGTGGAATGCGCAAAGCGGCATGGCGGCGGTCGATGCGCTGCTGGCCGGCGGCCACGCGTTCAGCGCCATTGTCGCCAGCAACGACGAAATGGCCATCGGTGCCATGAAGCGGCTGGCGGAATGCCAAATCCCGGTGCCGTCCGCCGTGTCGGTGATCGGGTTCGACGACATCCCTCTGGCGCCTTACACCATTCCCTCGCTCTCCAGCATGAAAATGCCGGTGACCGAGATGATTAAGGAAACCATCAACCGCCTGGTATCGATGCTGGACGGCGGCGAGCTGAGCAAACGCCCGGCCTTCCCGGCGAGCCTGATCTTGCGCGACTCGGTGGCGGCGGGGCCGTATTTGTCGGCAGAGAAGGCGGGCCATTAACGGCGGATCAGCATATAGGCGCGCGGCGAGCTGCCGGTCATATTTTTAAAGAAGGTTGAGAAGGCGCTGTCGCTGGAGAATTCAAGCTTACCGGCGATATCCGACAGGCCGTATCCCTCCGCCAGCAGCTCGATGGCTTTGATCAAACGCCATTGCTGGCGCCACTGCTGGTAGCTCAATCCGGTCTCCTTGCGAAAGATGCGGCTGATGGTTTTCTCCGAAGCGCCACTGTAGCGTGCCAGCTCATTGAGCGGCGGCACCTCCTCCATGCCGGCCAGTTGCCGTAAGCGGCGGTCCTTGGGCAGCGGCAATAAGGTCGGTTCGCGCTGCGCATGCCGTATTTCGTCCAGGCATACGGCAAGAATATTGGCGCTGGGGCCGCTTTCCCACTGGGTGGCAAAGTCGGCTAGGGCGATCCGCTCCAGCACTTCCCGCAGCAAAGAAGAGGCCGACAGCACTTCCAGATGGGGCGAAAGGCCGGGGTAGTGCTGGTTGTCGAGATAAACCGAGCGATAGCCCGCCACGCCGGTAACCTGAACGCGGTGCACCACCTTGGGTGGGATCCAGGCAATGCGTGCCGGCGGCAGGAGGCAAATGCTTTCATTGAGTGTGATGCGCATACAGCCCCGCTGGCTGAACAGCAACTGCCCCATGTGGTGCCAGTGCGGCCCGGAATCATGCTGCGCCAGCTCGGCCGCAATGCCTAACACGCTATTGTTGATAGCATCGGGATCAAAATCGTCCTGTGCGCAGAGCCATGCCATAAATGTGTCCGATTTTATAAGTTTTTTGTCTTTTATATTGTAATGGGCAGGGTAGGGAAGGTGCTACTTTGTGGCCTACTTTCTTTTTGGAGACGGGATGTACCATGCAACGCAGACTGACCCTTACCCTGGCGACACTGATGATGATGTTTCCCCAGATTGTGGAAACGATCTATAGCCCGGCGCTCACGCACATTGCCGACGGTTTTCACGTCAGCGCGGAGGCCGCGACGCAAACCCTGTCCTGTTACTTTTTCGCTTTTGCATTCGGGGTGGTCGTTTGGGGCCGTTTGTGTGACGTGATCGGCCGGCGCCCCACCATTTTGGCCGGTCTGGCGCTGTATCTGCTGGCGTCGATCATTGCCATCTTCAGCACCGGCTTTACCCTGTTGTTGGCGGCAAGGGTGCTGGCGGCGTTTGGCGCGGCGGTGGGCTCCGTAGGCACTCAGACCGCCATTCGCGACCGGTTCGACGGCTATGAGCTGGCACGCGTGTTTTCCGTGATGGGGATTGCGATGGCGGTCAGCCCCGCGGTGGGGGTGCTGAGCGGCGCCCTGTTGACCCATTATTGGGGTTATCAGGGGGTGTTCGCCGGGCTGGCGGCATTAGCCGCCTTGCTGCTGGCCTATGCCGCATGGCAGTTGCCGGAAACGCGCCCGGCGCAGGTGGTGAAAAGTTCTTTCTTCGGCACGTTTGGCCGCATGGCGAAAGACGGCGATATCTGGCGCAGCGCATGGCTGGTGGCCCTGTTCAACGTCTGTATGTTCAGCTATTACCAGCTGGCACCGTTTCGGTTTGAAGCGCTGGGCATTCCGCCGCAGTGGTTTGGCTATACCGGGTTGGTGCTGGCCGCCGGCGTCGGGATCGGCGCGGCAATCAACAAGTTTCTCATCGCCAAACAGTGGCTGTTTACGCCGCTGCTGATGCTGGCCTGCGTATTGGCGCTGATCGGCGGCGGCCTGGTGTTCCTGTTGGAGGATAAGCTGTGGTTCGTGCTGCCGATGATGCTGGTGGTGATGGCCTACGGCATCGCGATCCCCAATATTCTGGCGCGGGCACTGCGGAATTATAAGGATTGCATGGGCACAGCGGGCGCAATTCTTGGCCTGATGTATTACCTGATGCTGGCGGCGGGGCTGGTGCTGGCCGGGATGGCGCAGCGGCCGGGCATCGTGCTGATGGCGAGCAGCGCCTGCGCGCTGCTGCTGGCGTGGACCGTCGTGCGCGGCGAAAACCGTGCCGCATGCACTCTCAACCCAGCGCCGCAAACCGTCCCCGGATCTCCTCCTCCGGCAAATCCACACCGATAAACACCAGCGTACTGCGCCGTTCTTCCTCGGGCAGCCACTCGCGGTCCCAGTCGGCGTTATACAGCCGTTGCACGCCCTGGAACAGCAGCCGGCGCGGTTCGTCCTTGATCGACAAAATGCCCTTGTAGCGCAGCAGGCTGTCGGCGTATTCCAGCAGCAGGCCTTCCATCACTTCGGAAATCTGCATCAGTTCCAGCGGTTGGTCGTGGTAAACCACGATCGACCGGATGTTGTTCTGCGGCTGCGGAATGCGGCGGAACAGCGGGGCGGGCGGCGTCAGGTTCAGCCTGTCGTTGAGCGTAAAGCCTTCGATGCCGAACAGCAGGCTCAGGTCGATATCGCCGTGCGTCACGGTGTAAACCGGCGCGCGGGCGTTCATCAGTTGCAGGCGTTGGATCAGCGCCTCGCAGTCCGGCGCTACGTCGGTTTTGCTCAGCAGAATGCGGTCGGCGTAGCCCACCTGCGCTTGTGCGATGCTGAACTGGTTCAGTTGTTGATCGGCGTGCGCGGCGTCAACCAGCGTGATGATGCCGTCCAGCAGGAAGCGTTCGCAAATGAGCTCGTGCGAGAAAAAGGTCTGGGTGATCGGGCCGGGGTCGGCCATGCCGGTGCATTCGATGATCAGCCGGTCGAATTCCAACTGGCAGCTGTCTACGCCGTCCAGCAGATCCAGCAGCGCGTCGGCCAGTTCGTTGGCTTTGCTGCAACAGATGCAGCCGTTGCTCAGGGTGGTGATGCGGCTGGCGCGGTCGCCAATCAGTGCGTTGTCGATCGGCACTTCGCCGAACTCGTTTTCGATAACCGCAATCTTGTAGCCGTGGTCGGCGTTCAGAATATGGCGCAGCAGGGTGGTTTTGCCTGCGCCCAAAAAGCCGGTCAAAATGGTGACGGCGATGGGTTTCATGTCGGGTCCTTATTGACTCAAATCAGCAGCAGCGCATGCCGCCTTTGCCGTCGCCGCCGTAGCGGGCCTGCTGGCGTTCGCGGAAAAACTCTTTATAGGTCATCACCGGCTTGTCCGGGTGGTTGTCTTTCATGTGCTGGACGTAGGTATCGTAATCGGGCACGCCCACCAACATGCGCGCCGCCTGCCCGAGATATTTCCCCGCCTGGCCGAGATTTCCGAACATAGCCTGTCCTTATTGATTGAAGAGAATACCCTGCGTAATAGATCTCATTATACCCAATAGATTTCAAGTTGCAGGTAGGCGGCAACTGAGCGAAACCCCAGGAGCTTGGTTTACCAAGTGACTGGGGTGAGCGAAGGCAGCCAACACCCCTGCGACTTGAAAGATGAAGGGTATATGCAGGGTATCCGTTAAATCACCATCAATGCTGCGGCGAAACTTTGACGTCCCCCTCAGTTACGCCGTGGGATGGCGCTTCTTCGGGCACCGGCACGTACGGCGTTTCCTGGTCGCTGCGGTTCGGGTTTTTATACGCCGCCATCGCGGTTTTCACCCCGTAGAAGATGATGCTGTACACCACCAGCAGGAACAGAATGCTCAGCCCGGCGTTGGTGTAGTTGTTCACCACGATATGCTGCATGTTCGCCACCTGTTGGGCGCTCAGCTCGGCGCCGCCCTCGGCGATTTTGCGTTTGTACTCGCCGGCCTGGAAGAAGAAACCTTCCAACTGCGGGTTGTCGCTAAACAGCTTCAGGCCCAGCGCATAGGTGGTGCAGATCAGCAGCCACACCGCCGGCAGCACGGTGACCCAAATGTATTGAGTGCGCTTCATCTTGATCAGCACCACAGTGCCCAACACCAGCGCCACGGCCGCCAGCATCTGGTTGGAGATGCCGAACAGCGGCCACAGGCTCTTCACGCCGCCGAGCGGATCGACCACCCCTTGGTACAGCAGGTAGCCCCACAGCCCCACGCAACCGGCGGTGCCGACGATACCGGCCACCAGCGAGTCGGTTTTTTTCAGGAAGGGCGCAAAGTTGCCCAGCAAGTCCTGCAGCATAAAGCGGCCGGAACGGGTGCCTGCGTCCAGCGCAGTCAGGATAAACAGCGCTTCGAACAGAATGCCGAAGTGATACCAGAAGCCCATATTGGCGCCAGGAATGATCTGGTGGAACACGTGGGCGATGCCCACCGCCAGCGTTGGCGCGCCACCGGCGCGGTTCAGCACCGAAGGCTCGCCGATGTCCTTGGCGGTTTGCAGGATCTGTTCCGGGCTGATGACGAAGCCCCAGGAACTGACGGTCGCCGCCGCGTGGGCGGTCACGTCTTTGAGCGACGCCATGATCATCGGCGCGTCTTCGGTGCCCAAACGGTGCAGGTCCGGCATGGTGATGCCCAATGCCGCCGGTGGGGTGTTCATGGCGAAGTACAGGCCCGGTTCGATGATCGAAGCCGCCACCAGCGCCATGATGGCGACGAAGGATTCCATCAGCATCGCGCCGTAACCGATAAAGCGCGCGTCTTTTTCATTGGCCAGCAGCTTCGGCGTGGTGCCGGATGCGATCAACGCATGGAAGCCGGAAACCGCGCCGCAGGCGATGGTGATGAACAGGAACGGGAACACCGAGCCTTTCCACACCGGGCCGGTGCCGTCGACAAACTGCGTCACCGCCGGCATTTTCAGCTCGGGGTTGAGGATCACGATGCCAATCGCCAGCCCGACAATCACGCCAATCTTCAGGAAGGTGGCCAGATAATCGCGCGGCGCCAGGATCAGCCACACCGGCAGCAGGGCGGAGACGAACGCATAGCCAATCAGCGTGAAGGTGATGGTGGTATCTTTAAAGGTCAGCGCCGGGCCCCAGTACGGGTCCTGGGCGATCACGCCGCCGAACCAGATGGACGCCACCAGCAGCACAATGCCAATCACCGACACTTCACCCACCCGGCCAGGGCGCAGGAAGCGCATGTAAATGCCCATAAACAGCGCGATCGGCACGGTGGCGCAGACGGTGAACACGCCCCACGGGCTTTCCGCCAGGGCTTTCACCACGATCAGGGCCAGCACCGCCAGGATGATGATCATGATCAGGAAGCAGCCGAACAGCGCGATGGTGCCCGGCACCGGGCCCATTTCCTTTTTGATGATCTCGCCGAGCGAAGCGCCGTTGCGGCGCGAGGAGATGAACAGCACCATAAAGTCCTGCACTGCCCCCGCCAGCACCACGCCGCCCAACAACCACAGCGTGCCGGGCAGGTAACCGACCTGCGCCGCCAGCACCGGGCCGACCAGCGGGCCTGCGCCGGCAATGGCGGCGAAGTGGTGGCCGAACAGCACGTTCTTGTTGGTCGGCACGTAGTTCAGGCCGTCGTTGTTGACCACCGCCGGGGTGGCGCGGAAGGCGTCCAGCTTCATCACCTTGGTGGCGATATACAGGCTGTAATACCGGTACGCCACCAGATACACCGCCACCGACGCGACGATGATCCACAGCGCACTGATGTTTTCGCCACGGCGCAGCGCCACCACGCCCAGGCAGGAAGCACCGAGTATCCCCAGTAGCATCCACGGAATGTGTTTTAAAATCCCCTCTCGGTTCATGAGGTGTCCTTAATATTCTAATCTGCAAAAAAATGAGTGAGTTAATCCGCTTATAAGATGTTTCAGGCGCGTGGCCCGGGTGCGAATAACGGTGGAGCCGTAGGTTTGGCAACAGCTCATCATTGCGGGTTAGGGAAAGGGAAGACATGTGAATTTCAGTCAGCGGTTCCCTGCGCTGGGTGAACGGTTGAAATCGGCAGGTGAGCGGTTGGGGGGCGTGTCGGCAAACCTGCTGCATGGGCAACACTTACCCGACAGCCGCTGCTGCCAATGCAGCAGTCGGCGATGGGCTGACGAATCTGGATTACCAAATTTTTCAAGCACATCCCGTGCCACAAGCCTTGGCACGCATCCTGCTAATCGGTTTATAACCAAATTGCGTGATTCAATATCTACAAATCAATAATGGTTATATAAACGCCGCATAACGGCACCGACATTCAGAAAAAAGGGAGAGGAAGCATGTCCAAATCGAACGAGCAGCAGCCCATCCAGTTTGCCTACTGGGTGCCGAACGTGTCCGGTGGGCTGGTGATCAGCAATATCCCGCAGCGTACCGGCTGGGACATCGGTTACAACCGCAAGCTGGCGCAAATCGCCGAGCGCGCCGGTTTTGACTACGCGCTGACCCAGATCCGCTTCACCGCCGGTTACGGGGCGGATAATCAGCATGAATCGGTAGCGTTCTCGCAGGCGCTGCTGGATTCCACCTCAAGGCTCAAGGTGATCGCCGCGCTGCTGCCGGGGCCGTGGAACCCCACTCTGGCGGCCAAGCAGATCGCCACCATCAGCCACCTGTCCGATGCGCGCATTGCGGTCAATATCGTCAGCGGCTGGTTCCGCGGCGAGTTCAAGGCCATCGGCGAGCCCTGGCTGGATCACGAGGAGCGCTACCTGCGTTCGGAAGAGTTTATCCGCTGCCTGCGCGGCATCTGGACCGAACCCAGCTTCACCTTCGCCGGCGATTTTTATCGCTATCGCGACTACTCGCTCAAACCCAAACCGCTGGATCCGCTGCCGGAGATTTTCCAGGGCGGCAGCTCGCGGGCGGCGCGCGACATGGCGGCACGGGTGTCGGACTGGTATTTCACCAACGGCAACAGCGTCGAGGGCATCAAGCAGCAGGTGGACGATCTCCAGACCAAGGCGACGGCCAACCACCACCGCGTGAAGGTCGGGGTGAACGGTTTTGTCATTGCGCGCGACACCGAGCAAGCAGCGCAGGCGGTGTTGCAGGAGATCATCGACAACGCCAATCCGGCGGCGGTGAAAGGTTTCGAGCATGAAGTGAAGAACGCCGGGGCGGCCTCGCCGGAGGGCGAAGGCAACTGGGCCAAATCCAGCTTCGAGGATCTGGTGCAGTACAACGACGGCTTTAAAACCAACCTGATCGGCACCCCGCAGCAAATCGCCGAGCGCATCATCGCGCTGAAAGACGCCGGGGTGAACCTGATGCTGCTGGCGTTCCTGCATTTCCAGGAAGAGGTGGAGTTCTTCGGCAGAGAAGTGATCCCGCTGGTGCGTGAACTGGAACGCCAGCGGGCGGCAGCCTGAATCAGTAAATCTTTCTGGCGTTGATCCCGGCCGGGAAGAGGCCGGTGGCGAAGATGTGCCCGTTAACCTGCAACTGGTCGTCGGGCAGCATCTCCAGCGGGTACTCGTTGGCCAGATAGCTGAGGAAGTTATTGCGGTCATCGAGCGTCTGAAAGCCGATCAGATCATAGAAAAACAGCGACTCGATTAACCCGCGGTGCTCGGGGATCTGCCTGAGCAGCGCCGCCGACGGGAACGGCAGGTGGAAGAAGAACGCGCACGGGTTCAGCAACCCTTGTTCCTTCAGCGCCTGGCCGCAGGGCAGCAACTGGTAATCATCGATGCAGATGATGTCGCTTGGGCAAACATACTCACAGGCGATGTCGGCGAAGTGCAGGTTGAGCTGCCGGTAAGCCCGGTAATTCTCCGGCGTGAAATGCGCTTTCTCCGGCTGGTTGTGGAACACCGGCCACAGCCCATCGTGATAATAGCCCTGATAGTGGCGGCAAAACTCATCGACAGACAGCGGGAAGGTCACCTGTTCATAGCCGGCATTGTGCCGATAACAGACCGGGCGCTTGCCAAAGTTTTGCACATCGCCGTTCCAGCCCAGCCACAATCCCCGATCCGCCTCATTCGCGCCGTCGGGCGAAAGGGCCTGCGTGGCGCAGGCCAGATCCTTGCTGTCACACTGCTTATTCGAGATCAAAACCAAACGGGACATGGTGTTTTCCTTACTCAGTGCACAGACTGGGGGATATTGAGTGCGCCGCAGGGTTGATCAATCGCGGGCTGCGTGATGGTCCACACCCTGTCTGGCTGGTTGACCGGTTCATAGCCCACCTTGGCGTACAGCCACGGCGCCTGGCTGGCGTAGAGCATGATGCGGTGCAGCCCGCTCATGAGCGGATGTTCCAGGCAACTGTGCATCAGCCATTGCCCCAGCCCGTTGCCGCGGTATTCGGCTGTGATAAACACGTCGCTCAACCAGGCGAAGGTGGCGTGGTCCGTCACCACCCGGGCAAAACCGATCTGGCGTTTTTTGCGGTACAGGCCGAAGCACAGACTGTGGCGAATGGCGCTCTCCAGCGTGGCGCGGTCGATCCCCTGCGCCCAGTGCGAATGACGGAGAAAGTGATGAATAAAATCGATGTCCAATAACCGGCGATCGGTGCTGATCGTCAATGCGCCTTTATGCCAGGTGAATAGCGGCCCATCATTTACTGCGTTCGGCTGATTATTATTGTCGGCGATTACCGACCGAGGTTGATGCTTCATCGTCGTCCTCTGTGCATTGCCAATAAATAAAGTCGTCACCGTGACGAAACCACGGCGTTACAGCATCCAGCTTATTTCCGCTTCGGTGACCTGTTCTTCGAAACGGCGCAATTCGGCGGTTTTGCAGGTGTGCCACAGCGCGGTAAACGCCGGGCCGAGCGTTTCGCGCAGCGGCAGGCTTTGCCGGAACAGCGTTAGCGCTTCTTGCTGGTTAAGCGGCAGCGCCGCCGCGTCGTCGTTTTCATACCCGTTGCCGCAGGCCGCCGGGGGCAGCGGCAGTGGGTGTTCCAGCCCGTACAGCATGCCGCTCAGCATCGCCGCCACCGCCAGATAAGGGTTGGCGTCGGCACCGGCCAACCGGTATTCGATCCGCTGGTTGGCGCTGTCGGCGCAGGGCAGACGCAGTGCCACCGTGCGGTTGTTGTGGCCCCAGGAGGCGCGCAGCGGCACGTGCATGCCTGGGCGGAAACGGCGGAACGCATTGATGTTCGGCGCGAATATCGCCATCGAGGCCGGCATCAGCGCCAGCATCCCGGCGATCGCTTGCGTCATGGCGGCGCTCAGCTCACCCGGCGTGCCGGCCAACAGGTTGTGGCCCTGTTCATCCTGCAGGCTGATATGAAAATGCAGACCGCTGCCGGCGGCCTGCGCGCAGGGCTTGGCCATAAAGCAGGCGTGCTGGTGGTGTTTTTCCGCCATCTGGCGCGTCAGCCGTTTCAGGGCCAGCACCTGGTCACAGGCTTCCAGCACCCGCGCACTGTGGTGCAGGTTCAACTCATATTGGCCGGAGGCCGCCTCGGCCACGATCCCCGTCAGCGGCAGCGCCTGCAGCCGGGCCTGCTGCTCAATCTCATTGAGCAACGCATGGTGGCGCTCCGGGGCATCGACAGAAAAACTCTGCGTTGGGCAGGGGGTAGCCCCGGCGGGCTGTTGCTGCGGATCGTGCAGATAAAACTCCAGCTCGGCCGCTACCACCGGGTAATAGCCTTTGGCATGCAAGCGCCCGAGCACCTGTTGCAGCACCACGCGTGGCTCCAGCTCGCAGGCGTCGCCATCGGCATTTTGCATCGTCAGCAGCAGTTGAGCATGGCGTTGCGGATCGCGGGCGCAGGGCCGCAGCGTGCCGGGCACCGGCAGGCACAAGCGATCCGGTTCGCCCGCCTGCTGGCCCAGCCCGCTTTCTTCGATCACCCGCCCGCCGAGATCCATGGCGTAAATCGACAACGGGAAATAGCAGCCCTTATCCAGCGAAAACAGTTCGGCAACCGGCAGCCGCTTGCCGCGAAACTGGCCATTCAGATCGTTGAGATAAATATCGACGTGTTCGGTCTGCGGATAGCGCTGTAAATACTGTTCGACTTCTTTGCGAAACGAGCGCGATCGCGAGGCGGGAATATCCGCCAGCAGAGGGTTGAAACCAATAATATTAGAATACATGGCGGCCCCCGAGCTTAATGAAAAACGCGGGTTCAGTCATAAACAAGGCAGGGTATAAACACATGAGGCATCCGTCTCGTGAGGCCATAGCGGCGATGTAATGATGTTATCCGTGGGCCTGAAAACTGTCTGTAAAAACGCCGTAACTTTACCTCTCGCCGAGATAAAAATGGCGTAAAAATACCGTTTTTCGATGTTTTTAACGTGGAAAATTGTAGCGGGAAGGTCATTCGGTATTTGTGTTTTTTATTCCTTTGCTAATCTATATCTTGCTACTAAATCTAAGGTGTTGAATTGTCTTTCTGTGCAATATTTCATTGGTGGTTTTTTGCTGTTCTGGCGGTGTTTTATAACCTTACACTGACATTTTTTACTTTTCATCGCTAAAAGCTATGTTTGTTGTTATGGCAAGGTGAGTCAGGAGTGCGTAATAATGAGCCCTGTTTGCGAGCAAGAAAATAATAAGCTACATCAAGAAGAAATAAAGTGTGATGAGCTGGCGGTGAAACTGCGTAGAAAAAAAGCCGGAATAAGTGAAGATGCGCCTGTCTGTGCTATTGCACTTTCCGGAGGAGGCATTCGCAGTGCGACTTTCAGCCTCGGTTTGTTGCGAGCGTTGGCAAAAAATAAAATTTTACACCGTTTTGATTATATGTCGACAGTGTCTGGCGGTGGTTATATTGGTGGTGCTTTGGGGCGGCTTTATGACGACCAGCAGGACGCTGAGAAAGTCGAGAAAGGGTTGAAAGACGATCACTCGTTGCTGCTGTGGTGGCTAAGGAATAATGGTCGTTATCTGATACCCGCCGGGCTTCGCGACACGGGGCAGGCTATTGCATATATGCTGCGCGGGTTATTGGCCTCTCATTTTGAAGCGGCGACGCTGATCCTGTTTTTAGCGGCTCTGACGCTTTGGCCGACGTTGTTTGTTCATCTGTTCGAGCCAAATAAATTTTCTGAAACTGGCATCTGGCACGGGTTAGCCCTATTACCTGCATTTTTCGCTGCCTATCAAATATCGGCTTATTGGCTGGTGCGCCCCCAGGGGAAAGAAAAAGGGAAGGATAGGCAGTATATCGACGGCCATATTAACGCTGCTGATGCTTTTTTGGTGGGGCTGGCCACGCTGGCCGGTGTTATTATTGTGTATTATCATTTGTGGGGCTTTTCGGGGGTAATTATTGACCTCTTCCTCATCATCCCCATACTCGCGGCAATACGGCATTTCTTATTTTATCGCCGGCGGCAAGAAATAACGGCTGCAGAGATGCGTTTAAAGTATACGGAGAGGCTCTCGTATGCGCTGGGTGTCATCTGCGTTTTTTTGTTGTTGTACTTTGTTGAAGTCTCTTCCTATTGCTTGAAAACTCATTTCGTCCATTTATCGGGGTGGCTGTTTTCTGCACCTGCGTTGACTGCCCTGATTTTTCGGTTTTCTTTGTTAAAGAAAACCGGCTTCTTAAAGTGGCTAAAAAAGGTAGGCATATTCCCGATGCTCAGCATTGTGGGTTACGCCGTTTTGTTATTGATGCTGATTGGCTGCGCGACCTTATTGCGGGTGCTGCTGTCTGGTATCGCTGGCTCAAGTATCGCTCTGGAACCACATTGGATTATGTTTGCCGCAGATACGTTATTTATCTTGATGATATTTTTGTTTTTCTATTTATCAAAAAAGAATATAGCCGTGCTGAATCTCTCTTCAATGCACAATCTTTACCGCGCCCGGTTGGAGCGAGCCTATGTTTCCGTCGGCAATTACACAGGCAAAGCATTCCAGGGGCCGCGTTTCCCATGTTCTCCACTGATGACATATAACCGACAGTGGGTTGAGGGAACCCGTCGGCTCACCGAGACGCGTTCGGGCGATGATGTGTCCTTGGAGCAATATCAGCCACATCTTTACGGTGGGCCTATTCATTTGATCAATTGTTGTATTAACCAAACTGTGGATGATCGTACCGGCAATTATAATGCCGACCGTAAAGGCGTCTCGCTGACGCTCAGTGCTCTGGGAGTTGAGATCGGAACGTCTGATCCGCAGCTTCATGACCCTCAATATTTTAAAGATGAATGCTTGTCGAAATGGCTGGCTATCTCTGGTGCAGCGGCAGCGACCGGAATGGGATCTCGCACCAAAGGGGGGATTGCAGCGTTGCTGTTTATCTCGGGGTTGCGTTTGGGTTATTGGAATAAAAGCCTGCTCCCCGCGCCAGGGAAAAACGAACAGGGCGAAGAAAAGGGAAGAAAAAGAACAAAATTTGAAGAATGGGCGAGTTGCTTCCCACGGCAATCCGCCATTGTTGGAGAGATGTTTGCGCATTTTCCCGGCTTGAACAGTGAGAATTGGTATATTTCAGATGGCGGCCATTTTGATAACACTGGCGTCTATGCATTGCTGAAACGCAGGGTGTCACTTATCGTCCTGGCGGATTGTGGTGCAGATCCGGCATATGGTTACGAGGATGTGGAAAACTTGGTGCGAAAGGCGAAAATAGATTATGCGACGTTTATCGAGTTTGTGGGTAATACCCGGGTACAGGCGTCGTTTTCACATTTATTTACCACCCCAGAAACGTTGACTACGGAACCAAATCCGGCTCCCTTTTTGCTTGCCAGGGTGGTTTACCCTGACAGGCCACAACCTGGCGTGCTGATCGTGGTTAAACCGCATCTGGTAGGCCAACTGCCGCTGGATGTTGATCAATATGCGAAGAAAAATAGCGTATTCCCGCAGCAAACCACGGGGGACCAGTTTTTTGACGAAGCACAATGGGAGGCTTACCATCAATTGGGGCTTCTGTTGGGGGAACAGTTAACCGAAGAGGTGCTGGCGAAAGCGCATACCTGGATTTAATCAAGCCAGGGTTATCCCTGCGGGGCTTATTATTCATCATTATCGTGCGGGATCATTATGTCAGCGTTCAAGATGCTTATTATTCTCGCTTCCCTTGTTGCCTTCAACGCGGCAGCTTCGTCCGAAGCGGCCTGGGCTAAGGGCGATAAAGCGATGCAGGCCGCCTGCCTGAAGGCCAGCGGATTGAAAGCGGCCAAAGCCGCCGGGGCGATCATTCATTATGATGACGACGTCGGCTACTCGGCGCTGTTGATAAGCGGGCGCTACCCACAGCCGTTTATGAAGAACAAGCCGGGCAAAGAGCTGTGCCTCTACCAGCGGGCGACCCAAAAGGCGGTGGTTCAGGAAGCCGATGGGGTTCTGGGTAAGCCGTAGAGGCGGGGGCGCCGAAGCGCCCCCGGTCTTGATTATTTCAATGCTATGCGAATCACGTCATCCGGCGCCGTGGCTTCTTTTTCGCGGCTGGAAGCCTGTTTGACGCTGACGTACAGCGTCTGGCCATCCGGTGACAGCGCCAGGCTGTTCGGGTGGGTCGGTGTCTTGAGGGTGTTCAGCAGCTTGTAACTTTTGGCGTCAATTACGCTCACTTCGCCCGCCTTGCGGTGGGTCACGTAAACTTCATTGCGCGCCGGGTTGAACAGCACCGCCAGCGATTCCGGCACCTCAATTTTGCTCAGGACAGTGCCGTCGCGGGTATCGACAACCAACACCTGCGCCTGTTTGGAGTCGGTGATAAAGGCGCGGTGGGTGGCCGGATCCAGGCTGAGGTTCAAGAAGAAGTGCTCTTTGGATTCATCCAGCTTTTTGCGGGTGAGCACCTTGTTGGTTTTGGTGTCGATAGTCACCAGCTCGCCGTCGGCGTTGGTCACATACAGGCGGCCGGCTGTGGCGTCCAGCGCCAGGCCGGTGCCGTATTTGCCGGTATCGGTGATGGTGGTGCGCAGGGTGAGATCTTTACCGTCCACCACCCAGACCACGCTGGATTCGCCCAGCCCGGTAATGTACAGCGTGTCGGTCGCGGCGTCGGCCACCAACTCACGCGGCGCCAGCGGTTTTACCGTCTCGGTGCGTTGGCGGGCATCCAGCACCAGGCGGCCTTTCACTTCACCGGTTTTGGCGTCGATAGCGGTCACCGAGTTGTTTACCGTGTTGCCGAAGAACAGCGTATCGGTCTTGCCGTTAATCGCGGCGCCAAAGGGTTTGATGTCGTTGTGAATCACCTGGGTGATATCCAGCGTCTTGGGATCCAGCCGATAAACCACGCCGCCCTTGTCCAGCTTACGGCTTTGCGAGGTCGCCAGATACAGCGCGTTTTCGCCCTGGCTGTACACCATCTCGTAAGCGCCTTTACCTACCGGTTTACGCAGCAGATCAGGTTCGCCCTGGGCCAGCAGCGGGGCGGAAAACAGCATTGACGTGAGCAACAGCAGCGGGAAGGTGGCGCGTGCGCCAAAGCGGCGGCTGGTGGTGGTTGCAGAATTCATAACCTCTCCATGGAGTTAAAAAAGCCTATCGCCACAGGGCGGTTGCCCTGGAGCCAGGAACGCTCAACATTGAATAAAAGGGAAAATCCGGCCGGTCGCGTCGTGGCGCGCCGATCCTTGTATTTGCGAATAATAATCATTATTCATGGCGAAGGGGAGTTATTTCGGCAGGGGTGGGGGGAAAATCACAGTGTGGAGGGGGCGTTGTGCTTTCCTGCGGCTGGGGCGGGATGGCGATAAACAACCGGTGCCAGAAGCGAGGCACCGGTTTGACTGCGATGTTACTTCAAGAACCGTCGGCGCTGTAGGAGACGCGACTGTCGGCTTGCGCATGTCGGCCCCACAGTAATGCCAGCCCCATCAACGCCGAGAACAGCAAAATGGTCGCCGTCATGGCCGTCACCATACCGAGTGGGCCGGCGAGCAGCGAAGCGACGCTGATGGAGATAAACGCGACGGTGGTCACCATAAAACCGATCGAACTGGCGCAAGCGCCGGCTCGGTCGGCGAAACACTTGATTAAAAACGCCGAGCCGGTCGGCACCAAAAAGCCGTTGCCGAAGGTGATCAACGAAAAGGGAACGATGATTTTCCAGGCCGCCGATACGGAGAAAAAGAGTGGCGTGAGGAACAGCAACAACGCGCCGGCCATGCCGAAACAGATGCCGACTTTCATGCTGCCCGCGTCGCCCAATTTGGCATACTGGCGTTTGGCCACCTCGGTCCCGGCAATAAAGGTCAGTGCGATCGGCAGATACATCAGCCCAATGGCGTCCGCGGAATAACCTATGCCCGTCAGGATAAACGGCAGCATGGTCAGGAATACCAGATACAGCGTGATGCCGCAGGCAATGGCGCAGGCATGCCCGATAAAAAATCGGCTGGACAGGAACGAGCCGTAACTCTTCAAAACCCGGGTGGCGGAAAACGCCGTACGGTTGGCGGGCGCCAGCGATTCCCGGTAGCCGAACAGCGTCCAGGCCAGCAGCAGAACGGTCAGCGCCAGCAGCAGGCCAAACACCATCTTCCAGCCGAAGTAGGCCGTCACATAGCCGCCGATCAACGGTGCCAGAGCCGGTGAAAGCCCGCCCAGCGCCATCATCAGGGTGAACAGCTTTTGCACGTCGTTACCGTCGAACAAATCGACGATCATCGGTTGCCACAGGACATAGGCGGCGCAGACGCCAAGGGATTGCAGCAGGCGACAAAACAGGAAGAATTCGATCGAGCGGGCGTAAATGCAGCCCAGGGTGCCCGCTAGAAACAGCAGCAGCCCGATAAACAGCGGCGCCTTGCGGCCAAGCTGATCGGAGATGGCGCCGTAGAACAGCTGGCCGATCGAGAATCCCGCCATGTAGATGCTCAGCGATAAGCCGACGGTGCCTGCATCAGTTTGATAAAACTGCTGAATGTTCGCGAGTGCCGGCAGGTAAAGATCGGAAGCGAACAGCCCGATAGTGGACAGCAACGCGGCGTAAATTAAAAACAAAACTTTCCTGGTACCTTGCATGGTAGCCCCATCATTGAGTTGAATTTTCGGAGAATCGTTGCGCATCAGGCCGGTTGCCAGCTCACCGGCAGCGCTTTCAGGCCATACAGCACCATTTCATCGCGGTAGGTCAGCGTCTCTTGCGGTACGGCTATCGTCAGGCTGGGGATGCGGGTGAAAATGGCGTGGAAGGCAATGGTCAGTTCGGCACGGGCGAAATGCATGCCCAGACATTTGTGAATGCCGTGGCCGAAGCCTAACTGGGTCTTTTCTCTCCGGTGAAGGTTGAAGACGTCGGGTTGCTCGAATATCTCCTCATCGCGATTGGCGGAGCTCAGCATGATCAGCACGCCTTCGCCGGCCTTGATCTGCTGGCCGCCAATTTCGGTATCCTCCAGTGCCGCTCGCGGCAGGCCCGCGTGATTGATGGTCAAATAGCGCACCAGCTCATAGACCAAATCGTTGCCCAGATCGATATCGGCGAGAAACGCCTGCAACTGGGCGGGATTGTTCAGCAAGGTCACCACGCCCAGCCCCATGGCCAACGCCATGGTGTCGTAAGCGCTCAGCAGCAGCAGCGCGGCCAGGCCGACTATCTCTTCATGGCTGGGTTGGTGCTCCTGCTGGGCCTTATGGATCAGCCTGCCGAGCAGATCATCGCCCGGCGCACGCTCTTTTTCGGTCACGATACGATCGAAATACCCCATCAGCTCAATCGCCGCCTGTTCGGCCAATTCGGGAGGGCTGCTGCGATCCAGCACGGTATCGGTCCTGCTTTGCACAAAAGGGTGATCCTCAACCGGCGTGCCCAGCAGTTCGCAAATGATCTTGGCGGAAGCGGGGATGGCAAAGGCTTTGACGAAGTCTACCGGCGGCTGCATGGACAGCAGCTCATCGAGCTGGCGCTGAATGATGGCTGTCATTTGCGGCTTGAGTTTTTCCACATGCGCGTTGAGAAATTCTTCCGTAACGGCTTTGCGCAAACGCGTATGGTCGGGTGCATCAAGTTGCAGGAAAAAACCCGGCGGTGGCGGCACTTCGCCGGAGATATACGTCGGGAAGCCGGCGGAGCGTGGATCAGAACTTAACCGTTTGTCGCTCAAAGCCTTTTTGACATCCTGGTGGCGAGTCACCAGCCAGGCGAAATCCCCGCGCGGGGTTTTCACCCGAACCACCGGGCATTCCTGGCGGATAAACCGGTACTCTTCCGGCGGATTGAACGGGCAGGTGCGCCGGGTGGGCAGGCATTCAAGGTGTGGCGTGGCGTTAGCGTCGCTGGATAACATCATCGTATTCCCCCGGCTCAGGCCGCGTTTTTACTGATTTCGGTTTCAAGGAAAGCGCGTAGCTGCCCGACCGAGGGATTATCCCAAATGGCGGTGGGATCCAGCTCAAGGCCGTAGCGATCTTCGATCTCGCCGATCATGGTCAGCGTGAACACGGAATCCATGCCGTAATCGGAAAAGTTTTTATCTTCTTCAATCTCGGTGGGCGTGAGGCGGCAGTAAGCGGCTACACGCTCAACAAGCCATTGTTCAAGTTCGTTTTGTACTGAGGTCATTTTGTTTTCCTTGCGTGTTTTTTCTGCCGACGTCGGCAATGTCGTTTCAGTGCGATTCAGATAGCGCGAGTTCAATGTTGCGCCACAGGGCTTTCAGACGTGGGCCGATCTCGGGGTGGTCGACCAACCTTTGTTCATCCGCTTCCGGCAAGACATAAGGTGCGGCGAGTGTGGCGCAGGGGCTGCAACTTTCAATCAGGCGGCAGCCCATAATCTGCAGCGTTTCCGCCAGTTGCGCCTGCGCCAGCTCCGCGCGCACCGAAATGTTGGGAAAAGCCAACGGCTTGTCCACCAGCTCGCCGCTGCCGACGATCCAGTCCAAAGCATTCTTCACCACGCCGGTTACGCCATGCGCGTATTCCGGGCTGGCCAACAGCACCAGATCGGCCTGCGCCAGCGCGGATTGCCAATGGGCGACGGCCGGATTGTCCTGATTTTCATGGTCTGCGTTGAATAAGGGGATGGCGTCCAGGCGCGAGTAAATCTCGAATTGCACGCTGGCGGGGCTTACCTGCGCCATGGCGCGTAAAAACAGGCTGTTCAGCGACGCGGCGCGCAGGCTGCCGGAAATGCCCAAAATACGAAATTTGTGTGCCATAAAATTATTCCTCCCAACCCTGTAGCGGGTAGTGCATTAAGTCGAAACTGACGCGCCGACGGTAATCGTCGAACAGGCGCTGACAGACATAGTCGGCTTCCGATTCATCCAGGCCTTCGTCCGGGGCGATTTGCAGATGAACCAGTTGGCGTTTGACCATCAATTGCGTCAATGCCAGCGGCAGTTTCTCTGCCGCCGTCTGATGCCATTGCAGGCAAGCGGCGATGGCGAGCAAACCGGCGTACAACGTGCTTAGCTGATAGTGACCGGCCGGCGCGGTGGCGGAAATGTCTCGCGGATCCAGCGTTTGCAACTTGTCCAGCAGCCGCTCTCTGGCCGCCAATACCTGCGTCGCCAATGCAGTGCCCAGCAGCGGCGCGGTGTGGAGCAGCGAATCCAGCAGCGGATCGCGCCCCGTCGGCGCCACCTGCAGCCGGTTGAAATCTATCGGCTCGTCGATCGGCGCGTCCGAGGCGATCATCGGCGAAAGCCGGGCCGCTTCCGGCGTGGCGGCGTTTTTGCGCGCCAGCATGAACAGCAACGGCAGCAGCGTGAGCTGGCAGGCCGGGCGGCCTACGTGTGCGAATCCGGCAGGTTTGATGTCTCTGAGCAGCTTTTGGAACAGGCCGAATTCGCTTTCCGTGAGGTAAAAACTGGCACCCAGATGGTCGGCCAGGCGGTTCATGGCGCCGATCAGCAGTTTGGGTACCACAATTTTGATCGACGGCGCATACAGGCAGCAAAATTCAGGATGAACATGCAGCGCCCGGGCGCCCAGTCTGCTGAAGGTGTCCGCCAGCAGCAGATCGAGCAACGCGAGGCTCAATACCTGGCGCGCCGAGGGGAAATCGGCCAGGCAGCGGCCATACAGCTGCCGTTGCAGGCTGAAACGCGTGGCCAACCGCAGGCCGGAGTCCAGCACGCCGACAAACATGCCGGGGAGCAGCGTGCGGGTGACCTGAAACGACCGCAGAGTGGTTTCCAGCGCCTTGCCTTCCGCCCCCAGCAGCAATTCGTCGTCGGCCGCGGCGGGCAGGCGGGTACGATCGAAACGTACGCCACCCAGCTGTACGCCGCGCATCCCCACGCTGCTGTGGCGCGGCAGTTCCTGCAAGGCGCCGTCCGGCAGTTGCGACTTCACTATCAATATTTGGGTATGGCTGCGGCTACCGGGCTGTGGCGAGGTGCGGGCGAAGGCCACGAAAACGCTGCTGCGGGCAATGTTGGAAGTGACCTGTTTTTCGCCCTCCAGCACCCAGCGGCCGTCTTGCCTGTCGGCGGAAAATTCCACGGCGGACAGATCGTTACCGTGCTCCGGCTCATAGTAGGAGCAGGCCACTTTTTCATTGCGATGCAGCGCCTGGGCAACGGTGCGCTGCTGCGTGGGCGAACCGACCGCCCAAATGTTGCAGCACGCGATAAAGCTGCTGCCGGCATAACCCAACCCCAGGCACGGATCCTTGCGATAGAGCACCCTGAACAGATCCATCAGCGTGTCCAGCCCGCGCCATTGGCCGCCCATCGCTTGCGGGATCAGGCAGCGATTGAATCCGGCCTCGTCGAGCCGGGCTTCGCCCTCCGCCCACAACGCGCAGGCGGCGTCGGCCGCCAGTACCGCGTTGGCCCAGGCGGCGTAGCCGTCGCAACCGGCTGGCGTCAGCTGTCTTTCAAGCATGTCGACGGTAAGAAGATGTTCAGCGTTCATGGTCAGTTCCCTGCTGCAGAATGGCGTCGGCTGACGTGAAGGGACGATCGGCAAAAGACGCTTTCAGCGCTTGCCAGGCGACGTGCGGCTCCGCGGTTTCCGGCAGCCCCAATTGGCGGGCGACAAGCGTCAGGCACAGCGGCAACCAGTGCCGGCATCGGAGCGTGGATGGCGCCGGGTTGTTCAGCCAAAACAGCAGGCAGCTTGCGGCGATGAATAGGCTTTCATAACGCTGCAGGCCCAGCAGCGTTTGCTGAGGCACCTGCGGGTAAACCACGGGGGCGGACGCCAGGTCATCGATAACCCGATGGCTTGCCTGCAGCAGAGCGTCCAGCAGTCCGGCGAGATCCTGCGCCGCCACCTGCCCGGCATGCTGTTGTTGCGCGCGGGCAATCATGGCCGGTAGGGCCTGAACCAGAGAACAGCCGCTGCGAGAGTAAATCGTCAGGGCGTTCAACGGCAGCTCGGCCGGCGTGGGGGAATGCCGGTTTCCCAGCCTGTCCAGCGTGGCGCTGTCGCTTGCGCCACGGCGGTATTGCCGGATTAGGGTCGGCAACTGCGGCGCCAGGGACGAGCGGCTGACCAAGGTGCTGCCATCGAAAATGGGCACGATTTGATGGTCGCGGATCAACTTTTGAAACGCGCCGTCGGCAAATAAATCGCTGACGAAGCCCCGCGCGCCCATCTGTTCTTCCAGCAGGCTCAACTGGTGCGCGGCCAATGACGGGATGGCGGCTTTGGCCAGCGCGGAGACGACGCTCATTTCCTGCGGCAGATAACTGGCGTGGCGGGCGGCTGTCCACGCGGTGATTTCCAGCATCCAGGAGACAACCTGAGATTCCGCCAACAGCGTCTGTACCGTATCCAGATCCGACAGCCGGCGGCCATATAAGCGGTGGTGTTGAACCAGCCCGGTGGTCAGCCGCAGCCCGGCGTCGAGTGCGCCGACCGATAACCCGCAGCAGGCGGTGCGGGTCAATTGCAGGGCGCGCAGGGTGATCTCCAGCCCCTGGCCCGGCTCACCGACCAGCGCGTCATCGGCCAGTTCGGCATCCTGCCACTGCTGCCCGCTGATATCCGCGCCGCGAATGCCGTAGGTGCTGACCTTGGGCAGATTGCGCCAGCTCGTGGCGGGCAGATGGCGCTTGTCCAGCAGCAAAACGCTCATGCCGCGTGCGCCGGCGAGTTCGTCGGTCCGGGCCAGCAGGGTGATGATATTGCCGCGCGTGGCGTTATTGATCAGCCACTTCTCCCCCTGAAGACGCCACCCTTGCGCATGCTTGACCGCGGTGGTCCGGGTTGCCATTAAATCGGCGCCGCGCCCGCGCTCGGTCAGGCCCCATGCCAGGGCTTCATCGGCCAGCAATGCGCGGCGAATCTGTTCGATTTGCCGTGCGTTACCGGCCAGCCAGACGCTGACCGCGCCCAGGAAGGATTTTCCGTGACCGATGGCGACGGTGAGATCCAGCGCCGCCAAGGCTCGCCACAGCGTGCTGATCTGTTCCAGCCCCGTCAGGCGGCCCCGGTGTTGAGAGGGCAGGTAGAGCAGGGCAGCGCCTTGCTGATTCAACCAGTCCACGGCCTCCTGAGGGAAGGTGGCATCGCGATCGTGTTGCATCAGTCGCGCGCTTTCAAAGGCCCGTTCAGCCTGTTCGCGCCAGTGCGCGTAAGCTTCGGCGGTCAGCGGCGCATCGCGGGTGGCCTGCAGCGTTTGCAGCAGCAAATCCATCATTCGGCCCTCTCGACGCGGCTTTCATCCTGGCCGGCAATGCGTTCGCGGACGGCGGCGGCAAGCCATTGATGGCGGGTGCGCAATGTCTGGCTGAGAAAGCGTTGTTTCATGGCGGTGCGCTGTATTTTGCCGCTGGTGGTGCGGCTGACTTCGCCGGGCGGCACCAGGATCACGCCGGCCAGCGGCGCGCCCCATTCGCGCTGCACCCAGCCCTGAATGTCTGCCGAAAGCTGCTCCAGCTCATGATCTTCAAAGGAACCCGGCAATTCGTGGCACACCACCAATGCCTCTTGCTCAGTATCCAGCGCTACGCCGAACACCGCGCCGTATCGGCCCGCCAGCACGTTGAAATGGCGTCGCAGATCGTGCTCGATGTCCTGTGGATAGAGGTTTTTTCCGTGGGTGATAATCACTTCTTTGATCCGCGCCGTGACGTGGATTTCGCCCCGTTGCAGAAAGCCCACGTCGCCGGTGCGCAGGTAAGGGCCCTGGCCGCAAGCGGTATAGGCGGCGAAGGTGTCGCGGGTTGCCTGCGGGTTGTTCCAATACCCCTTGGCCACGCTGCCGCCTTGCAGCCAGATTTCACCGAGTTCCCCTTCGGCCAGCGGCTGTAGCGTTGTCGGATCGATAATCCGCAGGTCGTAGTGGCGCGCGCAACCGCAACTGACCGACAGTTTCTGCGGGCCCCCGGCCTGTTGGCTATCCGGCAGGCTGATGATCTGCGGCGGACGCGGCGTGCTGCCGGAAATGAACACCGTACATTCCGCCATGCCATAGCAGGGTTGCATGGCGCTGGGGTTGAAACCGGCGGCGGCGAAACAGTCGATAAACGCCTGAATGGTGCTGGCCTGCACCGGCTCGGAACCGTTGATCAGGTAACGCAGCGACGAGAGATTCAGCGTCGGCCGTTGTTCGGCGGCTATGCGTCGGCAACAGAGTTCAAAAGCAAAGTTAGGGGCGCAGGTATGATTGATACTGAAGCGCTCAATCATTTGCAGCCAGTGCAGCGGCCGCTTCAGGAACTGCGTCGGGGTCATCATGTAGCAACTGCTGCCGAGGAACAGCGCGGGCAGCAGTTGCGCCATCAGCCCCATGTCGTGATATTGCGGGATCCAACCGCCGAAACGCGTGTCATCCGCATAGCCCAGCGTTTGCTGGAAACTGTTGACGTTATGCACCAGGTTGGCGTGGGTCAGCATCACCCCTTTGGGGTTGCCGGTGGAGCCGGAAGTATATTGCAACAGCGCCAGATCGTCGGGATTGACCTCAGACGCGTCGGATTCGAATACAGGTGCTTCATTTTGCAGGGCGATCGGCAACTGATCGCAGGCGACGGTCGCCTGTTCCAGCCAGTCGCGGATCGCGCCTTCATCGCCGGGGGCATACAGCAGGGCGACGATTCCGGCGTCATGCATGATATTGGTCAGCCGTTGACGCTGATGCTGATACTGGGTTGGCAGCGGTGCAGGCACGGCGATCATTCGCGCATACATGCAGGCCAGGAAACCGATCGCAAAATATTCGCTGACCGACGACGGCAGTAAAATGCGGCTGTTCGGCGCATAGGTCGCCCGCAGTTCCGCCGCCAGATGCAGAGCCGAATGGCGCAACTGGCTGTAATTGACCTGACGGTTTTTTTCGTCATGGTGCGGGTGATTCACCATCATCAGCGCCAGCGCTTCGGGAGTGACGGCGGCATGGTGATCCACCGCCGCTTGCAGGGTCGGAAAACGAGGGGGATTCAGCATCATGACTGGCATCCTTTGCTGGCGGTGTAAGCCATATCCGGCGTTGGGATAAAGCCGATCGCGATGAAATAGTCGAGATAACGATTCAACAGGCTCTGATCCAACGGCTGGGCGGAAATGCCGCTGCCTTCCAGCGCCTGAAGCAGATTGCGGTAGTCATAGTGCGGCAGGCTGCCTTCGTCGCCGGCGTCTTTCGAGGGCGCTTCTTCACCAAACAGCGAGAAGAATTTGCCGAGGGCGTTTTGCTCGCCGGCTTCAAGCGCGGCGGCCAGGCGCTGATACCACTCGGGGTAGCTCACTGCATCAATCCTGTAGCCCCGTTGGCGCAGCATGCCGATGAGATCGCGCCAATGTAGCGGCGCTGACTGCGTCAGATGGTAAATCCGATGCTCTCCGGCGCCGGAAAGGGCGATATGCGCCACGCTTTGCGCGCAGAAATCCACCGGCGAGATGTCCAGCATCACGTCAAACGGCAGCTCCGTCTGCAGTTGAATGCAGCTTTTGATGGCGGCGTTGAGGTAGGTGTCCGTCGAACAGGCGCCGTTGGTTTGTGCGCCGGTGATCTGGCCGGGGCGATAAATGCGGCAAGGCAGGCCGCGTTCGCCGGCCAGGGTGATCAAGCGTTCGGAAACCCACTTGGTTTGACGGTATCCTCCCGCCAGGCCGTTGGGGTGCAAGAGCGGTTCCTCGCGGAAATGGTGCTCGCCCGGCTGGCCGGGAAATACCGACAGCGAAGAGATGTAATGCAACGGTTTTACCCGCACTTGCCCCGCCAGGCGCAGCACCTCGAGGGTGCCGAGCACGTTGGTGGGTTTTAACTGGCGATAAGGCATGGCGTAGCTGGAGATCGCCGCGTTATGCACGATCATCTCGACGTCCTGGCACAGTTGCCGCCAGGTGGGTTTGTCTACGCCGAGATAAGGTTTGCCCACGTCTCCCGGTACGCCGACGATGCGCGCCCGATCGCCCGGGCGTTGCAGGCCGTACTGTTGCAAGTTGTTCAGGATGCGTTCCACCGCTTGCTGCGGGTTTGCCGAACGCACGACGACCCACAGCATCGCCTGTGAACGATCCAGAAACTCCCTCAACAGGAAGGCGCCGGTATACCCGGTGCCGCCGGTGAGCAGGATATGGCGAAAATCGCTGTCGACGGCGGGCAAGGCCCCTGGCTGGGCGCCAATGTCGGCCGGCAGTTGAGCTTCGGCGCAGAGCTCTTCGTCGCTGAGGTTTTGCAGACCGGCGGAGGCGGTGCGGTGTTTGCCTTTGATATAAGCGGAGAGCGCGGAGATGGTCGGGTTTTTGAACACGTAGCGCAGGCTGACGGCGGTATCCAATTCCCGACGCACCCTGGAGACCATCTGCACCACCGACAGCGAATCGCCGCCGAGTTCAAAAAAACTGTCTTCAATGCCGACCTGCGACACTGACAGCACGTCCTGCCAGATGCGGGCGATTTTCTCCTCGCTCAGGTTGCGGGGGGCGACATACGCCTGCTGACTGCGCTCTTGCTTTAATGGGGCCGGCAGTTGCTTGCGGTCGATTTTCCCATTCGGCAGTTTCGGCAAGACCGGCATCACCACAACGTGGGCCGGTATCATGGCTTCCGGTAACTCTCCGCGTACAAAGTCGCGCAGTTGCCGGGCCAGCTCAGCGTTGCGTTCCTGCGCCAGCGGGTTGTTGGAAAGTGCGGTGGATGAGTTCATTGCGTTATTTTTTTCCATTTTTTGGCCACTCACTTCGAGTCTGCGATAACGCCGGTCTGGCGGCGTTCGGTAAGCGGAGCTTCGTGCAGCGTCAGTTCGAGGTTGAACAGCCGCAGCCCCTCTTCCGGGGTTAGCGTCAATCGAACCTGGTAACCCTGAGCTTCAAAGTGACTGGCGATATCTTCCGGGTGCAGTGGGTTAGGGTCGGTGATTTCCCACAACCGTTTCTCGATATCCCATTTGGTCTGGTCGTCATCGGCCTCGGCCAAGAGCGTCATCAGGTCGCTGTCGCGTTGCAGTCGACAATTCGGCAGATTGCGAATGACGATGTGATGTTTTTCGCGGTTTTCGTCACTAAGCTGCGCGGTCAACGCCGTCAACCCGTGCGAATCGAGGGGTTGCCCTTGCCAGTCCAGATAGCGCGGTGCGGCAGCCGGTTTGCGGCCACTGACAATCACGTCATAACGGAAATCATTCAGTTCGTTGGCGGCTTGCCCGCGCTTGAGCTCCAGTTGCAGCTTGCGCGAGGTTCCGTGGCGCTCGTTGAACGTTTGGAAATAACGCGGGGACAGGCACAGCTCTTTCTCCGCCTCCCTGTCTCTTTTGATCTGTTGGCGGATTTCCGCCACGCGGGCCAGAGGCGCTGCCTTATAAAATTGAACGCCGGTATGGAATGCGCTCAGATCGTCGAGGCTGCGGACATCGCCGAGATAGATAACGCCATCGTCCTGGGTGATGCGCAGCGCTTCGTCCAGCACGCTTTTCAGATAACCGAGGTCCGGGAAGTATTGAATCACCGAGTTCAGGATCACCAGCGTGTCTGGCCGCGCGGCCAGATTTTCGAGCCGCTTCGCGTCGCCCTGCGTCAGGGTGATGTGTGCGGCGGAATGCAGCGCCGGCGGCAGTGACTGGCGAGCGACGTTCAGCGCCTCCTGAGACAGATCCAGCCCATGATAAGAATGGCTGTCCGCCGCCAGATGACGCATGATTTGCCCCATGCCGACGCCCACATCGATCAGATGGCTGCGATCGCAGGCGCGCAGTTTGATCAGGGTATGGTTCAACCATTCGCGCATCTCGCTCGGCGGAATGGGCGCACCGGTATAACTGCTTAACCAGCCGGCGAATTGACGATCCTGCTCATGGTGCACTTCATAACTGGCGCGTTCTTCGTAGGCGTTGTTCCACAGTTGCCCCCAGTGGGCGATCAGGGTGTTCGCCGAGTCGCCGGCCTGTTGCTGGGCTTCATTGATTTCAACGTAAGCCACCAGTTCGTAACGTTCGTTTTCCTGCTTAACGGCGATGACGGCGGCGTTTTGTACCAGCGGATGCCGTGAGATCACGCTTTCGATTTCATCAAGCTCGATGCGATGACCCAGCACTTTGACCTGCCGATCGATACGGCCGACAAATTCAATGTCGCCGGAGGCATTCCATAACGCGCGGTCGCCGGTGCGGTAGAAAACCTGGCCGACAGCCGGTTGCAGCGCGAAACGTTCGGCGGTCAATTCCGGTCGGCCCAGGTACCCCTGGCAGACGCCGTCGCCGCCAATCCACAATTCACCCGCGACGCCGATCGGGCTCGGGTGCCCGTCCGGGCCGAGAATCAACATTTGGGTATTGGCGATAGGCTTGCCGATCGCGATACGGTTGGCGGCCTGCGACCCTTTGCCCGGCAAGCGATGGACGCTTGACCAGATGGTGGTTTCCGTCGGGCCGTACATGTTGTAAACCGCCGCGTCCAGGCGTTGGGACAACTGCTGGGCCAGGCCGGCGGGGAAGGGCTCGCCGCCGATCAAAATGGCGCGCAGATGCTCCATCGCGCTTACCGCCGCGGGCTCCGCCATTACCGCAGCCATAAAGGACGGCGTACTTTGCACCAGGCTGATGCGATGGCGTTGCAGCAGTGCGGCAAAGCTGTAGGGCGCATCGCGCAGTTCGTTCCGATGCAAGGTTTGCAGCTGTTTCAGCGCCTGCAATCCTTCCAGCACCTGTTCGTTGGCGATGCCGAAGTCAATCAGCCCGGCGATCTCATCGACCCCCGCCTGCTGCAACTGCGCCAACAGCGGCAGCACGCTTTCCGGCGAACCGAACAGACCCGAACGTTCAAAGTAACGCTCCACCGCGCTGTCGAGCAGCGACTCCAGATCTTCCTGCGGCAGATCCTGCTGGAATTCCAGCCCCATGCTGGCGGACAGCTCGCGCAACAGCCCGGTGGAGGTGCGCAGGTAGTCGCGGAAGGGGCCTTTAGCCACCGCTTTGGCGCGTTGTTCGTCCGGCAGCAGGAAGGTATGTATCATCAAGGTGACGTGGCCGTTACCCGCATGACCCGCGGCGTGCCAGGCCTGGCGATAGGCGGCGATTTTTTGCTGCAGCTGTTCGAGATCCTGGCCCAGCAGGTGGGTCAGCAGGTTGACGCCGTAGGTCCCCGCCAATTCGAACGTGGCGACGTCGCCGGAGGACGTGAACCAAATCGGCAACTGAGGCTGAACCGGGGAAGGGTAAGCCGTCAGACTGACCTCTTTGCCGTCACCGTTGAGGCGGTGCAGGCATCCGCCCTGCCAAAGCGTGCGCAATTCCTGCAGTTTTTGCAGCATCACGGCTTTTCTGGCCGGGTAGTTGTCCGGCGCCAGAGCAAAGTCATTGGTGTTCCAGCCAGAGGCGAACGCCAGCCCGACGCGGCCGGACGACAGGTTGTCCACCAGGGACCACTCTTCCGCCAGGCGCAGGCTGTCGTGCAGCGGTGCGACCACGCTGCCGCAGCGCAGTTCGACGCGTTTCGTGACGGTCGCCAGCGCGGCGGACATGACGGAAGGATTGGGATACAGGCCGCCGAAGGCATGGAAGTGCCGCTCCGGGGTCCAGACGGCTTTGAATCCGTGGCTATCGGCATAACGCGCGGCGTCCAGCACCAGTTGATAACCCTCGTGACGCCGTTCGTTGTTGGCGGCGGCGCCAAAGAAGAACAGGCTGAACTCCAGGGGGGCGACGCGGCTGTCGCCGTGCCACGCCAGATTGTTGATCTGGTGTTCCGGGGCCAGGACTACGTTGGCGCCGCGGCTCAGCGGCCAGAAAATTTCCAGAATGGAGATGTCAAACGAGATGCTGGTCAACGCCAACAGGCTGTCTTCCTGACGACACCCCACCGCCTCATCCATGCCGACCAGGAAGTTCGTCAGGTTTTTTTGCAGGATCAGGGTGCCCTTGGGTTTGCCCGTCGAGCCGGAGGTGTAAATGATATAGGCGACATCGTTGCCGAACGACGCTTGCGGCGGGTTTTGATGCTCTTCACGCAGCAACTCCCGATATTCCGGCCATTCGATGCGTGTGGCCGCGGCCAGTTCGGGCGCGTCGGCTTGCGTGATCAGGCAGGAAAGCTGCGAGTCTTTGACGATATAGTCCAGTCGCTCCGCCGGGTAGTCGGGATCGAGAGGAACATAAGCCGCCCCGACTTTATGGATCGCCAACAGGCTGGCCACCAGCGTCACGCTGCGTCGCAAGCAAATGCCCACCAGCGAGCCGGGCATTACGCCGGCTTCGCGCAGGCGCGCCGCCATGGCATTGGCCAACTGATTAAGTTCAGCGTAACTGAGGCTGTCGTCGCGGCAGCACAAGGCTTCACGCTGCGGATTCAGCGCCGCCTGGTGCTCGAACTGCCGATAGGCGCAGGCGTCAGCCTCATAGGCCACATCGGTGCGGTTCCATTCTCGAATCAGCGCCTGCTGGCGCCCGGCCTCCAGCGCGGCGGTGAAGACTGGCTGCTGCGGGGCGTCCGCCAGTTGACTCAGTGCCTGCAGGTAATATTCCGGCAGCAGATCGCACAGCGGCTCGCTCAGCTGCGCAAGGTTGCAGTCAAACCACAAAGACAACGACTGGCTGACCGGATCCTTCAGATAATTGACCGCCAGCGCAAAATTGGTGTCTGCAACGCCATAGGCATGCGAAATCGGTGAGTTTTCATCGCCCCAATCGCGATGGAAATCCATGTAGTTGATATAGCTGTCCAACACGATTTCCTGGCCGTAATCGCGTTGCATGGCGGTGAAGGGGTAACGGCCATAAGGATAGGCATCGGCTTCAAACTGCGCGATCCTCTGCGCCAATTCAATAAATGACGCCTGTTCGATAGACAGAGCCAGGGGCAGGGTGTTGAGGAACACGCCGATGGTTTTATCTGCATCCTGCACCCCGAGGCGGCCGTTGAAAACCAGCCCGGTAGCGACACGATCCTGGCCGGTCAAGACGGCCTGCACCTTCAGGTGAGCCGCAACCAGTAACGCTTTGAGCGGCAATGAGTGAGTTTGCACTAATTGCCCGAGCTTGTTGGCCAGCGTGGCGGGCAGCTCGGCGCGCACGGACTTGTGCCGCGTGGGGCCGGTTTTGTCCGGGCGTGGCAAAGGCGCGGGATCCAGCTCGCTCAGTTGCGATTGCCAGAAAGCCGCCGCCTGGCGGTCCGCGGCAATCTGCTGTTCGGCAACGATAAAATCGCGATAGTGGCTTGCGAGCTCGGCGCGCTGCGGTTCGCGGCCGGCAAGCAACTGCCGGTAATTATCCACAATCTCATCCAGCATTAATAAGTCGCTCCAGCCATCGAGCACCACATGGTGCTCGATGACCGAAAGCTGGAAGCGCTGCGGATGCAGAGCGTGGCTGAAAAAGGCCAGGCACGGGGCTTCAGCCAACGCGAAACGGTGATATTTGGCCTGATCCACCCAGCGCGATAGGGCTTGCCGCTGCTGTTCCGGTGCCAGCGAGGTGAGATCCTCCGCCTGTGTCAGCGGGGTTGTGACCCGTTGATGAACCAACTGCAACGGCTGACTGTAATTTGAAAGGTCAAAGCTGCTGCGCAGCAAAGGATGGCGCGCCAATGTGTACTCTATGGCGCGCTGCAACAGTGCAAGCGTCAACGGCAGCTCGACGGTCAATGAGGTGACCACGCGATATACCGAGGACTCGTGTTCAATTTCCGCCTGGTAGGCCATGGATTTTTGCATGGCGGACAGGGGGTAAGCGTCTTCCAACCCCTGCGGCAGACGCTGGCGATCCTGCGGCGCGAGCAGTGAGAAAGGCGCCGGAGAAACGGGCTGCGTCGTTGCTGTGGCCGCCGGTGTCAGCTGCTTTGCGAGTTGGCGCAGCGTCGGGTTGCGAAACAGCGTCGCCAAATCGAGGGCGTAGCCGCGTTTTTCCAGTGCGCTGCGCACGCGAATGGCCAGCATGGAGTCGCCACCCAGGCTGTAGAAGGGCGTATCCGGCGACAGCGTCGGCCGTTGCAGTACGCTTTGCCACACCGTGGCGACCAGGCGTTCCTGGTCGTTCAACTCACCGCCGCCGTTTTCCGGCACCGCTTTGGGGCTCGGCAACGCTTTGCGATTCACTTTGCCATTGCTGAGGTACGGCAGCGCCGACAGGATCACCCATTGCGCGGGGAGCATGTATTCCGGCAGTATCGCCCTGAGCTGCCGTTCGATCTCGGGGAGCGAGTCGCCGGCCGCGTCGCGTTCGGCCAAGACCAGATAACCCACCAGGCGATCCTGACCGAGAGGATCGCGATGGGTTGACACCAGCGCCTGTTCCACCTGCGGCAGCGCCACCAGTTGAGCTTCAATTTCCCCCAGTTCAATGCGCAGCCCGCGGATTTTTACCTGATGATCGAGGCGGCCAAGAAACTCCAGCCCGTGGTGATCGGTCAGCCGCACCAGATCGCCGGTTCGGTACAGACGGCCGCCGCCAGCGGCCAGCGGGATAAGCCCATCGGGTTGCGGAATAAAGCGCTCTGCCGTCAGTTCGGGCTGATTGACGTATCCCTCTGCTACCTGCACGCCACCGATATAGAGTTCTCCCACGGTGCCGGGAGGCAAGGGGCGCAATTGCGCATCGAGCACCCAGAGCTGGGTGTTGGCCACCGGATAGCCGATCGGCACGCTGCCGGCATAGGCCACGCCGGGGAGGCAATCCCAATAGCTGACGTCGATGGCCGCTTCGGTAGGGCCGTACAGGTTATGCAGACGACAGTCGGGCAACGACTGATTGGCGCGCGTCACGCTGGCCAATTTCAAAGCCTCGCCGCTGCAAAACATTCTCGTCAGCGACGGTAACGGCCGGCCGTCCAGCTCGGCTAAAAACAGATCCAGCATCGGAGGAACAAAATGCAGTGTCGTAATCTGCGTCGTGCGAATGATGTCGATCAGTTGGCGGGGATCCTTATGGCTGCCCGGAAGCGCGATCACCAACCGTGCGCCCACCGTCAGCGGCCAGAAAAATTCCCATACCGACACGTCAAAAGTAAACGGCGTTTTCTGCAGGACGCGATCCCCCGCGTCAAGCGGGTAGGCCGCCTGCATCCATAAAATGCGGTTCGTTACGGCGCGATGGCTGACGGCCACCCCTTTAGGCTGCCCGGTCGAACCTGAGGTAAAGATGATATAGGCGATGGCGTCCGGCGAGACCGACGGCAAGGGGAAATGCACTGCATCGTTTAACTCTCTGGTCTGCAATGCAAATACCGCCGTTCCGATATCGGGCGGCGTATCCCAATACAGCAGAGTATGGATGCCGGCCTGGGCAATCTGAGACTGCAAACGCGCCATAGGCAAATCCGGATCCAGCGGCACATAGGCTGCGCCGGCTTTTTGAATGGCGAGCAGGGCGAGGGTCATGTCCAGAGAGCGTTCGCCATAAACGCCCACCGCATCTCCGGGGCGTACACCCTGCGCCACCAGGCCGCAGGCCCAGCGTTCGCTGCGCTGCACCAGTTCGCTATAGGTGATCGTCTCATCGGCGAATTGCAGCGCAATGGCGTCGGGGTTGCATTGCGCCTGGCGGTCAATCCGCGCCGGCAGCGTTTGCTGAAGATCGTAATCTTGCGGGTTGGCATTGAATTGCCGGATAGCCAGACGATCTTCAGGCAGCAGCAGCGTTTCCGCCGGGCAATCAATTCGCTGGTGGGTCAAACACCAGCCGATAAACTGCATCAATCTCTGAGCATGATGATCGAGTAAGGTGGCGGAATAGTTTTCCGGGTTGGCGTCCCACAGCAACTCAATGCGATCGGTACCAATAAACAGCGTCAGAGTCAGATCGGCCACCGGCCCGGTGGTGAATTGGTGGCAGAGGGCTTTTTCATGGCCAAAATAAACATCATGTTCAAATGAAATAATATTTATCAGCGTCTTGGTCAGCTTGTCTTCAGGGGCGCCCAGCCCGATGGCGCGATGAATATCTTCATTGCGGCATTGCTGATGTTTGATCGCCAACGCCAATTCCTGCCGGGTCAGACGCAACAGTTGAGACAGGTCTGAAATCCCCGAGACGGGGAGCGTCAGGGGAATTTCATTGGCCTGCATCGCGGGCTTTTTCAACGCGACAAGCGTGGCGCGGCCAGTCACGGCCAGCCCCAATTGCACGATATCCTGGCCGGTTAAACGGTGGCTGTAAGCGGAAAACAGCGCCAATAACAATTGCGGCAGCGTAAGGCCGTGCTCAGAGGCGAAGGTGTTGATTTGGCGATAAAGGTCTTGCGCAAGAGTACAGCGAGTTTGCAACAGGCCCCGGGCCATGCTGGACCGGTTTTTGCCCAGCGTGGTGGCGCCTTCCGTCGAGGCCAGTTTAGCTGTCCAAAATGCCATGTCGCGCGGGTGCTGCGTGCCGGCGGTGTAATTGTCCAGGCTTTCGAAATAGGCTTCGCGCGTGACCCACTCGCTTGCGGGGCAGGTCGCATGTTGCACGCTGGACGTGTAAATTTGCGCCAGACGTTCGATCAGCATCGATTGGCCAAAACCATCAAGCACCAAATGATGATATTTCCCATACAGCAGCAGATCTCCGGCGGGCAGTGCAATGATATGCCATTGCAGCAAGGGCACGGAGCCGTCCAGGGGGAAAGGGAGTTGGTTTTGCCGTTCCATCCAGGATTGCGCCTGATGTTGATCAGCGAATGAATGGCGGGAAATCAAAGCATCCGCAGGAAAATGCGGGAATTGAACAGGGCCTTCCTCGGTTGCCGAAAGGGAAATTCTTTGCAGCTCGGCTTCTTGGTTGAGTTGCAGCAAAGCGTCATGCAACGCTTCCTGATTGATATTTTTTCCGAGCTTCAGAAAGAAACAGGCATTAAAGCGGAAATTCTCTGGTTCCATTTGGGCTGCGGCCCAAATAGCGCGTTGCGCTGGGGTAAGTTTATTTAATGACATTGTCATTCCAATTGTGTTGTTGGTTTGGATACAGACCATGACATTCTTACCGATTTAGCCCGATATGAATTAAACGCATCTGCTCCGATATAAATAGTAATGAAATATAATTTAAAACTCGCTCAGTACGCCTGGCGCACAGCAGGTAATAAAATGGCGTAGCGGCGCCCGCACCAATAAATATGGCGTTCTTTCCATTAGGCTATTCACACAGCAAAACAGATTCTGTAATAAATCATTGAGTCAGACGCATCGTCAGAGAGCGTCAGGGCAATTAATGCCGATGAAGTCATCAATAAAAGATCATTTTATCAGGGCGATTTACCGGTCATTAAAGGTCAGGGATTGACTATAGACATAAAGAAAATTTACATCAAATCGGTGGGGGATAAAAACATTACAAAATGTTAACATTGCTATTAAACTTAATTTTATTTTTATTGTGACTTTAAATTCTTTAATTTTAAATTATTTTAGATTTTTATGCTGTTTTTGGGCTTTGTTTTTGATTTTTTGTTTTATTGGTAAATCATTTGCCATGCTAATCAATTGAGTGCGGAATAATGCGGCTTGGTAGTAAAGTCTTTTGGAATCATTAGGATGTGCATGTAAATATAAAAAATTGCATTTTCAGAATGCAATTTCTCATCATCAATAATGAGGTTATTCCTAAAAATACGGCGGTATTTATCGGGAAGAATATAAACATCGCCCCTTCACTACTGAACATAAAGCTATTTTTACCGCAGCAATTAGAATTTAGTGCTTAACCGCCGTCCGCTACATGGCGATGCCGCTCCCCGCCATTTGGCCTGCGGCATTCCTTTCCGCCAGAAAGCGCGCCGGCGGTTTGCCTACCGCTTTGCGGAACATGGTGACAAAGCCGCTGGCGCTCTCATAGCCCAGATCCAGCGCTACCTTCTGCACGCTGTCGCCCTTGGTCAGCCGTTGCAGCGCCAGCATCACGTGCAACTGGCGGCGCCAGTGGCCGAAGCTCATGCCCATTTGCTGCTGCAGGGTGCGGTTGAGGGAGCGTTCGCTCATGCCGATGCGCTGCGCCCATTGGCTCAGGGTGGCTTTGTCCGCCGGATTGGCCAGCAGCCGCTCGGTCAGTTGGCGAATGCGTGCGTCCTGAGAGACCGGCAAATGCAGGTTTTCGATCGGCGCATTAACCACCTGATCCAGCAGCACTGCGGTCAGCCGCCCTTCCGGGCCCTGCTCGTCATAGAGCGGATCGAACCTGCTGGCCTGCAACAGCAGCTCGCGCAGCAACGGCGATACCGCCAGCGTGCAGCAATGGGTGGGCAGGCCGGCGATAGCGTCCTGATCGACAAACAGACAATAGCATTCGGTGTCGCCGGCCCCCTGGGCGCTATGCTGCACGTTGCTCGGCATCCAAAGCGCGCATTGCGGCGGCACCAGCCACAGGCCGTTTTCCGCCTCGCAGCGGATCATGCCGCGCACCGTATAAATCAGCTGCGCCTTGCGGTGCCGGTGATGGGCCATCTCCCAATCGCTGCTGATGGTGGAGCCCTGTACGGCAAAAATCGCCCGCGGTACCTGATCGATATCGAAACGCGGTTCGGTGATAACTGGCATGAGAATTATTCTCAGTTTGGCGTAATTGAAAAACATTATGTCCTGATTGTGCAATGTGGTCTAGCGCGTTAGTCGATAAAGTAAGCGCCAGATTTAGCACTCTGAGGGCGCGAAATGTATCAGCAACAGGTAATCACTCAACTGCTGGCCTGGATTGAGCAAAACCTCGACCAGCCGCTGACGCTGGACGATATCGCCGCCAAATCCGGCTATTCCAAATGGCATTTGCAGCGGCTGTTCAAGCAGTTAACCGGCCACGTTCTGGGGACCTACGCCCGGCGCAGAAGGTTGAGCGCCGCCGCGCGCGAGTTGCGGCTCACCCACATCAGCGTGGCCTGCATTGCCGATAAGTACCAGTTTGATTCCCAGCAGACCTTCACCCGCTGCTTCAAGAAGCAGTTCGGTTTGCCGCCGGCCGGTTATCGCCGCAGCCCGGATTGGGCCAGCCACGGCATGCAGCCGCCGCTGCGTTTGAGCGAAGGGCCGTTGCCGCAGGCGGACATCGTTACCCTGCCTGCTATGCAACTGGTGGGGCGCTCCCAGCGGGGCAACTGCACTCTGGGGCAACTGCCGCATTCTAAACACGAGCTGCGTCAACACGCCTGGCGCCAGATGGTGCGCACGCAAGCCGAGCCGCCGGCGGTGGTGTATGGCCTCACCAGCCTGGAGGTGGATAGCCGCCAACGCGGCGGCAAGCGCATTGTCTATACCGTGGCGCTGGCGGATGAACAGGCGGAAGGCGAGAGGGTGCTCATCGAGCAAGGCGACTACGCCAGTTTTGTTTATCAGGGCAGGGTGGAGGAATTACAAAACTTTATCGCCCGCCTGTACGATACCGCGATCCCGATGATGAAAGCGGTGCGGCGGCCGGGGCAGGATATCGAGCGCTTTTACCCGGCGGCGGGCGGCGTTTGCAACGGAGCAAGCACGGCGATCCGTTGTGAATACCTGATCCCCATACGCAGAATGACGCCGCCAGACGTCGCGCTTTAGCGGCGTTTTTCACAGTAAGTCATCTTCATACCGCAGCAGGTTACAAAAAAGTGCGTCATGACACAGGGAATGTTTCGCACTTAGGTCAATGTGCACATATAATGCGCATCCGGTCATTTATGGCCGAAAATAACCTAATCAATAATCTGCCAGTGGCCACGACCAACACGAAGATGAAAATGAACATTCGCGCGTTATTAACCCTGTGTACGGCGCTGGTTGCATTCAGCCAGTCTGCCTTCGCCGTCGTATACCCTTTGCCTGCCAAAGACAGCCGTCTGGTCGGTGAAAACATCCAAATCACCGTACCCGAAGACAGCAAGCTGCCGCTGGAGAGCTTTGCCGCTCAATACCAGATGGGTCTGAGCAATATGCTGGAAGCCAACCCGGGCGTGGATCCGTTCCTGCCGAAAGCGGGCAGCACCCTGACCATCCCACAGCAGTTGATCCTGCCGGACGCACCGCGTGAAGGCATCATCATCAACAGCGCCGAGATGCGTCTGTACTACTACCCGAAAGGCACCAACACCGTGATCGTGCTGCCAATCGGTATCGGCCAGTTGGGTAAAGACACCCCGCTGAACTGGATTACCTCGGTACAGCGCAAAAAAGACGGCCCAACCTGGACGCCAACCGCCAAGATGCGTGAAGAATACGCGGCAGACGGCGAGATCCTGCCGGCGGTATTCCCGGCCGGCCCGGACAACCCGATGGGCCTGTATGCGCTGTACGTTGGCCGCCTGTATGCGATCCACGGCACCAACGCCAACTTCGGTATCGGCCTGCGCGTGAGCCACGGCTGTGTGCGTCTGCGTGCTGACGACATCAAATACCTGTTCGACAACGTGCCGGTCGGCACCCGCGTGCAGTTTATCAACGAGCCGGTGAAAGCCACCGTCGAGCCGGACGGTTCCCGTTACGTGGAAGTGCATAACCCACTTTCCGCTAACGAAGAAGAGCTGAAGTCCAAAGATCCGGTGCCGTTAACCATTTCTGCGCCAGTGGGCAAAGTGGTGATGGATCCTGCCGTTAACCAGAGCGAAGTGGACGCGGCGATCAAAGCCCGTTCCGGTATGCCGGTTAAAGTGAACTGATTGATTCAGTGATGTGAAAAAGACGCCTTAGGGCGTCTTTTTTTTGGCTGTAAATCGCTATTTTGCGTACTGCGCCGCCGTTGTTTTCTTCTCGTCAAAACAGGGCCTGACGGCTTTGCTGTGGCCTGTTAGGTTAATCACATTCCCCCGCCGCTATTTTTCCTACCTTGCAGACGAACTTGCGATCACCAAATAAAAAAATATCAGTTAATTAATTGGTTATATAACCAGTCTGGCCAGTTGCTGCCTGAAACAATCCTCGCAAAATACTCTCTCTGTGATAATAAGATCACAAAAGCGTAACGAAAGGTAAACAAAGGCCTCCTATATTGGCTGCTTTGCTTTTGGGAGGGAGTGCCATGCGTAACTGGAACGAACCGAAAAAGAACAAGGCGCACATCGAGTTGATCCCCATGATCGACGTGATGATGTTTTTGCTGGTGTTTTTTGTGCTGATTAGCCTGAACGTGATCCCGGCGCTGGGGCTGAAAACCCAGTTGCCGTCTGCCGGCAGCGCTCAGCAACTGAAGCCGCAGAAGAAAGCGATCATCACGCTGGGGGCTGAAGAACAATTGCAGCTGGACGGCCAACCGGTGGCGCTTAACGCACTGGTCAGCACGCTCAAACAGCAGCAGCAGGAAAACCAGACCACCACCATTATCGTCAACAGCGACAAGGGCGTTGCGGTGGAGCGACTGGTGGCGGTGATGGATAACCTGCGCCAGGGCGGATTCTATTCCGTCTCCATCGCTACACGGAAGCTGTGACATGTATCTGCTCTATCGTTCACGTCACCTTTTCAGCTGGCTGCCGGCGCTGATCGTGGCGGGCTGTTTGCTGTTCGCCAGCCAGCAGGCTGCGCTGAAAATCCAGCCACGCTATGACGACACTACCATGGAACTGGCGCTGGTCGAGCCGGAGCCTGAACCTCAGCCTCAGCCGGAACCGCCGGTGGAAACCCCACCGCAACCCGAACCCCCGCCACCGGAGCCGCAACCCGTTCCTGAACCCGTGGTGCCGGCCCCGGAGCCGATTATCGAGGCCAAGCCGGTTCCCAAACCGCAGCCCAAACCCAAGCCCAAACCGGTGAAAGAGAAAGCCAAACCGGTAGAAAAGGCCAAACCGGTATCCGCACAGCCTGCGCCGAAAGCGCTGGTCAGCAAGCCTGCGCCAACGCCGGCCGCACCTGCCGCGCCGAAGGTCAACGCCCAGGCGATCGAAAACGGTTATTTGCAGGCACTGCGCCACGAACTGGAACAGCACAAGCGCTACCCGAGCGGACGGCAGGCTTCGCTCGAACGGCCGCAGGGCAACGTCGAGGTTTGGCTGGAGGTCGATCGCAGCGGCCGCGTGCTCTCTTCCGGCATCGCCAACAAGGCTGCCAGCATGCTGCTGAACCGCGCGGCGATGAGCAGTTTACAAAGCATCAGCCAGGTGAAGGCGTTCCCGAGCGACGCTTTTGCCGGGCAAACAACAAAACGATTTTCAGCCACGTTCAATTATCAGGCGCCGTAGCGACCTGGCATAACAGTTTGATTTTTTAGGGGATGGAAACAATGAAGTCTTTCAATCGATCTGGGATTTATCTGGCGGTGATGTCGGCGATGCTGCCGGGCGCGGCGCTGGCGGCGGACACCACCGACGTCGGTACCATCAGCGTGAAGGGGCAGTCGCTGGGCGGCGGCATGATGGTGCAGGACGACAGCGCCAAGGCGCGCTCCACCGTCACCAAAGAGGCTATGGACAAAATGCCCGCGGCGGCCAACGCCATCGACAAGCTGAAATACACGCCAGGCCTGAACGTCAACAGCAACGACGCCAGCGGCCTGAGCGGCGTCGATTACACCATGCGCGGCATGAACTCGGATCAGATCGGCCTGTCGATGGACGGTATCCCGATCAACGACTCCGGCAACTATGCCGTCTATCCGAACCTGCTGGGCGATTCGGAGAACCTGGAGGAAGTGTTCGTCACCCAGGGATCGTCCGAGGCGGACGGCCCGCACATCGGCTCCAGCGGCGGCAATATCGGCATGGTGACGCGCCGCCCGGCAAAAGATTTCGGCGGCTTCGTCAAGCAGACGCTGGGCAGCAACAACCTGAGCAAAACCTTTGCCCGTTTGGAAACCGGCGAGTACAACGGTTTCAGCAACTGGTTATCCTACTCGCACACCGAGGCGAAGAAGTGGCGAGGGGAAGGGCGCGAATATTCCAACAAGTTCGAAATGAACTCGCTGTACGAAGACGGCAACGGCAACAGCAGTAACCTGATCATGAAGTACAACCGCCAGCAGAACGTCAACTACAACACCCTGAGCAAGGCGCAGTTCGAAAACGACGGGCGCGATACCGACTACGCCACCACGCCGGAATACAACAGCAAGGGCCAGTTGAACAAGTACTACAAACTCAACCGCAACCCGTTCGATACCTTCACGCTGTCATTCACCCAGAAGCTGCAACTGCGCGACAATCTGTCGCTGACCCTGCAGCCGTATTACTACTGGGGCAACGGCGGCAGCTTTACCGGCCAGACGGCGTCGGTGCTGTCCAATACGTCGGATAAGGCCGGGCAGTACGATCTGAGCAATCTGAAGTCCAACACCTATTACCGCCCTTCCTGGACCCAGACCTGGCGCCCCGGCATTACCACCAAGCTGAAGTGGGACATCAACGATCAGCACAGCCTGGATATCGGCTACTGGTATGAACGTGCGCGTCAGTTGCAGACCCAGCCGTTTATCGGCATCAAGGATGACGGCAACCCGGCGCAGATTTCGGGCAAACCGGGCGGTTCCGATCAGGTGCAGGATGCCAACGGCAAGACCGTGCAGGGGCGTAACCAATACACCATCACCCCGGCGCAGAAAGTGTGGCTGCAGGACACCTGGTACGCCACGCCGGACTGGACCTTCGTCGGCGGGCTGGCCTATCAGTACGTGGAACGTAAAGGGGACAACCGCGGCAGCCTGTACAACGTGCCGGAGAAGCGCGATGCCACTTACCACGAATTCCTGCCTAACTTCAGCGCCAGCTACAAGCTGAACCAGGAAAATCAGGTGTTCTATAACCTGACGCGCAACATGCGCACCCCACCGAACTACGTGCTGTACAACGTCGGCGACTCGATCAGCACCAAGCCGGAGCTGAGCTGGAACCACGAGCTGGGCTGGCGTTTCCAGCAGGAAGACATGCTGATGAGCGCCACGTTGTTCTATATGCGCTACAGCGATCGTCAAGTCTCCACCACCAACTCGTCCGGCGATTACGAGATGATGAACATCGGCAACGTGGAGAACAAAGGGCTGGAACTGGAGTGGAGCGGCCAACTGCCGCACAACTTTAACTACTACACCTCATACACCTATACCCAGTCGAAGCAGAAGAACGACATCGTCAGCAACGGCGGGCTGCCGCTGCCGACGTCCGGCAAAGAGGTGCCGAACGTGCCGAAAAACCTGCTGAACATGACGCTGGGCTACGACGACGGCCTGTATTACGGCAGCGTCAGCGGCAAATACGTCAGTTCGTTCTACGGCGATCTGACCAACGACGAGAAGATCGGCGGCCGCACGGTGTTCGATCTGGCGGCGGGGGTGCATTTGCCGGTGGACAAGAAAATCATCAAAAGCGCAGCGCTGCGCTTTGGCGTCAGCAACCTGTTTGACAAGGAATACCTGACCTCGGTGCGTACCACCACCTTTAACGCCGCGCCTTATGGCGGCGTGAAAGCCAGTACGCCGTATTACAACGTCGGGGAAGAGCGCACCTTTAGCGTGTCGCTGGAAGCCACCTTTTAACTAATCTGAGGGGTATGTTATGAATGCCAATTTATTGCACGACATTATTTTCTACGTAATGTACGCCGCGCTGGCGATTGCGCTGGTGATCATTATCGAACGCGCGCTGTATTTCGCTTACACCCAGCGCCAGGCCCGTCGGTTGGAGCAGGCGCTGACGCCGGACGTGCATCGCGCCGCCGATCTGCCGGACGAACTGACCCAGCGCAACAGCCTGCCGCTGGCGGTGATCGCGCCGGTACTGGAGCAGAAGCACCGCGCCGGTGACCGCGAAGCGATAGGCGATTTGGTCGACGCGCAGTACCTGTTGAGCAAACCGCTGATGGCGCGTGGCCTGTGGCTGTTGGAAACCATCGTCACCGCCGCCCCGTTGCTGGGGCTGCTGGGCACGGTAATGGGGATTATCGAAACCTTTAAGGCGCTGGCCGCTTCCGGGGTGTCGGAGCCGAGTCTGGTGTCCGCCGGCATGGGCACCGCGCTGTACGCCACCGGGCTGGGGATCGCCATTGCGCTGCTGTGCCTGGTGGGCAACAACTACCTGCAAAGCCGCATGGAGCGCATCAACGAACTGCTGAAGGTGCTGTTGATCCGCGCCGGTGCGCCGGCCAGCCGCCCGGAAAACGGCAGCCGCGAGCAATGGGTTGACAGTGAGGCACCGCGCTATGCCTAATGGCCGTCAACCACGGCGGCCATTAGGCCGCCTTTACACTGCGTTATGGGGTGGCTGTCTGTTGATGTTGAGCCAGAGTGCGGCGGCGCGTTTTGCTATTCCCGGCTACGAGCTGGTGTATACCGCGCCGGTGGAAACCGTGTTGCAGGCGGATGACCTGCGCAACACCGCCGAGGTGTGGCAGCAGATGTTCGATGCGGCGAAAACCCGCATCGATCTGGGTCAGTTCTATGTGGCGAACCAACAGGGTTCGCTGCTGGACGGCGTGCTGCAACACCTGAAAGCGGCGGGCGAGCGCGGGGTGAAAATCCGTTTTCTGATGGAAGAGAAGGGGATTCGTCTCTCCACCCCGGAGACGCTGGAACAGCTGAAGGCGATCCCCAACCTGGAGCTGCGGATTATTCCTTACCAGCGGTTGAGCGGCGGCATTCTGCATGCCAAATACCTGCTGGTGGACGGCGAGCAGGCGTTTGTCGGCAGCCAGAACTTCGACTGGCGGGCGCTGGAACATATTCATGAAACCGGGCTGCGCATCAGCGATGCCGGGGTCGTCGGGCAGATCCAGGCGATCTTCGAGCAGGACTGGCGGGCGCAGGCGTTGCTGACGGCGGATAAACCGGTGCCGCAGTTGGCGTATCAGCCCACGGCGGCAACGCCGCAGGGCAACTATCTGGTCGCCAGCCCGCGCGCCTATAACCCGGCCGGCGTGATTGACTCGCAGGTTGAGTTGCCGCGTCTGCTGGCGAGCGCCAAACAGCGGGTGAGGGTGCAGGTGATGGACTATGCGCCGTTGTCCTACGGCCCTGAACGCAGCCGGCCTTATTACGCGGTCATCGACAATGCCCTGCGCAGCGCCGCCGCGCGTGGCGTGCAGATCGAGCTGATGGTGGCCAACTGGAACACCAAAAAGCCCGATATCGCCTGGCTGAAAAGCCTGGCGTTGGTGCCGAACGTGCAGATAAAGGTGGTGACCATTCCGCCGGCAAGCCAGGGGTTTATCCCGTTCGCGCGGGTGATCCACAGCAAGCTGATGACTATCGACGGCGAAACCGCCTGGGTAGGCACCAGCAACTGGACCGGCGGCTATCTGGACAATTCGCGCAACCTGGAACTGGTGCTGCACAGCCCGGCGATGAGCCAACGGCTGGACACACTTTACAGCCAACTGTGGGACAGCATTTACGCCGAACCGCTGAAACTGGATTACGACTATCCGGCGCCCAAACCGGGCGGCGGATCCTGATTTATCGTGGGCGCGGGCAATTCGCGTCCACGATACCCTTTCACTGCCGCCAGCCGGCCTTCTCCAGTGCGATAAGCAACTGCTCCGCGCTTAGCCCTTCCGCCCGATGGCCATTGCCGGAAACGGTATTCGCCGCCAGCAGGGCATTGATAATCGCCTCTTCCACCGCTTCGGCCGCCGCCGCAAACAGATCGGAAATGTAATCGTTATTCACCATGCGCAACGGGGTAGTGAACGCGCCCTTGTTGGCGTAGTCGGCGGGGGGCAGGCCGTCGTTGCCGGTAGCGAAGGCGAGGAAGATATCGCCGCTCGAGTCCTCGGTGCCGCCGCCGGTACGGGCGATGCCGATACTGGCGCGTTGGGCCAGGCGGGTACACTGATGCGGTAACAACGGCGCGTCGGTAGCCAGCGTGACGACGATCGACCCCATGCCCGGGTGCGGCAGTTGCGGGGTGAACGGCGAGGCAATATGGCCCAGATGGCGGCCTACCGGGTAGCCGCCGACCAGCAGCGACTGGCGTTTACCGTGGTTGGCCTGCACGATGGCGCCAACCGTCCAGCCGCCGCGTTCGGCGGGCAGGCGGCGCGAAGCGGTGCCGATACCGCCTTTGAACTCATGGCAGATCATGCCGCTGCCGCCACCTACCGCTCCTTCCTGCGGCAACCCGTCATGCGCTGCCTGCAAGGCCTGCCGAACGTGATCGGGTTTGACGTGAAAACCGTTGATGTCGTTCAGTAGGCCGTCGAAGGTTTCCATTACCACCGGCATGCTCCAGTACACCGCGTCGTCGCCCGGCGGCAAGGCTTCGCGCTCCAGCGCGATCAGGCTGTCGCGCACGACGCCGACGCTGTGGGTGTTGGTGAAGGCGATCGGGCTGGTGAGCAGGCCGGCTTCGCGGATCCACTCCAGGCCGGTGGCGTCGCCGTTGCCGTTAAGCACGTGAACGCCGGCAAAGCAGGGCGACTGCCGCGCCTGGCCGGGACGGGGTTCTATCACCGTGACGCCGGTACGGACGCTGCGGCCATCGGCCAGATCGGCGTGGATGCCGGCGTGGCCGACGCGCACGCCGGGCACGTCGGTGATGGCGTTCAGCGGACCGGGTGTGCCGTGGCCGATGTTAATACCCAACTCCTGAGCGCGTTGCGACATGGCTATTCTCCTTCAATCGAGGGTTCAACAAGGGGGGCGGCCTGCCGGTTGCGCATGTAGCTCAGCGCCAGACCAAAACAGAGGATGCCGGCAATGATAATAAAGTCTTTCAGGCTGCTGGCGATTAAAATTGTCCACAGTACGTACAGGCAGCCGAGCAGGGCGATCACCACCGGCAACGGCCACAGCGGCATCAGGTACGGGTGGTGGAAGCGCGTCCGGCGGCGGCTGATCAGCGCGGCGACGGCCATAATGATGTAGACCAGCAGCAGCAGGATCACGGTAAAGGAGGTCAGATCGCCAAGGTTGGAGCAAAAGGCCAGCAATGCCGAGGGGATGCCGAACAGCAGGGTGGCGATCCACGGCGTACCGAAGCGAGGATGGATTTTTTTCAGCGCCCGATTCACCTGCGGCAGCCAAAAACCGTCACGCCCGCTGGAGAACATCATGCGGCTGAACTGCGCCACGATGGCGATAATGGCGTTGAACACCGACAGGTAAATGGCGCCGCTGACCACCCGCGCCAGCGTCGGCCCGCCCAGTTGGCTGACCACATAGCCGACCGGATCGGCCTGTTTGGCCATGTCGGCTAACGAGGGTGCGCCGATCAGCAGAGCGGTGAAGGGCAACAGTTCGACCAGCACCACGATCGCCAGCGTCAGCATGATGGCGGTTGCCATAGGTTTGCCCTGTTCACGCATATCCTCCGCCATATACACCGCCGCTCCGTAGCCGTTGTAGGAAAACAGCGCGACGCCGACCATGGCGACGATCAAGGGCATGGAGACCGGCGCCAGCACGCCTTGCGGGTCCAGCATGACCGGCGCGGTGAAGATCTCCGTGCTCTGGTGCGGGTGACTGAACCCCAGCCAGGCGATTAAACCCAGCACCGCGATCTCGACCACCAGGAAGGTGCCGGTCAGCAGGGCGTTGGCTTTGATATTGAAAATAGCGCAGCCGCCGCCGATCAAGATGGTGATCATGCCGGCGGTGGAGGCGTCAAATTGGGTACCCAAGGCGGTGTTCAGATAGGGCACTGCGCCGGTGGCCAGCACTGCCGGCACAAACAGCGCGGCGCTGAGGATAAACAAATAGGTTTGCAGCCCGCACAGGGTGCCGAACAGCCGTTTGATAATACTGTATTCGCCGCCGGCGCTGGGGTGGGCGGCACCCAGCTCGGCATAACACAGGGCGATGGTCGCGGCGATAAAGGCGGCGATCAGGAATGAGATAAAAGCGCCGCTGCCGGCGCTGGCGATCGCCAGGGGGGCAATGACGAAGATTGAGCTGGCCGGCGTGACGCCGGAGGCGGTAATCATCACCACGTCCAGGACGCTGAGATTGCCTTTGAATTTATGTTCTGGTGTGGGCTCTTTCATTCAATACCCCATTAACAACGCGTAAGTGAGTGATGTTGCGGACGGCGATCGTGCGATAGAGCATTGCGATGGCATGTCGTTGTCCGGGCCTGATTAAATGGAGCGCGTGGAAAAAGAGGGCGAATGTCTTCGCCCCTATAACATCATTATTTTTATGATGAAATTACCCCTGCCCGGACGGGAAGCTGAAGGTGGCATGTTGGGCGTCACTGGACGAAGGCCAGCGCTGGGTGATGGTTTTGCGCTTGGTGTAAAACCGGACGGCATCCGGGCCGTAGGCGTGCAGATCGCCAAACAGCGATCGCTTCCAACCCCCAAACGAGTGGTAGGCCACCGGCACCGGCAGCGCGACGTTGATTCCTACCATGCCGACCTGAATATGGCTGGAAAAATAACGCGCCGCCTCGCCGTCGCGGGTGAACAGGCAGGTGCCGTTGCCGTATTCGTGGGCGTCAATCATCGCCATCGCCTCCTGCAGCGTGCCGACGCGCACCACGCCCAGCACCGGGCCAAAGATCTCCTCCTGGTAAATCCGCATGCCGGGGCGCACGTTATCGAACAGCGTGGGGCCGAGGAAATAGCCCTGGCTGATTTGTCCGTCGTCATCCCGCACCGCCAACGTGCGGCCATCGACCACCAGGGTTGCACCTTCTTCAACGCCTTGTTCGATATAGCCTTTCACCTTCTGATAATGCTGTTGAGTGACCAATGGCCCCATGTCGTTGCGGTTGTCGCTGCCGATGCCGACACGCATGGCGGACATTGATTGCCGCAGCCCGGCAATCAATGCGTCTGCGGTGTCATCCCCCACGGCGACCACCAGCGGGATGGCCATGCAGCGCTGGCCGCAGGAGCCGAATGCCGCCCCCATCAAGGCGTTGACGCTGCCTGCGATGTCGGCGTCCGGCAGCACCACCGCGTGGTTTTTCGCGCCGCCCAGTGCCTGCACCCGTTTATTTTGGCCGCAACCGGTGTGGTAGATGTGCTCCGCTACCGGTGTCGAACCGACAAAACTCACCGCCTTGACGCGCGCATCGTGCAGCAGGGTGTCTACCGCTTCGCGATCGCCGTTGACGACGTTCAGCACCCCAGGCGGCAGGCCGGCTTCTGAAGCCAGCTGGGCGATATACAGCGTGGAGGAGGGCACGCGTTCGGACGGTTTCAGCACAAAGGTATTGCCGCACACGACCGCCATCGGCCACATCCACAGCGGCACCATTGCCGGGAAGTTGAACGGCGTGATGCCCGCCACCACCCCCAGCGGCTGGAACTCGCTCCAGCTGTCGATACCCGGCCCGGCGTCCTTGCTGTGCTCGCCTTTCAGCAATTCCGGCGCATAGCTGGCGTATTCGATATTCTCGATGCCGCGCTGCAATTCGCCCATGGCATCGCTGAGTACCTTGCCGTGTTCGGCGGTAATCAGCCGGCAGATATGCTCTGCGTGCTGTTCCAGCAGCGCTTTCAGACGAATCATGATCCTGGCGCGTTTCAGCGGCGGGGTGTCTCGCCAGGCTGGGTAGGCCCGTTCTGCGGCGTCGATGGCGCTTTCCACCGTGGCGGAGTCCGCCAGCAGCACCTGCCGGTGCGACAGCCCGGTAGCCGGATCGAACACCGGTTGGCTGCGGGTGCCGCCGGCGGCGGGCTGGCCGTTGATCCAATGTGAAATAGGCATGGCATTCGCTCCTTATTCGGTGGCGTTGAGGGCGTCGCCCAGGGCGTTGATCAGCGAGTCGATCTGCGCTTCGCTGCTGATAAACGGCGGTGCCAGTTGGAGGGTGTCGCCGCCATAGCGGACGTAAAACCCGTTTTCCCAGCAGTGCATCGCCGCTTCATACGGCCTGCGCGCCGCTTCCCCTGGCCGCGCCGCCAGTGTGATGCCTGCCGCCAGGCCAACATTGCGGATATCGGTGACGTGCTTGCAGCCTTGCAAGCCATGTACCGCCTGTTCGAAATAGGGGGCCAATGCCTGTACCCGTTCGATCATCTGTTCGCGCTCAATGATATCCAGCGTCGCCAGCCCCACGGCACAGCTGACCGGGTGGGCGGAATAGGTATAACCGTGCGGGAATTCGAGCAGGTACTCCGGCTCGTCGGTGTGCATGAAGGCATCGTAAATCGCCGGTTGGACCACCACCGCGCCCATCGGCTGCGCGCCGTTGGTCACCTGTTTGGCGATGTTCATGATGTCCGGCGTGACGCCGAACGCCTCGGCGGCGGTCAACGCGCCACAGCGGCCGAAGGCGGTGATCACTTCGTCAAAAATCAGCAGAATGTTGTTTTGGCTGCAAATTTCTCGGATGCGTTGCAGATAGCCGATTGGCGGCACTATCACCCCGGCGGAACCGGAGAAGGGCTCGATAATCACGGCCGCGATGGTCGACGCATCGCGCAGCGCGATAATTCTGTTCAGCTCTTCCGCCAGTTCGGCACCCTGCGCGGGCATGCCGCGCGAAAAGGCGTTACCCGCCAGCAGGGTATGCGGCAGGTGGTCCGCTTCCGCCCCTGCGCCAAAAGCCTTGCGGTTACCGGCGATGCCGCCCACCGAAATACCGCCAAAGTTAACGCCGTGGTAGCCCTTTTCACGGCCGATAAAACAGGTTTTTCCTGCCTGGCCTTTGGCCCGCCAGTAGGCGCGCGCCATTTTTAACGAGGTGTCCGCCGCTTCTGAGCCGGAGCCGGTAAAAAATACATAATCCAGCCCGGCCGGCGTCATGGCCTTAATTTTATTCGCCAGTTCGAAAGACAATGAGTGGCCGAATTGAAACGCCGGGGAATAATCCAACCGAGAAAGTTGACGGTGGGCAGCATCGGCAATTTCCTGGCGGCCGTGACCTAATCCGCAGCACCATAGGCCGGATAAACCGTCAAAAATTTTACGCCCATCCTGGCTGGTATAATAAGCGCCTTCAGCGTGACTTATCATTCGCGGGTTGGCTTTAAAATTACGGTTTCCGGTAAATGGCATCCAATGTGCTTCTAACCATTCATGATCGGGTTTATTTTCGCGGTGATTTAAATCAGCCATTTTTCCCTCCGGGTAGGAGAATAGGGGCGGTTAATTAAATATCCCCGTCATCTTTTAAGTTACAGCGTTGTTATCTGCACGCGCTCACCCCATTACTTACTTGAGTAAGCGCCTGGGGATGAGCGAGCTGGCCGCAACTTAAAAGCTATAGGGTATAAATAAATGTGTTAATGAATTGTTGAGTGAAATTGACTATGTTCCGCTTCTTCACTAATGTGAATAATCATATGTCGAAACTTACTTAAGGTTTTATGCAAGTAAAAAAACGCGCGCTTTTAGGGCAGTTGTCGGATATGGATCTGCGGTTGCTGCGGGTGTTTAAAGCGGTGGTCGATTGCGGAGGAATGAGCGCCGCCGAGCTGGAGCTGAATATCAGCCTGTCGACCATCAGCAAACATATCAAGGATCTGGAGCAAAGGCTGGGGCTGACGCTGTGCCAGCGCGGGCGGGAAGGCTTCGCCGTCACCGACGAAGGGTTGTTGATTTACCAGGAAACCATCAACCTGCTGGCGGCCACCGAGGCTTTTCGCCGTGGGGTGGATGACGTGCATCGACGCATGGGCGGCCAGCTGCACGTGGCAATATTTGATCATACGGTCAGTAATCCGCAGGCGCACATCGGCCGGGCAATTGCGTTATTCAGCGAGCGTGCGCCGGACGTGTCTTTGCAAATGTACGTGGAGCCGATAAATACCATTGAGCGCGGCGTTATTGACGGGCAGTTTCAGGTTGGCGTTATTCCCATGCACCGCAATGCGGAAAGTTTATCTTATAGTTCTTTATTCAATGAGAGAATGTTCTTATATTGCGGTACGCAGCATGAGTTATTTTCCGCTCATCACGACATGCTGAATTGGGATCTGTTGCACAATTATGCCTTTGCAGGATTGGGCTACCATTCGCCGAATATGGCGTTAAGTTTGCAGCAGCATTTGCAGCGCAAGGCGACGGGTTTTGCTCAGGAATCGATAGCGACCTTAATCCTCTCCGGCAAGTATGTCGGCTTTCTTCCCGACCACTATGCGGCGTTTTTCGTCGCGCAGAATATGATGCGGGCGATAAAACCGGAGCTGTTCCGCTACCACTGCGAATATTCCTGCGTGGTACGGCGTTCTCCCAGCCCGCAACGGGTGGTGAAGGTATTCCACGACTGCCTGCTGGCGGCGCATGAGGGGGAATAAACGCTTATTCCTGGCCTTCGGCGCCTTGCCAAAAATCGCCTGTCAATTGCTCAAAACCGCCGTTACCTGCTGCGTAAAGACGGTTTATTCGAACAGGCTTTCGGCGCTGCCGGCCTTTAAAATCCGTTTACTGCTTTTTCTTCTTACCGAAGATCTTTAGCAGCACGCCAACCAGAATGCCAATGGCGATGCCGGTGAAAATCCAGCTGATGATACCCATTTCCGATCTCCCGCTATTGCTTTGATCACATTATATTATCATTCGACGCGGAATGCGCCTTCGATCATCAGTTGCCGTTGCGCGGCGGTATAGTCGAGCAATGAGTTCTTGCTGTTGGATTTTTCCAGCGTCACCGCCAGTTCGTCGCCGGAAATCGGCAGGTCATCCTGCCAGAACGGCGCGATGGCGTTGCGGGTAATAAACTCGATCAGATAGCGTTCCGGGCTGTCTTGCTGTTCGGGGAACAGGCGTGCGGCCAGATCGCTCATCAGCGCGCGCTGTTGCGGCTGCTCGCTTTGCGCCAGCAGTTCGAGGAACGGCAACAGCAGGCGGCCGCAGACCTGGCCGTGGTGGTAATCGTGCAGCGCGCCAATCTCGCCGGCAATGCCGTGGATCACCCCCAGCCCGGCGGCGCTCAGCGTCAGCCCCCCCAGGTACGACGCCTGCATGATGGCTTCACGGGCGCGATCGCTGCGGTTGAGCGCCGGCCAGGCATCCAGGAAATGGCGGATGCCGGTCAGCGACATCTCGCGCGTCATGGCGCTGGCGGTTTTGGACAGATAGGCTTCGAATAGGTGGGTAAACGCGTCGATGGCGCAGTAAGCCAGCACCTTGTCCGGTGCGCCCTGCAGCAGTTGCGGATCCAGGATGGCGGTATGCGGCACGAAGTTGTTATGGCGCAGCGAGGCTTTCACCTTGCTGATCCGGGTATCGGTGATCACCGCGTTTTGGGTCACTTCACTGCCGGTGCCGGCAGTGGTCGGGATGGCGATCAGCGGCAGGGTGGCGCCGCTGATTTTTGTATCACCGATCTTTTCCATATAGCGCAGCGTCGGCAGCGGATGTTCCACTAAAGCGGCAAACGCCTTGGCGGCATCCAGCACGCTGCCGCCGCCAATGGCCACCACACGCAATGCCTTGCCGCGCCAGCGTGCGACCCAGGCGTCGATCTCCTGCGGCGAGGCTTCGTGGCTGACGATCTCGGTGCCGATCAGCAGCGGCGTCAGGGCCTCTGCCAACGAGGAATATACCGCGCCATTGAGGAATGAACGGCAGCTGAACAGCAATGTCGGCTGGGGATCGGCGGCCAGTAATGGGATCAGTTGGCTAATACTGCCGTGGCCGAACCAGGTATGCCGGTTGGCGATCGTCAGGCTGGTGGTCATGTTCTCTCCTTGGCGCGGTAAAACCACAGCATAAGCCAGCCTCGTCGGAGGAACCACTGCTTTTCACTGCCGCAAACCCATTCATTAACATATTAACCAGGCCTGTGGGTAACGGGGTGCCATAATCTGGCGAAGCTGTGATTTGTTTAACATGCAAGCAAGCGAAACCTTGCATTTGGCGCTGTTGAATGCTTTTTATAACAAGCGGGCCATGGCGCTGCCGGTTTTATCCGAAACAAGGTAATTGTTAATTTATTAATGATGGCGAGGGCGGATATGAGTATTCAGGTCGAACGGTTATCGGCGGTGATTGACGCGGTTGCGACACCCAGGTTTTATCCCAGCCTGCTGGCCTGGATGGAAGCTTTCTTCGCCTTCGACAACGCCATTGTTTATGCCTTCGAACGAGGCCGTGCGCCGCGTTGCCTGCTCAAAACCGAGCAAGAAAACAGCGATGCGGTCAACCAAATCTACCAGCGGGGCGCTTACCTGCAGGATCCCTTTTACCAGGTGCTGAACGGCGGCGGCAGCGGCGAGGTGTTTTCGCTGCGTCAGTTGGCGCCATGCGGTTTCTATCACACTGACTATTACCGTAACTTCTACCGTAAAACCGGCTGGCACGACGAGGCCGGCGTGCTGCTGCCACTGACGCCGGAACGCGGATTGGGGGTGTTTTTCGGTTCGGCGCGCCAGACGGTGGGAGTGCGCTATCCGCAACTGGCAGAGTTGAGGGGCGCGTTGACGCTGCTCAAAAGCATCGCGCGCCTGCATGGCGAAGTGGTCGCCGCGCCGGTATCGCCGGATACGGCGGAGGACAAAACCCGACAGGTGCGCTATCTGTTGACCCCGCGCGAACGCGAAATTGTCGATCTGATCCTGAGCGGCTGCGGCTCGCAACAGATTGCCGACCGGCTGTTCATCAGCCTGGGGACGGTGAAAAACCACCGCAAGAACATCTACGGCAAGCTGGATATCGGTTCGCAGGCCGAACTGTTCAACCTGCTGTTGGCCGGGCCGAACCGCCGCAGCGCATAATGTTAATTTTTTGTAGCAAATGTCCCTAAGGGGACATGGCGGCTTGGCCGGCCGCTCCCGATAATCCGCTGTAGGGCATAGGATCTTCGGGAGTGCGGCAGTGAACAATAATATCGAATCGTTAACTTACTACGCGGCAACCAAAAAGTACGATCTGCGCTTCCCGACGCTGGAAGAAGATCTGGACGTTGACGTGGTGATCATCGGCGGCGGCTTCTCCGGCATCAATACCGCGCTGGAGCTGGCGGAGCGGGGCATCACCAACATCGCCATTCTGGAGGGGCGCCATCTGGGTTACGGCGGCACCGGGCGCAACGGCGGGCAGGTGATGGCCGGCATCGGTCACGATCTGGAAAAAATCAAACGTCACGTCGGCCCATCCGGGCTGGAAACCATCTTCAAAATCAGCAACCTCGGCGCCGGCATTATCCGTGAGCGCATCAAGAAATACGCTATCGACGCCGATTTCTGCTTTGGTTACGGCTACCTTGGCAGCAATGCGCGCCAGGAGAAAACCCTGCGCAGCTGGCTGAAAGAGTTCAAGGCGGTATCGCCAAATGAAGAGATCGAACTTTATACCGGCGCGGAAGTGAAGCAGGTGGTGGGATCCGACGCCTACACCTGCGCATTGAAGCACATGGGCGGCGGGCACGTGCATTCGCTCAACCTGCTGTTGGGCGAGGCCAAGGCACTGAGCGGCTACGGCGTGAAAATCTTCGAAAACAGCAGCGTGCTTAACGTCGAGTACGGTTCGCGCATTAAGGTCCGCACCGCCATGGGCTCGGTGCGCGCCAACAAGATGCTGTGGGCGTGCAACGGCTTTCTCAACGGCATGGAGCCGTTTATCCACAGTAAAACCATCAACACCTACGCTTTCCAGTTGGCGACAGAACCGCTGCCCGAGGCGCTGATCCGGCGCATCAGCCCGATCCGCGGCGCTTACAGCGATATTCGCCCGGTGATCGATTACTACCGTGTCACCAATGAAAACCGCCTGCTGTTCGGCAGCGCTACCCGCTTGATCGAATACATCCCGGCGGATCTCAAAGCCTGGAACCGCAACCTGATGCTGAAAGTGTTCCCGTACCTGCATGACGTGAAGATCGATCTGGCCTGGGGCGGGCCGCTGTGCTGCAGCGCCAACCTGTTCCCGCAGATCGGTACCTTGCCGCAGCACGACAACGTGTTCTACGTACAGGGCTATTCCGGCTTTGGCGTAACGCCAAGCCATATCGTCTGCAAGGTGCTGGCGGAGGGCATGAGCGAAGGATCCGATCGTTACGATCTGATGAGTTCGATCCCGCACGTCAACATCTTCGGCAAAGATCGGCTGCGCCGGGTGATGACCACCGCCGGCAAGGCCTGGCACCAGACATCCGGCTACTGGAAAGGCCGCCGTTAATTCTTATCAGAGGAGAAAGACATGAAACCATTACTGCTTAAGCAGCCGCTGCCTGAACTGCTGGAGATTGGCAGCGTCAGCAATCTGGGCGCCAGAGTGATAGCAGGTTCACCCAACGTCGGGGTAGCGACTCTTTTCGGTGAGCCGACCGATAACCTGAACTGCGGCGTTTTCAGCTGTACGCGCGGCACCTTTGTGATGGAGTATCCGTTTGCCGAACACGCCACCGTGTGGGAAGGCACCGCGACGCTGACCGATGAGAACACCGGGAAGTCCGTGCAGTATCAGGCCGGGGATTCGTGGTTTGTCGAGAAGGGCACGCCGGTGCGCTGGGAAATCACCTCCGATCGTTTTGTAAAACACTATCTCGCCATCGTCGAAGGTTGATCTCACCGTTATCCCCTCTCCGCCGGGAGAGGGGAAATCCGCTATCCCAGCACCCGCTCGATAAAGTCGGTGACCCGCTTCAAAATCTGATCTTTGTTGGTTTCGTTAAAACTCTCATGCCGCCCGCCGGGATTGATCACGGCGTCGAAATCGCTGCCCTTCAGCCGATCGATGGCGGTCTGCGATTCGGCCATCAGCACCAGCCGATCGTCATCGCCGTGTATCCACAGCGTAGGCAGCGCGCCGAAACCCGGCCCTGCGTTGATTTTTGCCAGGATCTGCTGCATGGCGCGCAGCGTCGGCCGTTTGAATGGCCCGTGCCACACCAAAGGATCGGCCTGATAGGCTTCGCCAACGGCCGGATCGCGCGACAAAGTGGCGGTATCCAGCGGTTCGTTCGGGATAGCGGGCAGATCAAGCAAGTCGGAGATCAGGGTTCTTTCGCCGATCAGCGGGCCGGATAGCACCAGTGCGCGGATACCTTCACGATAACGTTGGGTATAACGGGTGGCGATCATGCCGCCCATCGAATGGCCGATGACCACCAGCGGCACGCCTGGGTGTAGCTGCTGAAAATGCTCTACTACGCGGTGAACGTCGTCGACTACGGCGTCATAATCCTCAATCAATACGCGCTCGCCCTGCGACAACCCGTGGCCGAGATGGTCGGGGCCAAACACGCGTGCGCCCTGTGCCGCCAGCGTACGCGCCACGTACTGATAACGGCCGAGATGCTCGCCGTAACCGTGTACCAGCAGCGCCAAAAAGCGCGGCCGATCGCGGCTCCAGTCATGCACGGCAATATCGCCATGGCCACCTTTGATAAAGCTAATCTTTTGTTCGGACATGGTATTTTCTCATCGGCAGGATAACGGAAACCCTATTCAGCGTAGCGGCAATGGCGTAGGGGCACAACCTGTGGCGCCCCAGAGGGAAACTACAGCTTGAACTGCTGCGCCAACCGATCGATGGCGTCGCGTTGAAACAGGTTGAAGGCGTCACGCGGTTGCTGTTGCCGGATAAAATCCAGCAGCGGATCCTGCACTTCGGTGCGAATGCCGCTGAGCTGTTCCATCACCGCCAGGCCGCAGAACGGCACGTAGGATTCGGCGTAGCCGCCCTCATGCACCATCACCAGTTTGCCGCCGCACAGGCGATCGGCGGCGTCTTGTACCAGCGCGGTCATGCTGCGAAAACTGTCGCTGTGCAACTGCATGCGCGCCAGCGGGTCGAGGGCATTGGCATCGTAGCCGCAGGCAATAATAATCAGTTCAGGCTGAAACTGTTCCAACGCCGGGAGTACTATCCGTCGCAGAGCGTAGAGGTAACCGTCGTCGCCGGTACCGGCCAGCAGCGGAATGTTGATGTTACAGCCTTCCCCCGCGCCTGCGCCGCGGTCCTGCTCGCCGGAATAGCCGGCCGGGAAGCAGCCGTCCTGATGCAGCGACAGCGTCAGCACATCATCTCGCTGCCAGTAGATATGCTGGGTGCCGTTGCCGTGATGCACGTCCCAGTCGAGCACCGCCACCTTGCCCAGGCCGTATTGGGCCTTGGCGCGCTCGATGGCAATCGGGATATTGGCCAGAAAGCAGAAACCCATCGACTGGTCGGGCAGGCAGTGGTGACCCGGCGGGCGCGACAGCGCATAGGCGTTGTCCAGCTCACCTTGCAGCACCGCCTCGACCGCGGCGCAGGCCAGCCCGGCGGACAGTTTCGCTATTTCATAACTGCCTGGGCCCAGCGGGGCTTCTTCCCCCAGCATGCCGCCGCCGTTGTCGCTTAACTGTTTGAAACGTTGCAAATAGTCGGCCGGGTGAATGCGCAGCAGGTCTTCGTCAGTGGCCAGTTCGGCGCTCAGCAGCCTGAGCCGGCGCGACAGGCCGGAGACGTCCATCAGGTTTTTCATCCGCCGTTTGGTTTCCGGCGATTCCGCATGGCCCGCCCCCGAAGGGGGTTGAACCCAGCCGCCGACCGGCAGCGTAGTGGCATGCAGGCCGGTGCTGTGCCAGAAACAGCGTTCATCAAAGAAGAAACCGGTTTTTCTTTTCACCTTTTTACTCCTGGTCAATGGCGCGGCGTGCGCGGTGAAGCTAACAAAATCAATAACAGCGACAGCAGCGTGCAACCCAGCGCGCCGATCAACAGGGCGTCGAAGCCACCCGAAGATTCAATCAGGTAGCCGGCCAGCGTTGGGCCAATCGCCATGCCGCCGCCAATCACCAAATTGATGTTATTCATCAGCTTGCCGTTATTATCCAGCCCGGCGACGCGGGCCAGAATAAACGGCAGGACAAAGGTCCAGGTAAACTTGAACAGCACCGCCGCCACCGCGAAACGCAGCAGCAAGGGGTCACGGATCAGCAGCGCAATGCCGGCGATCAACAGGCCGTAACCCAGCCAAATCAGTCCGTTGCCACGGCGGCGTGCGCTGATAAACGCGGCACCGCCGGCACCGACGATGCCAAACAGGGTGGCGGCCGCCAGCACCTGGCCGCTGTTGACCGGCGAAAGGCCGGCCGCGGCGGCGATACTGCCGATAAAGGTCCAGACCGCGCTCAGGCTGATATAAAAGCTCAGTACCGCCAGCACGGCGAAAGCTTTGCGGAACAAGGGAGAGGCGGCGGAGCGCAGCGCTGCGTGCGTAGGGTGAAACCCGGCTGGGAAGGCGCGGATCAGTGGCAGGCAACACAGCATGATGGCCGCCAGAATCAGATACACCGCCATCAGGCCGAAATGAGCGAACAGCGGGGGCAGCACCAGTAGCCCGACTGCACCCAGCACCAGTTGGCCCAACACCCAGAAGGCGTAGACCCGGCTGGGGTTGGCGGTGCCGCCCGCGCAGGTGATGCACAGGATCATCAAGGTGCCGCCCGCCATCGAAGCGATAAAACGCAGCCCCAGCAGCAGGGTGAAATCACTGATGAGCGCCGAGGCCAGATTGCCGGCGATAAACACCGCCGCCGCCACCGCAGCGACCCGGCGCCAGTTAACGCGGCTTATCCACCACCAGGCGGGCAAGGTAGCCAGGCTCATGGCACCCAATTCGGTCGAAAACAAGTGGCCGATTTGCGCCGGGGTGAGCTGCCACTGGCCGGCTAACTGTGCCGCTATCGCCGGTGCGGTCATCAGGATGCCCGGCGCAATGGCGGCAAAAATAATAATGGCGGTCAGCAGCCGTGGCGGGCAGGGGATAGCCGCCCCGGTTGAGGGTACAGAAACTGAATCACTGGACATAATAATTATCCCCGCAGGTTAAACCTGAGTCAGATATAGCCGCGATGCCGTATTTTGGGCAGGCGGAAACCGCGCCATGGATGGCGAATAATTAACGAGTTTATTTTTACCTGTTATAAGCCATCGTTATGGCTGTATTCATTAGCCCAGGGCAATAAAGCTGCTGGCCACCAATTCGGTGCGGTTTGCTACCTCGGTTTTGGCAAAGATATTGCGCATATGGGTTTTCACCGTCGAAAGTGAAATGCCCAGCTTCAGGGCTATGCGTTTATTGCTGGCCCCTTCGCGCACCATATTGACGATCTCCTGCTCCTTGGCGGTCAGCAACTGGACCTCGCCGCCGGGCAGCAGATCGCGCGTCGCCAGTTCTATCAGCGGCAGTACCGCCCGCAGACGGCCACGCTCCACCTCGGTAAAGGGCGTATCGCGGATCAAAGACACCCCGGCGATAATGCGTTTACGCTGACGGATAAAAATCTCCGTCATATCGCGCATGTCATTCGGCAGCATAAAGTCATGATAATAATGGCGGTTATTGGCGATAGCCGCCGGGCTCATGCCGACCATGCTGATATCCTGCTGATGGAAATTGGCGGGTTTGAGCGGATCAATCTGCTGAAAATGGGTCAAATACTGCTGATGCGTCTTATCGGAAATGCCGTGCAGAATATAGTGGTCTGGTCGCAGATCTTGATTGACCAGGTAAAACACCCCGGCGGACACCGGGATCAAATGCGCAATGGTGGTCAGACAGCTGTTGATAAAGGCATCGGATGATGTGCTATGCATGATTCATTTCCCTCCTTTACCTACCCTGCGATCTGGAGAATGTGTCGTTCAATATATGAACGATCCCAGCATAGTTGTAGCAATTCGGTAACACAATAAGAACATATTAACAACGTGAGCCTGATTGCAATAAAATACATAAATAACAAGGCAACGACCCCTCGTTGCCTGGGGGGTGGGTGGCCTTGCGTCAATATTTAGTTAATATATTAACGAATGACATGCCTCCTTCCCGCTGAATTTAAAGTGATTTCCCCTGCCAGCGGGGTGGCGCTGTGTGTATCGCCGGGTGGCGACCCCTTTTCGCTCGCTGTCGGCGGCTCGTTCCTAAGAACGATGGACAGACGCGCTGTTCCCCGCATTCTCTCGAAAATCCCCTCCGCGAGAGTCAAACCATAACGGTTGGCCGGGCTAAAAAGATAAGAGGAAAAAGCTATGGTTCGGCCTCGTCCTTAAGGACGATAGCCAGTATTTTCCTTTCCTCTCTATAGTGAGATCACCGCTAACTGCGGCGTAAACCTGCACAAACAACACCAGGGCACAAACGATAAAAGGAACTACCCATGAACCTGTCGTCGCGGCTTCATGCCCACCTTGAACGGGGCAAGGTCGGATTCCCCACTACGCTGGCCAGCTCGGTCGGGGTGATTATGGCCAGTCCGGTGATCCTCACCGTCACCAGCGGTTTCGGTATTGGCGGCGATACCTTCGCGCTGGCGATGCTGATCGCCTTCATCATGATGCAAGCCCAGCTCACCACCTTCTCGGAGGCGGCGGCGATGCTGCCGACCTCCGGCTCGGTGTATGACTATATCGCCTGCGGCATGGGCCGCTTTTTTGCCATTACCGGTGCGCTGTCGGCCTATCTGATCGTGCATATCTTTGCCGGCACCGCCGAAACCATTCTCTCCGGCATCATGGCGCTGGTGAATTTCGAACACCTCAACACCCTGATGGAAACCCACAATACCTCCTGGATGATTGGCGTCGGGTTGGTGATCCTGTTCGGTCTGCTCAATGCGTTTGGCATTGAGGCGTTCGGCAAGGCGGAGATCGTGCTGACTTTCGCCATGTGGAGCACGCTGGTGATCTTCGGGATCGCCGGGCTGCTGTCGCCGCATGCGGTGCCGCTGGAAGGCTGGTTCGGCAGCACGCTGAGCCTGAGCGATCCCTTTGCGGTGTTCAGCCTGATCGGCATGGCGATGTTTATGTTTGTCGGCTGCGAACTGGTGACGCCGATGGCGCCGGAGATCAAAGGCTCCGCCCGCGTGATCCCGCGCGCCATGTCGCTGGGGCTGTGCGGCGTGGCGGTCTGCATGGCGCTTTACGGCGCCGCGCTCAGCCATCAGGTGGAGAACGTGGTGGTGGATGCCGCCAACGGCGTTCACTTGCTGGACACGCCGATGGCGATCCCGGCCTTTGCCGGGCAGGTGATGGGCGAGTTCGGTAAATATTGGCTCGGTATCGGGCTGCTGTTGGCCGGGGCGGCGACCATTAATACGCTGATGGCGGCGGTGCCGCGCATTCTGTACGGCATGGCGCTGGACGGCGCGCTGCCGCGCATTTTCGCTTATCTGCACCCGCGCTTTAAAACCCCGGTGGTGGGCATTCTGGTGGCGGTGCTGATCCCCTGCGTACACGCCTTCGTCATTCAGGGCAATCTCGAGCGCATTCTCCCGCTGGTGCTGGCGGCGGTGTGCGCCTGGGGTGTGGCCTACTTGCTGGTGACCTGCTCGGTGGTGATCCTGCGCATCCGCCGGCCGGATCTGCCGCGTGCCTACAAATCGCCGTGGTTCCCGCTGCCGCAAATCGTCTCCAGCATCGGCATTGTGCTGGCGATTATCTACATCACTCCGCCGGGCATGAACCCGCGTGACGTCTATATCCCCTTCAGCATCATGATCGGCCTGACCGCTGCCTATGCGCTGTTCTGGACGCTGTGCGTGCAGAAGGTCAACCCGTTCAAACCGGTGCCGGTCGAACAGGTGCTGGAAACCGCTTTCGCCAAAACGGAAAACGAGGAGGCGCAGTTTGATCGGCTTACTTCCCTCACTTAATCGCGTGTGGCGGCGGCAGCCGGCGGGTTATCAGCCGGGGGGGACGCTCACTCGGTTGGCGCAAAATCTTCAGCCCTATGCCTGCGAACGCCTGGCGCCGTGCCAACTGCGCTTGACGCTGCCGCAGGGGCCGGTGATTGAGGTCAGCGAACGGGTTAGCGCGCTGTTTATGGCGCATATCGTCAGCCACCGCTTCCACCTGCAGGGGGCAAGCACGTTGGCCGAGCCGCTGACGCTACGCATCACCGCCGGAGGTTGGCTGCGGCGGCGGGGCGTGGTTTATCGCGCCACCCGCGACAATGCCACGGCGCAGCGGGTGATCGGTGCCTTGCAGCGTTATCCGCAGATTGGCCAGACGCTGACGCAGCTCGATTTCCGCAGCATCCAACTGAGGGTGGCCGACGGCCGCTGGTGGCTGGATATCGAACATTTTGCCGCGTCTGAAGTGGTCAGCCGGTTGCCGGCCGGCCGTCGCTACCTGCGGCTGGAGCCGGAACAGCGGCGGTTGTTGCTGAGCAGCCTGCTGATGATCGGCCAACTGATGGAGAAACTGGATGAATAGAGTGGTGGTGATTACCGGCGGCGGCACCGGCGTGGGCGCTGCCTGTGCCCGGCGGCTGGCCGCTCAGGGCGACAGGGTGTTTATCATCGGCCGCCGCCGCGAACCGCTGACGCTGCTGGCAGAGGAAATCGGCGCCGTGGCGCTGGTGGGCGACGCGTCGAGCGGAGAAAGCTGGAACACCACCTTGCTGCCGGCTATTTTGCGGCAGGGCGGGCGCATCGATTGCCTGATCGGCTGCGCCGGCGGCATGGGGGTTGGGCGCATTACCGACACGAGTGACGCGCAGTGGCAAGGCGCGTTGGACAGCAATCTCAACAGCGCTTTCGCCAGTGCGCGCGCCTGCCTGCCGGAACTGGTGAAAACCGGCGGCAACCTGCTGTTTGTCGCCTCTATCGCTTCGCTGGCCGCCGGACCTGAGGTATGCGGCTACGTCACCGCCAAGCACGCGCTGATTGGTCTGATGCGTTCCATCGCCCGCGATTATGGCCCGCTCGGGGTACGCGCCAATGCGGTGTGCCCCGGTTGGGTGACTACGCCGATGGCGGACGAGGAGATGCAGCCGCTGATGGACGCCCATCAGATCTCGCTGGCGCAGGCATACCGGATGGTGTGCCGCGACGTGCCGCTGCGTCGCCCGGCCAGCGCGGAAGAGATCGCCGGCATCTGCCGTTTTCTCTGCTCGGCCGAGGCGTCAATCATTACCGGTGCGGCGCTGGTAGCCGATGGCGGCTCCACCATCGTCGACGTGCCGACGTTGGCTTTTACTTCCCTTTAAGGAGAATCAGATGAGTACAGAGGCGGTATTTATTCAGGTTGGCGCACTGGCGGAAGGCTTTGCGCCGCACAGCAACACGCTGGAACGGCAGCTCGGGCTGAGCGGTAGCACGCTGACATTGCATTTTGCCGAGGGCGAAACGCTGAAGTGCCATTTTACCGATGATCAAACGCTGAACTGGGGTGCGCGCGCGGGTATCGCTTATCGCGCCACCAGCATCCGCTCCGGCATTTTGTTTATCGATTTTCTCGATCCCTCGCAAGACAACGCCAGCATGACGCTGGTGTGCGATCGCAATCAGGGCAATTTCACCCTGGTGTACGGCCAATTGCCGGATGAACGGCAAACCCGGCTGGATGCGTTTAGCCGCGTTGAACAAGGGTTGCCGCTCACGGCGGTCAACGCCGAATTCCGCTTCGGCACGCTGGATAATGCGGCCGCCGCATTGCCGCATTTCACCGACGAATTGATCGGCATGCGCAATATGTACACTTACAGCCCGACCGAACGTTACGAGCACATTTACCTGAACGACAATTTTTACGCCTGGCAGTGTCTGGACGGCGTAGAGAAAGGGCTGGCGGACGTCGATCGTTGCCATTACGTGAAAGTTGCCGAGCAGCTTTACCTGTTCGTGTGGCGCGAGAAGATCGTGCCGACGCTGGGCGTGGTGATGATCGATTTGCAGGCGATGCGGACCGACGGCAAGATCCTCGGCTATCAGGGCAGCGACTTCAGCGCGCTGAGCAATTTTGCGGTGGGCGCTCATGCGCAGGTGTTGAATACCACTCGCCATCCCAGGGGGTAGCCGATGAACGCAACCTATGCGGCCGATGCCTTCAGCGGCCAGGTGGTGTTGGTGACCGGCGGCGCTCAGGGCATCGGGCTGGCGATTGTCGAAGCTTTTGCCCGCCTGGGCGCGACGGTGGTGATGGCCGATCTGCAACTGCGCAAGGCGCAGGACGCGGCGGAAACCTTGCAACGGCAAGGTTGGCGGGTGCAGGCCGTGGCCTGCGATGTGGCCGACGCGGCGCAGATTGCCGAACGGGTCGCGGCAGTGGGGGAGCAGTATCGGCGGCTGGACGTGGTTGTCCACAATGCGGCCTACTTCCCGCTGACGCCGTTTGCCGACATTGACGCCCCGCTGTTGCAACGCACGCTGAGCGTCAATCTGATGGCGCCGTTCTTTCTGGCGCAGGCGGCGCTGCCGTGGATGCGCCGCCAGGGCGGCTGCCTGCTGGTGACCTCGTCGGTGACCGGGCCGCGGGTGGCTTATCCGGGGCTGGCACACTACGCCGCTTCAAAGGCAGGCGTGAACGGGTTTATTCGCGCGGCGGCGCTGGAGTTGGCACCGGTGGGCATTCGGGTTAACGGCGTGGAGCCGGGGATGATCCGCACGCCGGCGATGGCCAATCTGGGCGGCGCGGCAGTCAATCAGGCGATTGCCGCCGCCGTCCCGCTTGGGCGGCTGGGGGAGCCGGAAGACATCGCTGCGGCGATGGTGTTTCTCGCCTCACCGGCGGCGGCCTATATCACCGGCCAGACGCTGGTGGTGGACGGCGGCGCACTGCTGCCGGAAGCGAATTCTCTTCTTACTTGACGCTGCAGCGTGGTTGGCTGCAGGCGTAAATAGCTGCGCCGAATAGTGATACAGGTGGGGGTCATGCAGAACGCCGACGCGCCGTGAACCCGTCCCTGGGGGCTTGTATCGCGCATCCCTGCGCTCAACGGTCGGCTAACCTGTCATGACGCCCACCAACCTCAAGCTTAGGGTGTAGCGGTATTAAACACAGCTATTTAGCTGCAACGCCCGTTCATTTGAGGATGCCGATTCATTGAATCATTTCTTGGTGGGATGGGCCGTCACGTTGGCCGGCAGTTTGTCGCCCAGGGTGATCAGCTCGTCCAGCAACGTCATCAGTTGATCCATCTTCTGCTGCGAAAACGCGGCTTCAATCTCGCGGTAACCCTGTTCCACCTGATGGCGTGCCACGTCGTACAACTCCTGGCCCGGCTGGGTCAGCGAAACGTACAGCTTGCGCTGATCGTTAACCGGCTTCAGGCGGAAAATCAGCTTATCGCGCTCCATGCGCGACAAAATGCCGGTCAGGCTGGGGCGCAGGATGCAGGTCTCCGCCGCCAGTTCGTGGAATTCAATCGAACGACTGTTGGCCAGCACGCGGATGATGCGCCACTGCTGTTCCGTCAGATTGTGGCTTTTCAGGATCGGGCGGAAAAACCCCATGGCGGTTTCACGCGCCTGCAACAGGGCAATGGTTAAGGATTCATGCATAGATTTGGCCTTTAGTGTCAAGGTGTTCGGTATGTCGGCCCTGATTCTGGGGCTTCAGCATGCTGAGCCCACGAGCGCAATAGAGTACGCCCCTGCCAGGCCTGATTTATTAATAACTTAATAATAGCCAGATTTACCCCAACGTATAAAGCGAAAAAGCGGCTGGCGGGTAAAAATACGCCAAAAAATGATTAATGCTTTGAACAATAACGCCAATGCCCCGCAGTTGTGAATATTTTGTTATCAGGATCACAAATCAATCCAACCGCGTTGCGTAAATCGTAAACAGCGTATAAAACTAATCGTTAATATATTAATGAATGCCGGTTCTCATGTTCTGTCACGAGAGGAGTTTGCATGAAAGGCACCGTATTTTCCGTCGCGTTGAACCACCGCAGCCAGATTGACGCCTGGGATCAGGCGTTCCATCAGCCGCCCTATAACACCCCGCCCAAGACCCCGGTGTGGTTTATCAAACCGCGCAATACTCACCTCGCCAACGGCGGGGCGATCCCGTTCCCGGCCGGTGAGAAGGTGCAAAGCGGCGCTACGCTGGCGGTGGTGATCGGCGATACCGCCCGCAAGGTACCGGCCGAGCGGGTGGCGGGCTATCTGGCGGGCTATGCGCTGGCCAACGACGTCAGCCTGCCGGAAAGCAGCTTCTACCGCCCGGCGATCAAGGCCAAGTGTCGCGACGGTTTTTGCCCGCTGGGGGATATCGGCCAGCTGGCGGCGACCGATAGGCTGGAGATCGTCACCGAAATCAACGGCGTGGAGCAGGACCGCTGGTCGACCGCCGATCTGGTGCGCTCGGTGCCGGAACTGATCGCCGCCATCAGCGATTTCATTACCCTGCAACCGGGCGACGCGGTGCTGATTGGCACCCCGCACCAGCGGGTGGAGATCAAACCGGGGGATGAAGTGACGGTGCGCGCCGCCGGTCTGCCCACTCTGACCAACCGTGTGACGCAGGCAGGAGACTTATCATGAGACACGCCCGTATTCGCCATCATGGCCAGATTGTTAACGCCCGCGTGGATGAGCAGCTGCACATTACCCTGCCGGACGGCACTGTGTTGCAGGAGCGGGACGCCGAGTGGCTGCCGCCGGCGCAGGGCACGGTGTTCGCCCTGGGGTTGAACTACGCCGATCACGCCAGCGAGCTGGAATTCAAGGCGCCGGAAGAACCGCTGGTGTTCCTGAAAGCGCCGAACACCCTGACCGGCCACCGCCAGGTGTCGGTACGCCCGGCTGGCGTGGCGTATATGCACTACGAAGCCGAGCTGGTGGTAGTGATCGGTAAAACCGCCCGCAACGTCAGCCGCGAACGGGCAATGGAGTACGTGGCGGGTTACACGCTGTGCAACGACTACGCCATCCGCGACTATCTGGAAAATTACTACCGCCCGAACCTGCGGGTGAAAAGCCGCGACACCCTGACGCCGATCGGGCCGTACATCGTCGATCGCGATGACATTGCCGATCCGCACCGCCTGGCGCTCAGCACCTACGTCAACGGCGAGCTGCGCCAGCGTGGCAGCACCGCCGACATGATTTTCGATATCCCGTTCCTGATCGCCTACCTGAGCGAATTTATGACGCTGCAACCGGGCGACATGATCGCCACCGGCACGCCGAAAGGGCTGGCCGACGTGCAGCCGGGCGACGAGGTGGTGGTGGAAATCGAGGGCATCGGCCGTCTGGTTAACCACATCATCAGTGAAAAAGATTACGAGGAGAGCCTGCGATGAAAACCATCAACCATTGGATCAACGGCAAGAACGTCGCCAGCAAAGAGTATTTCACCACCAGCAACCCGGCCAACGGCGAGGTGCTGGCGGAGGTGGCATCCGGCGGGCAACTGGAGATCGACCAGGCGGTGGCCGCCGCCAAGGCCGCGTTCCCGAAATGGGCCAATACGCCGATGAAAGAGCGTGCGCGTCTGATGCGCCGTCTGGGTGAGCTGATTGACGAGAATGTGCCGCAGATCGCCGAGATGGAAACCGCCGATACCGGCCTGCCGATCCACCAGACCAAAAACGTGCTGATCCCGCGTGCCTCGCACAACTTCGAGTTCTTCGCCGAAATCTGCCAGCAGATGAACGGCCGCACCTACCCGGTGGACGACAAAATGCTCAACTACACGCTGATCCAGCCGGTCGGGGTGTGTGCGCTGGTGTCGCCGTGGAACGTGCCCTTTATGACCGCCACCTGGAAAACCGCGCCTTGTCTGGCGCTGGGCAACACTGCGGTGCTGAAAATGTCCGAGTTGTCGCCGTTGACCGCCGATCGCCTGGGCGAGTTGGCGCTTGAAGCCGGCATCCCGGCCGGGGTGCTCAACGTGGTGCAGGGCTACGGTGCTACCGCCGGCGATGCGCTGGTGCGCCATAAGGACGTGCGAGCCGTGTCGTTCACCGGCGGTACCGCCACCGGTCGCCGTATCATCGAGAGCGCCGGGTTGAAGAAATTTTCCATGGAGCTGGGCGGCAAATCGCCGGTGCTGATTTTTGAGGATGCGGACATCGAACGCGCACTGGACGCCGCGCTGTTCACCATCTTTTCGATCAACGGCGAACGCTGCACCGCCGGTTCGCGCATTTTCATTCAGGAAAGCATTTACCCGGAATTCGTCAAACGTTTCGCCGAACGCGCCAACCGCCTGCGCGTGGGCGATCCGCAGGATCCCAACACCCAGGTGGGGGCGCTGATCAGCCCGCAGCACTGGGAAAAAGTCTCCGGCTATATCCGCCTGGGGGTGGAAGAAGGGGCGACCCTGTTGGCCGGTGGCCCGGAAAAACCGGCCGGGCTGAGCCACGGCAACTTCCTGCGCCCGACGGTGCTGGCGGATGTCGACAACCGGATGCGCGTCGCGCAGGAGGAGATCTTCGGGCCGGTGGCCTGCCTGCTGCCGTTCAAATCGGAAGAAGACGGCCTGCGCATGGCCAACGACGTGGAGTACGGCCTGGCGTCCTATATCTGGACGCAGGATGTGAGCAAGGTTCTGCGTCTGGCCCGCAATATTGAAGCGGGCATGGTTTTCGTCAACACCCAAAACGTACGCGATCTGCGCCAGCCGTTCGGTGGCGTGAAATCCTCCGGCACCGGCCGCGAGGGCGGCGAATACAGCTTTGAGGTGTTCGCCGAGATGAAGAACGTGTGCATTTCCATGGGGGAGCACCCAATCCCGAAATGGGGCGTCTAAGCCTCAGGCCACAACAAAAACGAAAGAGATGAGAACGATGACGATAAAACTTACCACCCATGCTGTCCCTGCTCCCGACGTTGTGCGCTGTGCCTATATGGAAATTCAGGTAACGAACCTTAAAGCGGCGCGCGAATTCTACGTCGACATTCTTGGCCTGGTGGTCACCGCCGAGGATGAGAAAACCCTGTACCTGCGTTCGATGGAAGAGTTTATTCACCATAACCTGGTGCTGCGCGAAGGCCCGGTGGCCGCCGTTGCGGCCTTTGCTTTCCGCGTGCGCACGCCGGAAGACGTCGACCGCGCCGAAGCCTATTTCAACGCCTTGGGCTGCCGCACCGAGCGCCGGGTGAAGGGCTTCGTCAAAGGCATCGGCGATTCGGTGCGGGTTGAAGATCCGCTCGGTTTTCCGTACGAGTTTTTCTACGACGTGCAGCACGTCGAACGCCTGGCCTGGCGTTACGATCTCTACACGCCGGGCGCGCTGGTGCGCCTCGATCACTTTAACCAAATTACGCCCGACGTCCCGCGAGCCGTGGAATACATCCAGGGGCTGGGCTTTCGCGTGACGGAAGATATCCGCGATGAAAACGGCGTGGTTTACGCCGCCTGGATGCGCCGCAAAGCCACGGTGCATGATACCGCGATGACCGGCGGGGCCGGGCCGCGCATGCACCATATCGCCTTCGCCACCCATGAAAAGCACAACATTCTGGCCATTTGCGACAAGCTCGGCGCGCTGCGTAAATCCGATTTGATCGAACGCGGCCCCGGCCGCCACGGCGTCTCCAACGCCTTCTATCTCTATCTGCGCGATCCCGATGGACACCGGGTGGAGATCTATACCCAGGATTACTACACCGGCGATCCGGATAACCCGACCGTGACCTGGGATGTGCACGACAACCAGCGCCGCGACTGGTGGGGTAACCCGGTGGTGCCGAGCTGGTACACCGAAGGATCGCAAGTGTTGGATCTCGACGGCCGGCCGCAGCCGGTCATCGAACGCAGTGCGCCAAGCGAAATGGCCGTCACCATCGGCGCAGACGGTTTTTCCTACACCCGCGAGGGCGATAAGGAAAAAGGCTTCAAGCTCGGCAACACCCTGTAACCACCGCCGCGCGGGCGGCTTGCCCGCGCAAATTCGCCGTTCGGAGATTGCTATGCCGCATTTTTATGCTGAATGCACCAACAACATCCGCGAAGAGGCCGATCTTCCCGCCTTGTTCGCCAAGGTCAATCAGGCGCTGGCGGACACCGGCATCTTCCCGCTGGCCGGGGTACGCAGCCGCGCCCTCTGGCTGGACACCTGGCAGATGGCCGACGGCAAGCAGGATTACGCCTTCGTGCATATGACGCTGAAGATCGGCCACGGCCGCAGTCTGGAAAGCCGCGAGCAGGTCGGCGAGATGCTGTTCGCGCTGATCAAGGAACACTTTGCCGCGTTGATGGCCAGCCGTTATCTGGCGCTGTCCTTCACCCTTGAAGAGCTGGATCCGGTGCTGAATTACAAGCAGAACAATGTCCATGCGCTATTTCGCAAAGAGTAAGGGGCCGTAAATGTTGGATAAAGAGCTGATTAGCCGCGCCGTGCAGCGCTTGCACCAGGCGGAGCAGAGCCGCGAACAGATCCGCGCGCTGTCGCTGGATCATCCCGAGATCACCCTTGAAGACGCTTATGCCATTCAGCGACAGTGGGTGGCGCTGAAGATCGCCGAAGGCCGTACGCTGAAGGGCCATAAGATCGGCCTGACCTCGCGCGCCATGCAGGTCAGTTCGCAGATCACCGAACCGGATTTCGGCGCGCTGCTGGACGACATGTTCTTCAACGACGGCAGCGACATTCCTGTCGATCGTTTTATCGTGCCGCGCGTCGAGGTGGAGCTGGCGTTCGTGTTGGCCAAACCGCTGCGCGGGCCGAACTGCACGCTGTTCGACGTGTACAACGCCACCGATTACGTCATTCCGGCGCTGGAGATCATCGATGCGCGCAGCCATAACGTCGATCCGCAGACCCAGCGGCCGCGCAAGGTGTTCGACACCATTTCCGATAATGCCGCCAACGCCGGGGTGGTGATGGGCGGCCGGCCGATCAAACCGGACGCGCTGGATCTGCGTTGGATCAGTGCGTTGCTGTACCGCAACGGGGTGATCGAAGAGTCCGGGGTGGCGGCGGCGGTGCTCAATCATCCGGCCAACGGCGTCGCCTGGCTGGCCAACAAGCTGTTCCCGTATGACGTAGAGCTGGAGGCCGGCCAGGTGATCCTCGGCGGTTCCTTTACCCGGCCGGTGCCCGCGCGGCGCGGCGATACCTTCCACGTCGATTACGGCCCGATGGGTTGTATCAGCTGCCGGTTCGTTTAAGGGGGTTCAATGTTAACCAACCATTTCAAACGGGCCTTGCAGGAAAAGCGCCCGCAGATTGGCCTGTGGCTGGGTCTGTGCAGCAGCTACAGCGCGGAACTGTTGGCCGGCGCCGGTTTCGACTGGTTGCTGATCGACGGCGAACACGCGCCCAACAACGTGCAGACGGTGCTGGGCCAGTTGCAGGCGATAGCGCCTTACCCGAGCCACCCGGTGGTGCGCCCGCCGTGGAACGATGCGGTGATCATCAAACAACTGCTGGACGTCGGTGCGCAAACCCTGCTGATCCCGATGATTCAGAATGCCGAACAAGCGCGCGAGGCGGTGCGAGCCACCCGCTATCCGCCGCACGGCGTACGTGGCGTCGGCAGTGCGCTGGCGCGGGCTTCTCGCTGGAATCGGGTACCGGATTACCTGCAGCAGGCCGATGCGCAGATGTGCGTGCTGGTGCAGATCGAGACCCGCGAGGCGGTGAAAAATCTGGACGCCATTCTGCAGGTGGAAGGCGTCGATGGGGTGTTTATCGGCCCGGCGGATCTGAGCGCCGACATGGGGTTTGCCGGCAACCCGCAGCACCCCGAAGTGCAACGCACCATTGACGACGCCATCGCGCGCATCAGCGCGGCCGGCAAAGCGCCGGGCATCCTGATGGCAAATCCGCAGCTGGCGCAGCATTACCTGGCCTCCGGCGCACTGTTTGTCGCCGTTGGGGTGGACACCACCTTGCTGGCGCGTGCGGCGGAATCCCTGGCGAGCCGTTTTAAACAGGATCTGCCGCCGGCGCAACCGCCATCCCCGGGCGTTTATTAGGCCGTATCCCTTAATTGATCGCCAGCGACGCTCACGCAATTCATGGGCGCAGCCTATGTTACCGGACACAACCCTATCGGAGCCACCATGAGCAACGTCGATTCGCTGCCGCCGGCCAACCCGGCGCAGCAACATAAAGCGTTAACCGCCGCCGAGCAATCGGTGATTAAAAAGCTGTTTCGGCGACTGATTATCTTCCTGTTCGTGCTGTTTGTTTTCTCTTTCCTCGACCGCATCAACATCGGTTTCGCCGGGCTGACGATGGGCAAGGATCTTGGCCTCAGTTCGACCATGTTTGGCCTGGCGGCGACGCTGTTTTACGTCACCTATGTGATCTTCGGCATTCCCAGCAATATCATGCTCGGGATCGTCGGCGCGCGGCGCTGGATCGCTACCATCATGGTGCTGTGGGGCATAGCTTCGACCTGCACGTTGTTCGCCACCGGCCCGACCAGCCTGTACGTGCTGCGCATGATCGTCGGCATCACCGAGGCCGGTTTCCTGCCCGGCATTCTGGTGTATCTCACCTACTGGTTCCCGGCGTTTTACCGCGCCCGCGCCAATGCGCTGTTTATGATCGCCATGCCGGTGACCATGGCGATCGGTTCTCTGGTATCGGGCTACATTCTGGCGCTGGACGGGGTGATGAACCTCAAGGGCTGGCAATGGCTGTTCCTGCTGGAAGGCATTCCTTCGGTGTTGCTGGGCGTGGTGGTGTGGTTCTATCTCGACGATACGCCGGCCAAGGCCAAATGGCTGACCGACGAAGAAAAAGCCAGCCTGAAGGCGATGATGGACGCCGACAAGTTGCAACTGGTGCAGCCGAACGGGCCACGCAGCCACCGGGCGATGCAGCAGCGCAGCCTGTGGCGTGAGGTGTTCACCCCGGTCGTACTGATGTACACGCTGGCCTATTTTTGTCTGACCAATACCCTGAGCGCCATCAACATCTGGACGCCGCAGATCCTGCAGAGCTTCAACCAGGGCAGCAGCAATATCGTGATCGGCATTCTGGCGGCGATCCCGCAGATCTGCACCATCGCCGGCATGGTGTGGTGGAGCAAACGATCGGATCGCCTGCAGGAGCGCAAGCGGCATACCGCGCTGCCCTACCTGTTTGCCGCCGCCGGCTGGTTGCTGGCTTCCGCCACCGATCACAGCCTGATTCAACTGCTCGGGATCGTCATGGCTTCGGTGGGGTCTTTCACCGCGATGGCGATCTTCTGGACCACGCCGGATCAATCCATCAGCCTGGAGGCGCGCGCGATAGGGATCGCGGTGATCAACGCCACCGGCAATATAGGATCGGCGGTCAGCCCGCTGTTGATCGGTTGGCTTAAGGATCTGACCGGCAGCTTTAACGCCGGGCTGTATTTCGTGGCGGCGCTGTTGGTCATCGGGGCGTTGATCGTCTGGCGCATTCCGATGCAGGGCTCGCGTCCGCGGGCCACGCCATAAGCCTGATAAGGCTTGAGTTTGATGACAAAGTTGTCTTTGAACCCGAGATACCCGGGCCTGGCGCACCGAGGGGCGCTCTCCCTAATAACGGGCTTTGTCAGCAGTCTGAAGCCTGATAAAAGGCTTATCACTGATCTCATCGCTGAGGGAGGATGCTGTGCAGAAAAGTACCGGCTTTATCGCCAATATCGACATCTGCAAAGAGTACGATGCGCGCTACGCCGCCGATGAGGTGCATTACGAAACCTTCGCCGGGCTGGCGGCGTTTTTTGGCCGCGACATGCAGGTGCACTGGCACGACCGTTTCTTCCAGGTACATTTCCTGGAAACCGGCAAGATTGAGCTGCAACTGGATAGCCAGCACTATTCGGTGCAGGCGCCGCTGTTTATCCTGACGCCGCCCTCGGTACCGCATGCGTTCTTCACCGAGCCGGTCAGTGACGGCCACGTGCTGACGGTGCGCCAGGAGCTGATCTGGCCGCTGCTGGAGCGGCTGTATCCCGGCAGCAATTTGGCGCTCGATATGCCGGGCATCTGTCTGTCGATGGCGGACGCCCCGCAGGAGCTGGCGGCGCTGAGCCATTACTGGGCACTGATCCGCCGTGAATTCGGCCAGCAACTGGCCGGCCGCGAGCAGACGCTGGCGCTGCTGGCGCAGGCGGTGTTTACCCTGCTGCTGCGCAATGCCGCATTGGAAGATACCGCCACCAGCGGGGTGCGCGGCGAGCTGAAATTGTTCCAGCGCTTCAACAAAATGGTGGATGAACGCTTCCGCGATCACCTGCCGGTGCCTGAGTATGCGCGGGTGCTGGGGGTGACCGAATCACGGTTGAACGATCTGTGCCGCCGCTTCGCCAACCAGCCCCCCAAACGGCTGATCTTCGACAGGCTGCTGCGCGAGGCCAAGCGTATGCTGCTGTTCAGCGCCTGTACCGTGCATGAGACCGCCTATAGCCTGGGGTTCAAGGACCCGGCCTATTTCGCCCGTTTTTTCAATCGTCTGGAAGGCTGTTCGCCTTCGACCTACCGCGCCGCACAACATCCCCTTTCGTAACCTGGATCACAATTCGCAGCGATTGCGGCAAATCCGCCTGAAAAGTACCGGCGATTGCCGCAAAAGTCTCTTCTCGAAACCCGTTCCCGGGGCTTCAATTAAGCAACCAAAAAGAAACATTAATTTAACAAAAAAACGAATCCACAGACGAGGATCACCCGATGAAACCAGAAGACTTTCGTGCCGACAGCAAACGCCCGTTCACCGGCGCCGAATACCTGAAAAGCCTGCAGGATGGCCGCGAAATCTATATCTACGGCGAGCGGGTGAAGGACGTCACCACCCACCCGGCGTTCCGCAATGCGGCGGCTTCGGTCGGCCAACTGTACGATGCGCTGCACGATCCGGTCAGCCAGGATCGCCTGTGCTGGAATACCGACACCGGCAACGGCGGCTACACCCACAAGTTCTTCCGCTACGCCCGCAGCCCGGAAGAAATGCGCCAACAGCGTGACGCCATCGCCGACTGGTCGCGCCAGACCTACGGCTGGATGGGGCGCACCCCGGATTACAAGGCGGCCTTCGGCTGCGCTTTGGGGGCTTACCCGGAGTTTTACGGTCAGTTCGCCGATAACGCCCGCCATTGGTACAAACGCATTCAGGAAACCGGTCTGTACTTTAACCACGCCATCGTCAACCCGCCGATTGACCGCCACAAACCGGTCAACGAAGTGAAAGACGTTTACATCCAGGTGGAGAAAGAGACCGACGCCGGCATTATCGTCAGCGGCGCCAAGGTGGTGGCGACCAACTCGGCGCTGACCCACTACAACTTTATCGGCTTCGGCTCCGCCCAGGTGATGGGCGATAACCCGGACTTTGCGCTGATGTTTGTGGCGCCGATGGATGCCGAAGGGGTGAAACTTATCTCCCGCGCCTCCTATGAGCTGGTGGCCGGCGCGACCGGATCGCCGTTCGATTACCCGCTCTCGAGCCGTTTTGACGAGAACGATGCGATCCTGATTATGGATCACGTACTGATCCCCTGGGAAAACGTGCTGATCTACCGCGATTTCGATCGTTGTCGCCGTTGGAGCACCCAGGGCGGCTTCGCCCGGTTGTTCCCGCTGCAGGCCTGCGTGCGCCTAGCGGTGAAGATGGACTTTATCACCGCGCTGCTGCAAAAGAGCCTGTCCTGCACCGGCGTGCTGGAGTTCCGTGGCGTGCAGGCCGATCTCGGCGAAGTGGTGGCCTGGCGCAACCTGTTCTGGTCGCTGAGCGATGCGATGTGCGCGGAGTCCACAAAATGGGAAAACGGCGCCTATCTGCCGGATTCCGCCGCGTTGCAGACCTACCGCGTGATGGCGCCGATGGCCTACACCAAGGTGAAACACATCATCGAAAAGAACGTCACCAGCGGGCTGATTTATCTGCCGTCCAGCGTGCGCGATATGAACAACCCGGAGATCGACAAATACCTGGCTCGCTACGTGCGCGGATCCGATGGGATGGATCACGTTGAGCGCATCAAGATCCTCAAGCTGATGTGGGATGCGATCGGCAGCGAGTTCGGTGGCCGCCATGAGCTGTATGAGATCAACTATGCCGGCAGTCAGGATGAAATCCGCCTGCAGTGTCTGCGCCACGCGCAGGGATCCGGCACCATGGATCAGATGATGCAGATGGTCGACAAGTGCCTGTCCGATTACGATCAGCACGGCTGGAAAGTGCCGCACCTGCATAACAATGGCGATATTAATCAGCTGGATAATCTGCTGAAGTAATTCAGGAGGAGGGTTGTATGTCTCAGGAAAATGAACACCGTCTGCGGTTTCGCGACGCCATGGCCAACCTGTCTGCCGCGGTGAATATTGTGACGACCGACGGCCCGGCGGGGCGCTGCGGCATCACCGCCACGGCGGTCTGCTCGGTGACCGACACGCCGCCGACGCTGCTGGTATGCATTAACCGCAACAGCGCGATGAACCCGGTCTTCCAGGAGAATCAGCGGCTGTGCGTCAACGTGCTGAACCACGAGCAGGAGCTGATGGCACGCCATTTCGCCGGTATGACCGACGTCAGCATGGAGGATCGCTTCCTGCTGGAGGAGTGGCAAAGCGGCCCGTTGGGCCAGCCGATCCTGCGCAATACGCTGGCCAGCCTGGAAGGGGAGATCGCGCAGATCCAGAGCATCGGCACCCATCAGGTGTATCTGGTGCAGATCCGCCAGATCCTGGTGAACGCCGCCGGTAACGGTCTGATCTACTTCAAACGCAACTTCCACCCGGTGATGCACGAAATGACCCTGGCGTGAGTGTTGGCGGGGCGAGCAGGCTCGCCCCGACATTCATTCGGCGGCGCTAGCTTTTGTTGGCCGCCAAATCCCCCACCAGCCGGTTAACCGGATCGCTCATATTGGTGAATTTGGTCAGTTCTGAACGGGTTACCACCACGAAGACGCCGATATTTTTCTGCGGGATCATCGCCATATAGGTAATAAAGCCGCCGCCGCCGCCGGTTTTCTGAATAATGCCCGGCAGGCCGTCCTTCGGCGCCATATACACCCAACCCAATCCCAACGCGCTTGCTTCACCCGGCACGTCCATGCCTTTCAGCGACACCAGATCGTTGCGCTGGAAGTACATGGTTTGTTCGCTGGCGGCCGTCGATTTGCGTGCGCCGGCGGTGTTGGAAGAAAGGAACTGTTGCATCCAGCGCTGCATGTCGCGCGGGGTGGAATAAACCCCGCCGCTGCCGCCGGCTGCGGTGGTATCGCGGCAGGCGCTTGGCCCGGCCGCCGCCACCATCAGGCGCGAGCACTGTTCGGCGCTGGGGGTAAGGGTGGTGTCGACCATGCCCAGCGGCGCGGTGATTTTTTCGCGCAGCAGAGCGCTATAAGGTTTGTTTGCCGCTCGCGACAAAGCGTCTGCCAGCAGATCATAGGCCAGGTTGGAATAGGCGGCGCGCACGCCCGGCGGCACTGTGACGTTGGCGTGTTCGAGCCACTGCCAGCGCTGTGCCTTGGTCGGCCAGGTGAACACCGGCGTTTTCGCCGGTTTTTGGCCCGGTTGTTCGCGCGGCAGCGAGCTGGTGTGAGTCGCCAGGCTCAGCAGGGTGATGGGTTGGCGCGAATTATAGGCCGGTACGGAGGCGCCCGGCGGGGCGTATTTTCGCAGCGGATCGGTCAGCTTGACCCGGCCTTCCGCCGCCATTTTGACCATCACTTCGCTGGTCATCAGCTTGGTGATCGAGGCGATGCGGATCAGCGAATCCGGGCGCGGGCGCAGATCGTTGCCCGGCTTGGTATCGCCAAAGCTGCGGTTAACCACCTGATTGTTATCAATCACCACCAGCGCCATGCCGGTGGCGCCGCTGTTGAAGAAAATGTGTTCGGCATACTGGTCGACGATTTGCGAGGCCAGTTGCGGGTCGGCGGCTTGAGCGGCCAGTGGCGCGGCGCACAGGCTCAGCGCCAGCAATGAAGCGCGGAAAGAGTTCTTCAACGATCGTTATCCATGTTAAAAGGCTGCAGGGAGAGGGCCCGGGCCGTGGCGTAACACGGCCTATACCCGTCGTCTTTCAAGCTGTGGCGTTGTTACCTGCGCTCGCTGCAACTTGAAAGCCATAGGGTGCAATGTGCTGCCAGTGTAATGTGCCTTGGCCCCTGCTGCATGTGGAAAAAAGAGCGGTCCGTCAAAAATTTTTACCCTTGCCCCCACCGTACCGAAACGGCCTATTGCGCGCGGGTAAAGATGGCGATCACTTCATCCAGATGCGCTTTCATGGCCTTGCGTGCGCCGCGCACGTCACGCGCCTCGATCGCCTCCAGGATCGCCCTATGTTCCTGTTCTGAACGGTGCGGCATATCGTCCGGCGTATAGTGACGTTGCAGCACGCGGAACATGCTGCCGTAGCGGTGGCCGAGCAGGTGGCCGATAACGAACGCGTAGGCGGGGTTGCCGCTGGCCTGGGCAATGCGGATATGGAACAGCCGGTCGCCGGGGTGGGTGGCCGATCCGGCTCGGTTATCACGGCAGTTTTGCTCATAGGCAGCCCGAATGCCCGCCAGCTCTTCGTCGGTGGCATGGCGTGCCGCCAGTGCGGCGGTTTCCGGTTCGATCAACAAACGGGTTTGCAGCAGCGAGAACGGCGGCAACTCGGCGTTAAAATCCAGCTCGATATTCAGTTCGTCATCGATTTCCGCCCATTGGTCGCGCCCGGCCTGCGCCATTACCGGTTCCTGCGAGGCCAAAATCGGCGCCTGCGCCCGAACGATCACCCCGTTACCGACTTTCACGTCGACCAGACCAATCACTTCCAGCGCGATCAGCGCCTCGCGTACCGAAGCGCGGCTGACCTGTAACTGCTGGGCCAGATCCCGCTCGGACGGCAGGCGGCTGCCCGGGGGGAATTCGTTGTTTTCGATGAGTCGCTTTAATTGATCGGCTATCTGTCTGTAAATACGAGGATTTTCCAGTCGGGTAATGGGCATGGGTTACCTTGAGCTGTTTAGCGATAAGTGATTCAGCGCACAGTTATTAGTCAACTCGCTTGAGTAATGGTTAATCAAGTGTAAAAAGTTGGTTAATCAAAAATGCTGTTTTAACTGTGTCTCATAACATTCTCACCAAACGATAACGCGTAAAGCGTCTTTTGTCATGTTAAAGGCCTGACCTTTAACCGCCTTTAATGGCCTGACCATTGGACCTTTAGGCCAAGGGAGCAAAAATGAATTTAACCGGGAAACGCGTACTGATCACCGCCGCCGGACAGGGGATCGGTTTCAGCACCGCCAGGCTGTTCGCCGAGGCGGGCGCTGAAGTGATCGCCACCGATATCAACATCGGCCAACTGCAGGGGCTGCCCGGCATTCAGGCGCTGACGCTTGACGTAACCGATCCGGCTGCCATAGCCGCTGCGGCGGAAACCCTCGGGCCCGTCGACGTGTTGTTTAACTGCGCAGGCGTGGTGCACAGCGGATCGATTTTGGAATGCAGCGAAGCGCAGTGGGCGTTCGCCAACGAGCTGAACGTGACGGCGATGTTCCGCATGATCCGTGCCTTCTTGCCCGGCATGCTGGCGCGTAAAAACGGCTCGATTATCAATATGTCTTCGGTCGCCTCAAGCGTGAAAGGGGTGCCGAACCGCTTTGCTTACAGCACCACCAAGGCGGCGGTGATCGGCCTGACGCGTTCGGTGGCGGCGGATTACGTTACCCAGGGCATTCGCTGTAACGCCATCTGCCCCGGTACGGTGGAATCGCCGTCGTTGCGCCAGCGCATTGCCGAGCAGGCGCGTGAACAGGGGCGCAGCGAAGAAGATGTGTATCAGGCGTTTGTCGCCCGCCAGCCGATTGGCCGCATCGGCACTACCGCCGAGATTGCTCAGTTGGCGCTGTATCTGGCCTCGGACGCCAGCTCTTATACCACCGGCACGGTGCAGATTATCGACGGCGGCTGGAGCAACTGATTTTTACGTTTTGTGGCGTCGACGAAGGCGCTTCTACGGAGGATTGAGGAATCTATGAAACTTTTACGCTATGGCGCACCGGGACAAGAGCGGCCGGGGGTATTGGACAATAACGGCCAGATCCGCGACCTTTCGCAGCATATCGCCGATGTCAGCGGTGAAGCACTGCTGCCGGCGTCACTGGAAAAGCTGCGTGCCTTGGATCTCAACCAATTGCCGCTGGTCGAGGGGCAACCGCGCCTGGGGCCGTGCGTCGGCCAGATCGGCAAGTTTATCTGCATTGGCCTCAATTACGCCGATCACGCGGCGGAAACCGGTGCGGCGATCCCCGGCGAACCTGTGGTGTTCAGCAAATGGACCAGCGCGGTGGTGGGGCCAAACGACGACGTGCAAATTCCGCGCGATTCGGTCAAAACCGACTGGGAAGTGGAGCTGGGCGTGATCATCGGCCAGGGCGGGCGTTATATCAGTGAGCAGGATGCCCTGCGCCACGTCGCCGGTTATTGCGTCATTAACGACGTTTCCGAGCGTGAATTCCAGATTGAGCGCGGCGGCACCTGGGACAAGGGCAAAGGCTGCGACACCTTCGGCCCCACCGGCCCCTGGCTGGTCACCGCCGATGAAATTGCCGACCCTCACCGCCTGAACCTGTGGCTGGAGGTGGATGGCAAACGCTATCAGGACGGCAACACCGGCACCATGATCTTCCGCATTCCGCACATTATCAGCTACCTGAGCCGCTTTATGAGCCTGCAACCGGGGGATGTGATCTCCACCGGCACGCCACCGGGCGTGGGCATGGGGCAGAAGCCGCAACCCATCTACCTGAAGGCCGGGCAGACGATGCGTCTGGGCATCGAGGGATTGGGTGAACAGCGTCAAACAACCGTACAGGCCTGATGGGGAGCCGCACCATGACGACGATTACCGCACTGCGGGTTGAAGATATTCGTTTCCCCACTTCGCTGGGGCTGGACGGATCCGACGCGATGAATCCGGATCCGGACTATTCGGCGGCGTACGTGATCCTGGAGACCGACCACGCCGATCTGCGCGGCCACGGGCTGACCTTTACCATCGGCCGCGGCAACGAGATCTGCTGCGCGGCGATCCGCGCGCTGGAGCATCAGATTGTCGGCGTCCGGCTTGAGGAGATCGCCGCCGATATGGGCGCGTTTTGGCGGCGTTTTACCGGCGACAGCCAACTGCGCTGGATTGGGCCGGACAAGGGCGCGATTCACCTGGCGACCGGGGCGGTGGTGAACGCGGTATGGGATCTGTGGGCCAAATCCGTGGGTAAACCGGTGTGGCGGCTGGTGGCGGAGATGTCGCCGGAGGAACTGGTGCGCTGCATCGATTTCCGTTACATCACCGACTGCATTACGCCGCAGGAGGCGCTCAACCTGCTGAAGCAGCGGGCCGAGGGCAAAGAACAGCGTCTGGCGCGGCTGCTGGAGGACGGTTATCCGTGCTACACCACCTCCGCCGGCTGGCTGGGTTACCCGGACGACAAACTGCGTCGGCTGTGTCAGGAAGCGGTCGACGCCGGTTTCTCCTACCTGAAGCTGAAAGTGGGCCGCGACCTGGAAGACGATATTCGCCGCGTGCGTATCGCCCGCGAGGTGATTGGCCCCGATCGTCAACTGATGATCGACGCCAACCAGGTGTGGGAAGTGAACGACGCCATTCCGTGGGTGAAGCACCTGGCGTTCGCCAAACCCTGGTTTATCGAAGAACCGACCAGCCCGGACGACGTTGAGGGGCATCGCCGCATCCGCGAAGGGATCCATCCGGTCAAGGTCGCCACCGGCGAGATGTGCCAGAACCGCATTATGTTCAAGCAGTTCATCATGCGCGGGGCGATTGACGTGGTGCAGATCGACGCCTGCCGCCTTGGCGGGGTCAACGAGGTGTTGGCGGTGATGCTGATGGCGGCGAAATACAACCTGCCGGTGTGCCCGCATGCCGGTGGCGTGGGGTTGTGCGAATACGTGCAGCATCTGTCGATGATCGACTACCTGTGCATCGCCGGCACCCACGACGGGCGAGTGATCGAATACGTTGACCACCTGCATGAGCATTTTATTCATCCTTGCGACATCCGGGGCGCGGCCTACATGCCGCCGCAACACCCTGGGTATTCGATCGAGATGCATCCTGCGTCGATCGAACAGTACCGGTTCCGCGGTTGAGGCGGGAGCACGGCATGCTGCGCATCGACGCTCACCAACACTACTGGCGCTACCGGCCGCAGGGGTATCCGTGGATTAGCGAACAGATGGCGGTGCTGCGCCAGGACTACGGCCCGGCACAGCTCGAACCGCTGCTGGAACGCCACGGTTTCGACGGCGCGCTGGTGGTGCAGGCCCGCCAGTGCGAGCAGGAAACCCGGACGCTGCTGGCGCAGGTGCAGCAAAGCCGTGGCGTATCCGGCGTGGTGGGCTGGCTGGATATTGCTTCGCCACGGTTGCCGCAGCGGCTTGATGAACTGCGCCAACAGCCGCTGCTGCGCGGCCTGCGCCATCTGGTTCAGGATGAGCCGCAACCGGCGGCCTGGCTGGAGCGGCAGGCGGTGCGGTGCGGCATGCAGGCGCTGCAGCGGCACGGTTATGTCTACGACATTCTGGTCACTCACCGGGATCTGGCGGCCGCGGCGCAGTTTGCAGCCCGGCACGACGATTACTGGCTGGTGCTGGATCATCTCGGCAAGCCGGATATCGCCCGTGGCGCGCAGCATTGGGCGCAGCAAATCAAACCGCTGGCGGCGTTGCCCCACGTGGCCTGCAAGCTGTCCGGGTTGATTACCGAAGCGCCAGGCGGCGGTTGGCAGGCGCAGCAGCTGTTGCCGTTTTTTGAGGCGGCGCTGGAGGCATTCGGCCCGCAGCGGCTGATGTTCGGCTCCGATTGGCCGGTGTGTTTGCTGGCCGGCGATTACGGCCAGGTTTATCGCCTGTGCGAACAGGCCGTCGCCGCGCTGAGCCCCGCACAGCAGGCGGCAATTTGGGGCGGGACGGCCAGCCGCGTTTACAGCCTGGCTATGGGCTAGCTACGGATTAACGGAGTTGAGTTATGGATTTGTATCTGAAAGAGAAAGTGGTGATCGTCACCGGCGGCGGTTCCGGCATCGGCGCGGCCATTTCCCGCCTGCTGGCGGAAGAAGGGGCGATTCCGGTGATTGTCACCAACGCGGAACCGGAGGCGGATTTCCTGACGGCACTGCGCCGGTTGCAGCCGCAGAGCGAAGTGATCATCACCGATCTCTGTGAAGAAAACGACTGCCGGCGAGCGGTGGCGCAAACCCTGGCAACTTTCGGCCGCCTCGACGGGTTGGTGAATAACGCCGGGGTGAACGACGGCGTCGGGCTGGAGGCGGGGCGAGAGGCGTTTGTCGGATCGCTGGAGAAAAACCTGATTCATTACTATCTGATGGCGCACCTGTGCCAGCAGGCGTTGCAAAGCAGCAAGGGGGCCATCGTCAACATCGCCTCCAAAACTGCGCTCAGCGGGCAGGGTGGCACCAGCGGTTATACCGCCGCCAAGGGGGCCGTACTGGCGTTGACGCGCGAGTGGGCGGTATCGCTGCGCCATGACGGAGTGCGAGTGAATGCCGTAGTTCCGGCGGAAGTGATCACGCCGCAGTATCAGCGCTGGATCAATACCTTCGAACAGCCGGAGCAGCAGCTTGAGAAAATTACCGCGCGCATTCCGTTCGAACAGCGGATGACCACGCCGCAGGAAATCGCCGACACCGTGGTGTTTTTGATCTCATCGCGGTCGTCGCACACCACCGGGCAGTGGCTGTCGGTGGACGGCGGCTACCTGCACCTTGATCGGGCGCTCACATGAACGGCTCTGCGGGTTTGCCGCGGCGCTTTTGCCAGGCGCTCGATCTGGTCGATTCACCGGCGCTGATTGAGGAGTATCAGCGCCACCACCAACGCATCTGGCCGGAAATTGCCGAACATCTGCACGAGCACGGCATCCTGGATATGGAGATTTACCGGCTGGGCACCCGGCTGTTCATGATCGTCGAGGTCAGCCCGGCGTTCGATGCCGGGCGGTTTGACGCCGCCGGTCTGAGCAATCCCCATGTGCAGCGCTGGGAAGCCCTGATGTGGAAATACCAGGTGGCCACCCCCTGGACGCCGCAGGGCGAAAAATGGGTGGCGATGGAGCGGATATTCTCTTTGCAACAGCAATAACAACATCTCACTACCCTACCCGAGGATATATAAATGCTTGCTGAAAAAAGTGCGGCCCCGCCACAGCTGGGCGTCAAGGCGACCTCCAATTTACGCTGGGCCTTTATCCTGGTTACCAGCCTGTTCTTTATGTGGGGGCTGTCGTATGGTTTGTTGGACGTATTGAATAAACACTTTCAGGAAACACTGCACGTGACCAAGGCGCAGTCGGGGTTATTGCAGGCGGCGTATTTCGGCGCTTATTTCCTGGTGGCGCTGCCCGCCGGTTATTTTATGGATAAGAAAGGCTACAAGGCCGGCATTCTGGTAGGGCTGTGTCTGTATGCGCTGGGGGCGCTGTTGTTTGTGCCGGCGGCCTCAGCCAACAGCTTCGGCGCCTTCCTGTTTGCGCTGTTTGTCATTGCCTGCGGCCTGGGTTGCCTGGAAACCGCCGCCAACCCTTACGCTACGGTGCTGGGCGATACGCAGGGCGCGGAACGGCGGCTCAACCTCGCCCAGTCTTTTAACGGCCTGGGACAGTTCATCGGGCCGATGATCGGCGGTACGCTGTTTTTCTCCGCAACCCAGGGGGCAAGCGGCGGTGACCAGAGCGCGGTGAAGGTGACTTATGTGGCGATCGCCGCGCTGGTACTGCTGATTGCCTTGCTGTTCAGCCGCACCCGATTGCCGGATATCCGTGAGGAAGAGCAGCCGGAACAGGGCGAAATCGCGCAAGGCTTGTGGCAGCACAAACACTTTGTCGGCGGGGTGATTACCCAGTTCTTCTACGTGGCGGCGCAGGTCGGCGTGGGGGCGTTCTTTATTAACTACGCCACCGAACACTGGAGCGACGTTTCCAACCAGAGCGCTTCCTACCTGCTCTCCATCGCCATGATTTGTTTTATGATCGGGCGCTTCTTCAGCACCTGGCTGATGGGCAGAGTGAAACCCGCCACGTTGCTGATGCTTTACTCGCTGATCAATATTCTGCTGTGTGGCGTGGTGATGCTCAGTATCGACGGGATCTCGGTGGTGGCGCTGATTGGCGTGTTCTTCTTTATGTCGATCATGTTCCCGACCATTTTCGCCCTGGGGGTGAAAAATATGGGCAAACACACCAAGCGCGCCAGTTCCTTTATGATCATGGCGATCGTCGGCGGTGCCATCATGCCTTACTTTATGGGGGCGCTGGCGGACAGGTACAGCACGGCGCTGTCGTACCTGCTGCCGTTGCTGTGTTTTGCCGTGGTGTTTGTCTACGGCATGCAGCAGCGCCGCCGCTAGACCCACGGCCCGCCGGCTCGGGCAGCGGCGGGCCGCAGGGGGGAAATCAGGCTGCAGGTTCAGCCCTGATTTTTACCCTCGCGATAACCACCAATGCCAGACCTGTGGTGGCGCCGGCCATCAGGGCGTTGGTTACCAGACCATATTTATCGACAAGTTGCCCTCCTGTTACGGCGCCGAGAGAAATACCGATATTAAAGGTGGCGATATAGAGAGAGGTGGCGACCTCGATTGATCGGGGGGATGCGATCATCATCCAGGTCATCAGCGATACGGAAACCCCGCCATAGGCAAGCCCCCACAGCAGGGTAATAAGACCGCCGCTTACGGCGGTTGCTCCCCACCAGGAAAACAGGATGACGGCGGCAGTTAGCCCGAGGGCGATCAGCGCCAGCGTCGGGCGAAGGTGTTTTGCCGCTGCGCTGCCGGCCAGAAAATTTCCGGCAATGCCGGCGAGGCCGTAGGCGAACAGCAGCGGGCCAATCCAGTTGTCGTCAAAATGGGATACCCTCTGCAGCAGCAGTCGAATAAAGGTGAAAGCCATGAAATGGCCGGCGACCAACAAGGCTGTGACCAGGAGCCCCGCAAGCAGCTTTGGGTTTGCCAGTTGTTCGGCGAATTGCCCTAAAGTGACAGCGTGTTCCGCAGGCACCGATGGGAACGATCTGATGAGCAAGATTAGCGCCAGCAGAGCTAAAAGAGCCATCGCCAGAAAGGCGGTACGCCAGCCGAATGCATCACCTATAAATGCCCCTAAGGGCACGCCTAATACCGAAGCGGCCGCGACGCCGCCAAAAATTATCGATATTGCCAGACCTATGGAAGCTTGCGGTACCAACCGCCCCGCAATGCCCCCGGCAATGGCCCAAATGCCGCCCATGCAGAAACCGACGACGACGCGAGCGGCCAACAGCCCGTTCAGGCTGGCTGCCGTGGCCGAAGCAATATTAGCCGCAATCAGCAACACGAGAAGCCAGCGGAGGATCGTCCTGCGATTAATCCCTCCGGAGGCGAGAACAACCAGTGGGGCAAAAAAGGCGGCCAGTAGGGCCGGCAATGAAATCATCAGGCCCGCCCGGCCAACCGTGGCGTTTAGCGTATCCGCAATGGGATTCAACAGGCCGACGGGTAACATTTCGGTGGTGACGACGGAAAATGTGGCGAGCCCGATTGAAAATACCGCCAACCAGGGGCTTGGGACGCTTGCCGGTTGCCCGGCGGCCTGGTGAGATGTGCTCATTAAATGTCCTCGTTTACTGGGTTTGATAGGGGGCATGGGTGGACAGAACACAGTGTATACGCGCACTATCGGGTGATAAACTGGCCTTAATGAGCAACATTGGGGACAAAACGTGGCTAATTTAATGGCGATGCCGCTTGATAACCTGTCCGATCTGCTGGTGTTTGTACGGGTCGCTGATGCGCGTAGTTTTACTCTGGCGGCCGAGAGGCTCGGCATATCCCGCTCGTCGACGGGGAAAAGCGTTAATCGGCTGGAAGAGCGGTTGGCCACCCGGCTTCTGCACCGGACGACGCGCAGCGTGAGCCTGACCGAAGAAGGTCTGGTGTTTTATGAACATGCGCTGCGGATTCTGGCAGAGGTCGACGAAGCGGAAACGGCGATAAACCAGCGGCATCAAACGCCCAGAGGACGCTTGCGTATCGATCTTCCCGTCGCCTTTGGCCGTTTGCATATTTTACCGATTTTGAGGGATTTCCTGCTCCAATGGCCGGAAGTGGATGTAGAAGTGACGTTCTCCGATGACTACAGCGATCTGGTGCGCGAGGGGATCGATTTGGCTATCCGCATTGGCGGTAACGATGACAGCCGGCTGGTGCGTAAAGTCCTCGCACCGCACCGGTTGATAACCTGTGCTTCACCGCGCTACTTGGCGAACCATGGCGTGCCTCAGACGCCGGACGATCTGGTTGATCACCATCGATTGGTGTTCTCGCACCAGGGAATGCCGGTTCCCTGGCGCTATCAGGTAAATGGACAACATCGCGACGAATCTGTCGGCGGAAGAATGCGTTTCAACAACACCGAAGCATTGCGGGATTCGGCACTTGCAGGTTTGGGTTTGTGCCAACTCGGCGCTTTTCTGGTTGGTGAACAACTCTCGGCCGGCACGCTTGTGCCGGTACTGGAGAAATATTGTCGGGTTGAAGCGCCCATATGCGCCGTTTATCCCACCCGGCGCTATCTGTCGCCTAAAGTGAAACGATTCGTGGGGGCGATAGAAAGCCGATGGGGCGGCAAGGCCATTTGGGAACTGGCCTGACGCCAGTCGGCCATTTCCCGTCAGGCCGCATGCACGGATTTTTGCAGCAGACGGTAACCGCCGACGGCGACCAGCAATACCACCAGGCCGGCAGATATCGTAATGATGAACCCGGCTTTTACCCCGGCTTCATCGACAACCCATCCCGCCAGAGCGGCGCCGAGCGCTACGCCAATCCCCAGCCCGGTGATCATCCAGGTTAACCCTTCCGTTAACCGGGAGGGCGGAACGATATTTTCAACCAACCCCATCGCAATGATCATGGTCGGGGCAAAGAACAGGCCTGCGACAAATACCGTGGCTGCCAGCGTGAAAATATCCTCAACCAGCAGCAAGGGCAATGCGGTCATCGCCGTGGCCAGAGCGGCGTATAAAAACAGGCGGGGCAGAGGAACCGGGATTTTCATGGCGCCGAAAACCAACCCGGCCAGGCAAGAACCGATGGCGTAAACCGACAGCACCAGGCTGGCTGCGGCAGGTTGCCCAAGCTGTTCGGCAAAGGCGACGCTGATGACGTCGACGGTGCCGACAATGGTGCCCAACGCGACTAACGCCAGCACCAGTATCTGCATCGGCACCTGCTTGATGACGGAACCGCGAGCCGTGCCGTCGTCAGGATAAACCGGCGGTTCGGAGCCTGTTTGCCAGACAAAGGCCGTGACGCCCATCGTCAGTAAAATGACGGCGGCCAATGGCCCCGCCTCTGGAAAGATCGCTACGCTGAGGCCTACTGAAATGGGGGGGCCGATAATAAAACAGACTTCATCGAGCACGGACTCAAACGAAAATGCGGTGTGCAAGCGGGGTGTGCCACGCAAGATCTCAGTCCAGCGGGCTCTGACCATGGCCGGCATGCTGGGCATGCAGCCGGACACCGCCGCAAAGACGAACAGCGTCCAGTCGGGCGCCTGATAATGCGTACACAGCAGCAATGACAGCACGCCGACTACGCTGAGCGCGGTGACGCAGGGCAGCACGCGGCGCTGCCCCAGGCGATCAACCGCGCGTGAGATATGCGGCGCCAGCAGCGCCATGGAAAACGCAAAAGTCGCCGCTATGGCTCCGGCCAGCCAATAAGACCCCCGCAATTGTGCGAGCATGGTGATGATGCCGATCCCGAGCATGGAGAGAGGCAGGCGTGCGATGAGCCCCGCAAGGGAAAATGCCTTGGTGCCCGGCGTGCTGAAAAGCTCGAGGTAAGGGTTGGCCATAAAAACTCCAGAGTATTGATGGGTATATTTGGCCTCATTGACATACGAGGCGTATGTAAACCTAATTGACATACGCTGCGTATGTCAATTATAACGTCATGACCCTAAGCCCGGAGCGTCAAAATGGCACGTAAAGCACGAACGGAAATGATTGAGGAAACGCGCAAAAAGCTGGTTGCGACCGCGCGTCAGCAATTTGGCCGCGTTGGGTATGCCGACACGGTGATGGATGAACTCACGGCGCAAGCCGGCATGACGCGCGGCGCGCTGTATCACCACTTTGGCGATAAAAAAGGGCTGTTTCTTGCCGTGGCGCAGGAAATCGATGCAGAAATGGACGCGCGCCTGGCCGATATTTCCGCCCATGCACCGGATAACTGGAGTGCATTCAAAGGGCGCTGCCGGGCCTATCTTGAAATGACGATGGCGCCGGAAGTGCAGCGTATTTTGCTGCGCGATTCGCCGTCGGTACTTGGCGCGGAGTATTTGCAGGCCGGCAAGTTGCAATGCGTTGCTTCGATGACCCGCATGCTGAAGACGTTGATGGAAGAAAAACATATTGCGCCGACCTCGCCCGAAGTGCTGGCGCATCTGATTAATGGCGGTTTGATGGACGCGGCTTTTTGGATCTCCAATCGCCCTGAGGACAAGCAAGCGCTGGCGCAGGCACTGGATGGGGTGGAACTGCTGCTGAACGGGTTGAAACCTTTGCGCACTCCGACGACGAGCGCATGAGGTTTCTGGCTTCCCTCCGCAAGTGATTACGGAGGGCTGCGGTCAGCTTGTCATGGGGTCACCGCGGCCTGCACGTTTTCCGCCAGTTGAATATTGTTGCGGCCGTTGTTTTTAGCCAGATACAGCGCCGCATCGGCCGCGCGGATCGCCGAGGCCACGTCAAGCTTGTCCAGCATGGCGATGCCGGCGCTGAGCGTGACGTTGGTCATCTCTACCTGGTTAAAACGGTGGGGGATTTTCAATTCCTGCACGCGCTGGCGCACTCGTTCAGCCAGTTGCGCGGCGTAATCTTCTCTGACGTTGGTCAGCAGCACCAGAAACTCTTCCCCGCCGTAGCGCACCACAATATCGCGCGAACGCACCGAGTCGCGGATGGCGATAGCCACTTGCACCAGCGCCTGATCGCCCATGGTGTGGCCATAGTTATCGTTATAGGCTTTGAAGTGGTCAATATCGAGCAACAGAACAAAATGGCGACCCGATTGGGACTCCGGCAACATATTGATCTTGTTCTCCAGGCCACGCCGATTATAAAGGCCGGTTAACGGATCGATCATGCTTAAATTACTGAACCTGTCTCGTTCGTTATACAGGTTAGCCACCAGCGTCTTGGTAAAGGCTTCGCTGCGCTTGAGCATGAGGTGATGGATTGAGAAAGCAATAATGGGCAGTACCGTGGTGAAAACTATCCGCACGGTATTGTGCATACCATCCAGAAATAGAATGACCAGCGCGGACGGAACGGCATGCAGACAAAAAGCGATAAAGTTATCGGTTAAGGCAATGGCGCTGATAAAGAACATACTGAACAGGCTAAGTAATAAGAAGCCTTGGTTATTCGGCGCATAATACTGACTTTTAATGTAAATATGCGCCGCCCACAGCAGGCCAATAACACAGGAAAACAGATTAAGCTTTTTGACGAATTGCTGCATGGATTGCAGGGTAAATAATAATGCAACCAGACAAAATAGCGGTATGGCTAATAAAGGTAGGGTAAATGCGGGTTTGCCCTGAAACGGAACCAATATTGTAAATATAGAAGAGGCCGCGTTCATCAATAAAAACAAAAACAATGATAAGCGGTGCTTGCTAGTCAGCAGTTCCTGATAAGAACGCGCGTTCATACGGAGTTCACTCTTTACAATATCGATCTGTCGAAAAATTAAGGTTAGAAATATTCTTTCAGCGTGAATTAAACACCTGTATTACATGGTTTTTAATTGTAATTATTAGCACGCTACGGCGACTAAGAATTTTCTTATCGCAAACTATCATTTTTTCGCCGTTCTGTCATCCGCGTTTGGCCGCAGCGGTGAAAATGATGCGCGTTGAAAAAAAGTGTTATATGATATTGGTTATCATTATCACTTAAAGGGTAGGGTTATCATGATTGCAGCCATGATTACCGCATGTGGTTTGTGGGGCGTTAGTTGGTGCCTGGGCAACCGTTTGGCCAGCGCCTGGGGCGTTCTGTTGCCCTGCGCCTTGATGCCGTTACTGGCGTTGATCAACCTGGATATGATGCAATTGCGCACGCTAATCGTGATCGCCATGTTAGCGACGTTGGTGATGCTGTTTAACAGCCGCTGGCGTCACTATTTGCTGCTGCCTTCCTGCATGGCGCTGGCCGGTGGATTGGCGGCGGTCAGCCTGAATTTCAGCTTCGGTTAGAAATGCAAAAAGCCGCTTGAGCGGAGAGTCTTTGGTGCTATTTTTTGGGGAACTTCAGAGGAACTGCGGGAGGGAACTCATCAATTGGTGCGAAGAGAGGGACTTGAACCCTCACGTCCGTAAGGACACTAACACCTGAAGCTAGCGCGTCTACCAATTCCGCCACCTTCGCACAGTCGATGTTGTTACTTTTAGATTTATATTACGTCGCCAGCTTGGTGCGAAGAGAGGGACTTGAACCCTCACGTCCGTAAGAACACTAACACCTGAAGCTAGCGCGTCTACCAATTCCGCCACCTTCGCATCGATGCTGCGTGCAATATAAATCATGTGGTTATTTGGTGCGAAGAGAGGGACTTGAACCCTCACGTCCGTAAGGACACTAACACCTGAAGCTAGCGCGTCTACCAATTCCGCCACCTTCGCATACCAGAAACATTACCGGAGTAACGTTACCACGGAGGCGAATTCTAGAGATTTTGGCGGGTACGTCAATAGTTATTTCCCCTGTTTGCGGGCGTTTGCTGGAAAAACAGCCATATCGCTGCTTTTAGGGTTTTCAAACAGCCCAATCAGCCAGTCAATCAATACTCTGACCCGTGGCGCGAGAAATCGGCCGGGCGGATACATGATGTAAATCGGCATCGGCGGCGGTGGCGTTTCCGCCAGCACTTCCACCAACTCCCCGTTTTCCAGCCACGGCGCCAACGAATAGTGCGCCGCCTGTATCAACCCCATGCCGGCGCGACAGCCGCTGGTGTAAGCATCGGCGCCGCTGACGCTCAGCCTGGCGGGCAGTTCGCGCCGTTCCACTTTCCCGTTGCGGCAAAATTCCAGCGGGTAATCACGGTTGTTGGCGAGGGAAAAATACCCCACCGCGCGGTGTTGCCGCAGGTCGTCAATGGACTGCGGAACGCCGAACGCCGCCAGGTAACCGGGAGAGGCGCAGGTTAACTGCGGCAGCATGGCGATGCGTCGCGCCACCAGGCTGTCGTCTTCGGTTTCCCAGGCGCGCAGCACACAGTCCACGCCTTCACGCAGCAGATCCACGTGAGTGTCATTGGCGCCTAACGCCAGCGTAATGTCCGGATAGCGCTGATAAAAATCGTCCAGCGCCGGGATAACGATTTCACGTGCCAGCGAATGCGGCATATCGATACGCACCTTGCCGGAAGGTTGCAGCTTATGGCGGCTGAACAGCGTATCCGCTTCTTCCAGCGCGCCCAGTAGCTGTATGCAACGCTGATAATAGAGCGTGCCTTCGCTGGTCACCTGCACCTGACGGGTGGTGCGGATCAGCAGCCGTACGCCGAGGCGCTGCTCCAGCCGCTTCAGCACGTTGCTGACCGTGGCGCGCGGCAGTTGCAAGCGCTCGGCCGCCCGGCTGAAACTGCCCAGCTCGACGATACGGGTGAAAATACGCATGGCCTGAACCTGATCCATTTTACCGTCCGTGATTGTTAGCGATTTTTGAACAGTGATGAGTAATCTGCATTATTTATCTTTACAGGGTAAACAACCAGACTTTGTTGCGACACCACTCCGGTTTAAAAAAACAGCAAGAGGGCAGCACAATGCAACAGCGCACATTAGGGTTTAACGGGCCGGCCGTTTCCGCTCTGGGTTTGGGATGCATGGGAATGAGTGACTTTTATTCGACTGATTCCGATGAAAAAGAAGCCATTGCCACTTTGCATCGGGCACTGGAGCTGGGGGTAACCCTGCTGGATACCGCCGATATGTACGGGCCGCATACCAATGAGCAACTGATTGGCAAAGCGATCAAGGGCAAACGGGATCAGGTCTTTCTGGCCACTAAATTCGGCATTTTGCGCGATCCTACCGATCCCGCCGCACGGGGCGTCAGCAGCCGGCCGGAATATATTCGCCGCTCGGTGGAGGGCAGCCTGCAGCGGCTTGGGGTGGATGTGATCGATCTTTACTACCAGCATCGTGTGGATCCTGAGGTGCCGATTGAAGAGGTGGTGGGCACCATGGCGGACCTGATTAGCGAAGGTAAAATTCGTTATATCGGGCTGAGCGAGGCTTCGGTCGCCACGCTGGAGCGTGCGCACAAGGTGCACCCGATTACCGCATTGCAAACCGAATATTCGCTGTGGACGCGCGATGCCGAGCAGGGAACGTTGGCGGCCTGCTCGCGGCTGGGCATCGGCTTTGTGCCTTATAGCCCGCTGGGACGCGGTTTTCTGACCGGGGCGATCCAGAGGCCGGAGGATCTGGACGCCGACGATTTCCGCCGCAGTAATCCGCGCTTCCAGGGCGAGAACTTTGCCCGCAATCTGGCGCTGGTGGAAAAGGTCGCCGAGCTGGCGAACCGTAAAGGCGTCGCACCGTCACAGCTGGCGCTGGCCTGGGTATTGGCGCAGGGCGAACACATTGTGCCGATCCCGGGGACCAAGCGTCGCCGTTATCTGGAGGAGAATATCGCGGCGGCTGAGCTGACGCTGAGCGAGGCTGAACTGGCGGCGATTGAGGCGGTGTTCCCGTTCCAGGCGGCGGCGGGCCCGCGTTATGGCGCCGAGTCGATGACCTACATCAACGGCTAAAAAAAAGCGCAGCGTGAAAACGCTGCGCTTTTGGTCATGATATTCGGCGGGTAACCGTTACTTCTTTTTCTTCGCATCGCGCGGCGCGCGGGCGACGGTGGCTTGATACACCTTGAAGCGGCCGTTTTGCGCCAGCACTTCGTGGCTGCCGAAGGTGGCGTCCAAAATGTCCGGGTACGGCAGGAAGGCGTTGGCCACGATGCGCAGACGGCCGCCTATCGGCAGGTGTTTTAACGCACCACGGATCAGGGTTTCGGCTGCGGTCAGGCTGGTTTGCAGGCCATCGTGGAACGGCGGGTTGGAGATGATCATGTCGAAACGGCCGGTAATGTCGGAATAGACGTTACTGACGATCACTTCGCCCTCGATACCGTTGGCGGCCAGCGTAGCGCGGCTGGATTCCACCGCGGCGGCGTTGACGTCGCTGAGCGTCAGCTTCACCTTAGGCGACAGCTTAGACAGCACCGAGGCCATGACGCCGGCGCCACAGCCCAGATCCAACACTTTGCCCTTCATGTGTTTTTCCAGGGTCGACAGCAGCAGTGAGCTGCCTACGTCCAACCCATCGCGGCTGAACACGCCCGGCAGGGTTTTCACTTCCAGATCGTGCAGCGGGTAGCTTTCCCACCAGTCGTCCAAATCAAATTCGGTTTGGGTATCCAGGCGACCGTGATACAGGCCACAGCGACGGGCGCTGTCGATTTTTACCAAGGTGGCGTAGTCTTCCATTATCTGTTCCGCACTGCGCACGCCGCTGCGGTTCTCGCCGACCACGAACACTTCTGCACCTACCGGCAGCAACGCCAGAATGTTGCACAGCTGGAACTGCGCTTCCTGTTTGCTCTTCGGCCAGTAGTAGATCAGCGTATCGCATTCGGCGACAAACTCGGCATCTACGGTCAGACCGAACTGCACGTTGTCACCCATCGCCCGGTTCAGTAACTGCCAGTGATGGTATTGTTGGGTATGGACACGTACATCCGCGGCTTCGAATTGGGCCGGCAGGCTGTCCTGCAGGTCACCGGCGAACAGAACGCGGCGTTCAATAAACTCATCACTGTGGCGCAGCATGACTTCACTGGCGGGGGTTAATGCAGACATCGGTTTTTTGCTCCTGGAAATTAAGCTGGGGATTATAGAGCTTTGTGGCGATATGTTCGACGGGTTTGTTGGCGCAGGCCGCGCGGGTTTGTTAGCATAGCGCGGCGCATGGCAGGCATGGCGCACCACAACGGGTAGCTCCTGACAGGAATCGGCATGGCATCAAAACGCGACTGGCTGTTACAACAACTGGGTATTACGCAGTGGACATTGCGCCGCCCGGGCGTGTTGCAGGGCGAAGTAGCGGTCAGCCTGCCGCCCGATGTGCGTTTGCTGGTGGTGGCGCAGCCACTGCCTGAGCATAACGATCCGCTGTTTTGCGACGTGTTGCGCAGCCTGGGGCTGACCCCGGCGCAAACCTACGGCCTGACGCCGGACCAGGTAGCGATGCTGCCTGAGGATACCGAATGCAACAGTTGGCGGCTGGGCGTCGCGGAGCCGCTCGCGGTGGCCGGCGCACAACTACACAGCCCGGCACTGGCCGAGCTTTCCCTCGACGCGAGTGCCAAGCGCGCACTCTGGCAGCAGATTTGTCATCATGAACACTATTTCTACCCTGACGGCGGCCGATCTGGCCACGGCCTTCAAGATTGAGCAGGCCAGCCACGCCTTTCCCTGGACGCAAGCCACTTTTACCAGCAATCAGGGCGATCGTTACCTTAACCTGAAACTGGATGCCGAAGGGCAGATGGCGGGCTTCGCCATTACCCAGATCGTGCTCGACGAAGCGACGTTGTTCAATATCGCGATTCATCCTGACTGGCAGCGTCGCGGTTTCGGCCGTTTTCTGCTGGAAGCGCTGATTGCGCAGTTGGAAGCCCGTGGCGTCGTCACACTGTGGCTTGAAGTGCGCGCCTCTAACCGTGCGGCCATTGCGCTGTACGAAGATCTCGGTTTTAACGAAGTGACTCTCCGCCGTAATTACTATCCGAGCGCCAACGGGCGTGAAGATGCGATAGTGATGGCGCTGCCGCTGGCCTAGCGGGTGTACCGAGCCTATCTTTCTCGCCGGGAAAAGCATTGATTGTCACCGGTTGACAAATCAGCGAAAATGCCCGGCTATTATCTTTTATTTACCGCTTTGCCTGGCGCCGTGCGCGGCGCGTTCTGATGATGTCGCAGGGCGGACTAACCGTAGAATCTGAAAAACATGTCTCCTAGTGAATTTGCCCGCGAAGTCTCGAAAAGAAGAACTTTCGCCATCATCTCGCACCCCGATGCCGGTAAAACCACCATTACCGAAAAGGTATTGCTGTTCGGACAGGCTATCCAGACCGCCGGTACGGTAAAAGGCCGTGGCTCGAACCAGCACGCCAAATCCGACTGGATGGAGATGGAAAAGCAGCGTGGTATCTCGATCACCACCTCGGTGATGCAGTTCCCGTACCGCGAATGTCTGGTTAACCTGCTGGACACCCCGGGGCACGAAGACTTCTCCGAAGATACTTACCGTACCCTGACCGCCGTGGACTGCTGTCTGATGGTGATTGACGCCGCGAAAGGCGTTGAAGATCGTACCCGCAAGCTGATGGAAGTCACCCGTCTGCGTGATACGCCGATCCTGACCTTTATGAACAAATTGGACCGTGATATCCGCGATCCGATGGAAGTGATGGATGAGGTTGAGCGTGAGCTGAAAATCGCTTGCTCGCCAATCACCTGGCCTATCGGCTGCGGCAAGCTGTTTAAAGGGGTTTATCATCTGTACAAGGATGAAACCTATCTTTACCAGAGCGGCAAAGGCCACACCATTCAGGAAGTGCGCATCGTCAAAGGGTTGGACAACCCGGAACTGGACGTCGCGGTAGGCGAAGATCTGGCCGCGCAGTTGCGTGAAGAGCTGGAGCTGGTGAAAGGGGCCTCCCACGAGTTCGATCACGACGCTTTCATGAGCGGTGATTTGACGCCGGTATTCTTCGGTACCGCTTTGGGCAACTTCGGTGTGGACCACATGCTCGACGGCCTGGTGGCCTGGGCACCGGCGCCGATGTCGCGTCAAAGCAGCACCCGTGAAGTGGTGGCGGCGGAAGATAAATTCACCGGCTTCGTGTTCAAGATCCAGGCCAACATGGATCCTAAACACCGTGACCGCGTGGCCTTTATGCGTGTGGTTTCCGGCCGCTACGAGAAAGGCATGAAGCTGCGTCAGGTGCGCACCGGTAAAGACGTGGTGATCTCCGATGCCCTGACCTTTATGGCGGGTGACCGTTCGCACGTGGAAGAAGCCTATCCGGGCGATATCATTGGTTTGCACAACCACGGCACCATTCAGATCGGCGATACCTTCACTCAGGGTGAAGACATGAAGTTCACCGGTATTCCGAACTTCGCGCCGGAGCTGTTCCGCCGCATTCGTCTGCGCGATCCGCTGAAGCAAAAGCAGCTGCTGAAAGGCCTGGTGCAACTGTCCGAAGAAGGGGCGGTGCAGGTGTTCCGACCGATAGCCAACAACGATCTGATCGTTGGCGCGGTCGGTGTGCTGCAGTTTGAGGTGGTCGTCGCGCGCTTGAAAAGCGAATACAACGTGGAAGCCTTGTACGAGTCGGTCAACGTCTCGACTGCCCGTTGGGTTGAATGCAGTGACGTGAAAAAATTCGAAGAGTTCAAGCGCAAGTGTGAGCTTAACCTGGCGTTGGACGGCGGCGACAATCTGTCGTACATCGCGCCAACCATGGTTAACTTGAATATCACACAGGAACGCTACCCGGAAGTGGTGTTCCGCAAAACGCGCGAACATTGATAGAATAGCAGGGCGCCTTAGGGCGCCCTGTGTTATGTTGCCCGACCCTACTTCTGCTAATTAATAAATCCCCCTAATAATTTTCCTTTCCCCCGCTGCCGCCAGGATTTCATCGGTATTCCCTACGTTTTTCGCCCTATAGTCTATATTTAACAGGGGAGGGCGTATCCAATAAGCTTAATTCACTGCTTTTTACTTTTTAGGTAGAGAGTTATTCGGTGTTGTTGCTAATTGGAGACAGCTCGATCTGTTAAAGATCAGTGAGATAGCTAAAGTGTTGTTTTTACAGGTTGTCATTGTCGCTGATTGGCGACAGATTTTAGGTTAAACAATGAGCTATTTTTTATTTATAATTGATTTTTAACGACATTTTAAGGTTGGCACAGGTGTTGCAATAATTCTTGTGTGACAGCAATCGTTTTAGCGTGAACGTTTGATCGTATAGAAGTCGTGAAGTATTTACTGAGTGGGCCGCATCATGGCGGCTGAAGGATCCGCAATCATTTGGATCCGCAACCAAAGGAAGAGATCGATGAAAAATACCAAATTTGCACAATCACTGATGGCTGTTGTTTTGGGTTCCGTACTGGTTAGTGGCAGCGCGCTGGCTGAAGATACGCTGCTCAATAAAGCGTCAAGTGCCGCCGACAGCGCGGGTGCCAAAATCGATAGCTCCATGAAAAAAGTCGACGGCTACATGGATGACAGCGCAACAACGGCTAAAGTTAAAAGTGCGCTGGTCGACGATAAAACCATCAAAAGCACCGACATCTCCGTGAAAACGGAAAAAGGCACCGTGACCCTGAGCGGTTTTGTCGGCAGCCAGGCGCAGGCCGAGCACGCGGTTGAAGTGGCCGGCAAAGTAGAAGGCGTCAAATCCGTCAGCGACAAGCTGCACGTGAAAGATGAAGCCAAACAGTCGGTGAAGGCTTACGCCGGTGACACCGCAACCACCAGCGAACTGAAAGCCAAACTGCTGGCTGATGACATCGTGCCTTCGCGCAACGTGAAAGTAGAGACCACCGACGGTGTGGTGCAGCTTTCCGGCGAAGTGAAAACCCAGGCGCAGGCTGAACGCGCAGAGAGCATCGCCAAGGCTATCGACGGCGTGAAAAGCGTCAAGAACGACCTGGTCGTGAAGCCTTAATTGAAGCAACGGTAGAACCAAGCTCTACAGGTAGGGGTTCAGCATGCTGAACCCATTGATTCTTTGGGTCATCACGGGCGCAACCTATTGCGCCCCTACGTAAGGAGAGGCTTATGTTTCGTTGGGGCATTATCTTTTTAGTCATTGCATTGATTGCTGCGGCGTTAGGTTTCGGGACGCTGGCGGGTACCGCAGCATGGGCCGCGAAAATCGTTTTCGTCGTGGGGATTATCCTGTTCCTGGTCAGCCTGTTTACCGGCCGCCGGCGTCTTTAGTTTTTCTCAAAGTGTAACAAAGCTTCATTCCTTTTCTTGCAGTAGGGAGGTGCGTCATGAACAGCGACATCATCCTCGGACGCTGGAAACAGCTGAAGGGTCAGGTATGTCAGGCCGTGGCGGAATGGTCCGGTAGTGACTGCATTTGGCTGATGGGAAGCAATGACTGCCTCTCTGGCGTACTGCAAGAGGATTACGGAAGAGAGCAAGACGAGGTATCCTCGGAAAAAACGTCTCACTGAGGATACAGGGTTGGGATACAGAATACCCATCACGCTCGGCAACATAGAACCGCTGGCGTATAAACCGTACCGGCCCGGTAAAATGGCGTTGGTATGTGAAGGGGGCGGGCAGCGCGGCATCTTTACCGCCGGCGTGCTGGACGAGTTTCAGCGTGCCCGCTTTAACCCTTTTGAGCTGATGATCGGCACTTCTGCCGGCGCGCAGAATCTCTCGGCCTTTATTTGCGGCCAGATGGGCTATGCACGGCGGGTCATCACCCGCTACACCACCACCGCTGACTTCTTTAATCCGCTGCGCTTTGTGCGCGGCGGGCACCTGATTGACCTCGACTGGCTGATCGACACGACTTCGCAGCAATTGCCGCTGGCGATGGACGTGGCGGAAAAGCACCTGGTCGATGGCCGTGAATTCCTGATGTGCGCCTGCCGCAGCGATGACTTCGAACCGATTTACCTGCCGGCGCTGCGCGACAGTTGGCTGCCGGCGATCAAAGCCTCCAGCGCCATCCCCGGCTTTTACCGCATGGGCGTAGAGTTGGACGGCGTCAGCTATCAGGACGGCGGCATCAGCGACGCTATCCCGGTCGAAGAGGCCTACCGCCGCGGTGCCGATACCATTGTAGTGATCCGCACCGTGCCTTCTCAGATGTATTACACGCCGCAGTGGATGAAGCGCATGGAGCACTGGCTGAGCGAAAGCAGCCTGCAGCAGATGGTGCGCATCCTGCAACACCATGAGCAAAGCTATCACCGCATCCAGCAGTTTATTGAGAAACCGCCGGGCAAGCTGCGCATCTTTGAGATTTTCCCGCCCAAACCGCTGGCCAGCAATGCGTTGGGCAGTCGCTTGACGTCGCTGAATCAGGATTATCATCTGGGCCGCCGCTGCGGGCGCTACTTCCTGGCGACCGTCGGCCATTGGCTGATGCAACAAGAAGAACGGGACGGCGTCAAAGTGAAAAAGGCGCTGTCGCGGCGTCTGCTCCAGCCCGAAAATGTCAGAATGCCATCGCCGATCATTACCGATGTCAATCATCCGCATGGCCTTACTGCGCAACCGGAGGCCAACCTGGCCGCACCGAAAATTATCCTGCCGGGCGACGTGCCGCCAGGTGAAGGAGGCGCGCTGTGAGCCACGATTTTACCGACACCCATTGCCATTTCGATTTTCCGCCCTTCAGCGGCCATGAGAGCGAGAGCCTGGCGCTGGCGGAACAGGCGGGGGTGCAGCGAATTATCGTGCCGACGGTGACTGCCGATCGTTTTGCGCGGGTGTTGAAGCTGGCGCGCGAGCATCAGCCGCTGTATGCCGCGCTGGGGTTGCACCCGCTGTATATTGCCCAGCATCAGGAGCCGCAGCTTGAGCAGTTGGCCGGGTTCCTGGCCAGTCGGCCGCCGAAGCTGGTGGCGGTCGGGGAGATAGGCCTCGATCTGTACATGGAAAATCCGCAGTTTGAGCGGCAGCAGCGGCTGTTGATTGCCCAGTTGAAGCTGGCGAAACAGCATGATCTGCCGGTGATCCTGCATTCCCGCCGCACGCACGATCAGCTGGCCGCCGCGCTGCGCCGCGTGCCGTTGCCGCGCCGTGGCGTGGTCCACGGTTTTGCCGGCAGCCTGTCTCAGGCGCAGGCGTTTATTCGTCTGGGCTATTACATTGGCGTCGGCGGCACCATCAGCTATGAGCGAGCGCAGAAAACCCGCAGCGTGATGGCCCAGTTGCCGCTGACCTCCCTGTTGCTGGAAACCGATGCGCCGGATATGCCGCTTTCCGGTTACCAGGGGCAACCTAACCGGCCTGAACGTGCCGCAGAGGTGTTCCGGATATTGTGCCAACTGCGTCCGGAATCCCCTGATGACATTGCCGCCCACCTGCAACACAACACCCGCGCCCTGTTTCGCTTCTGAACGATAAATGAGTTAAAAAACGTGACACATGTCACGTTATAAGATTTTCATTTGCTTCCTGTTGTATATATTTGTGACATAAATCGGTGCGGGTGCTGCCCCGCTCCGTATAATCGCACCCCGAAATCACTCTTCAGCGGCCCTCTCGTTTCTACCGGGTAGGGATGCATTTCTTTTTCGCAACAGGGATACTTTGCATGCAACTCATCATGAGCCTGGTAGGAATGGCGGCACTGATCGCCATCGCCGTGCTGCTCTCCAGCAACCGTCGCGCCATCAAATTGCGCACCGTTGTCTGGGCATTCATCATTCAGGTGGCCATTGGCGCGTTGGTGCTGTACGTGCCGGTGGGCCGCAGCATTCTCGGCGGCATGTCGGCCGGCGTGGCTAACGTGATCGCCTACGGCAACCAGGGGATATCCTTTATCTTCGGCGGGCTGGTGTCCGACAAGATGTTCGAGGTGTTCGGTGGAGGCGGTTTCGTCTTCGCTCTGCGCGTGTTGCCGGTGATCGTGTTCTTCTCCTCGTTGATTGCCGTACTGTATTACCTGGGCATCATGCAACTGGTGATCCGCGTATTGGGTGGCGGCTTGCACAAACTGCTGGGCACCTCACGCACCGAATCGCTGTCGGCGACCGCCAATATTTTCGTCGGCCAGACCGAAGCCCCGCTGGTGGTGCGTCCGTATATTGCCACCATGACCCAATCAGAACTTTTTGCCGTCATGTGCGGTGGTCTGGCCTCGGTGGCCGGTTCGGTGCTGGCCGGCTATGCCCAGATGGGCGTACCGCTGGAATACCTGATTGCCGCGTCGTTTATGGCCGCGCCGGGTGGGTTGTTGTTCGCCAAGCTGATGGTGCCGGAAACCGAACAAACCCACGATAAAGACGATGCGACGAAACTGATCGCCGAAGATGACCGCCCGGCCAACGTGATCGATGCGGCGGCGTCCGGCGCGGCATCCGGTATGCAGTTGGCGTTGAACGTCGGCGCCATGTTGCTGGCGTTTATCGCGCTGATCGCCTTGCTGAACGGTATTCTCGGCGGTATCGGCGGTTGGTTCGACTACCCGCAGCTGTCGCTGGAGTTGATGCTCGGTTGGGTCTTCTCGCCGATCGCCTTCCTGATTGGCGTACCCTGGCATGAGGCGATGACCGCCGGCTCGTTTATCGGCCAGAAGATTATCGTCAACGAATTTGTCGCTTACATGAACTTCGGCGCCTATTTGCGCCAGGACGACGTGGTGGCGGCGGAAGGCTTGCAGGTGCTGTCGACGCATACCAAGGCGATCATCTCCTTTGCGCTGTGCGGCTTTGCCAACCTGTCATCGGTGGCGATCCTGCTCGGCGGCCTGGGCAGCATGGCACCGAACCGTCGTCACGATATCGCGCGCTTCGGCCTGAAGGCGGTCGCGGCCGGCACGCTCTCCAACCTGATGAGTGCCACCATCGCCGGGTTCTTTTTGGCGCTGTAAGCCAGGCAAGGTTCCGCAATGGCGCGCCAAGCCCTATTGCGGGACACCGCCTATACTCTAAGACGGGCACGCGATGTCGTGCTCGTCGTCTGCATCCGTTTCTTTAGCGAATTTGTGAACGATATCGCGTTATTTTGTGATGTTCTTCACATATAATTCCGGCCTGTTACAGTGTTATTTCATATAGTGTGACTCTGAGCGCGAATTGCCCCGGGCGATCGTGTTCAAATAGCTATTACTGACCCTGCACGATATGCAGGGCCAAGTGCGGTGAGAAGGATCTCAGTTGCCGCCGTGGGAACCCGTTCCCCAGCGCTATCTTCAAGGAACCAAGTCCGCTCGCCAACACCCAGGTTCGCAGTTGGAGAGTTTTATGACCGAATTAACCGCAGCAGCGCAACGCGCGCTGGCCCTGATGGATTTAACCACGCTGAACGATGACGACACCGATGAAAAAGTGATCGCGCTGTGTCGTCAGGCCAATAGCCCGGCTGGCCATACGGCGGCCATCTGCATTTATCCGCGCTTTATTCCGGTGGCGCGCAAGACTCTGCGTGAGCAAGGGACGCCGGACATCCGCATCGCAACCGTCACCAACTTTCCGCATGGCAACGACGATATCGACATCGCGCTGGCGGAAACCCGTGCGGCTATCGCCTATGGCGCCGATGAAGTTGACGTGGTGTTCCCGTACCGCGCGTTGATCGCCGGTAATGAGCAGGTCGGTTTTGAACTGGTGAAGCAGTGCAAACAAGCCTGCCAGGCGGCCAATGTGCTGCTGAAAGTGATCATTGAAACCGGCGAGTTGAAGCAGGCTCATCTGATCCGCAAGGCATCGGAAATTGCCATCGACGCCGGTGCCGATTTTATCAAAACCTCTACCGGTAAAGTGCCGGTCAACGCCACGCTGGAAAGCGCAGAGCTGATGATGTCGGCGATCCGCGATCTGGGCGTCGCCAAAACGGTGGGGTTCAAGCCGGCCGGCGGCGTGCGCACGGCAGAAGATGCGCTGCATTATCTGCAACTTGCCGATCGTATTCTGGGTGAAGGCTGGGCCGATGCGCGTCATTTCCGTTTCGGCGCTTCCAGTCTGTTAGCCAGCCTGCTGACGACGCTGGGCCACAGCACCGCAGCGCCTGGCAGCGGTTACTGATCGATAACGTCGGCAAGGCGCGATGCAGCGCCTGCCTGCACCCTACATTCGCTCAATCAGGGGGATGCTTTGTTCCTGGCACAAGAAATTATTCGTAAAAAACGTGACGGTCAGCCGTTGAACGAGGCGGAAATCCGCTTTTTCATCAATGGGATCCGTGACAATGTGGTTTCCGAAGGTCAGATCGCCGCGCTGGCGATGACCATTTATTTCCACGATATGACCATGCCGGAGCGCGTGGCGCTCACCATGGCGATGCGTGATTCCGGCACCGTGCTGGATTGGAAAAGCCTGTCGTTGAACGGGCCCTTGGTCGACAAGCACTCCACCGGCGGCGTGGGCGATGTCACTTCGCTGATGCTCGGCCCGATGGTGGCCGCCTGCGGTGGCTACGTGCCGATGATTTCCGGCCGCGGTTTGGGCCATACCGGCGGTACGCTGGACAAGCTTGAGGCGATCCCGGGTTTTAACATTTTCCCGGACGACAACGCCTTCCGCAAAATTATTCAGGACGTTGGCGTGGCGATTATCGGCCAGACCAGCTCGTTGGCACCGGCGGACAAGCGTTTCTACGCCACCCGCGACATCACCGCCACTGTGGATTCGATCCCGCTGATTACCGCTTCTATTCTGGCGAAGAAGCTGGCGGAAGGGCTGGACGCGCTGGTGATGGACGTTAAAGTCGGCTCCGGCGCCTTTATGCCGACCTATGCGCTGTCGGCCGATCTGGCGCAGGCGATCGTCGGCGTGGCCAACGGTGCAGGATGCAAAACTACTGCGCTGCTGACCGACATGAATCAGGTGCTGGCCTCCAGTGCCGGCAATGCGGTGGAAGTACGCGAAGCGGTGCGTTTCCTGACCGGCGAATACCGCAATCCGCGCCTGCTGGAAGTGACGATGGCGCTGTGCGTGGAAATGCTGCTTTCCGGCGGTCTGGCGAAAGATGACGCCGACGCGCGCGCCAAGCTGCAGGCGGTGCTGGACAATGGCAAAGCGGCAGAAGTGTTTGGCCGCATGGTGGCGGCGCAGCAGGGCCCGACCGATTTTGTTGAGCGCTACGACAGCTATCTGCCGGCCGCGACCCTGAGCAAGCCGGTTTACGCCGAAAAACAGGGCATTATCAGCGCGATGGACACCCGTGCGCTGGGCATGGCGGTGGTATCGCTGGGCGGTGGTCGTCGCCGCGCGACCGACAGTATCGATTACAGCGTCGGCCTGACCGGCATGGCGCGCCTGGGCGATAAAGTGGATACCCAGCAGCCGCTGGCGGTGATCCACGCCAACGACGAAGAGAGTTGGCAACAGGCGGCCGAAGCGGTACGCAGCGCTATGGTGCTGAGCGACAAAGCGCCGGAAGAAACGCCAGTGGTGTATAAGCGCATCACGGAATAATTAACGAATCAGGAGCGGCAGCGGCCTTTTCGCTGTCGCCCACAGCGTGAGAACACGCAGGAGAGCACAGATGAAACGCACATTTATTATGGTTCTAGACTCATTCGGCATTGGCGCAAGCGAAGACGCCGAGCGTTTTGGCGACAAGGGTTCCGATACTCTGGGCCACATTGCCGAGGTTTGCGCGCGCGGTGAAGCCAACGTTGGCCGTCAGGGCCCGCTGACTCTGCCTAACCTGAGCCGTCTGGGTCTGGGGAAAGCGGCGGAAGAATCCACCGGTACTTTTCCGCAGGGGCTGGACAGCAATGCGGATATCATCGGTGCCTACGCGCATGCGAGCGAACTTTCTTCCGGTAAAGATACGCCGTCAGGCCACTGGGAAATCGCCGGCGTGCCGGTCTTGTTCGATTGGGGTTATTTCAGCGACGAACACAACAGCTTCCCGCAGGAACTGCTGGACAAGCTGGTCGAGCGCGCCAATCTGCCGGGTTACCTCGGTAACTGTCACTCCTCCGGCACCGTGATCCTCGATCAACTCGGCGAAGAGCACATGAAAACCGGCAAGCCGATTTTCTATACCTCTGCCGACTCGGTGTTCCAGATTGCCTGTCACGAAGAGACCTTCGGTCTGGAGCGTCTGTATGAGCTGTGTGAAATCGCCCGTGAAGAATTGACCGAAGGCGGTTACAACATCGGCCGCGTGATCGCGCGCCCGTTCCTCGGCAACAAGCCGGGTGAGTTCCAGCGTACCGGCAACCGTCACGATTTGGCGGTAGAGCCGCCGGCACCTACCGTGCTGAAAAAACTGGTGGACGAGAAGGGCGGCGAAGTGGTGTCGATCGGTAAAATCGCCGATATCTATGCTAACGTCGGCATCACCAAAAAGGTGAAAGCCACCGGCATCGACGCACTGTTTGACGCGACCCTGATCGAAATGGAAAAAGCCGGTGACAACACCATCGTGTTCACCAACTTTGTTGATTTTGATTCCTCTTACGGCCACCGCCGCGACGTGGCGGGTTATGCCGCCGCGCTGGAGCTGTTCGACCGCCGCCTGCCGGAGCTGCTGAAATTGGTGAAAGACGAAGACATCATTATCTTCACCGCCGACCACGGCTGCGACCCGACCTGGCCGGGCACCGACCACACCCGTGAGCACATTCCGGTATTGGTTTACGGCCCGAAAGTGAAACCGGGCTCGCTGGGCCACCGTGAAACCTTTGCCGACATCGGCCAGACCGTTGCCAGCTACTTTGGCCTGTCACCGATGGATTACGGTAAGTCCATGTTCTAAGCCTTGTCTTTCGAGCCGCAGCCTTGTTGGCTGCGACTCGACATCCAAAGGCTTATACGTTTAACGTTTTTATTTAATACGATTTGAAGGAAGAGAATTATGGCTACGCCGCATATTAATGCTGAAATGGGTGATTTCGCTGACGTAGTACTGATGCCGGGCGATCCGCTGCGTGCAAAATACATCGCGGAAACCTTCCTGGAAAACGCGGTGGAAGTGAACAATGTGCGTGGCATGCTGGGCTTCACCGGGACCTATAAAGGCCGCAAAATCTCCGTAATGGGCCACGGTATGGGTATCCCGTCCTGCTCCATTTACGCGCGTGAACTGATTGCCGAGTTCGGCGTGAAGAAAATCATCCGCGTGGGTTCTTGCGGCGCAGTGCGCGACGATATCAAACTGCGCGACGTAGTGATCGGCATGGGCGCCTGCACCGATTCCAAAGTGAACCGCATGCGTTTTAAAGATCATGACTATGCGGCGATTGCCGACTTTGACATGGTGCGCAACGCGGTAGACGCTGCGGCGGCGCAAGGTATCCCGGCGCGCGTGGGCAACATCTTCTCCGCTGATCTGTTCTATACGCCGGATCCGGACATGTTCCAGGTGATGAAGAAGTACGGCATCCTGGGCGTAGAAATGGAAGCGGCCGGCATCTACGGCGTGGCGGCTGAGCTGTATGAAGAGTTCGGCTGTAAGGCGCTGACCATCTGTACCGTTTCCGACCACATTCTGCGTCACGAAGCCACCACCGCCGCAGAGCGCCAAACCACCTTTAACGAGATGATCGTTATCGCGCTGGAATCCGTGCTGTTGGGCGACAAAGAGTAACAATACTGCGGGCGCAGCATCCTGTTGCGCCCCTGTGCCAATCTATTCATCCTCCGCAAGGATTCTCTTCGAATGCTTTACCGTACAGGTAGTCGGCACCAGTAATCTATTCACCGATCTATTCACACATGAATAATGGCGAGCAAGTTATGCGCCTGGCTTAAGGGCGTTTCGTTTCTTCTTTATCCTGTGGCTTGTCGTCATCGTCGTCTTCCACCGTATTACCTTCTTCCAGCGGCGTATTGGCGGTCAGCAGATACGGCGATTGCTGCCAGCGGCTGCGGCGATGTTGCAGCAGGGTACGCGCCAGAATAATGCCGATGGCCAGCGCCAGCAGGATCATCAGACGCAGCAAGTTGGTGGTGTTATCCACCTGTTTGGATTCGGTCGCCAGCACGTGGGTGTCCAGCGTAATGCGGATAAAGCCTATCGGGCCGTCTTTACCCTGAATGGATTCCACCAACTGGTGATTGAAATAGCTGCCGGCACGTTTGCCGTCAAGTGACAGGCGATCGCGTATACTGATCTGTTCACCGGCGTGGGAAACCAGCGTGCCGTCCAACTGATAGACGCTGGCGTCCAGAATGCGGCTGTGGTCGGTAAGCTGTTTGAGGATGGCGTCTACGCGCTGGTTGTCGACGTCGCTGTCGTCATCGAGCAGCGGCGCCAGGCTGGAGGCCACTTGTTTGGTCAGCGTTTGCGCCAGTTCTTCCACCTGTTCGGATCGCGCCAACTGGTGACTCAGGCTAAAATAGGACGCGCCCTGCATCAATAGCACCAGCAAAGCCAGGCAAATCAGGATAATAGCGGTGCGGTGCAGGCGGAATTTCAGTTTAGCGCGAGCCATTCAGGTTCCTTGGGCATCTTGGACACTTTATGTTGCCAGAACCAATGGCGATAGGATAGCTTGATGCGTCGTTTTATCATGCAGCGTTTTTTCAGGAGTTAATGATGTCGAATAGTCTGACCTATTGCGATCTCCCGGCAGAGATCTCTCAATGGCCGGGTCTTCCCCTTTCGCTGAGCGGCGACGAAGTGATGCCGCTGGACTATCGGGCGGGCCATACCGGTTGGCTATTATATGGCAGGGAACTGGATAAAACGCGCATTACTCATTTCCAGCGCAAGCTGGGTGCGGCGATGGTGATCGTCACCGCCTGGTGCGTAGAGGATTATCAGGTCGTGCGTCTGGCGGGCACCCTCACGGCGCGCGCCAAAATACTGGCGGCGGAGAGCGGGCTGGACGTAGCGCCACTCGGCAAGATCCCTCATTTACGCACCCCTGGGCTGCTGGTGATGGACATGGACTCCACCGCGATCGAGATTGAATGCATCGACGAAATCGCCAAGCTGGCGGGTGTGGGTGATGAGGTGGCGGAAGTGACCGAACGCGCAATGCGCGGCGAGCTGGATTTTACCGCCAGCCTGCGTCAGCGCGTTGGCAAGCTGAAAGGCGCCGATGCCAATATCCTCAAACAGGTACGCGATGAACTGCCGCTGATGCCCGGGTTGATCAACCTGGTGCGCAAGCTGCAGGCGATGGACTGGCATGTGGCGATCGCTTCCGGCGGCTTCACATACTATGCCGAGTACCTGCGCGACAAACTGAAGCTGGTGGCGGTGGCGGCCAACGAGCTGGGGATCCGCGATGGCAAGCTGACCGGCGAAGTGCTGGGGCCGGTGGTTGACGCACAGTTCAAGGCCGATACGCTGGTCGCGCTGGCGGAAAAGCTGGGCATCCCGCCGCAGCAGACCGTGGCTATCGGCGACGGTGCCAACGATTTGAAAATGATACAGGTGGCCGGGCTGGGTATTGCCTACCACGCCAAACCGAAAGTGTATGACAAGGCGCAGGTGTCCATTCGCCATGCGGACCTGATGGGCGTGCTGTGCGTACTGACCGGCAGCCTGAAACACGAAGTTCGCTAAATATATCGACTAAGAGGTAATACGTGGCAAAAGCAGCAAAACGGGCGTTTGTATGTAATGAGTGCGGCGCAGATTATCCGCGCTGGCAGGGACAGTGCAGCGCTTGTCACGCCTGGAACAGCATTACAGAAGTTCGTCTGGCTGCGGTGTCCTCATCTTCTCGCTCCGAGCGTTTAAGCGGCTATGCCGGCGATGCCGGCATCAGCAAAGTGCAAAAACTGTCGGACATCAGCCTGGACGAGTTGCCGCGTTTTTCTACCGGCTTTCTTGAATTTGACCGCGTACTGGGCGGCGGCGTGGTGCCGGGCAGCGCGATCCTGATCGGCGGCAACCCCGGCGCCGGTAAAAGTACTCTGCTGTTGCAGGTGTTGTGCAAGCTGTCCGAGCAGATGAAAACCCTGTACGTCACCGGCGAGGAATCGCTGCAACAGGTGGCGATGCGCGCTCACCGTCTCGGGTTGCCGACCGGCAACCTGAACATGCTGTCGGAAACCAGTATCGAGCAGATTTGCCTGATCGCCGAACAAGAGCAGCCGAAGCTGATGGTGATCGACTCGATCCAGGTGATGCACATGACGGATATCCAGTCTTCGCCGGGCAGCGTGGCGCAGGTGCGGGAAACCGCCGCCTACCTGACGCGCTTCGCCAAAACGCGCGGCGTGGCGATTGTCATGGTCGGCCACGTCACCAAAGACGGCTCGCTGGCCGGGCCGAAGGTGCTGGAACACTGTATCGACTGTTCGGTGCTGCTGGACGGCGATGCCGATTCGCGTTTTCGTACGCTGCGCAGCCACAAAAACCGCTTCGGTGCGGTGAACGAGCTGGGCGTGTTCGCCATGACCGAGCAGGGCCTGCGAGAAGTCAGCAACCCGTCCGCCATCTTTCTCAGCCGTGGCGATGAAGTCACCTCCGGCAGTTCGGTGATGGTGGTTTGGGAAGGAACCCGGCCGCTGCTGGTTGAGATCCAGGCGTTGGTGGATCATTCGATGATGTCTAACCCGCGCCGGGTCGCGGTCGGCCTGGAGCAGAACCGGCTGGCGATCCTGTTGGCGGTGCTGCACCGCCACGGCGGGTTGCAGATGTCGGATCAGGATGTGTTTGTGAACGTGGTCGGCGGGGTGAAAGTCAGCGAAACCAGTGCCGATCTGGCGTTGCTGATGTCGCTGGTGTCGAGCCTGCGCGATCGCCCGCTGCCGAACGATCTGGTGGTGTTCGGTGAAGTGGGGTTGGCGGGGGAGATCCGTCCGGTGCCGAGTGGGCAGGAGCGCATTTCCGAGGCGGCGAAGCACGGCTTCAAGCGCGCTATCGTGCCGCACGCCAACGTACCGAAAAAACCGCCGGCGAATATGCAGGTGTTCGGCGTGAAGAAACTGGCGGACGCCCTGGATGTGCTGGAACAATTCTATTAATTGCCATGTGATGCGCAGAATATGCTATTTTGTTTAGCATATTAAACGGAGGGGCTATGCGGCAATTCGATTACCTGAAAGCATCTATTAAGCAGAAGAGCTGTACCCTGCAGCAGGTGGCGGATGCCAGCGGCATGACCAAAGGCTACCTTAGCCAGCTGTTGAACGACAAAATCAAAAGCCCGAGCGCCCAGAAACTCGAGGCGTTACACCGTTTTCTTGGCCTGGAGTTCCCGCGCCGCGAGAAAAAAGTCGGTGTGGTGTTTGGTAAATTTTACCCACTGCACACCGGCCACATTTACCTGATCCAGCGCGCCTGCAGCCAGGTGGATGAGTTGCACGTGATTTTGTGTCACGACGAACCGCGTGACCGGGAACTGTTCGAGAACAGTTCGATGTCGCAACAGCCCACGGTCAGCGACCGTCTGCGCTGGCTTCTGCAAACCTTCAAATACCAGAAAAACATTCATATTCATTCGTTCGACGAGCAGGGGATCGAACCCTATCCGCACGGCTGGAACGTTTGGAGCGACGGGATGAAAGCCTTCATGGAACAGAAGGGCATCGTGCCGAGTTTTATCTATTCCAGCGAAACGCAAGACGCCCCGCGTTATCGCGAGCACCTGGCGACGGAAACCATTCTGATCGATCCCGAACGTTCATTCATGAACATCAGCGGCCGCCAAATCCGTCAGGATCCTTTCCGCTATTGGGATTACATTCCGACCGAAGTGAAGCCGTTCTTTGTGCGCACCGTGGCGATCCTCGGCGGCGAGTCGAGCGGCAAATCGACGCTGGTGAACAAGCTGGCGAACATTTTTAACACCACCAGCGCCTGGGAATACGGCCGCGACTATGTGTTCTCGCACCTGGGCGGCGATGAGATGGCGTTGCAGTATTCCGACTACGACAAGATTGCGTTGGGGCAGGCGCAGTACGTTGACTTTGCAGTGAAATACGCCAACAAGGTGGCATTTATCGATACCGATTTCGTCACTACCCAGGCGTTCTGCAAAAAGTACGAAGGGCGCGAGCACCCCTTCGTGCAGGCGCTGATCGACGAGTACCGGTTTGATCTGGTGATCCTGCTGGAAAATAACACCCCGTGGGTGGCGGATGGCCTGCGCAGCCTCGGTGCGCCGACCGATCGCAAGGCATTCCAGCACCTGCTGGAAGAGATGCTGCGTGCCAACAATATCGAGTATGCGCACGTGGAGTCCAGCGACTATGAGGAGCGCTTCCTGCGCTGCGTCGAACTGGTAAAACAGTTGTTGGCGGCCGATGCCAGCCGACTGGTGGGCGCCACGACGGAATAAGCCGGAGGCGCAGTGTGCTGCGCCTCTCTTGCCTCAGTAAACAATCACCAGTTTGCCCTGCATATGCCCGTCGAGCAGCTTTTTATGCGCGGCGGTCAGGGTCTCGACCGTCAGCCCCTGCAGCGTTTCGCTCAGTGTGGTGCTCAACTTTCCTTCGTCCAGCAACTGCGCCACCTGCCTGAGGATTTCACCCTGCTGAGCGATGTCCGGCGTGGTGAACATGCTGCGGGTAAACATCAATTCCCAATGCAGTGCGGCGCTTTTGAGCTTCAACGCGTTTTGATCGAGCGGCTGTTGGTTTTCCACGATGGTGCAGATGTGGCCCAGCGGCGCAATCAGATCCGAGATCGCTTTCCAGTGGCCATCGGTATCGTTCAGGCAAAGAATATAATCCACGTTTTCAATGCCCTGCTGCGCCAGATTCCCTTTAAGATCGCGGTAATCCACCACCAGATCGGCGCCGCGCTCCCGGCACCAGGCTGCCGACTCGGGGCGCGAAGCGGTGGCAATCACCTTCACCTTGCTCAACTGGGCGGCGAACGGGATCGCCAGCGAACCCACGCCACCGGCACCGCCGATAATCAGCAGTGTTTTCCCTTCCGCCGCGTCCTGGATTTTCAGGTGCTCGAACAGCGCTTCCCAGGCCGTCAGCGCGGTCAATGGCATGGCGGCGGATTCCGCCCAGTTCAGGCTGCTCGGCTTATGTGACACGATGCGCGAATCAATCAACTGCTGAGTGCTGTTGCTGCCCGGCCGAGTGATATCACCGGCGTACCAGACTTCATCACCGGCTTTGAAACCTTTGACGCCGCTGCCCACCTCAAGCACCACGCCGCTGGCGTCCCAGCCGAGGATACGCGGCTGTTGCAGGCCACTTTTTTGCAGACCGGCGTGGACTTTGGTATCCACCGGATTGACCGACGCCGCTTTGACCTCCACCAGCAGATCGTATTGGCCTGGGGCCGGTTTTTCCGGGCTGATTTCAATGAAACCGGCGGGGTTTTTCGGGTCTACGGCTATGGCTTTAATCGGCATGACTGTGCTCCTTTAGAATGAATACCCTCAGTGTAGACCTCTCAGAGGAGAGTGATAAGATGGACAATAGCTAACTAAGTGTTCGTTTGAGGTGAACAATGATGTTTAAACAGCTGCAGGATATGGCGTTGTTCGCGCTGGTGGCCGAGTGCGGCAGCTTTACCGCCGCCGCCAACCGCGCCGGTTTGCCTAAATCCAGCGTCAGCCAGCGCATCAGCCAACTGGAACAAACGCTGGGTTTGCGGCTGCTCAACCGCACCACCCGTCAGCTCAATCTGACCTTCGCCGGCGAACGCTATCTGGTGCACTGTCAGGAGATGTTGTCCGCCGCCGAACGGGCCGATCTGGCGCTGCAGCGGCTGCGTGACAACCCCAGCGGCCGGTTGCGCATCTCGACGCCCGCCGGGCTGGGGGCGACGCTGGTGGCGCGGCTGGCGGCGGATTTTCAGCGCCAGTACCCGGACGTTACGCTGGAGGTTTCGGTGTCTGATGCGATGGTGGATCTGGTGCAAGAGGGCTATGACGCCGCGTTCCGCACCGGCAAACCGCAGGACTCCTCGCTGATTGGCCGCCGCCTGGGGCATGCCCCGCGTTATCTGCTGGCGGCGCCAGCCTATCTGGCGCAATTCCCGCCGCTCCTGCATCCCCAGCAGTTGCAGCAGCACCGCTGCATTGCGCACCGCGCCTGGACGGCCTGGAGCCTGCGCCGCGGTGACGAGTATTACCGCTGGCAACTGCCGATGCTGCATATCACTGACAATCTGTTGTACGCGCGTGAATGCGCGATTTCCGGTGCCGGTATCACTCTGCTGCCGGCCTTTCTCAGCCGCGAGGTGGTGGCGCAGAAACAGCTGGTGGAGGTCCTGCCGGAATGGCGGGCGGAAGGGAATGAACTGTATTTGGTTTACCCCAGCCGCAAGCTTAACTCACCGGCACTGGCTTGTTTTATCGATGTGGTGTTGCAGCACCCGGTATTTGACGATTACGCCCGGGAGCTGGCGCGGGAATAAAGCGGGGGAGCGCCTCTGCCCGTTCAGGCAACGCGTTACGCCACCTGAACGATGCGTTTGCCGATATTTTCGCCCGCCAGCAGGCCGACTAATGCGGCGGGTAGCATATCAAAGCCTGCGATCAGGTCTTCGAGTACCGTTAATTTTCCCGCGGCAACCCAGGCGGCCAGCGCCGCCAAAGCGCGCTCTCGCTGGTGAAGGAAGTCGGCCAGCAGGAAGCCCTGCATCGTCAGGCTGTTGACGATCAGCACGCCGGGGATCCCGGCGGGAGCGGCCGGTGGCGAGGCGGCATCATACTGCGACACCGCGCCGCAGCAAACAATGCGTCCCTGTTTCGCCATGTGCGGCAGGCAGGCCGCCAAAATGTCGCCGCCGACGTTGTCGAACAGCACATGGATGCCGTCGGGGCAGGCGCAGCGCAGCGCGGCGTGCAGATTTTCCGCCTTATAATCTATTGCTGCGTCAAAGCCCAGGCTGTCCGTCAGCAGAGCCGTTTTGGCGCCGCCGCCGGCGATGCCCACCGTGCGGCATCCGTTAAGCCGGGCAATTTGCCCGGCGAACGATCCAACCGAACCGGCGGCGGCCGACACCACGACGGTTTCACCCGCCCTGGGGCGGCCGCATTCCAGCAAGCCGAAGTAAGCGGTCAGCCCGGCAACGCCGTAAACGCTGAGCAGGTGCGTGCGGGGGGTGATGTCCGGTTGCTTGAGTGCGCTTGCTGCGGACACTACGGCAAAAGTTTGCCAGCCGGTTTCCGCCAACACCACATCTCCGGCGCCCAGCAGCGGCGACTGCGACTCGACGACTTCGGCCAGCGTTGTCGCGGCCATGATGTCTCCCGCCTGCAGACTGGCACGGTAGGTGGCGCCCTGCATCCAGGCTCTGCTGGCCGCATCCAGAGGCGCGTAAAGCGTGCGCAGCAGAACCTCCCCGGGGCCGGGGAGCGGCATTGGCGTCTCGCGCGCCTGGAAGCAATCGACGGTGAGTTTTCCCTGCGGGAGCCTGCTGATGACGATTTGACGGTTATGCATGGGGCTTTCCTCCGGTGTCGGCGTTTTGAAAGGCGTCGACACCGGTAAGCTGCGCTGACAGCACCCACAGGCGTTCGGCTTGTTCAGGATCGATGGCGTAGGATTTTACGCCGCTGAAGCCTATTTGATCGCTCGGATCCCGATGGGCAATGTCGCAGTCTTCGCAGTACAACCCGCCCAGCCCATTCAGTTGGGGTGAGGTTGCCGCCCAAACCTGCGTTGCCGCTCCCTGCTGCGGCGTTTTAAGCATTTCCGGGTGGGTAGGGTTCCCTTCGGCATCGCTCCAGCCCAGCATGACCATTTCTTCAGGTGAGATGTAACGCTGCAGCGGGGTGGGGATCATTCCGGGATGCAGGGAGAATGCGCGTACGCCGGCGGTTTGCCCCATTTTATCCAGATGGACGGCGAACAGCGCGTTGGCGGTTTTTGCCTGGCCATAGGCCAACCACTTGTCATACTTTTGGCTGAACTGAACATCGTGCCAGCGCATGGCGGAGGCGTGGTGGCCGGAAGAGGAGACGACGACGACCCGGGATCCGCCCGTCAGCGCCGGCCAGATCAGGTTAACCAGCGCGTAGTGGCCCAGATGATTGGTGGCGAACTGCGCTTCCCAGCCCGGCCCTACGCGGGTTTCGGGGCAGGCCATAATACCGGCGCTGCAGATTAGAATATCGAGATGAATGCCGCTCTTGAGGAGGTGCTGTGAAAAATGCCTGACGCTGTCCAAATCGGCCAGATCCAGGGGGTAAACCTCGACGTTGTTCAGATCGCTAAGCCGGGCACGGGCGACGACGGGATCGCGGGCGGCGACGATAACCCGCGCCCCCGCTTGTGTCAGGGCCCGGGTGGTTTCCAATCCCAACCCGGAATGGCCGCCGGTCACCAGCGCCGTCGTTCCGGCAAGCTGGCGCTCTTTAAGCACGTCGGCCGCGGTGGTTGCCGCGCCGAAACCTGAGTATAGGGGCGTCTGTCTGCTCATCTGCTGTTCCTCTGCATTCGGTTAGCCTGGATGTGAGGAGTGTACGTCGACTTTTCCGGCGATTGAATGCAACAAAAGCCTATTTTATGTCGCGATCGTCCTAATTTTGACGATTGGCGTGCGCACCGGCTATGCCCTAAGATGGCATTTTCTCGTCGCGGTGGAACCCATGGATCCTTTATCTGAAGTGCTTGCCCCATTGAGCAGCCAAAATGCTTTCTTTGGTGGCCTGAAGGCCGGCGGCGACTGGGCCGTACATTTTCCGGCGCTGCAGGGCGGGAAATTCAACGCGGTGGTGCGCGGCGGCTGCTGGCTGGTGGCGGAAGGGCTGGCCGCACCGCTGCGGCTGGAGGCCGGAGATTGTCTTTTACTGACCCGCAGTTTGCCGGTGACCGTCGGCAGCGATCTGTCGCTTCCGGCGATCGAGGCCGATGCGCTCTATTTTCAGGCGCAAAATGGCGTGGCGATCTGTGGTGAGGGAGAGGAGTGTCTGTTTATCGGCGGCCGTTTTGCCTTCGGCGAGGAGGTCGAGCGGCTGTTCGGCGCACTGCCGGCACTGATGGTCATCAGAGGCGGCACGGAGGAAGCGGCGGTGTTGCAATGGGCGTTGCAGCGCCTGGCGGACGAGCTGTTGACACCTTTACCGGGCAGCGCGCTGATGACCCATCATCTGGGGCACATCATGCTGACGCAGGCCCTGCGTATTTATCTGGCGGAGCACGGCGACGGCGATTCCGGCTGGCTGTCGGCGCTGTTCGAACCGCGCATCGGCGCCGCCATTCAGGCTATTCACGCCGATCCCGCCCGGCGCTGGACGGTGGAGGCGTTGGCCGACGTGGCGAGCGTTTCACGTTCGACGCTGGCGTTGCGCTTCAAGCAGAAAGCCGGGATGAGTCCGCTGGAGTACGTGCTGCGCTGGCGTATGTTATTGGCGGCGCGGGCATTGCGCAGCGGCGCTGAATCGGTGTCCGCCATCGCGCAACGTCTGGGGTACGATTCCGACAGCGCGTTCAGCCATGCTTTCAAGCGAGTCATGGCGTGTTCGCCGAGCGACTATCGCCGGGCGCGGGAATAAAAAAAGGCGCCGCATGCGGCGCCTTCCGGGTTACTTGGTGACTTTCTTGTACTTGATACGGCGAGGTTCCAGTGCATCGGCGCCCAGAGTACGCTTTTTGTACTCTTCGTATTCGGTAAAGTTACCTTCGAAGAACTCCACCTTGCCTTCATCCTGATAGTCCAGAATGTGGGTGGCAATACGGTCAAGGAACCAGCGGTCATGCGAGATCACCATGGCGCAGCCAGGGAATTCCAGCAGGGCGTTTTCCAGCGCGCGCAGGGTTTCGATATCCAGGTCGTTGGTCGGTTCATCGAGCAGCAGCACGTTGCCGCCAACCTGCAGCAGTTTGGCCAGATGCAGACGGCCACGCTCACCACCGGACAGTTCGCCCACGCGTTTGCCCTGATCGACACCCTTGAAGTTGAAGCGGCCGACGTAGGCACGGCTTGGCATTTCGGTGTTGCCCACGCGCATGATGTCCTGACCGCCGGACACTTCTTCCCACACGGTTTTGGCGTTGTCCATGCTGTCGCGGAACTGATCGACAGAAGCCAGTTTGACGGTATCGCCCAGCGTGATGCTGCCGGAGTCAGGTTGTTCCTGGCCGGACATCATGCGGAACAGCGTGGATTTACCCGCGCCGTTCGGGCCGATAATGCCGACAATCGCGCCCTTGGGTACGGCGAATGACAGATCGTCAATCAGCAGGCGGTCGCCGTAGGATTTACGCAGGTTGCTGACTTCAACCACTTTATCGCCCAGGCGTGCGCCAGGTGGAATAAACAGTTCGTTGGTTTCGTTACGTTTCTGGTATTCGGTGCTGTTGAGTTCTTCAAAGCGGGCCAGACGGGCCTTGCCTTTAGACTGACGGCCCTTGGCACCCTGGCGTACCCACTCCAGCTCTTTCTCGATCGACTTGCGGCGAGCGGCTTCGGTTGAGGCTTCCTGCGCCAGACGCGCGTCTTTCTGTTCCAACCAGGAAGAGTAGTTGCCTTCCCACGGAATGCCTTCGCCACGGTCCAGCTCGAGGATCCAGCCGGCCACGTTATCAAGGAAGTAACGGTCGTGGGTGATCGCCACCACGGTGCCTTCGAAGTCGTGCAGGAAGCGTTCCAGCCAGGCCACGGATTCGGCGTCCAGGTGGTTGGTCGGTTCGTCCAGCAACAGCATGTCCGGTTTTTCCAGCAGCAGGCGGCACAGCGCTACGCGGCGGCGCTCACCACCGGAAAGGTTGGCGATTTTGGCGTCCCATTCCGGCAGGCGCAGCGCATCGGCGGCGCGCTCCAATTGGGTGTTGAGGTTGTGACCATCATGGGCCTGAATGATCTCTTCCAGGCGGCCCTGTTCAGCGGCCAGCTTGTCGAAGTCGGCGCCTTCTTCAGCGTACAGCGCGTACACTTCGTCAAGGCGTTTCAGGGCACCGACGACTTCGGCCATCGCTTCTTCAACCGATTCGCGAACGGTGTGTTCCAGGTTGAGTTGCGGTTCCTGCGGCAGATAGCCGATTTTAATCCCCGGTTGCGGGCGCGCTTCGCCTTCGATATCGGTATCGATACCGGCCATAATGCGCAGCAGGGTGGATTTACCGGAACCGTTCAGGCCCAGCACGCCAATTTTGGCGCCAGGGAAGAAGCTCAGGGAGATATTTTTCAGGATGTGACGCTTCGGCGGAACCACTTTGCCGACGCGATGCATGGTATAGACGTATTGAGCCACGTTGCTCTAAGCCTCTCTATATCAGTTTTTATAGGATGTCTGGCTGCGGAGTGTAGCCCGTTTCGAACACGGATCCCAGACATCATCAGCGATCGCTAAGTATAACCCTTTATGCGCCTTTAACAGGCGCATCTCGACAGATTAAGGTGTGACGACGATTGCGACGCGGCGGTTTTCCGCGCGGCCGCTGGAGGTGCGATTATCGGCGACCGGATCGCGCTTGCCCATGCCGCGAGTTTCGATATTGGCGCGCGGGATGCCTACGCTGGCCAGCAAATCGGCCACTGCGTTGGCGCGGCGCAGCGAAAGCTGGTCGTTATAGCTGTCTTCACCGTAGTTGTCCGTATGACCATCCAGACGGAACTTGGTGATGCCTACGCTCATCAGCGCACGGCCCATTTTTTGGACGGTTTCGGTGCTTTCCGGATTCAGTTTGCCGATGTTGTTGCCAAACAACACTTTGTCGGAGAGGCCGAATTCCCAGCCGTTATCCGTCAGTTTGAACCCTTGAGACTGCAACAACGCGACCTGCTCGGGCGTCAGGCCCTGCGGTTTGCTCTGACACCCGGCAAGGGCGAGCAGGGCGACAAACATCATCGCCAGCAGTGAGAAACGGTTTTTCAGTGTTTGCTGTATCATAATCAAATCCCTGGTTTTAATTTTATAGCTGGGGCTTTATTTCTGTATTGCCAGCCGCCAGCCTCCGTTATAACGATGCTTTGCCTGATACATCGCATCGTCAGCTTCGTGCAAAAGACCCTGAGGCGTTACTGCATGTTCAGGGTAAAGTGCAATACCGATGCTCAGAGAGGTCGTCACCGCCTCGTCGTTCGGTAAAATTATCGGTTGGGTCATGCAGTCGATAATGTTGTCGGCAATTTGCAGCACATCTTCCGTACTGTGAACCGGCGCCAACAGCACGGCGAACTCATCGCCGCCTAAACGCGCGACCAGGTCACTTTCACGCAGTTGCGCGCGAATCCGCCCTGCAATGGTGGTCAGCACCGCATCACCGGCCGCGTGACCGTAATTGTCATTCACTTCCTTGAAGCGATCGCCGTCGATAAACAGCACCGCAAGTTTTTCTGTCGGCTCGATATCGCCCAGCGCGCGGCTCAGCCGGCCTTCAAAAAAGGCGCGGTTCGGTAATCCGGTCAGGCTGTCATGGGTCGCCCGGTGGGTCAGTGAATCATTTTCCTGCTTCAGGTGTGCCTGCCAGGCCTCCAGCTCATCGAGCAGGCCGTTGAAGTCGTTGCTCAGTTCGTGCAGTTCGGCAATGGGTGCCGACGGTACTCGCAACCCAAAGGTGCGATCGCGTCGCACCACATGGGCCACCTTGGCGATATCATCCAGCGAACTGACAATGCCCAGCAGCATACGGCGGGAAAGCACCAGTGCGCACAGGGTACTGAGCACCAGGCAGGCGATCATGCCCAGCATACCCCGCAGCAGGAAACGCAGCAGGCTGCCGCCGTTGCCGCTTAGCCAGACCTTGCCGACCTGTTTGCCTTCGTGGGAGATCGGCAAGACCACCGGTTCCGGCAGCGCCCAGCGAGCGACAATCTGTTCCAGACCGTGCAGCGGACCGTCCTTGGGACGATGCCAACTGACCAGCACGTTGCCGCCGTTGTCCAGAATTTTGGCTTCCGACACCTCTTCTTTGGAAGCGATCAGCACCATCGCCTCTCGAATGTAGGGGCGATCCCCAAACACCACGGCGGCCTCGACGGTATAGCTGATGGAGCGCGCAATCAGATGCAGGTTGTGGTTGGCGTAAGCGCGCAGCGCGAACAGCGCTACCAACGTCAGGAATATCCCGGCGGTGCCGACGGCAATCAGCGCCAGCCCAAGATTTGCCCGTTGCAGCACCCGACCCAGCGTGGGCCGCGAATGCCCGGAACGGTTCTTGCGCAGCCATATCATAGCGGCGGCGCCTGTTTGCGCGCCAGCTGCAGCACGTTAGGGTGAACGCGTACGCCGCTGCGCGCCAGAGCGTCCAGATTTACTTTGAAACTGGCCTGGTCACCGTCAATCTGCAGGCAAAACGCGCTGCCGGCAGAGCATTCACCGTCGTTCTCGCTGATACTGAGAATGGAATGACCCTGAATGCGCTGTATAAAGTTTTGTTTCTGTCCGGCGTTGATATTACCCAAATAAATCACGTCACATCCGGTGTTCAGCAAAGGGCTGTCAAAGGGCACTCGCTCGGTTTTGATCGGCCGGGGAGCGCTCAGCAAAATAGGGTCGAACAGGCCTTCGGCATATTGGGTCGGCGCCGTTACACACAGACGGATGGGGTTGGGCTCGCTGGGCCAGCGGGCATAGCTGATAATGCCGACCACGACGGTGGTGACGGCATGGGTGCGGCTGCCCGTCTCGGGACGAGCCAGCCCGGGAAACGCCAGCAACAGGACCAGAATGAAGGGGAGCAGGCGGCCGTCGTCAAGACGTGCGCAAATGAAGCTCGTGAGTGAGCTTTTTGCGCTGGCTGCTAACATCACGGCATTTTTTGCCATCTTCATCTGCCATTCCTGCCAACGTCCGCAGTACGGTAGCGGTGATCCAACAATGAGAAACCTGACCCGACCGAGGGGATAATCGTAATGCTAAGAACTGTTAATCGCACTGTGTGATGAACACTATCTAACCCATAATTGGCGCGGATTGTATTATAAGATATCTCTGTTGCGCGCTTTATGTGCCGTTTTCTCAGATTTATCCTATCTTTTTTTAACAGTATAAAACGCCTCGGGGAGTTGGCCAGGCGTTTTCTGTAAAGAAAACGGCATTGGGTCGGCAGTACGGCGATTTGCGCCATGCCTGTAGTTAATTTGTCAGCCAGGGTAAACGTTTTTTACCTGACGCCCCCCATGACGATAAACTTCTTCTTCTACAGTAGTGAATGGATAGGCGATTGCGCTGTCTATGATAGATGCCTGAGCTTATCGCTCTGCACACCTTTTTGCCCTGGCGTGTATTCCACTTCAGGGCGCGAAATACTCGAAGAACCGGTTTCTCCGGGCCTTGACCGTTGGCGTAACGCGGCAAGGGGGAGGGGTTCTGGCAACACAACCAGCGAGGAAAGAGTAAGTATGGTCAAGGTAGACAAATGGCGGCTGTTGGCGGTGGGGTTGTGCCTGACGGCATTCTCGGGCGCTGCCCTGGCGGACTCTCTCGACGCACAGCGTCAGCGTTACCTGCAAATCAAGCAGGCGTGGGACAGCAATCAGATGGATGTCGTGGCGCAACTGATGCCGACGCTGCGTGATTACCCGCTTTACCCTTATCTGGAATACCGCGAACTGACGCAGGATCTCAGCCAGGCCGGCTTCTCCGAGGTGAATGACTTTATCAAGCAGCACCCGACGCTGCCGCCCGCCAAGTCGCTGGCGCCTCGTTTTGTCAATGAATTGGCGCGCCGTGAGGACTGGCGCACTTTGCTGGCTTTCAGCCCGCAGGCCCCCAAACCGATAGCCGCACGCTGTAATTATTACTACGCCAAATGGGCCAGCGGCGATCAGCAGGCGGCCTGGAGCGGCGCGGACGATCTCTGGATGAGCGGTAAGACGCTGCCGGGCACCTGCGACAAACTGTTCAACGTCTGGCAGGGGGCCGGCAAGCAAACGCCGCTGAATACCCTGGCGCGCATGAAGCTGGCGTTAAAAGAGGGCAACAGCGGCCTGGTTAACAGCCTTTACCGCCAGTTGCCGTCCGAATATCAGACCATGGGTGACGCGCTGGTGCGCCTGCAGAACGATCCCGCCACCGTAGAGGCTTTCGCCCGCAGCGTTGGCCCGACTGACTTTACCCGGGCGGCGACCGGCATCGCTTTCGAGCGGCTGGCTCGTCAGGATGCGGAAAACGCCCGTGCGATGATCCCGAGTATCGCCCGCCTGCAGAAAATGAGCGACAGCGAGCGGTTGGGGCTGGAAGAAGCGGTGGCGTGGCGCCTGATGGGCAGCGATGCGACCTTCGAGCAGACCCAGTGGCGCGATAAGGTGATCCTGCGTAGCCAGTCTCCGACGCTGCTGGAACGCCGTGTGCGCATGGCGCTGGGCAGCGGCGATCGTCAGGGCGTGGCGACCTGGCTTGCGCGCCTGCCGGCAGAATCGCGCAATAAAGACGAATGGCGTTACTGGCGTGCGAGCATCTTGCTGGACGAAGGCAAACGCGGCGAGGGTGAAGAGATCCTGCGCAGCCTGATGAACGAACGTGGCTTCTACCCGATGGTGGCGGCGCAGAAACTGAATACGCCTTATCCGGTTATGGTGGCGGTGGCGGCCAAACCCCGCGCTTCGCTGGTGGACGGGCCGGAAATCGCCCGCGTACGTGAACTGATGTACTGGAACATGGATAACCTGGCGCGCAGCGAGTGGAGTTCGTTCGTTGCCAGTCGCAGCCGGCCTGAACAGGAAGCGCTGGCGCGTTTCGCATTCGAGCAGAATTGGGCCGATCTCAGCGTGCAGGCAACCATCGTCGGCAAGCTGTGGGATCACCTCGAGGAGCGCTTCCCGGTGGCCTGGTCGCAAGAGTTCCGCAGCGCTACCGATGACAAGGGGATCACGCCGAGCTACGCCATGGCGATTGCCCGTCAGGAAAGCGCCTGGAACCCGAAAGCGCAGTCACCGGTGGGGGCCAGCGGCCTGATGCAGGTGATGCCGCGGACCGCGCAACATACCGTGCAAATGTACAATATTCCCGGCTACTCAAGCCCGAGCCAGCTGCTTGATCCGAAAACCAATATTACTATCGGTACCAGCTACCTGGAGTACGTTTACCAGCAGTTTGGCCGTAACCGCATCCTGTCGTCGGCGGCTTATAACGCCGGCCCATCGCGGGTGAATACCTGGTTGGGGAACAGCGAAGGGCGCGTCGATGCGGTGGCGTTTGTTGAAAGCATCCCGTTCTCGGAGACCCGTTCTTACGTGAAGAACGTGTTGGCTTACGACGCGTTTTACCGCTATTTGATGCACCGCCCGGCCAAAGTGTTGACCGATGCCGAATGGCAGAGACGTTATTGATTTTGACGGCGCTATGGTATGCTGCTGTACTAGTTAAATAGTATGGTGGCTTGCCATGACGCAATTATCGCTTAACGATCCGGCTCTTTCAGAACAAGGCAATGAGGATTGGCTGCGCTTTGTCGCGCTGCTGCAAAATTCGTTCGCTCAGGAGCTGCACCAGCCCTTGATGCAACTGTTGCTGACGCCGGATGAGCGCACGGCCTTAGGCACGCGGGTACGGATTATTCAGGAACTGATGCGCGGTGAGATGAGCCAACGGGAACTGAAGAACGAACTGGGGGCGGGAATTGCCACCATCACTCGCGGTTCGAACAGCCTGAAAGCGGCGACGCCGGCGTTGAAACAGTGGCTGGAGCAGCAGTTGCTGGGCGATGCGCAGTAGCGCCGCGCCCGGCATGGGTTATTTATTCGGCGTGCCGTTGTGGCTTTGGTAGACAGGATTGTGAAATGGCACCAGCGCCAGCAGCAGAGCCTGATGATAAACGCTGGTGCGGCTCAATCGCCCATCGGTAAAGATGCCGATAGCGCCACCCTGGCGCTTCACGTCGACATTGCCGGTGATGGCCGCCATCTCCGTGCCCAATTCGCGGCCGGCGCGAATTCCCTGTAAAATTATCTCCGGCAGCATCAGGCTGGCTGAGCGCGATTCGCCGCGAGTATGCGGGCTTTCCACCGTCATCCAGGCGAAGGTCATATTCTCTTCGATGCCTGCTTCCACGCCGACCCAAAAGTCGGCCTCTGGGCGAACCTGACGGGCTTCCATTACGCGCTGGCGTGCGCCGGTGCGGGTCTCGTGATTGCCTATCGGTTGCAGTGAGACGCCGCTGGCGACGTCGACAGATTCAATGCGACATTGGCCCGCGCCAAAGGTGTCATCAAAGGCCAACTGAATAGCCTTGATCTTTGCCGGGTTGGTAGTTGCAGCGACAACATGATACATAACGGGTTTGGCATCCTTAAGCTAAGAGCCTATTCACTGCGTCAGAGGCTTGCGTAAGCCGCTTCTGACGAAGATAAACTCAGGTTTCACGCAGTATAACGGAAAAGCAAAATGTTACAGGTATACCTCGTTCGCCACGGCGAAACGGAATGGAATGCGGCTCGCCGTATCCAGGGCCAGTCCGACAGCCCGTTAACCGCCAAGGGTGAACATCAGGCGCATCTGGTTGCCCGGCGTGTCAGCAAAGAGGGCATCACGCACGTTATCACCAGCGATCTGGGGCGTACCCGTCGCACCGCGCAAATCATCGCGGAAGCTTGCGGCTGCGAGGTGATTAACGATCCACGTTTGCGTGAACTGCATATGGGGGTGCTGGAAGAACGCCTGATCGACAGCCTGACGCCGCAGGAAGAGCAGTGGCGTAAACAGATGGTCGATGGCACTGCTGACGGCCGCATCCCTCAAGGTGAATCCATGAACGAGCTGGGCGAACGGATGCGTGCCTCGCTGGAAAGTTGCCTGATGTTGCCTGAAGGCAGTAAACCGCTGATTGTCAGCCACGGTATTGCCCTGGGCTGCCTGATCAGCACCGTGCTCGGGTTGCCGGCCTATGCCGAGCGCCGCCTGCGTTTACGTAACTGTTCGTTGTCGCGTGTTGATCATCAACAGAGTCCATGGTTGGCTTCCGGCTGGATCGTGGAAACGGCGGGCGATGTCACGCATCTGGACATGCCCGCGCTGGACGAACTGCAGCGTTAACGGCGGATCGGGATCAGGTAGTCGCAGTTGATCTCGGTCGGCGGTTGGGGTGGCCGACGGTCACCCTTGGGATAAAAGCGCTCGATGTCGTGCCCTTTACGGCGCGTCAGTTTGAGCGCCGGCAGGCAGGTGCCATACAGCGTCAGGATAAAGTCCTGCAAACCGGAAGCCGGCCCTTCATAGCTGAACATCGCATATTCACCGCCCTGCAACACCAGCGGCTGGCCTTCCTGAACTTTATCCGGCACGTGGTGCGGCTCCAGCGCCGTGGTGTACAGCACTTCCTGTTCGTCGTCTTTTTCCTGGCTCGGGCGCGAATGGTGCAACCCGTAGAGTACCGGTGGCAGCGTCTCGGCTTCGCCCAGATATTGGCGCCAGAACTGTGAACGCAGCTCGGTACGGAAGTTGGAGATTTGCTCCAGCGTGCAAGAATAGCTTTGCGTCAGGCCAATCAGGTGCTGTTCCGGCAACGTGACGAATTCAGGCTGAGGCAGGGTGAAGGCACCCAGGCGGATTGGCGGACAGATGCCGAACGCGTTCCAGTCTTCGGCACGGCGATACAACGCCGGCGTTTGCGCAAACTGTTTTTTAAACGCGCGAGTGAAGGTCTGCTGCGAGTCGAAGCGATACTGCAAGGCGATATCCAAAATCGGCCGGCTGGTTAAACGCAGCGCCACCGCAGCTTTAGACAGTCTCCTTGCCCGGATATATGCGCCGATGGCGTTACCGGTAATATCTTTGAACATCCGTTGCAGATGCCATTTAGAGTAGCCCGCTTTTGCCGCCACGTTGTCCAGCGACAAGGGTTGGTCCAAATGGCTTTCCAGCCAGCTAAGCAGATCACGAATGATACCGGCTTGATCCATAGATCTTCCTCGTAGAGCTTTAGGGTAGGAACCCGAACTGTTTATTCATTACGCAGGTGCTTGCGCTATCAGACCAATCCATGAGCCATTTTGCGTAGCACTCTTTGCTTCTTGCAGCACGTTGCGCAAGAGTTGGACAGGGGCACACCTTAAACGGGCGCAAAGAAATAACGACGCCGCATAATAGCAATTTTTTTCCTCCGAGACTCTCAAAGATTTTTTTCACGCTCTGTGCTAGAAAGAGGAGTGCGGACCAGAAAAATCCCGATTCTGTGACCTAAGACATAAACAATATTGATCGCTGAGCCTGTTTTTCCAGGCGGTAGCTCTTGGAGTTAAGTGAATGAAAAAAGGATGGATATTTTTGTTTGGTTTAGTTTGCGCAACGGTAAACAGCGCGCAGGCTGAACAAGTAGGGTCGGTCGATACGGTATTTAAACTCTTTGGTCCGGACCACAAAATTGTGGTGGAAGCGTTCGACGATCCGGATGTTAAAAATGTAACTTGTTATATCAGTCGGGCAAAAACCGGTGGCATCAAAGGCGGCCTGGGATTAGCGGAAGATACGGCGGATGCGGCCATTTCCTGTCAACAGGTGGGGCCGATTACCCTGAACGATAAAATCAAAAACGGCAAGGCGGAAGGGACGGTGGTGTTCCAGAAAAGGACGTCGCTGGTATTCAAAAAGCTGCAGGTGGTACGTTTCTACGACGCTACCCGCAATGCGCTGATTTATCTGAGCTATTCAGACCGTGTGGTGGATGGTTCACCGAAAAATGCGCTGAGCGCGGTGCCTATCATCCCTTGGGGTGAGACGAAATAAAATCAGGGGTTCAAATGAACCCCTGATGTTTTTAACGCGGGAGAGATTACTCTTCCAGATCGCCGCAGAAACGGTAGCCTTCACCGTGAATGGTGGCGATGATTTCAGGCGTATCCGGCGTTGATTCGAAGTGCTTGCGAATGCGGCGAATGGTTACGTCTACGGTACGGTCGTGCGGTTTCAGCTCACGGCCGGTCATTTTCTTCAGCAGCTCGCCACGGGATTGGATCTTGCCCGGGTTTTCGCAGAAGTGCAGCATGGCGCGGAATTCGCTGCGCGGCAGTTTGTACTGTTCGCCCGCCGGGCTGATCAGTGAGCGGCTATTGATGTCCAGCTCCCAACCGTTGAATTTATAGCTTTCTACCAGTCGACGTTCTTCGCCGACGCTGCCCAGGTTCATGGTGCGAGACAGCAGGTTGCGTGCGCGAATGGTCAATTCACGCGGATTAAACGGCTTGGTGATGTAGTCATCAGCGCCGATTTCCAATCCGAGGATCTTATCCACTTCGTTATCGCGGCCGGTCAGGAACATCAGCGCGACGCTGGCCTGTTCGCGCAGTTCACGCGCCAGCAGCAGGCCGTTTTTGCCTGGCAGATTGATGTCCATGATAACCAGATTGATATCATTTTCAGACAGGATGTTGTGCATCTCTGCACCATCATTGGCTTCATGAACAACGTAGCCTTCCGCCTCGAAAATGCTCTTCAGGGTGTTACGAGTGACTAACTCGTCTTCGACAATCAGAATGTGCGGGGTCTGCATATTTGCTACCTAAAATTGCCAACAAAATAGAAAATAGGAAGTACAGAAGTCTTTGCTTTCTTAGACGAGGGCAGAGATAGCGCTCACGTTCCCTCTTACCAAATGACTAAAGTACGTAAACTCGTTCTTGATGCACTTTCCATCTAATGTCAACAAGATCGCTAGCTTGGTGGGGCGGTTATTCCTTACACCCCAAAGGTGCCAAAACGGCGGATATCCTAACCCTATTAACAGCAATATAACAGTGCGTGCCGAATTCATCACCCAACAAAACTACGCTTTGTTGACATATATCAAATTCAATTGTAGCACGTTAACAGTTTTGTGAAAAACACTTACAGAACTGCCAGCTTAAGTCACAGAACCACAAATTCTGTGTACGATTCAGCATTGTTGCGCTTAATAGGTTACAATTATGGGCTTATTGATAAGAGTGCTATTTTAACGTATTGATTAATAAGAACAGTAAAACATAAGTGGCAATAATATCTATTCCACTCTATTTATCCGTTAAAAAACCTATTTATACATCTCTGTAGCAATTTTTGGGATTTTTGTTGCGCAGTTGTAAATATAATCAGACTATCCCGAACAGTCAAAAACTCGCGATTCCTCTTTCTGTGGAGTATTGATGCAGCTTCATATTGTTTTAGTGGCTCCGGCACGGCCGGAAAACGTCGGCGCCGCAGCGCGTGCAATGAAAACCATGGGATTCACTTCGTTGCGCATCGTCGACAGCGAAGCGCACCTGCAGCCGGCAGCGCGCTGGGTCGCTCATGGGGCGGGGGAGATCCTCGACGGCGTGCAGACTTTCGCCACCTTGGCTCAGGCGTTAGCGGACGTGGACTTCACCGTAGCCACCACGGCCCGCAGCCGTGCGCGTTTCCATTATTACTGTACGCCGCAGCAACTGTTGGGGCAATTGGGCGAGCGCAGCCAGTGGGTGAATCAGGCTGCCCTGGTATTTGGCCGCGAAGATTCCGGCCTGACCAATGAAGAGCTGGAACTGGCCGATCTGCTGACCGGCGTACCTATGCAGGCGGACTACCCTTCGCTGAATCTCGGCCAGGCGGTCATGGTGTATTGTTATCAACTGTCGGAACTGATGAACGTCAGTGCGCCGCAGGAGACGATGGCCAATGAAGGGCAGTTGCGGGCATTACGTCAGCGCGCCGAAGGATTATTGGGCGCGCTGGGGGTCAGCGATGACCAAAAATTGCGCGATTGGCTGCATCAGCGGCTGGGCGTTCTGCCACAACGGGATACGGCGATGTTGCACAGGTTGCTGCATGACATCGAAAAAAAGCTCACAAAGTGATACCTGCAAGCTCTGGTCATTATGCAGTGTGATCCACTGCAAAACTGCCTTCAGGTTGTTTTTTTGTTCTGCCATTTGGCTTTTCTGCTATCGCATTGCCCACTCGCCAAGCGGGGCGGAAAAGGGGCAAAAACAAGAAATAATTTGACTTGGGAAAGCGATTGCTTTAACCAATAGAGGGGACAGAGTATTTAATGAGACAGACAGAAAAAATGCGAAACATCAGCCTGAATATCACAATTATTACCACCACCGAAACCACAGGTAACGGGGCGGGCTGACGCGTACAGGAAACAAAAGAAAAAAGCCCGCACCTAAACAGTGCGGGCTTTTTTTTCGGCTTAAATTCGGGAGAGATCAGAAATGCGAGTGCTGAAATTTGGCGGAACTTCGGTAGCGAATGCAGAACGTTTTCTGCGCGTTGCCGACATCATGGAAAGTAACGCACGTCAGGGACAGGTAGCCACGGTATTGTCCGCGCCTGCAAAGATCACCAACCACTTGGTGGCGATGATTGAAAAAACGGTGGCCGGGCAAGACATTCTGCCAAATATGAGCGATGCGGAGCGCATCTTCGCCGACCTGCTGAGCGGCCTGGCGCAGGCTCTGCCAGGTTTCGAATACGATCGCCTGAAGACCCTGGTCGATCAGGAGTTCGCCCAACTGAAGCAGGTGCTGCACGGCGTAGCGCTGCTGGGGCAATGCCCGGACAGCGTGAACGCGGCGATTATCTGCCGTGGCGAGAAGCTCTCCATCGCCATCATGGAAGGCGTATTCCGCGCCAAAGGTTTCCCGGTGACGGTGATTAACCCGGTAGAGAAACTGCTGGCGCAGGGGCATTATCTGGAGTCGACCGTAGATATCGCCGAATCCACGTTGCGCATCGCCGCAGCGGCTATCCCGGCGGATCACATCGTGCTGATGGCCGGTTTTACCGCCGGTAATGACAAGGGCGAACTGGTGGTGTTGGGCCGTAACGGTTCCGATTACTCTGCTGCCGTACTGGCCGCTTGTCTGCGCGCCGACTGTTGCGAGATCTGGACCGACGTAGACGGCGTTTATACCTGCGACCCGCGCACCGTGCCGGACGCCAGGCTGCTGAAGTCGATGTCGTACCAGGAGGCGATGGAGCTTTCTTATTTCGGCGCCAGCGTGCTTCACCCCCGTACCATCACACCGATTGCCCAGTTCCAAATCCCTTGCCTGATCAAAAACACCTCCAATCCGCAGGCCCCCGGCACGCTGATCGGCGGTGAAAACGTGGATAGCGATACCCCGGTGAAGGGCATCACCAACCTGAACAACATGGCAATGATCAACGTCTCCGGCCCGGGGATGAAGGGCATGGTCGGCATGGCCGCGCGGGTGTTCGCCGTGATGTCGCGCACCGGTATTTCGGTCGTGCTGATTACCCAATCCTCTTCCGAATACAGCATCAGCTTCTGCGTGCCGCAGAGCGAGCTGCAGCGTGCGCGCCGTGCGCTGGAAGACGAATTCTATCTTGAGCTGAAAGACGGCTTGCTCGAGCCGCTGGACGTGATGGAGAAGCTGGCGATTATCTCTGTCGTGGGCGACGGCATGCGCACCTTGCGCGGCATCTCGGCCCGCTTCTTCTCCGCGCTGGCACGCGCCAATATCAACATTGTCGCCATCGCCCAAGGCTCGTCGGAGCGTTCCATCTCGGTGGTGGTCAGCAACGATTCCGCCACCACCGGCGTTCGCGTCTGCCACCAGATGCTGTTCAATACCGATCAGGTGATTGAAGTGTTTGTCATCGGCGTCGGCGGCGTCGGCGGTGCCTTGATCGAGCAGATTTATCGCCAGCAGCCGTGGCTGAAGCAAAAGCATATCGATCTGCGCATCTGCGGTATCGCCAATTCCCGAGCCATGCTGACCAATGTGCACGGTATTGCTCTGGAGAGTTGGAAAGAGGAACTGGCCGCGGCTAAAGAACCGTTCAATCTGGGCCGCCTCATCCGTCTGGTGAAGGAGTATCACCTGCTGAACCCGGTGATTGTCGACTGTACCTCCAGCCAGGCGGTTGCCGACCAATACGCGGATTTCCTGGCCGATGGTTTCCACGTGGTGACGCCGAACAAGAAGGCCAACACCTCGTCGATGAACTACTATCAACAACTGCGCACCGCCGCTGCCGGCTCACGCCGCAAGTTCCTGTACGACACCAACGTCGGCGCGGGTTTGCCGGTTATCGAGAACCTGCAAAATCTGCTGAATGCCGGCGACGAACTGACGCGTTTCTCCGGTATCCTGTCCGGTTCGCTGTCGTTTATTTTCGGCAAGCTGGACGAAGGCATGTCACTGTCGGCGGCGACCCTGGAGGCCAAGGCCAAAGGGTTCACCGAGCCGGATCCGCGTGACGATCTTTCCGGCATGGACGTGGCCCGCAAGCTGCTGATCCTGGCCCGCGAGGCGGGTTACAAACTGGAACTGGGGGACATTGAGGTCGAGTCGGCGCTGCCGCCGTCCTTTGACGCTTCCGGTGATGTGGAAACCTTCCTGGCTCGCTTGCCGGAGTTGGATAAGGAATACGCGCGCAACGTGGCTAACGCCGCCGAGCAGGGTAAGGTGTTGCGCTACGTCGGCGTGATCGAAGATGGCCGCTGTCAGGTGCGCATTGATGCGGTAGACGGCAACGATCCGTTGTATAAAGTGAAGAACGGTGAGAACGCCCTGGCCTTCTACAGCCGTTACTATCAGCCATTACCTCTGGTGTTGCGCGGCTACGGCGCCGGTAATGATGTGACTGCGGCGGGGGTATTTGCCGACCTGTTGCGCACACTGTCATGGAAGTTGGGAGTTTAATATGGTTAAGGTGTATGCACCGGCCTCAATTGGCAACGTCAGCGTCGGCTTCGACGTTCTGGGTGCAGCGGTGTCTCCGATCGACGGCACCCTGTTGGGCGATTGCGTCAGCGTGGAAGCCGCCGAAACGTTCAGCCTGCAAAACGCCGGCCGCTTCGTCAGCAAACTGCCTGACGATCCGAAAGAAAATATCGTCTACCAGTGCTGGGAGCGTTTCTGCCAGGAGATAGGCCGGCAGATCCCGGTGGCGATGCGGCTGGAGAAAAACATGCCGATCGGTTCCGGGCTGGGCTCCAGCGCCTGTTCGGTGGTCGCCGGATTGATGGCGATGAATGAATTCTGCAATCGTCCGCTGGACAAAATGACGCTGCTTGGCCTGATGGGCGAGCTGGAAGGCCGCATCTCCGGCAGTGTGCATTACGACAACGTGGCGCCATGCTACCTGGGCGGCCTGCAGCTGATGTTGGAAGAAGAGGGGTTCATCAGCCAGGAAGTGCCCTGCTTTAAAGACTGGTTGTGGGTGATGGCCTACCCGGGCATCAAGGTGTCCACCGCCGAAGCGCGCGCTATCCTGCCTGCGCAGTACCGCCGTCAGGACTGCATCAGCCATGGTCGCTATCTGGCGGGCTTTATCCATGCCTGCCATACCCAGCAGCCGCGTCTGGCAGCCAAATTGATGCAGGACGTGATTGCCGAGCCGTACCGTACCCGCCTGCTGCCGGGCTTTGCCGACGCGCGCAAGGCCGCGCAGGACATTGGCGCTCTGGCTTGCGGCATCTCCGGCTCCGGCCCGACGCTGTTCGCCGTCTGTGACGACGGCGCCACCGCACAACGCATGGCCGACTGGCTGACCAATCACTATCTGCAAAACGACGAAGGTTTTGTTCATATTTGCCGTCTGGATACCGCAGGCGCACGACTACTGGGATAACGCATGAAACTTTACAACCTTAAGGATCACAACGAGCAGGTCAGCTTCGCACAGGCGATCAAACAGGGCCTGGGCAAACAGCAAGGGCTATTTTTCCCGCTGGATCTGCCGGAGTTCGAACTGACCGAAATCGATCACCTGCTGGAGCAGGACTTTGTCACCCGCAGCACCCGCATCCTGTCGGCGTTTATCGGCGATGAAGTATCGGAAGAGGCGCTGCATAAGCGCGTGGCGGCGGCGTTTGAATTCCCGGCGCCGGTTGCGCCAGTAGAAGACGACATTGCCTGTCTGGAGCTGTTCCACGGCCCGACGCTGGCATTCAAAGACTTCGGTGGCCGCTTTATGGCGCAGATGTTGGCGGAAGTGGCGGGCGATCAGCCGGTGACTATCCTGACGGCGACCTCCGGCGATACCGGCGCCGCCGTGGCGCACGCTTTCTACGGCCTGAAGAATGTACGCGTGGTCATCTTGTATCCGCAGGGCAAAATCAGCCCGCTGCAGGAAAAACTGTTCTGCACCCTGGGCGGCAATATCCACACCGTGGCGATCGACGGTGACTTCGATGCTTGCCAGGCGCTGGTGAAACAGGCCTTTGACGATCAGGAGCTGAAAGAGGCGTTGCACCTGAACTCGGCAAACTCCATCAATATCAGCCGCCTGCTGGCGCAGATTTGCTACTACTTCGAAGCGGTGGCGCAATTGCCGCAGGAAGCGCGCAATCAACTGGTGATCTCGGTGCCAAGCGGCAACTTCGGCGATCTGACCGCCGGTCTGCTGGCCAAGTCGCTGGGCCTGCCGGTGAAGCGTTTTATCGCTGCCACCAATGCCAACGACACCGTGCCGCGCTTCCTGACCAACGGTCAGTGGCAGCCGCACGCTACGGTCGCGACGCTGTCGAATGCGATGGACGTTAGCCAGCCGAACAACTGGCCGCGGGTGGAAGAGCTGTTCCGCCGTAAAATCTGGCAGTTGAAAGATCTGGGCCACGCTACGGTGAGCGATGAAACCACCAGGGACACCATGCGGGAACTGGCGCAATTGGGGTATCTCTCAGAACCGCATGCCGCGATCGCTTACCGCGCTCTGCGCGATCAACTGCGGGAAGGGGAGTTTGGTTTGTTCCTCGGCACCGCGCATCCGGCCAAGTTCAAAGAGAGCGTAGAAGAGATCCTCGGCCAGGAGTTGCCGCTGCCGAAGGCGCTGGCGCTGCGTGCCGATTTGCCGCTGCTGTCCCACAGCCTGCCGGCCGGTTTTGCCGAGTTGCGTAAATTCCTGATGGCTCTGCCGGCCTGAAACCGCCCAGCCTAAAAACGAAAGCCGTCATTGCGACGGCTTTTTTTGCGTTCTTTTTTACTGTTCGGGGCGTTTGAACACCAGTTCATTGCCCTGGGAACCGGCTTCGTCAAAGACATAGCCTTCCAGGTTGAAATCTACCAATTGCTCGCGCTGCGTCAGGCGGTTTTTGATGATAAAGCGGCTCATCAATCCACGCGCTTTTTTGGCGTAGAAACTGATCACCTTATATTTGCCGTTCTTCTCGTCGAGAAATACCGGTTTGATCAGCGTGCCGTGCAGTTTGGCCGGTTTCACCGACTTGAAGTACTCGTCGGAAGCCAGATTGACCACCACGTCGTCACCCTGTTGTTCCAGCGCCTCGTTCAACTTTTTGGTGATCTGCTCGCCCCAGAAACTGTACAAGTCCTTGCCCTTGGGATTCTCCAGCCTGATGCCCATCTCCAGCCGGTAAGGCATCATCAGATCGAGCGGGCGCAGCACGCCATATAAGCCGGACAGCATCCGCAGGTGCTGCTGGGCGAAATCAAAGTCCTCTTCGCTGAAGTCCTGCGCCTGCAGGCCGGTATACACATCGCCTTTAAAAGCCAATAACGCCTGGCGGGCGGTGTCTGGGGTGAATTTAGGCTGCCAGTCGCTGAAGCGAGCGGCATTCAGGCCGGCCAGTTTATCGCTGATGCCCATCAGGCTGGAGATTTGCGCCGGCGTCAGCTCGCGGCAGATTTTGATCAGTTGCTTCGACTTGTCCAGCAATTCGGGCTGCGTGAAGCGTTCTGTCGCCAGCGGGCTTTCGTAATCAAGGGTTTTTGCAGGTGAAATAATAACGAGCATGGCCAGATCCTGTTTATCCAAGAGCGGATACTGTAGCAAAAAGCGCGAGAAAAAGGGGCAATGGGTCTGATAGGCGAGACACGCCCGTAAAAGTTAACCTTTATCCCACACGCCCGGTTCAAGCTGGGATTTCAGCTCGGGAAAACGCTTCGCGTCGAAAGTGGGCAATTGCCCCAGTTTGCGCTGGCGGTGGTAGTCGTTGGCCAGCCTCAGCGCCACGCGCGACAGCAGCAGGATCGCCGTCAGGTTGGTGATCGCCATCAGCGCCATCGAGGTGTCGGCCATTTTCCATACCACCGGCAGCTCGGCCAGCGCGCCAAACATCACCATGCCCAGTGCCGCGCAGCGGAAAATCGTCAACCCGGCCGGGTGGTTATGCTCAAGGAACACCAGATTGCTCTCGGCGTAGGCATAGTTGGCAATGATCGAGGTGAAAGCGAAAAAGAAAATGGCGATGGCGACAAACGGGGCTCCCCAACTGCCGACGGCGGCGGACAGCGCCCGTTGGGTCATATCGATGCCGCTGACGCTGGCTACCGGCTGATCCAGCACCCCGGACGAGAGAATTATCGCGGCGGTGGCGCTGCAGATAACGACAGTATCGATGAAGACCCCGAACATCTGCACGTAGCCCTGCGAGGCGGGGTGCGGCGGGTAAGGTGACGCGGAGGCCGCCGCATTGGGCGCGGAGCCCATGCCGGCCTCATTGGAGAACAGACCGCGCTGAACGCCTTGGGCCATCGCTTGCGAAATGCCATAGCCGACGGCACCGGCCGCCGCTTCCTGTAGCCCGAAGGCACTCTTGAGCACCAGCGTTAGGATCGTCGACATCTGCTCAATATTGTGGCCAATCACCCAGAAAGCCAGCAGCAGATAAGCGCCGGCCATCAGCGGTACCACCCGTTCGGCCACGCGCGCGACGGAACGGATGCCGCCGAAGATCACGATGCCGCTCAGCAACACCAGGCCGATCCCCACGTGCAGCGGCTTCACGTTGAAAGCGACAGCGGAAGCCCGGGCGATGGAGTTGGCCTGGACGGCATTAAACACCAAGCCGAAGGCGATGATCAGGAAAAGGGAGAACAGCACGCCCATCCAGCGCATGCCAAGGCCCTTTTCCATATAGTAGGCCGGGCCGCCGCGGTAGTTGCCCTGATCGTCTTTGGTTTTGTAGAGCTGGGCGAGACTGCTTTCAACGAACGAGGTGGACATGCCGATAAACGCTACCACCCACATCCAGAAGATCGCCCCCGGGCCGCCGGCAGTGAGGGCTATCGCCACCCCGGTCAGGTTACCGGTCCCGACACGTGCCGCCAGGGTGGTACACAGCGCCTGAAAAGAGGTGATGCCTGCGCTGTCGCTTTTGTTGCTGTGCTTCAGCACCGAGAACATGTGGCTGAAATGGCGGACCTGAATAAAGCGGGTGCGCAGGGTGAAATAAATGCCCGTACCCAGCAGCAAATAAATCAGTACCGAATCCCACAAAACAGTGTTTATAAAATCTATCAGGTCCGTCACGGATCCCTCCTTGATGAAATTTACCGCACACCGCGCAGCATCCACCGCGGGTGAAAATACATTGAGTCAGTTTTTACAATAGCTTAGCTGAAATCAGCCGGGTTCAGATGAATTGAGATTTGTCTCAAGGCTCAGGATCTCTCGCCTCATTGGGCGCGAATTTAACATAATTCATTTCATCGATAGCACGTTATTGCCTTTTCATTAGCTCGGGAATGACGAAAGATATCTGCGTAAACGGTTGCTCGCCCAAGGAAAAAATCAACGCCGTCTGGCCGCGATTTTCCAGCCTTGCACCGGGCCTTGCGCATGTTATTATCAGGGCAGGGCATGGTTGAACGATGCCAAAAGTTCATGCACAAACGATGAGATAATGCCAACATGACCGATAAATTAACTTCCCTGCGCCAGCTCACTACTGTGGTTGCGGACACGGGCGATATCGCGGCAATGAAGCTGTATCAACCGCAAGACGCCACAACCAATCCTTCGCTGATCCTCAATGCAGCTCAAATTCCTGAATACCGTAAACTGATTGACGAAGCCATTGCCTGGGCGCGCGAGCAGAGCAGCGATCGCGAACAGCAGATCGCCGATGCCGCCGACAAGCTGGCCGTCAACATTGGTCTGGAAATCCTTAAACTGGTTCCGGGCCGCATCTCCACGGAAGTGGACGCACGCCTGTCCTACGACACCGTCGCCAGCGTTGCCAAGGCCAAGCGCCTGATCAAACTGTACAACGATGCCGGCATCAGCAACGATCGCATCCTGATCAAACTGGCTTCTACCTGGCAGGGCATCCGCGCAGCGGAGCAACTGGAAAAAGAAGGTATCAACTGTAACCTGACGCTGCTGTTCTCCTTCGCTCAGGCGCGTGCCTGCGCTGAAGCCGGCGTGTTCCTGATTTCTCCGTTCGTTGGCCGTATCCTCGACTGGTACAAAGCCAATGGCGACAAGAAAGAGTTCGCGCCAAACGAAGATCCGGGCGTGGTTTCCGTTACCGAGATCTACCAATATTACAAAGAGCACGGTTACAACACCGTGGTGATGGGCGCCAGCTTCCGTAACGTGGGTGAAATCATCGAACTGGCCGGCTGTGACCGTCTGACCATCGCCCCTGCGCTGCTGAAAGAACTGGCAGAGAGCGAAGGCGCACTGGAGCGTAAACTGGCTTATACCGGCGAAGTAAAAGCGCGCCCTGCTGCGCTGACCGAGCCTGAGTTCTACTGGCAGCACAACCAGGATCCAATGGCGGTTGAGAAACTGACCGACGGTATCCGCAAGTTTGCCGTAGACCAGGGCAAGCTGGAAAAAATGATCGCCGATCTGCTGTAATTACCGCAATCAGCGCGAAAAAGGTGGCTTAGGCCGCCTTTTTTTATGCTCGCCGCGCCCGGCGGTGGGCCAGACACTTTATACTCTCAGGATTAATAACAGGATGGGAAGTGAACCCATCAGGCTGTAGAGGTTACGCATGGACATATTACGTATTGGTTTGGTTTCTGTTTCCGACCGCGCTTCCGGCGGTGTTTACCAGGATAAAGGCATTCCGGCATTGGAAGAGTGGCTGACCGCCGCACTCGTCTCACCTTTTAAACTGGAAACCCGTCTGATCCCCGATGAGCAGACGCTTATCGAACAGACTCTGTGCGAGCTGGTGGATGAAATGGGCTGCCACCTGGTGCTGACCACCGGCGGTACCGGCCCGGCACGGCGCGATGTGACGCCTGACGCCACCCTGGCGATAGCCGATCGCGTGATGCCCGGCTTCGGCGAGCAAATGCGCCAAATCAGCCTACACTATGTGCCAACGGCAATTCTTTCACGCCAGGTCGGGGCGATCCGCAAACAAGCGTTGATCATCAACCTGCCGGGGCAGCCGAAGTCGATCAAGGAAACGCTGGAAGGGGTGAAGGATGAGCAGGGCAAGACGGTGGTGCACGGCATTTTTGCCAGCGTGCCTTATTGCATCCAATTGCTCGAAGGGCCTTATGTGGAAACGCAGGCGGCGGTGGTAGCAGCATTTCGCCCGAAGAACGCACGCCGCGAGATAAACCTCTAAATTTCAGCGATCTGTGAGATTAGCTTCAGTCCGTCTGGTGTGAAAATAATTTGCCGCTATAGTAAGAATTCGTTTACAGAAAGCCTGCGGCTTTTATTTCTACAGCCTTTTCCGACGGTACCCTATGCCTCACGACAATAATCGCCGGTTAAACCGGCAAGACTACAAAACTCTGACGTTGGCTGCCCTCGGCGGCGCGTTGGAGTTTTATGACTTCATCATTTTCGTCTTCTTTGCCGCGGTGATGGGCGAGCTGTTTTTCCCGGCGGACATGCCGGAATGGCTGCGACAGGTGCAGACCTTCGGTATCTTCGCCGCCGGTTATCTGGCCCGGCCGCTGGGCGGCATCGTGATGGCGCATTTCGGCGATCGGGTTGGTCGCAAAAAAATGTTCAGCCTGAGCATTCTGTTGATGGCGTTGCCGACGCTGGCGATGGGCCTGTTGCCCACTTACGTCAATATCGGCATTGCCGCACCGTTGTTACTGTTGTTGATGCGTGTGTTGCAAGGGGCGGCGATTGGCGGTGAAGTGCCGGGCGCCTGGGTATTTGTCGCCGAGCATGTGCCGCGCCGCCGTATCGGCTTCGCCTGTGGCACATTGACCGCCGGCCTGACCGTCGGCATCCTTCTGGGGTCGCTGGTCGCGACGGTGATCAACACCACCTTGAGCCAACAGACCATTCTCGACGGCGGCTGGCGTATCCCGTTCTTGCTCGGTGGCATCTTCGGGCTGGTGGCGATGTATTTGCGCCGCTGGCTGCAGGAAACGCCCATTTTCATAGAGATGCAGGCGCGCAAAGCGCTGGCCAAGGAGCTGCCGCTAAAATCCGTGGTGCTTAATCATCGCAAGGAAGTGGCGGTGTCTATGCTGCTCACCTGGTTGCTGTCCGCGGGTATCGTGGTGGTCATTCTGATGACGCCAACCTACCTGCAAAAACAGTTTGGCATCGCCCCGGCGCTGTCGCTGCAGGCCAACAGCATCGCCACCATTATGCTGATTGCCGGCTGCATTGCCGCCGGGCTGTCGGCGGATCGCTTTGGCGCCAGCAAAACCTTTATCGTCGGCAGTCTATTGCTGGCCGGTTGCAGCTGGCTGTTCTATCAGACGGTGGGCGTGCACCCGGAAATGCTGTTTGCTTGCTATGCCCTGGTAGGCTTCAGCGTGGGGGTAGTGGGTGCGGTGCCTTATGTGATGGTGCGAGCCTTCCCGGCAGAAGTACGGTTTACCGGGATTTCGTTCTCATACAATGTCGCATACGCTATTTTTGGCGGTTTAACCCCCATATTTGTCACGCTGATCATGAAGTTAACCCCGTTAGCCCCCGCTTACTACGTGCTGGCGTTGTCCGGTATCGGGCTGCTGCTGGGCATCTACCTGCACCGCGATTTAAACAGCGAAACCAAGGTGCAACGCGCTGGTTCCTACAGCTAAAAAAAAACCCTGCGACGCAGGGTTTTTTTTTCAGGCCAAAGGCCATTACGCCGTCGCCGGAACAGGCTCCGCACCTTTGGCAGTCACTGCGCCAATCGGCAGTACCGTACGGCCAAACTGCTCGTTGAGCACTTCCGCCATGGCCAGGTAAATGGCGCTGGCGCCGCAGATCACCCCTTCATAACCGGCAAAGGTCAGCAGCGCATGGTTGCCGGTGATGTTGCCAATCGCCAACAGGGCGAACAGCAGCGTCAGGCTGGCAAAGATGAATTGCAATGCACGATTGGCGCACAGCGTGCCGAAGAACATGAACAGGGTGAAAACGCCCCACAGCGCCAGGTAAATGCCCAGCACGGTAGCGTCGGTCGGTTCGGCCAGGCCCAGGCGTGGCAGCAGCAGAATGCCGACCAGGCTCAGCCAGAAGCTGCCGTAAGAGATAAAGGCGGTCATGCCGAAGGTGTTGCCCTTCTTGTATTCCAGCAGGCCGGCCATAATCTGGGCCAGACCACCGAAGAAAATCCCCATGCTGATGATGACGGAAGTCAGTGGGAAAAAGCCCGCGTTGTGCAGGTTCAGCAAGACGGTGGTCATCCCGAAGCCCATCAGGCCGAGAGGGCCGGGATTTGCCAACTTGTTGGTGTGCATATGTCCTCTGCGATAACAGAAAATTAACGGAAATAGCTAAGTAAATTCATAAATGGTCTGAATGGCCGAAAAAACCGTAACTTCCATCAGAGCGCGCGGCATCATAATGATCCCCTGAGCAGGAAACAATGATCTGAGTGACGATAAAAAAGAAATTTTTTTCACCTTGCCCCTTGATGCTGAGTGGGATGGCCCCATCTTATTTGCAACCGCAGTTGCTGACCGCGGGAAAGACTGAGATAGCGGGCAGTTGAAAAGCAAAAAATCGCCCGCATATAGGTTAGCAACCTGACCGATTATGAATTTATTAGTGGAGACGTTTAGATGGGCAAAATTATTGGTATCGACCTGGGGACTACCAACTCCTGCGTAGCAATTATGGATGGTGGTAAGGCGCGCGTGCTGGAAAACGCCGAGGGCGACCGCACAACTCCTTCTATTATCGCCTACACCCAAGACGGTGAGATTCTGGTTGGTCAGCCGGCTAAGCGTCAGGCTGTGACTAACCCACAAAATACCCTGTTTGCGATCAAGCGCCTGATTGGCCGTCGTTTCCAGGACGAAGAAGCACAGCGTGATAAAGACATCATGCCGTACCAAATCGTGGCCGCGGATAACGGCGACGCCTGGATTGAAGTGAAAGGCCAGAAAATCGCGCCTCCGCAGATTTCTGCTGAAGTGCTGAAGAAAATGAAGAAAACGGCGGAAGATTACCTGGGTGAACCGGTAACTGAAGCGGTTATCACCGTACCTGCCTACTTCAACGACGCACAGCGTCAGGCGACCAAAGACGCCGGCCGTATCGCAGGTCTGGAAGTAAAACGCATCATCAACGAACCGACTGCTGCAGCCCTGGCTTACGGCCTGGACAAAGAAGTCGGCAACCGCACCATCGCGGTTTATGACCTGGGCGGCGGTACTTTCGATATTTCCATTATCGAAATCGACGACGTTGACGGCGAAAAAACCTTCGAAGTTCTGGCAACCAACGGTGATACCCACCTGGGTGGCGAAGACTTCGACAGCCGTCTGATCAACTATCTGGTTGAAGAGTTCAAGAAAGAACAGGGCATGGATCTGCGTAAAGATCCGCTGGCAATGCAGCGTCTGAAAGAAGCCGCAGAGAAAGCGAAGATTGAGCTGTCTTCCGCTCAGCAGACCGACGTCAACCTGCCGTACATCACGGCAGACGCGAGCGGCCCGAAACACATGAACATCAAAGTGACCCGTGCCAAACTCGAGTCGCTGGTTGAAGATCTGGTTGCTCGTTCCATCGAGCCACTGAAAGTTGCGCTGAAAGACGCAGGCCTGTCGGTTTCCGACATTCAGGACGTGATCCTGGTGGGCGGCCAGACCCGTATGCCAATGGTTCAGAAGAAAGTCGCTGATTTCTTCGGTAAAGAACCGCGTAAAGACGTTAACCCGGATGAAGCCGTTGCGGTAGGTGCTGCGGTACAGGGCGGCGTGTTGGCCGGTGATGTGAAGGACGTTCTGCTGCTGGACGTTACCCCGCTGTCGCTGGGTATCGAAACCATGGGCAGCGTGATGACTCCGCTGATCACCAAAAACACCACCATCCCGACCAAGCACAGCCAGGTGTTCTCTACCGCTGAAGACAACCAGTCTGCGGTAACCATCCATGTGCTGCAGGGTGAGCGTAAACGCGCTAACGATAACAAGTCGCTGGGCCAGTTCAACCTGGACGGCATCCAGGCTGCTCCACGCGGTATGGCGCAGATCGAAGTAACCTTCGACATCGACGCCGACGGTATTTTGCACGTGTCTGCCAAAGACAAGAATACCGGCCGTGAGCAGAAAATCACCATCAAGGCTTCTTCTGGTCTGAACGAAGAAGAAATCCAGAAAATGGTGCGTGATGCCGAACTGAACGCCGAAGCTGACCGTAAGTTCGAAGAGCTGGTGCAGACCCGTAACCAGGCCGATCACCTGATCCACGGCACCCGTAAGCAGTTGGAAGAAGCGGGCGACAAACTGCCGGCGGAAGACAAAACGGCTATCGAAGCGGCGCTGAAAGATCTGGAAGTGGCGGTTAAAGGCGAAGACAAAGCCGAGATCGAAGCCAAGACCCAGGCGCTGGTGCAGGTTTCCGGCAAGCTGCTGGAAATGGCTCAGGCGCAGCAGGCTCAGCAAGGTGCTGATGCCGGTGCTGACAACGCGGCGCAGAAAGACGACGACGTGGTTGACGCTGAGTTCGAAGAAGTTAAAGACAAGAAATAATCGCCCTTAAGCGGGCACGTAACGGCCGTCAGGCCGTTACCGGAAACCAGCACGGGCGTCGAGGCAACTCTACGCCCGTGCACGCATGTTAAGGGTAAGAGAAATAATGGCGAAGAAAGACTATTACGAGATTCTCGGCGTCTCCAAGACGGCGGAAGAGCGTGAGATAAAAAAGGCGTATAAGCGCCTGGCGATGAAATACCATCCTGACCGCAACCAGGAGAAAGACGCCGAAGCCCAATTTAAAGAGGTTAAGGAAGCCTATGAGGTCCTGACCGACGCTCAAAAACGCGCGGCTTACGATCAGTACGGCCATGCCGCCTTTGAACAGGGCGGTATGGGTGGTGGTGGCGGGTTTGGCGGCGGCGGTGCCGACTTCAGCGATATCTTTGGCGACGTATTCGGCGACATCTTCGGTGGTGGCCGCCGTCAGCGCGCCAGCCGCGGTTCCGATCTGCGCTACAACATGGAGCTCTCCCTCGAGGAAGCGGTTCGTGGCGTTACCAAAGAGATCCGCATCCCGACGCTGGAAGAGTGTGGCGTTTGTCACGGCAGCGGCGCGAAGCCCGGCAGTTCGCCGGTGACCTGTCCGACCTGTCATGGTCAGGGCCAGGTGCAAATGCGCCAGGGCTTCTTTACCGTGCAGCAGGCCTGTCCGCACTGTCATGGCCGCGGTCAGATCATTAAAGATCCTTGCAACAGCTGCCACGGCCACGGCCGGGTAGAGAAAGCCAAAACGCTGTCGGTGAAAATCCCGGCCGGCGTAGATACCGGCGACCGCATCCGCCTGGCGGGTGAGGGTGAAGCGGGTGAGCATGGTGCACCGGCGGGGGATTTGTACGTTCAGGTTCAGGTGAAAGCGCACCCGATCTTCGAGCGTGAAGGCAATAACCTGTACTGTGAAGTGCCGATTAACTTCGCGATGGCAGCATTGGGCGGCGAGATTGAAGTGCCGACGCTGGATGGCCGCGTGAAGCTGAAGGTACCTGCGGAAACCCAGACCGGCAAACTGTTCCGCATGCGCGGCAAGGGCGTCAAATCTGTGCGTGGCGGCAGCCAGGGCGACCTGCTGTGCCGCGTGGTGGTGGAGACCCCGGTTAACCTTAACGACAAGCAGAAGCAGTTGTTGAAAGAGCTGGAAGAGAGCCTTGGTGGCCCATCCGGCGACAAAAACAGCCCGCGTTCGAAGACCTTCTTCGACGGAGTGAAAAAGTTCTTTGACGACCTGACGCGTTAACCTCTGTTTACGTTAGCGTAATGCATAAAACCCCGGCGTCGAATCCGGGGTTTTTTATTGATTTTCGGATCTCAACGTCCCCTCATTAGAATGTGACTTACATCGTTAATTGCTCGGTTTTTACGATGTTAATAGCATTTATAAACGTGTTTTATCGAGTTAAAACGGCGTCTATACTCATTCCATTACTTTGTCTGAGGGGCGGTTTCTATAAGCCCCGCAATGCTGTGGAGAGACGTATTGTGACCAACATTATTCGTCAGTTTTTACGTCAGGAAGCCGCGGGCGGCATTATCCTGATTGTGGCCGCGATTATCGCGTTGATCATGGCCAACACCCCGGCTCAGGGGATTTATCACGCTTTTCTCGATTTACCTGTCATGGTGAAAATCTCCTCGCTGGAGGTTGGCAAACCCTTGTTGCTGTGGATTAACGATGGCCTGATGGCGATCTTTTTCCTGGTGGTCGGGCTGGAAGTTAAGCGTGAGTTGATGGAAGGCTCATTGGCCGGGCGTGACAAGGCGGTATTTCCGGCGATCGCCGCGTTGGGCGGTATGCTGGCGCCGGCGCTGATTTATTTGATGTTCAACGGCGCGGATGAGGTCACCCGTCAGGGCTGGGCAATCCCGGCGGCAACCGACATTGCGTTCGCCCTTGGGGTTATGGCGCTGTTGGGGAACCGCGTTCCCACCAGCCTGAAGGTGTTCCTGTTGGCGCTGGCGATTATCGACGACCTGGGCGTGATCGTGATTATCGCGCTGTTCTATACCCATGAAGTGTCGATGACGGCGCTGGGCGTGGCTGCGGCTTCCATTGCCGTGCTGGCGTTGATGAACTGGCGCGGCGTGGGAAAAACCTCGCTCTATATGTTTGTCGGCCTGGTGTTGTGGGTGGCGATCCTCAAGTCCGGGGTGCATGCGACGCTGGCTGGGGTGATCGTCGGCTTTATGATACCGCTGCATGTGAAAAAGGGGCCGTCGCCGTCAGAGACGCTGGAGCATGGGCTGCACCCCTGGGTGGCGTTCCTGATACTGCCGCTGTTTGCTTTTGCCAACGCCGGTGTTTCATTGCAGGGCGTGTCGCTGAGCGGGCTGACTTCGCTGTTGCCAATGGGGATTACAGCGGGGCTGTTTATCGGTAAACCCTTGGGTATCTTCACTTTTAGCCTGCTTGCAGTGAAGCTGGGGATTGCCCGTCTGCCTGAAGGAATTGGTTTCAAACAGGTGTTTGCTGTTTCTGTGCTCTGTGGTATTGGTTTCACCATGTCGATCTTCATCGCTTCGCTGGCTTTTGGCGATGCGGATGTTGCATTAAGCACCTACTCGCGGCTGGGTATCCTGATGGGTTCCACCACCGCGGCGGTCGTGGGATACGGTCTGTTGCGTCTGTCGTTACCTCGAGTCAGATAACTCCTTTAGGGGATCCCCTGTTGATGGGGACACACTACAATAGCTGGTCGGAGTTGTTCAGTATAAAATATGTTCAACTTCGACCATTCTGTTTAGGACGAATGCAGCAACAGGTTGTCTGAAACATTACAAGGACATTAATCGCTCATCACGGCAGGCCTTTTGCCGATGCGAAACGTTAAGGAGAGCACCTCGTGAGGATGTCGCATATCAACTTTAATCACCTTTACTACTTCTGGCAGGTCTGCAAAGAAGGTTCGGTGGTCGGTGCCGCCGAAGCGTTGTTTCTGACGCCGCAGACCATTACCGGCCAGATCAAGGCGCTGGAAGAACGTTTGGACGGCAAGCTGTTCAAGCGTCAGGGGCGTGGGCTGGTGCCTTCAGAGCTGGGGCAGCTGGTTTTCCGTTATGCTGACAAGATGTTTATGCTCAGCCAGGAAATGCTGGATATCGTCAACTATCGCAAAGAATCGAATCTGCTGTTCGACGTGGGGGTGGCGGATGCGCTTTCAAAACGTCTGGTGAGTCAGGTTCTGGAAACGGCGGTGGTGGTGGACAACGAGCAAATCCACCTGCGTTGCTTTGAATCAACGCATGAGATGCTGTTGGAACAGCTCAGCCAGCACAAACTGGATATGATTCTGTCAGACTGCCCGGTGGATTCCAGCCAGCAGGAAGGGTTGTTTTCGCTCAAGCTGGGCGAATGTGGCATTAGCTTCTTCTGCCGCCAGCCGGCGCCGGACCTGCCGTTCCCTGCTTGTCTGGAGCAGCGCAAGCTGTTGATCCCCGGCCGCCGTTCGATGCTGGGGCGTAAACTGCTCAACTGGTTTAACACCCAGGGTATCCAGGTGGAGATTCTGGGCGAGTTTGATGATGCTGCACTGATGAAGACATTTGGCATGTACCACAACGCGATCTTCGTTGCGCCGACTTTGTATGCGCAGGACACTTATAACGATGATGACGTGGTGGAGATTGGGCGTATAGATAGCGTGCAGGAAGAGTACTACATTATCTTTGCCGAGCGAATGATCCAGCATCCGGCGGTACAAAGGGTATGCAACAAGGATTTCTCGGCGCTGTTTGCTTACTAGATAGAACGGGTATTGCAGACGTAAAAAAACCGGCCTGAGCCGGTTTTTTTTATCAAGCAGACAACACGATGCTTATTGCATTGCGTTGATGCGCGCCGACAAGTTTGACTTATGACGTGCTGCTTTATTTTTGTGGATCAGACCTTTAGCAGCCTTGCGGTCCACGATTGGTTGCATTACGTTGAATGCGTTTTGTGCTACTTCTTTGTCGCCAGCTACGATTGCCGCTTCTACTTTCTTGATGTAGGTACGCATCATTGAACGACCACTAGCGTTGTGCTTGCGGCGTTTCTCAGACTGTACGGCGCGTTTCTTAGCTGATTTGATATTAGCCAAGGTCCAACTCCCAAATATATTCTATTGAGGACAATTCGAAGGCCGAGGAATATGCCCTTTTGGCCTGCGTTTGTCAATGAATTTGTGCAAATAAGCGCCGTTTGTACGGGCGGCACTTGCTACGTTGTGATGGCGCAGGATTTTACCAGCTTCGGTCATGGGAATACAGTCTTTCGCGAGAAAATTCGCCAATGATTTGTCGCCTTGGTCGCAAGCCATTGGCTGTAGTCGGTAATCGCGTTTATAGCACCGGATAAACTGCGGTCTGGGCGTTTCACCTGCAGATTATCTCCGGTATGGTATGTCTATTACATAAAGGCACCAATCGCGGGTTAACCTTAACCGCTGTACAAGGTATAATCCGGCGATTTCCACTGTTTTGAGCCAGCTATGCAGCTAATTCGCGGCGTTCACAATATCCGGGCACGTCACCATGGTTGCGTGCTCACCATCGGCAACTTTGACGGCGTACACCGCGGTCACCAGGCGTTGCTGGAGCAGCTGAAGCAAGAAGGGCAGCGTCTGGGGTTGCCCGTGATGGTCATGATCTTTGAGCCACAGCCGCTGGAAATGTTTGCAGCGGACAAGGCGCCGGCCCGGCTCACGCGTTTGCGTGACAAGGCCAAATACCTGGCACAGGCGGGGGTAGATTACCTGCTGTGCGTCAAGTTTGATCCGCGTTTCGCCGCCAACACCGCCCAGGCGTTCGTCGCCGAACTGCTGGTGGAAAAGCTTGGCGTGAAATTCCTGATGGTCGGGGATGATTTTCGCTTTGGCGCAGCCCGCCAGGGCGATTTTCCGTTATTGCAAAAAGCCGGAGAAGAATACGGCTTTGAGGTGATCAGTACGCCGACCTTCCGCGAAGGCGATCAGCGTATCAGCAGCACGGCCATTCGCAATGCGCTGCGCGATGATGACCTGGCGCAGGCGGAAACGCTGCTGGGCCATCCGTACAGCATTTCTGGCCGGGTGGTGCACGGCGATGAACTGGGCCGCACCATTGGCTTCCCAACCGCCAACCTGCCGCTGAAGCGCCTGGTTGCGCCGGTGAAAGGGGTTTATGCGGTGGATGTTTATGGTCTGGGCCCTGAACCGCTCCCTGGCGTGGCCAATATCGGCACGCGCCCGACCGTTGCCGGCGTGCGACAGCAGCTGGAAGTCCATCTGCTGGATGTCACAATGGATCTTTACGGGCGCCATATTGACGTGGTGCTCCGCGCGAAATTGCGCAATGAACAGCGTTTTGCTTCGCTCGATGCGCTGAAGCAGCAAATCGCCAATGATGTGGTGACGGCCCGGAAGTTCTTCGGGCTACAGACACCGGTTTAATCTCTATAGCCGAAAACGGAACCGAGAATCTAATGAGTGACTACAAGAATACCCTGAACTTGCCGGAAACAGGGTTCCCGATGCGCGGCGATCTCGCCAAGCGTGAACCTGGCATGCTGCAACGTTGGTATGAACAGGATCTGTACGGGATGATTCGTACTGCCAAAAAGGGCAAAAAATCCTTCATTTTGCATGACGGCCCTCCGTATGCGAACGGCAGCATTCACATTGGTCACTCGGTTAACAAGATTCTCAAAGACATCATTATCAAGTCTAAAGGGATGTCCGGTTTCGACTCGCCTTATATTCCGGGTTGGGACTGCCATGGTCTGCCGATCGAACTGAAAGTAGAGCAGCTGTACGGTAAGCCGGGCGAGAAACTGACGCCGGCGGAATTCCGTCAGAAATGCCGCGAGTACGCCGCTGAGCAGGTTGAAGGCCAGAAGAAAGACTTCATCCGTCTGGGCGTACTAGGCGACTGGGATCACCCGTACCTGACCATGGACTTCAAAACCGAAGCCAACATTATCCGCGCGCTGGGCAAAATCATCAGCAACGGTCACCTGCTGAAAGGCGCCAAGCCGGTGCACTGGTGTACCGACTGCGGTTCTTCGCTGGCGGAAGCGGAAGTTGAGTATTACGACAAAACTTCGCCGTCAATCGATGTGGCTTTCCACGCGGTTGACGCGGCTGCCGTGGCGGCCAAATTTGGCGTGACCCACTTTAACGGCCCGGTTTCTCTGGTGATCTGGACCACGACGCCGTGGACATTGCCGGCTAACCGCGCTATCTCCCTGCACCCAGAGTTTGCTTATCAGTTGGTACAGGTTGAAGGCCAGTGCCTGATCCTGGCGGCCGAACTGGTCGAGAGCGTGATGAAACGCGCCGGCATCAGCGCGTGGACCGTGCTGGGCAGCTGTAAGGGCGCCGATCTGGAGCTGTTGCGCTTCGAACACCCGTTCATGGGCTTCGACGTGCCGGCAATCCTCGGCGATCACGTCACGCTGGACGCCGGTACCGGTGCGGTGCATACCGCGCCTGGCCACGGCCCGGACGACTTCGTGATCGGCCAGAAATACGGCCTGGAAGTGGCCAACCCGGTAGGGCCGAACGGCTGCTACCTGACCGGCACCTACCCGCTGCTGGACGGCAAGTTCGTGTTCAAGGCCAACGATCTGATCGTTGAGCTGTTGCGTGAGAAAGGCGCACTGCTGCACGTGGAAAAACTGGTTCACAGCTATCCTTGCTGCTGGCGCCACAAAACGCCGATCATCTTCCGCGCTACCCCGCAATGGTTCATCAGCATGGATCAGAAAGGCCTGCGTCAGCAGTCGCTGGAAGAGATCAAAGGCGTGCAATGGATCCCTGAATGGGGCCAGGCACGTATCGAAACCATGGTCGCCAACCGCCCGGACTGGTGCATTTCGCGTCAGCGTACCTGGGGCGTGCCGATGTCGCTGTTTGTGCACAAAGACACTGAGCAGTTGCACCCGCGCAGCGTAGAGCTGATAGAAGAAGTGGCGAAACGCGTTGAGCAGGACGGCATTCAGGCCTGGTGGGATTTGGACGCGGCCGATATCCTCGGCGCTGACGCTGCCGACTACATGAAAGTGCCCGATACCCTGGACGTGTGGTTCGACTCAGGTTCGACCCACTCTTCGGTAGTGGACGTGCGCCCTGAGTTCAACGGCCACGGCGCCGACATGTATCTGGAAGGTTCCGATCAGCATCGCGGCTGGTTCATGTCATCACTGATGATCTCTACCGCCATGAAGGGCAAAGCGCCTTATAAAGAAGTGCTGACTCACGGTTTCACCGTTGACGGTCAGGGCCGCAAGATGTCCAAGTCGATCGGCAACACCGTCAGTCCGCAGGACGTGATGAACAAACTGGGTGGCGACATTCTGCGTCTGTGGGTGGCGTCTACCGACTACACCGGCGAGATTGCGGTTTCCGATGAAATCCTGAAACGCTCCGCCGATTCTTACCGCCGTATCCGCAACACCGCGCGCTTCCTGCTGGCCAACCTGAACGGGTTCGAGCCGAGCACCGACTGCGTGGCACCGGAAGAGATGGTGGTGCTGGATCGCTGGGCGGTCGGCCGTGCGCTGGCGGCGCAGCAGGATATCGAGCAGGCTTACGCCAACTACGATTTCCATGAAGTGGTGCAGCGTCTGATGCAGTTCTGTTCGGTCGAGATGGGCTCCTTCTATCTGGATATCATCAAGGATCGTCAGTACACCGCGAAGAGCGACAGCATCGCCCGCCGCAGCTGCCAGACCGCGCTGTTCCACATCGCGGAAGCGCTGGTACGCTGGATGGCGCCGATCATGTCGTTCACTGCCGATGAAATCTGGGGCTTCCTGCCGGGCAAGCGTGCGCAGTACGTGTTCACTGAAGAGTGGTACGACGGCCTGTTCGGTCTGGCCGAAGGCGAAAGCATGAACGATGCCTTCTGGGCCGAACTGCTGAAAGTACGTGGCGAAGTGAACAAGGTGCTGGAACAAGCGCGGGCCGATAAGCGCCTTGGCGGTTCTCTGGAAGCGGCGGTCACGCTGTATGCCGACAGCGAGCTGGCTGAGCGCCTCGCTAGCCTGCAAGACGAATTGCGCTTTGTGCTGCTCACCTCGGCGGCGCGCGTTGCGCCTCTGGCCGATGCGCCGGCGGATGCGCAGGCGTCGGAACTGGTGAAAGGTCTGAAGATTGCCTTCAGTACTGCAGAAGGCGAGAAGTGCCCGCGCTGCTGGCATTACACCACTGACATCGGCCTGGTGGCGGACCACGCAGACATCTGTGGCCGCTGTGTGATCAACGTAGCCGGCGACGGCGAAAAGCGTAACTACGCCTGAGAACAAGTGCCTGATGAGTAAACCAATCTGTTCGACCGGCCTGCGTTGGCTATGGGTGATGGTAGTGGTGCTGGTGCTGGATTTTGCCAGCAAGCAGTGGATCCTCGGTAACTTCGTGCTGGGCCAGTCCCAGCCGTTGATCCCGTCGTTCAATCTGTTCTATGCGCGCAATTACGGCGCCGCGTTCAGCTTCCTCGCCGATCACGGCGGCTGGCAGCGCTGGTTCTTCGCCGGTATCGCTGTCGCCATCGTGGCGGTGCTGCTGGTGATGATGTACCGCAGCCAGGCGCAACAGAAGCTGAACAATATCGCCTATGCTTTTATCATCGGCGGTGCGCTAGGCAATCTGTTTGATCGCCTTTGGCACGGCTTCGTGGTCGATTTTATCGATTTTTATGTGGGCAACTGGCACTACCCGACCTTCAACCTGGCGGATAGCTTTATCTGCGTGGGGGCGGCGATGATTGTGCTGGAAGGCTTCCTGTCGCCGGCGAGCAAAGGCGCAAAGAGTAAAGGTGAGTAATATGACGGCTCAGGTTAACGGTGACAGCGCCGTATTGGTTCATTTCACGCTGAAACTGGAAGACGGCTCAACCGCAGAGTCGACCCGCGGTAACGGCAAACCGGCGTTGTTCCGCCTGGGTGACGGCAGCCTGTCGGCACCGCTGGAAGAGCAACTGCTCGGCCTGCGTGCGGGCGATAAATGCGCCTTTACCCTGCAGCCGGAAGCGGCGTTCGGCGCAGAGAATCCGGATCTGGTCCAGTTCTTCTCACGCCGTGATTTCGCGGAAACCGGGGTGCCGGACGTGGGCACCATCATGCTGTTTACCGCCATCGACGGCAGCGAAATGCCGGGTGTGGTGCGTGAAGTGGCGGAAGAGTCGATTACCGTTGATTTCAACCATCCACTGGCGGGCCATCCTGTGAGCTTCGATATCGAAGTGCTGGAGATTGACCCGCAGCAGGAGGAGACGCATGCAAATATTGCTGGCTAACCCACGCGGCTTTTGCGCCGGGGTTGATCGTGCGATCAGTATCGTTGAGCGCGCGCTGGAAATTTACGGCGCGCCTATCTACGTGCGTCACGAAGTGGTGCATAACCGCTACGTGGTGGACAGCCTGCGCGAGCGCGGGGCCGTGTTCATCGAAGAGATTGCCGAAGTGCCGGACGGGTCGATTCTGATCTTCTCGGCGCACGGGGTTTCCCAGGCGGTGCGGGCAGAAGCCAAAGCCCGTGATCTGACCATGCTGTTTGACGCTACCTGCCCGTTGGTGACCAAGGTGCATATGGAGGTGGCGCGAGCCAGCCGCCGGGGTACCGAGGCGATCCTGATTGGCCATGCCGGCCATCCGGAAGTGGAAGGCACCATGGGCCAGTACAGCAACCCGAAGGGCGGCATGTATCTGGTGGAGTCGCCGGAAGACGTGTGGAAACTGCAGGTGAAGGACGAAAGCAACCTGTGCTTTATGACGCAGACCACGCTGTCGGTGGATGACACCTCAGAAGTGATCGACGCCCTGCGCCAGCGGTTCCCGAGCATTATCGGGCCGCGCAAAGACGACATCTGCTACGCCACCACCAACCGTCAGGAAGCGGTGCGCAATCTGGCCGGCGATGCTGACGTGGTGCTGGTGGTCGGGTCGAAAAACTCGTCCAACTCCAACCGTCTGGCCGAGCTGGCTCAGCGCGTTGGCAAGCCGGCGTACCTGATCGACTCTGCGGCGGATATTCAGGAAGCCTGGCTGAAAAACGCCCGCAACATCGGCGTGACCGCCGGAGCGTCGGCACCGGACGTGCTGGTCCAGGATGTCATCAGCCGCCTGAGAACGATGGGCGGTGTGGATGTGCATGAAGTCAGCGGCCGTGAAGAGAATATCGTATTTGAAGTGCCGAAAGAGCTGCGTGTTGATATCAGACAGGTCGAATAAGCTTTTTGGCAAAAGTGTTACCACGGGGGGCTACGGCTCCCCGTTTTGCATTTTGGGGATACGCTGCGGGATAAATAGCAAAATTGAGAAGGGCTGATTCAAATTTTCTGTTACTTAAAGCCAGGTTCGTTCTGACTATTTGAATTAACCCTGCAGGAATGATTATATTGGCGAATATAAAGTCATTAAGGATAATATCATTAGGCTGCAATCTAAAAATAACGCTCTGGTGCTGGTCAGCAATCGGCTGAAAAGTTAAAAAACTAAAGTAATTGGTGTTACAGATACTTCTTATTTAATTAAGTGCGTAACTGGTCTACGGAATTTTGTTCTTTTTCTTTTAAATGGATTTTCATATGTTCCAGTAAACGGCGAACCTTTAATGGTTGGCTGTCACGGCGGGGCATAATCGCATAGCAATTAATCTCCGGTAATCGCCATTCAGGCAACACTTCCACTAAATCACCGCTGCGTAATTCACGTTCAACATTGACGAAGAAATTACGGATAATCCCCTTGCCGGCCAGCGCCAATTCTTTCATCGCCATGCCGTTATTGGTAAATAGACGCCCGGTCATGCGCAACCGGTGCTCATCGCCATTCGCGTGGTTCAGCCGAACAAACTGCGGGTTTCCCAACGGGGTGAAGGTGACCCATTGATGGCGGGTTAAGGCTTGTGGAGACTCCGGCACACCGTGGTCGTCAAGGTAGGCCGGGGAGGCGCACAACACTTCGCGAAAGCGCGCCAGGCGGGTGGAGACGTAGCTGGAGTCGGCCAGCACGCCGCCGCGGATCGCCAGATCTATCCGTTGGCCTATCAGGTCGATTTTCTCGTCATGGATTTCCAGCCGCAGCGTGATGCGCGGGTGTTCATCCAGAAAGCTTTGCAACGCCGGCACCAGATAATGGGTGGCGAATTCCGTGGAGGTGGCGACGCGCAGTTCACCGGCCAGTTCGCCGCGCAGCGCGGCAATACGCTGTTGACCCCGCTCGGCGGCATGGATCATCAGCACGCAATCCTCATAAAAACATTGTCCGGCCTCTGTCAGGCTCAGTGAGCGAGTAGAGCGCAAAAGTAATTGAATGCCCAGTTCGTTTTCCAGCTGGCGGATATGCTGGCTGACGGCTGAGGTGGTAATGCCTAATTCTTTGGCTGCCATGCTGAATGCGCCGCAATCGACAACTTTAGAAAAAATAGCCATGCGTTTTAGAATATTACTCATAGTTTGTTAAGTTCAACTTAACCAAGATTGCAAATTATAAGGGCTAATAATATAGCATTATCTCTTCTATATTGCCTGAAGCAGATAAACGCACGGTGAGACTTATTGCCTGCACGTCATTCCTCTTTTTGATAAGTCTTATTGCGTTTGCGAATAAAAATCTTATGCCACATCTGAACAGGAGTTAATTGTGGATATTGCCTATATTGAAACCGTGTCATTAAAAATTCTCCATGAGTTATTACAATATCGGCGTCGCTTTCCCGGCCTTGAAACCTCAAATACTGAGGAGGAACGGGTCGTTTCTCAGGTGCAATTGCCGCGTATCCGGGCATTCATTGCAAACAATCAGCGCATCGAATTTGTGCTGCCGGCCTTCCCGACAAAATCACCCAATACCAATAAAGTGATCGGCGCGGTGCCCGACATGGCGGAACGGCTATCGTTGATATTCCTAAATTCTCTGTGTCAGCGCATCCAGCTTTATTACCCGCCGGGAGCGCATATCGTGATCTGCTCTGATGGCCATGTGTTCGGTGATTTGATCCGCGTCAGCGACGATGCCATCAACCATTATCAGCGCGAAATTGAAAACCTGTTGCACGAGGTGGGGGCGACGCACTTGAGCGTGTTCAACCTGGGTGACGTCGAAGGGCTGGCGGAACATACCGACGACTACGACCTGTTGCGTCAACTGCTGGTCGACGGCTACGCCGAACCGGAGGAGGCAATCAAGCAGCAACTGATGCAGGACGAGCAGGGATTGCAGCTGTATCGCGCCATTACCCGTTTTCTGTATGAAGACAGCCAGTTACCGGGTTACAGCGGCTCCAATGCGGCGTTGCAGAAAGACGCCAAACAGCGTGCCTGCGGCGTAATACAGCGCAGCTGGGCATGGGGCAACCTGCTGGCCCAACATTTCCCGGCGGCGATACGCCTGTCTATCCACCCGCAACCCGCTGACAGCCTGAAAATGGGCATCCATATGATGCCGACCAAAGACGACTGGCTGACGCCGTGGCACGGCGTGGCGGCAAACGTCAACGGCCAGTTCGTGCTGATGAAGCGCAAAGACGCGCAGCAACTGGCGGGTGAACTGGTGGCGATCCGCGGCACGCCAAGCCATTACCTGATCGAACAGCCTCAGGTGGCGTAACACGCCACGTTGCGCCCGCAGCGTTGGCGGGCGTGTTTTTAACGGCACTGTTGCCGTGTGAGCAGCAAATTCGCTTCAAGGAGAGTCACCGATGGACAATCAACAACTGAACTGCCGCATTGAACTGAATACCCCGTTTGGCGCAGTGCTGACCCCGAAATATCCCGGACAGCCAATCAGCGAGCTGCCGGTAGCGGCGCTGCGGGCGCTGGCGCAAAGGCACCATCTGCTGGTGCTGCGCGGTTTCGATTCCGGTTTTACCGATCCTCAGGTGTTGACCCGCTATGCCGGGGGCTGGGGAGAGATCATGATGTGGCCGTTCGGCGCCGTGCTGGACGTGAAGGAGCACCCGGACGCCAAAGATCACATTTTCGACAGCAGCTACGTCCCGTTGCACTGGGATGGCATGTACAAACCGACCATTCCCGAGTTTCAGCTATTCCACTGCGTGGCGGCACCGTCGCAGGATGAGGGCGGGCGCACCACCTTTGTCGATACTACGCGGCTGCTGGCCAATGCCGATGAGTCGCTGTTGGCGCAATGGCTGAAGGTGTCTATTTCTTATCGGATCAAGCAAGTGGTTCACTATGGCGGCGAGGTCTGTTCGCCGCTGGTGGTGACGCATCCGAGCGGCAGCGGGGTGATCATGCGTTACAACGAACCGCCGACGGAGGGCAAGAAGTTCCTTAACCAGCATGCGCTTGAATATCATGGCGTGCCGCAAGAAGAGCAGGAAACTTTCCATCAGACTCTGCAACAGCATCTCTACGATCCGCGCCACTATTACGCCCACCAGTGGCAGCAGGGCGATGTGGTGGTAGCGGATAACTTCTCGCTGTTGCACGGACGCGAAGGTTTCACCGCCCGCTCCGCCCGTCATCTGCAGCGCGTGCATATTCAGAGCAACCCGGTGTGCGCCAACCTGGCGCTGAAGCCGGCCAACGCAGAGGCTTAACAAGACATTATGGCAAGGATACTGATGGCGGCCGTCGCCACTCCAGGGCACGTTTATCCGATGCTGGGGATTGCCCGCTACCTGATTGCACAGGGCCACCGGGTGCGGCTGATGACCGGTGCGCTGTTCCGCGAACGCGCCGAAGCGGTGGGCACGCAGTTTGTGCCTTTCGATGCGCAGGTGGATTTCGATTATCGCTACCTGGAACAGCATTTTCCCGAACGCGCCGCGCTACCACCGGGCAATGTACAGATGGCGCTGGCGCTGAAAGATTTCTTCGCCGCGCCGATCCCGTTGCTGGATCGGCAACTGAGGGCGGCGATAGCCGCCGAGGCGACCGATCTGCTGATGGTGGAAAACTGCTTCTACGGAGTATTGCCGCTGTTGCAGGTAACCGACCGCCTGCCGGTGATCGGTATTGGCGTGACGCCGTTGTCGTTCTCGTCCGAAGATTCCATCTTTTACGGGCCGCGTATTCCCCCGGCGCTGTTGCCGCGCGAACTGCAACGTGAACAATTGGTAGACGAAGCCACGCGTGTCTTGATCGATGAGGTACAGCAGAGCTTCAACGTCGCGATGGCGCAATCCGGCGGCGGACCGCTGCAACAGCCGTTCACGGATGCGTTGATAGGCGGCTGCGATCGCTTTTTGCAACTGGCTACCCCGGCGCTGGAGTATCCGCGTGACGATCTGCCGGCAGGCGTGCGATTTATCGGCCCGTTGCGCGGTGCGGCGGCGGCACAGCAAGGCGCAGGCGAGTGGGATGAAAGGGATCCTCGCCCGTTGGTGATCGTGACGCAGGGTACGTTGGCGAATGTCGATCTGCACCAGCTGATTGTTCCGACGCTAAAAGCGCTGGCCGGGTTACCGGTGCGGGTGCTGGCGACCACCGGCGGCCGTCCGGTTGATGAGGTGTTGGCGCAACTGCCGGACAACGCCAGAGTACGGGAGTTTATCTCTTTCGAGCACTGGCTGCCGCAGGCGGCGCTGTTGATCACCAACGGCGGTTATGGTTCGATCAATTACGCGTTGGATCATGCTGTGCCCTTGATTGTTGCCGGGACCGGTGAGGATAAGCTCGAGGCGGCTTCTCGGGTGGTGGCCGCGGGCTGCGGGATTAACCTGCATACCAGCGAGCCGGATGAGGCGCAACTGCGGCAGGCCGTGCAGCAAATCCTGTCGCAGCCGGTTTATCGGCAACGCGCGGCGCTGGTACAGGCCGACTATGCCCGCCATGATGCATTGGCAGCGATTGCCGAAGAGGTGACAGCCTTAACCGGCTGAAAGCCGTCATCGAGTTCCTCAAGGCGCCCTTTGCGGCGCCTTTTTTTATGCAGGTTTCTCTCATCAAATTTGCATGATTATGTACAATTAAAAAATGGGTTTTATTTGACCGGTTGTTAACCCATTGACAACATTACTGATGAAAAGCGGGAGATATCATAATTTTCTAATTATGAAATGAATCTTCTGGCGGTGATCCTATGGGGCAGTTACCCTAAACCTATAGCCTATGGAGTAGGCGTCTAATCAAGAAGAGAGCAAGCATGACTGATTCACAAATCCGCATTGCGATTGCGGGTTCCGGCGGCCGCATGGGGCGCCAATTGATCCAGGCGGTACATCAGGCGCAGGGCGTGGTGTTGGGGGCTGCGGTGTCGCGTCCGGGTTCAAGTCTGATCGGCACCGATGCCGGCGAACTGGCGGGTGTGGGCACGCTGGGCGTGACCGTCAGCGACAGCCTGGAAAAGGTGGTCGATGACTTCGATATTCTGATCGACTTCACCCGCCCGGAAAGCACGCTGGCGTACCTGGCTTTCTGCGTCGAACATCGCAAGGCGATGGTGATCGGCACCACCGGTTTTGACGATGCGGGCAAAGAGGCCATCCGCGCCGCCGCGCAGCAGATTGGCATCGTGTTCGCCGCCAACTTCAGCGTGGGCGTCAACCTGGTGCTGAAACTGTTGGAAAAAGCCGCTCAGGTGATGGGCGACTACACCGACATTGAAATTATTGAAGCGCACCACCGCCATAAAGTGGATGCCCCTTCGGGCACGGCGTTGGCGATGGGCGAGGCGATTGCCGGCGCGCTGGGGCGTGACCTGAAAGAATGCGCCGTCTATGCGCGCGAAGGTTATACCGGCGAACGCGATCCCAAGAGCATAGGCTTCGCCACTATCCGTGCCGGCGATATCGTCGGGGAGCATACCGCCATGTTTGCCGACATCGGTGAGCGGGTGGAAATCACCCATAAAGCCTCCAGCCGCATGACTTTTGCCGCCGGCGCGGTTCGGGCGGCATCCTGGTTGCATAGCCACGATAAAGGTCTGTTTGATATGCGGGACGTGCTCGGATTGGACCAGTTATAATCTATGTGAATACCATCGTGATGTGGTTGTATTGATCATAATGCTATGATTAACGGACAATAATTTTATTGTCCTTTTTTTTAACATTAAAAATGAAGGTTTGATCCATTTTTTATTGCTTGATTATTGTTTCTTGTTGTTTGCTTGCGTTTTATAGCGAGTAATTTCCCTGATAGATACTTTTCACCCGATAACAGACCTTTGGAAAGGTGATTTTTTGTCATTCTTCCTCGCAACCGTTTACCCACCCGAGTTTAGCTGTGTTTTTATGGCTGCTGACCCTATTAAACGCCGAGAAGTGCAAAAATAAGAGAAAAAATGGCGCTTTGGGTAGACAAGTGGAGCACTCATCATTAAAATGCGCCCAATTTGCCAAAAATTGGCCTTGAGGGCGGTTTTTGCATTGATTTAGATCGCGATATCTGAATTAATATGCAGATATTGTGATTGATTATTCCTCGGAGGGTGTTTTGATTAAGTCAGCGCTATTGGTTCTGGAAGACGGAACCCAATTCCACGGTCGGGCCATCGGGGCAGAGGGTACGGCAGTGGGGGAAGTGGTCTTCAATACGTCGATGACCGGCTATCAAGAAATCCTCACTGATCCTTCCTACTCTCGCCAGATCGTTACTCTTACTTATCCTCATATCGGCAATGTCGGCACCAATGCTTCCGACGAAGAATCCTCCGCGGTACACGCCCAAGGCCTTGTCATTCGTGATCTCCCTTTGATTGCCAGCAACTACCGCAGCGAAGAAGGCCTGTCAGAATACCTGAAGCGTCATAACATCGTGGCGATTGCCGATATCGATACCCGCAAGCTGACCCGCCTGTTGCGCGAAAAAGGCGCACAGAACGGCTGCATCATCGCCGCCGATTCACCGGACGCCGCGCTGGCGCTGGCCAAGGCGCAGGGTTTCCCGGGCTTGAAAGGCATGGACCTGGCGAAAGAAGTGACCACCAAAGAAGCTTACAGCTGGCAGCAGGGTAGCTGGACGCTTGAAGGCGACCTGCCGGAAGCCAAGCCGGCCTCCGAGCTGCCGTTCCACGTGGTGGCTTACGACTACGGCGCCAAGCGCAACATTCTGCGCATGTTGGTGGATCGCGGTTGCCGCCTGACGGTAGTGCCGGCGCAGACCCCGGCAGATGAAGTATTGAAGATGAATCCGGACGGCATTTTCCTGTCCAACGGCCCGGGCGACCCGGAGCCTTGCGATTACGCCATCACCGCCATCAAACAGTTCCTGGAAACCGACATTCCGGTGTTCGGCATCTGCCTCGGCCACCAGTTGCTGGCGCTGGCCAGCGGTGCGAAAACCGTGAAGATGAAGCTGGGCCACCACGGCGGTAACCACCCGGTGAAAGATCTGGATAACGACTGCGTGATGATCACCGCACAGAACCACGGGTTTGCGGTTGACGAAAATAACCTGCCGGCCGAACTGCGCGTAACGCACAAATCACTGTTTGACCACACGGTGCAGGGCATTCACCGCACCGACAAAGCGGCGTTCAGCTTCCAGGGCCACCCGGAAGCCAGCCCAGGCCCGCACGACGCCGCGCCGCTGTTCGACCACTTTATCGAACTGATCGAGACTTACCGTTCTAACGCCAAATAATCAGGAGCAGTAAAAAAATGCCAAAACGTACAGACATAAAAAGCATCCTGATCCTCGGCGCTGGCCCGATTGTCATCGGCCAGGCGTGTGAGTTCGACTATTCGGGTGCCCAGGCGTGTAAAGCGCTGCGCGAAGAGGGTTACCGGGTCATTCTGGTGAACTCCAACCCGGCCACCATCATGACCGACCCGGAAATGGCCGATGCGACCTACATCGAGCCGATCCACTGGGAAGTGGTGCGTAAAATCATCGAAAAAGAGCGCCCGGATGCGGTATTGCCGACCATGGGGGGCCAGACCGCGCTGAACTGTGCGCTGGAGCTGGAGCGTCAGGGCGTGCTGGCCGAGTTCGGCGTGACCATGATTGGCGCCACGGCCGACGCTATCGATAAAGCCGAAGACCGCCGCCGTTTCGACGTGGCGATGAAGAAAATCGGCCTGGATACTGCGCGTTCCGGCATCGCGCATAATATGGAAGAAGCGCTGGCGGTTGCCGCTGACGTTGGCTTCCCGTGCATCATCCGCCCTTCCTTTACCATGGGCGGCACCGGTGGCGGCATCGCTTACAATCGCGAAGAGTTCGAAGAGATCTGCGAGCGCGGCCTGGATCTGTCGCCAACCAAAGAGCTGTTGATCGACGAATCGCTGATCGGCTGGAAAGAGTACGAGATGGAGGTGGTGCGCGATAAGAACGATAACTGCATCATCGTCTGCTCTATCGAAAACTTCGACGCCATGGGCATCCATACCGGTGACTCCATCACCGTGGCACCGGCGCAAACGCTGACCGACAAAGAATACCAAATCATGCGTAACGCCTCGATGGCGGTGCTGCGTGAAATCGGCGTGGAAACCGGCGGTTCCAACGTGCAGTTCTCGGTTAACCCGAAAAACGGTCGCCTGATCGTCATCGAAATGAACCCGCGCGTGTCCCGTTCTTCGGCGCTGGCGTCAAAAGCCACCGGCTTCCCGATTGCCAAAATCGCCGCCAAGCTGGCGGTGGGTTACACCCTCGACGAACTGATGAACGACATCACCGGCGGCCGCACTCCGGCGTCCTTTGAGCCGTCCATCGACTACGTGGTTACCAAAATTCCTCGCTTTAACTTCGAGAAATTTGCCGGCGCTAACGACCGCCTGACCACCCAAATGAAATCCGTCGGCGAAGTGATGGCGATTGGCCGCACTCAACAAGAGTCGCTGCAGAAAGCGCTGCGCGGTCTGGAAGTGGGCGCCACCGGCTTCGACCCGAAAGTGAACCTGGACGATCCGGAAGCGCTGACCAAAATCCGTCGCGAACTGAAAGATGCCGGTTGCGACCGTATCTGGTACATCGCGGACGCGTTCCGTGCCGGCATGTCGGTTGACGGCGTGTTTAACCTGACCAACGTTGACCGCTGGTTCCTGGTGCAGATTGAAGAGCTGGTGCGTCTGGAAGAGCAGGTTGCCGAATCCGGCATCAACGGCCTGACCCAGGAATTCCTGCGTACCCTGAAGCGTAAAGGTTTCGCCGATGCGCGCCTGGCCACGCTGGCCGGCGTAGCCGAGAGTGAAATCCGCAAGCTGCGCCACGGCTATGGCCTGCACCCGGTTTACAAGCGTGTGGATACCTGTGCGGCGGAATTCGCCACCGACACCGCCTACATGTACTCCACTTATGAAGAAGAGTGCGAGTCCAACCCGACCAACGACCGTCCGAAAGTGATGGTGCTGGGTGGCGGTCCGAACCGTATCGGCCAGGGCATCGAGTTCGACTATTGCTGCGTGCACGCCTCGCTGGCGCTGCGCGAAGACGGTTACGAAACCATTATGGTCAACTGTAACCCGGAAACCGTCTCCACCGACTACGACACGTCCGACCGCCTGTATTTCGAGCCGGTTACGCTGGAAGACGTGTTGGAAATCGTACGCATCGAGAAACCGAAAGGCGTGATCGTGCAGTACGGCGGCCAGACCCCACTGAAGCTGGCGCGTGAGCTGGAAGCGGCAGGCGTGCCGATTATCGGTACCAGCCCGGATGCGATTGACCGTGCCGAAGACCGTGAGCGTTTCCAGCAGGCGGTACACCGCCTGGGCCTGAAACAGCCGGCCAATGCCACCGTTGCCACCATCGAACAGGCGGTAGAGAAAGCGGCCGGTATCGGTTACCCGCTGGTGGTGCGTCCTTCCTACGTGCTAGGCGGCCGTGCGATGGAAATCGTCTACGACGAGATCGACCTGCGCCGTTACTTCCAGAACGCCGTCAGCGTCTCCAACGACGCGCCAGTGCTGCTGGACCGCTTCCTGGATGATGCGGTAGAAGTGGACGTCGATGCCATTTGCGACGGTGAGCGCGTGCTGATTGGCGGCATCATGGAACATATCGAACAGGCTGGCGTGCACTCTGGGGATTCCGCCTGTTCACTGCCTGCTTACACCCTGAGCAAAGAAATTCAGGATGTGATGCGCCAACAGGTCGAGAAACTGGCGTTCGAGCTGCAGGTGCGCGGTCTGATGAACGTACAGTTCGCGGTGAAGAACAACGAAGTCTACCTGATTGAAGTCAACCCGCGTGCCGCACGTACCGTGCCGTTCGTTTCCAAAGCCACCGGCGTGCCGCTGGCCAAGGTAGCCGCGCGGGTCATGGCGGGCAAGACGCTGGCCGAGCAGGGCGTAACGGAAGAAGTTATCCCGCCTTACTACTCAGTGAAAGAAGTGGTGCTGCCGTTCAACAAGTTCCCTGGCGTCGACCCGATTCTGGGGCCGGAAATGCGTTCTACCGGGGAAGTGATGGGCGTGGGTCGCACCTTCGCGGAAGCCTTCTCCAAGGCGATGCTCGGCAGCCAGTCAGGCATGAAGAAACAAGGCCGTGCGCTGCTGTCGGTGCGTGAAGGCGATAAAGCCCGCGTGGTGGATCTGGCGGCAAGCCTGCTGAAACAGGGCTTCGAGCTGGACGCGACCCACGGCACCGCGGTAGTGCTGGGCGAGGCGGGCATTAACCCGCGTCTGGTCAACAAGGTGCATGAAGGCCGTCCGCACATTCAGGACCGTATCAAGAATGGCGAGTACACCTACATTGTGAACACCACGGCCGGTCGCCAGGCGATTGAGGACTCCAAGCTGATTCGCCGCAGCGCGCTGCAGTACAAGGTGCATTACGACACCACCCTGAACGGCGGCTTTGCCACCGCGATGGCGCTGAAAGCGGATCCGACCGAGCAAGTTACCTCAGTGCAGGAGCTGCATGCTCGCATCACCAAGTAATTCAGTGATGCCGTAATGCCAAAGGGCGCTGCATATGCAGCGCCCTTATTTTTTTATCTTGTTCAGCAAATTTGTTGCCTTGAATTAGAAATTTCCGCTATCAATCATTCAGCAAAATGTCACGCTGTGTGATTGGTATATGCTTGATAAATTGGCAAGGGACAAAGGAACGACGACAACAATGATTCTGATTATTTACGCTCACCCGTATCCCCGGCATTCGCATGCCAATCACCGTCTGCTGCAGGCGGTAAAAGACATTCCGGACGTGGAAGTACGCGCGCTCTATGAGCTGTATCCTGACTTCAACATCGATATCAACGCCGAGCAACGTGCGCTGGAGCGTGCCGATATGGTGGTGTTTCAGCATCCCATGCAGTGGTACAGCCTGCCGCCGCTGCTGAAACTGTGGATCGACAAAGTGCTGGAGCACGGCTGGGCTTACGGCCATGACGGCGATGCGCTGGTGGGCAAAGATTGCCTGTGGGCGGTCACCAGTGGCGGGGACGAGCATCATTTCGAACTGGGCGATTACCCAAATTTCGCCGCGCTGGGGCAGCCGCTGCAGGCGACTGCGCTCTACTGCGGCATGAACTGGCAACCCTACTTTGCCGTGCATAACACCTTTACCTGTAACGAGCCGACGCTGATTGCCGCCGGCGAGGCCTACCGTCAGCGTTTGGTAGAGTATCTGATGGAACACAGTGAGCCTGCGGATCAAGGAGCCGACCATGGATAATCACAACATGATGATCGAGGGGCTGATCTATCTGGGGTCGGCCGCGCTGTTCGTGCCGATTGCGGTGCGTCTCGGACTGGGTTCGGTGCTCGGCTACCTGATCGCCGGCTGCATTATCGGCCCCTGGGGGCTGAAGCTGGTCTCCGACGCCGAGTCGATTCTCACCTTTGCCGAGATTGGCGTGGTGCTGATGTTGTTTATCATCGGGCTGGAGCTGGATCCTAAACGGTTGTGGACGCTGCGCGCCTCTGTGTTTGGCGGCGGCAGCATCCAGATGACGGGCTGCGGGCTGGCGCTCAGCGCCTTTTGTTATTTCCTCGGGCTGGACTGGAAGGTGGCGCTGCTGATTGGCCTGACGCTGGCGCTGTCTTCTACCGCCATCGCCATGCAGGCGATGAGCGAGCGTAACCTGACGCCATCGCCGATTGGCCGCAGCTCGTTCGCGGCGCTGTTGTTCCAGGATATCGCGGCGATCCCGCTGGTGGCGATGATCCCTTTGCTGGCCAGCAGCGGCGCCACCACTACGTTGGGCGCGTTCGCCCTGTCTGCGGCGAAGGTGGTGGGCGCGCTGGCGGTAGTGGTGCTGCTCGGCCGCTACGTAACCCGGCCGTTGCTGCACTTTGTCGCCCGGTCCGGCATGCGTGAAGTGTTCAGCGCCGTGGCGCTGTTCCTGGTGTTCGGTTTTGGCATCCTGCTGGAAATGGCCGGGCTATCGATGGCGATGGGGGCTTTTCTCGCCGGGGTGCTGCTGGCGAGTTCGGAATATCGCCATGCGCTGGAAAGCGACATCCAGCCGTTCAAGGGCCTGTTGCTGGGGTTGTTCTTTATCGGTGTCGGCATGTCGATCGACTTCGGGACTCTGTTCCACCATCCGTTGCTGATCGCCTCGCTGTTATTGGGCTTTATGTTGATCAAGGCGGCGTTGCTGTGGCTGATTGGGCCGTGGCTGGGCGTGCCAAAACGCCAGCGCGGCATGTTCGCCATTTTGTTGGGGCAGGGCAGTGAGTTTGCCTTCGTGATCTTCGGCGCCGCCCAGTTGGCCGGCGTGTTGCCGCCAGACTGGGCTAAATCGCTGACGCTGGCGGTGGCTCTGTCGATGGCGGCGACGCCGCTGTTACTGGTGGTGGCCGCGAGGCTGGAGAAAAATGCGCCGAAGGACGAACGCCCGGCGGATGTGATTGATGAAGAAAACGCCAGCGTGATCATTGCCGGCTTCGGCCGTTTTGGCCAGATCGCCGGCCGTTTGTTGTTGGCCAACGGCGTCCACACCGTGGTGTTGGATCACGATCCGGACCATATTGAAACGCTGCGAAAATTCGGTACCAAAGTGTTTTACGGCGACGCGACTCGTGCCGATCTGCTGGAAGCTGCGGGCGCGGCGCACGCCAAGGTGCTGATTAACGCCATCGACGATGTGGAAGCCAACCTGCAGCTGACCGAACTGGCCAAGCGACACTTCCCGCACCTGAAAATCGTGGCGCGTGCGCGCGATGTCGATCACTGGTATCAGTTGCGGCAGTTGGGGGTGGAAAGCCCGGAACGCGAAACCTTCGAAAGCTCGCTGCGTATTGGCCGTGAGGCGCTGGAGCTGCTGGGGCTGGACGCCTACGAGGCGCGGGAGAAAGCGGATACTTTCCGGCGTTACAACCTGCAGATGCTGGAAGCGATGATGGAAAATTACGAGGACACGGAATTCCGTATCGCTACCCTGCAACGGGCGAAGGAAATGCTCAGCAACGCCATCCAGCAGGATCAAAACCGGTTGGCTCAGGTACCGCAAACCGGCTGGCGTGGCAGCATTGACGGCAAGGCGCCGGAAGACGACGTGGTGGAAGCCAAAGGCTAACCATGGTGATCTTTACCCAAAATGCCTGGTGCTGCAGCTAGGCGGCAAGTACGTGAATCCCCGGGAGCTTGGTGAACCAAGTGACCGGGGTAAATGTACGCAGCCAACAAAGCTGCGGCGACAGGTATGACGGGTAAATCAGCTCAGTGCAACCTTGATGCCCAGCGCGATCAGCATGCCGCCCAGCAGCTTGTCGACCACCTTCTGCGTTTTCTCCAATCCGCGACGTACCGGCCCGCTTTGGAACAAGAACACCAGTACCGGCCACCAGACGGCGGACAGGCCCAGGATAATCCCCGCATACCACAGTTTTTCGCTCAACCCGGAGTCGATCTGCAGCACCTGAGTGAAGACCGCCAGGAAGAACAGCGTGGCTTTGGGATTGAGCAGATTGCACAGATAGCCTTGCACAAAAGCGCTTTTCAGGCTCACCTGCTGCGGCATCAGGTCGCTGACGTTCATCTTGCTGCCCCCGCGCGACAACAGCGCCTGAATGCCCACCCAGATCAGGTAGACCGCACCGGCATATTTCAGCACGTTGAACAGCCATGGCGTAGTGGTGATCACCACTGCCAACCCGGCAACGCAGTAAGACATGTGGGTCGCGACGCCGCAGATCACCCCGAGGGCGGTCATCATGGCTGCGGGGCGCGGATAGCGAGCGGCATTCTTGATCACCAGGAAAAAGTCCGGGCCGGGTGACAGCATGCCCAGGGCGACAATACCGGCGACGAACAGCGAAGTTTCAAGCATGGTTTTGAGTCTCTGCACAAAAGGCGTAATTGCGCTGATAATAACGCTGCTTCTCCTGATTAGCATCAACCCATTGAGACCCCGTTAGGCAATATGATGAACTTTTATTCAGGGCACACCACGGGACATTATGAATCAAACCACAACGACCGATATGCCGGAGCCGCACCGGCAACAGCGTGAAATCACCCGCCTGTGCATTCAATGCGCCTTGCTGCTGTTGCAGCATGGCGCTGAAAGCATGGTGGTGGAACAGTTATCGACCCGGCTGGGAATAGCGCTGGGCATGGACAGCGTGGAAAGCTCCATTTCGGCCAATGCGGTGGTGCTGACGACCATCAGCCATGGCGAATGCCTGACCACCACGCGCAAGAACATCGATCGGGGCATCAATATGCAGATGGTGACCGAGGTACAGCATATCGTCATTCTGGCGGAGCACCGGCTGGCGGACGCGCGCGATGTTGCCCGGCGTTTCGAGAAAATTCGCCCGCTGCGCTACCCGCGTTGGCTGGTGGTGGTGATGGTGGGGCTGTCGTGTGGCTGTTTCAGCATGCTCAACGGCGGCGGCGGTGATGCGTTCATGGTCACCTTTATCGCCAGCGGTGTGGCGATGCTGGTACGCCAGATGCTCACTGCCCGCCATATGAATCCGCTGATCAACTTTTGTCTGACGGCGTTTGTCGCTACTTCGGTTTCCGGCCTGTTGCTGCGGTTACCCGTGTTCAGCGACACCTCCAGCGTGGCGATGGCCGCCAGCGTGCTGCTGCTGGTGCCGGGATTCCCGCTGATCAACGCGGTGGCGGACATGTTTAAAGGCCATGTGAATACCGGATTGGCGCGCTGGGCTATGGCCAGTCTGCTGACCTTGGCTACCTGTATCGGCGTGGTGATGGCGATGTCGCTGTGGGATTTGCGGGGGTGGTCATGAGTCTGTTGTGGGCCTTGTTGCTGGAAATGCTGCTGGCGGCGGTGCCGGCGCTGGGTTTCGCCATGGTGTTCAACGTGCCGCTGCGCGCGCTGCGCTATTGCGCCCTGCTCGGCGCAGTGGGCCGGGGTTCACGCATGTTGATGATACACGCCGGCATGAATATCGAGTGGGCGTCGCTGCTGGCGGCGATTTTGATCGGCATCATCGGCATCTATTGGTCGCGCTGGTTGTTGGCGCACCCGAAGGTCTTTACCGTAGCGGCGGTGATCCCGATGTTCCCCGGCATTTCCGCCTATACCGCGATGATCACGGTGGTGGAGATTTCGCATCTGGGCTATAGCGAAGCCTTGATGGAAACCATGGTCACCAATTTTCTCAAGGCCAGTTTCATCGTCGGCGCGCTATCGATAGGGCTGTCATTGCCGGGGTTGTGGCTGTATCGAAAACGTCCAGGGGTATGAAACCTGGCAGCCGTAAACGCTGGTTATTAGATATACTGATAAGAGCTATCTTATATATTCATCTTGCTTGATTAGCCTATCGACGAGGGATAGGCCTTTACGTATAGTGTGAGCAATTTTGCTGCCTACACAGGGTTTAACAATGATTATCAGCCTGATCGCTGCCTTGGCGGCGGATCGCGTTATTGGTATGGAAAACGCCATGCCGTGGCATTTGCCGGCGGACTTAGCGTGGTTTAAACGTAACACGCTGAATAAACCGGTCATTATGGGCCGTAAAACGTTCGAGTCCATTGGTCGCCCGCTGCCGGGCCGCCATAACATCGTTTTAAGCAGCCGTCCCGGCAGTGAAACCGGGGTGACCTGGGCTACGTCTTTGGACGAGGCGCTGGCCGCGGCCGGTGATGTGGAAGAAGTCATGGTCATGGGCGGTGGGCATATCTACACCCAGTTCCTGGCGCGTGCTGACCGTATGTATCTGACGCATATCGACGCCGAAGTCGGTGGCGACACCCATTTCCCGGACTATGAGCCGGACGAATGGGAAACTTCGTTCAGCGAATTCCACGATGCTGACGAGTTGAACTCTCACAGCTACTGCTTTGAGATTTTAGAACGCCGTTGATTTTCGGGCGTTAGCCACCTCCTCCCAAAGGGCACAAGAGATTGTGCCCTTTGTCGTTTTTGCGCCGCTTAGTTGTAACATTTTCGTCACACTTCCTGATTAGTATGAAGCTCAACTTCGAGCGCCCGGCAACTCTGGTGAATCTTGATCGCGGCGCCATTTAAAAAGGAAGCAGACACATGACGAGCAAAATTGAGCAACTAGACGCCGACCGCCTGACCGATCCCACCCGTCGTAAACTGCTGCTCGGCAGCGCAGGCGCTGTTGGCCTGGCGGGATTCCTTGGCGGCGGCATCTGGACGGTTTCCGCCGAGGCGCTGGCCGAGGATTTGCCGCCGAACAAGCTGTTGGGTTTTAAAGGCATTGCAGCCTCCACTGCCGACGAAGTGGTGATTGCGCCGGGGTATCGCGCCGAGGTGTTGATCTCCTGGGGGGAGCCGCTGGTGGAGGGCGCCGCCGCATTTGACGCCCAGGGCAACAACAGCGCCGCCGATCAGGAGAAGCAGTTTGGCGACAACAATGACGGCATGAGCTTCTTCCCGATTGATGACAATCACGGTGTGATGGCCATCAACAACGAATACGTGAATGAGCAGTACCTGTTCGCCCACGGCGGCAGCAAGGCCACCAGCCTGGAGGACGTACGTAAATCCCAGGCGGCGCATGGCGTTTCCATTGTGGCGGTGAAGCGCGCCGGCGATAGCCAACGCTGGGAGGTGGAGCGCCCTTCGCGCTACAACCGCCGTATCACCGCCAACACCGAAATGCAGTTCAGCGGCCCGGCCGCCGGTCATCCGCTGCTGCAAACCGCGGCCGATCCCACCGGACGCAAAGTATTGGGTACTTTCGGCAACTGCGCTAACGGCAAAACGCCCTGGGGCACCTACCTGACCTGCGAAGAGAATTTCGATACCTATTTCGGCACCCACCAGGCCGACTATCAAACTACGGCAGAACAGAAGCGCTATACGCTGAAGGTCAGCGAACCTGAGCGCAACTGGCCGGACTATGATGAGCGCTTTGACGTGGCGAAGAACCCGAACGAATTCAACCGCCACGGCTGGATCGTTGAAATCGACCCGATGAACCCTACGTCAACGCCAATCAAACACACTGCGCTGGGTCGCTTCAAGCATGAAAATGCCGCGGTGACCGTCGCTAAAGATGGGCGTCTGGTGGTCTATATGGGTGACGACGAGCGTGGCGAGCATATCTACAAGTACGTCTCTAAAGGCCTGGTTGACATCGCCAATCCTGCCAATAACCGCAGCTTGCTGGATGAAGGCACGCTGTATGTGGCGCAGTTTGACGGTGACGCCGGCGGTACGCCGCTGAAAGGGACTGGGCGCTGGATTGCGCTGGAATTCGGCAAAAACGGCCTGACGCCGGAAAACGGCTTCCGTGATGAGGCGGAAGTGTTGATCTTCGCACGCAAGGCAGCGGCGCAGGTGGGGGCAACCAAAATGGATCGCCCTGAATGGATCGCCGTGAACCCGCATGACGGGCGCGCTTATTGCACGCTGACCAATAACAGCAAGCGCGGTGAAGAAGGCATGCCGCTGAACGCCGCCAATCCGCGACCGAACAATGTTTACGGCCAGATTATCCGCTGGGATGAGGGCGGCGACGCCACCGCAGCCGCTTTTACCTGGGATATTTATGCGCTGTGCGGCAACCCGATCGCGCATCCGGAAGGGGTCAATCGCGGTACGCCGAACATCACCGCAGATAATACCTTTAACAGCCCGGACGGGCTGGGTTTTGATAAGGCAGGGCGCCTGTGGATCCTCACCGACGGCAAGTACAGCAACAAGGGCGATTATGCCGGGCAGGGGAATAACCAAATGCTGGTGGGGGACCCGCTGAGCGGTGAAATCCGCCGCTTTATGGTTGGGCCTAAATCGTGCGAGCTGACCGGCATCACCTTCACGCCGGATTACAAGACGATGTTCGTCAACGTGCAGCATCCGGGGGAAGAAGGCGACTCCCATTTCCCGAACAACAGCCCGCGTCCGCGTTCGTCAGTCTTGATGATTACGCGTGAGGATGGCGGGGTGATTGGCGCTTAAGCTTAAACGGAAAAGGCCGGGGTGGCGTCGAACCGCCCCGGTTTTATTATGACGCTGCCAGCGTATTCGCGTTGTCGAGTATATCGCGGCGGTTCGAAGGTTGAGTGAAGTACTGTTGGTCTTCCCAGCGCAACATGGTCAGATCGCCTCCCCAGCAACAGCCGGTATCGAGGCCGACAATGCCTTCTGGCGTGCCCTTACCTTCCAGCGACGCCCAATGACCAAAGATAATGGTGTATTCAGGGTCCACTAAACGCGGCAATTCAAACCAGGGCTTCAGCGGCGCAGGGGCGGTGCCCGGCGCATCTTTGCAGATCATGTCGAGCTGGCCATTCGGGAAACAGTAGCGCATGCGCGTCAGGGCATTGGTGCTGAAACGCAGGCGCGCCAACCCACTCAGTTCCGGGGCCCAGTTGTTCGGCATATCGCCGTACATGGCATCCAGGAACAACGGATAGCTGTCGCTGCTCAGTACCGCTTCTACTTCGCGGGCGCACAGTTGGGCGGTTTCAATATCCCACTGCGGCGTGATGCCGGCATGCGCCATCACCAGTTTGAGTTCCTCATCTACCTGCAGCACCGGCTGGCGGCGCAGCCAGTTGATCAGCTCATCGGCATCCGGGGCTTCCAGCAGCGGGGTAATGCGGTCTTTGGGTTTGTTGCGGCTAATACCGGCATAGACGGCCAGCAGGTGCAGATCGTGGTTGCCCAACACCATGCGTACCGCAGGGCCAAGCGAACGCACGTAGCGCAACACGTCCAGCGAGCCGGGGCCGCGGGCGACAAGATCGCCGGTCAGCCACAGTCGGTCGCTTTGAGGATCGAAAGCCACCTGGGCCAATAGCGATTGAAGTTCATCAAAACAGCCATGAACGTCGCCGATAAGATATGTCGACATAGTTAGTGAATCAGTGTTGGGATAGCTAAGCGGAACACGGGAATGGCAGTGCGGAATGGCTGACCCTGATGATCAACCATCTCGTAATGGCCTTCCATGGTACCCAACGGCGTTTCAAGAACCGCGCCGCTGGTGTATTGGAATTCACCGCCGGGCGGGATGAGCGGCTGTTCGCCGACCACGCCTTCGCCCTGAACTTCGGTTTGGCGGCCATTGGCGTTGGTGATTAGCCAATAACGGCCCAGCAGTTGCACGTTGAAACGCCCCAGGTTGCGGATGGTGATGGTATAAGCGAAGACGTAACGTTCTTCTTCAGGTATCGACTGTGATTCCACGTAGATACTTTGTACCTGAATACATACACGGGGCGAATCAATCATGACCACTACTCCTTATTGCTGCGGCGTGGGGTTGGCTGAAAGCCAGTTAGCCAGCTTACAGTATTGCGCCACAGAAATATTCTCTGCTCTTAACGTCGGATCGACACCTAATTCCGTCAACTGCTCTGGGGTGAACAGATCGCCCAGGCTGTTGCGAACGGTTTTCCGGCGTTGGTTGAATGCCTGAGTGGTAATGCGGCTAAGCATACGCACATCACCCACCGGATTTGGGTTCACCTGGTGCGGCACCAGACGTACCACGGCGGAATCCACTTTCGGCGCCGGCGTGAACGAGGTGGGTGGCACTTCCAGCACCGGAATCACGTTGCAGTAGTACTGCGCCATCACGGTCAAACGCCCGTAGGCTTTGCTGTTCGGGCCTGCAACCAGGCGGTTGACCACCTCTTTTTGCAACATAAAGTGCATGTCGCGAATGGCCTGAGTATAGCTGAAAAGGTGGAACATCAGCGGCGTCGAAATGTTGTACGGCAGGTTGCCAAACACGCGCAGCGGTTGGCCGGCCTGCTCGGCCATCTCGGCGAAATTCACCGTCATGGCATCTTGCTGGTGAATGGTCAGTTTGTCTTTCAGCTGCGGGTGGTTTGCCAGGCGGGCCGCCAGATCGCGGTCCAGCTCAATCACCGTCATGCGGTCCATGCGTGCGCCTACCGGCTCGGTCAGTGCGCCCAGGCCGGGGCCGATTTCAACCACCGCTTCACCCGGCATCGGGTGAATGGCGGAGACAATGCTATCGATGACAAACTGATCGGTTAAAAAGTTCTGTCCAAAGCGTTTGCGGGCAAAGTGCCCTTGGTGGACTTTATTATTCATTACAATTAATTATCATTTTAATGGCGAGATTCAAGGCCGTTTTGAAACTGCCCGCATCGGCGGTGCCGGTGCCTGCAAGTTCTAAAGCGGTACCGTGGTCGACCGAGGTACGGATAAAAGGCAAACCGAGGGTAATATTTACCGCCCGGCCGAACCCTTGGTATTTTAGCACCGGCAGACCCTGATCGTGATACATCGCCAGCACAGCATCGGCATGTTGCAGATACTTGGGCTGGAACAGGGTGTCCGCCGGTAGCGGGCCGATAAGATGAATACCTTCAGCCCGCAGCGCATCGAGCGCCGGGATGATGGTATCAATCTCTTCGCGCCCCATGTGGCCGCCTTCCCCGGCGTGCGGGTTCAGCCCGCAGACATAAATCTGCGGCTGGGCGATGCCAAATTTGGTTTTCAGATCCTGGTCGAGTATGCGGATGACTTCGAACAGGCTTTGACGAGTGATGGCGCCCGGCACCGCCAATAACGGCAGGTGAGTGGTCGCCAGCGCTACGCGCAGTTCTTCGGTTGCCAGCATCATCACAACGCGTTCGCAACCGCTGCGATCGGCAAAGAATTCGGTATGGCCGATAAAGGGCACGCCGGCGTCGTTGATCACGCCTTTGTTCACCGGGCCGGTAATCAGCGCGGCGAACTCGCCGTTCAGGCAACCATCGCAGGCGCGTGCCAGGGTTTCCACTACATAGGCGCTGTTGCCCACGTTCAGCTCGCCCGCGACCACCGGCTGGGCGGTGGCGACCGGCAGCACTGTCAGGGTACCCGCGCGCTGCGGCTGGGCGGGTTGGCCCGCCTGATAGTCGCGAAGCTGCAACGGCAGGTTCAACTGCCGGGCGCGCTCAAGCAACAAGGCCGGATCCGCGCACACCACCAGTTCAACAGGCCAATCCTGTTGCGCCAGCGCTGCCACTAAATCCGGCCCAACCCCGGCAGGCTCGCCGGGGGTGATGACTATGCGATTATTGTTGTGCATTACCGTCGAGGATCTTCACGTAAGCCTGTGCACGTTGTTCCTGCATCCAGGTCTGCGCTTCTTCAGCAAACTTGCGGTTGAACAGCATGCGGTAAGCGCGATCTTTCTGCGCGGCGTCGGTTTTGTCCACCTGGCGGGTATCCAGCAACTGAATCAGGTGCCAACCGAAGGAGGAGTGCACCGGTTTGCTGACTTCGCCTTTGCTTAGCTTCATCAACGCATCGCGGAAGGCCGGATCGTAAATGTCTGGAGAAGCCCAGCCCAGATCGCCGCCCTGCAACGCAGAACCCGGATCCTGAGACAGCTGTTTGGCTTCGTCAGCAAACTTGGCGTTACCGCTCTTGATGGCTTCGGCTACTGCCTGAAGCTTGGCGCGAGCCTGATCGTCGGTCAGCACCACAGAAGGTTTCAGCAGAATGTGGCGTGCATGAACCTCGGTGACGGACACGGACTGGTTGGCACCGCGGATATCATTCACTTTCAGAATGTGGAAACCGACACCGGAGCGGATCGGGCCGACCACGTCGCCTTTTTTGGCGCTGGCCAGTCTTTCGGCAAACAGGGTAGGGATTTCCTGCAGCTTGCCCCAGCCCATGTTGCCGCCTTTCAGCGCCTGTGAGTCGGCAGAATAAGAGATCGCCAGTTTGCCGAAATCGGCGCCGCCGTTGATTTCACCCATCAGCTTTTTGGCCAGGGCTTCCGCTTCGTCAACCTGCTGCTGCGACGGGTTTTCCGGCAACGGGATCAGGATATGGCTGATGTTCATCTCGGTATCGCTGCCGTTCTGGGCACCAACCTGTTTTGCCAGTGCGTCGACTTCCTGAGGCAGGATAGTGACGCGACGGCGCACTTCGTTGTTGCGCACTTCAGAAATCAGCATTTCCTTGCGGATCTGGGAACGATAGGTGTTGTAGTTCAGCCCTTCGTACGCCAGGCGGCTGCGCATCTGGTCGATGCTCATTTTGTTCTGTGCGGCGATATTGCCGATGGCTTTGTCCAGATCGGCGTCGGAAACGGCGATCCCCATTTTCTTGGCCATCTGCAGCTGGATGTTATCCATAATCAGACGTTCGAGGATCTGGTGACGCAGCGTAGCGTCATCCGGCAATTGCTGGCCGGCCTGTTGCGCGTTGAGCTTCACCGACTGCAACAGACTGCTAACGTCGCTCTCAAGCACTACGCCGTTATCCACGACGGCGGCGACTTTATCCACTTCTTGGGGTGCTGCGAACGCGGTATTGGCGCAAACCACCAATCCGAGAATAAGCGTTCTCCAGTTCTTCATACATTTCCCATTCTGTAATCCGCAAATGCGGGTGAAAGTTGTCGTTTTCAAAGTGTTACAAAGTATCAAAACGCACGCTGGTAAGGCAGAATGCCGGAACGCAGCATTTCCGCGGAGCCCAGGCTGTGATCGCTGCTCAGGCCACGCAGTTCGATATTGAATGAAACTTTGTTGTCATAAACGCTGCTTTGGTTGCTGTTGTTCCAGTCGGTGATCTTGCGTTCATAGCCCAGAGTCACCGCCCAGCAGCAGGTGTTGTACTTCAGACCGAGCAACTGATCGGCGGACTGTTGCGCGCGGGTGTCGTAGTAATAAGCGCCCACGATTGACCAGCGATCGACAATCGGCCAACTGCCGGTTACGCCCACCTGAGAGATCCCGTCCTGATAGGCTGGAACCTGCCGGGTGTTCAGCGCCGTCTGGATATATTCCGGCGTTGCGTAGCGGTAGTTCAACTGCAGAACGCGTTCAGCGTCCTGGCGGTACTCCAGCACGCCGTTGCCCAATGAGATGCTGTTCAGGCGCGTATCATACTGCAGCCCGCCACGCAGTCCCCAACGATCGTCAATCTTCCAATAGGTATCGCCAGCCCAAGCCAGGCTGCCGGTATTATCGTTGTTGTCGTAGTTCGTCGTCTGGTCGCCGGTACGCGAACGGCTGAAGTAGTAGATTTGACCCACGGAAGCGTTAAAACGTTCAACCAGCGCGTCATCATAAATTCGCGTGGTTAAACCGGTGGATACACGGTTCTGCGAGGCGATGCGATCCAGGCCGCTGTATGCGCGGTCGCGGAACAGGCCGGAGTAGTCGGTCTGCAGCAGCGTGGTGTCGTAGCTGTAGATGTTGCTTTGGTCGCGATAAGGCACGTACAGGTACTGGAAGCGCGGTTCGAGGGTCTGGGTAGCGCCTTCTGTCCAGATCATCGGGCGCTCGAACACCAGCTTGCCGTCGACCTTGAACTGCGGTAGCACACGGTTGACCGAGTCTTGCAGGTCTGGCGCGTCGTTGCCGGTACGGTTCTTGTAGTTGTTGGCAAAGCCGTCAGGAATATCCTGCTGATAATGGGTGGCCAGCAGTTTGGCTTCGGTGTTCAGGCTGGCCCAACCGTTGGTCAACGGCAGATTGAGCGTCGGCTCCAGGTGCAAACGGGTCGCATCCGGGCTGTAGGGGTTAACGCTGGTGAACTTGGCCGCCTGGCCGTAAATGCGTAAATCGAACGGACCGAGATCGTTTTTATAGTAGTTCAGGTCCAACTGCGGCTGAACCTTGTACGAATCCGATTGGCTGCGGTCGGTGTCGTCATAGATCTGGAACTGCTTGGAGCTTAAGGTGGCATCCCAGTTGTCGATGGCATAGCCGACGCTGAATTTCTGCGTTGCGTAACCGTCGGTGGTTGAGCCGTATTTCGAGTCCAGATCGGTAAAGTATTTGGAGTCGCTGACTTTGGTGTAGTCGACGTTGAAACGCCACACCTGATCCATCACGCCGTTGTGTTTCCAGAAGAACAACCAACGGGTGCTGTCGTCAGGGTTATCCTTGCTGTATTCCTTGTCGTCCGGCAACCAGTCGAACTCCATCAGGCCCAGGCCGGGTTGCACCAGATAGCGGAATTCGTTCTGCCACTGCAGGCCACGTTTGGACATGTAGTGCGGTGTGATGGTGGCGTCGAAGTTAGGCGCGATGTTCCAGTAATACGGCAACATGAACTCAAAGCCATTGCTGCTGCCGTATTTTGCATTCGGGATCAGGAAACCTGAACGGCGTTTATCGCCGACCGGCAATTGCAGGTACGGGCTGTAAAACACCGGTACGCCACCGATTTTGAAGCGGGCGTTCCAGACTTCGGCCACCTGCTCTTCGCGGTCGTGGATCACTTCTGAACCGACGACGCTCCAGCTGTTGTCGCCAGGCAAACAAGAGGTAAAGGTACCGTTTTCCAGAATGGTGTAACGGTTGGCGCCGCGCATCTTCATTTTATCGGCGTCGCCACGCCCCTGACGGCCTACCATTTGGTAGTCGCCTTCATAGACGTCGGTATCTTTGTTGTTCAGATTTGACCAGGCTTTCGGGCCTTTCAGCTTGATCTGATTGTCGCTGTAGTGCACGTCGCCGGTCGCAGTCACGGTGCGCACCGGTTCGGCCTGCCCCGGAGTTTGCGTCTGGTTCAGTTCCACTTGCTTGGCGGTCAGGGTGCTGTTGCCTTGTTCAATATTCACGTTGCCGGTGAACAGGGCGCTTTTCGGATAGTCTGCTTTAGAGTCATCCGCATTGATAGTGACAGGCAGGCTGTTCGGATCGCCGCTGACCAGCGGTTTGTCATAAACAGGGACGCCAAGCATGCATTGCTCGGCCAGATCAGCCAGCGCGTGCTGACTGTAGAGTGCCGTCCAAATCATTGTGGCCAGCAGTGTTGGGAAACTTTTTTTCATACGCGGTTTTGGTGTTCCGTCATCAGAGGCGTCATGTCCGGCAAACGGTCAGAGACTATATCACTCATCTGCGTTGCGCTAGTGTTAAATCCTGCCGTTTACTTGCGTCGTCGTTAGGCGCAAAGATAAATGACAGGTATGATAATCCAAATCCTGGGAAAAATCGCCTTAACCCTTATCTAAGACACAAGGGAGCCGGCGGCTTTCGGCATGATAATTGAGGAGTATATGCAGTATTGGGGAAAACTGCTCGGGGTCATCGTTGCCATTTGGGCTGGCGCGGGATTCTGGGGTGTAGTTTTGGGGCTGATTGTCGGTCATATGATCGACACTGCGCGCAGCAACAAGCGCAGCCGGGGCTTTTTCGCCGATCAGCAAACGCGGCAAACGCTGTTTTTCCGCACCACTTTTCAGGTGATGGGTCACCTGACCAAATCAAAAGGGCGCGTTACCGAGGCGGATATTCAGATCGCCAGCCTGTTTATGGATCGTCTGCAACTGCACGGGGAAGCCCGTACGGCGGCGCAGCAGGCGTTTCGCGAAGGCAAACAGAGCCAGTTCCCGCTGAGAGAGACGCTGCAGCAGTTCCGCAGCATCTGTTTCGGGCGTTTTGACCTGATTCGGATGTTTCTGGAAATTCAAATCCAGGCGGCGTTTGCCGACGGCTCGCTGCATCCGAACGAACGTCAGGTGCTGTATGTGATCGCTGAAGAACTGGGTATTTCACGCGCGCAGTTCGATCAGTTCCTCAGCATGATGGAAGGCGGGCGCCAGTTTGGCGGCGGGCAGCAGGGCGGCTATCAGCAAGCGCAACGCGGACCGACGCTGGAGGATGCCTGCAAAGTGCTGGGCGTCAGCAGCAGTGACGATGCCACCACCATCAAGCGCGCCTACCGCAAGCTGATGAGCGAACACCATCCGGATAAACTGGTAGCGAAAGGTTTACCGCCGGAAATGATGGAAATGGCCAAGCAGAAAGCGCAGGAGATTCAGGCGGCGTATGACCTGATCAAGCGCGAGAAAGGCTTCAAATAAGAAAAAGGGCTCAGCATGCTGGGCCCGTTTTAAATGCGATTCAGAAATCCGGTTCGGCGCGGAAATGCATCGGCGTCAGGAATGCCGGGTGGGTGATGCGCAGTTCCTGCGCATGCAGTTGCAATCGCGGCGCCATTGCCTTGGCTTCGGGATGCGCATAGAACCCATCGCCGAGGATCGGGTGGCCCAGCGCCAGCATATGCACTCGCAACTGGTGAGAGCGGCCGGTGATCGGCGTCAGTTTTACCCGCGTACTGCCATCGGCATCGCGCGACAACACCAGATACTCGGTTTGTGCCGCTTTGCCGGTTTCGAAACACACCTTCTGCAGCGGCCGGTTCGGCCAGTCGCAAATCAGCGGTAAATCCACCAGCCCTTCATCGTGCTCCAGATGGCCCCACACGCGGGCGATATAAGATTTCTTCGGCTCGCGCTCGCGGAACTGACGCTTGAGCTCACGCTCTGCGGCCTTGTTCAGCGCCACCACAATCACTCCGCTGGTCGCCATGTCCAGGCGATGTACCGATTCGGCCGCCGGAAAGTCCGCCTGAATGCGCGTCATCAGGCTGTCTTTGTTTTCCGGCGCGCGGCCGGGCACCGACAGCAGGCCGCTGGCCTTGTTGACCACGATAATGTGCTCATCCTGATACAGAATATGCATCGGGTCCTGAGGGGGATTGTAGGGTTCCATCTTGGCTCCGCTGAAAGTGACCGTACGGGGAACCGGAGTTCCCCGTGCCGCAGGTTACTGGTGAGTGACCACCACCAGACGGATAGCGTCCAGACGCCATCCTGCTTCATTCAGGTTGACCAGTACCTGTTTACGGTTGAACTCCAGCGCTTCCACTTCGTCATCACGGATGTTCGGGTTAACCGCCTTCAGCGCTTCCAGACGCGCCAGTTCGGTGCTCAGCTTGTCGTCCGCTTCTTGTTTCGCCTGTTCAATCAGCGCGCGCGCCTGGTCTTCAACCAGGCTTTCCGCCTGTTGCAGCATGGCGTGTACGTCCTGCTGTACGGCGTTGACCAACTTGCTGGAGGTATGGCGGTTGACCGCGTTCAACTGACGGTTGAAGCTTTCGAATTCGACCTGCGCCGCCAGGTTGGTGCCTTTGCGGTCCATCAGCATGCGGATTGGCGTCGGTGGCAGGAAGCGGGTCAGTTGCAGGTGTTTCGGCGCCTGCGCCTCCACCACGTACACCAGTTCGACCAGCAAGGTGCCGACCGGCAGCGCCTTGTTTTTCAACAGGGACACCGCACAGCTGCCGGTATCGCCGGACAGGATCAGGTCCAGGCCGTTACGGATGATCGGGTGTTCCCAACTGACGAACTGCGCGTCTTCACGCGACAGCGCCTGTTCGCGATCGAAGGTGACGGTGCAGCCGTCTTGCGGCAGGCCAGGGAAGTCCGGCACCAGCATGTGATCGGACGGCGTCAGCACAATCAGGTTGTCGCTGCGATCGTCCTGGTTGATGCCGACGATGTCGAACAGGTTAAGCGCAAAGCCCACCAGATTGACGTCGTTGTCCTGGTTGGCGATGGCCTCCGCCAGTGCCTGAGCTTTCTCGCCGCCGTTGGAGTGCATTTCCAGCAGGCGATCGCGGCCCTGCTCCAGTTGCGCTTTGAGGTGATCGTGCTGTTGGCGGCAGGCGTGAATGAATTCGTCCAGCCCTTCATGCTCGGTCGGCGCAGCCAGGAAGCCGATCAACTGCTCGTAACCGCTGTCATAAATGGTGCGGCCGGTCGGGCAGGTGTGCTCAAAGGCATCCAGCCCTTCATGGAACCAACGCACCAACACCGCCTGAGCGGTGTTTTCCAGGTACGGCACCATGATTTCAATTTCATGCATCTGGCCGATACGGTCCAGACGGCCGATACGCTGCTCCAGCAGATCCGGGTTGAACGGCAGATCAAACATCACCAGGTGGCTGGCGAACTGGAAGTTGCGGCCTTCGGAACCGATCTCCGAGCACAGCAACACCTGGGCGCCGTCTTCTTCTGAAGCGAAGTAGGCGGCGGCGCGGTCACGTTCGATAATCGACAGCCCTTCGTGGAACACCGCAGCGCGGATCGCTTCACGCTCACGCAGCACCTGTTCCAGTTGCAGCGCGGTGTCGGCCTTGGCGCAGATCACCAGCACTTTCTTATCGCGGTTGGCCACCAGGTAGTCCAGCAGCCACTCCACGCGCGGATCAAAGTTCCACCAGGTGGCGTTCTCGCCTTCGAATTCCTGGTAGATTTGCTCCGGGTACAGCATATCGCGCGCGCGCGCTTCAACCGTTTTCTTCGCCCCCATGATGCCGGACACTTTGATGGCGGTCTGGTACTGGGTCGGCAGCTGCAGCTTGATCTGGTGCAGATTGCGATGCGGGAAGCCTTTAACGCCGTTGCGGGTGTTGCGGAACAGCACGCGGCTGGTGCCGTGGCGGTCCATCAGCATGGTGACCAGCTCCTGGCGCGCCTGCTCGGCGCCCTCGGCGTCGCTATTGGCGGCCTTCAGCAGCGGTTCGATGTCCTGCTCGTCGATCAGTTCGCCCAGCATGTTCAGCTTGTCATCGGCCAGACGCTCGCCGCTCAGCAGCAGGGTAACGGCATCGGCGACCGGGCGGTATTTTTGCTGTTCGCTGACGAATTCTTGGTAATCGTGGAAACGGCTCGGATCCAGCAGGCGTAGACGGGCGAAGTGGCTTTGCTGGCCAAGTTGTTCCGGGGTTGCGGTCAGCAGCAGTACGCCGGGGATGTGTTCCGCCAACTGTTCGATGACCTGGTATTCGCGGCTTGGCGCGTCTTCGCTCCAGGCCAGGTGGTGGGCTTCATCGACCACCAGCAGATCCCACTGGGCGTCCGCCAGCTCTTCCAGGCGCTGCTTGTTGCGGCGCACGAAGTCCAGCGAGCAGATCACCAGCTGTTCGGTTTCAAACGGATTGCTGCTGTCGAGTTTGGCTTCCGAGTAACGGCTGTCGTCGAACAGCGAGAAATAGAGGTTGAAGCGGCGCATCATTTCGACCAGCCACTGGTGTTGAAGCGTTTCCGGCACCACGATCAGTACGCGCTCGGCGCGGCCCGCCAGCAGTTGCTGATGGATGATCATCCCGGCTTCGATGGTTTTCCCCAGACCGACTTCATCCGCCAGTAGTACGCGCGGCGCATGACGCTGCCCGACTTCATAAGCGATGTGCAACTGGTGTGGGATCAGGCTGGCACGCATGCCGCGCAGGCCGGCGAACGGCAGGCGATACTGCTCGCTTTGGTATTTACGCGCGCGATAACGCAGGGCGAAGCGATCCATACGGTCGATCTGGCCGGCAAACAGACGGTCCTGCGGCTTGCTGAAGGTCAGCTTGCTGTCCAACAGCACTTCGCGCATCGCCACGCCGCTTTCCTGGGTGTCCAGGCGGGTGCCGATATAGGTCAGCAGGCCGTTATCCTCTTTGACCTCTTCTACCTGCAGCTCCCACCCTTCGTGGTTACTGATGGTGTCGCCCGGATTGAACATCACGCGGGTGATTGGCGAGTCACTTCTGGCATAGAGGCGGTTTTCACCGGTGGCGGGGAAAAGCAGGGTAACCATGCGCACATCCAGTGCCACGACGGTTCCCAGACCTAATTCGCTTTCCGTATCGCTGATCCAGCGTTGACCAAGTGTAAAAGGCATATGTTGTTGGCTCGATTCTTTTTAAGTAAGTCTTGTTACCGGGCGGGAAGGGCCGCGGCACCTGTATCAAACGTTTGCTAATCCCGGTTTATTTTAATTTGACGGGCAATAGCTGTTCACGCCATGCGGGCGTCGCGAGACGGCATGGGCGCAGCGTGGTTCAGAATTTGGGAAGGGCGCTATGGTAATGGAAGGCGGCGCGTTCGTCACCTGCAAAACCCGATGATTTTTCTTAACCCTTCGCCAAAGCCCGCATGGCGGACGCAATGTCAGAATAGCCCCATCTGCCCGGTGACCAGCGTGGTAAAATCGTCATGCAGAAAAGGGAGTATAGCGTCTGCCACCGGTTGCAACTGGCGGTCCAGATAATGTTGGTAATCTATTGCCGACTGCTGGGTCTCCAGGGGTTCCGGCCCGGCCACGGTCATGACGTAGCTGATCCAGCCGCCGCTCTGGTATTGCAGCGGTCGACCCTGTTGACGATTATAGTCGTCGGCGATACGTGCTGCGCGGACGTGCGGCGGTACGTTGCGTTGATACTCGTCGAGTTTCCTGCGCAGGCGCTTGCGGTAGACCAGCCGATCGTCAAAGTCGCCGTTAAGCGTTTTGCTGACGTATTCACGCACAAAATCCTGATACGGCTGCTGTTTGAATATGCGCTGGTACAGCAACTGCTGGAACTGTTGCGCCAGCGGCGTCCAGTCGGTACGCACCGTTTCCAGCCCTTTGTAGACCATTTCTTCGCTGCCGTCGGCTTTGACGATCAGCCCGGCATAGCGCTTTTTACTGCCTTGCTCGGCGCCGCGGATGGTGGGCATCAGGAAGCGCGAGTAATGGGTTTCAAACTCCAGTTCCAGCGCGTTATCCAGCCCGAATTGCTGCTGAAGATGCTGCTGCCACCATTGGTTTACCTGCTGCACCAGCGCCCTGCCAATCTGCGCCGCCTGCTGTTCGCTGTGCGGCTGTTTTAGCCAGACGAAGGTGGAATCGGTGTCGCCGTAGATCACCTGATAGCCCTGTGCCTCGATCAGTTCGCGTGTCTGGCGCATGATCTCATGGCCGCGCAGGGTGATCGACGACGCCAGGCGGGGATCGAAAAAGCGGCAGCCGCTCGATCCCAACACGCCGTACAGCGCGTTCATGATGATTTTTAAGGCCTGGGATAACGGCTTGTTCTGTTGGCGTTTTGCCGCCTCGCGCCCTTGCCAGATCTGTTCGACGATCGCAGGCAGGCAGTGTTTGCCGCGTGAGAAACGCGCGTGGCGAAAACCGGGTACCGAATCGGCATCGCCCGGGTGCTGCATGCCCTCCACCAGCCCGACCGGATCGATCAGGAAGGTGCGGATGATCGACGGGTACAGGCTTTTGTAATCCAGCACCAGCACCGAGTCATACAGGCCGGGTTGGGAATCCATGACAAAGCCGCCGGGGCTGTGTTCCTCCGGCTGTTCGCCGAGGTTGGGCGCCACAAAACCCAGCCGGTGCATGCGCGGCATATATAGGTTACTGAACGCGGCCACCGAACCGCCGCTGCGGTCCGCGGCCAGCCCGGTGACGGTCGCGCGCTCCAGTAAGAAGGTCAGCAGCTCGGCTTTGGCGAAAATCCGCGTGACCAACTCGCAGTCCTTCAGGTTGTAGCGCGCCAGCGCCGGTTTGTCTTCGGCGAAGCGCCGATCGATTTCCGCCATCCGCTGGTAGGGGTTATCGATGGATTTGCCTTCTCCCAACAGCGCCTGCGCTACGTATTCCAGGCTGAAAGAAGGGAAGTTCCAGGTGGCGGATTTCAACGCTTCTATGCCGTCGATAATCAGCCGCCCGGCGGCAGAGGCGAAAAAGTGATTCTGCTTGAAGCCGTGTTCGCGCCATTCCAGCAGGTTGCCGCCACGGCCCAGCCGCAGAGGGATTTGGTAGCGCTCGGCGTGTTTTTGCAGCACGCGCAAATCGAACTGCACCAGGTTCCAGCCGATGATGGCGTCGGGATCGTGCCGTTCCAGCCACTGATTCAGCCGTTCCAGCATCTGTGGACGGCTGGTGCAGTATTCCAGCTCGAAATCCAGCGGTTCATTGCCGCCGTTGGCCGGCCCCAGCATGTACACCTGGCGTTGACCGCACCCTTCCAGCGCTATTGAATACAGCTCGCCGTGGGCGGTGGTTTCAATGTCCAGCGAGACCATTTTCAGCGTCGGGCGGTAATCCGGCGCCGGTTTCATCTGGCCGTCGAGCAGTGGGCCGCTGCCATTGGGCCGGCCGCTGAACCACACCGGCGCGGTGATAAAACGCTCCATCAGGTAGCGCTCCGGCGGGCGGATATCGGCTTCGTAGACATTGACGCCGCCGTCTTTCAGCAGCTTTTCCAGTTTGATCAATTGACGGTGCTGGCGGCAATACAACCCCAGCACCGGGCGGTGATGGAAATCGGTCAGCGGCAGGGTTTTCAGCTCCAGTTGCCGCTCTTCACGCAGCAACAACTCAGCGCGCTGGCGCTGTTCGGCGGGGATAAAGGCTACGGAGTTTTGCGGTGGCAGGCGAAGTTGCTGCGGCCCGTGGTCGGTCGCCAGCCAGAACTCCACCTCGGTACCTGCGGGCGTATCGCGCCAGTGGCGGGTGAGCAGAAAACCCTGTTGGAGTGACATCACGCGGTTCCTGAGAAGCTAAACTGAAAGGGGATAGGCATAAGTTACAGTATGGGTTTTTATACAGTCATTGTCCATTACCGGGCGGTTCCGCTAAAAACGCATACAATTCATCGGTTGACTCACTTCCGGCCGCACCGGACAATCCCACGCCCACGCGCTTTTGATAACGAGTAGAGGTTTATGGAAGCCTATTTGCAGCATCTGATCACCCAGTCATTGGCTTTCACTCTGATGGTCGTCATGTTTGTCGCGTTTCTGGAATCGCTGGCGCTGGTGGGGTTGTTACTGCCCGGCACGGTAATGATGGCCAGCATCGGCGCGCTGATCGGCAGCGGCCAGGTGGATTTCTATTACGCCTGGGGTGCGGGGATCCTCGGTTGCCTGCTGGGGGACTGGATCTCGTACTTTATCGGCCGCGCCTTCAAGGGACCGCTGCACCGCTGGTCATTTCTAAAAAAGAACAAGGCGATGCTGGACAAGACCGAGCACGCGCTGCATCAACACAGTATGGCGACCATTCTGATTGGCCGTTTTGTCGGCCCGACGCGTCCACTGGTGCCGATGGTGGCCGGGATGCTCGATCTGCCGCCGTACAAATTCGCCCTGCCTAACATTATCGGCTGCATCACCTGGCCGCCGGTCTATTTCTTTCCGGGTATTTTGGCCGGCGTGGCGATAGACATTCCTGCCAGCGCCAACAGCGCGTTATTCAAATGGTTGCTGTTTGCGGTGGTGGTGCTGATTTGGCTGGCCGCCTGGTTGAGCTGGCGTTGGTGGCGTGAAGGCAAGCGCAGCGCCGATCGGCTGAGCGCCTGGCTGTCGCCTGTGCGGTTGCGGATGGCCTGCGTGCTGAGTTGGGTGCTTGCTTTCGGCGCCTTTTATTCCCTATACCAACAGCCGTTGATGCCGGTGTATCGTCACCTGTTGTGGAAAGTACTGGCCGGTTGATATCCCCGTCGTTTTTCACGCGGCAGCGAACAATGCTGTCGCGTGAAATTCATCGGGGATAAGGCTTTGGTGCTTGTCCACATTACTGGAAGAACGCTTCCAACTGCTCAAACACCCGCACGTCTTCGCTGTGGCGTTTCACCTGCAGCACGTCCTCGAGTTTTTCTACCTGGCTGATCATCTGCACCAGCCGTTGATCGTCCGCCACCAATAGCCAGATGCGGCTTTGCTTGCCGTCTTTCAGCGGCATGCACAGGATGCCTTCCACGTTGAAGGCGCGGCGCGCAAACAGACCGCACACGTGCGACATCACGCCGGGATGGTTGCGGACCGCCAGCTCAAGGATCACCTGTGGATTATTGTGTTGTTCTGACATGGCTTATTCTCCAATCATGTCGATGTTGGCGGCACCCGGCGGCACCATCGGGAAGACTTTTTCATTGATATCGATCAGCGCGTGGATCAGGCACGGGCCAGGGCGTTGGATCGCCTCGGCCAGCGCGGCCTGCGGATCTTCTGCGGCGTTCAGATCGCAGGTGTCTAGCCCGAACCCGGCGGCAATCTTGATAAAATCGGTGCGTTTCGGGTAGGCGGCGGCAAAGATGCGCTGCTGATAGAACAGGGTTTGTTGCTGATGCACCAGCCCCAGCGCCTGATTGTTCATCAGGATAATCTTCACGTCCAAATCGTGCTCGACGGCGGTAGCCATTTCCTGGATGTTCATCATCAGGCTGCCGTCGCCGGAAAAGCACAGCACTTTGCGCTGCGGTTCGGCCAGCGCCGCGCCGATAGCCGCCGGCAGGCCGAAGCCCATGGTGCCCAGGCCGCCGGAGGTCAGCCACTGGCGCGGCCGGCTGAGTGGATAGGCCTGGGCCACCCACATCTGATGCTGGCCCACGTCGGTGGTGATGATGGCGCTTTCATCCACGCAGCGTGCGGCGGCCAGCACCAGCCCGTAGTGGCTCAGCGGATCTTCGGCGTTTGGCATGCTGAACGGGAACTCGCGTTTCAGGCCGTTGACGGTGTCCAGCCACTCGCTGCGCGGCTGTGCTTCAATCTGCGGCAACAGCTGTTGCAGCACCTGGCCGACGTCGGCATGAATGGCAATATTCGCCTGCTTTACCTTGCCCAGTTCGGCGCGGTCGATATCCACGTGGATGATGCTGGCGTTAGGGCAGAACTGTTCGGTTTTGCCAATCGCCCGATCGTCAAAGCGTGCGCCCAATACGATCAGCAGATCGGCTTCCTGCAGAATAAAGTTGGTGCTGCGGGCCGCATGCATCCCCAGCATGCCCAGTGACAACGGGTGCTGCACCGGCATGGCGCCCAGCGCCATCAGCGTCATGGTGGTCGGCAGGTTGGCGCGTTCGGCCAGCTCAATCGCTTGTTGGTAAGCGTTGGCGCAGATAATGCCGCCACCCAGATACAGCACCGGGCGCTTGGCCTGGTTGATCATTGCGGCGGCTTGCGCCACTGCGGCGGCTTCGAAGGCCGGCGCTGCGTCAGGCACCGCGACGGGCGGCAGTTCATCCAGAGTGATCACTGCCGTTTGTACGTCTTTCGGCACGTCAATCCATACCGGGCCGGGGCGGCCGGATTCGGCGATGCGGAATGCGTCGCAGATCACCTGCGGCAGTTCGCGGATGTCGCGCACCAGGTGGTTGTGCTTGGTGATGGGAATCGAGATGCCGTAGGTATCCACTTCCTGAAAGGCGTCGGTGCCAATCATGGAAGAGGGCACCTGGCCGGTGATGCACACCAGCGGGATGGAATCGAGTTTGGCGTCGGCGATGGCGGTGACCAGGTTGGTCGCCCCCGGCCCGCTGGAGGCGATGCAGACCGCCGCCTTGCCGTTGGCGCGTGCCATGCCCTGCGCCATAAAGCCCGCGCCTTGTTCGTGGCGTGCCAGCACGTGGTGAATGCGAGTGCTTTGGCTCAGCGCGTCATACAGCGGCAGTGCCGCACCGCCGGGAATGCCGGCTACGGTGGTGATGCCCTGGCGCTCCAGCAAATGAACGATCAGTTCTGCGCCGGTGAAGCGTTGGCCTTGATGTGGCGTGCCCGAAATTGCCATGTTCCTATCCTTTCTCAGGGCCGGTTCGCTTTTCTGGGCAGGGGGCTAAAACAAGAAACCCCGCCCGGTTTGCGCCGGCGGGGTTTGGGAATCGATGCGTTGATTCGGACCCTACGGCGCATTGCCGACGACCACCACCACACGCACGACGACCATCACCGCGGCTGGTAGCGCGGTAACTAGTAGGGTCGAAGTCAGCGAGGATGCGATCACAGGGAACCTTATCATCAGTAATAAAAGTCAGGTTTTTATAAAACCACAGGCGAAAAATTCGCACAACAGGTTTATTTGCCCAGCATAAAAAACGCGCTGCAGATCACGGTTTGTGCGAAATGCCCAGCACCCGCGCTTCCGGCGCGCTGCCGTCCAGCAGCGCCTGCGTGGAGCCGTCGTAATAAATACGCCCGTCGACCACCAACAGGGTGCGCGGCGCGATGCGTGCGGCGTCATCCAGGTTGTGCGACACCATCAGCAGCGTCAGGTTGCGTTGGTCGCAAACCTCTTGCAACAGTTGCAGCATCTCATTGCGCAGCGCGGGGTCGAGCGCCGAGAAAGGCTCGTCGAGCAGCAGGATGGGTTGCTGGCGGATCAGGCAGCGAGCCAGGGCTGCACGCTGGCGTTGGCCGCCGGAAAGCTGCGACGGCAGGCGCTGCAGATGCTCCTCCAACCCCACCTGGCGGGCAATCTGCGCCAACTGTTGTTGCTGGCCCGCGTTAAGCCGCAGCCCGGGGTCAAGGCCCAATCCGATGTTCTGCGCCACCCTCAGGTGGGCGAACAGGTTGTTTTCCTGAAACAGCATCGAGACCGGTCTTTTGGCCGGCGGCGTGCCGGTGTGGTCGCTGCCGTTCAGCAGCAACTTGCCGCTGGCGGCCGGCAGGAAACCGGCGATCAGGCTGAGCAAGGTACTTTTACCCGCGCCGCTGGGGCCGAGCACCGCGACACGTTCGCCCGGCCGGATGCGCAGATCAAAGCGCATCGGCAGGTGTTCATACAGATAGGTCAGTTTTTCAAGCGTCAGCATATGTCCTTCATCTTTCAAGTTGCCGCTGTGTTGGCTTTCTTCACTTATCCCAGTCACTTAGTGGACTAAGCTCCTGGGAATGCGCTCAGTCGCCGCCTTGCTGCAGCTTGAAATCTATTGGGCAGAGCGCCCCGGTAAGCGTTCGATCAGGGTAAACAGCAGGAAGCACAGCAGCAGGAGCAACAGTGCGGTGACCGCGCCGTCATTGCTGCGATAGGCGCCGATCTGCTGATACAGGTAAAAAGGCAGGGTGCGGAACTGCTCATTGCCAAACAGGGCAACCACGCCGAAATCGCCGATCGACAGCACGCAGGCGAAAGCCAGCGCCTGCGCCAGCGGGCGGCGCAGCGCTTTCAGCTCGATCCAGCGCAGCCGCTGCCAGCCGTGCATACCCAGCGACAGGCACAGCGGGTTGTAACGCTCTGCCAGGTCTCGCATCGGGTTTTCCAGCACCTTCAGGGCGTAGGGTACCGCCATCAGCGCATTGGTGAGGATCACCAACGCATAGGGCGATTGCGGCAACCCGACAGTATCGCTCAACAGCAGGAAGAAACCGGTGGCCAGCACGATCCCCGGCATCGCCAGAATCACCATGCCGCTCAGTTCAAGCGTTTGGCCCCAGCGCAACCGCTGTCGCAGCTTCAGTTCTCGGCTGCTCCACAGCAGCATCATGGTCAACACCACGCACAACGCGCCGGCACCGAGGGCGATACGCAGTGACGTGAACAGCGCTTGCCACAGCACCTGCTGTTGCAGGACGCTGACCATCGTCTGATTGGCGCCATCGGCAATCACCGCCAGCAGCGGGGGCAACAGCAACAGCAGGGCGGCGGCGATCAGCAGAAAATCGCTGGCGCGACGCCACAGGCTGTCTTCGGGATTGCGCCAGATGTGGGCCTGGGTACTACCGACCGGCAGCGCCTGGCTCAGCCGCTGGCTGAGCACGACCAGGCCCAGACAGCACGCCAACTGGATCAGCGCCAGCAGGGCGGCGCGGCTGAGATCGTAGTCATAGCTCAGCGCCTGGTAGATCGCCAGTTCTATGGTGGTGGCCTGCGGCCCGCCGCCCAGTGACAGCACGGTGGCGAAGCTGGCGAAACAGAGCATGAAGATCAGCGCGCCGCTCGGCAGGATTTGGCGGCGCAACGCCGGCCACTCGACGAAGCGGAACTGTTGCCAGCCGTTCATGCCGAGCTGAGCTGCCAGTTGGCGCTGTTCGACCGGAATGTTTTCCAGCGCCTGCAGCAACAGGCGGGCGGCCAGCGGCAGATTGAAGAACATATGCGCCAGCAGGATGCCCTGCAGACCATAGGGGGAAAAACTGTAGTTGATGCCGAGCCAGCCGCACAGCAATGCCAGCCAGCCCTGTCGGCCATACACGCTGAGCAGGCCGAATACCGCCACCAAGACTGGCAGCACCAGCGTCATGGCGCACAGACGCAGCAGCAACAGCCGGCCGGGAAAACGGCGGCGGTATAGCGCACGTGCCAGCGCGATGGCGGGCAGCACCGAGATCAGCGCGGACAGCAACGCCTGCCAGAAGGTAAAGCGGACTACGTGCCACAGGTAGCTGTCCTGCCACAGGCCGCGCCAATCGCTTTCCGGCGCGTGCCGCCACAGCGAGCCCATCGCCAGCGCGGCGACGGTCAGGATCAGGCCGGCGGCCAGCAGCCCCGGCCAGAGCCAGTGCGGGATCAGCGGCTGACGGCGGTTTGCCATGCCCGGATCCAGCTACCGCGTTGTTTGGCGACCTCTTCGGCGCTGTATTGCAGCGCGGTCTGGGGTACGGTCATTTGCTCAAAGCCGGCCGGCAGTTTAGTTTTGATCACCGGGTACATCCAGTTACCGGTTGGAATGGTGTTCTGGAACGCCGGGGTCACCATAAATTGCATGAAGCGCTCCGCCAGTTCAGGCTGCTTGCTGGCCTTGAGTTTGCCTGCCACTTCTACCTGCAGATAATGGCCTTCGCTGAAGTTGGCCGCGGCGTAGCTGTCTTTCTTCTCTTCGATCAGATGATAAGCCGGGGAGGTGGTGTAGCTGAGCACCAGATCGCCTTCGCCTTTCAGGAACAGGCCGTAGGCTTCACTCCAGCCTTTGGTGACGGTGACGGTTTTCTTCGCCAGTTTCTGCCAGGCTTCCGGCGTGTTATCGCCAAACACTTTCTGCATCCACAGCAGCAGGCCCAGGCCTGGGGTGCTGGTGCGCGGATCCTCGTAGATCACCTTCCAGTTTTGATCGCTGTTGACCAGTTCCTGCAGGCTTTTTGGCGGGTTCTTCAACTTGTCTTTGTTGTAAACGAAGGCAAAGTAGCCGTAGTCATAAGGCACGAAGGTTTTATCCTGCCAGCCGCCCGGCACGCTCAGTTTGGCGCCGTCAACGCGGCTTGGCGCGAATAAACCGGTTTGTTGCGCGGCCTGCAGCAGGTTGTTGTCCAGCCCCAGCACCACGTCGGCGGTGCTGTTTTTCCCTTCCATGCGCAGGCGGTTAAGCAGCGAAACGCCGTCTTCCAGCGCGACGAATTTCAGCTCGCAGTTGCAGTCCGCTTCGAACGCTTTTTTCACCGCCGGGCCAGGGCCCCAGTCGGCCGCGAAGGAATCATAGGTGTAGACCGTCAACGTGGGCTTGGCAAACGCCGAAGCGGCACACAACAACAGTAATAAGGGCAGGCTTTTTTTGACCACTTTGCACTCCTGAAAGATAAGGGGGCAAAGGTATCTGAGGGCGAGGTGATTAAACCGGGTCGCTATGCTCAAATCCCTCCGCCGGTATTGACCGGATCAGGTTCGACGGGTTTGTTCTCAGCAAAACCTGCACGCCGCGTTTTCATCGCGCCGCCGCCGTTTCGCACCCCGTTGAGACGGCGCTATTGTAGAGATTAACGGGCGCCGGCGAAAGGCGCTTATGCTTCCGGCGGCGCAAACCAGGCGGATTTAAAATCAAACCAGCCAAGGGTGTTCATTCGCACACCGCGCATGCTGCGCTGGCCGTGCAGTTGCAGCCAATGATGAAACAGCGGGTGTAACTGGTGACCGTTGACCAACCGTTGGCAAAAATCCGCCAGCGGCAGGGCATTGGCGCGCCACAGCGCCGCATCTGCGGCGAGATCGTCATTCATGCAGTGCTGCATCAATGGCAACTCATACAGGGTGGCGAACAGCGAGAACTCCAGCGGCAGGTAGAAGTTGGCGCTACCCAGCCACAGATCGCTGGTGGCTTCCCCTTTATGCCAGGCGTCGTAGCTCACCGTCTGCACGTTAAGTCGCACCCCGTGCAATGCCAGCAGCGGTTCAATTGCCTGTCGAATGGCGTGGAATTCCGAGTGTTCACTGTAGTAGGTCAGCGTCAACTCGGTCAGCCTGGCCGGCTTGGGTTGTTGCGCCAGCGCGCGATTGTGATGCCAGCGCGGCAGGATGCCATAGGCCGGTGACCAATAGCGTTGATAAATCGGCCCGGCGTTGCTCAGCAGCGAGATGGGGTTAATCAGCTCGCACAGCCAGCTGCGAATGGCCGGATCGGCCGCCAAAGGAGAGCGTTGATCGAACAGCAGGAAATAGCAGCCTTCCTCCAGCCGGCTTTCCAGCTCGTTGTTGCCGGTGTCATCCGCCTGCAGTTGCACGCCGGAATGCACCAGCTCTTCGGTGAGCTCCGGCAACACCCAGATATTCACCTCATCAATCAGTGCCCGATAGCCGAAGTAGTCATCGAAGGCGTGGATTTTCATCTGGCTGCGGTGGTTGCGCACCACGCTGTACGGCCCGGTGCCCACCGGATGGCGCGAGAACTCCGGCATGCTTTGCCACTCGCGCGGCAGGATCATGGCAGGCACGCTGCCCAGCAGCCAGGGCAGCCAGTAATCGGGGCTGTGCAGGTGCACGTCAATCACGAAAGGCGTCGGTGAGGTCACGCGCTCGATATGCGAAAACAGCGGTTGAGGGATCAGACGAGTGAGGGAGCTAATCACATCGTCCATTTCCAGCTCGCGGCCGTGATGAAAATGTATCGCCGGGCGCAGATAAAAACGCCAGTGCAAAGGCGTCAGCGGCTGCCAGTGATGCGACAGGTCCGACTCAAGTTCCCCGTTTTCCTCGTTTATCCGCGTCAGGCCGCTGAAAATCTGCCGGGCCAGGTGAATTTCCGAACGGCGCAGCGCCGAGCCGGGCAGCAGGTTGTACAGTTGGCGATAGTAGAGCACGCGCAGGATGTGTTTACCCTGCCGAAAGCTGCGCCCAAGTTGGGACAGCAGCATCTGCCGTACCACGTTTTTATCGCCGACCAGTTGTACCAGTTGATCGATGCGGTCTTGCTCCAGCAGTTCCTCCGCTCTCTGCTGCTGCAGGGCCAGGCCGGTATAGTGGAAGGTGAGCCGCGAACGCTTGCCGCGCCCCGATTCCGCCTGCCAGGTCAGCCACCCTTGCTGTTGCATGGCGCCGAGCAATGAACGCACGTGACGGCGCGAACAAGTGAGCACTTCGGCCAACTCTTGCAGCGTGGTGTCGGTGGTCTCGCCGTGGCAGCGCTGCCACAGGCGAATGAACTGTTGTTGCAAACGTGAGGTAGACATAAAAGAGGAACACTCCGGCATCAACTCATCAATTTATCTTTCCCCATATTACGCCGATAATTTTCATCAATGAAAGGGGGAGGGCGAATGATGAAAGCTTTCTTGTCAAAACAGTTCTATCAGCGCTACTTCAGCGCGGTGCGCCGCCAGCATGCCGACTGGCTGGGCCTTGTGCCTGAACAAGCCCGGCTGGAGATGCTGGCTCACCTGACCCAGTGGGATCTTAGGCTACCCCCCACCGTTGACCGTGGTGCCGTCGCAGACCCAAAAGCCCGTTATCCCGACGAAGGGAGCAGCACATAGTGGGCTATGGGCAAGCCCGCCAACACAGAAAACGGGTTTTTGGGGCGCGACCCGAAGGGCTGGGGCCATTTGAGCGTACATCTGTGTTGCGCGCCGCTTATTTGGCCCACCAAACCTCACGACACGCGCCTTGCTGCACGCCCAAATGACCGCCAGCGGCGCTCACGTGCAACGGTGGGGGGTAGCCTCGATATGACGGACAAGCAATACCGCGAGCACCTCTGAGGTTGCGGTAGCAAAAATGTTTCTGAGTAATGGTGTTGTTCACCAGCCAGTGGGGTCATACCCACTGGTTTTTTTATTATTGGTCGCGGTGATGTTCTTGCAATTTTTTCACCGTAGCCTAAGGTTTTGTCTTCCGCTTTAGGGGCAGGGACGAAGATATGAAACGACTGTACTGGTTGCCGCGCCGCTTTAATCCCATCTTTGCCGCATTCCTGCTGATTGCTTTTCTTTCCGGGATCGCCGGAGCGTTGATGGCACCGACGCTGAGCCTGTTCCTCACCACTGAAGTCAAGGTGCGGCCGCTTTGGGTGGGGTTGTTCTACACCGTCAACGCCATTGCCGGCATCGTCGTCAGCTTTCTGTTGGCCAAGCGTTCAGATACGCGGGGTGACCGGCGTACGCTGATCCTGGTGTGCTGCCTGATGGCGGTCGGCAACTGTCTGCTGTTTGCCTTCAACCGCGACTACCTGACGCTGATCACCGCCGGGGTGCTGATGTCGGCGATTGCCAATACTGCCATGCCGCAGATTTTCGCGCTGGCGCGGGAGTATGCCGATAGTTCGGCGCGCGAAGTGGTAATGTTCAGCTCGGTCATGCGTGCGCAGCTGTCGCTGGCATGGGTGATAGGTCCACCTCTGGCGTTCACGCTGGCGTTGAACTACGGCTTTACCTGGATGTTTGGGATCGCCGCCGCCACCTTCGCTATCTGTGCCTTGCTGGTGTGGTTTACCTTGCCTTCGGTGCCGCGCACCCAAGCGGCGGAGCAGGGCGATGCGCTGGACGGTGTGCCTTCGGCCTCGATAGCGTCCGCCAGCGCCTGGCGAAACCGCGATGTGCGGTTGTTGTTTATCGCCTCTATGCTGATGTGGACTTGCAACACCCTGTACATCATCGATATGCCGCTGTACATCACCGCCGATCTGGGCCTGCCGGAAAACCTTGCGGGGTTGTTGATGGGCACGGCCGCCGGGCTGGAGATCCCGGCGATGCTGCTGGCCGGTTATTACGTCAAACGTTTCGGCAAGCGCAATATGATGCTGTTTGCCGTGGTGGCCGGCATCCTGTTTTATGCCGGATTGGCGGTGTTTAAATTCAAGCTGGCGCTGATGGTCTTGCAACTGTTCAACGCCATATTTATCGGCATCATCGCCGGTATCGGCATGCTCTATTTCCAGGATCTGATGCCAGGGCGGCCGGGTGCGGCGACGACCTTGTTTACCAACAGCATTTCCACCGGGGTGATCCTGGCCGGCGTGCTGCAAGGCGCGCTGGTGGAAAACCTGGGGCACTATGCGGTTTACTGACTGGCGACGGCCCTGGCGGTGGTGGCGCTGTGGATCAGTGTTGGGGTACGAGAAGTGTAAACGCTAACGTCATTAACATTGACGCATGTCATTGAGAACATTACGCCAGAACCCCAAGCTATACGGACCCGGAGCGCGATTGCGGCGCTCTTGCCCATCTTGCTGCTGAGATGCCGATCCGTTTAGACCATTTGGGTATGCCATGGACAAACTAACACCGCTCAAACCCGTCCCCTCTCTGTGTGCCGTTGCCGCCGTTTTGCTTATTTGGTTTGTCATCCCGGTTCCTGAAGGGGTTGCGCCCAACGCCTGGCATCTGCTGGCGCTGTTTATCGGCACCATCATCGCCATCATCGGCAAGGCGATGCCGATCGGCGCCGTTTCGGTGGTGGCCATCGCGCTGGTGGCCATCACCGGGGTGACTAATCCCGGCAAGCCGGGTGCAGCGCTGGAGGATGCGCTGAGCGGCTTCTCCAATCAGCTGATTTGGCTGATTGGCTTCTCGATCATGATCTCCTTTAGCCTCAACAAAACCGGGTTGGGCTCGCGGATCGGTTACTATTTTATTTCCCTGTTCGGTAAAAAGACGCTGGGCATTGCCTATGCGCTGACACTGGCGGAACTCACTTTGGCGCCGGTGACCCCGAGCAATACCGCCCGTGGCGGCGGGATTATTCATCCGATAATGAAGTCGATCGCCGACAGCTTCGGATCCCGGCCTGAGCTGAACAGTTCCGGCAAGATTGGCCGTTATCTGGCGCTGGTGAATTACAATATCAACCCGGTGAGTTCGGCGATGTTCATTACCGCCACCGCGTCTAACCCTCTGATCGTCAGCCTGATCGCCAAAGGCACCGGCGGCAGCCTGGAACTGTCATGGTCAATGTGGGCGCTCGCCGCACTGGTGCCGGGGCTCTGTTCGCTGGCGGCGATACCGCTGGTGCTTTATCTGTTGTACCCGCCGGAGATTAAAAGCACCCCGGACGCACCGCGTTTTGCGCGGGAAAAACTCACAGAGTTGGGCCCGGTGACGCTGCCGGAGAAAATCACTTTAGGGGTGTTTGCCCTGCTGCTGGTGCTGTGGGCCGGCATTCCGGCGATGATCTTTGGCCCAGCCTGGCTGGTAAACCCGACCACGGCGGCGCTGATCGGCCTGGCGGTGCTGCTGGCGACCGGCGTGCTGAGCTGGGAGGACGTGCTGAAACACAAGGGGGCCTGGGATACGGTGGTGTGGTTCTCCGCGCTGGTAATGATGGCCAGTTTCCTCGGCAAGCTGGGGCTGATTGACTGGCTGTCGCACTCCGTCGGCAGCGGTATCGACCACATGGGCATGAGCTGGGTGGGCGGCGCCATCTTGCTAACCGCCATCTATCTCTATTCGCATTATTTCTTCGCCAGCGCCACCGCTCACGTTACCGCTATGTTTGCCGCCTTCCTGGCCGCCGGTATGACATTGGGCGCACCGCCGGCGCTGCTGGGGTTGATTCTGGCGTTCGCCTCTTCACTGATGATGTCGCTGACCCATTACGGTACCGGCACCGCGCCTATTGTCTTCGGCTCCGGTTACGTGACGCTGGGAGAATGGTGGAAAACCGGCTTTGTGGTGAGCGTGGTTAACCTGCTGATCTGGATCCTGATCGGCGGGGCGTGGTGGAAGTGGCTGGGTTACTGGTAACCCCGTCATACTTGGAGCTGCCGCTGTGTTGGCTGAGTAAGCGCCCCCGGTCGCTTGGTTAGCCAAGCTCCAGGGGATTTACTCACTTGCCGCCTTGCCGCAGCTCCAATTATTTAAGGTATTAGAAGGCGATCAGTTCAGAAACGCCGGCTGCTGTGCCTCGTAGCGGGAAATGTCCGCTTCGTGCTGCAGCGTGAGGCCGATGCTGTCCAACCCGTGGATCATGCAGTGGCGGCGGAAGCTGTCGATCTCGAACGGATAGCTTTTTCCACCGGCATTCACCGTCTGATTTTCCAGATCCACCACAAACTCGGTACCTTCGTTTTCAGCCACCAGCTTGAACAGCGTATCCACGTCCTGTTCGCTCAGTGTCACCGGCAGCAGCTGGTTGTTGAATGAGTTGCCGTAGAAGATATCGGCGAAGCTTGGCGCTATCACCACTTTGAAGCCGTAGTCGGTCAGCGCCCAGGGCGCATGCTCGCGTGAGGAGCCGCAGCCGAAGTTCTCACGCGCCAACAGGATGCTGGCTCCTTTGTAGCGCGGCTTGTTCAGCACGAACTCCGGGTTCGGTTGCTGGCCGGCGTCGTCCAAAAAGCGCCAGTCGTTGAACAGGTGCTGGCCGAAACCCGTGCGGGTCACTTTCTGCAAAAACTGCTTTGGAATAATGGCGTCGGTGTCGACGTTGGCCGCATCCAAAGGCACCACTAAACCGGTATGTTGAGTAAATTTAGCCACGGTAGTGCCCCTTAGTGAATATCACGGATATCGGCGAAATGGCCGGCAACGGCAGCGGCAGCGGCCATTGCCGGGCTGACCAGGTGGGTGCGCCCACCGCGGCCCTGACGCCCTTCGAAGTTACGGTTGCTGGTGGATGCGCAGCGTTCGCCCGGATTCAGGCGGTCGTTGTTCATCGCCAGGCACATGGAGCAACCCGGCAAACGCCATTCAAAACCGGCTTCAATAAAGATCTTGTCCAGACCTTCGGCTTCCGCCTGCGCTTTTACCGGGCCGGAACCAGGCACCACGATGGCCTGAACGCCGTTGGCGACTTTGCGCCCTTTGGCAATCGCCGCCGCCGCGCGCAGATCTTCGATGCGTGAGTTGGTACAGGAGCCGATAAACACTTTGTCGATCGGCACTTCGGTCAGCTTAATGCCCGGTTTCAGATCCATATAGGCCAACGCCTTCTCGGCCGAGGCGCGCTCGACCGGATCGCTAAAGGATTCCGGCGCCGGGATCGCCTGATTGACGGCGATCACTTGCCCAGGGTTGGTGCCCCAGGTCACCTGTGGCGCAATGTCTTCGGCGCGCAGGCTTACTACGGTGTCGAATTTGGCATCGTCGTCGGATTTCAGCGTGCGCCAGTAAGCGACGCCTTGCTCCCAGTTCTCGCCGGTAGGCGCAAACTGGCGGCCTTTCAGATAATCAAAGGTGGTGTCGTCCGGCGCGACCAGGCCCGCTTTGGCGCCCATTTCGATCGCCATGTTGCACAGCGTCATGCGGCCTTCCATGCTCAGCGCTTCAATCGCCTGGCCACAGAACTCCACCACGTGGCCGGTGCCGCCGGCACTGCCGGTTTTACCGATCACCGCCAGTACGATGTCCTTGGCGGTGATGCCTTCCGCTGCGACGCCGGTCACTTCGATTTTCATGGTCTTGGCGCGGCCCTGCTTCAGGGTCTGGGTCGCCAGCACGTGCTCCACTTCCGAGGTGCCGATCCCAAACGCCAACGAACCGAAGGCGCCGTGGGTGGCGGTATGGGAGTCGCCACAGACGATGGTCATGCCCGGCAGCGTCATGCCCTGCTCTGGGCCGATAACGTGCACGATGCCCTGGAACGGGTGGTTCAGGTCATACAGCGAAACGCCGAACTCAGCGCAGTTCTTGATCAGTTCCTGCATCTGAATGCGCGCCATCTCGCCGCTGGCGTTAATGTCTTTGGTCTGGGTGGACACGTTGTGGTCCATGGTGGCAAAGGTCTTGCCCGGCTGGCGTACTTTGCGGCCCATGGCGCGCAGGCCGTCGAACGCCTGCGGAGAAGTGACTTCGTGCACCAGATGGCGATCGATATACAACAGCGGCGTTTCGTTCGGTGCTTCGTACACCACGTGGGCATCGTATAATTTCTGATATAACGTTTTCGACATGTTATGCCCCCTGAGCTACAAAGCGGGCGATGACGTCACCCATTTCATCAGTGCTGATGGCTTTACCCTCACCGGCCAGATCGGCGGTGCGGTAACCTTGTTCCAGCGCTTGGTTGATGGCGCGTTCAATGGCGTCGGCAGCCTCAGAGGCCCCCAGGCTGTAACGCAGCAACAGGGTGGCGGACAGGATCTGGGCGATCGGGTTGGCGATGCCTTTACCCGCGATATCCGGCGCAGAACCGCCCGCAGGCTCATACAGACCAAAGCCCTGTTCGTTCAGGCTGGCGGAAGGCAGCATGCCCATCGAACCGGTGATCATCGCGCATTCGTCGGACAAAATATCGCCGAACAGGTTGGAGCACAGCAACACGTCGAACTGCGACGGGTCTTTAATCAACTGCATGGTGGCGTTGTCGATGTACATATGCGACAGCGACACGTCCGGATAGTCTTTGGCAACCTGGTTCACCACTTCACGCCACAGAATGGAGCTTTGCAGCACGTTGGCCTTATCGATCGAGGTCACTTTGTTACGGCGTTTGCGTGCGGACTCAAAGGCGATGCGCGCAATGCGTTCGATCTCGAAGCGGTGATACACTTCGGTATCGAAAGCGCGTTCCTGCATGCCCTGGCCTTCACGGCCTTTCGGTTGGCCGAAGTAGATACCGCCGGTCAGCTCACGCACGCACAAGATGTCAAAACCGCGGGCGGCGATGTCGGCGCGCAGCGGACAGAATTCTTCCAACCCTTGGTACAGGCGGGCCGGACGCAGGTTGCTGAACAGTTTGAAGTGCTTGCGTAACGGCAGCAATGCACCGCGCTCAGGCTGCTCTGCCGGCGGCAGGTGTTCCCATTTCGGGCCGCCCACCGAGCCGAACAGGATCGCATCGGCCTGCTCGCACCCGCTGAGGGTGGCCTGCGGCAACGGGCTGCCGTGGCGATCGATGGCAATGCCGCCGACGTCGTATTCGCTGGTGGTGATGCGGATATCAAAGCGCTGACGCACGGCGTCCAACACTTTGTGCGCCTGAGCCATTACTTCCGGGCCGATTCCGTCTCCGGGCAAGACGGCAATATGGTAAGTCTTCGTCATGTTCACACCGTTTCCTGATTATTTTGATGTTTGCTTTGCTGCAGACGCTGTTTTTCTTTTTCTACCTGCTGGGAGCGCCAAATATTATTCAATACGTGAACCATCGCCTTGGCGGAGGATTCCACGATGTCGGTCGCCAGGCCCACGCCGTGGAAGCGGCGGCCGTTGTAGGACACCACGATATCAACCTGGCCCAGAGCATCGCGGCCCTGGCCTTTGGCGGTCAGTTGATACTTCACTAATTCGATCGGGTAGTCGGTAATACGATTGATGGCCTGATAAACCGCGTCGACCGGGCCGTTGCCGGTTGCCGCTTCGGCTTTTTCTTCATCGCCGCAGATCAGTTTCACCGAGGCGGTGGCCATGATGTTGGTGCCGGACTGCACGCTGAAATAGCCCAGGCTGTAATGCTCCGGCTCTTCCTGCTGCTTGTTAATGAAGGCTAAAGCCTCCAGATCGTAATCGAATACCTGGCCTTTCTTGTCGGCCAGTTTCAGGAACGCCGTGTACAGGGTGTCCAGGTTGTAGTCCTGTTCCTTATAGCCCATCTCTTCCATGCGGTGTTTTACCGCAGCGCGGCCGGAACGGGAGGTCAGGTTCAACTGCACGTCTTTCAGACCTATGGTCTGCGGCGACATGATTTCGTAGTTTTCACGGTTCTTCAGCACGCCGTCCTGATGAATGCCGGAGGAGTGGGCGAAGGCGTTGGAACCCACGATCGCTTTGTTGGCCGGAATCGGCATGTTGCACAGCTGGCTGACCAACTGGCTGGTGCGGAAGATTTCCTGGTGATTAATGTTGGTGTGCACGTTCATGATGTCCTGGCGCACTTTGATCGCCATGATCACTTCTTCCAGCGAGGTATTGCCGGCGCGTTCACCGATGCCGTTCAGCGTGCCTTCAACCTGACGGGCGCCCGCCTGCACGGCGGCGATGGAGTTGCCGACCGCCATACCCAGATCGTCGTGGCAGTGGACCGAAATAATGGCTTTATCAATGTTCGGTACGCGGTCATACAGGGTGGTGATGATGCCGCCGAACTGGTTTGGCGTGGTGTAGCCGACGGTGTCCGGGATATTGATGGTGGTGGCGCCGGCGTTGATGGCGGCTTCCACTATGCGGCACAGATTATCGATTGGCGTCCGGCCTGCGTCTTCGCAAGAGAACTCCACGTCGTCGGTGTAATTGCGGGCACGCTTCACCGAGCGTACCGCCATTTCCAGCACTTCATCGAAAGAGCGCTTCAACTTGGATTCAATGTGCAGAGTGGATGTAGCCAGGAACACGTGAATACGGAAGGCCTCGGCAACGCGCAGCGCTTCGGCGGCGACGTCGATATCGTTATCCACGCAGCGGGCCAGGCCACATACGCGGCTGTTTTTGATCTGACGGGCGATGGTCTGCACCGATTCAAAATCACCCGGAGAGGAGACCGGGAAACCGACTTCCATTACGTCGACGCCCATTCTCTCCAGCGCCATGGCTATCTGAATCTTCTCTTTTACGCTCAGACTGGCTTGCAGCGCTTGTTCACCATCACGCAGCGTGGTATCGAAAATAATGACTTGTTGGCTCATCAGGGCGTTCCTTATCGTGTTTATTTCACGCTAAGCGGGTAAAAAAAAACCCGCGCAGTAGCGCGGGTTTGTTATGAGTGAGGGACTGAATCAGCTCTGAACTCCGTCCACCAGCATACCGCGCAAAGAAGATGCGTTAAGTAGTAGGCTTAGTAGACGGTGAGTACGGATCATGAGGGTTCAGCTTCTCTTAAAATTGTGTCGTTCCTAATTTGATACGTTATTGGCCTGGCGATGTCAACATCTGATTGAATAGAGGGCGAGCCCCTTGTCAGGAAATTGGGTAAAAGTGGTCGCAGAGGATAATTCGGAAAAAATTCGCCGGGTTAGTGGAAAAATGGGGGGTGTTTTGCGCATTGCTTAGCATAAATTAATCGAATATATGCGGCGGCAATTGCTTCTGTATCTCATTGGGTTAAAATTTGCGTTGAAGCGATAAAGATGTCTGACAACCGGAGGACAAAGTGTATACCATTTTTTTTGTAAATGGTTTCATTTAAATATATATAATTTATTTATTGGTAGAAAGGACAGATAACAAGATAGTGCGTTTTTGCATCGGCTAAACGTATATTCTAGACGGTTGTGATATGTTTTTATCGCTTGGCTTATAATCGAAACTTCGTTGCTAAACAGTATTCATTATTTTATCTACCTATTTATTAGTACTGTGTTGGTGCCGTTCTTCCCCCGTAACGGTGGAAGTCTCTGATACGCACCTCATATGCGGTTCTCGCCACGGCGGTATAGCAAGGGTTTCTGTCGTTTGATTGAAGGAATAACTGATCTTGTCTTGCGGGAATAAAACAATACGGCTTCACATTGTTTGTCTTGCACAGCGATAAGATTATCTACACAGGATTTAGTGGAGTGATATATGGCTGAATATGATTCAGAAATTGCCATGGTTAAAGAGCCTGCGGACATACATTTGCGCAGCGTCGATCTTAATTTGCTGACTGTTTTTGACGCCGTGATGCAAATGCAGAATATTACGCGAGCCGCTACTTCATTAGGGATGTCGCAGCCGGCGGTGAGCAACGCGGTTGCGCGCCTGAAGGTGATGTTCAATGATGAGCTGTTTGTGCGCAGCGGGCGGGGGATCCAGCCCACGATGCGGGCCAGACAGTTATTCGGGCCGGTACGTCAGGCGCTGCAATTGGTACAAAATGAACTGCCCGGCTCAGAGTTCGAACCCTTTACCAGTATACGGGCTTTCTCGCTATCCCTCTGCAGCCCGCTCGACTTACGGTTGGGAGCCAAGATAATCAACCACGTCAAACAGATAGCCCCACAGATTAATTTGCAAGTGAAGTCATACATTAACAATAATATTGAGCATCAATTGCGTTATCAGGATGTTGAGTTCGTTATTGGCTACAGTCGATTTGAGTCAGCGGAGTTTCGCAGTTTGGCGCTGTTCGACGATGAACTGGTGCTGGCAGTCGCGCAGGCGCACCCGAGAATGACTGCAGGTCTTACACCGGGGCAAGCTTTATTTGAGCAACATGCCGTGGTCTCGCTGGAAAGCTTTGGATCTTTCAGCAAGCCTTATTATATCGAAGAAGCCATGCAGCGTGCCGTGACTCAGCAGTGCACCGATTTATATAGCGTGTTAAATATGGTCTCCCAGACGGAAATGGTGGCTATCGCACCGGCATGGCTGGTACGGCAACAGGCCACTTCACTGAAGATAAAAGCGGTGCCTTTGTGTGCGGAAGACAATAAAGCGACATGTTATCTTTCCTGGCACGAATCGTCCGAACGCGATAAAGGGCATCAATGGATGAAATCCGTTCTGACTGAGGCGGGCAACCCAGAGTAAATCGATGGAATACTCTCCCTGAAGAAAGATAATATTTATATGAGCAGGTTTTTTGCATGATAAAAAGCTAAGAACTATCTTGGTTTTTATTAAGATGTTTCTGGGTTTTTTGCGATAAAATAACTTTTCTATAGCTGTTGTGATTATTTTATTAAAAATAATAGCCGTGAATTTATATTCTGATTTTTTAATTTTTATTGGTGTTTTAAACTGATTTGAATGGACGGCCCGCAGGGGCCGCATTTTGTCCCCGACATAAAACCTTTTTAACGCTGCTCTGTCCAACCTGAGGGTGTGGTGAAGCTAGCCTGCGTTTTGGCTCACACTTCTACGCTGAAAACTCTTTTCCCGCTGCCTGAGAGTAGGTAGACTGCGCGAAAAAAAGTAAACACGTGTAAGCTGAGATTCGGGGCCAGAGGCTCTGTTCGAGGTTAACTGTTTGATTCATTTCAGGCTTAGAGCGCTATGATCAATAATCTGCTGCAATACCATCTGACTCATCGTATACAGCACCAAATTTCCCATCGTGCCGATCGCACAGCTTTTCGCCAATGGTCTCCTGATGGCGAGACACAACTGACCTGGGGACAGGCCGACGTCCACATTAACCGTATCGCCAGCGCGCTGCTGGCGTTGGGGTCCGAAGTGCAGGAGCGCATCGCGATTTTTGCCAATAACTGCATGGCTTGGTCGCTGGCGGATTTGGCTATCCTGCAACTTCGGGCAGTGAGCGTACCCTTGTATGCCACCAACACGCCCGCCCAGGCAGCATTTATTATTAATGATGCGGATATTCGCATCCTGTTCGTCGGCGAGCAGGCACAGTTGGATGCAGCCATTGCGCTGCGCGGCGTGTGCCCGCAGTTGAATCATATCATCGTGTTCGATGACGCAGCCGATCTGCGCGGGTGCGATATTGCCCGGCATCTGAGCGCCTTTGAGCGCGGGGCCGATGTTGAAGCCTTTGAACCTCAACGGCGGGAGCGTATTGCAGATTGCGATCTGCGGGATCTGTTCACTCTGATCTACACCTCCGGCACTACCGGCGAGCCAAAAGGGGTGATGCTGGATTACCGTAATCTGGCCGCGCAGCTCTATCTGCACGACGAGCGGCTAACGGTGAACGAAGAGGATGTCTCCCTCAGTTTCCTGCCGATATCACACGTATTTGAGCGCATCTGGAGCTTCTTCATCATGCACTCGGGCGCGCAGAACGTGTATCTGCCGAATACTGACTGGGTGCGTGAAGCCATGACGGCGGTACGCCCGACGTTGATGTGCGCGGTCCCCCGTTTCTACGAAAAAATCTTTAGCGCGGTGCATGAAAAGGTAGCGCGTGCGCCTTGGCTGCGTCGTGCATTGTTCCATTGGGCGATCGTCTGTGGTGAACGCAAGTTCCTGCAGGAGCGCGCCGGTAAGCCGCTGGGCAAGTTGTTCAACCTTTCCCACCGCTGGGCCGACAAGCTGGTCCTGAGCAAGCTGCGCGGCATCCTCGGCGGGAAGGTGCGTTTCTTGCCGGCGGCGGGCGCCAAACTTGACGACAATGTCATCCTGTTTTTCCAGGCGATGGGCGTCAATATCAAATATGGTTACGGCATGACCGAGACCTGCGCCACCGTCTCCTGCTGGGAAGAGGGGAATTTCCGCTTTGGCTCTATCGGCAAGCCGTTGCCGGGGGTTGAGGTGCGTATTGGCGAGGAAAACGAGATTCAGGTACGTGGCCCCGTCGTGATGCGTGGCTATTTCAATAAGCCGCTGGAAACCACCGCTTCTTTTACCGGGGACGGCTGGCTGAAAACCGGTGACGCCGGCGCGATTGACGAGGCGGGTAACCTGTTCATTACCGAGCGACTGAAGGATTTGATGAAAACCTCCGGCGGCAAATATATCGCCCCGCAGATGCTCGAAGGCACGTTGGCTCAGGATCGCTTTATCGAGCAGGTGGCGATCATCGCCGATGCGCGTAAATTCGTTTCGGCCCTGATCGTACCCAGCTTTGAGTCGCTGGAAGAGTATGCGAAATCCATTAACCTGAAATACCAGGATCGGCTTGAGCTGCTGCGTAATAGCCACATTATAGAAATGTTCGAGAGCCGTCTGCGCGACATGCAAAAAGAGCTGGCGCGCTTTGAGCAGGTGAAAAAGTTTACCCTGCTGCCGGCGGCCTTTTCGATGGAGTTGGGTGAACTTACCCCCACGCTGAAGCTGCGCCGGAAGGTGATTCTACAGCGCTACCAGCATGAAATTGACTCGATGTACCAGGACCAGGCATAAGGATGCCGCCGGGCAGTATATCCGGCTAAAAAAACAGCACAATTCTTGCCTGATATAGTTCTGTAATTCCCTGCCTGCCCGAAACAATGCCTAGCCTGATCCGCCAGCGGCTAGTGCATTGTTTTTGTAAATCCCCGATCCTCAGTCGCATGGCAATAACCACTCTATTTCTGAGTCTTTTTGTCGTTTGCCTGCTCAATACTCTGACGTTATGTTAGCCAGTTAGAATCAATACACAAAAATTTTGGGGCATTGCCCCACAACAGGCGCTACGTTCCGGCGCCAGACAAGAATAAGTAAGCCTGGAGGCAAACCCATGGAGATGTTGTCAGGAGCCGAGATGGTCGTCCGATCGTTGATCGATCAGGGCGTTAAGCATGTATTCGGATATCCGGGCGGGGCGGTACTCGATATCTACGACGCCCTGCATACGGTCGGAGGAATCGATCACATATTGGTGCGTCATGAGCAGGGTGCGGTGCATATGGCCGATGGCTATGCGCGCGCTACCGGTGAGGTCGGCGTGGTGCTGGTGACTTCCGGCCCCGGCGCGACCAATGCGATTACCGGCATTGCGACCGCCTATATGGACTCGATCCCGATGGTGGTGCTTTCCGGCCAGGTTCCAAGCTCGCTGATTGGTTATGACGCCTTCCAGGAGTGCGACATGGTCGGGATTTCTCGTCCGGTGGTGAAGCACAGTTTCCTGGTGAAGCGCACCGAGGATATCCCCGGCATCTTGAAAAAAGCCTTTTATCTGGCCTCAACCGGCCGTCCTGGCCCGGTCGTGATCGACCTGCCGAAAGATATCGTTGGCCCGGCGGTCAGAATGCCTTACGCCTATCCGCAGGAAGTGAGCATGCGCTCCTATAACCCAACGGTGCAGGGCCACCGCGGGCAGATAAAGCGCGCGCTGCAAACCATTTTGGCGGCTAAAAAACCGGTTATGTACGTTGGCGGCGGGGCGATCAACTCGGCCTGCGATGCAGAACTGCTGGAACTGGCGGAAAAGCTGAATCTGCCGGTGACCTGCACCCTGATGGGGCTGGGCGCCTTCCCCGGTACGCACCGCCAGAGCGTCGGCATGCTCGGCATGCACGGCACTTACGAAGCCAATAAAACCATGCACCATTCCGACGTGATCTTCGCCGTCGGCGTGCGTTTTGACGATCGCACTACCAACAACCTGGCAAAATACTGCCCGGATGCCACCGTACTGCATATCGATATTGATCCCACCTCGATCTCCAAGACAGTCGATGCCGATATTCCGATCGTGGGCGATGCCAAGCAGGTGCTGACCCAGATGCTGGAACTGTTGGCGCAGGACGATAAGGCGCAGGACTTCGATGCGTTGCGCGACTGGTGGCAGTCCATTGAACAGTGGCGCGCGCGCGACTGTCTGGGCTATGACAAAAACAGCGGTACCATCAAACCACAGGCAGTGATCGAAACCCTGCATCGTTTGACCAAGGGGGATGCTTACGTCACCTCCGATGTGGGCCAGCACCAGATGTTCGCCGCGCTCTACTACCCGTTCGACAAGCCGCGCCGCTGGATCAACTCCGGTGGGCTGGGCACCATGGGCTTCGGCCTGCCGGCTGCGCTGGGCGTGAAGCTGGCGTTGCCTGATGAGACCGTGGTGTGCGTAACCGGCGATGGCAGTATCCAGATGAACATTCAGGAGCTTTCCACCGCGTTGCAATACAACCTGCCGGTGATAGTGGTGAACCTCAACAACCGCTATCTGGGCATGGTGAAGCAGTGGCAGGACATGATCTACTCCGGTCGCCATTCGCAGTCTTATATGGATTCCCTGCCTGATTTCGTCAAACTGGCGGAGGCTTACGGTCACGTAGGCATCGCCATTCGCACGCCGGATGAACTGGAAAGCAAACTGGCGCAGGCGTTGGCCGAGAAAGAACGACTGGTGTTTGTCGATGTCACCGTCGATGAGACCGAACATGTTTACCCAATGCAGATCCGCGGCGGAAGCATGGACGAAATGTGGTTAAGCAAAACGGAGAGGACCTGATCATGCGGCGTATTTTATCTGTATTGCTGGAAAACGAATCCGGCGCGTTGTCGCGTGTGGTGGGGCTGTTCTCCCAGCGTGGTTACAACATTGAAAGCTTGACGGTAGCGCCGACCGACGATCCCACCTTGTCGCGTATGACCATCCAAACCGTCGGCGATGAGAAAGTGCTGGAGCAGATCGAAAAGCAGCTGCATAAGCTGGTGGATGTGCTGCGCGTTAGCGAGCTGGTGCAGGGCGCGCATGTTGAGCGCGAGATCATGCTGGTGAAGCTGCAGGCCAGCGGTTATGGCCGTGAAGAGGTGAAACGCTGCGCCGATATTTTCCGTGGGCAGATTGTCGATGTCACGGCTACGCTTTACACCGTTCAGCTGGCCGGCACCAGCGACAAGCTGGATGCGTTTCTTAATGCAGTGCGCGAAGTGGCTGAAATTGTCGAGGTGGCGCGTTCCGGCGTCGTCGGCGTGTCGCGCGGCGATAAAATCATGCGCTGAAACGTGATATTGGCATAATCTGAGGGCGCGGCATGGCTGCGCCTTTTGTTTTTCGGTGTTTTTTGCCTGTTTGCTGGCACCTTTCGGCAAAAGCGGTTGCTCGGCAGTGTTTTCTGCTGTTAGATCGCAGAGGCTGGATTGAATAACCGCACGGGATGCGATGGTTAATCCGAGCATAGCTTTCACTTCTATTTTCAGCGTCATTAAGGGGTTAACGTGAAACTGGATGAAATCGCGCGTCTCGCTGGCGTTTCGCGCACCACGGCCAGTTATGTCATCAACGGCAAAGCGAAGCAGTATCGTGTCAGCGATAAAACCGTCGAAAAAGTGATGGCCGTGGTCAGGGAGCATAACTATCACCCGAATGCCGTCGCTGCAGGATTGCGCGCCGGACGAACTCGCTCTATCGGCCTGGTGATACCGGATCTGGAAAACACCAGCTATACCCGTATCGCCAACTACCTGGAGCGCCAGGCGCGTCAGCGCGGTTATCAGCTATTGATTGCCTGTTCGGAAGATCAGCCGGATAACGAAATGCGCTGTATCGAACACCTGCTGCAACGCCAGGTCGACGCCATTATCGTTTCCACCGCTTTGCCGCCGGAGCATCCGTTCTATCAGCGCTGGGCCAAAGATCCATTTCCGATCATCGCTCTGGACCGGGCACTGGATCGCGAGCATTTCATCAGCGTGGTGGGGGCCGACCAAGAGGATTCCTTCGCGCTGGCGCAGGAGCTTCGCACTTTTCCGGCGGAGTCGGTGCTGTATCTGGGCGCACTGCCTGAGCTGTCCGTCAGTTTCCTGCGTGAGCAAGGATTCCGCCAGGCGTGGGAGGGCGACGAACGGCCTGTCGATTATCTGTATGCCAACAGCTATGAACGCGAGGCTGCCGGCGTACTGTTTGCAGAATGGTTGAAAACGCATCCGATGCCGCAGGCGTTGTTCACCACTTCGTTCTCTCTGTTGCAGGGAGTGATGGATGTGACGTTGAAACAGCGGGGTCGCTTGCCGACCGATCTGGCGATCGCCACTTTCGGCGATCACGAGCTGCTGGACTTTCTTGAGTGCCCGGTGCTGGCGGTAGCGCAGCGCCACCGTGATGTGGCTGAACGGGTACTGGAACTGGTGTTGGCCAGCCTGGATGAACCGCGTAAACCTAAACCGGGCCTGACGCGTATTCGCCGCAATCTGTTCCGTCGCGGTAGTCTGAGCCGGAAATAAATAATACAGGCGGGGCGGCGACGCTGTTTCCTGCCTGTCTCCCCGCTTTACACATAGCCGGTTACCCGGAACAGCTTTCTGCAGTATTCAAGAAAGTAGCCATATATCACGCCCATCGCCATCGAGACCACGGCATTTCCGGCCACCGCGGTCATAATTTGCTGCCCGTCTGCACCTACGCTCCACAATATGGCGGCGTACACCGGCGATTGAAAACTGACATACGCCAGCAAGTCGGCGAGGTTACGCAGCAACCATTGCCCGTGATGAGAGCGTTTCGCAAGGCGAATAAACAGGTCGCGGTAGCGTCCATAGGGCCAGGCGATCAGGATATTCACCGGGATCGACACCAGGCGGGAGGAGAGCGATTGCTGAAAATTCATGCCGGAAACCAGAATTTCTATCGCCATTCCGGCGATGAAACAGTACACCACCAGTGCAAAAGTATCGGCGGCGGCGCTGCGCCAATAAGCGACAGGCGAAAGCATGGTGCAATCTCCTTAAGTGTTGGTTAATGTTCTGTTAAATTTGATGGTTGTGGTTGTTGATTCTTGGTTTTTGCGTTTTTTATAGTTTACTCCTCTATCTTGTTTTTATTGGATAGCTGAATATTTTTATTTATTGCCCTTGTCTGATTTTTATCCTGAGGAAGAGCGGTAGAATCTGGCGCGAAGGGATTAAAACGGGAGGGTTTTTACTTTTTTGATTTAAAACATATGGTTACGAGATTTTTCATTATAAAGTGCATTTTCACAGCAAAAATTGTGGGAATAAATGATGTAAGGAAATGAAACCATAATTGTAAACAGGTATTTTGAGAATAATCTTACCAAGCTGATTTAAATCGAAAATAATTCGACTCGTAATATCCGAGTAATTTATTTTTTCATCTGGCTTATCACTGACGCTTTAATTGAAGTAAAATAGCGCCCGACCTGAAGTGCAATAACCGTTGAGCGTTATTAACTCAATGGCTTATACCGTATTTCACCAATGACCGGCGTTAACGGCGAGCCTTGACCGGTGCGGGTTACGGCGGGTTACAGGGTTGTGATTGCCGAGCTAAAAAATGAGACATCGATTGCAGAAGGAAGTAATGAGTTAATTAATCGCCAATTTGTCAGGTTTTTAATCACCCTCTTTCCGCTCAGAAAATTATCCCCGTTTATCATGATGTTAATTTTAACTCATCGAATAAATAGCGTTCCTTTCGCGAGTCAGCTCCCAAAATGACGGGAGAAATATTGCCAAAGCGCCGCCGCTCTGGCTTGACAAGGTTTTCATACCCTCCGTAAACTCCCTTATGTGGGAATTTGTGGTGTAAAGTGGTGAAAACGGTCATGAAGGGGTAGCTCAGGAATGTTCCGTGGGGCAACGATGGTTAATCTCGACAGCAAAGGGCGGCTTGCCGTACCCACCCGTTATCGGGATTTGCTGAACGAGCAATCGCAAGGCCAAATGGTCTGTACCATTGACCTCCATCAGTCCTGCCTGCTGCTTTACCCATTGCCCGAATGGGAAATTATTGAACAAAAATTATCCCGTCTGTCGAGTATGAATCCCGCAGAGCGCCGCGTTCAGCGCTTATTGTTGGGGCATGCCAGTGAGTGTCAGATGGACAGCGCCGGTCGGTTGTTGCTAGCTACTACGCTGCGTCAACACGCCGGGCTTACAAAAGAAGTGATGCTGGTCGGGCAGTTCAACAAGTTTGAACTGTGGGATGAACAGACCTGGTATCAACAAGTCAAGGATGATATTGACGCAGAACAGTCGACTCAGGAACCGTTGTCTGAGCGGCTACAGGACTTGTCGCTATAAGCATGTTGGAAAACTATAAACACACCACCGTACTGTTGGATGAGGCGGTCAATGGCCTCAATATTCGCAGTAACGGCATATATATCGACGGTACTTTTGGTCGCGGTGGCCATTCTCGTCTGATTCTGTCCCAACTGGGGCCGGAAGGACGTTTGCTGGCAATTGACCGCGATCCACAGGCGATTGCAGCCGCCAAATCTATTGAAGATCCTCGTTTTACCATCGTACACGGCCCATTTTCTGATTTGTCACACTATGTGCGGGAACGCGAATTGGTGGGGCAGATTGATGGCGTCTTACTCGATTTGGGCGTTTCTTCGCCGCAGTTGGATGACGCAGAACGCGGTTTCTCTTTCATGCGTGACGGCCCACTGGATATGCGTATGGACCCATCAAGCGGCCAGTCCGCCTCTGAATGGTTGTTGAAAGCGGAAGCGGACGACATTGCCTGGGTGCTGAAAACCTTCGGTGAGGAGCGTTTCGCCAAGCGCATTGCACGCGCCATCGTGGAAAGAAACCGTGTCGAACCGATGACGCGCACCAAAGAGCTGGCTGACCTGATCGCCAATGCCAGCCCGTTCCGGGAAAAACACAAGCACCCGGCAACGCGCAGTTTCCAGGCCATTCGTATCTACATCAACAGTGAACTGGAAGAGATTGAGCGTGCGCTGGACGGCGCGCTGGAAGTGCTGGCCCCGCAGGGCCGCCTGTCGATCATCAGTTTCCACTCGTTGGAAGATCGTATCGTCAAACGCTTTATGCGCCACCATAGCCGCGGTGCTCAGGTGCCGGCAGGTCTGCCGCTGACTGAAGAGCAGTTGCGTGGCATGGGCGGGCGTACGCTGAAAGCGCTGGGCAAGATGATGCCTTCGCAAGATGAAGTGGCGGAAAATCCACGCGCGCGCAGTTCAGTGCTGCGCATTGCCGAGAGGATGCCCGCGTGATTGGTAATGAACGCCACGGTTTGGTTGGGGTGATTGGCGGCGATCTGCTGCGTAACGCCAAGATCCCCTTGATTTTACTGGTCGCTTCACTGATTTCTGCGATTTTTGTGGTGACTACCGCACACCGTACCCGCCTGCTGACCGCTGAGCGCGAGCAGTTGGTGCTTGAGCGGGATGCTCTGGATATTGAATGGCGCAACCTGATTTTGGAGGAGAACGCCCTCGGTGACCACAGCCGGGTCGAGCGTATCGCCACCGAAAAACTGCAGATGCAACATGTTGATCCATCGCAGGAAAATATCATCGTTAAACAATGAACAGTTTAACTGAAATCATGACACGGAGAAGAAAGGGAACGCATGAAAGCAGCACGCCCCGGTAAGTTGAAACGCCCGGAAAATCAGGCCAGCTTTGTAAGCTGGCGTTTTGCGTTGCTGTGCGGCTGTATTTTGCTGGCGCTGGTGGGATTGATGCTGCGCGTGGCCTATCTGCAGGTCATCAATCCGGACCGCCTGGTGAAAGAAGGCGACATGCGTTCGCTGCGTGTGCAGGAGGTACCGACCTCACGCGGCATGATCAGCGATCGCGCCGGCCGACCATTGGCGGTGAGCGTACCGGTCAACGCCATTTGGGCGGATCCTAAAGAGCTGAACGAGCGTGGCGGCATTACGCTGGATAGCCGTTGGAAGGCGTTGTCCGACGCGCTGAATATCCCTCTGGATCAGCTTTCTACCCGTGTTAACGCCAACCCGAAAGGGCGCTTTGTTTACCTGGCTCGCCAGGTGAACCCGGCGGTAGGCGATTACATTCGCAAGCTGAAGCTACCGGGGATTTACCTGCGTCAGGAATCGCGCCGTTACTACCCTGCCGGCCAGGTCACCTCGCACATTATCGGCGTGACCAACATTGACGGCCAGGGCATCGAAGGCGTCGAGAAGAGCTTTGACCGTTGGTTGACCGGGCAACCGGGTGAACGAACCGTGCGTAAAGACCGCTATGGCCGGGTGATCGAGGATATCTCCTCGGTCGACAGCCAGGCGGCGCATAACCTGGTATTGAGCGTCGATGAGCGCCTGCAGGCGCTGGTGTATCGCGAACTGAACAACGCGGTGGCGTTCAACAAGGCTGAATCAGGCACGGCGGTGCTGATCGACGTGAACACCGGCGAAGTGCTGGCGATGGCCAACAGCCCGTCTTACAACCCGAATAATATGGCCGGTACGCCGAAAGACACCATGCGTAACCGCGCTATTACCGATATTTTTGAGCCTGGCTCCACCGTGAAACCTATGGTGGTGATGACAGCGTTACATAACGGTGTGGTGAAAGAAAACAGCGTGCTGAACACCATTCCTTTCCGCATTCAGGGCCACGAGATTAAAGACGTGGCGCGTTATGCGGAGCTGTCGGTAACAGGGATATTGCAGAAGTCGAGTAACGTTGGCGTTACCAAGCTGGCGTTAGCGATGCCGTCCTCGGCGTTAGTAGATACTTACTCTCGTTTTGGACTGGGAAAAGCGACCAATTTGGGGCTGGTCGGAGAAAGCAGTGGCATATACCCAAAAAAACAACGGTGGTCTGACATAGAGAGGGCCACCTTCTCTTTCGGCTACGGGCTAATGGTAACTCCGTTACAGTTGGCGCGAGTCTACGCAACGATCGGCAGCCTGGGCGTGTATCGCCCATTGTCGATCACCAAGGTTGACCCTCCGGTTGCCGGCGAACGCATTTTCCCTGAACCTCTGGTGCGTACCGTGGTGCACATGATGGAAAGCGTGGCCCTGCCGGGCGGCGGCGGCGTGAAAGCCGCCATCAAGGGTTACCGCATCGCTATTAAAACCGGTACCGCCAAAAAGGTCGGCCCGGATGGCAAATACGTCAACCGATATCTCGCTTATACCGCCGGCGTCGCGCCGGCCAGTAATCCCCGTTTTGCTCTGGTGGTGGTGATCAACGATCCTCAGGGTGGGAAGTACTATGGCGGTGCAATTTCCGCACCGGTGTTCGGCGCCATCATGGGCGGCGTATTGCGCACCATGAACGTCGAACCGGATGCGTTGCCCACCGCTGATAAAAGCGAATTAGTGATTAACAAAAAAGAGGGTTCAGGTGGCAGATCGTAATTTGCGCGATTTACTCGCTCCATGGGTGCCGACGGCGCCCGGGCGCGCGCTGCGGGAAATGACATTAGACAGCCGTATTGCGGCTGCCGGGGATCTGTTTGTCGCCGTTGTTGGCCATCAGACAGATGGACGCCGCTATATTCCGCAGGCCATTGCGCAGGGTGTTGCAGCCGTGATTGCCGAAGCTGAAGGTCAGGCCGAAGACGGCGCAATCACGGAAATGCACGGTGTGCCGGTGATTTATCTGAGCCAGCTTAACCAGCGCCTTTCCGCATTGGCCGGGCGTTTTTACCATCAACCGGCAGAGCGCCTGCGTTTGGTTGGCGTGACCGGCACCAACGGTAAAACCACCACCACGCAACTGCTGGCGCAGTGGAGCCAACTGTTGGGTGAAACCGGCGCAGTGATGGGCACCGTCGGTAACGGTCTGTTGGGCCAGGTGTGCCCGACTGAGAATACCACCGGTTCTGCGGTGGATGTTCAACACGTATTAAACGAGTTGGTCGATCGGGGCGCAACCTTCGCCGCGATGGAAGTCTCTTCTCACGGGTTGGTGCAAAACCGCGTGGCGGCGCTGCCATTTGCCGCAGCGGTGTTCACCAACCTGAGCCGCGATCACCTGGATTACCACGGTGATATGGCCAATTACGAAGCGGCCAAATGGTCGTTGTTTGCCGGCCACGAAGTGGGGCAGGCGATCATCAACGCCGATGACGAAGTGGGTCAGCGCTGGTTGAGCAAATTGCCGGATGCGGTGGCGGTCACCATGCAGGATAACCTGCAGCTGGGTTGTCATGGCCGCTGGCTGAAAACCACTGCGGTCAGTTATCACGATAATGGCGCCACTGTCCGCTTCAGCTCAAGCTGGGGCGACGGCGAAATTGAGAGCCGCCTGATGGGCGCTTTCAACGTCAGCAACCTGTTGCTGGCACTGGCGACGCTGCTGTCACTGGGCTATCCGCTGGACAAACTGGTGGAAACCGGCAATCAGCTGCAGCCGGTATGCGGCCGTATGGAAGTATTCAACGCGCCAGGCAAACCGACGGTCGTGGTGGATTACGCCCACACCCCGGACGCGCTGGAGAAGGCGCTGGAAGCTGCGCGCCTGCACTGCCAGGGACAGCTGTGGTGCGTGTTCGGTTGCGGCGGCGATCGTGACAAAGGCAAGCGCCCGCTGATGGGTGGCATCGCCGAGCAGTTCGCCGATCGCGTAGTGGTGACCGATGACAACCCGCGTACCGAAGAACCGCAGGCGATCATTGCCGATATCCTTACCGGCCTGCTGGATGCCGGGCGTGCGCTGGTGATCCACGGCCGTGCCGAAGCGGTAACCAGCGCGATTATGCAAGCCAAAGAACAAGATGTGGTGCTGGTGGCGGGTAAAGGCCACGAGGACTACCAACTGGTGGGGAACCGCCGTCTGGATTACTCCGATCGCACCACCGTTGCGCGTCTGCTGGGGGTAATAGCATGATTCCTGTCTCCCTTCAGGCACTGGCCGATGTATTGAGCGCTGAGTTGATCGGCGCCGATTGCCAAATCATTGAGGTGACGACAGATACCCGCCAGGTAACCGCAGGTTGCCTGTTTGTGGCGCTGAAGGGCGAGCGTTTTGATGCGCATGCCTTCGCTGCCGATGCTGTAGCCGCAGGCGCTGGGGCGCTGCTGGTGAGTAAGCGCTTATTGGTGGACGTGCCGCAACTGGTGGTGAAAGACACGCGTTTGGCGCTGGGGCAACTGGCTGCCTGGGTGCGCCAGCAAGTGCCGGCCCGCGTTGTGGCGTTAACCGGTTCATCGGGCAAGACCTCGGTGAAGGAAATGGTTGCCGCTATTTTGCGTGAATGCGGTGAAGTGCTGTATACCGCCGGCAACTTCAACAACGATATCGGCGTGCCGCTGACGCTGCTGCGTTTACAACCGCAACATGATTTTGCCGTGATTGAGCTGGGTGCCAACCATATTGGCGAGATTGCCTATACCACCGCATTAACGCGGCCACAGACCGCCCTGGTGAATAACCTGGCGGCTGCTCACCTGGAAGGTTTTGGCTCTTTGGCCGGCGTCGCCCAGGCGAAAGGTGAAATTTTTACCGGCTTGCCGGCTGACGGCGTGGCGATCATCAACGCCGACAATAACGACTGGCCGCATTGGCAGAGCATGCTGAACGATAAAACCGTCTGGCGCTTCTCGCCGCAGGCGGCGGAAGGCGTGGATTTCTTCGCCAGCGACGTGCTGGTGAACGCCAAAGGCACGCAATTTACGTTGCACAGCCCGTTCGGCACCGCGACGGTAGCGCTGCCGTTGCCGGGCCGCCATAACGTGGCCAATGCGCTGGCCGCAGCGGCGCTGGCCATGTCGGTCGGTGCTTCGCTCGAAGCCGTGCGCCAGGGGTTGAAACAGTTGCAGGGGGTGCCGGGGCGTTTGTTCCCGATTGCGCTTACCGAAAACAAGCTGCTGCTCGATGACAGCTATAACGCCAACGTCGGCTCGATGACCGCCGCAGTGCAGGTATTGGCAGAGATGCCGGGCTACCGCGTAATGGTGGTTGGCGATATGGCCGAGCTGGGGGCGGATGCCGAAGAGTGTCACCGCCAGGTGGGTGAAGCGGCCCGGCTGGCCGGCGTCGATAAAGTGATAGGTATCGGTCCGTTAAGCCAGGCGCTGTGCGCGGCTTCCGGTAGCGGCGAACATTTTCAGGACAAGGCAGCAGTGATCGCGCGCGTGGCGGAGTTACTGTCGGAACATGCGGTAATTACCGTGTTAATCAAGGGTTCACGTAGTGCCGCAATGGAGCAGGTAGTACGCGCGTTACAGGAGAAAGCACCATGTTAGTTTGGCTGGCCGAGCATTTGGTCAAATATTATTCCGGCTTCAACGTCTTCTCCTATCTGACGTTCAGGGCCATTGTCAGCCTGCTCACCGCGCTGTTTCTCTCCTTATGGATGGGCCCGCGGGTGATTAAACGCCTGCAGGAGATGTCCTTCGGTCAGGTCGTGCGTAACGATGGCCCGGAGTCGCATTTCAGCAAACGCGGCACGCCGACCATGGGCGGCATCATGATCCTGACCTCCATCACCATTTCGGTGCTGATGTGGGCTTACCCATCCAACCCTTACGTGTGGGGCGTGTTGTTCGTGCTGGTGGGCTACGGCATCGTCGGCTTCGTCGATGACTACCGCAAAGTGGTGCGTAAAGACACCAAGGGGCTGATAGCCCGTTGGAAATACTTCTGGCAGTCGGTGATTGCGCTGATTTTCGCTTTCGCCATGTATGCCGTAGGAAAAGACACTCCAGCCACCGAGCTGGTTGTGCCGTTCTTTAAGGACATCATGCCGCAGCTCGGCCTGTTGTACGTGCTGTTGGCGTACTTTGTGGTGGTCGGCACCAGCAACGCGGTCAACCTGACCGATGGGCTGGATGGCCTGGCGATCATGCCAACGGTGTTCGTGGCGGCGGGCTTTGCGCTGGTGGCTTGGGCGACCGGTAACATGAATTTCGCCAACTACCTGCACATTCCTTATCTGCGTCATGCGGGTGAGCTGGTGATCGTCTGTACTGCCATCGTTGGCGCCGGCCTGGGCTTTTTATGGTTCAACACCTACCCGGCACAGGTCTTTATGGGTGATGTCGGCTCACTGGCACTGGGCGGCGCGCTGGGCACCATCGCGGTACTGCTGCGCCAAGAGTTCCTGTTATTGATTATGGGCGGCGTGTTCGTGGTTGAAACGCTGTCGGTGATCCTGCAGGTGGGATCGTTCAAGCTGCGCGGGCAACGTATTTTCCGCATGGCGCCGATCCACCACCATTATGAATTGAAGGGCTGGCCGGAACCGCGCGTGATCGTGCGCTTCTGGATTATTTCGCTGATGCTGGTGCTGATTGGCCTGGCGACGCTGAAGGTACGGTAATTATGGCGGATTATCAGGGTAAAAAAGTGGTCATCATCGGGTTAGGCCTCACCGGCCTGTCCTGCGTTGATTTCTTTATGGCGCGTGGCGTAACGCCGCGCGTTATGGATACCCGTATTTCGCCGCCGGGGCTGGACAAGCTGCCTGAAAGCGTTGAACGGCATTTGGGTGACCTGAATCTGGACTGGTTGCTGGCGGCGGATTTGATCGTTGCCAGCCCGGGCATGGCGCTGGCTCACCCGGCGTTGAGCGCTGCGGCGGATGCGGGGGTGGAGATTGTCGGTGACGTCGAACTGTTCTGCCGCGAAGCCCAGGCGCCGATCGTAGCGATCACCGGTTCCAACGGTAAAAGCACCGTCACCACTCTGGTGGGCGAGATGGCGAAAGCGGCCGGCTGGGCGGTGGGTGTGGGCGGTAATATTGGCCTGCCTGCGCTGAGCCTGCTGCGTCAGGAATGCCAGCTGTATGTGCTGGAGCTGTCAAGTTTCCAACTGGAAACCACCTTCAGCCTGAAAGCGGCGGCGGCGACCATCCTGAACGTGACAGAAGATCATATGGACCGTTACCCGTTTGGCCTGCAGCAGTATCGCGCCGCCAAACTGCGCGTCTATGAAAATGCCTCCCTGTGCGTGGTTAACGCAGATGACGCGCTGACCATGCCGGTACGCGGCGCAGACCAGCGCTGCATCAGTTTCGGGGCCGACGTGGGCGACTACCACCTCAACCGCCAGCAGGGCGAAACCTGGTTGCGCGTGCGCGGTGAGAAAATCCTGAATACCCGCGAGATGAAGCTGACTGGGCGCCACAACTATACCAATGCGCTGGCGGCGTTGGCGCTGGCCGATGCGGTGAATATCCCGCGCGCCTCCAGCCTGAAGGCGCTAACTACCTTTACCGGGTTGGCGCACCGTTTCCAACTGGCGTGGGAACACAACGGCGTACGTTGGATTAACGATTCGAAAGCCACCAACGTCGGCAGCACCGAAGCGGCGTTGAATGGCCTGCAAGTGGACGGCACTTTGCATCTGCTGCTGGGCGGCGACGGCAAGTCTGCCGATTTCTCACCGCTGGGGCGTTATCTGCAGGGCGATAATGTTCGCCTGTATTGTTTCGGCCGCGATGGCGAACAATTGGCGGAGCTGCGGCCGGAAGTTGCCACGCTGACCGACACGATGGAACAGGCGATGCAAGCGATCGCGGGCCGGGTACAACCTGGCGACATGGTGCTGCTGTCACCGGCGTGCGCCAGCCTGGATCAGTTCCGTAACTTTGAAGTGCGTGGCGACGAGTTTGCCCGTCTGGCACAGGAGCTTGGCGGATGAAATTACGGGTGCCGACGTTCGGGTTGACCGAAAGACTGAAAGACTGGGTGATGGGATCGCGCGAGAGCGATTCGGTCAATATGGTGCTGTACGACCGTACCCTGCTGTGGCTGACCTTCGGGTTGGCCATTATCGGTTTTGTCATGGTGACTTCGGCGTCAATGCCGATCGGCCAGCGTCTGGCGGACGATCCTTTCCTGTTTGCCAAGCGTGACGCGCTGTACCTCGGGCTGGCCTTTGGCTTGTCGATGGTGACGCTGCGCATCCCGATGGAAGTCTGGCAGCGCTACAGCAATGTGATGCTGCTGTTGTCGATTGTGATGCTGCTGATCGTACTGGTGGTCGGCAGCTCGGTAAACGGCGCATCGCGCTGGATCGCGCTGGGCCCGCTGCGTATTCAGCCGGCGGAGCTGTCCAAGCTGTCGCTGTTTTGCTATCTGGCGAGCTATCTGGTGCGCAAGGTAGAAGAAGTGCGTACCAACTTCTGGGGCTTCTGCAAGCCGATGGGCGTAATGGTAGTGCTGGCGGTATTGCTGCTGGCGCAACCGGACCTCGGTACCGTGGTGGTGTTGTTTATCACGACGTTGGCAATGCTGTTCCTGGCCGGCGCCAAAATGTGGCAGTTCCTGGCGATCATCGGCTCCGGTGCCTTTGCGGTAGTGTTGTTGATCATTGCCGAACCTTACCGTATGCGCCGCGTGACGTCGTTCTGGAACCCGTGGGCCGATCCGTTCGGCAGTGGCTACCAGTTGACCCAGTCGCTGATGGCGTTTGGCCGCGGTGAATTTTGGGGGCAGGGGCTGGGGAACTCGGTACAGAAACTCGAGTATTTGCCTGAAGCGCACACCGACTTTATCTTCTCGATTTTGGGCGAAGAACTGGGCTATATCGGTGTGGTTTTAGCATTGTTAATGGTATTCTTCGTCGCTTTTCGCGCTATGTCGATTGGCCGCCGCGCGTTGGAGATCGATCAGCGCTTTTCCGGCTTTCTGGCCTGCTCGATCGGCGTCTGGTTCAGCTTCCAGGCACTGGTCAACGTCGGCGCCGCAGCCGGCATGCTGCCAACCAAAGGGCTGACGTTGCCGTTGATAAGTTACGGCGGTTCGAGCCTGTTGATTATGTCGACGGCGATCGTGCTGTTGCTGCGTATTGATTATGAAACGCGTCTGGCCAAAGCCCAGGCGTTTGTGAAGAGGTAAGGGATGAGCGGGAAACCTAAGCGTTTAATGGTGATGGCAGGCGGTACCGGCGGACACGTGTTCCCGGGGCTGGCGGTCGCGCATCATCTGATGGCGCAGGGCTGGCAGGTGCGTTGGCTCGGAACCGCAGACCGAATGGAAGCCGATCTGGTGCCAAAGCACGGGATCGAGATTGATTTCATCCGTATTTCCGGCCTGCGTGGTAAAGGGCTGAAGGCCCAACTGAGCGCACCGCTGCGTATCTGGCATGCGGTACGCCAGGCGAAGACGATTATGCGCAGCTACCAGCCAGACGTGGTGCTGGGCATGGGCGGTTACGTTTCCGGTCCCGGCGGTTTGGCTGCGTGGTTGTGCGGCATCCCGGTGGTGCTGCATGAACAAAACGGCATTGCCGGGCTGACCAACCGTTGGCTGGCCCGTATCGCCAAAAAAGTATTGCAGGCCTTCCCCGGCGCGTTCCCGAATGCGGACGTCGTGGGCAACCCGGTTCGTACCGACGTACTGGCGCTGCCGCTGCCGGCGGAGCGACTGACCGGACGTGAAGGCCCCATCCGCGTGCTGGTGATTGGCGGAAGTCAGGGTGCGCGGGTGCTGAATCAGACAGTTCCTGAAGTCGCGGCGAGATTGGGCGATAGAATTACGCTCTGGCATCAGGTAGGTAAAGGTGCGCTGGAAAACGTGTTGCGCGACTACGAGAGGGTAGGGCAGACGCAGCATAAGGTGACCGAGTTTATCGATGACATGGCCGCCGCTTACGCCTGGGCCGACGTTGTCGTGTGCCGCTCCGGCGCGCTGACCGTCAGCGAGATCGCCGCGGCGGGCCTGCCGGCGATATTTGTGCCGTTCCAGCATAAAGACCGGCAGCAGTACTGGAATGCCCGCCCGCTGGAAGAAGCCGGCGCGGCGAAGATTATCGAACAGCCGCAGTTCAACGCCGATACCGTGGCGGATCTGTTGGCAAGTTGGGATCGCCCGCAGTTGCTGGCGATGGCCGAAAAAGCGCGGGCAGTGGCTATTCCCGACGCCACCGAGCGTGTGGCGGCAGAACTGGTGCGGGTTGCCAAATAAATAATGCAGGGGTTCGGTACGCCGAGCCTGAATCAAAGAAATGTCATGTAGGGGCCCGGCATGCCGGACCCGGATTAGAGAGAGTGATGAATACACAACAACTGGCGAAACTACGTACTATCGTGCCCGAGATGCGACGCGTCCGGCACATTCACTTTGTCGGCATCGGTGGCGCCGGCATGGGTGGTATCGCCGAAGTGTTGGCTAACGAAGGTTATCAGATCAGCGGCTCCGACCTGGCGCCTAACCCGGTAACCCAACAGTTGAGCGCGCTCGGGGCGACGATTTATTTCCATCACCGCCCGGAAAACGTGCTGGATGCGAGCGTAGTGGTGGTATCTACCGCGATTTCCGCCGACAACCCGGAGATCGTCGCCGCCCGTGAAGCGCGTATCCCGGTTATCCGCCGAGCGGAGATGCTGGCCGAACTGATGCGTTTCCGTCACGGCATTGCCGTCGCCGGTACGCACGGCAAGACCACGACGACGGCAATGGTGTCGAGCATTTACGCCGAAGCCGGCTTGGACCCGACCTTTGTCAACGGCGGGCTGGTGAAAGCGGCCGGTACCCATGCGCGTCTGGGTTCCAGTCGTTACCTGATCGCGGAAGCGGATGAGAGCGATGCGTCGTTCCTGCATTTGCAACCGATGGTGGCGATTGTCACCAATATCGAAGCCGACCATATGGATACCTACCAGGGCGACTTCGAGAACCTGAAGCAGACGTTTATCAACTTTTTGCACAACCTGCCGTTCTACGGCCGTGCAGTGATGTGTGTTGATGACCCGGTGGTGCGCGAACTGCTGCCACGCGTGGGCCGCCATATCACTACCTACGGTTTCAGCGAAGATGCCGATGTGCGCATTGAGAGCTATCGCCAGGTTGGGCCGCAGGGCCACTTTACCTTGAGCCGCCAGGATAAACCCTTGATGACGGTGACCCTGAACGCTCCGGGCCGTCACAACGCGTTGAACGCGGCGGCGGCAGTGGCGGTGGCGACGGAAGAAGGCATTGACGACGAGGATATCCTGCGCGCGCTGGCGGGCTTCCAGGGCACCGGTCGCCGCTTTGATTTCCTGGGCGAGTTCCCGCTGGAGCCGGTGAACGGCAAAAGCGGTACCGCGATGCTGGTCGATGACTATGGCCACCATCCGACCGAAGTCGACGTCACGCTGAAAGCTGCACGCGCCGGCTGGCCGGATAAGCGCCTGGTGATGATTTTCCAGCCGCACCGTTACACACGTACCCGCGATCTCTACGACGACTTCGCCAACGTGCTGTCACAGGTTGATGTGCTGCTGATGCTCGATGTGTACGCCGCGGGCGAAACGGCGATCCCAGGGGCGGACAGCCGCTCGCTGTGCCGTACCATCCGTAGCCGCGGCAAGCTGGATCCGATTCTGGTTTCCGATGCGGACATCGTGCCGGAAACCTTGGCGCAACTGCTGCAGGCCGACGATCTGGTGCTGGTGCAAGGCGCCGGCAACGTGGGCAAAATCGCCCGCAAACTGGCTGAGCTGAAGCTGCAGCCACAGAAAAAAGAGGAGGAACATCATGGCTGATAAAGTTGCCGTACTGCTGGGTGGCACCTCCGCTGAACGTGAAGTGTCATTGCAATCCGGTGCTGCCGTGTTGGCAGGGCTGCGGGAAGCCGGTATCGACGCCCATGGTATCGATATCCGCGATTTCCCGGTAACCCAGCTTAAAGAGCATGGGTTTACCAAAGTGTTTATCGCGCTGCACGGGCGCGGCGGCGAGGATGGCACCCTGCAGGGGATGCTGGAATTCCTTGAGCTGCCTTATACCGGCAGCGGCGTGATGGCGTCGGCGCTGACCATGGACAAGTGGCGCACCAAGATGGTGTGGCAGTCGATGGGGCTGCCGGTCGCGCCTTATGTGGCGCTTAACCGCCGGCAGTATGCCGGTGTAGAGAAACCGAGCCTGATTGCTCGCGTGGAGGCCTTGGGCCTGCCGCTGATCGTCAAACCGAGCCGTGAAGGCTCCAGCGTTGGCATGAGCAAGGTAACCGAACGCGATGCCCTTGAGGCCGCGCTGGAAGAAGGTTTCCGCCATGACGACGACGTGCTGGTGGAGAAGTGGCTGAGTGGCCCTGAATATACCGTAGCGATGCTGGGCGACCAGGTGTTGCCTTCGATCCGCATTCAACCGGCCGGCGTGTTTTACGACTATCAGGCCAAGTACATTTCGGACGATACCCAGTATTTCTGTCCAAGTGGCCTGGGTGCGGAACAAGAGGCCGAAATGGCCGCACTGGCGTTACGCGCCTACCGTGGACTGGACTGCAGCGGTTGGGGCCGCGTGGATGTGATGCAGGATAGCGATGGCAGCTTCTATCTGCTTGAGGTGAATACCTCGCCGGGCATGACCAGTCATAGCCTGGTGCCGATGGCAGCGCGCCAGTCTGGTTTAAGCTTCTCGCAGCTGGTAGCGAGAATTTTGGAGTTGGCCGACTGATATGTCGCAAGCTGCCCTGAATGCGCGTGAACGCGAGGTGGATAACAGCCCGCGCCGCAGCAATGGAACTCAATTGGCGGGAATGGTTTTCCTGCTGATGGTGCTGGGAACGGTGCTGTGGAGTGGCTGGATGGTGATTGGCTGGATGAAAGACGCCAGTCGGCTGCCGCTCTCACGGTTGGTGGTCACCGGCGAACGCCACTACACCACCAACGATGATATTCGCCAGGCGATTCTGGCGCTGGGTGCGCCGGGCACGTTCATGACGCAGGATGTTGATGTCATCCAGCAGCAGATTGAACGCCTGCCGTGGATCAAGCAGGCCAGCGTGCGCAAGCAGTGGCCGGATGAGCTGAAGATCCACCTGGTCGAGTATGTCCCGATTGCGCGTTGGAATGATTTACACATGGTGGACGCCGAAGGCAAATCCTTCAGCGTGCCGGCAGAACGAATTGGCAAACAAAAATTGCCGCTGCTCTATGGCCCGGAAGGGAGCGAACAGGATGTTCTGGAAGGTTATCAGGCCATGAGCAACATGTTAGCGGCCAGCAAGTTTACGCTGAAAATGGCGGCCATGAGCGCTCGCCATTCCTGGCAGCTGGCTTTGGATAATGATGTTCGGCTGGAGCTGGGACGTGACGATCGTACCGGACGCCTGCAGCGGTTTATCGAGCTCTATCCGGTATTGCTGCAACAAGGGCAGGCGGAAAGCAAGCGCGTCAACTATGTCGATTTGCGCTATGAGTCCGGCGCCTCGGTAGGTTGGACGCCGATATTGATCGACCCGCAGGCGGTAGGCGGTCAGCAGAACAGTAATCAGCAACAGAATCAGGCACAGGCAAAACAACAATGATCAAGTCGACGGACAGAAAACTGGTAGTTGGACTGGAGATCGGTACTGCAAAAGTCTCCGCATTGGTAGGGGAAGTTCTGCCCGATGGCATGGTCAACATTATCGGGGTGGGCAGTTGCCCGTCTCGCGGTATGGATAAGGGTGGCGTTAACGACCTGGAATCGGTAGTCAAATGCGTACAACGCGCTATCGATCAGGCCGAGCTGATGGCGGATTGCCAGATTTCTTCGGTTTACCTCGCATTGTCGGGTAAACACATCAGCTGTCAGAACGAAATAGGGATGGTTCCTATTTCCGAAGAGGAAGTGACGCAGGAAGATGTGGAGAACGTGGTGCATACCGCCAAATCGGTACGCGTACGTGACGAACACCGCATCCTGCACGTTATCCCTCAGGAATACGCCATCGACTATCAGGAAGGCATCAAGAACCCGGTTGGGTTGTCCGGCGTGCGTATGCAAGCCAAGGTGCACTTGATTACCTGCCATAACGATATGGCAAAGAACATTGTTAAAGCGGTAGAACGCTGTGGTCTGAAAGTTGACCAACTTATTTTCGCCGGTCTGGCCGCCAGCTATGCGGTTCTGACCGAAGATGAGCGCGAACTTGGCGTTTGTGTGGTGGATATCGGCGGCGGCACCATGGATATGGCGGTGTACACCGGCGGTGCTCTGCGCCACACCAAAGTGATCCCTTACGCCGGGAACGTGGTCACCAGCGATATCGCTTACGCCTTCGGCACGCCGCCGACAGACGCGGAAGCGATCAAAGTTCGACACGGCTGTGCGCTTGGGTCGATTGTTAGCAAGGATGAAAGTGTAGAGGTGCCAAGCGTTGGGGGACGTCCCCCTCGTAGTCTGCAAAGACAGACACTGGCTGAAGTCATTGAGCCACGCTACACCGAACTGTTGAATCTGGTTAACGATGAAATTTTGCAATTGCAGGAGCAACTGCGTCAGCAAGGGGTGAAGCATCATCTGGCGGCGGGTATTGTGCTGACCGGTGGCGCCGCCCAAATTGATGGCCTGGCAGCCTGTGCGCAACGGGTGTTCCACACCCAGGTACGCATCGGCCAACCCTTGAACATCACGGGTCTGACGGATTATGCGCAGGAGCCTTACTACTCAACTGCGGTAGGTCTGCTGCACTATGGAAAAGAGTCTCACCTGAGCGGTGAGGCAGAAGTAGAAAAACGCGCCTCGGTGGGCAATTGGTTTAAACGTATCAATAGCTGGCTGAGAAAAGAGTTTTAATGTTTCAACAAAGAGATCATGCTGAGTAATCTTTTTATGATCTCGCAGCGACAGGCACAAAACGGAGAGAAACTATGTTTGAACCAATGGAACTAACCAATGACGCGGTGATTAAAGTCATCGGCGTCGGCGGTGGCGGTGGCAACGCCGTTGAACACATGGTGCGCGAGCGCATCGAAGGTGTTGAATTCTTCGCCGTTAATACAGACGCTCAGGCGCTTCGTAAAACGGCAGTTGGCCAAACCATTCAGATCGGTAGCGGTATTACCAAAGGTCTGGGTGCAGGCGCGAACCCTGAAGTGGGTCGCAATTCAGCGGAAGAAGACCGTGAAGCCCTGCGTGCCGCACTTGATGGCGCAGACATGGTCTTCATTGCAGCCGGCATGGGCGGCGGTACCGGTACCGGTGCAGCACCTGTTGTGGCTGAAGTTGCTAAAGATCTGGGTATTCTGACAGTGGCCGTGGTTACCAAGCCTTTCAATTTTGAAGGCAAGAAACGCATGGCGTTCGCTGAGCAGGGTATCGCAGAGCTGTCCAAACATGTGGATTCACTGATCACTATCCCGAACGACAAGCTGTTGAAAGTTCTGGGTCGCGGCATTTCTCTGCTGGACGCGTTCGGCGCGGCTAACGACGTGCTGAAAGGCGCGGTACAGGGTATCGCCGAGCTGATCACCCGTCCGGGCCTGATGAACGTCGACTTCGCCGACGTGCGCACCGTGATGTCCGAAATGGGCTACGCGATGATGGGTTCCGGCGTTGCCTGTGGTGAAGATCGCGCTGAAGAAGCGGCGGAAATGGCGATCTCCAGCCCACTGCTGGAAGATATCGACCTGTCCGGCGCTCGCGGCGTTCTGGTCAACATCACCGCCGGCTTCGACCTGCGTCTGGATGAGTTCGAAACCGTGGGTAACACCATTCGTGCTTTCGCTTCCGACAACGCCACCGTGGTCATCGGTACCTCGCTGGATCCGGAAATGAACGACGAACTGCGCGTGACCGTGGTTGCGACCGGTATCGGCATGGACAAACGTCCTGAAATCACTCTGGTGACCAATAAACAGGCTAGCCAGCCAGTGATGGATCATCGCTACCAGCAGCACGGCATGTCGCCGTTGCCGCAGGAAGTGAAACCGGCCGCCAAGGTGGTCAACGATCCGACTGCGCAGCCTAATAAAGAGCCCGACTATCTTGATATTCCTGCCTTCCTGCGCAAGCAGGCAGACTAAGAATATCCTGAGAATTTGGAATCTCCGCTCTTTGTGCTAAACTGTCCCGCCGGCCATGCTGTATGCTTGGTCGGTAGGATGGATAACATTGCGAGATAAAACGATGATCAAACAAAGGACATTAAAACGTATTGTTCAGGCGACTGGAGTCGGTTTGCATACCGGCAAAAAGGTCACGCTGACAATGCGCCCAGCGTCGGCTAATACCGGGGTCATCTATCGTCGCACTGACTTGAATCCACCGGTTGATTTTCCGGCTGATGCAAAATCCGTGCGTGATACCATGCTCTGTACTTGCCTGGTCAATGAGCATGACGTGCGTATTTCTACCGTTGAGCATCTGAATGCTGCGCTGGCTGGGCTGGGTATCGACAACATCATTATTGAAGTTGACGCCGCCGAGATCCCAATCATGGACGGTAGCGCCAGTCCGTTCGTCTACCTGTTGCTGGATGCCGGCATCGAAGAACTGAACTCAGCGAAGAAATTCCTGCGTCTGAAAGACACCGTACGTGTTGAAGATGGCGATAAATGGGCAGAGCTGTCCCCGCATAACGGGTTCCGTCTGGACTTTACCATCGACTTCAACCACCCGGCGATCGACGCCAGTACGCAACGCTATCGTCTGGATTTCTCCGCCGACTCGTTCGTGCGTCAAATCAGCCGTGCGCGTACCTTCGGTTTTATGCGTGACATCGAGTATTTGCAGTCACGTGGTTTGGCCTTGGGCGGCAGCTTTGACTGCGCCATCGTGGTAGATGACTACCGCGTTCTGAACGAAGACGGCCTGCGCTTTGAAGACGAATTCGTACGCCACAAAATGCTGGACGCCATCGGCGACCTGTTCATGTGCGGCCATAACATCATTGGCGCGTTTACCGCGTACAAGTCAGGCCATGCGCTGAACAACAAACTGTTGCAAGCCGTTCTGGCGAAACAGGAAGCGTGGGAATACGTCACCTTCCAGGACGAAGCCGAAATGCCGTTGGCATTCAAAGCCCCGTCCACCGTATTGGCATAAGTCGATACTGCTGATTACTTCTTACGACTGGTAGCGTTGGCACTCTCTCCGGCCAGCGACGCCAGTCGTTCCAATACCTTGCGCAGTTTTTCCGGACTGCGGCTCGCCAAACCTCTTAATTCCTCAGCACTTTCCTGACTCAGATGCCGCATCGGCACGTTTGTCTGCGTATTCCCCAAGGTTTTTGCGGCGTCCTGCACAAGGTTGCTCCCTTTTGCCATCAAGGCCGGATTAATCCTGATGTCGATCGACGACAATGATGGTAGAATTTGCGCTCGTAGTGCAGATAATAAAGCCGGTTGTTCGTAGCGCAGGCGCATCAGCCAGCTGGCATTGGCCGTTTCTAGCACTAAAATACCCTGTCGGAAATTCGCGACGCGGCACCAGGGATGCAGTTGAACGGGCAAGACGCCTTTCACTGCACGGTTAAGCTTAAGCAGCGCCACAGCGCGTTGTTGGACGTTATGCAGCGGCCCTTTGTCTTCTGCAGACGCGTCGTCGAACAGGACATCTAATAATTGTGGACGGCTATCGCGCATAATGGGCTCCGGCGGATTATAAACTCGTGATCGGTATTCTAAATCGTTGGCGACAATTTGGCAGACGTTATTTCTGGCCCCATCTCCTGTTAGGGATGGTCGCGGCCACGCTTGGCGTACCTTCAAATCTGTCAGGCAGCTCCGATCAAGCCGCTCTGCCGAGCACCTCGTCCAGCCTGAACCGGCAAAATTCCGCCAGCGGCGCCTTTAATAGCCTGGCGTTGCTGCAGGAAGCGCACCGCCGCCCGACCTTCAGCGTCGACTACTGGCACCAGCATGCGCTTCGTACCGTCATTCGTCACCTCTCTTTTGCTCTTGCACCGCAGGCAGTCTACGCGCGGGTGCAGGAAAGCGAGGCGGAAGTCGCAGAACCCCCGTTGCAGGTGGCGCAACTTGCGCTGCTTTCCACACTCAACGCGCTGCTGACGCATGAGCCAAAGCCGCCGACCATCATTCGCAGTACCCATCATGCCGTGCTGCCTGCCTTTGCGCAGCACCAGACCGGCTTGTGGCTCGCGCAGGTGCAGGGCATTCGAGCCGGGCCAGTAGCGTTAAGCTGATTCATTGCCCTTTGGGCGAAAAAAACCTAAAAATAACAGCAAGTTGACTGCCTGTGTTGGCTGTCATGACAGAGATATTAAACATCATGTTAGTGAAATTATTGACCAAAGTTTTTGGTAGCCGTAACGATCGTACACTGCGCCGCATGCGTAAGTCGGTTGAACTGATCAACCGCATGGAACCGGACATGGAAAAGCTGTCCGATGACGAACTGAAAGCCAAGACCAACGAGTTCCGCGCACGCCTGGAAAAGGGTGAAGTGCTGGAAAACCTGCTGCCGGAAGCTTTCGCCGTGGTACGTGAGGCGAGCAAGCGCGTATTCGGTATGCGCCATTTCGACGTGCAGCTGCTGGGCGGTATGGTACTGAACGACCGCTGCATCGCAGAAATGCGCACCGGTGAAGGTAAGACTCTGACCGCAACCCTGCCCGCCTACCTGAATGCCTTAAGCGGCCGCGGCGTACACGTGGTGACCGTCAACGACTATCTGGCACAGCGTGACGCCGAAAACAACCGCCCGCTGTTCGAATTCCTTGGCCTGAGCATCGGCATCAACCTGCCGGGCATGCCTGCACCGGCCAAGCGTGAAGCCTATGCCGCCGATATTACTTACGGCACCAACAACGAATACGGCTTCGACTATCTGCGCGACAACATGGCGTTCAGCCCGGAAGAGCGCGTTCAGCGTAAGCTGCACTATGCGCTGGTGGATGAGGTTGACTCCATCCTGATCGATGAAGCCCGTACTCCGCTGATCATCTCCGGCCCGGCCGAAGACAGCTCAGAAATGTACATTAAGGTCAACAAGCTGATTCCAAAGCTTATCCGTCAGGAAAAAGAGGATTCAGACTCCTTCCAGGGCGAAGGCCACTTCTCGGTAGACGAGAAAGCGCGCCAGGTGCACCTGACCGAACGCGGCCTGATCCTGATCGAAGAAATGCTGGTGGAAGCCGGCATTATGGAAGAAGGGGAGTCACTGTACTCACCGACCAACATCATGTTGATGCACCATGTGACCGCCGCTCTGCGCGCGCACGTGTTGTTCACCCGCGACGTTGACTACATCGTGAAAGACGGTGAAGTGATCATCGTTGACGAACATACCGGCCGTACCATGCAGGGCCGTCGTTGGTCCGATGGTCTGCATCAGGCGGTGGAAGCCAAAGAAGGCGTGGAAATCCAGAACGAGAACCAGACGCTGGCATCCATCACTTTCCAGAACTACTTCCGTCTGTACGAGAAGCTGGCCGGTATGACCGGTACTGCCGACACCGAAGCGTTTGAATTCAGCTCCATCTACAAGCTGGATACCATCGTGGTGCCGACCAACCGCCCAATGCTGCGTAAAGACATGCCGGATCTGGTCTATATGACCGAACTGGAGAAGATTGGCGCCATCATTGAAGATATCCGCGAGCGTACCGCCAACGGCCAGCCGGTGCTGGTGGGGACGATCTCGATCGAAAAATCAGAAGTCGTTTCCCGCGAACTGGCGAAAGCGGGTATTGATCACAAAGTGCTGAACGCCAAATTCCACGCCATGGAAGCGGACATTGTGGCGCAGGCTGGCCAGACCGGTGCGGTGACTATCGCCACCAACATGGCGGGCCGTGGTACCGATATCGTGTTGGGCGGCAGCTGGCAGGCAGAGATTGCCCAGTTGGAAGACCCAACCGAAGAGCAAATTGCGGCGATTAAAGAAGACTGGAAAATCCGCCATGAAGCGGTATTGAAGGCGGGTGGCTTGCACATCATTGGTACCGAGCGCCATGAATCACGCCGTATCGATAACCAGCTGCGCGGCCGTTCCGGTCGTCAGGGCGATGCCGGTTCATCCCGCTTCTACCTGTCGATGGAAGATGCTCTGATGCGTATTTTCGCCTCGGATCGCGTTTCCGGCATGATGCGTAAACTGGGTATGAAAGAGGGTGAGGCCATTGAGCACCCATGGGTCACCAAGGCGATTGCCAACGCGCAACGTAAAGTGGAAAGCCGTAACTTCGATATTCGTAAGCAACTGCTGGAATATGATGATGTGGCCAGCGATCAGCGTCGCGCTATCTATAGCCAGCGTAATGAACTGCTGGACGTGTCCGACGTGAGCGAAACCATCGCCAGCATCCGTGAAGACGTCTTCAAAACCACCATTGACAGCTACATCACGCCGCAGTCGCTGGAAGAAGAGTGGGATATTCAAGGCCTGGAGGAGCGCCTGAAAAACGACTTCGATCTGGATATGCCAATCGCCGAATGGCTGGATAAAGAGCCGGATCTGCACGAAGAAACGCTGCGTGAGCGTATTCTGGAAAAGGCCAAGGAAGACTACCTGCGCAAAGAAGAAGTGGTTGGCACGGATATGATGCGCAACTTCGAGAAGGGCGTGATGCTGCAAACGCTGGATTCCCTGTGGAAGGAGCATCTGGCGGCAATGGACTACCTGCGCCAGGGCATCCATCTGCGTGGCTACGCGCAGAAAGATCCTAAGCAAGAGTACAAGCGTGAATCCTTCAATATGTTTGCGACCATGCTGGAATCGCTGAAATACGAAGTGATCAGCGTGCTGAGTAAAGTGCAGGTGCGGATGCCGGAAGAGGTTGAAGCGATGGAGCTGCAGCGTCGCGAAGAAGCGGAGCGCCTGGCAGCACAGCAACAGCTGAGCCACTACGAAGAAAATGCGTTGGTTACCGAAGAGCCTAATGCTCCTGCAAGCGCGGAGCGCAAGGTGGGCCGCAACGATCTTTGCCCATGTGGATCCGGTAAAAAATACAAACAGTGCCACGGCCGTCTGCAGAAGTAAGTAAGCCCGGCAGCGTTTAACGAGTCAAACCCAGGGGGTCAGCATGCTGAACCCCTGTTTTTTAGGGCCAGAGTCCGCGCCCTTATGAATAAATCAGGAGGATGCGATGAAACATCTGAACATCGCCGTCGGTATCATTCGCAATGCCCAGCAGGAAATTTTTATTACCCGTCGTGCCGCAGATTCACATATGGCCGGTTTCTGGGAGTTTCCCGGCGGCAAAATTGAGCAAGGGGAAACCCCTGAGCAGGCGCTCAATCGTGAACTGCTGGAGGAAACCGGGATTGAAACTGAACGGGCTGAGCTGTTGGAGGTGCTGGAGCACCGCTTTAGCGATCGTATCGTGACGCTAAATTTTTATCTGGTGGAAGGTTGGGCAGGGGAACCCTTCGGTCGTGAAGGCCAGCCTATGCGTTGGGTTAAGCAGGCCGAACTGCGGGAGGACGAATTTCCCGAGGCCAATGTCAGTATTATCAAGCTGTTGGTGACGCAGGCGAACGCTGCGCAATAAGGCGGGCGGCCTGGCTGGCGCCAGGCCGAAAGAGAGACAATCAGCGATCGTCTTATTCGACTCGTCCATGAGTCTCACCCTTACAGGGCCGCTGCAAGCAGCGTTCAAATCGGTTCTGGACCGATTTGTCCTTCACTCCATTCTTCGCTTTCCGACAGATCGCTGTTGCTGGGAATGCGTTTTTCTTCATCGGCCCATTCGCCGAGGTCGATTAACTGGCAGCGTTTGCTGCAAAATGGGCGGAACGGGCTCACTTCACCCCACACCACGCCTTTGCCACAGGTTGGGCATTTCACTACGGTAGTCATCTCTTTTCCTTACTTCCTTCCAACGCGTGAAAGGTCTTTATGTCATTGGGTTAGCAACAGGCTAACTCAAAGGTTAACCGTTCCGGCACCACGCCAAGCTCGCTGTCCAGGGGCAGGAAACGGATCGCATAACGCGTCTTATGGCCGGAAATCTGCGGATAAAGCTGATGTGTCAGGCTAATGCGCAAACGCAACAGGTCTGCGCCTTCCGCGTTATCCTGGAAGAAGCCGTTCAAACTGATCTGGTTGCGGAATGGGCCGGCCTGACGAATCAGATCCAGCACCATAGTCAGCGCCAGATTCAACGGCTCCAGTGCCTGCAGCCAGTCAGCGACGTCGGCGTCCCGTTCTTGCTGCGGTGCATGCATCCACATGTGCAATGTGGGCAAGTCAAAGCTGCAACAGCCGCCGGGAATGCTCAGACGTTGGCGCACCAGGCTTATCAGCCGATCTTCGCGCAGTGCCTGCCCCAGACGCGGAGCGGACATCAGCGCGGCTGCGCGCACCTTCAGTTGACCGCGTAGCTGGTCCATCAGAGACATATCGACGCCCGGTACATCGGTCCATGCCAACAGTTTTTGTTGCTGACGCTCTAACTCTTTCAGCAGTTCGGTGCGTACTTCGCCGCGTTCCAATACGTCCAGCAGGTCCGCAACAGTGCGGAAGAAGGTCAGTGCAATGGCGGTTTCGCTCAGTGCCCGCTGGCCATGCAATTGTTGCAGTAAAAACTCGATACGCAGCCAGGTGCGCATTTTTTCATTCAACGGATGTTCAAAAAGAACGCTTGGGGAAACATCACTCATTCAGTTTAATCCTGTCGGGTCGCTGATGCCGCCAGTTCAAGGTAGCGGCGATGCAGTGCGGCAACAAATGGCTCTATCCCCTGAGCGGCACCGCTATTATCGATTATGTCGTCTGCAGCGGCCAGGCGCTGCTCACGCGTGGCCTGTGCGGACACTATGTTCTGTGCCTGTTGGCGGCTGATCCCGTCGCGGGTAATGGTTCTCGCCAACTGTGTTTCGCTGTCGACGTCGACCACCAGCACGCGATCTGCGCGCGCTTGCAGGTTGTTTTCCACCAGCAGTGGCACAACCCACAACGCATAGGGGCTGGCGACCTGCGCCAACTGGCGTTGGGTTTCCTGATGAATCAGCGGGTGCAGCAATTGATTCAGCCAGCGCTTTTCATCCGGGGTGCTGAATATACGCTGCCGCAGTGCCGTGCGGTTAAGCGTGCCGTCAGCCAGCAACATTTCATTACCAAAACGTTCGGCGATAGCGGCTAAAGCTGGGGTGCCGGGTTCGACAACCTGCCGTGCAATGACGTCAGCGTCGACAATCTCCACGCCGTGGCGGGCAAAGGCTTCTGCTACGGTGGACTTGCCGCTGCCGATACCCCCTGTCAACGCTACAATGTAGGCCATGGTATAAAATGCACTCGATATTCATAAAAAAATAATAGACGAATCATAAAGCGATCGTGCAGAAGTGCAAGTCAGTAGGGAGCGCTAGCCCGGCAGGTTGCGTTGTACGGCGATAAAAAGCGCGACAGGGAAAGGAAAATGAGCGATGAATCACGCCGCGCGTGCGTAGGTAAATTTGTCGGATTGTAACGCAAATAAAGGTGAATTCGCAGTCTTGTCCGGCGATTATTAGCGCGTATCATAGCGTCACTGGAACTGGCATTAATCTATACCCGTCATTCTTCAAGCTGCAGGTGTGTTGACTGCGAGTGTTCACCCGAATCACTTACGTGAGTAAGCTCATCGGGACTCTCACTCTTGCCGCCTTCCTGCAACTCGAATTATTTAGGGTATACCCCGTCGCTTTTCAAGCCATTGCGTTCTTGCGATCCGTCGCCAAAAACCAGGAAATCATAAGTCATGCGTATTGAAGAAGATTTGAAGTTAGGCTTTAAAGATGTGTTGATTCGCCCAAAGCGCTCCACGTTGAAAAGCCGGTCTGAGGTTGAACTGGAGCGTCAGTTTACCTTCAAACATTCTGGCTGGAACTGGTCCGGTGTGCCGATTATTGCCGCCAACATGGACACGGTCGGCACCTTCAGCATGGCAGAGGCCCTGGCTTCCTTCGACGTTCTCACCGCCGTACACAAACACTACACCGTTGAACAATGGGCCGCATTCGTGCAGCGCGTACCGGCATCGGTACTGCGCCACGTTATGGTTTCAACCGGCACCTCTGAGGCTGACTTTGTGAAGATGAAGCAGATTCTGGCGCTGTCTCCGGGTCTTAAGTTTATCTGCATTGACGTGGCCAACGGTTACTCGGAGCATTTTGTCGCCTTCTTGCAGAAAGCGCGCGAAGCTTGCCCGAACCATGTGATCTGCGCCGGTAACGTGGTTACTGGCGAAATGGTGGAAGAATTGATCCTGTCTGGCGCCGATATCGTAAAAGTCGGCATTGGCCCGGGGTCGGTTTGCACCACCCGGGTAAAAACCGGTGTCGGTTATCCGCAGTTGTCTGCGGTGATTGAGTGCGCCGATGCGGCACACGGTCTCGGCGGCCAAATCGTCAGTGATGGCGGCTGTTCTGTGCCGGGCGACGTGGCCAAAGCTTTTGGCGGCGGCGCTGATTTTGTCATGCTGGGCGGTATGTTGGCCGGTCATGACGAGTGTGAAGGCACCGTAGTGGAAGAGAACGGCGAAAAATTCATGCTGTTCTACGGCATGAGCTCAGAGTCGGCGATGAAGCGCCATGTGGGCGGTGTTGCCGAATACCGTGCCGCTGAGGGCAAAACCGTGAAGCTGCCTCTGCGCGGCGAGGTTGAGTTCACCGTCCGTGATATTCTCGGGGGGTTGCGCTCAGCCTGCACCTATGTCGGTGCAGAACGCCTGAAAGAGTTGACCAAACGCACCACCTTTATCCGCGTTGCGGAGCAGGAAAACCGCGTATTCGGTGCTAAGTAACCGATAATAAAGCCATTCCCCGGGGGCAGTTCACATTTTGCTGTGCCCCGGATCCTTCTGTTTACCCCAAAACATTTCCCAACTGAAATATCGGCAGATACATGGCGATCACCAGCGCCCCGACTATTCCTCCCACCACCAGCATCAATATCGGCTCCAGCGTTTGCGCCAGCGTATCGGCCAGTTCAAAGGTTTGCTGCTCATGCCACAGCGCCAGCTTGCCCAGCAAGGTGTCCAGCGAGCCGGACTCTTCGCCCACCCGCACCAATTGTTGGCATAATGGGGGGAACAGAGCCTGTTGACCCAGGGCGCTGTAGAAAGTATGTCCCTGTGCAATCTGTTGCCGAACCGTCTCAATCGCCTGGCGGTAAAACAGGCTGTCCACCGACAGCGCCGCGGCGTTCAGGCCTTCAACCAGGGTGAGGCCTGCCTGCTGAGTCATGGCCAGAATACGGAATATTTGGCTCAGGCTGCCGCCTTTGATCAACTGCGCGATCAGCGGCAAGCGCAATAGCGCCGCCTGTTCGCGCTTGCGCCACTGCGGTTTTGGGTGCAGCCAGCGGAAATAGGAAAACACCGCTCCGGCCATTATCAACACCAGCCAGGGACCGCTGTGGACCAAGATCGCGGACAGGTTCAACAGCCCTTGGGTAAACCAGGGCAATGGCGCATCGAACGACTGGTAGACGCCGGCAAACTCCGGAAGCACCATCACCAGCATCAGAATGCTTACCAACAGCGCTACTGCGCAGATAAACAGCGGGTAACGCAGTGCCTTAATCACTTTTTTTTGCAGTTTTTGTTGCGCCTCCTGCTGTTGAGCCAGTTGCAGGCAGCAAACGTCAAGATTGCCGGTCAGTTCCCCGATAGCGATTAATTGACGGTAGATGAGCGGAAAGATGGCGCGTTGCCCGGCGATAACGTCGGAGAAGGGCTGGCCCTGCCGTACTTGCTCTGTTATCTCGCGCAGCAGGCAGCGCCAGGCGGCAGACGGGTGCTCTTCCGCCAACAGTTGCAATCCGTTGACCAGCGGTAACCCGGCTTGCAGCAGGGTGGCGAGCTGGCGGGTGAATTGGATCATGGGTTCGCCCCGCCACTGAGCGGGGGCAATGCGTTTCCCACTATTAATCTGGCAGGGTTGCAACCCCTGCTCAATGAGCCACTGGCTGACCACGTGTTTTTCGTTGCTCATCCGCTCCCCCTGGCGTAACTGGCCGTGAGGATCGACTGCTTGCCACAGGAAAAGACGCTGTGCTTTCACGGTGTCGCTCCGCTTTCGGCGGTGATACCGACAATGCGATATACCTCTTCCAACGAGGTGAGGCCTTGAGAAACCAGCGTTAATCCGGCTTGCAGCAGCGTTATCTGCCCTTGTTGTCGGGCGATATCGGCCAGTTGACCGGGGGCTGCGCCTTGCAGCAGACCGGCTTGCACCTCTGGAGTGATCATCAGCAGCTCATAAACCCCTGTGCGGCCGTAATAACCGCTAAAGCAGTGTTCGCAGCCATCAGCCTGCCAGGGCAACAGGGGGGTGGCCCAAATGGCGGTGGGAAAGTGAACGGGCAGGTTCTGTTGGTAGCGACAGTGACTGCACAGCTTGCGCACCAGCCGCTGGGCGATGACCAGCTTCAGACAGGCGGCGATCAGATAACCCGGAATACCCATATGGGTCAGACGCGTCAGGGTTTCGCTGGTGGAGTTGGTGTGCAGCGTCGAGAGGACCAGATGGCCGGTTTGAGCCGCTTTCACTGCGATTTCCGCCGTTTCCCGGTCGCGGATCTCACCGATCATGATGACGTCCGGATCCTGGCGCAACAAGGCGCGCAACACGCGAGAGAAATCCAGCTCGGTTTTGGGGTTTATCTGGGTCTGGTTGACGCCGAACAGTGGAATTTCAATCGGGTCCTCGACGCTGCACAAATTGCTTTGCGCGTCATTCAATTGTCGCAGGCCGCTGTATAGCGTGACGGTTTTACCGCTGCCGGTCGGGCCTGTGACCAGGATCATGCCCTGGGGGCAGGACAGTGCCTCAGCATACTGCGCCAGCGCCATTTGGCTCATGCCTAACCGATCCAACGGCAGCTCCTGGCGTTCGGTTTGCAGGATCCTCAGCACCACTTTTTCACCGTGCAGTGTCGGCAAGATAGCGATGCGCATTGAATAACTGGCGTTATCCAGTTGTACGCTGAGCTGCCCATCCTGCGGCAGACGGCGCTCGGCGATATCCAACTGCCCCATGATCTTCAGCCGGGCGATAAGGCGTGCGGCCAGGGAGAAAGGCGGTGAAGCTACGGCCTGCAACACGCCGTCGATGCGCAGCCGGATACGCAGTGTCTGCAGATAAGGTTCGAAATGAATGTCCGACGCGCGTCGTTGTATGGCGATGCGCAGCGTTTGGTTGATAAACTGCACCACGGGCGCGTCGCTGTCGTCATTTAATGAGGAAGCGTCCGGCTCGGCTTCCGGCGCGCTTTGTCCAAGCCTGTCACCCTGCATTTGCCGGCGGTTCAGTTCCAGTTCCAGTCGGGCCGCAGGCCACTGCTCCAGATGAATACGTTTGCCGGTGGCGAAACGCAGGGCCGGCAGCAGCCCCTGCGGTACTTCCGCGTTCAGGGCAACGGTCAGGCTGTCGTCGTCTTCGCTGAGCGCCAGCGCCTGGTAGCGCTGGCACAGGGCGTGAATTTCATCGCTGATGCCGATGTTCATTGAGATGCCCCCTTCGCCGTATCGTCAAAGCGGAAGACTTCCTGGCAGGTCTCCTGCAGATTGACGTTGTCGCTGGTGCACTGGCGTGTCCAACGCGTCAGGCCGCTGGCGTTCTGGGTGGGCGTCAGCGCTACGGTCAGACCTTGCAGCGTTTGCGTGCCGGTCAGCGTGATCACGCCCTGGCTGACCTTAACGGCGCTGACGTAACGTGAGGTGCCGCCGGCAGGAATGCCTTTACTGCCGGCATTACAACCTGCCGGTGCGCCGCCATCGAGCACGCATAGCTCCACGGCCAGCTTGTAAGGGGTCATGACTTGCAGCATGTCAGTCATCGCCGCTTTCTGAATATAACGTTGGTAGGCGGGTACGCCTATGGCGCTCAATATTGCGATAATGGCGATCACCACCATCAGTTCGATCAGAGTAAAACCGCGCTGTGTTTCCATTTGTTATTGCCTCCCTGTGAATGTGGAGGTAACGGTAACGGCTCGTACAGCGGGCTTCTAGCGGGGAGTCAGTGTTCTGCGGCGCGCTTCCACGGCAAGTTGTTCTGCTTGCAGCGGCATGAAAATAGTTGCGGCGGGATACGCAGTTTTGACGAAAAAGCACCGTCCTGGCTGGCCAGGACGGTGTGAAAGGCAGAGATTATTTAAAGCGCATTGAGAGATCGAGTGCGGTCACATGTTTGGTCAGCGCGCCAACGGAGATGTAGTCCACGCCGGTTTCGGCGAAGGTGCGCAGTGTTTCGCTGGTCACGTTGCCGGAGACTTCCAACTGTGCGCGGCCTTGGGTCTGCGCAACCGCGGCACGCATCATCTCGACGCTGAAGTTATCCAGCATGACGATGTCGGCGCCGGCATCCAGCGCCTGTTGCAGTTCATCGAGGGATTCTACTTCCACTTCGACCGGCACGTCGGCATGCAGCCAAAAAGCTTTCTCGACCGCATTCTTGATCGAGCCGGAGGCGATGATGTGGTTTTCCTTGATCAGGAAGGCATCGGATAATCCCAACCGGTGATTGCTGCCGCCACCGCACAGCACCGCATATTTCAGTGCGGTGCGCAGTCCCGGCAGGGTTTTGCGCGTATCCAGCAGGCGGGTTTGCGTCCCTTGCAGCAGTGCCACATAACGGCTGACTTCGGTCGCTACGCCGGAAAGCGTCTGCACAAAGTTCAGCGCGGTGCGCTCGCCGGTCAGCAGTATCCGCGCCGGCCCGCTCAGTTTGCACAGCGGTTGGTCAGGCACCAGGCGATCGCCATCCGCCACCAGCCATTCCACCTTCACCTGGTTGCCCAACTGGATGAAGACCTCACTCAACCAGCGCCGGCCGCAAAATACGCCGGGTTCACGGGTGATAATGGTGGCGTCTGCCTGCTTGTCGGCCGGTAACAATTGCGCGGTAATATCGTGCTCGGCATTGACTTCACCCCCCAGGTCTTCGCGCAGCGCCTGGGCAACGGCATAGGGGATATCGCTTTCAATTCGTTCAAGAAGCTCGGTGCGGCGACTGTCGGCATCGTAGCGGCGTGTCGGCATAGAAAACTCCGAAATGGACGGTAAGATCGTAGGGGGAACATGCTACTCTGTTGCCGTGATAAGTACCACCGCAGAGAGGTGTCTGATGCAGTTAGAGCATGGCTGGATTGTCGGGGTGAAACGGGTCGTTTCGCCGCATTGCGATCTTCGCCCGAATGATGAAGCCCCTTCGCTGCTGGTGATCCACAATATCAGCCTGCCGCCCGGCGAGTTTGGCGGCCCCTATATCGATCGGCTGTTTACCGGCACCCTCGATCCCGCAGAACACCCCTATTTTTCCGGCATCCATCAGCTTAGGGTCTCGGCGCATTGTCTGATCCGCCGCGAGGGTGAAATCATTCAGTATGTGCCGTTCGACAAGCGCGCCTGGCACGCCGGCGTTTCCGAGTATCAGGGGCGCGAACGCTGCAACGATTTTTCGATCGGCATTGAACTGGAAGGTACCGATCAACTGCCGTTCACGCCACAGCAATATCAGAGCCTGAAAGCGGTGACCGCGCTGTTAATCAGGTATTATCCGATGTCGGCGGCAAGCATTACCGGGCACAGTAATATCGCCCCTGGCCGCAAAACCGATCCAGGCCCGGCGTTTGACTGGGACTTTTATCTGGCATCTCTGGAACAACCCTGCGAGCCCGATGGCGCTATGCTTGGGAAAATGGAAAGGGAGAGGAGTCGCTAATGACGCTGTTTACGCTGTTACTGGTTCTGGCGTGGGAACGTTTGTTCAAGCTGGGGGAGCACTGGCAACTGGATCATCGCCTGGAAGTGGTGTTCCATCGGCTGCATAGATTTTCGCTGGCGCAGACGCTGCTGCTGACCGTCGCCTGGATGGTGGTGGTGTGGGGCATTTTGTGGTTGGCTCACGGGCTGTTGTTCGGCGTGGTGACGCTGCTGCTGTGGATTATTATCGATTTGCTGTGTGTGGGCGCCGGCATCAAGCGCAAACACTATCGGGCCTATCTTAAGGCGGCGCGGCAGGGGGATGCCCATGCCAGCGACCAAATGGCGGAGGAACTGGCGCTGATCCACGGCTTGCCGGCGAATTGCAGCGAAGAGCTGCGCCTGCGCGAACTGCAAAATGCGCTGCTGTGGACTAACTTCCGTTATTATCTGGCACCGCTGTTTTGGTTTGTGGTCTGCGGGCCATACGGGCCAATCGCATTGGCGGGTTATGCTTTCCTGCGTGCTTATCAAACCTGGCTGGCGCGTCACAATACTCCGCTGGAGCGTTCTCAATCCGGCATCGATCATCTGTTGCACTGGCTGGACTGGATCCCGGTACGCCTGGCAGGCGTGGCCTATGCGCTGCTGGGGCACGGTGAAAAAGCCTTGCCGGCATGGTTTGCGTCGCTGGGCGATCGTCATACCTCGCAATACCAGGTACTGACTCGCCTGGCGCAGTTCTCTCTGGCGCGCGATCCGCATAGGGATCCGGTACAAACCCCGCGTGCGGCGGTCACTCTGGCGCGTAAGGTGACGATGGTTATCGTGGTGGTAGTGGCGCTGCTGACGATTTACGGTACCTTGCTCTAACAAAATAAAAACGGGCGCTCAGTTCACACTGGCGCCCGTTTTGTTTGACCGCGAAATATTACAGCTTGGCGAAGCAGCGGCGTGCGGCATCGATGGTGCGCTGAATGTCTTCCTTGCTATGCGCAACGGACATAAAGCCGGCTTCAAAGGCGGAAGGCGCCAGATAAACGCCCTCATCCAGCATCAGATGGAAGAAGCGCTTAAAGCGTTCCACATCGCACTGCATCACGTCCTGGTAGCAGGTCACCGCCGGGGCATCGGTAAAGAACAGGCCGAACATGCCGCCGACGTGGTTGACGACCAGCGCGACGTTTTCTTCTTTGGCCGCATCCTGCAGGCCTGCCGCCAGCATATCGGTCAATTCGGTCAGCGTCTGGTGGACGCCGACCTGCGAAACCTCGGTCAGGCAGGCATAACCGGCCGCCATCGCAATCGGGTTACCGGACAGCGTTCCTGCCTGATAGACCGGGCCGGTTGGCGCCAGCGCCGCCATCACGTCGCGACGGCCACCGAACGCGCCCACAGGCATGCCGCCGCCGATGATTTTACCCAGACAGGTAAGGTCCGGCTCCACATCGTAATAGGCCTGCGCCCCAGCCAGCGCTACGCGAAAGCCGGTCATCACTTCATCGATAATCAGCAATGCGCCGTAGGTGTCGCACAGTGCCCGCAGGCCCGGCAGGAATTCCGGCAGCGGCGGCACGCAGTTCATGTTGCCGGCGACCGGCTCGACGATGATGCAGGCGATCTCGGCAGGATACTGTTCGAACGCGACGCGGACCGAATCCAGATCGTTGTAGGTGCAGGTCAGAGTGTGCTTGGCGAAATCGGCAGGCACGCCCGGCGAGTTCGGTTGGCCCAGGGTCAGCGCGCCGGAACCGGCTTTTACCAGCAGGCAGTCGGCGTGACCATGGTAGCAGCCCTCGAACTTGATGATTTTATCGCGATTGGTGTAGCCGCGCGCCAGACGAATAGCGCTCATGGTGGCCTCGGTACCCGAGTTTACCATCCGCACCATATCCATGGTCGGCACCAGTTTGGTGACCAACTCCGCCATTTTGACTTCCATCTCGGTGGGAGCGCCAAAACTCAGGCCGCGCTGCGCCGCTTCGATGACCGCGTTGCGGATCGCCGGGTGGTTGTGCCCCAGCACCATGGGGCCCCAGGAACCGACGTAGTCGATATAGGCTTTGCCGTCGACGTCGAACAGGTAAGCCCCGTCCGCGCGCTCGATAAACAGCGGCACACCGCCAACGCCGGTGAATGCACGCACCGGAGAGTTAACCCCACCTGGGATCACCTGTTGCGCTTGGGCATACAGACTTTCGGACTTGCTGTGTAAGCTCATAAATCGGCTCCTGGATTCTCTTTTGAATGATTTAATCGCGCTATTCTAGAGAAGTGTTCGTCGATATGAAACGATCACAGTCAGATACCTATTTTGGGGGGCGGTCGCTCAGTGGGTGCGTTAGAATAATCGGCTTCCCTATTTGTATTACATTTAATTCCGTTAATGAATACCCCATTATGACTGAATTGCAGCAACAGCCGCCGGTGGCGCGGGCTCCACGCCTGAAACGCAGTGACGCGGTGCGTCAGTTTATCCGCCGAGACAAAACGCCGGTGGCCATCCTGTTTATGGCTGCGGTGGTGGGCACCCTGGCGGGATTGCTCGGCGTAGCCTTTGATAAGGCGGTGGACTGGGTGCAGCAGCGGCGGTTATCCGCGCTGGCGCAGGTCGCCGATTCCTGGATCCTGGTTTGGCCGCTGGCTTTCATTCTTTCTGCTGCGTTGGCGGTGCTGGGGTACTACCTGGTGCGCCGCTTTGCGCCGGAAGCGGGCGGCTCAGGCATACCGGAGATCGAAGGGGCACTGGAAGAGCTGCGTCCGGTACGTTGGTGGCGGGTTATCCCGGTGAAGTTTATCGGCGGCATGGGTACGCTGGGGGCGGGCATGGTGCTCGGCCGTGAAGGGCCTACGGTGCAGATGGGGGGCAACGTCGGGCGTATGGTATTGGATATCTTCCGCATGCGCGGCGCCGAAGCGCGTCATTCGTTGCTGGCCACCGGCGCGGCCGCCGGGCTGTCCGCCGCCTTCAATGCGCCGCTGGCGGGCATTCTGTTTATCATTGAGGAAATGCGTCCGCAGTTCCGTTATAACCTGATCTCGATTAAAGCGGTGTTTATCGGCGTGATCATGTCGAGCGTGGTGTTTCAGTTGTTCAATGGTGAGCACTCGGTGATTGAGGTAGGCAAGCTTTCCTCCGCGCCGATCAACACGCTGTGGCTGTATTTGGTGCTGGGGGCGGTGTTCGGCGCCGTTGGGGTGATGTTTAACGCCCTGATTTTTCGCACTCAAGATATGTTTGCCCGTTTCCATGGCGGGAAAATGCGTAACATCCTGATGATTGGTGGGCTGATCGGCGGTACGTGCGGCATTCTTGGGCTGATCCAGCCGCAAGCGGCGGGTGGCGGCTTTGGTTTGATCCCGATTGCTGCTGCCGGCAATTACAGCGTCGGTATGCTGCTGTTTATTTTCATCGCACGGGTGATCACCACACTGCTGTGCTTTGGCTCAGGTGCGCCGGGCGGGATCTTTGCGCCAATGCTAGCGCTGGGCACGCTGTTTGGCACCGCTTTTGGCCTGGCCGGCGCGCACTTGTTTCCACAGTACGGCATTGAGGCCGGTACTTTCGCCATTGCCGGAATGGGTGCGTTGTTTGCCGCCACGGTGCGCGCACCCTTGACCGGGATCGTGCTGGTGTTGGAGATGACCGATAATTATCAGCTCATACTGCCAATGATCATTACCTGCCTTGGTGCTACGCTGGTGGCGCAGTTCCTCGGGGGTAAGCCGTTGTATTCGTCGATATTGGCCCGTACGTTGCAACGACAGGAAGCGCTGCAGGCGCGTGAGGCGGCAGATAAAACAGGTAAAGAAAATACAACAAATGCGGTGAATACTTGAACGCAGCACTCAGGTATTGGATAATCAAAAACATTAATCAGACTGCCATTGTAGCGGCCTGATGCAGAACAATGTTGGGAGTAAAGAGTATGAGTGATGAAACAGCACTGCCCCTGCAATTTACCGAGGCAGCAGCAAGCAAGGTTAAGGTCCTGATTGCTGATGAAGAAAATCCGAATCTGAAGTTGCGGGTTTACATTACCGGTGGCGGCTGCAGCGGATTCCAGTACGGTTTCACTTTTGACGACAAGGTCAACGATGGCGATATGACCATCGAGAAGCAGGGCGTTGCGCTGGTGGTTGACCCAATGAGCCTGCAATATCTGGTGGGCGGTTCGGTCGATTATACCGAAGGGCTGGAAGGTTCACGTTTCGTGGTAACCAACCCTAACGCCAAAACCACCTGCGGCTGCGGTTCTTCGTTCAGCGTCTGATATCGCCTGCAGCAGCATAAAACCCGCCAACCTCACCGGTTTGCGGGTTTTTTTATGGTCGCCATGTCATGCTGATCCGAACCGGGTTTGCTTCGGTGGGCAGTCGTTATCGTTCGAGGATAAACGCGGGCAGTTTCAGATGCCAGCGGATGGCCGCCAGCCGGATCGTCAGCGTGATGCCCATGCCAAGCATCATCGCCTGCTGCAGCGGCATACCGAAGGTAGCGAAAGCGGTAACGTGGACAATGCCGCCGACAATACAGGCGGTGGCGTAAACTTCGGTTCGCAGGATCATCGGAATTTCCCGCGCCAGGACGTCCCGGATAATACCGCCGCCAACCCCGGTAATGACCCCCATGCACACCGCCACCAGCGGACCGGTATCGGCGGCGAAGGCTTTATTGACGCCGATGCCGACGAACACCGCCAGCCCGACGGCATCCAGCACCGGCAGGATCCATTTCGGCAGGCGTCGCGGTTGGCGTACCAGCAGCAGCGTCAGCACGCAGGTGATCATCGCCACCACCAGATCGGTCGGATCTTTCACCCAAAATACCGGGCCATTGGCCAGCGCCATATCGCGGATGGTGCCGCCACCGACCGCAGTGACCACGCCGAGCACCAATACGCCGAACGGATCCATGCGCAACTTGCCGGCCAGCAATACGCCGGAGATGGCGAAAACCGCGGTACCCAGAATATCCAGCCAAAACACCAGCATCAGGGGAGCTCCGCCAGTTGGCTGCACAGTTGCTGTGCGGCCAGCATGATGCGCGGGCCGGCGCGGTTGAACCAGTCGCCGTTCAGCGCAATCACCGGCACTTGCAGCTGTGGCGCCCAAAAGGCTTTCACGCTGGCAATCTCTTTTGCGTCGCCGGTAATCACTACGGCCTGAGGGCGGCGGGCCAACACTTGCTCGCGGCTGATTTGCGGCCACGGCATGCGGCTGTCGGCAAAGATATTCTCCGCTCCGCACAGCGACAGCACCTGGCTTTGCAGAGTGGCGCCGGAGCTGGTGAACAGCGGCTGGGTGCCAAACTGCAACAAGACCCGGTGCGGCTGGTTGTGCGGGTATTTTGCTTTCAGCGCGGCGATCTGTTGGCGCATGGTGCCCGCAGCCTGGTGTGCCTGCTCCGGATGCGGGCTGTATTTGGCCAGGTCATCCAGCGACTGGGCGATGTCATCGAGCGTAGTGGCATCCGCATAAAAAATCGGGATACCGAAGGCGGCGAGCTGATCCAGCACCCGTTGCGGATTGCCGCCGCGCCAGGCGAGGATCAGATCCGGCTTCAGCGCCAGTACCCGCTCAAGGTTGATCCCTTGCCAGGACGCCACCTGTTCCAGCTTCTTGGCCGCCGGCGGGTAATCGGAGAAGGCGCTCACCGCCAGTAGGGTATCGCCCATGCCGGCGGCGTAGGCAAGCTCGGTGGCATTGGGCGCCAGGCTGATCACGCGTTGAGCGGCGCCGGCAGGCAGAGCCGCCCAGAGCACGAGCAGCCACAACAGAGCTGAAAAGCGTGGCTTCACATCAACCGCGCTTGGCCAGGGTTTGCAGCATCGCGTTGACCATCAGCGTTGATTGCTGGGCGGCCACGACAAGGAACTCGTCAAAGCTCATGTGCGATTCACTGTCGGCGACGTCAGAGATGGCACGCACCACCACAAACGGCGTGCCGAACAGGTGGCAAACGTGGCCGACGGCGGCGGCTTCCATTTCTACCGCGGCAACGGTTGGGAAGGTGGTGCGGATGCGTTCCAACGGTTCTGCGCCGTTAATGAAGGCGTCGCCGCTGCAGATCAGACCGCGTACTGCGTTAAGATCCAGCTGCTTGATGCAGCTTTCCGCCAGCGCAATCAGCGCTTCGTCCGCCACGAAGGCCGCCGGGCAACCGGCCATCTGGCCTGGTTCGTAACCAAAGGCGGTGACGTCGGCGTCGTGATAGCGCACTTCTTCGGAAACCACGATATCGCCCACTTTCAGCGTAGCGGCCAGACCACCGGCGGAACCGGTATTGATCACCAGATCCGGCTTGCAGTGTTCCAGCAGCAGGGTAGTGCCCATTGCCGCAGAAACTTTACCGATACCGGATTTCAGCAGTGCCACGTCAACGCCGCCGATCTGGCCGGTATAGATTTCACAACCCGCGCGTTGAATGGTCTGACGGTTTTCAATTTGTTCGCGCAGCAGGGTAACTTCCTGTTCCATGGCGCCGATGATGCCTACTTTCATAAATAACACTCGCTGATTGGGTGTGGGAATTGCGCCATAGTCTATCATGGCTCTCATAGAGAGATAATCCGTTGCATATGCCGTCGGGAATTGTTATCACGGAGGCTGGGCGCAACGGAGGAGAAACAGATGTCCGGGATCGACTTTAAGCAAAAAATCAGCTTCCAGCGGCCTTTCAGTAAGCCTATCGAGGCTGAGGAAGAATATGACATCGTGCGGCAGTTTGAGAGCGATCGCGGGCGTATCGTCAATTCAGCCGCCATTCGCCGTCTGCAGCAAAAAACCCAGGTGTTCCCTCTGGAGCGCAACGCCGCGGTGCGTAGCCGTCTGACGCACTCGATGGAGGTGCAGCAGGTCGGGCGGCACATTGCAAAAGAGATCCTCAACCGTTTCAAACAGGAACGGCGGATCGACGCGCTCGGCCTGACCAAACTGCTCGATCCTTTTGAAAGCATAGTTGAGATGTCCTGCCTGATGCACGACATCGGCAACCCGCCGTTTGGGCACTTCGGCGAGTCGGCGATTAACGACTGGTTTTCCCAGCGGCTCGATCCCGCCAGTTGCGGGAGCGAGCCCGCCAGCAACGATCGTTGCCAGATCGGCGTGCTGCGCCTGCACGAAGGTGAAGGCGATCTCAACCGCCTGCGCAGCCGCATCCGCCACGATCTCAGCCATTTCGAGGGCAATGCCCAGGCGATTCGGCTGGTGCATACGTTACTGAAGCTCAATCTGACCTATGCGCAGGTGGGCTGCATTCTGAAATATACCCGTCCGGCGTACTGGGCGAGCGAGATCCCCGCCAGCCACAGCTACCTGATGAAAAAACCGGGCTTTTATCTGGCGGAAGAGGCGTTTGTCGATCGCTTGCGGCGCGAGTTGAATATGGGCGAGTTCGATCGCTTCCCGCTGACTTATATCATGGAGGCGGCGGACGATATTTCTTACTGCGTCGCCGATCTGGAAGACGCGGTGGAAAAAAACATTTTCACCGTTGAACAACTTTATCAGCATTTAACTCAGGAATGGGGCGAAGTATCGCCGGGCGATTTGTTTGATAAAACCGTGGCCAGCGCTTTTCGCAAGATCGACCGCGGCGGGGCGCGGCGCAGCAGCGAAGATCAGTTCTTCATGTATTTGCGGGTGTTCACCGTGGCGCGGCTGGTGCCGCATGCGGCGCAGCGTTTTATTGATAATCTGGATGCGGTTTATCGGGGCAACTTTAATCAGGCGTTGCTGGAAGACTCCAGCCCGGCGTTCCAACTGTTGAAGATCTTCAAAAATGTGGCTTTGAAGCACGTGTTCAACCACCCCGAAGTGGAGCAGCTTGAGCTGCAGGGCTACCGGGTGATCAGCGGCTTGCTGGACATCTACAGCCCCTTGCTGGCGATGTCGCTGGCGGATTTTACCCGCTTGGTGCGGGAAGACAGTCATCGCGCTTACCCGATAGAAACGCGCCTGTTCCACAAGCTATCCACCAAACATCGGTTGGCGTATGTCGAAGCGGTTGAAGGGTTGCAACACCTGTCGCCCGAGCAATTGGCGATCCGGGAATATTATTTCCGCGCGCGTTTGCTGCAAGATTATATCAGCGGCATGACCGATCTTTATGCCTACGACGAATATCGAAAACTAATGGCAGCTGAATAATTCATTCAGTTAATAAATATTATTTGAACGCATGCGTTGCAGGTCGCAGTGAGTATTTCGAGTTTTGTAAAGACGGACAATATTTGTTTACTATTACCAATAACCTGCGCCGGAACTTCGGGCTATTAATAAGCTCTGACTATGCACAAAGAACGCAATACTTTCTGAACGACTTTATAAGAGACACACAGATGAAAAAAACCGCATTAGTTCTTAGCGCCCTGGCTTTCAGTATTGGTATGGCACTGGGCCCGATGACGGCCGGCGCCGCAGAAACCGCTTCTTCAAGCACCCAACAGCTGCCTAGCCTGGCGCCGATGCTGGAAAAAGTGATGCCTTCCGTAGTGAGTATTAACGTTGAAGGCAGTACCACCGTCAACGCGCAGAAGATGCCGCCGCAGTTCCAGCAGTTCTTTGGCGAAGATTCGCCTTTCTGCCAGGACGGTTCGCCGTTCCAGGCTTCGCCAATGTGCCAGGGCGGCACTGATGGCGGGCAGGGCGCACCGGGTCAGGGCACCCAGGAAAAATTCCAGGCGCTGGGCGCCGGGGTGGTGATTGACGCGGCCAAAGGCTACGTGGTGACCAACAATCACGTGGTGGATAACGCCAATAAAATTCAGGTGCAACTGAGCGACGGTCGCAAGTTTGACGCCAAGGTGATAGGCAAGGATCCGCGTTCCGATATCGCGTTGATCCAACTGAAAGACTTTAAAAACCTGACGGCAATCAAAATGGCGGATTCCGAGCAATTGCGCGTCGGCGATTATACCGTGGCGATCGGCAACCCGTATGGATTAGGCGAAACCGCGACTTCCGGCATCGTTTCCGCGTTGGGCCGTAGCGGGTTGAATATCGAAAACTACGAAAACTTTATCCAGACCGATGCGGCGATTAACCGCGGTAACTCCGGTGGCGCGCTGGTTAACCTGAACGGCGAACTGATTGGTATTAACACCGCGATCCTGGCGCCGGACGGCGGCAACATCGGTATTGGTTTCGCCATCCCGAGCAACATGGTGAAAAACCTGACGGCGCAAATGGTTGAGTTCGGCCAGGTGAAACGCGGCGAACTGGGCATTATGGGCACCGAGTTGAACTCCGAACTGGCGAAAGCGATGAAGGTGGACGCACAACGCGGGGCCTTTGTCAGCCAGGTGATGCCGAAATCCTCCGCCGCCAAGGCGGGCATCAAGGCCGGTGACGTTATCGTCACCATGAACGGTAAAGCCATCTCCAGCTTTGCCTCGTTCCGTGCGGAAATCGGCACTCTGCCGGTCGGCAGCAAAATGTCGCTGGGCATCATCCGCGACGGCAAGCCGGTCACCGTGGACGTCACACTGGAGCAAAGCGCCCAGACTCAGGTGGAGTCCGGCAATATCTACACCGGCATCGAAGGGGCCGAGCTGAGCAATGCCCAGGCTGGCAGCCAGAAAGGCGTGAAGGTGGATAACGTCAAAGCCGGCAGTGCCGCTGCGCGCATCGGCCTGAAAAAAGGCGATATTATCCTCGGGGTTAACCAGCAGCCTATTCAGAACCTGGGCGAACTGCGCAAAATTCTCGACAGCAAGCCGTCGGTGCTGGCGTTGAACATCCAACGCGGCGATACCCAGCTGTATCTGTTGATGCAGTAAGTTCTTCACGGTCTACCACTCTCAAGGCACGCTACGGCGTGCCTTTTTTACGTCGCGAAAACTGTGAGCCTCGCCGCAACTTCAGCAATGGTCACCAAGCTTTGTGCAACTGCACAATGTGCCTGAGGATCGCCGTCGGTATGCTGAAGAATTGGCACCTTTCCGGGCAGGAGAAAACGGCATGTCGGAATACCATCTCGATGGCAAGCTGGCGCAAGAGATCGTTGCGCGCACCATGCAAATCATCGACAGCAATGTCAATGTGATGGATGCGCGCGGCAAGATTATCGGCAGCGGCGATCGTGAGCGGGTGGGGGAACTGCACGAAGGCGCGCTGCTGGTGCTGTCACAGGCGCGGGTGGTGGATATTGACGAAGCGGTGGCGCGTCACCTGCATGGTGTGCGCCCCGGCGTTAATCTGCCGCTGCGCATTGACGGGCGCATCGTCGGGGTCATCGGCCTGACCGGTAACCCTGGCCAACTGCGGCAGTATGGCGAGCTGGTCTGCATGACCGCCGAAATGATGCTGGAGCAGGCTCGGCTGTTGCATATGCTGGCGCAGGACAGCCGGCTGCGGGAAGAATTGGTGCTGAACCTGATCCGTACCGACGAACTCACTCCGGCGCTGATGGAGTGGGCGCAGCGGCTGGGGATTGATCCCAACCAGCCACGGGTCGCGGCGGTGGTGGAGGTGGACAGCGGCCAGCTTGGCGTTGACAGTGCAATGGCCGAACTGCAGCAATTGCAGACGTTGCTGACCATGCCGGAGCGCGACAACTTGATCGCCATCGTTTCATTGAGCGAAATGGTGGTGTTGAAACCTGCGCTCAATGGCCATGGGCGCTGGGATGCGGAAGATCACCGGCGACGGGTGGATAACCTGTTGTCGAGGATGAATGAGAGCAGCCGGTTGCGGGTGCGCATCGCACTCGGCAATTATTTCACCGGACCGGGCAGCATCGCCCGTTCCTATCGCACCGCGCGTACCACCATGGTGGTCGGCAAGCAGCGGATGGGGGAGCAACGCACCTATTACTATCAGGATCTGATGTTGCCGGTATTGCTGGATAGCCTGCGCGGCGGCTGGCAGGCGGATGAGCTGGCCCGCCCGCTGGCGAAGCTAAAGGCGATGGACGGCAATGGCCTGCTGCGCCGTACGCTGGCTGCCTGGTTCTTGCATAACGTACAACCGACCGTCACCGCCAAGGCGTTGTATATTCATCGTAATACGCTGGAATACCGGCTCAACCGTATTGCAGAACTGACCGGGTTGAACCTCGCCAGTTTTGACGATCGCCTGCTGCTGTATATCGGGCTGCAACTGGATGCTGACACCTGATCTAGGTCACTGGCGCCGGATTAAATACCGCCAGCGCGTTATGCAGCCCCCATTGATCCGACCAGGTTTGCTTGCGCCCGCTGGCGATATCCAGAATCAGTTCAAACAGCTGCCAGCCCACCTGTTCGATAGTGGCTTCGCCGGTGGCGATAGTGCCGGCGTTGATGTCCATTAAATCGTACCAGCGATCCGCCAGCGCGCTGCGGGTCGCCATTTTAATCACCGGCACCGCCGGCAGGCCGTAAGGCGTACCGCGTCCGGTGGTGAATACCTGGATAGTGATGCCGGAGGCCAGCTGCTGGGTGCCGCAGACAAAGTCGCTGGCGGGCGTGGCTGCGTAGATCAGGCCGCGTTTTGTGGGGCGCTGGCCGGGAGACAGTACCTCTACAATAGCGCTGGTGCCTGATTTGGCGATCGACCCCAATGCTTTTTCCACCACGTTGGCCAACCCGCCTTTTTTATTGCCCGGGGACGGATTGGCGCTGCGATCGCTTTGGCCGGCCTCGAGATAGGCATCGTACCAGGCCATCTCCTCCAGCAAGCGTTTGCCAACCTGTTCATCTGCCACTCTCGGCGTCAGCAGATGCACCGCATCGCGCACTTCAGTGACTTCAGAGAACATCACCGTCGCGCCGCAGCGCACCAGCAGATCGGAGGCGAAACCCACCGCCGGATTGGCCGTCACGCCGGAAAACGCATCGCTGCCGCCGCACTGCATGCCGACCACCAATTCTGAGGCTGCGCAGCTTTCGCGCTGGCGACGGTTCAGGCGTTGGAGGTGGCGCTCGGCGAGCGTCAGGATGTCGTCAACCATAGATCTGAAACCCCGATGTTTCTCGTCTTGCAAACGGACGATGTGGCTCTCGTCGAGCGAGATCGCCTGCACGTCCGGTGTGCCCTGCAACAGGCGTTCCGGCTGCAGTTTTTCGCAGCCCAGGCCGACCACCATCACCTCGCCGCCAAAATTGGGATTCAGCGCCAGATTGTGAATGGTGCGGATCGGCACCACCGCCGCCGGCGCGTTGATCGCCACGCCGCAACCGTAAAGATGGTTGAGGCCGACCACGCCATCCACATTGGGGTAACGCGGCAGCAGATCGCGTTCAATGATTTTCACTACGTAATCAACCACGCCGGCGACGCACTGCACGCTGGTGGTAATGCCGAGCAAGTTTTTGGTGCCGACGCTGCCGTCGGCATTGCGGTAGCCCTGGAAGCGATAACCCTCGAGTGGCGGCAGCGGGGCCGGAACCTTATTGGCCAGCGGCAGGCGCTGCAGCTCGGGGGCTTCCGGCAGTGATACCAGCGATTCATCGATCCAGCAGCCGCGCAAAATGGCTCGTTGCGCATGACCGATGATCTCGCCGTAGCGGACAATCTCGCCGCCGGCGGCAATATTTTCCAGCGCGACCTTGTGCCCCTGCGGTACATGTTCCAGTAATTGCAGCCCGCAGGAAAATAATGCGCCTTTCGGCAGGCCGCGATCGTTTACCACGATGGCGACATTATCCGAGTCGTGAACCTTAATATAAAGCGGCGTCTCGTTTATATCGGGCATGCTTATTATCCTGAGTAGATTTATTTTGGGTACGCTGTGGGTAATAACCGGCACGGTTGCTCATTAAGCAGTATAAGTGCGGTACGGCTGAGTGGCATTATGCAAATGACCGGGATTAGCGGGTATTCGGCATGGATTATTTGGCATCGGACCAGTCGGCTGTGAGACTGCTCACGGATACTCCTTACGTTTAAGCGGCGGCCGGGTTGCAGATTTAAAGCCAGAGGGCATGAAAGGTTAGTGAGCGGTATTTCGTGAGCCAGTCGCCACTGCATTGGGCAAATGCCATAAATTACCCGTGATATCCCCGTAATCCTTGTTGTATTGCCTGATGAGATATGAATTTACGGCGCATATACTTTTCTGCGTAGTGAAATTCATGGGATTTAAATATTGCCGCTGGCGTATTAACCGCATTGCTCATTGTTGGCGCAATCTAATTTAATCGATTTCGTTCTGAGATATTTACATGCCCGTTGTATTTCAATTGCATGGAATGTGCGAATTGGCCGATTGGCGGCCACTTGAAATCCATAGGGGATATATCTGTGGTTCAGGATGAATATAGCAAGCCGCTATCATTCAGGAGAACACAATGTCTACCATCAGCTCCGCAACGAGTTCGATTAAAAGAACCCATGCGCGTTACTGGATCGTGGTGATGCTGTTTATCGTTACCTCGTTCAACTACGGCGATCGCGCCACCCTGTCGATCGCCGGCTCGTCGATGGCCAAGGATATCGGGCTGGATCCCATTGGGATGGGCTATATCTTCTCGGCTTTCTCATGGGCCTACGTAATCGGCCAGATCCCCGGCGGTTGGTTGCTCGACCGCTTCGGATCGAAGCGCGTCTATTTCTGGAGCATCTTTATTTGGTCGCTGTTCACCCTGTTGCAGGGGTTCGTGGATATCTTCAGCGGCTTTGGCATCGTCGTGGCGCTGTTCGCCCTGCGTTTCCTGGTGGGGCTGGCGGAAGCGCCGTCCTTCCCCGGCAACAGCCGCATTGTCGCCGCCTGGTTTCCGGCGCACGAGCGCGGCACGGCGGTGTCGATCTTTAACTCGGCGCAATACTTCGCCACGGTGATCTTCGCGCCGATCATGGGCTGGCTGACTCACGCGGTAGGTTGGTCGCACGTGTTCTTCTTTATGGGCGGGCTTGGCATCGTGCTCAGCTTCATCTGGCTGAAAGTGCTGCACAACCCCAAGGAGCATCCCGGCGTAAACCAGGCCGAGCTGGACTATATCGAGGCCGGCGGCGCGTTGATCAACATGGATCAACCGCGGTCGCAGCAGGTGAAGGTGAAAGGCGAGAAGTGGCATCAGATCAAACAGCTGTTGCAGTCGCGCATGATGGTCGGGGTGTATATCGGCCAATACTGCATTAACGCACTGACCTATTTTTTCATCACCTGGTTCCCTGTCTATCTGGTGCAGGCGCGCGGCATGTCGATCCTTAAGGCCGGGATGGTGGCTTCGGTGCCGGCCATCTGCGGTTTTGTCGGCGGCGTGCTCGGCGGCGTGATCTCCGACTACCTGATGCGCCGCACACAGTCACTGACCTTCGCCCGCAAGGCGCCGATTGTGCTGGGCATGCTGCTGTCGATGACGATGGTGTTCTGCAACTACGTCGATACCGAATGGATGGTGGTCGGCATCATGGCGCTGGCGTTCTTCGGCAAAGGGGTGGGGGCGCTCGGCTGGGCGGTCATGGCGGATACCGCGCCAAAAGAGATCAGTGGCCTGAGCGGCGGGCTGTTCAATATGTTCGGCAACGTCTCCGGCATCGTCACGCCGATCGCTATCGGCTACATCATCGGCACCACGGGATCCTTTAACGGCGCGCTGGTGTATGTCGGCATCCACGCCCTGCTGGCGGTGGCGAGCTACCTGTTCATTGTCGGCGAAATAAAACGCATCGAATTGAAACCCTTGCACGGGTGAGGAAATCAGCATGAGCAACACGCAAAGCACGCCAGTGATCACCGAAATGCGCGTTATCCCGGTGGCCGGGTACGACAGCATGCTGCTGAATATCGGCGGCGCGCACGGGGCCTGTTTCACCCGCAACGTTGTGGTGCTGACCGACAGCGCAGGGCATACCGGCGTTGGGGAGGCGCCGGGCGGCGAAGTGATTTATCGCACGCTGATGGCGGTTATTCCCCGGGTCATCGGCCAGCAGGTTGCGCACATGAACCGGTTGGTGCACGACATTCACAGCGGCAATCAGGAGGCCGATTTTAACGCCTTCGCTCAGGGGGCCTGGACCTTTGAGCTGCGGGTGAACGCGGTGGCGGCTTTGGAGGCCGCGCTGCTCGATCTGCTCGGCCAGTTCCTCGGCGTGCCGGTGGCGGAGCTGCTCGGCCCCGGCAAGCAGCGTGACGAGGTGGCGGTGCTTGGCTACCTGTTTTATATCGGCGACGCCGGGAAAACGGATTTGCCCTATCAACCCGCTCAACGCGGCCGACACCCCTGGTACCAGCTGCGACATCAGCAGGCAATGGACACGCCGGCGATCGTCGAACTGGCCGCGGCAGCCAGGGATCGTTACGGCTTCCGGGATTTCAAGCTGAAAGGCGGTGTGTTGCCGGGCGAACAGGAAATTGACGCGGTCTGTGCGCTGGCTAAGCATTTCCCGGATGCCCGCATTACCGTCGATCCCAATGGTGCCTGGCTGCTCGACGAGGCTATCGCCTTGTGCAAGGGCATGCGGGGCATTCTGAGCTATGCCGAGGATCCTTGCGGTGCCGAGCAGGGATTCTCCGGCCGTGAAGTGATGGCGGAGTTCCGCCGCGCCACCGGCTTGCCGGTCGCCACTAACATGATCGCCACCAACTGGCGCGAGATGTGCCATGCGGTGATGCTGCAAGCGGTGGATATCCCCTTGGCGGATCCGCATTTCTGGACCCTGCACGGCGCGGTGCGGGTAGCCCAGCTGTGCAACGATTGGGGGCTGACCTGGGGTTGCCATTCCAATAATCACTTCGATATTTCACTGGCGATGTTTACCCATGTCGGCGCCGCCGCACCCGGTAATCCCACCGCCATCGACACCCATTGGATCTGGCAGGAGGGCCAGCACCTGACGAAAAACCCGTTGCAAATCGTCGACGGCCGCATTGCCGTGCCGGATCGACCGGGGCTGGGCGTTGATCTGGATTGGGCCGCATTGGAACAGGCGCATCGGTTGCACCAGCAGCTTCCGTCGGGCGCTCGCAACGACGCGGTTGCCATGCAATACCTGGTCCCCGGCTGGCAGTTCGATGCCAAACGCCCGGCCTTTGGTCGCTGATTTTTTTAAAGGATAACCTTATGACTTCACTTAGTGCCGCAGCCAAAATAACCGCCATGCAGATCGTGCCGGTCGCCGGCCATGACAGCATGCTGCTAAACCTGAGCGGTGCTCATGCGCCGTTTTTTACGCGTAACATCGTGATCCTGCAGGATAATGCCGGCCACACCGGCGTGGGCGAAGTGCCGGGCGGCGAGAAAATCCGCCAGACGCTGGAAGAGGCCCGGTCGTTGGTGGTGGGCAAAACCCTGGGAGAATACAAAAACGTGATGGCGGCGGTACGCAACCGCTTTGCCGAGCGTGATGCCGGTGGTCGCGGCCTGCAAACCTTCGATCTGCGCACCACCATTCACGTGGTGACCGGCATTGAGGCGGCGATGCTGGATTTGCTCGGGCAGTTTCTCGACGTGCCGGTGGCGGCGCTGCTCGGGGACGGCCAACAGCGTGATTCGGTGGAAATGCTCGGCTATCTGTTCTACCTCGGTGACCGCAATAAGACGCCGCTGGCGTATCGCAGCCAACCGGATGAGCGCTGCGACTGGTACCGATTGCGGCATGAAGAGGCGCTGACGCCGGCGAGTGTGGTGCGGCTGGCGGAGGCGGCCTATGAAAAATACGGTTTCAACGATTTCAAGCTCAAGGGCGGGGTGCTGGCCGGGGAAGAGGAAGCTGAGGCGGTGACCGCGCTGGCCGAGCGTTTTCCGCAGGCGCGCATTACCCTTGATCCCAACGGTGCCTGGTCGCTGAACGAAGCGGTTTCCCTTGGCAGGCAACTGCGCAACGTGCTGGCTTATGCGGAAGATCCCTGCGGCGCCGAGCAAGGGTTTTCCGGCCGAGAGGTGATGGCGGAGTTTCGCCGCGCCACCGGCCTGCCGACCGCCACCAACATGATCGCTACCGACTGGCGGCAGATGGGCCATACGCTGCAATTGCAGTCGGTGGACATTCCGCTGGCGGACCCGCATTTCTGGACAATGCAAGGTTCGGTGCGGGTGGCGCAAATGTGCCACGAGTTCGGGCTGACCTGGGGTTCTCACTCCAATAATCACTTTGATATTTCGCTGGCGATGTTTACCCATGTCGCCGCCGCCGCACCGGGCAAAATCACCGCCATCGATACCCATTGGATCTGGCAGGAGGGCGATCAGCGCCTGACCCGCGAACCCTTGCAGATTGTCGGCGGCCGCATTGAGGTGCCGAAGAAGCCGGGGCTGGGCATAGAGCTGGATCGCGATCGGTTGATGAAGGCCCATGAGTTGTATATGGCCAACGGACTGGGTGCCCGAGACGACGCTCAGGGCATGCAATATCTGGTGCCGGACTGGGTTTTTGATCCCAAGCGCCCATGCCTGGTGCGTTAACGCCCGGTGCATAACATTTCAATCTTAACCCAAGGAAACGCCATGAAGACTAGCCTTCTCCCCAACCGCTTCCGCCAGGCCCTGTTGCAGGGCGAAACCCTGATTGGCTGCTGGTCGGCGCTGGGCAATCCGATATCTACCGAGGTGCTGGGGTTGGCCGGTTTCGACTGGCTGGTGCTGGACGGCGAGCATGCGCCTAACGACATCACCACTTTCGTGCCGCAGCTGATGGCGCTGAAAGACAGCGACAGCGCAGCGGTGGTGCGGCCGCCGTGCAACGAACCGGTGATTATCAAGCGCCTGCTGGATATCGGCTTTTATAACTTCCTGATCCCCTTTGTGGAAAACGCGGAACAAGCACGGCTGGCGGTAGCGTCCACCCGTTATCCGCCGGCGGGCATTCGCGGCGTGTCGGTCTCTCATCGCAGCAACGGTTACGGCACGGTGGCGGATTATTTCACCACCATCAACGACAACATCAGCGTACTGGTCCAGATAGAAAACCAGGCCGGGGTGGATAACCTGAATGAGATTGCCGCCGTGGACGGCGTTGACGGCATCTTTGTCGGCCCAAGCGACTTATCGGCGGCGCTCGGCTACCTAGGCCAGCCCAATCATCCGCAGGTGCAGGCGGCGATCCGCCATATCTTTGCATGCGCCAAGGCGCACGGCAAACCGAGCGGCATACTGGCGCCGGCGGAGGCCGATGCGCGCCGCTACCTGGAATGGGGGGCCACGTTTGTCGCGGTTGGGAGCGATCTTGGGGTGTTCCGCTCAGCCACCCTGGCGCTGTGCGACAGGTTTAAAAAATAACGTTCTGCTTTCCACTTTGCAAAGAGGTTAACCTTATGAAAATTGGATTTATTGGCTTGGGTATCATGGGCAAACCCATGAGTAAAAATCTGCTGAAAGCCGGTTATTCGCTGGTGGTGCTCAATCATCATCCTCAGACCACCTCCGAGCTGGTTGCGCTGGGCGCAACCGCCGCCGAGACGCCGAAAGCGGTGGCTGAGCAAAGCGATATCCTGATCACCATGCTGCCTAATTCGCCGCAGGTGCAAGAGGTTGCATTGGGCAAGGACGGCATTATCGAAGGCGCCAGGCCGGGCAGCGTGCTTGTCGACATGAGCTCAATTGCGCCGCTTGCCAGCCGTGAAATCAGCGCCGCGCTGGCGGAAAAACAGATTGCCATGCTGGACGCGCCGGTGAGCGGCGGTGAGCCGAAGGCCATCGATGCGACCTTGTCGGTGATGGTTGGCGGCGACAAGGCGGTATTCGAGCGCTGTCTGCCGGTCATGAAAGCGATGGCCGGTTCGGTCGTGCACACCGGGGAGATCGGGGCCGGCAATGTCACCAAGCTGGCGAATCAGGTGATTGTGGCGCTGAACATCGCCGCGATGTCCGAAGCGCTGGTGCTGGCAACCAAGGCGGGCGTCAACCCGGATCTGGTCTATCAGGCCATTCGCGGCGGGCTGGCCGGCAGCACGGTGCTGGACGCTAAAGCGCCGATGGTGATGGATCGTAATTTTAAGCCGGGCTTTCGCATTGAACTGCATATCAAGGATTTGGCCAACGCGCTGGATACCTCGCACGGCGTCGGCGCACAGCTGCCGCTCACCGCCGCAGTAATGGAAATGATGCAGGCGCTGCGGGCCGATGGACTGGGGGCGTCGGATCACAGTGCTCTGGCCTGCTATTATGAGAAATTAGCCAAGGCGGAAGTGAGCCGATAGGGGGCGACCTGGTCAGGTGAGCAGGCTCTGCCTCTGCCGCGGGCGCCAACGCGCCGGTTGGCGAATCAAAGGACGAGTGCAGTCGAGGAAACGGACCGTATATGAAAATAGTGATCGCGCCGGACTCATACAAAGAAAGTCTGTCGGCACTGGAAGTGGCGACCCAGATTGAAGCGGGTTTTCGCGAGATATTTCCTGATGCCGAGTACATCAAACTGCCGGTAGCCGACGGCGGGGAAGGTACGGTGGAGGCGATGGTGGCCGCCACCGGCGGGCGTAAAGTGGATGTCGACGTCACCGGGCCGCTGGGCGCAAAGGTGAAAGCCTTTTTCGGCCTGTCCGGCGATGAGCAGAGCGCCTTTATCGAGATGGCCGCCGCCAGCGGGTTGGAACTGGTGCCGGGGCGGCAGCGCAACCCGCTGAACACCACCTCTTATGGCACCGGCGAACTGATCCGTTCGGCGCTGGATCACGGCGTAAAACATTGCATTATCGGCATCGGCGGCAGCGCCACCAACGACGGCGGCGCCGGCATGGTGCAGGCGCTGGGGGCGAGGCTGCTGGATAAAAACGGCGACGACATTGGCTTTGGCGGTGCGCAGTTGGAACGCCTCGTCGCGATCGACGTCAGCGGGCTGGATGCGCGCATTGCCCAGTGCAAATTCGAGGTCGCTTGTGACGTCACTAACCCGTTAACCGGCAAAGAGGGCGCTTCGGCGATTTTCGGCCCGCAGAAAGGGGCTACGCCACAGATGGTGGCGCAGCTTGATCGCTGCCTGCTGCACTATGCGCAGGTGATTGCGCAGGATATGGCGATTGAGGTGGGCGGAGTACCCGGTGCGGGTGCGGCCGGCGGGATGGGGGCCGCGTTGTTGGCGTTCTGCCATGCCGATCTGCGTCAGGGGATTGAGATCGTCACCGAAGCGCTGGGGCTGGACGCGTTGGTGCGCGACGCGACGCTGGTGATCACCGGCGAAGGACGCATCGACAGCCAGAGTATCAACGGCAAGGTGCCTATCGGCGTGGCGCGCGTCGCCAAGCGCTACAACAAGCCGGTGATCGGCATCGCCGGCAGCCTGACGGCCGACGTCGGCGTGGTGCATGAGCACGGGCTGGATGCGGTGTTCAGCGTGCTGTACAGCATCTGCACGCTCGAGGAAGCGCTGGAGAATGCCGCCGACAACGTGCGCATGACCGCACGCAATATTGCGGCGACTATAAGGCTGTCGCAGAAGCTATAGGTTCCGCTAATCATGCTGAGGGGGGCACCCTCAGCTTGTCGCTGGGCGATCGCTCTCCAGATGGCTGCGGGCTGCCTGGCTCACCAGTTCGATCTCATCCAGCAGTTCCAGCCATTCCGGCTCCAGTTCGTCGTTGCCGACGCCTTTGCGCAACTGTTGTTCAAGGTAGAAGCACAGTTGCTTCATGCGCGGCACGCCACTGTAGCTGCAACTGCCGTGCAATTTATGGATCAAATCGAGAATGCTGTCGTCTGGGGTGCCGTCCAGCACCGCCTGCACCCGTTCGCTGACTTGCGGCAGGAAGTCGAGCAGCATCTGCAGTAGATCGCGCGCCAAATCCTGTTTGTTCGCCGCCTGGCGCAACGCCAGTGGCCAGTCTAACGACAGCAATGGCTCGGCGGCCGGTTCGCCGCTGTAATAACGGGCCAGCACGCGGGTCAGCATAGCTTCATCAATCGGTTTGGCCAGATAGTCATCCATTCCCGCTTGCAGCAAATGCTCGCGCTCACCGCTCACCGCATGGGCGGTAACCGCGACGATAGGCGTAGAGTTGTGGTGCGGCAGTTGGCGGATCAGTTCGCTGGTGCGGATGCCGTCGATATTCGGCATTTGGATATCCATCAGGATCAGATCCAGCACGTTATCGCGCGCCAGCGCCAGCGCCTCTTCCCCGCTTTCGCACAGCAGGGTTTTTTCCACTTGTTCAGCCAGCAGGGTGCCAATCAGTTTCAGGTTGGCCGGGTTATCGTCAACCGCCATCACCGTCAATGGCAGGCGTTTGGGTTCCGGCGCGGCGATGAGGCGCTGCGGCGTTTCCATGCGCAGCAGCGGGAACAGGCGGTTGCCGGTGATGGGCTTGATCAGGCAGCCGATAGCGCCCTGCTGTTTAAGCTGCTCGGCGTTGATCTGCGATTGGCAGGGTAGCGCCAGAATCACCCGGTCGGCGATCTTCAGCGCCGCCATCAGTTTGCCTTCGTGCTGCGCCAGGTTGTCGCGGAACGGGATCGGCACCCCCACCAGCAAGAAGTCGTAATCTTTTTTCGGCAGTTGAGCCAGCGTAGGCGAATGGGTGATCACCAGCGGGGTGACGCTCAGCATGTTGAGCGTGGCTTCCGCCGCCATCGGGTTGGCTTCGATATACCCCAACGTCTTGCCGCGCAGGTCCGGCAGGCTCGGCGGCAACGACAACATGCCCTCGTGCAGCTCGAGGGTGATGTGGAACCAGAAGGTTGAACCTCGGTTCAGCTGGCTGTGGAAGCAGATATCGCCGCCCATCTCTTTTACCAGCTTCTGGGTGATCACCAACCCCAGACCGGTGCCGCCGTGGCGGCGCGAAATGCTGGCGTCCGCCTGGCGGAATGCCTGGAACAACTGCGACTGCTGCCGTTCTGATATACCGATGCCGGTGTCATGGATTTGCACTTCAAGTTCGACCTGACGCTCCTGCAGGCCGCGCAGCTCTACGCGGATATCGATGTTGCCGGTTTCGGTAAATTTGATCGCGTTGCCCAGCAGGTTGGTAATGATCTGCTGCAACCGCAACGAATCGCCGATTACCTGCTCCGGCACGTCATTATGCACGTCCAGCGTCAATTCCAGCCCTTTCTCGTGAGCGCTGGGTGCCAGCAACACAATCACTTCGTCCAGCGTTTCACGCAGCGAGAACGGAATGTGCTCCAGCACCAGTTTACCGGCTTCCAGTTTGGAGAAGTCCAGCACGTCGTTGATGATGGTCAGCAGGTTGTTGGCCGAGCGCTCGATGGTTTGCAGATAGTCGGTCTGGGTGACGCTCATCTCGGTTTTCAGCATCTGGCGGGTAAAGCCGATCACACCGTTGAGCGGGGTGCGCAGCTCGTGCGACATGTTCGCCAGAAACTCGGATTTGATACGCGCCGCTTCCTGAGCGCGTTTTTTCGCCAGATCCAGCTCGACGTTCTGGATCTCCATCTGCTCCAGCGTCTCGCGCAGGTCCGAAGTCGCCTGGTCGATATTCTGCTGCATCTCTTCGTGATAGGCGGTCAGTGACATCGCCATCGAGTTGATGCCGTTCTTCAGCATATGCAGTTCGCCGAGCATAAAGCCTTCAACGCGGCTGTCGAGCTGGCCACGGCGGATGCGGTCAACGGTGTTCACCATATTGCGGATCGGGCCGGTCACGTCGCGCATCAGACGGTAAGCAAACAGGATGGCAATGCACATGCACAGCAGCAACAGCAGGGTGGAAACAAACACCTCTTTATACTGTTGCAACCGCACCGATTGAAGATCAAGTTCGATCGCCACATAACCCAGATTGTTGTCCTGCGGAACCGGGTCGGTGGCGTTTTGATCCGGGTACTGGCTCTCCGAAAGGATCGGCGTGCGCAGGATCAGTGAGTTGCCGCGCCGCGTCAGCATCAGATCGGTGGGCATTGGCACACCTTTCGGCAACTGCAATTGGGCGAAATTGTGATGATAATTGGAGGTGACAAACAGATTATTCTGCGCATCGAACACCGTAATTGAACGCACAATATCCGAATGACGGCGATGCAGCAGGCTGACCAACTGCCTGACCGACTCGCGGCTGCGGAATGTCATGCCGTACTCGCTGGCTACCGCCAAGGGTTCGATAATGCTGGCGCCGGCGTCAACCAGCTGTTCTTGCAGCTCATTGTAACGGTGCACCACGAAGAAGGTGCTGAGCAGCAGACCAATCAACAGCGTTGGGGCCAGAATCAGGATCATCATGCGCGCACGCAAGCTGTATTTGGTCATGGGATTCCAATGTGGGAGAATTGCCGAACTCACTCTACTTTAATGAGCCGGCACGCAATCGGCAAATATGGTGCAATTCTACTCTCCCAAACGCTGCGTGACGACCCGGCAAAGTCTGCAAATGTTAATCGCAAGGGTGAGCGACCTCGATCCCTTTGGGCAGGCGTGACACGCCACAACGGCAAAGACGTGTTTGTGCGGGGAGTCTTGCCGGGCTGGCAGGCGGAAATCCAGCTGACGGAAGAAAAAAGATGAGGATCGCCAGGCGTTACCGGCCTTTGCGCAGCCAAAAAACGTAACCGTTTATTGGGCGCCCGACAGCGACAGGGGCGAAAAACTGTGCGGCGAAACGCCGTATTATCAGGTCGGCGGGCTACGCTTAGACATCAGTTCGCGTGGCTTTATTGGGGTAAATGACACAGTAAATCAGCAAATGGCAGCGCAGGCCCTTGAATGGCTCGACATTCAGCCCAATGATCGGGTATTGGACCTGTTCTGCGGCATGGGCCAACGTTACCCTGCTGCTGCGGTGTTGGGGATAGAAGGTATTGCCACGCTGGTAGCGAATGGGCAATATAATGCACATAAGAATAAACTGAATAACGCCTCCTTACTTTCCTTCCATGAAAATCTGGAAGAGGACGTTGAGCGGCAACCTTGAGCAGCACAAGGATTTGATAAAGTGATGCTGGACCTTGCCCGTGCGGGTGCGGTCGGCGCGATGTCACATAGTGTAAAACTGGCGCCAGAACGGGGAGGGGTACGTTTCTTGTAACCCTACCAGGCTGGCACGCGGCAGCAAAATATTGCTGGACGTCGGTTATCGTCTTGCACGTGTGCGGATGTTGGATAGGTTTCCGCATACGGGGCATCTTGAGTCAATGGCGCTGTTTATTAACGACAACACGCCTGGGGTCGCTGCAAAGTAGGGAGAGGGTATGGTTGCGGTAAGAAGTGCACATCTGAACACGGCTGGTGAATTTGCTCTCGACGAGTGGATTGCCAGCTTGGGGCTACCTAACCCGCAGTCATGTGAGCGATTAGCCGCAACCTGGCGCTACTGTGAGCAACAGACCCAGAACCATCCCGACGCACCGCTGTTGTTGTGGCGCGGGCTGGAAATGGTGGAAATCCTCTCCACGCTGAGCATGGACAACGACAGTATGCGCGCTGCGCTGCTGTTCCCGCTGGTGGACGCCGGCATCGTGCCGGAAGAAACCCTGACCGAAGAGTTTGGCAAGGGCATCACCTACCTGGTGCACGGCGTGCGCGATATGGACGCCATCCGCCAACTGAAAGCCACCCAGAACGATTCCATGGCCTCCGAACAGGTCGACAACGTGCGCCGCATGTTGTTGGCGATGGTGGAGGATTTCCGCTGCGTGGTGATCAAGCTGGCGGAACGTATCGCCCACCTGCGTGAAGTGAAGGATGCGCCGGAAGACGAGCGCGTGCTGGCGGCAAAAGAGTGTTCGAATATCTATGCGCCGCTGGCCAACCGCCTCGGCATCGGGCAACTGAAATGGGAACTGGAGGATTTCTGCTTCCGTTACCTGCACCCGGATGAATACAAGCGCATCGCCAAGCTGCTGCACGAACGCCGCATCGATCGCGAACAGTTTATCGACGACTTCGTCGCCTCGCTGCGAAAAGCGATGGGCGACGAGGGCATCAAAGCGGATATCTACGGCCGCCCTAAACATATCTACAGCATCTGGCGCAAAATGCAGAAGAAGGCGCTGGCCTTCGACGAGCTGTTTGACGTGCGCGCGGTGCGCGTGGTGGTCGAGCGTTTGCAGGACTGCTATGCGGCGCTGGGGATTGTGCATACCCATTTCCGCCATCTGCCGGATGAGTTCGACGACTACGTCGCCAACCCGAAACCCAACGGCTATCAGTCTATCCACACCGTGGTGTTGGGCCCGCGCGGCAAAACGCTCGAAATCCAGATCCGTACCCGGCAGATGCATGAAGATGCCGAACTGGGCGTGGCCGCGCACTGGAAATACAAAGAAGGCGCGGTAGCGACGGTTCGCTCCGGCTATGAAGAACGCATCGCCTGGCTGCGCAAGCTGATCGCCTGGCAGGAAGAGATGGCGGACTCCGGCGAGATGCTCGACGAGGTTCGCAGCCAGGTGTTCGACGATCGCGTCTACGTGTTTACCCCGAAAGGCGATGTGGTGGATCTGCCGGCCGGCTCCACGCCGCTCGACTTTGCTTATCATATTCACAGCGACGTCGGCCACCGTTGCATCGGTGCCAAGATTGGCGGGCGCATCGTGCCGTTTACCTACCAGTTGCGGATGGGCGATCAGATTGAAATCATCACCCAGAAGCAGCCGAACCCGAGCCGCGACTGGCTGAACCCGAACCTGGGCTATGTCACCACCAGCCGTGGGCGCTCCAAAATCCATAACTGGTTCCGCAAGCAGGATCGCGACAAGAACATCCTTGCCGGCCGCCAGATGCTGGACAGCGAGCTGGAGCACCTCGGCATCAGCCTGAAAGAGGCCGAGAAGCTGCTGATCCCGCGATACAACATGAATTCGCTGGATGAAATACTGGCGGCGATTGGCGGCGGCGATATCCGCCTGAATCAGATGGTGAACTTCCTGCAAGGCAAGTTCAACAAACCGAGCGCCGAGGAGCAGGATCGTGAAGCGTTGCGCCAATTGGTGCAGCATAAAGCGCCGCCGGCGACCCGCAGCAAGGACAACGGCCGGGTAGTGGTGGAAGGGGTAGGCAACCTGATGCACCACATCGCCCGTTGCTGCCAGCCGATCCCGGGCGACGATATTGTCGGCTTTATCACCCAGGGGCGCGGTATCTCCATCCACCGTGCGGACTGCGATCAGTTGGTGGATTTGCAGTCGCACGCGCCGGAACGCATCGTTGACGCCGTGTGGGGCGAAAGCTATTCCAGCGGTTATTCGCTGGTCGTGCGTGTGATGGCCAACGATCGCAGCGGCCTGCTGCGCGACATCACCACCATTTTGGCCAATGAAAAGGTCAATGTGCTGGGCGTGGCCAGCCGGAGCGACACCAAAAAGCAACTGGCGACCATCGACATGGACATTGAAATCTACAACCAGCAGGTGCTGGGCCGGGTACTGGCCAAGCTGAATCAGTTGCCGGACGTGATTGACGCCAAGCGCCTGCACGGCAGCTAAATCCCCTGCGTCTTTCGAGCCGTATCGTTGTTGGCTGCAAGCGAACACCGATACGGCCCGAAATCCATTGGCGACTAATCCGGCGGACGCACAAATGCGCCCCCATTCTTTCTCAGAGATCTTTTTATGACCCAATCCACCCCGCTGCAGCGCCTGCTGAACATCATGAAAACGCTGCGCGACCCGCAGAACGGTTGCCCATGGGACCGCAAGCAGACCTTCGCCACCATCGCGCCTTACACGTTGGAAGAAACCTACGAAGTGCTGGACGCCATTGAGCGCCAGGATTACGCCGATCTGCGCGATGAGTTGGGCGATCTGCTGTTCCAGGTGGTGTTTTACGCCCAGATGGGCCAGGAGCAGGGGCTGTTTGACTTCGATGAGGTGTGCAACGCCATCAGCGACAAACTGGAACGCCGCCACCCGCACATCTTCGGCGATGCCGATGCGGCGGATAGCGAAGCGGTAGCGGCCCGCTGGGAGCAGTTGAAGGCCGGCGAACGCGCCGAGAAGGCGCTGCATTCCGCGCTGGACGATATCCCGCAGGCGTTACCGGCGCTGATGAAGGCGCACAAAATCCAGAAGCGTTGCGCCTCGGTCGGTTTCGACTGGCATACCCTGGGGCCGGTATTGGACAAGGTGTACGAAGAGATCGACGAAGTGATGCATGAAGCCAAACAAGCGGTGGTTGATGAACAGAAGCTGGAAGAGGAAATCGGCGATCTGCTGTTCGCTACGGTGAATTTATCGCGCCATCTCGGGCACAAGGCGGAAAACGCGCTGCAGGCGGCCAACCGCAAGTTCGAACGCCGTTTCCGGCAGGTGGAAGAGATTGTCAAACAGCGCGGGCTGCAGATGGAGGAGGCTACGCTGGAGCAGATGGAAGAGGCGTGGCAACAGGTTAAACGTCAGGAAAACTAATCCCGTTCGGCGTTGTCCTAAAGTTGTTCGGCGAGGGTCGTAATGTTGATCGGCGACAAGGTTCGCTCAAGCTGAAACGGTTAAGCTCAGAGCCCTGGTTTGCTGAACGACGAGAGAACGGCAAGAAAATGCCAACAAACTGAAATTTAAGGCGTTTTAGTGCCATGAAACGGCGGTAAAAGAAAATTTTCCATGCTAACTCATTGTTTTAAAAAGACAGTAAGCAAGGTGCCCGCGGATTAAACCCTGATGAACTCCCGGTGGTGACAGAGATGATGGACAGTAAAACGATCGTTTGTAGGTCTGGAGAGGTTCGGGTATACTACTTTCCCGTCTTGGTACTTCCATCGTCTTTAAACCTAAACTCTCAGGTTCAGCATGACAACTAATTATATTTTTGTGACCGGCGGGGTCGTATCCTCTCTGGGTAAAGGCATTGCCGCAGCCTCTCTGGCGGCTATTCTCGAAGCCCGTGGCCTCAACGTTACCATCATGAAACTGGACCCGTACATCAACGTGGATCCGGGCACCATGAGCCCGATTCAGCATGGGGAAGTTTTCGTCACCGAAGACGGGGCAGAAACCGATCTGGATTTGGGTCACTACGAGCGCTTCATCCGCACCAAAATGTCGCGCCGCAACAACTTCACCACGGGTCGCATTTATTCCGACGTTCTGCGTAAAGAACGCCGTGGCGACTACCTGGGTGCCACCGTACAGGTTATCCCGCACATCACCAACGCAATCAAAGAACGCATTCTCGAAGGTGGCGAAGGCCACGACGTGGTGTTGGTTGAAGTGGGCGGTACCGTCGGCGATATCGAATCGCTGCCGTTCCTGGAAGCTATCCGCCAGATGGCGGTAGAAGTGGGCCGCGAGCACACTCTCTACATGCACCTGACGCTGGTGCCGTACCTGGCTGCCGCCGGTGAAGTGAAAACCAAACCTACTCAGCATTCCGTTAAAGAGCTGCTTTCCATCGGTATTCAGCCTGATGTGCTGATTTGCCGTTCCGATCGCACAGTTCCTGCTAACGAACGTGCGAAAATCGCACTTTTCTGCAACGTGCCGGAAAAAGCGGTTATCTCCCTGAAAGACGTTGATTCTATTTATAAAATCCCGGGCCTCTTGAAATCTCAGGGCTTGGATGATTATATTTGTAAACGATTCAGCCTCAACGCACCGGAAGCGAACCTGGCCGAATGGGAACAGGTGATCTCTGAAGAGGCCAATCCGGGCGGCGAAGTGACCATCGGCATGGTCGGCAAATATGTTGAACTGCCGGATGCATATAAGTCGGTGATTGAAGCCTTGAAACACGGCGGTCTGAAAAATCGTCTGACCGTGAACATCAAGCTGATCGACTCGCAGGATGTCGAAACCCGCGGTGTGGAAGTGCTGAAAGGTCTGGATGCGATTCTGATCCCAGGCGGCTTTGGCTACCGTGGCGTAGAAGGCAAGGTGATGACCGCGCGTTACGCGCGTGAAAACAACATCCCTTATCTGGGCATCTGCCTGGGTATGCAGGTGGCGCTGATGGAGTTCGCCCGCAACGTAGCGGGTATGGAGAACGCCAACTCAACCGAGTTTGTGCCAGACTGCAAGTACCCGGTGGTGGCGTTGATCACCGAATGGCGTGACGAAGACGGCAACGTCGAAGTGCGCACTGAAGAAAGCGATTTGGGTGGCACGATGCGTGTCGGTGGCCAGCAATGCCATCTGACAGACAATAGCCTGGTACGCAAGATGTACGGCGAACCGACCATTGTTGAACGTCATCGTCACCGTTATGAAGTCAACAACATGCTGTTGAAGCAGATCGAAGCCGCCGGGCTGCTCGTTGCCGGTCGTTCTGCAGACAACAAGCTGGTTGAGATTATTGAACTGCCGAATCACCCGTGGTTTGTCGCTTGTCAGTTCCACCCGGAATTTACTTCAACGCCGCGTGATGGTCATCCGTTGTTCGCCGGCTTTGTGAAGGCCGCTGGTGAGCACCAGAAGCGCCAGGTGAAATAAAATATTTGGTAAGCGGCGCGCGGTGAGAACCGCGCGTTGTTTGTCTGGAGTTTTAGTTTAACTTGTACTGAGGAAAACCTAATGTCCAAAATCGTTAAAGTCATCGGTCGTGAAATCATCGACTCCCGCGGTAACCCGACTGTTGAAGCCGAAGTGCATCTGGAAGGCGGTTTCGTAGGTCTGGCTGCTGCGCCGTCAGGTGCTTCTACCGGTTCCCGTGAAGCACTGGAACTGCGTGACGGTGACAAGTCTCGTTTCCTGGGTAAAGGCGTACTGAAAGCCGTTGCTGCAGTAAACGGCCCGATTGCTCAGGCAGTACTGGGTAAAGATGCCAAAGACCAGGCTAACATCGACAAGATCATGATCGACCTGGACGGCACTGAAAACAAATCCCAATTCGGTGCAAACGCCATTCTGGCGGTTTCCCTGGCTGCTGCCAAAGCGGCTGCTGCTTCCAAAGGCATGCCGCTGTATGAGCACATCGCTGAACTGAACGGCACCCCAGGCAAATTCTCTATGCCACTGCCTATGATGAACATCATCAACGGCGGCGAGCACGCTGACAACAACGTCGACATTCAGGAATTCATGATTCAGCCGGTTGGCGCGAAGACCCTGAAAGAAGCCGTTCGCATCGGTTCTGAAGTGTTCCATCACCTGGCTAAAGTGCTGAAGGCCAAAGGCCTGAACACCGCTGTAGGCGACGAAGGCGGCTACGCGCCAAACCTGGGTTCCAACGCCGAAGCGCTGGCTGTTATCGCTGAAGCGGTAAAAGCGGCAGGTTACGAGCTGGGCAAAGACGTGACCCTGGCGATGGACTGTGCAGCTTCCGAGTTCTACAAAGACGGTAAATACGTTCTGGCCGGCGAAGGCAACAAAGCCTTCACTTCCGAAGAGTTCACTCACTTCCTGGAAGACCTGACCAAACAGTACCCAATCGTGTCTATCGAAGATGGTCTGGACGAATCTGACTGGGCTGGTTTCGCATACCAGACTAAAGTGCTGGGCGACAAAATCCAGCTGGTGGGCGACGACCTGTTCGTTACCAACACCAAGATCCTGAAAGAAGGTATCGATAAAGGCATCGCTAACTCCATCCTGATCAAATTCAACCAGATCGGTTCTCTGACCGAAACTCTGGCTGCTATCAAGATGGCAAAAGACGCAGGCTACACCGCGGTGATCTCTCACCGTTCAGGTGAAACCGAAGACGCAACCATCGCCGACCTGGCGGTAGGTACTGCGGCTGGCCAGATCAAAACCGGTTCCATGAGCCGTTCTGACCGCGTTGCTAAATACAACCAACTGATCCGTATCGAAGAAGCGCTGGGCGACCGCGCACCGTTCAACGGCCTGAAAGAAGTTAAAGGTCAGTAATAACGGCTTGGTTCGTTGTTGAATAAAAACCCGCTGCGGCGGGTTTTTTTATCGCCATTTTTCAGTATTCATTATTTACGTGAGTAATAGTGTGTTATTTATTGATATTTGATTAATCTTCCAGCAGTGTTTTAACTCTATAATTTAATTGTAATAACAAAATTCCCATTTATAAATTCCATTTTTAATTGCTTTATATTTTTTAGTTACTAGACTGCCTGTAAGGCAGAGCTATTACCCGCTGTCCTGCCTCTTTGAGTTTCCTAACAGAATCGCTGCTCTATGGGCGGCTGGGTGAGGGCTTGATGCGGAACAGGATTGTGATTGTCGGCGGTGGAACCGGTGGGACGATATTGGCCAATTTACTGGCCACTAAATTACATCGGGAGATAGTGAATAATAAGGTTGAGTTATTAATGATTTCGGATTCTCCGATTCATTATTATAAACCGGCATTTATGTATGTGGCATTTAACGCCTTTTTTAAACAGGAGTTAATGCGTCCGCAACAAAGTTTGCTGAGCCCGGAAATTAAGTTTGTTGTGGATAAAGCGGAGCGGTTCGATTTATCTAGGCGGGTGATCCATACCCGTAGCGGCAAACAGTACGCGTACGATTTTCTGGTGTTTGCTACCGGTTGCGTGCCTTGGCCCGAGCGTATCGAGGGGTTGGCACAGGCGGGGGATCACTTCTATCAGTATCAGGCTGCCCGGCAGTTGGCACAAAAGCTGGCGATGATCGAAAAAGGCCGCATTTTTATTACCGTCTCCTTCCCTGAAACGCCCAACGTGCCACATCAATGTGGTATCGCACCGATTGAGACCACGCTGATGCTGGATGATTACCTGCGTCGGCGCGGTGTGCGTAAGGCGATTGAGATTGTTTATACCTATCCCAGCGTTTCACAGCTGCTGCGTAATTGCCTGTTTCTACAGCGCCCCACCGCCGAAGCTTTACCCGCGATTTTCGCGGCGCGAGATATTCGCCATCAGCGTGGTTTTACCCTCAACCGGGTGGATACGCAGCGACAGGTGGCTTACTCCGCCGAGGGCGAGGAGCAACCTTTCGATATTCTGATGGCGACGCCGCCAATTCGCGCGGTGGAGGCGGTGCGCAATACCGGGCTGAGCGATATCCATAACGGCGAGGGTTGGCTGCCAACCGATCACCAGACACTGCAGGTGTACGGGCAGCAGGGGGTTTATGTCATCGGCGATACGGTGGATCTGCCCGTCAGCAAAGCCGGCGGCTCCTGCCACAATCAGGCGCCGGTGATCGCCGATAACATTGTGGCTGAACTGAGGCTGGGCCAGACCGTAAGCCATTACGACGGCAAGGTGCAGGCAATTGCTCAGATGGGGCTGCACGCCGGTATGCCGCTGGTTTATGACTACCGGCATGATGTGTTGCCGACGCCGCCGACCAAGGTGGGCGGTATGCTGCGCAACGTGTTTAACCGCGGCCTCTACTGGGCGACGGTTCGCGGGCTGATATAGCGAGGGCACCGATGAACGCACCTGAAAATGAACCCCTGACGGCACTGCTGGAGAAGCTGGCACCGCTGCTGGCCGGTGGGCGGCTCGATAACGTAGTCGATCTGCTGTCATTGCTGTCCGATGGGGTGGATATCGCAGATAACGCGCTGGTGGAAAAGCTGGCCGGTAAATTTGAAGGCGTAGTAGCCGCAGGATGGGAAGGCGGCATGGCGCTGCGAATGGCACACACGGAACTGCAGCTGGATCCGCCGCCTGCCAATTTTCGTTCACTGTATGCCTTATTGCGCCAGCCGGATACCTTGTTGGGCCTGATGTTGGTGCTGCGTACCTTGCAAATCATCGGTGGGCGTATGTGCATGAGCACGCTGCCGCCTGACGCCGCTGATGAATAACGGGAATTGTTTTACTCGATCAGGTAAGGAGTTGTTATGTCTGACACTATCCGACACGCCTTTGCCACACGTGCGATCCACCACGGCTACAATCCTCAGCAATATCTGGGGGCGCTTTGTCCACCGGTCTTTATGAGTTCAACCTTTGCCTTTCCCACGGCAGAATACGGCGGCGCCTGTTTTGCCGGCAGCGAGCCGGGCTATTTTTATTCCCGCATCGCCAACCCGACGCTAAATCTGCTGGAACAGCGGATAGCCAACCTGGAGGGCGGGGAGGCGGCGGTGGCGTTTTCTTCTGGCATGGGGGCGATAACCGCCTGTTGCTGGACGCTGCTGGCGCCGGGAGATGAGCTGATCGTCGATGAAACCATTTATGGCTGCACTTTCAGCTATTTTCATCAGGGTCTGGCGCGTTTTGGCGTCAAGGTTACGCACGTCGATCTGACGCAGCCGAAAAAACTGGCCGCAGCCATAGGGCCACGTACCCGTTTGGTGTACTGCGAAACGCCGGCCAACCCCAATATGCGGTTGGTCGATATCGCCGCAGTGGCGGAGATTACTCATCGGCAGCAGGCGCTGCTGCTGGTGGATAACACGTATTGCACTCCTTATTTGCAACGGCCGTTGGCGCTTGGTGCGGACATCGTGGTGCATTCCGCCACCAAATATATCGGGGGCCACGGGGATTTGCTGGCCGGGTTGGTGGTGACCACTCAGGATCTGGCACAAACTATCCGGCTGGTCGGGCTGAAGGATATGAACGGGGCGGTGCTGTCGGCGCAGGATGCGGCGTTGCTGTTGCGCGGTTTGAAGACCTTGCCGTTGCGCATGGAGCGCCACTGCGGTAACGCTCAACGGCTGGCGGAAATGCTGGCTCAGCATCCTGCGGTAGAGCAGGTGTATTATCCGGGGCTGGAGACTTTCCCGCAGTACCCTTTGGCTCAGCGGCAGATGACGCGTCCTGGCGGCATGATCGCTTTTGAACTCAAGGGCGGTATGGCGGCGGGCATTCGTTTCCTCAATGCCTTGCAGTTAATCTTGCGTGCCGTCAGCCTGGGGGATTGCGAAACGCTGGCGCAGCATCCGGCGAGCATGACCCATTCCGCTTACAGCGCAGAAGAGCGTCAGCGGCATCATATCAGCGATGGATTGATTCGCTTGTCGGCGGGCCTGGAAGACATAGAGGATTTGCGCGGCGATATCGAACAGGCGCTGGCGCAGGTGTGATAAAAAACCCGCCTGTGGCGGGTTTAAGCGTTAATACTGAGGCGAGCTTGTGACGGGGGAACCCCCACCTTTTTTACGCACCCACAACCAGTATGCCAGGGTAAGGAAAGCCACCCACACCAGCCCGACGTACAGGGCGATGCGGCTATCCTCGAAGTAACCGAGCAGGCCGATGACGAACAGCATAAATACCGTCGCCAGCGCCGGTGCTATCGGCCACCACGGAACCGGGAAACTCAATTTGCTGACCTCCTGCGGCGTCAGCGTACGGCGCATGGCTGCCTGCGACAGCAGGATCATCAGCCACACCCAGACGGTCGCAAAGGTGGCGATGGAGGCGATGATCATAAAGACCTGTTTGGGCATCAGGTAGTTAAGCACCACACCCAACAGCAGGGCGACAGACATCACCAGCACCGTCATCCAGGGCACGCCGTTGGCGGTCAGTTTGGAGAAGCTTTTCGGTGCCTGACCATCCTGCGCCATGCCGTACATCATGCGGCCTGCGCCGAAGATGTCGCTGTTGATGGCGGAAATGGCGGCGGTGATCACCACCACGTTCAACACGTTGGCGGCGGAGCTGATGCCCAGATTGCTGAAGATCTCCACAAACGGGCTGCCGTTCTGGCCGATGCTGTTCCACGGATAGATGGCCATCAACACCAGCAGCGTCAGTACATAAAACAGCAGGATGCGCACCGGCACCGCATTGATCGCTTTCGGTAGCACCTTCGCCGGGTCTTTCGCCTCGCTGGCGGTGATACCAATGATCTCGATGCCACCGAAGGCGAACATCACGACCGCCAGTGAGGCGATCACGCCGCCGATGCCGTTAGGCATAAAGCCGCCGTGCTGCCACAGATTGCTAAAGCCGGTGGCGTGCTGGGTCTGGCCGAAACCAAACAGCATCACCGCCGCGCCGCCGACGATCATCGCCACGATAGCCGCGACCTTGATCAGCGACAGCCAGAACTCCATTTCGCCGAACACTTTCACGCTGCACAGGTTGAGCGCGCCGATAAACATGATAATGCTGAGCACCCACACCCACTGGGCGACGTCCGGGAACCACAGCCCCATATAGATGCCGAAGGCGGTGACGTCCGCCAGGGCGACGATCACCATTTCGAAGGTATAGGTCCAGCCGGTGAGGAAACCGGCCAGCGGGCCAAGATAGTGGCTGGCGTAATGGCCGAACGAACCGGATACCGGTTGATGCACCGCCATTTCACCCAGCGCGCGCATGACCATAAACACCGCTGCGCCGCCGACCAGGTAAGCCAGCAGCACGGCTGGGCCGGCCAGTTGGATCGCCCCGGCGGAGCCGTAGAACAAGCCGGTACCTATGGCAGAACCGAGCGCCATAAAGCGGATATGCCGCGCGTTTAATCCGCGTCTGAGTTGTGTTGTTTCATTACGCATGTTGCTTCCCGTTGAGTTTTTATTGCCGAACAGGCACGCGCTATCCGCACCGGGTGGAAAGCACCCGGCGGGACAGAACAAACTGCGTGGTATAACCCTTATTTACTCGAAGTCGCCGCATTGTTAGCGGCAACGCCAACTACTTTGGGTAGAGGTTTTATTTATGCCTGGCTAGGCAGCAGCGCTGCTGGCATCAGCGATGTCAGGTGACCGGCCGCCAACAGCAGGCTGGCGGCTTCAATGTCGGGGGCGAAGAAACGATCCTTGTCGTAGTAGCTGACGTGTTCACGCAGCGTGCGGCGCGCCTGCTCCAGGGCTTCCGACGTTTTCAGGCCCTTGCGCAGATCCAGCCCCTGACAGGCGGCCAGCCACTCGACGGCTAAAATGCCGCGCACGTTATCCGCCATTTCCCACAGACGGCGGCCTGCGGCCGGTGCCATGGAGACATGGTCTTCCTGGTTGGCGGAGGTCGGGATGCTGTCGACGCTGGCCGGATGGGCCAGCGCCTTGTTCTCGCTGGTCAGTGCCGCGGCGGTCACCTGGGCGATCATAAAGCCCGAGTTCACCCCACCGTTGTCCACCAGGAATGGCGGCAACTGCGACATGTGTTTATCCATCATCAGCGAGATGCGGCGTTCGGACAGCGAGCCGATTTCGGCAAACGCCAGCGCCAGGTTATCGGCGGCCATGGCGACCGGTTCGGCGTGGAAGTTGCCCCCGGACAGCACGTCACCCTCTTCGGCGAACACCAGCGGGTTGTCGGATACGGCGTTGGCTTCGATCTCCAGCACTTCGCTGGCCTGGCGGATCTGCGTCAGGCAGGCGCCCATGACTTGCGGCTGGCAGCGCAGGGAGTAAGGATCCTGCACTTTCTCGCAGTTGCGATGCGAATCGGACACTTCGCTGCGTTCGCCGAGCAAGTGGCGGTAGGCGGCAGCGGCGTCGATCTGGCCACGCTGGCCGCGCACCGCATGGATACGCGGGTCAAACGGGCTGCGTGAACCCAGAGCGGCTTCCACCGTCAGGCTACCGGTGACCGTCGCCGCAGCGTACAGGTCTTCCGCGTCAAACAGGCCGCGTAGGGCAAAGGCGGCGGAAACCTGCGTACCGTTCAGCAGCGCCAGGCCTTCTTTGGCGGCCAGCGTCAGCGGTTTCAGGCCCGCTTTGGCCAGCGCCTCGGTGGCCGGCAGCCATTCGCCCTGATAGCGGGCCTTGCCTTCACCCAGCAGCACCAGGCTCATGTGCGCCAGCGGCGCCAGGTCACCGGAGGCGCCAACGGAGCCTTTCAGTGGAATGTGCGGGTAAACTTCTGCATTCACCAGTGCCATCAGCGCCTGGATCACTTCCAGACGGATGCCGGAAAAGCCGCGCGACAGGCTGTTGATTTTCAGCACCATAATCAGGCGCACCAGGCTGTCGTCGGTCGGAGCGCCAACGCCGGCGGCGTGGGACAGCACGATCGAACGCTGCAGGTTTTCCAGATCTTCACGGGCGATGCGGGTGGAGGCCAGCAGGCCAAAACCGGTGTTGATGCCATAGGTGGTGCGGTTTTCTTCAACGATGCGCTCTACGCAGGCAACGCTTTGCTGAATGGCGGCATAGGCGCTGTCGTCAAGCTGAAGGTTGACCGGATGCTGATAAACCTCACGCAGTTGCGAAAGCCGAAGTTGGCCAGGGCGAATAGTCAGCGCTTTCATGCTTTGTCTCCTTGAGTGGCGGCGACCATCGGCAGGTTCAGACCTTGCTCGCGGGCGCATTCGATGGCGATGTCGTAACCGGCATCGGCATGACGCATTACGCCGGTGGCTGGATCGTTATGCAAGACGCGGGCGATGCGCTCGGCGGCTTCATCGGTACCGTCACAAACGATAACCATGCCGGAATGCTGTGAGAAGCCCATGCCGACCCCCCCACCGTGGTGCAGAGAAACCCAGGTCGCGCCGCTGGCGGTATTCAGCAGTGCGTTGAGCAGCGGCCAGTCGGATACGGCGTCTGAACCGTCTTTCATCGATTCGGTTTCGCGGTTCGGGCTTGAGACCGAGCCGGAGTCCAGGTGGTCGCGGCCAATCACGATCGGTGCGGACAGCTCGCCGCTGCGTACCATCTCGTTGAACGCCAGACCCAGCTTGGCGCGCTGGCCCAGACCGACCCAACAGATACGCGCCGGCAGCCCCTGGAAGCTGATGCGCTCGCGCGCCATATCCAACCAGTGGTGCAGATGCTCGTCGTCCGGGATCAACTCTTTAACTTTAGCGTCGGTTTTGTAGATGTCCTGCGGATCGCCGGACAGCGCAGCCCAGCGGAACGGGCCGACGCCGCGGCAGAACAGCGGGCGAATATAGGCCGGTACGAAGCCCGGGAAGTCGAAGGCGTTGCTGACGCCCATTTCTTTCGCCATCTGGCGGATGTTGTTGCCGTAGTCGAAGGTGGGCACGCCCATCTTCTGGAAGGCCAGCATGGCTTCCACGTGTTCGGCCATTGACTGCTTGGCGGCGATGACCACCTGAGCGGGTTCGGTCTGCGCACGCTGGCGGTATTCTTCCCAGCTCCAGCCCTTCGGCAGGTAGCCGTTCAACGGGTCATGGGCGCTGGTCTGGTCGGTGACCATGTCAGGACGCACGCCGCGGCGTACCAGTTCCGGCAGGATATCCGCCGCGTTGCCGCACAGGGCGATAGAGATGGCTTTGCCTTCGGCGGTGTATTTCTTGAGGCGCGCCAGCGCGTCGTCCAGATCGGTCGCCTGTTCATCGACGTAGCGGGTTTTCAGACGGAAATCGATGCGGCTCTGCTGGCATTCGATGTTCAGCGAGCTGGCACCGGCCAACGTGGCGGCCAAGGGTTGTGCGCCGCCCATGCCACCCAGACCGGCGGTCAGCACCCAGCGGCCTTTCAGGCTGCCGTCGTAATGCTGACGGCCGGCTTCCACGAAGGTCTCGTAAGTGCCCTGGACGATGCCTTGGCTGCCGATGTAGATCCAACTGCCGGCGGTCATTTGGCCGTACATGGCCAGGCCTTTGGCATCCAGTTCGTTAAAGTGTTCCCAGGTAGCCCAGTGTGGCACCAGGTTGGAGTTGGCGATCAGCACGCGCGGCGCGTTGCTGTGGGTTTTGAATACGCCGACCGGCTTGCCGGATTGCACCAGCAACGTTTCGTCGTCTTCCAGCGTTTTCAAGGTGGCGACAATTTTGTCGTAGCAGTCCCAGTCACGCGCGGCGCGGCCAATACCGCCGTACACCACCAGTTCATGTGGGTTTTCCGCTACTTCAGGATCGAGGTTGTTCATCAGCATGCGCAGCGGCGCTTCGGTCAGCCAGCTTTTTGCATTTAATTGTGTGCCGCGTGGTGCGCGTACATCGACATGGCGAACTTTGTTATTTGCAGTCACAGCATTTTCCTCAAACAGTATCGGTGCAGATTCCATGACGCGGTGGGGTTAATCATCACGCCATAACAATGCGTAGGGTTTATTAACATATACTTGTATGTACAAGCATATGCAACACTGACCAGTGGATGCCGTAAATGGCATAAGAGAAAGTTATTTTTGTTTATTATCAATGATATGATGTTGTTTATGGAGCTGAGATCATTAGGTTGGGGCAGAAGAATAGTGAGCTATTCAACAAAAATGAATTAAAAATGGGTCATTTTTGAGCGTCAAATCACAATAATTTTACATACCCATTACAAGTTAGCGGTGGCGATAAAAAAATCATATCGCCGACAGCAAAACGCCTGCCGACCCATTTGCAGGGAGCAAGCTGGAACGAAGTCCAGTCGGCCTAAAGGATTGGACACATCCATGTGTCTCATCATGGCGGGGGGTTGCCTTATGCCGTCGGTTGCAGCGCCGCTCTTCGGGTCATTTTGAATACCGTAGCGATGGCGGCGATCAGCGCCGGTACGCACAGGAACATCAGGATGCTTTGCACTTCCCAGTGCATGGCCAGCAGTTGCGCGCCCATCATGGTACCCGCCACGCCGCCAAAGCGGCCGATGCCCTGCATCCAGGCGATACCGGTGGCGCGGCTGTGGGTGGGGTAAAAGGTGGCGGCCAACGTTTGCAGGCCCGACTGCGCGCCGTTCATGGTGATCCCCATCAGGAAGATAAAGGTGCCCAGCAACACGATGTGGCTGTCCTCGGTCGCCATCGCCACAATCAACAGGGCGGTGACCACAAAGCCGCTTGATACCACCTTATGGGCGTTCCAGCGGTCCATCAGCCAGCCGGCCGCCAGAATGCCGAGGGTGCCGCCGAAGGTGAACAGCGAGGTCAGAATGGCCGACTGTTCAAGCTGATAACCCAACCCCTGCATCAGGATCGGCATCCAGCTAAGCAGCACGTAATAAATCACCAGCCCCATGAAGTAGGTTAGCCACAGCATCAACGTGCCGGCCAGATAAGGACGGGTAAACAGCAGGCCGACGCTGGTTTTTGATTGCGCCAGCTTCTCTTCATACAGATAGAAACGCGTGACGTTATCAATATTCTGGCTGACAAAACGCTGGGCTATGCGTCTGATTTTCATCGCGTCCTTGCCGCGGTTCACCATGTATTTCACCGATTCCGGCAGGAACAGGATCAACAGTATCGTCAGGATCAACGGGGCAAGCGCCCCCAACAACAGCACGCTGTGCCAGCCGTAGGCCGGGATCAGCCACGATGAGATAGCGCCGCCACCGGCCGCACCCAGCGGGAACCCGCAATACATGGTGTTAATCGCCATTGAACGGCAGCGCTGCGGCGCATATTCGGAAATCAGCGTGATGGCGTTCGGCATCGCCGCACCCAAGCCCAGCCCGGTCAGAAAACGCCACAGCGTCAGGCTGTTGAGCGAACCGGCATAGGCGGTGGCCAGGCTGGACAGGCCGAAGAACAGGCACGAAAACACCAGCACCCGCTTGCGGCCGATGCGATCGGAGATCGGTCCGGCCACCAGTGCACCGAGTGACAGCCCCAGCAGCGCGGCGCTCAGTACCGGGCCGAGATCCTGTCTCACAATTCCCCAATCTTTGGCGACCGAAGGGGCGATATAGCCCATTGCCGCAGTGTCAAAGCCATCAATGGCAAGGATCAGAAATCCCAAAATGATCAAAGTCCAATGGAACAGCGAGAATTTGCTGTCGTCGATGGCTTGCTGAATATTCAACTCGGTGGAATGAGCCATGGCACCCTCTAAACGCAGATGTGATGTTGGTGGATGCACTGCCGGAACCGATGTCCGGCTTGTGCTTGCCTGTATATACATCTGCGTCGCGGCAATTCATGTCAAATATATTTGTCCGATTTGTTATCTGGATGTTGTTTTTACGCCGCAGGATGCATCGCCAATGCGGCCGTTGACGCAGATAAACGTAATAAATGAAGCAGATAGCGGTGGGATAGGCTGAACCGTGGGCAGAAGATAAAATTTAATACAATTTCGCCGGTTTGGTTGCCGGGCCGTAATCTGAGATAATCGCTTTTTCCCTATCCTGATTGAGAAACCGATGCAGTACCCGATTAATGAAATGTTCCAAACCTTGCAGGGCGAAGGCTTTTTTACCGGCGTTCCGGCCATTTTTATCCGCCTGCAGGGCTGCCCGGTAGGATGCAGCTGGTGCGATACCAAACATACCTGGGAAAAGGAAGCCAATCGGGAAGTGGATATGCAGCGGATCCTGGTAAAAACCGAAGAGAGCGATGCCTGGGGCAGCGCCAGCGCGGAGCAACTGCTGGCCGTCATGCGCCAGCAGGGCTATACCGCACGTCACGTGGTGATCACCGGCGGCGAGCCGTGCATTTACGATCTGACTCCGCTGACCCAATTGCTGGAAGACAACGGCTATGGCTGCCAGATTGAAACCAGCGGTACCCATGAGATCCAGTGCTCGGCGAAAACCTGGGTGACGGTTTCCCCCAAGGTGAATATGCGCGGCGGCATGAAGGTGTTGGATCAGGCTTTGCAGCGTGCAGACGAGGTGAAGCATCCGGTTGGACGCGAGCGTGATATTGAAGCGCTGGATGCGCTGCTGGCGACGCTGCACGATGAAAAACCGCGGATTATCGCGTTGCAGCCAATCAGTCAAAAGGAAGAGGCGACTCGCCTGTGCATTGAAACCTGCATTGCGCGCAACTGGCGCTTGTCGATGCAGACGCATAAGTATTTGAATATTGCATAAAAACTCAGGGCGCTATACAGCGCCCTTTCTTCAACCTTTATAGACGCATCCCGCGCTGCAGGTTTCTTTCACCATTACCGCACTCAGTTCCGGCAACTGGGGTTTAAGCTGTTGCCAGATCCAGGCGGCAAGCACTTCGCTGGTGGGATTTTCCAATCCTGGAATATCGTTCAGATAATGGTGATCCAGGCGCTCCCAAATCGGGGAGAACACGGCTTTAAGCTCGGCGAAATCCATCACCCATCCGGTGTGTGCATCCACTTCACCGGTCACTTCCAGACGCACCATAAACGAATGCCCATGCAGACGGCCGCATTTATGGCCCTCCGGCACATGCGGCAAACGGTGTGCGGCTTCAAACTGAAAATCTTTAAACAGCGTGGTTGCCATTATTACGGCCTCATTGACTCAAAAACCGCCGCATAGTACCGGAAAGCGCGCCTGCTTGCCATTTATACTGCTTTAGTCTAGCCGCGCGCCGTTAAACCGGCGTTAGCACTTTTTTTGTTTGGTCCGTGCCGCACCTATCGGATGGGGTAATCAGCGGTAAATGCGATTCATTCAAAAATCGCCAAAAAAACCGGTTTGTTTTCAAAAGGATAAAAAACGCGCTTTAGCGTTTTAACCGTTATCCCTTACCAGAAAAACCGCTTAGTCATTTTGGTTATTATTTATTGCTATCCCTTATTTAATCGTTGCTATTGTGCTCGGTAACCTTACAAACTCTCCTGATCTTTTCAGGACCCCAGACTGAACGAAAAGACAGCGACTGACATTGGCGAGCGCCTGGCTGGATAGGTGCCATACCCGTTGCCTTTCAAACTGCAGCGTTGTTACCTGCACTCGTTCACCCTGGTGACTTACCTAAGTAAGCGCCTGGAGTGAGCGAGTTGGCCGCCAGCTGCAGCTTGAAATTCATAGGCTATAAGTAAGGAAATAAGTACTGCGATGACGACTCAGGCTCCTCCAACATCTTTGCTCCCGCTGACGCCCGAACAGCTGGCGCGCCTGCAAGCGGCGATTGGTGAATATTCACCGACGCAACTGGCGTGGCTGTCAGGCTATTTCTGGGGAATGGTTAACCAACAACCTGGAGCCGTAGCCATTGCGCCGGCTGCATCCGCTGCCGCCAACATCACGATAATTTCTGCTTCCCAGACCGGCAATGCGCGCCGCCTGGCGGAGCAGCTGCGTGACGATCTGCTGGCCGCCAAGCTGAGCGTCACGCTGGTGAACGCCGGCGACTACAAGTTCAAGCAGATTGCCCAGGAACGTTTGCTGGTGATCGTCGCCTCCACGCAGGGGGAGGGCGAGCCGGCGGAAGAGGCGGTTGCGCTGCATAAATTCCTGTTCTCGAAGAAAGCCCCCAAACTCAACGAGACCGCGTTTGCGGTATTCGGGCTGGGGGACACTTCCTACGAGAATTTCTGTCAGTCCGGTAAAGACTTCGACGGCAAGCTGGCCGAGTTGGGTGCCGAGCGTCTGGTAGAACGCATTGACGCCGATGTGGAGTATCAGGAGCTGGCCACGGCCTGGCGCAAGCAGGTAGTGGAGGTGCTGAAAGCGCGTGCGCCGGCGGAAAACGCCGCACCGGGCGTGCTGGCTAGTGGCGCTGTTGACCTGCTCGACAGCAGCCCGTACAGCAAAGAACAGCCGCTGACTGCACAACTGGCAGTGAAGCAAAAAATTACCGGCCGCGGCTCCGATAAAGACGTGCGGCACATCGAGATCGATCTCGGCGATTCCGGCCTGCGCTACAAACCGGGCGATGCACTGGGCGTATGGTTCGATAACGATCCTGCGTTGGTGGACGAACTGGTTCAGTTGCTGTGGCTGAAGGGTGATGAGCCGGTGGAAGTGGAGGGCAAGACCCTGCCGCTGGCTGAAGCGTTGCGCAGCCACTTCGAGCTGACGCAAAACACCACGCCGATTGTCGATAAATATGCCGCGCTGTCGCGTGACGAGAAATTGATTGGCCTGTTGGCGGATAAAGCCGCGTTGCAGCATTACGCGCACAATACGCCGATCGTCGACATGGTGCGCCAGGCCCCGGCGGATCTCAGCGCCGAGCAGTTGATTGGCCTGCTGCGCCCGTTGACGCCGCGTCTGTATTCCATCGCCTCCTCGCAGGCTGAGACCGAAAACGAAGTGCATGTCACCGTTGGCGTCGTACGTTACGACATCGACGGCCGCGCCCGCGCCGGCGGCGCTTCCAGCTTCCTGGCCGATCGCCTGGAAGAGGACGGCGACGTACGGGTTTTCATTGAGCATAACGACAACTTCCGCCTGCCGGCCAACCCGGAAACCCCGGTGATCATGATCGGTCCCGGCACCGGCATTGCCCCGTTCCGCGCCTTCATGCAACAGCGTGACGTTGAGGGTGCAAGCGGCAAGAACTGGTTGTTCTTCGGCAATCCGCATTTTACCGAAGATTTCCTGTATCAGGTTGAATGGCAACGCTATGTCAAAGACGGCCTGTTGACCCGCATTGATTTGGCCTGGTCGCGTGACCAGCAACATAAAGTTTACGTGCAAGACAAGCTGCGCGAACAGGGCGCTGAAGTGTGGCGCTGGATTCAGGAAGGCGCGCACATTTACGTCTGTGGCGATGCGAACCGCATGGCGAAAGACGTGGAAAACACATTACTGGAACTGGTGGCCGAGCACGGTGGCATGGATACCGAGCTGGCGGATGAATTTTTAAGTGAGCTGCGCCTTGAGCGCCGTTATCAGCGAGATGTTTACTGATGAGTGATAAACACCCGGGGCCTCTGGTGGTTGAAGGCAAACTGGCCGATGCCGAGCGTTTGAAGAAAGAAAGCAACTTCCTGCGCGGCACTATCGCCGAAGATTTGAAAGACGGCCTGACCGGCGGTTTCAACGGCGATAACTTCTTGCTGATCCGTTTCCACGGCATGTACCAGCAGGACGACCGCGATATCCGCGCCGAGCGCGCCGAGCAGAAGCTGGAGCCGCGTCATGCGATGATGCTGCGCTGCCGTCTGCCGGGGGGCATTATTTCCCCGCAGCAATGGCTGGGCATCGATAAGTTCGCGCAGGAAAGCACGCTGTACGGCAGCATTCGCATCACCAACCGTCAGACTTTCCAGTTCCACGGCATTGTGAAGGGCAACGTCAAGCCGGTGCACCAATTACTGAACCGTCTGGGGTTGGACGCGCTGGCTACCGCCAACGACGTGAACCGCAACGTGCTCTGCACCTCGAACCCGGTGGAGTCCGAGCTGCATCAGGAAGCCTACGAGTGGGCGAAGAAGATCTCCGAGCATCTGCTGCCGCGTACCCGCGCTTATGCGGAAGTGTGGTTGGATCAGGAAAAAGTGGCGACCACCGACGAAGAGCCGATCCTCGGCGCCACCTATCTGCCGCGTAAATTCAAAACTACGGTGGTGATCCCGCCGCAGAATGACGTCGATCTGCACGCCAATGACATGAACTTTGTGGCGATCGCCAAGAACGGCAAGCTGGTGGGCTTCAACCTGCTGGTGGGCGGCGGCCTGTCGATTGAACACGGCAACAAAAAGACCTATGCGCGTCAGGCCAGCGAATTCGGTTACATTCCGCTGGAACACACGCTGGCGGTAGCCGAAGCGGTGGTGACCACTCAGCGTGACTGGGGTAATCGTACCGATCGCAAGAACGCCAAAACCAAATACACGCTGGAACGCGTCGGTGTGGATACCTTCCGCGCCGAAGTGGAAAAACGCGCCGGCATTACCTTTGAACCGATCCGCCCGTACGAATTCACCGGGCGCGGCGATCGTATCGGTTGGGTAAAAGGCATTGATAATCAATGGCACCTGACGCTGTTTATTGAAAACGGCCGCCTGCTGGATTATCCGGGTCGCCCGTTGAAAACCGGCGTTGCCGAGATCGCCCGGATCCACAAGGGGGATTTCCGCCTGACCGCCAATCAGAACCTGATCGTCGCCGGTGTGCCGGAAAGCGAGAAGGCGAAGATCGAAGCCCTGGCGCGCGATCATGGTCTGATCGACGACGGGATCAGCGAGCAGCGTAAAAACTCGATGGCCTGCGTGTCTTATCCTACTTGCCCGTTGGCGATGGCGGAGGCCGAGCGCTTCCTGCCGGAGTTCGTCACCAAGGTGGAAGGGATCATGCACCAGCATGGCGTGGGTGATGAGCACATCGTGTTGCGTATCACCGGCTGCCCGAACGGCTGCGGCCGTGCGTTGCTGGCGGAGCTGGGCCTGGTGGGCAAGGCGGTAGGCCGCTATAACCTGCATTTGGGCGGTAACCGTGAAGGCACGCGCATTCCACGCATGTACCGTGAAAATATTAACGAAGAAGAAATTCTCAAGGAGATCGACCAACTGGTTGGCCGCTGGGCGAAAGAGCGCACTGTGGGTGAAGGTTTTGGCGATTTCACCATCCGCGCGGGCATTGTCAGGCCGGTTGTGGATCCGGCGCAGGATTTCTGGGACTGACGCCGTTTGGCCCCTCTTTGGAGGGGCCAAGTGAGCGCGGTAGAGTTCAAGAATCAGGAGGCAGGCAATATGGCTGAATTCGATCTGGCGGCGCTGAATGCGTTGCCCAAGTCCGGACAGGCGTTGAAGCTGGGGGCCGTCAACGGCCAACTGGAAAACCTTTCCGCCGAGCAACGCGTGGAATGGGCGTTGGAACATCTGCCCGGCGAGTTTGTGCTTTCTTCAAGTTTTGGCATTCAGGCGGCGGTGTGTCTGCATCTGGTCACCCGGATCAAGCCGGATATCCCGGTGATCCTCACCGACACCGGCTATCTGTTCCCTGAAACCTATCAGTTTATCGATCAACTGGTCGACAAGCTGAAGCTGAATCTGCAGGTGTTCCGTGCCGAGCAGTCGCCTGCCTGGCAGGAGGCGCGCTATGGCAAACTGTGGGAACAGGGCGTAGAAGGTATCGAGAAATACAACCAGATCAACAAGGTTGAACCGATGAATCGCGCACTGGAGACCCTGGGCGGGCAGACCTGGTTCGCCGGCCTGCGCCGCGAGCAATCCGGCAGCCGCGCCAACTTGCCGGTGCTGGCGGTGCAGCGTGGCGTATTCAAAATCCTGCCGATTATCGATTGGGATAACCGCAAGATTTATCAGTACCTCACCGACCACGGCCTGAGTTATCACCCGTTATGGGAGCAAGGCTATCTGTCGGTCGGGGATACCCATACCACGCAAAAATGGGAGCCGGGCATGAGCGAAGAAGAAACCCGCTTCTTCGGCCTCAAGCGTGAGTGCGGCCTGCACGAAGGCTAAGTTTGCAGTTAACCCGCTCAAGGCCCGGCAACGTTTGTCGGGCCTTGTTATTTCAGTTGGACATTACTTTTTCTGCGCTTTAACCGGATGCGCCTGCGCCAGTTCCTTGATTAGCGGCAGCAGGATCTGCACGCTCTCGCGGCTGCGCTTGTCGATCCTGCCCGGCAGATAACGTTCCAGATACTGCAGGTTGTCGTACTGCGGACGATGCCAGGTCATGCCTTGCGGGAAATGGGGGCTGACGGCGCGCTGCTGGTAGCCGTCTTTATCACCCAGAGACCAGTTGGTGGCTTCGACCGAAAGCACCGGCATACCTGCGTTATCAAACACCTCTTGATCGGAACAACAACCGGTGCCTTTCGGCCGTTGTTTGCTGCCAGGGTTAATGGCGGCGGCGATACCGTAACGGTGGGCGATATCCAGGGCGCGATCGCGGCTCCGCTTAGCCATCTTCGGCGGCGTATTGCGACCGGCGTTGAAGTACAGACGATCGCCGGTTACCAGGCTGTCGAGGTTAATCACCAGTACGGTGTTGCGTTTTTCTTCCGCGCTCATGCGTTGCAGGTAGTTCTGTGCGCCCAGCGAACCGATCTCCTCGGCGCTGGTGGCAACAAAGCGCAGGCCGTAAGCGGTGGGGATGTTCTTCAGGCGTTCCGCCAATTCCAGCATTACGCCGACGCCTGAGGCGTTATCGTCGACGCCCTGCAGCGTCAACCCGCCAAGGTTATTGTCCAGATCGGTATCGCTTTGCGGGGTGTAAGTATCAAAATGCGCCACGATCAGGATCTGCTGCGGACTGCTGCCATTTTTGGCGGCGATCACCGAGCTGGCGGTGACGTTATTCCAGTTCTTTTTACCGTCTTTGCTGGTGTAGAGATAGCGGGTGTTGAAGCTGCGGATATCGCTCTGATAGCCCATCTTGCCGAATTGTTGTTTGAGGTAGTCTGCCGTGAGCAATTCTGCCGGGCTGCCCGCCATGCGGCCAGGGAAATAGGTGGCGATATGGCGAATCTGGTCGGCGGCGAATTTCCCCACGGGGGCTTCTTTCACTGCCGGGAGAGCGGCCGAAACGCTGAAAACGCCGCTGAGCGCTGCTGCCAGCAGGCCGGTCTTCAGGTAAACGCGGGAGAACATACCGAAAAATCCTTCTTTGATATCGGCGATACCGATGATTTTTTGCGGTGTCCAGTATGAGACGACGCGCGGCATTACACAATTTCTTCGGCTCCTAATTTTGGTGTCGGCGCGCAAACTGTCACCCTGCTTATCACCGCCTGAGCCATGCAATGCGGCCTATATTCCATAAAGGAACTATTAATTCCTTTTCGTCATTTCAGAGGCTAAATCTCAGCCCGTATAGTCACACTATCTTCCCGCATTACGAAAAGGCTGTTGTGGACTATCTACCTATATTTGCCGACCTGAAACAACGCCCGGTGTTGGTCGTTGGCGGCGGCGAAGTGGCTGCGCGCAAAGTTGATCTTCTCCTGCGCGCCGGGGCTGAAATACGGATAGTTGCGCAGTCGCTCTCACCGGAACTTGAACATCAGCGTCAGCAGGGGCATATCCGCTGGCTGGGGCAGGCTTTCGCCGCGCAACAGCTGGATGACGTTTTCCTGGTGATTGCCGCAACCGACGACAGCGTGCTGAATGCCCAGGTGTTTAGCGAGGCGGATAAACGCCGGGTGCTGGCTAATGTGGTCGACGATCAGCCGCGCTGCTCGTTTATTTTCCCGTCGATTATCGATCGCTCACCGTTGGTGGTGGCCGTTTCTTCCAGCGGCCAGGCGCCGGTATTGGCGCGCATGCTGCGCGAAAAGCTCGAAGCGCTGTTGCCTGCCAGCCTGGGGCAGATGGCGGAAGTGGCCGGGCGTTGGCGCGGCCAGGTGAAGCAACGGCTGAGTTCGATCGGCGAACGTCGTCGCTTTTGGGAGAAAACCTTCGGCGGCCGATTCTCCACGCTGGTGGCCAATGGCCAGCAGGCGCAGGCGGAGCAGCAGTTGGAGCAGGATTTGCAGCAGTTTGCACTGGGCAGCGAAGGCACCCAGGGTGAAATTGCGTTGGTGGGCGCAGGCCCTGGCGACGTGGGGTTGCTGACCCTGCGTGGGCTGCAGGTGATGCAGCAGGCCGATGTGGTGCTGTATGACCATTTGGTTAGTGATGAAATCCTGGATTTGGTGCGTCGCGACGCTGAACGCATCTGCGTGGGTAAACGCGCCGGGGCGCACTCGGTGATTCAGGAAGAAACCAACCGTCTGCTGGTGGAACTGGCGCAGCAGGGCAAACGCGTGGTGCGGTTGAAGGGGGGCGATCCCTTTATCTTTGGCCGCGGTGGCGAAGAGCTGCAAGTGGCTGCAGCCGCAGGCATTCCATTCCAGGTTGTGCCAGGCGTAACTGCAGCGGCCGGGGCGACGGCTTATGCCGGCATTCCGCTGACGCACCGTGACCACGCGCAGAGCGTGACCTTTATTACCGGCCACTGTCGTCCCGACGGCGACGGGCTGGATTGGGCCGATCTGGCGCGTGCGCGACAGACTCTGGCTATCTACATGGGCACCATGAAGGCGGCGGATATCAGCCAGCGCCTGATTGCTCACGGCCGCGAGGCCAGCACGCCGGTCGCGGTGATCAGCCGCGGTACGCGTGCGGACCAACAGGTGCAGATCGGTACCTTGCAACAACTCGAACAATTGGCTCAACAGGCACCGTTACCGGCGCTGCTGGTGATCGGCGAAGTGGTGGAACTGCATCATCAAATCGCCTGGTTTGGGCATCAACCGCAGACGGAAGGGGTATCACGCCCAGCCGTCGTGAATTTGGCTTAAGGATCTGTTATGGACGAAAAACGACTCACTCATTTGCGGCAATTGGAGGCGGAGAGTATCCATATCATCCGTGAAGTCGCCGCTGAATTCGGCAACCCGGTGATGCTCTATTCCATCGGCAAAGACTCTTCCGTGATGCTGCACCTGGCGCGTAAGGCGTTCTACCCAGGCACGTTGCCTTTCCCGCTGCTGCATGTGGATACCGGCTGGAAATTCCGCGAAATGTACGAATTCCGTGATCGCACCGCGAAAGAATACGGCTTTGAACTGCTGATACACAAAAACCCGGAAGGCGTGGCGATGGGCATCAACCCGTTCGTGCACGGCAGCGCCAAGCACACCGATATCATGAAAACCGAAGGTCTGAAGCAGGCGCTTAACAAGTACGGCTTCGACGCCGCCTTTGGTGGGGCGCGCCGTGACGAAGAGAAATCGCGCGCCAAAGAGCGCATCTATTCCTTCCGCGACCGCTTCCACCGCTGGGATCCGAAAAACCAGCGCCCGGAGCTGTGGCACAACTACAACGGCCAGATCAACAAGGGTGAGAGCATTCGCGTGTTCCCTCTGTCGAACTGGACCGAGCTGGATATCTGGCAATACATCTTCCTGGAAAAAATCGACATCGTGCCGCTGTATTTGGCGGCACCGCGTCCGGTTGTAGAGCGTGACGGCATGTTGCTGATGGTGGACGACGATCGTATCGATCTGCAGCCGGGCGAAGAGATCAGCCAGCGTATGGTGCGCTTCCGCACCCTGGGCTGCTGGCCGCTGACCGGCGCGGTGGAATCGGAGGCGGAAACGCTGCCGGAGATCATCGAAGAGATGTTGGTATCTACCACCAGTGAGCGCCAGGGACGGATGATCGACCGCGATCAGTCCGGCTCGATGGAGCTGAAGAAGCGTCAAGGGTATTTCTAAGGAGCCGCCGGATGAAGACTATAGTTTCGCAAAACCAGGCAATTGCCCAGCAAATCGCTGACCAGGGCGGAGTAGAAGCCTATCTGCACGCGCAGCAACATAAAAGCCTGTTACGGTTCCTGACCTGCGGCAGCGTCGATGACGGTAAAAGCACCCTGATCGGCCGCTTGCTGCACGATACCCGCCAGATCTACGAAGATCAGCTGTCAACGCTGCACAGTGACAGCAAGCGTATCGGTACTCAGGGCGAGAAACTCGATCTGGCGCTGCTGGTGGACGGCCTGCAGGCCGAGCGCGAGCAAGGCATCACCATCGACGTGGCTTATCGCTATTTCTCGACCGAAAAACGCAAATTTATCATCGCCGATACCCCGGGACATGAGCAGTACACCCGCAATATGGCGACCGGCGCTTCGACCTGCGATCTGGCGATCCTGCTGATCGACGCCCGCAAAGGGGTGTTGGATCAAACCCGCAGACACAGCTTTATCGCTACGCTGCTGGGGATTCGTCACCTGGTGGTGGCGGTCAACAAAATGGATCTGGTTGACTATAAAGAGTCGGTGTTCGAGCAGTTCAAGCAGGACTATCTGACCTTTGCGCAGCAGTTGCCGAACGATCTGGACATCAAGTTCGTGCCGCTGTCGGCACTCGACGGCGACAACGTCGCGACCGAAAGCGTGCATATGCCTTGGTACAGCGGCCCTACGCTGCTGCAGGTATTGGAAACCGTGGATGTGATCAGCGAGCGTGAAGCGCAGCCGCTGCGCTTCCCGGTGCAATACGTCAACCGACCGAATCTGGATTTCCGCGGCTACGCGGGCACGCTGTCGGCCGGTGTGGTGCGTGTGGGCCAACGTGTGAAGGTACTGCCTTCCGGCGTGGAATCCACCGTAGCGCGCATCGTCACCTTTGATGGCGACTTGCAGGAGGCGGTGCCGGGCGAAGCCATTACGCTGGTGCTGAAAGATGAAGTGGACATCAGCCGCGGCGATCTGCTGGTCGATGCCGGGGAAACCCTGCAGGCGGCGCAAAGCGCGTTGGTCGACGTGGTGTGGATGGCTGAGAAGCCGCTGCTGCCGGGCCAGAGCTATGACATCAAAGTCGCGGGCAAAAAGACCCGAGCGCGCGTGGAAGGCATTCGCCACCAGGTAGAAATCAACTCGCTGGCGCAGCATCAGGCGGATACCCTGCCGTTGAACGGCATCGGTTTGGTGGAACTGACCTTTGACGAGCCGCTGGTGCTGGACAGCTATCAGCGCAACCATGATACCGGCGGGCTGATCTTTATCGATCGTTTGAGCAACGTTACGGTCGGCGCCGGCTTGATCCGCGAAACCTTGCAAGGTGCGCAGGCGCTGGCGGGGGACCATAGCGCGTTCGAGCTGGAACTGAACGCCCTGGTACGCAAGCACTTCCCGCATTGGGGTGCGCGCGACCTGCTTGGGGGCAAATAACGTGACCGAGGATCAACAACGGCCCACCGGGCCGGATGATGACAACGTGGTCTGGCATCCGCATGCGGTAGCGCGTGCGGATCGCGAAGCCCGCAACGGCCATAAGGGTGTGGTGCTGTGGTTTACCGGGCTGTCCGGCTCGGGAAAATCTACCGTTGCCGGCGCGCTGGAACAGGCTCTGCATGCGCTTGGCGTCAGCACCTATCTGTTGGACGGAGATAACGTGCGTCACGGCTTGTGCCGCGATCTGGGTTTCTCCGATGACGATCGGCGTGAGAATATTCGCCGCGTGGGCGAGGTGGCGAAGCTGATGGTGGATGCCGGGTTGGTGGTGCTGACCGCGTTTATTTCACCGCATCGCGCCGAACGGCAAATGGTGCGTGAACTGCTCGATAGCGATCGTTTTATCGAGGTGTTTGTCGATACCCCGTTGGCGATTTGCGAAGCGCGCGATCCTAAGGGATTGTACAAAAAAGCACGTGCCGGCGAGCTGCGTAATTTCACCGGGATCGACTCGGTTTACGAGGCGCCGCAGCAGCCTGATATTCACCTTGATGGCCAACAATTGGTAACAAATTTGATTGCGCAATTGTTAGACGTGTTGCGTGGTCGGGCTATTATCAAACCCTGAATTCAAAAAAGCGTGTGGCGTTTTTGCGCCATACGCTTTTTACGCTAAGCTCGCCGCAGAGCGCGCCGAATAACCAGGGATTACTATGCAAAATGTCTCGCCTGTCTTGATCGACTCTACGCTTGAAAAAGAGGAACCCTCGTATTCTTTCCTGGGCGGCGTCTGCGGCTTTATTTTCTACTGGCTGGCGTTCGCTGTGCCGTTTCTGGTTTACGGTTCCAACACCCTGTTCTTTCTGCTCTACACCTGGCCGTTCTTCCTGGCTCTGATGCCGGTTTCGGTGCTGATTGGCATCACGCTCAGCATGTTGCTGCGCGACAGGCTGCTGCTGACGTTGCTGCTGACCGGCGTGATCGTGCTGTGCCTGTTCTGGCTGGTATTCAGTTTCCTGACCGGCTGGTGAGCTGCCGGGTGCCAAACCACCGTGTCCGAAGCATTGCAAAGCGGTGCTGAAGGTTACAAAACTTTGCTTAACACGCCTGAATGCGCGGTTGGGGCGGGTGGGTGAACATCTGCTGCGGCAACCTTTCCTCTTAATCATGCCCCGAACGATGAATTTAGCCCCATCGGCGCTAAAATGCTGTTTTCCGGCATTGCCACCGGCGCAAACAGAGTAAAACTGCCACCCCATTTTTCTTGCTGCATCACCTCCAAAAGCATAACAGGAGAAAAAACCGTGCGGTCGATAGGTTTTTTCTGAGATGAAATGGGCTTTTTTTACCGCTTTCAGCGCGAATTTAGGTTATAAACTCAGTAAATTCTCATCCTTACTCTGAATTTGGCGGTGAATGCCGCTCTCAGTGTGGAGTCCAACGAAAAGTTGTGGGATGATTGGTCGGTTTTTCAGGGGGCGGAGATGGGAAAACTTACGCTGCTATTGCTGGCATTGCTCGGATGGTTACAGTATTCACTGTGGCTGGGTAAAAATGGTGTTCACGATTACGTGCGGGTCAATGAAGATGTTGCGCTCCAACAGGGCAGCAATGCTAAATTGAAAGCGCGTAACGATCAGTTGTTTGCCGAAATCGACGATTTGAACGGTGGTCAGGAAGCGATCGAAGAGCGTGCGCGTAATGAACTGAGCATGATTAAGCCCGGTGAAACCTTCTATCGTCTGGTTCCTGATCAATCAAGACGCAACGCGGCGTCCTCCTCGCAAAATAACGTACAAAAGTAACGAATGAATCACTCTGCAGGCACCTTTCCCTCGGTGATTGCCGTCCTGCCCGCTGCCGGTATCGGCAGCCGCATGCAGGCGGATTGCCCGAAACAGTATTTGACCATCGGTAAGCAAACCATTCTCGAACATGCGATCCACGCGCTGCTGCGTCATCCGCGCATTCCGCAGGTGATTGTGGCGATCGGTCCTGAGGATCGGCAGTTTTGCCAGTTACCTATTGCCCAGGATCCCCGAGTACGGGTGACCGTTGGCGGTCGGCAGCGCGCCGATTCGGTAATGGCCGGGTTGCAACTGGCGGGCGAGGCCGATTGGGTGCTGGTGCATGACGCCGCACGCCCCTGCTTACATGCAGAAGATCTCGATCGTCTGCTGGCGATCACCGAACACAGCAACGTTGGCGGCATTCTGGCGGCAATGGTGCGCGACACCATGAAGCGGGCGGAGCCCGGCCACGCAGCTATCTCCCATACCGTTGAACGTCAGGACCTGTGGCATGCGCTTACGCCGCAACTCTTCCCGCTGCAATTGCTCAAGCTTTGTTTGCAGCGCGCGCTGGACGACGGGGCGACGGTCACCGATGAAGCCTCTGCACTGGAGCATTGCGGTTATCACCCGCTGCTGATTGCCGGGCGCTCGGACAATATTAAAGTGACGCGGCCGGAGGATTTGGCACTGGCGGCGTTCTATTTAACCCAGTTAGACGATTAAGGAGCGCATCATGCGTATCGGTCACGGTTTTGACGTACATAAATTTGGTGGCGAAGGGCCGCTGGTGATCGGTGGTGTTCGCATCCCTTATGAAAAAGGTTTGCTGGCCCATTCGGACGGTGACGTGGCTCTGCATGCGGCGACGGATGCCCTGCTGGGGGCGGCGGCGCTTGGGGATATCGGTAAACTGTTTCCGGACACCGATCCGGCCTTCAAAGGCGCCGACAGCCGCGAGCTGCTGCGTGAAGCCTGGAAACGCATCCGCGCCAAAGGTTATCGTCTGGGGAACCTGGATATCACTATTATTGCCCAGGCGCCCAAAATGGCGCCGCATATTCCGCAGATGCGCATTTTCCTGGCGGAAGACCTGCAGTGCCATATGGACGACGTTAACGTGAAAGCCACAACCACCGAACAGCTTGGTTTTACCGGGCGTGGCGAGGGCATTGCCTGCGAAGCGGTTGCCTTGTTGATCAAGGAATAACGCATGGATATGGCTAATTTGACCTGGCTGCACGGCCAGCCGCAAAGTACAGGCGTGCTGAAAGCCAGCCCGGAAGATTTCGTAGTGGTGGAAGATCTGGGCTTTGAGCCAGACGGAGAAGGCGAACATGTGCTGGTGAACATCCGCAAGAACGGATGTAACACCCAGTTTGTCGCCGATTATCTGGCGCGTTTCGCCGGTATTCACGCCCGTTCGGTCAGCTACGCCGGCCTGAAAGATCGCCATGCGGTGACCGAACAATGGTTCTGCCTGCATCTGCCGGGCAAAGAAACGCCTGATTTCAGCCAGTTCTCGCTGGAGGGCTGCGAAGTGCTGGCCAGTGCCCGCCATCTGCGAAAAATGCGCATCGGTACGCTGAAAGGCAATGCTTTTACTCTGGTGCTGCGTCAGATCTCCGATCGTCAGGATGTGGAACAGCGCCTGCAGGCCATTGCGGCGGGTGGCGTGCCGAACTATTTCGGCAGCCAGCGTTTTGGTCGCGGTGGCAATAACCTGGTCATGGCGCGCCGCTGGGCGAATGATGAGATCCGGGTTAAAGAACGCAGCAAGCGCAGTTTTTACCTTTCCGCCAGCCGCAGCGCGCTGTTTAACCTGATCGCCAGCCGACGCTTGGCCAATCAACAGCATTGCACGGTGCTGGAAGGGGATGCGCTGCAACTTACCGGCCGCGGCAGTTGGTTTGTTGCCAAACCGGACGAACTGGCTGAGTTGCAGCAGCGGCTGGATGCCGGTGAACTGTTGATTACCGCACCGTTGCCGGGCGACGGCGAACCGGGCACCGCCGGGGAAGCGCTGAACGTTGAACAGCAATGTTTGGCGGAACAGCCGGAGCTGATGGCGTTGTTAAAGCGGGAACGCGTTGATCCGGCTCGTCGCGCGTTGTTGCTGCAGCCGCAAAAGATGCAGTGGAATTGGTGGGACGATGCCACCGTTGAATTGCGCTTTTGGCTGCCGGCCGGCAGTTTTGCCACCAGCGTGGTGCGCGAAATCATGCGGCAAGAGAGCAGTGACGCGGACATTAGCGAGTAATAAAGAAAACCTGCAGAGGCAGGTTTTTTTTCGTCTGGCGAAGGGTGACCGTGAAACTGGGGGGCTTTTGACCTGCCAGTGGCTGGGCGGTCAAAATTCGTCTTTCCCCTTGGTTACTGGACACGCCGGGGGGAGTAAACATAATATCTGCTGGTTAAGTACCGCCTTTTGGGCGGCTATTGCGAGTATTTAAATGCCAGGCTGCGTGAAACGCTGCGTGGGTGAGAGAGATAAAAGAAGACAACCTCTTATGCGGATATTGCTGAGTAATGACGACGGTGTTACCGCCCCTGGTATCCAGGTGCTGGCGGCGGCGCTGCGGGAATTCGCTGAGGTGCAGGTTGTGGCACCCGATCGTAACCGCAGCGGCTCTTCGAATGCGCTGACGCTGGAATCACCGCTGCGTACCCTGACGTTGCCCAATGGTGACATTGCAGTGCAGCAGGGAACGCCGACCGACTGCGTGTATCTGGGCGTGAATGCCCTGATGCAGCCTGCGCCGGACATCGTGGTTTCCGGCATCAACGCCGGCCCCAATCTTGGCGATGACGTTATTTATTCCGGCACCGTAGCGGCCGCCATGGAGGGGCGCCATTTGGGCTTGCCTGCGTTGGCCGTGTCGTTGAATGGCCATCAGCATTACGCTACTGCAGCTGCGATCACCTGCCGCGTGCTGCGCGCTTTACAGCGTGAACCGTTGCGAACAGGAAAAATTCTGAATATTAACGTACCGGATTTACCGCTGGACCAGATCAAAGGCATTCGCGTGACCCGCTGCGGCAGCCGTCACCCGGCCGACAAAGTGTTCTGCCAGCAAGATCCGCGTGGGCAAAACCTCTATTGGATTGGGCCGCCGGGTGATAAGTTTGATGCCGGGCCAGACACGGATTTCGCCGCGGTGGAGCAAGGGTATGTGGCGATTACGCCATTGCAGGTGGATTTAACCGCCTATGCGGCCCAGGACGTGGTAAAAACGTGGTTAACCAAAGCAGGGGTTGGCGGGGAATGGTGAACAAGCGTATGCAAACATTGCTGACGCAACTGCGTCAACAGGGGATCCAGGAAGAACGGTTGCTGCAAGCGATAGAGGCGGTACCGCGTGAACGCTTTGTTGACGAAGCGCTTGAACACAAAGCCTATGAAAATACTGCGCTGCCTATCGGCTCAGGCCAAACCATTTCCCAACCTTATATGGTTGCGCGAATGACCGAATTGTTGAATCTGACGCCAACGTCGAGAGTCCTGGAGATCGGTACAGGCTCCGGCTATCAAACCGCTATTCTGGCGCATCTGGTGCAACATGTCTGTTCCGTCGAACGTATCAAAGGGCTGCAATGGCAGGCCAAGCGCCGTTTGAAACAGCTCGATCTTCACAACGTGTCCACGCGTCATGGCGACGGCTGGCAGGGGTGGGCATCGCGCGGCCCGTTTGATGCCATTATCGTTACTGCAGCGCCGCCGGAGATCCCACCGGCGCTGATGGAGCAACTGGACGACGGCGGCATTCTGGTGTTGCCGGTGGGCGAACAGACCCAAACTCTCAAGCGTATTCAACGTCAGGGTAATGATTTTGTCATCGATACCGTCGAAGCGGTGCGTTTTGTGCCGCTGGTGAAGGGTGAGCTGGCCTAAGGATTGTCTGAATTTTAGGCGTAAAACGAAATCTGTTGCACTTTCATCACGCCTGGTTAAGGTTTTAACGTTTCAATAAAGTTAATTTTCAATACAATTGCCTTTCTGCGTAGTTGTCTTATGGTGCGGCATCGCTAATGTGGTTAGCATTGGCGCGCTGTTTTGAGGCTCCGGCAGGAGATTTCCTGGCATTCAGGGATCGGCCGCGGGCACCTTTCATCGCAGAAACTGAGAGAGTGGTAAAAGCTCAGCTACGATGTAAAGGGTATTTTGGATATATCGCTGATATTGCTGTCATGGGGGAAGCATGAGCACGGGAAGCCCAATGATTACTTTACGCCGGGTTGCGGTGTGTACGATGGTGAGTTTGTGGTTGGCGGGTTGTACGAATGATGCATCGACATCAGCCCCTATTAGTAGTGTGGGCGGTGGCGGAGCCGCTGCATCCGGCAACGCCGGAGCAAACGCCAGCCCTGAAGGGCGTATCGTTTACAATCGCAGTTACAATTCAATCCCCAAAGGGAGCTACAGCGGTAATACCTACACGGTAAAACGAGGCGATACGTTATTTTACATCGCGTGGATCACCGGGAACGATTTCCGTGACCTGGCGCAACGTAATAATATTCCTGAGCCATACAGTTTGAATGTGGGTCAAAGCATTCAGCTTGGTAATGGTTCTGCGAACGGAAACGGTGGCATGCTGGCGGCGACAGACGCAACCCGCGGCGGTGTTCCGAAGCCGCCTTCCACTACGCAGATACAAACTGCAACGGTTGATTCTCCATCAACTAACGCGTATTCTGATAATTCGGGTAAACAGAATGTAGGTAAAATGTTACCTGCAGCGGGTGCAGTAGCGGCAACCACCGCAGCAGCACCTGTTACCGCACCGGTCGTTGCTCCACCAGTGAGCAGCACCGTCAGTAACAGCTCGCCAGTGAGTAGCTGGAGATGGCCAACTGACGGTAAGATTATTGATAACTTTTCTTCATCAGAAGGTGGGAATAAAGGTGTCGATATCGCCGGCTCCCGTGGGCAGCCTATCTTCGCTACCGCCGATGGTCGCGTAGTGTATGCAGGCAACGCTTTACGGGGTTACGGTAATCTGATCATCATCAAACACAATGATGATTACCTGAGCGCCTACGCCCACAACGACACAATGCTGGTCCGGGAACAACAAGAAGTGAAGGCGGGTCAAAAAATAGCCACCATGGGTAGCACCGGAACCAGTTCAGTACGTTTGCATTTTGAAATTCGTTACAAGGGGAAATCCGTAAACCCGCTGCGTTTTCTTCCGCAGCGATAGATTGGGCAGAATACGCTGATATTCTGCTCGCGGTATCACGGGTAGGAGCAGCATATGAACCAAAATACGCTGAAAGTTAACGAGTTACAGGATGATGCGGATTTCGACGAGAACGCAACGGAAGCGGAGTCATTCGACGAAAAAGCACTGGTCGAAGAAGAGGCCAGTGAGAGTGATTTAGCGGAAGAAGAGTTGTTGTCTCAAGGCGTTACCCAACGCGTATTGGATGCGACGCAGCTCTATCTGGGTGAAATCGGTTATTCTCCGCTGCTTACCGCAGAGGAAGAGGTTTATTTTGCGCGGCGTGCACTGCGCGGTGACGTGCCGTCCCGCCGCCGAATGATCGAAAGCAACCTGCGGCTGGTGGTGAAAATCGCCCGTCGCTACAGTAATCGCGGCCTGGCGCTGCTGGATCTGATTGAAGAGGGCAACCTCGGCCTGATCCGTGCAGTGGAAAAGTTTGACCCGGAACGCGGTTTCCGTTTCTCAACTTACGCAACCTGGTGGATCCGTCAGACGATTGAACGGGCGATAATGAACCAAACCCGAACCATTCGTTTGCCTATCCATATCGTTAAAGAACTGAATGTCTATCTGCGCACGGCGCGCGAGCTTTCTCATAAACTGGATCATGAACCGAGCGCTGAAGAGATTGCCGAGCAGCTCGACAAGCCGGTCGATGACGTCAGCCGTATGCTGCGTCTGAACGAACGTATCACTTCCGTCGATACGCCGTTGGGCGGTGATTCAGAGAAAGCGCTGCTGGACATTCTGGCTGACGAGAAAGACAACGGTCCGGAAGACACCACGCAAGACGATGACATGAAACAGAGCATCGTTAAGTGGTTGTTCGAACTGAACGCCAAGCAGCGTGAAGTGCTGGCCCGTCGTTTCGGCCTGTTGGGCTACGAAGCGGCGACGCTCGAAGATGTGGGCCGTGAAATTGGCCTGACTCGCGAACGTGTTCGCCAGATCCAGGTTGAAGGTTTGCGTCGCCTGCGTGAAATTCTGCAGTTGCAGGGCCTGAGCATTGAGGCGCTGTTCCGCGAATAACGTCGGCAGTTGAATCGCATCAAAATAAAAACGGTGAGCATAATGCTCACCGTTTTTTTATGCCCGTAGCGCTGGCGGATTTACACCATTTTCTTCAGGCGATAAAGCCACTCCAGCGCCTGGCGCGGCGACAGAGAGTCCGGGTCCAGCGCCTCGAGCGCTTCCACCGCCGGCGAGGTTTCTTCATTCAGCAGCGTCATCTGTGTGGCGTCAACGGTACCGGAGGCGGTATGGCTGGAGATGGCCTCCAGCTCACGCAGCTTCTGGCGTGCGCGTTTGATCACCTCGCGCGGCACGCCGGCCAGCGCCGCAACCGCCAGACCATAGCTTTTACTTGCCGCGCCGTCCTGCACGCTATGCATGAAGGCGATGGTGTCGCCATGTTCCAGTGCATCCAGGTGAACGTTAACCACACCTTCCATTTTCTCCGGCAGGGTCGTCAGTTCGAAGTAATGGGTGGCGAACAACGTCATGGCCTTAATGCGGCTGGCCAGGTTTTCTGCGCAAGCCCAGGCCAGGGAGAGGCCGTCGTAGGTCGACGTGCCGCGACCGATTTCATCCATCAATACCAGGCTGTGCTCGGTGGCGTTATGCAGAATATTGGCCGTCTCGGTCATCTCCACCATAAAGGTAGAGCGGCCGGAGGCCAGATCGTCCGCGGCGCCAACGCGGGTAAAGATACGGTCCACCGGGCCGATAACGGCTTTGGCTGCCGGCACGTAGCTGCCGATGTGCGCCATCAGCACGATCAGCGCCGTTTGACGCATATAGGTGCTTTTACCGCCCATGTTGGGGCCGGTAATGATCAGCATTCGACGCTGAGGCGACAGCGACAGCGGGTTGGCGATAAACGGCTCGCTCAGCACCTGCTCCACCACCGGGTGTCGGCCTTCGGTAATGCGCACGCCCGGCTGCTCGCTCATGGTCGGGCAGGTATAGTTCAGCGTTTCCGCACGCTCCGTCAGGTTAGCCAGTACGTCCAGTTCAGCCAGCGCAGCGGCGCTTTGCTGCAATTCCCCGAGGTGCGGCAGCAGCAAATCGAACAGTTCGTCATACAGGCCTTTCTCGATCGCCAGCGCTTTGCCTTTGGAGGTCAGGACCTTGTCTTCATACTCTTTCAGTTCAGGAATAATATAGCGTTCGGCGTTTTTCAGCGTCTGGCGGCGCACGTAGTGGATCGGTACCAGGTGGCTTTGTCCGCGGCTGACCTGGATGTAATAGCCGTGCACGCCGTTGAACCCCACCTTCAGCGTGTCCAGCCCCAGCTTTTCGCGTTCGCGGATCTCCAGCCGGTCGAGATAGTCGCTGGCGCCGTCGGCCAATGCGCGCCACTCATCCAGCTCGCTGTTGTAACCGGGGGCGATGACGCCGCCGTCGCGCACCAGCACAGGCGGGGCTTCAACCACCGCTCGTTCCAGCAGATCCTGCAGTTCATTAAACTGGCCGACTTGCGACAACAGATGTTGCACATGCGGAGTTTCCACACCCTGGAGCAGAGCGTGAATATCCGGCAATTGCTGGAATGCATGGCGCATGCGTGCCAAATCGCGCGGACGGGCGCTGCGCAACGCCAGACGCGCCAGTATGCGTTCCAGATCGCCCACCTGTCGCAGCGAAGGCTGCAGATCGGCATACAGATCCTGCAGCGCGCCAATCGCCTGCTGGCGGTTGTTCAGTACCTTGATGTCGCGGGTCGGCATATGCAGCCAACGCTTGAGCATACGGCTGCCCATCGCCGTTACGGAGCGATCGAGAATGGCCGCCAACGTATTGTCGCTGCCGCCAGACAGGTTCTGGGTCAGTTCAAGATTACGACGCGTTGCGGCATCCATGATGATGCCGTCTTGCTGACGCTCCATGGTGATGCCACGGATATGCGGCAATGCCGTGCGCTGAGTATCTTTGACGTACTGCAACAGACAGCCGGCGGCGCGCAATGCCTGATGGGCCTGTTCCACGCCAAAACCTGTGAGATCGCGGGTGCCAAATTGCAGGTTAAGCTGCTGTCGTGCGGTTTCGGGTTCAAACTCCCACAATGGACGACGGCGCAGGCCGTGGCGCTTCTCGATAAGCGCCATGTGTTCAAAGGTTTCCGGATAAAGCAGCTCGGCAGGATTGGTGCGCTGCAACTCGGCCGCCATGGTTTCAATGTCTTCCGGTTCGGCGACGCGAAAACGGCCGGAGCTGATGTCCAGCGTGGCGTAGCCAAAGCCTCTTGCGTCCTGCCAGATCGCCGCCAACAGGTTATCCTGGCGCTCCTGCAGCAGCGCCTCGTCGGTAATGGTGCCGGGCGTGACGATACGCACGACTTTGCGCTCGACCGGGCCTTTGCTGGTCGCCGGATCGCCGATTTGTTCGCAAATGGCGACGGACTCGCCGAGCTGAACCAGCTTGGCAAGGTAGTTTTCGATCGCGTGGTGCGGCACGCCGGCCATTGGGATTGGCTCACCCGCCGAAGCGCCGCGTTTGGTCAGCGAAATATCCAGCAGTTGAGAAGCGCGTTTGGCGTCATCGTAGAACAACTCATAGAAATCGCCCATGCGGTAGAACAGCAGGATTTCGGGATGCTGCGCTTTAAGGCGCAGGTACTGCTGCATCATCGGCGTGTGTGAATCGAGTTTATCGGTGCTGGTCATAATGTTACCGTTTCCAATCCATTGAATTTAAAGTTAATTGTGATCTTCATTGTCATCATTAGGTATCACGCCGTTTCACAAAAAATCACTAAATCTGTGGGTTGCGAGCAAAATAGACGATAGCTCATGTAAATCAATCAGTTGGTCTAAAACGGAGCTTATATGACAGGCAAACAGGCTGGCAAATTTTTGTCGCCCGGGTCATCAAGATGATGAGGCTTGCGTGTTACTTGAAGCGCTACGAATAGAGGACCTTTTTCCACCGCTATACTAGCCCAGTGGGCAATCCGCTGTCACAGGTAAAAATTGGAAGCGTTGCGCAAAGTTGGCTTGCAATGAAAGGATGAAGTTGCAGATCAATCTGCCGGTCGGCACCAAAGTTCCATGATTTTTCCCTTCGCTGTTTTACTTTCCCCTTTCCGTTGGCGCATGCCCGTTCGCTACAGATTTTCGGATGCTCCCTGTACCGCGCCATAATCAACTATGAACTATTTTATACTGTTACCTTGAAGGCTATAAGACAAAGCCGCCGATAAGGCATATATATAGCATGTGTATTTACAACTTATTGTTTATAGATAATATTTAATGGTTCCCTTCGTTTTTATTTCGTCATGTGTATTTATTTGTTAAGCCGATCACATAATTTTTTTGCCCGAAATGTGAAGAGGGTCAAGCTGTCAGGTCAAGGAGAGACGGTTATGTAGAGCGGTGAATTACTTATCCGCGCCCGCGGCTCCGTATACTGTTCGCAACCAGGGCAACATTCATGGAGTCTTCACAAGGAAAGTGCGTAGGGCAATCGTCATTGCATCTGGCATACAAATGACATGTGGCTTTTTTGATTATCTCAAGGTGCTTGGTATGGAAAAGAAAAAAATCTATCTGTTCTGTTCTGCCGGTATGTCCACCTCTCTGCTGGTTTCAAAAATGAAAGCGCAAGCGGAGAAGTACGAGGTGCCGGTGATCATTGCCGCTTATCCCGAAGCTCTGGCTGCGGAGAAAGGCGCTGAGGCAGATGTGATCCTGCTGGGGCCACAGATTGCCTACACGCTTGCCGAAGTGCAGAAACAGTTGCCGCATAAGCCGGTCGAAGTGATCGACTCCGTTTTGTACGGCAAACTCGATGGCCTTGGGGTGCTGAAGGCGGCGGTTGCCACAATAAAAAAAGCTAACCAATAAGGGGCGTTGCCGTGAATACGTTAATTGCCTCGTTGGAAAAGGTCATTCTGCCCTTTGCCGTGAAAATTGGTAAGCAACCCCATGTTAATGCCATCAAAAACGGGTTTATCCGGTTAATGCCGCTGACGCTGACCGGGGCGATGTTCGTTCTGATCAACAACGTGTTTCTCAGCTTCGGTGAGGGATCGTTCTTCTTCTCCCTGGGAGTGCGGTTGGATGCATCCACCATTGAAACGCTGAATGGCCTGAAAAGCATCGGCGGCAGCGTGTATAACGGCACCCTGGGGATCATGTCCCTGATGACGCCCTTTTTTATCAGTATGGCGTTAGCTGAGGAAAGAAAGGTTGATCCGCTGGCAGCCGCGTTGTTGGCCGTTGCGGCCTTCATGACCGTAACGCCGTTCAGCGTGGGTGAAGCCTACGCCGTGGGGGCGAACTGGCTGGGGGGCGCCAACATCATTTCCGGTATGGTGATCGGCCTGGTGGTGGCGGAGATGTTTGCCTTTGTGGTGCGCCGCAATTGGGTGATCAGCCTGCCGGACAGTGTACCTTCTTCGGTATCACGCTCTTTCTCCGCGTTGATCCCCGGCTTTATTATCCTGTCGATTATGGGCGTGCTGGCTTACTGCCTGACGCTGTGGGGCACCAACTTCCACCAAATCATTATGGACAGCATCTCGGCTCCGCTGGCGAAAATGGGCAGCGTGGTGGGGTGGGTGTATGTGATGTTCTCCTCGCTGCTGTGGTTCTTTGGGGTACATGGCTCGATGGCGCTGGCGGCGTTGGACAGCGGCATCATGACGCCATTCGCGCTGGAGAACGTGGAGCTTTACAACAAGTACGGTTCCGTCGAGGCGGCGGTTGCTGCGGGCAAAGAGTTCCACATGTGGGCGAAGCCGTTCGTCGACTCTTACATTTACCTTGGCGGGACCGGCTCGACGCTGGGGCTGATTATCGCCATCTTTATCGCCTCACGCCGCGAAGACTATCGTCAGGTTGCCAAGCTGGCTACCCCGTCGGGCATCTTCCAGATCAATGAACCTATCCTGTTTGGTCTGCCGGTGATTATGAACCCGGTGATGTTTATTCCGTTCATCCTGGTTCAACCGGTATTGACGATTATCACCACGGTGGCCTATTACACCGGGATGATCCCGCCCATCACCAACATTGCGCCCTGGACCATGCCGGTCGGGTTGGGAGCGTTCTTCAACACCAACGGCAGCATCGTCGCCATGTTGCTGAGTTTCTTCAACCTGGGCGTTGCGACCTTGATTTACCTGCCGTTCGTAATGATTTCCAACAAGGCGCAAAGCCAGATCGATCAGGCGACCGAGAGCGAAGAAGATATCGCCAAGGCGCTGAAATTCTAACTGTCGGAATGGGGCAGCGTCTGCTGCCCCGGTTTTAGGGGCGTTTGAATGAAATATCACTTTGCTGACGATTTCTGGTGGGGAAGCGCCACGTCTGCGCCACAGTCGGAAGGGGCCTCTGCGCGGGATGGCAAGAGCCGGAACATCTTCGATTACTGGCATGAGACCGCTCCCGAACGTTTTCATCATCAGGTGGGTCCCTCCGAGGCGTCCACGTTTTATGACAATTTCCGCGACGATATCCTGCTGTTAAAAACGCTTGGACATAACACCTTCAGAACGTCCATCTCCTGGTCCCGGCTGATCCCGGAGGGCGATGGCGAAGTGAACCCTAAAGCGGTCGCCTTCTACAATGCGCTGATTGATAGCCTGTTAGCGCAGGGCATCACGCCATTTATCAATCTCTACCACTTCGATATGCCGCTGTGCATGCAGCATAAAGGCGGCTGGGAAAGCCGGGCTGTGGTCGAAGCCTATGCTCGCTACGCCAAAACTTGCTTCACCCTGTTCGGCGACAGAGTCACCCACTGGTTCACGTTCAATGAGCCGATTGTGCCGGTTGAGGCGGGCTATCTGAACGACCTGCATTATCCGTGCGTGGTCGATTTCAAAAGGGCCGTCGTGGTGGCTTACCACAGCGTTCTGGCGCACGCCAAAGCGGTGAGTCATTTCAGGGCGCTGGGTAACGAGGGCACGATAGGCATTATTTTGAACCTGAGTCCGACCTATCCCCGCTCGACCCGCCAGGAAGACCTCCTGGCGGCCAACTATGCGGATCTGTTGCTGAACAAGAGCTTCCTCGATCCAGTAACAAAAGGGCGTTATCCGCAAGAATTGGTGGATTTGCTGAAAGCCAACGGGCTGCAACCACAGACCGAGCCTGAGGATGCACAACTGATTACCGACGGGGTTGTCGATATCCTGGGCGTCAATTATTACCAGCCTCGCAGAGTTAAAGCGAAAGAAGGTTTTCGGACCACCGATAAGGTGACGATGCCGGAAGATCTGTTCAGCTACTATGAGATGCCGGGCCGGAAGATTAACCCGCACCGGGGCTGGGAGATCTACGAAAAAGGGCTGTATGACATTCTGATGGACCTGAAAGAAAACTACGGCAATATTCCCTGCTATATTTCAGAAAATGGCATGGGCGTAGAGGGTGAGGAGGCGTTTATCGGCGCTTCCGGCCGAGTGGAGGATGACTATCGCATCGACTTTATACGCGATCATCTCAAATGGTTGCATCAGGCGCTGGCAGAGGGGTCTCAGTGCAAAGGGTATCACTTGTGGACCTTTATTGACTGTTGGTCCTGGCTCAATGCCTATAAGAATCGCTACGGACTAGTCAGGCTGGATAGGGAAAACCAACGGCGCACGCTTAAAAAGAGCGGCTACTGGTTTGCCGAAACGGCCAGACAAAACGGTTTCGACTAATGGGAGCGTATGCGGTGACTGATAATCAGGTTTCGCTGAATGCGAACGACGTTAAGCTGATTCGGGAGCAGGATTTTTTTAACTGCAAAGACTTTCATCTGTTTATCTATAACAAGGTGGAGAGCGCGACCGGGCTGCATCAGCATGACTACTATGAGTTCACCATTGTCCTGAGCGGTAAATGCTATCAGGAGATCAACGGCAAGCGGGTGCTGTTGGAGCGGGGAGACTTTGTTTTTATCCCTATCGGCTCACGTCACCAAAGCTTTTACGAGTTTGGCGCCGCGAAAATTTTCAACGTGGCGGTCGGCAAGGTCTTCTTTGAGGAGCATTACCTGCAGCTTTTACCGCGCTGTTTTGTCGCCTCGCAGGCCTATAGCCTCAAGAACGAGTTTTTGGCCTATATCGAGTCGGTGGTCGGCTCACCGCAGTTTCGCGAAGATGACTTTGCCGAGTTCCTGGAAACGCTGACTTTTTATATCGTCAGCCGCATCCGTCATTACAAGGAAGAGTGCGGCGAAGGCGATGACATTCCCCAATGGCTGAAGAACACGCTGGCGGGCATGCATGATAAAGCGATGTTTGGCGAAAAGGCGCTACTGAATATGGTTGAGCTGTCGGGGAAAACGCAGGAATACCTGACCCGGGCGATGCGGCGTTACTACCATAAAACGCCGATGCAGGTGATTAATGAAATCCGCATCAATTTCGCCAAAACGCAGCTTGAGGTGACGAACTATTCCGTGTCGGATATTGCCTTCGATTCAGGCTACGGTGACGTGAGCCTGTTTATTAAAAACTTTAAAAGACTCACCGAAGTCACCCCGGGCAATTACCGAAAAAAGTTCTACGGCCCTATTTAGGGCCGCTCCCGATAAGCATTAACGCCGATATTCCGAATACCTTTCAGGCCACTCATAGCCTGATGAAATAAGTTTCTTTGTAGACGTGAAGGGGACCTGTCGTACCAGACAGACGGCTTCCCCTTGCCAAAAATTTGTTAAATGGATGCCAAAATGGAAAAGTTACTGATAGTGAACGCCGACGATTTTGGCCTGAGCAAGGGCCAGAACTACGGCATTATCGAGGCGTTTCACTACGGGGTGGTCTCTTCAACTACCGCCATGGTGAATGGCGAGGATGTACACCACGCGGCGCAGTTAAACAGGATTTTTCCTGGGCTGCAGGTGGGGCTGCACTTTGTGTTGACTCATGGGCGCCCCTTGACCGTCATGCCGTCATTGGTCAATGAGCGGGGGGAATTGGGTAAGTGGCTGTGGGAAAGGGCCGAGTCTGCAATGTTGGATTTGGACGAAATCTACAATGAGCTGGTAGGGCAGTACGACAAGTTTACGGCCGTTTTCGGTAAAGCGCCGACTCATATCGACAGCCACCATCATGCGCACATGCTGCCGCAGATCTATCCGTTGGTGGAAGCCTTCGCTCAGTCCAAATCCATTCCGCTGCGTATTGACCGCCAGGCAGTGGATCGACAAGGCATTCCGTTGCGTTGTGATCGCAGCACCGAGTGGTTTGATTCGGATTTTTATGGCGAGGCTATATCCGAAGCCCTGTTTTTGCAGGTGCTTGACCGGGCCGACGAACGTGGCGTCGGCTCAGTAGAGTTGATGTGCCACCCGGCATTCCTGGATAAGACCCTATTGGAGAGCAAATACTGCTATCCGCGGCTTGCGGAGGTGGAGGTATTGACCGCGCCAGGCATTAAAAACGCGATTGCGGAGCGCGGTTACCGCCTGGGATCCTTCCTGGATCTGTGATGCGCGGATACCGGCTTCAAGAAGGGGCCGATGATTAAAGCATCGAGTGGGCCTTTTTCAACCCCGTATCTTCATCGGGGTCTGCGCCCTGCGGGATGGGTTCCTCCGCTGCCGGCGTTTCGCTGGGTTGATCATCTACCGGATCCGGTGCGGCCTCCGGAGGCGGCATGGTATCGTGGATGATCTGCTCATCGAAGGTTGGGTTCAGTGCCGGGGAAAGCGGCGAACTGGTCAGACTGTCCGGCAGGGGAATATGCGGTAACGGCGCATCCTGCACAAACTGCGATTCGTCTTCTTTTACCGTACGGCTAAAGGCCACCAACAGCACGCCGCAAAGCGAGAAGAACGCATACAGAATGTTGCCGCCCAGGGGCTGAATCAGCGCACCGACCGCCAGTGGCCCGATGCTGGCACCGACGCCGAATGCCATCAGCAAACAGGCTGCCAACGATACGCGTCGCTCAGGTTCGATCAGATCGTTCGCCAATGCCACGACCAGTGGATACAGCGTGAATTGCAGCATGCTGACGATAAACCCCACCACCAGCAGCACCGGAAAATCAATATGTGGCACCAGAGCCAGCGGCAGCGCCGCCACGATCAGTAAAATGGCATTGATGCGCATCAACAGCGTACGGTTATAGTGATCTGACAGCCAACTGAGCGGGAACTGCGCCACCAGCCCGGCAAAGATGGAGATCGCCATAAACAGGCCGGTTTGTTGGGTAGTTAGCGCCTGCATGCTGGCGTAGACCGGCGCCAGCCCATAGAAAGAGCCGACGACCATGCCGATCACCAGCGTGGTCGCCAGTACCTTGGGAATGGCGCCGATAAAATAGCGCAGTTCCATTGGCGCCGGTGACATATGACGCGCATTGGTGCGGGTGGTGAGGGCGATTGGCACCAGACAGAGTGCAAAACACAGTGCGATCACCAACAAAGTGGTGATGCCGAGATTGGTCTGCAGCATCAGAACCACCTGGCCCAGCGACATGCCCAGGTAGGTAGCCGCCATGTAGAAACCGAAAACCCTACCGCGCTGATTGGATTCCGATTGGTCGTTCAGCCAACTCTCCAGCACCATAAACTGACACATCATGCACAGGCCGATAATCAGGCGCAGCACCACCCAGGCCGGAATGTATTCCGTCAGGCCGTGCCCCAGCACTGCGGCGGTAATGATGCCGGCGCAGGAGACGTAAGCGCGGATATGGCCGACGCGGGCAATCAGGAAATGACCGACTTTACCGCCGATCACCAGGCCGATGTAGTTGGCGGCGATAATCGCGCCGATCAGCGCGCCGGTGACGTGGATTGAGGTTAAGCGCAGGGAGATGTAAGTGGTGAGCAACCCTGAACCCAGCAACATCAGCAGGGTGGTGGTATACAACGGAAAGAAGACGCCTAACGTTTTTTTCACTCTATCATCCTAATCTTTTGTCCTGGTTTGCCTGGGGCCAGCCATGCCGGCAGCATAGACAGCCCTGTGAGATCCCTCATCTGGAAACGCCTCTCGTAACCCGCGCGTTACATTTGATACTAGCAGTTTGACCCACGGCTTAACACTGCCTCTCCTGCGAAGCACTGCGCATTTATGTCATCGCGCCGTCGGCCAGGCATTGATAAGTGCTACTATCGGGCGCATATACCTGATTCGCTATGGAGGGGTTATGAGTGAAAATCAGCTGCGAGAACTCAGCATTGCCGTAGGGGAAAAACTGAAGGCCAAAGGTCTGTGGATCACCTGTGCGGAATCCTGTACCGGCGGCGGCATCGCCAAAGCCATTACTGACATTGCCGGCAGCTCCGCCTACTTCGATCGTGGGTTCGTCACCTACAGCAACGCGGCGAAACACGAGTTGCTGGGCGTGGCTGAAGCGACTCTTGCCGCCCACGGTGCCGTGAGCGAGGAAGTGGTTCGCGAGATGGCGCAGGGGGCATTACACGCGGCGCAGGCCAGCCTGGCGCTGTCGGTCAGCGGCATTGCCGGCCCGGACGGCGGCAGTGCGGAAAAACCGGTGGGTACCGTATGGTTTGGTTTCGCCGAACGCTCTGGGCAGGTGTTGGCGCACAAGATGCAATTTGCCGGCGATCGTGATGCAGTGCGGCTTCAGGCGACGATCTTCGCGCTGCAAACCGCACTTGACGAATTTTTGTAAAATTAGGCTTGATACTGTATGACCATACAGTATAATTAGCGACATTTCCTGCACAACATACATTCCGTGGCAGTGTGGGGTAACACCGGCATTGCGAAACGAAGGAGCAAAAATGGCTATTGATGAGAACAAGCAAAAGGCGTTAGCTGCGGCACTGGGCCAGATTGAGAAACAGTTCGGCAAAGGCTCCATCATGCGTCTGGGTGAAGACCGTTCTATGGATGTAGAAACGATCTCTACCGGCTCACTGTCACTCGATATCGCACTGGGTGCGGGCGGCCTGCCAATGGGCCGTATCGTTGAAATTTATGGCCCGGAATCCTCCGGTAAAACCACTCTGACGCTGCAGGTTATCGCTGCCGCACAGCGCGAAGGCAAAACCTGCGCATTTATCGATGCCGAACACGCGCTGGACCCGATTTATGCCAAAAAACTGGGCGTCGATATCGACAACCTGCTGTGTTCCCAGCCGGACACCGGTGAGCAGGCTCTGGAAATTTGTGATGCCTTGACCCGTTCTGGTGCGGTTGACGTGATCATCGTTGACTCCGTAGCGGCGTTGACGCCAAAAGCGGAAATTGAAGGTGAAATCGGTGACTCACACATGGGCCTTGCGGCACGTATGATGAGCCAGGCGATGCGTAAGCTGGCCGGTAACCTGAAAAACGCCAACACGCTGCTGATCTTCATCAACCAGATCCGTATGAAAATCGGTGTCATGTTCGGTAACCCGGAAACCACCACCGGCGGTAACGCACTGAAATTCTATGCCTCCGTTCGTCTGGATATCCGCCGTATCGGTGCGGTTAAAGAAGGCGATGAAGTGGTGGGCAGTGAAACCCGCGTTAAAGTGGTGAAAAACAAAATCGCTGCGCCATTCAAGCAGGCTGAGTTCCAAATTCTGTACGGTGAAGGCATCAACAGCCGCGGTGAACTGGTCGATCTGGGCGTTAAGCACAAGATGATCGAGAAAGCCGGCGCCTGGTATAGTTACAACGGCGATAAAATCGGTCAGGGCAAGGCGAATGCCTGCAACTTCCTGAAAGAAAACCCGGCTGTTGCCGCTGAGTTGGACAAAAAACTGCGCGATCTGCTGCTGCACAGCAACGGTGAACTGGTTACTGCTACCAATGAAAGCTTCGATGATGGCGAAGCTGAAACCAGCGAAGAGTTTTAATCGCTGTTGAGGCTGGTGCGTGCCGTTTAGGCCGCACCAGCGTCGATTAAATCAGGCTTGTATAATGAATGATTTGCTGAGCCGCGCAATGCGCCTGCTGTCGCAACGCGATCATAGTGAAGCTGAACTGCGCCGCAAACTTGCGGCGCAGCCATTTATGGCGAAAGCCAGATTCGTCTCCAAGACCCCCAGCCCCTCAGCACCTCCTCCTGAAGAACCCGTAGATCCCGCCGTTATCGAACAGGTTATTGCCTATTGTTACCAGCACAACTGGCTGGACGATCAACGCTTTGCCCGCAGTTATATCGGCAGTCGCAGCCGTAAAGGTTACGGCGCGCAGCGCATTCGCTCGGAACTGATGCAAAAGGGCGTGGATAAAGAGCTGGCTCAGACGGCGCTGGCAGACTGTGATATCGACTGGTGTGAACAAGCCAAACTGGTGGCGCAGCGTAAATTTGGCGACGAGCTGCCAACGGACTGGAAAGAGAAAGCCAAAGTGCAGCGTTATCTGCTCTATCGGGGCTTCTTTCAGGAAGAAATTCAGTCAATTTACCGTGATTTTGCGCAATGAGCGCACACGGGGTTTTACTTCCCTCTGAAGAAAATTTATCTTATCCCCACTTTTTGTTCGTGAGCCAGATGCCATCGTCAGGATGCCGCGCTCTTGCTCACGTGTCGTTATTCTAGCCTTTCCGGGAAAATTATGAGCAAGAGCACCGCTGAGATCCGTCAAGCGTTTCTCGATTTCTTTCATAGTAAAGGCCACCAGGTTGTAGCGAGCAGCTCCCTGGTACCTAACAATGATCCGACATTGTTGTTTACCAATGCCGGCATGAACCAATTTAAAGATGTTTTCCTGGGGCTGGACAAGCGTGCCTATTCCCGCGCCACTACCTCACAGCGTTGCGTGCGTGCGGGCGGTAAGCATAACGATCTGGAGAACGTCGGTTATACCGCGCGTCACCATACGTTCTTTGAAATGCTGGGTAACTTCAGCTTCGGCGACTATTTCAAACACGATGCCATCAGCTACGCATGGGAACTGTTGACCGGCGAAAACTGGTTTAACCTGCCGAAAGAAAGGTTGTGGGTGACCGTTTATGAAACCGATGACGAAGCCTTCGACATCTGGCAGAAGCAGATTGGCGTACCGGCGGAACGCATTATCCGTATCGGCGACAACAAGGGGGCGGCCTTCGCGTCCGACAATTTCTGGCAAATGGGCGATACCGGCCCATGTGGCCCGTGCACCGAGATCTTCTACGATCACGGCGATCACATCTGGGGGGGCCCGCCAGGCAGCGCGGAAGAGGATGGCGATCGTTACATCGAGATCTGGAACATCGTTTTCATGCAGTTCAACCGTCAATCTGACGGTACTATGTTGCCTCTGCCAAAACCTTCGGTAGATACCGGTATGGGCCTGGAACGCATTGCCGCGGTGCTGCAGCATGTGAACTCCAACTATGAAATCGATCTGTTCAGCAAGCTGATTACCGCTGTGGCGGAAGTGACCGGCGCGGTTGATTTGGATAACAAATCCCTGCGTGTTATCGCCGACCATATCCGTTCCTGCGCCTTCCTGGTGTCAGACGGCGTAATGCCGTCAAGCGAAGGCCGCGGCTACGTGCTGCGTCGCATCATCCGTCGCGCTATCCGCCATGGCAACATGCTGGGCGCGAAAGAGAGCTTCTTCTATAAACTGGTTGCGCCGCTGATCGAAGTCATGGGCCCGGCAGCCGACGAATTGAAGCGTCAGCAATCGCTGGTTGAGAAAGTGTTGAAAACCGAAGAAGACCAGTTTGCCCGTACGTTGGAGCGTGGTCTGGCGTTGTTGGATGAAGAACTGGCCAATCTGCAGGGCGATACCCTGGATGGAGAAGCCGCCTTCCGCCTGTATGACACTTACGGTTTCCCGGTCGATTTAACCGCAGACGTGTGCCGTGAGCGCGGTTTGAAAGTGGATGAAGCCGGCTTCGAACAAGCTATGGAAGCGCAGCGCCGCCGTGCGCGCGAGTCCAGCGGCTTCGGTGCCGACTACAACAGCATGATCCGCGTTGATGGCGCCAGCCAGTTCAGCGGGTATGACCACGAAGAACAGCAGGCTACAGTGACGGCGTTGTTCCGCGACGGCCAGCCGGTGGATGAGATCCACGCGGGCGAAGAGGCTGTTGTCGTACTGGATGAAACGCCATTCTACGGTGAGTCAGGTGGTCAGGTTGGTGACAAAGGCGTGCTGAAAGCCGCCGGCGCGGACTTTGTGGTTAGCGATACGCAGAAATACGGCCAGGCCATCGGGCATCAGGGCAAGTTGTCCCATGGCGTGCTGAAGGTGAAGGATCGCGTCGATGCGCAGATTGATATCGCCCGCCGTAACCGTATTCGTTTGAACCACTCAGCTACCCACCTGCTGCATGCCGCATTGCGTCAGACGCTGGGCGAGCACGTGGCGCAGAAAGGCTCGCTGGTTAACGATAAATATCTGCGTTTCGATTTCTCGCATTTTGAAGCGATGAAACCGGAACAAATCCGCGTTGTGGAAGATTTGGTTAACCAGCAGGTGCGTCGTAACCTGCCGGTGCAAACCGAAGTGATGGCGCTGGACGATGCCAAAGAGAAGGGCGCGATGGCGCTGTTTGGCGAGAAGTACGACGACAGCGTACGTGTACTGACCATGGGTGACTTCTCTACCGAACTGTGTGGCGGTACTCACGCCAGCCGTACCGGTGATATCGGCCTGTTCCGCATTCTGACCGAATCAGGTACCGCAGCGGGTATTCGCCGTATTGAAGCCGTAACCGGCGAGGGCGCAATTGCGACCCTTCATCAGCAAAACGATCTGTTACAGGACGTTGCGCAGCTGGTGAAAGGTGACAATAGCAACCTGACGGACAAGGTGCGTGCGGTGCTGGATCGTACTCGCGCACTGGAGAAAGAGTTGCAGCAGTTGAAAGATCAGCAGGCTGCGCAGGAAAGCGCTTCGTTGTCCAGCCAGGCGAAAAAAGTCAATGGCGTGCAACTGTTGGTCAGCCAGCTTGATAACGTTGAGGCGAAAATGCTGCGGACCATGGTTGACGATCTTAAAAATCAGCTGGGTTCCGCAATTATCGTGCTGGCCACTACGGCTGACGATAAGGTTAGCCTGATTGCCGGCGTGACCAAAGATTTGACCGACCGGGTGAAAGCCGGCGAGTTGATCGGCCACGTAGCGCAGCAGGTTGGCGGCAAAGGGGGTGGGCGCCCCGACATGGCGCAGGCCGGGGGTACCGATGTCGGGGCCCTGCCTGCGGCCTTAAACAGCGTAGAGGCCTGGGTGGCTTCGAAACTGTGAATATAAATAAATAGCACTTATAAACGCCATAACTCATTGCTGATTATGGCGTTTTTAGCCTGTGCTAACACAATTTAGTTACAATTCCGGGAACAAAGTTTTTCAGGTCGGCTAAACTTATTATTATCTGAGGTGAGACCAAGCCTGCTTACACTTATTGTGGGTTAGATGGCTTACGTTTTCGCAGCATATGATGGATAATGACGGGGAAACTGAGAGACCCGACTCTTTTAATCTTTCAAGGAGCAAAGAATGTTAATTCTGACTCGTCGAGTTGGTGAAACCCTCATGATTGGCGATGAGGTCACTGTCACAGTGTTAGGGGTCAAGGGCAACCAGGTTCGTATTGGTGTGAATGCCCCTAAAGAGGTGTCAGTGCACCGCGAAGAAATCTATCAGCGCATTCAGGCAGAGAAGTCTCAACAGACGACCTTCTGATTTCGAAGCAGCGTCTCGTTGCTTGGCGAGACGCTACTGTGCTTTTTTGTGCCCATCATTATCCTTTCCCGCTTTCTTCTTCTCATTTCCCGATTGCAGCCATTCGCTTTGTTTGCGGTTTTACCCTGGTTGCCTGTTGATAAAACACTCCTTTTGCCGTGAAATTGCCCATGTTGAGCGTGAATTGCTCAAACGCACGTGAGTTGGGAAAAATTGTTTGACTTAAAAGTCGGAGAAAGTAATATGTGCGCCACGCAGTGCCGATGAGCTTCTCTAAAGCAAGTTAGGCACAATTCGAAAGAAGCGTATGGTGAGGTGGCCGAGAGGCTGAAGGCGCTCCCCTGCTAAGGGAGTATGCGGTCAAAAGCTGCATCCGGGGTTCGAATCCCCGCCTCACCGCCATTTGCATCCATAGCTCAGCTGGATAGAGTACTCGGCTACGAACCGAGCGGTCGGAGGTTCGAATCCTCCTGGATGCACCATATTTTGCAGTATGGTGGGGTAGTAAAACGTACCATACGGTATCAAAAAAGAATTCCTGTGCATCCATAGCTCAGCTGGATAGAGTACTCGGCTACGAACCGAGCGGTCGGAGGTTCGAATCCTCCTGGATGCACCATTCTTTCTGTCAAACTTGTTTCTTCAAGCAGACAAAACAAAAATAGTAATGCATCCATAGCTCAGCTGGATAGAGTACTCGGCTACGAACCGAGCGGTCGGAGGTTCGAATCCTCCTGGATGCACCATCTAAGAAAAACCCGCTTCGGCGGGTTTTTCGCTTTTCCGACCGCGAGGAGAGCGGTTGGCGGTTCGAGCCGAGCGCAGCGAGACAACGTTGCTTCAGCAACGGCCCGCAGGGAGAGGCGCAGCCGAATCATCCTCCTGGATGCACCATCTAAGAAAAACCCGCTTCGGCGGGTTTTTCGCTTTTCCGGCTTTGGCAAAATACTTTCAGCACTTCTCTTCTCACCGGACTTTTCCCAGAGCACATTCCGCCATTACGCGATCAGCGACAACCTTCCGGCTTTACGCTAAAGTAGTTTTCTTTCCTCAACGATCATGGAGTAACGATGTACGACCGCTATCAGGGTCTGATCTTCGACATGGACGGCACTATCCTTGATACCGAGCCGACGCACCGTAAAGCGTGGCACGAGGTGTTGGCCCGTTACGGTATGACGTTTGATGAAGCGGCTATGGTGGCGCTGAACGGTTCTCCGAGCTGGCGTATTGCCCAGTCGATTATTACCCGCCATCAGGCCGATCTCGATCCCCATCAACTGGCTGCGGAGAAAACCCGTGCGGTGGAAACTATGCTGCTGGATACCGTGCGCCCATTGCCGCTGATTGAGGTTGTCAAAGCCTATCACGGCCGTCGTCCAATGGCGGTTGGCACCGGCAGCGAACACCGTATGGCGGAGTCTTTGCTACGCCATTTGGGCCTGTTCCACTGTTTTGATGCGATCGTGGGTGCCGATGACGTACTGCGGCACAAGCCCGAACCCGATACTTTCCTGCGTTGCGCCGAGCTGATGGGTGTGCCGCCGGAAAAATGCGTGGTGTTTGAAGACGCAGATTTCGGTATTCAGGCGGCGAAAAGCGCCAATATGGCTGTCGTAGACGTTCGCACGCTTTGAGTAGTACGCTGGCGGTTATGTCGTTATTCGGCAGCAGCTTCCTCAGTGCGACGCTGCTGCCGGGAAATTCAGAGATTGTTTTGGTTGCCTTGCTGACCAACAGCCGTGCCTCACCGGAATTACTGGTGTTGGCCGCGACGTTGGGGAATACGCTCGGTGGGTTGACCAATGTCATTATAGGACGCTTGTTGCCGGCGTTGAAACCGCAGCGGGGGCTGGAGACAGCGCTCGGGTGGATGAAACGCTTTGGCCCGGCTGCGCTGTTGCTCAGTTGGGTGCCGGTAGTGGGCGATTTGTTGTGCGTGTTGGCAGGTTGGCTGCGCATGCCCTGGGGCCCTGTAGCGCTGTTTCTGTGTATCGGAAAGGCGCTGCGTTACATCATTTTGACTATGATAACGTTACAGGGAATGGCCTGGTGGCATTAACGAAGTGAATATAACTCAATATTCACTCGGGTGCAGATTCAGTATGCTTACGAGTTATTGTTTTTAGAAGCGGGAGGTCAATTTGATCCCGGACGTATCACAGGCGCTTTCTTGGTTGGAAGCCCATCCCCATGCATTAAAAGGTATTCGTCGCGGCATTGAGCGTGAAACGCTGCGTGTCACTGCGGACGGAAAACTGGCGACAACCGGACATCCGGAAAAGTTGGGGGCGGCATTAACGCACCATTGGATTACTACAGACTTTGCCGAGGCGCTGTTAGAGTTTATTACGCCGGTTGACGATAACCTCGACCATCTGTTGACGTTCCTGCGCGATATCCATCGTCACGTGGCGCGTAATCTGGGTGATGAACGCATGTGGCCGCTCAGCATGCCGTGCTTTATTGAAGCCGAGCAAGACATTGAGCTGGCGCAGTTCGGTTCGTCGAATATTGGCCGCATGAAAACGCTGTACCGTGAAGGATTGAAAAATCGCTACGGTGCGTTGATGCAGACCATTTCCGGCGTGCATTACAATTTCTCGCTGCCGCTGGAGTTCTGGCAGGCATGGGCCGGCGTTAAAGACGCAGAAAGCGGTAAAGAGCAGATTTCTGCGGGCTACTTCCGCTTGATCCGCAATTACTACCGTTTTGGCTGGGTGATCCCGTATTTGTTCGGCGCGTCGCCGGCGATCTGTTCCTCGTTCCTGAAAGGGCGTGAAACCGCATTGCCGTTCGAGCGTACTGAACAGGGGATGTGCTATCTGCCGTATGCCACTTCGCTGCGATTGAGCGACCTGGGCTACACCAATAAATCTCAGAGCAATCTGGGCATTACCTTCAACGATCTGCAAAGTTATGTCGCCGGTCTGAAGCGGGCGATTGTCACGCCTTCCGAAGAGTTCGCCGAATTGGGTGTAAAGGACGGCGATCGTTACCTGCAATTGAACAGTAACGTGCTGCAGATTGAAAATGAACTGTATGCGCCGATCCGGCCGAAGCGCGTGACCAAAAGCGGTGAGACGCCGTCAGATGCGCTGCTGCGCGGTGGTATCGAATATATCGAAGTTCGTTCGCTGGACATCAACCCGTTCTCGCCAATCGGCGTGGATGCTGTGCAGGCGCGCTTCCTGGACCTGTTCCTGGTGTGGTGTGTGCTGGCCGATGCGCCAGAGATGAACAGTGATGAACTGCTGTGCACGCGCAAAAACTGGAATCGGGTGATCCTCGAAGGACGCAAGCCTGGCCAAACCATCGGTATGGGCTGTGATGACAGCCGTGAGCCGCTGGAGAAAGTCGGTAAGGCGTTGTTTGACGATCTGCGACGCGTAGCTGAGGTGCTGGATAGCGAAGCCGGCGATCGCCAGTATCAGCAAGTTTGCGATGAACTGGTTGCGGCGTTTGACGATCCTGAGCTGACGTTCTCTGCTCGAATCCTGAAAGCGATGAAGGAAGAGGGAACCGGCCGTGTGGGCTTGCAATTGGCCGAGCAGTACCGTCAGATGCTGATGGAAGAGCCGTTGGAAATTCTGACCGAAGCCGATCTGGCGAAGGAACAGGAAGCCTCATGGCAGCGTCAACGCAACATAGAAGCCAGCGATACGCTAAGCTTTGAAGAGTTCCTGAAGCAACACGGCGGGGGCTGAAAAAGAAAAAGGCCACATCAATGTGGCCAAATATGCATCTCTGATGACAGGGATGATGATAACAAATGCGCGTCTTTCACATACTCAGACTCGCTGGGTTGGAAAAGGTTTCCTGGTTAGTTAAAAAAGTTTCGAAATAAATACTCTTTCACGAGGAGGTAACGAAATGCCACTGCTGGATAGCTTCACCGTAGACCATACCCGCATGGCAGCCCCGGCTGTCCGCGTCGCGAAAACCATGAAAACTCCTCATGGCGATACCATCACCGTGTTCGATCTGCGCTTCTGTCGGCCGAACCTGGAAGTGATGCCAGAACGCGGCATTCATACGCTGGAACACCTGTTTGCCGGCTTTATGCGCGATCATCTGAACGGCCAGGGTGTTGAGATTATCGATATCTCCCCGATGGGATGCCGCACCGGTTTCTACATGAGCCTGATCGGCGTGCCGGAAGAGCAGCGCGTTGCCGATGCGTGGAAAGCGGCGATGTCCGACGTGCTGAAAGTGACTGACCAGCGCAAAATTCCTGAGCTGAATGAGTTCCAGTGCGGGACTTATCACATGCACTCTTTGGAAGAGGCGCAGGAAATCGCCAAGCACATTCTTGATCACGACGTGGTAGTGAACCACAACGAAGAGCTGGCGCTGCCGAAAGAAAAGCTGCAGGAACTGCATATCTAGTTCACAGCCACAGGCTACAGCGATAAAAAAAGACGCGAGGTTCGCGTCTTTTCTCTTTCTGGCGGGCAGTCAGCGCTGTTGAACGCTGGATTGCAGCGACTTTATCGGTGTGACCCGCACCTGTTTTATCATATTGTCTTGCACGTCGAGGATATCGACGTCGTAGTGACTTACGCGCACGCGGGTACCGATCTCGGGGATCTCTTCCAGCTCTTCCAACAGCATGCCGTTAATGGTGCGAGCCTCGGTGGCCGGTAGTGTCCAGTTGAACGCCTTGTTTAACTCGCGCACGTTGGCAGTACCGTCTATCAGTACGGAGCCGTCGCTCTGCGGATTAACTTCCTCCGCCAGCGTGGGTGACATGGAGGTCGTGAAATCGCCTACGATCTCCTCCAGAATATCTTCCACCGTTACCAGCCCCTGAATATCACCGTACTCGTCCACCACGATGCCGACTTTCTCTTTATTCCGCTGGAATTTCACCAGTTGGACATTGAGCGGCGTACCTTCAGGCACGTAGTAAATTTCGTCAGCGGCGCGCAGCAAATTCTCTTTGTTAAACTCTTTTTTCTCGGTCATCAACCGGTAAGCTTCACGCACCCGCAGCATACCGATGGCGTCATCCAGCGAGCTGCGATACAGCACGATGCGGCCGTGCGGCGAGTGGGTAAGCTGGCGCATGATCGACTTCCAGTCGTCGTTGACGTCGATACCGACGATTTCGTTGCGCGGTACCATGATGTCATCGACCGTCACCTTTTCCAGGTCCAGTACCGAGATCAGCATGTCTTGATTGCGGCGGGAAATCTGCGAGTGGGATTCATTGACGATGGTGCGCAGCTCGTCCTTGCTCACCGCATCGCTGACGCGCACGTTGGTGCGAATGCCGAACACGCGCAATATCAGCGTGGTGATGCCATTGAGCAGCCACACTAGCGGGAACATCACCTTCTGCAGAGGCGCCAGCAAAAAGCTGCTGGGGAAGGCGATGCGTTCCGGGTACAGCGCCGCGAAGGTTTTTGGCAGCACTTCGGCGAACAACAGCACGGCGAACGTCAATACGCCGGTAGCGATGGCTACGCCGAGGTCGCCATACAGGCGCATGCCGACGATGGTCCCCAGTGCCGACGCGAGAATGTTCACCAGATTATTGCCGATCAACACCAGGCCAATCAGGCGATCCGGTTTTTGCAGCAATTTCTCGACCCGGCGGGCAGAGCGGCTACCCTGCTTGGCGAGATGACGGAGACGATAGCGGTTGAGCGTCATCATGCCGGTTTCGGATGCTGAGAAGTAAGCGGAGACCACAATCATGATCACCAGAATAATGATCAGGGTCCCTGTCGAAACGTGCTCCAACGCGGTATTCCTTATATAAGGGAAAAGAGGGCCTGAGGCGGCTTAGCGCACCATGACTTGTTGAATCAGACGGCTGCCGAAATAGGCCAGCGTCAGCAAGAAAGCGCCGGCAAAGCTGAACCAAACGACGCGGCGTCCGCGCCAACCTTCATGATAATGGCCCCACAGCAGAACGATGTACACAAACCAGGCCATAATGGACAGCACGGCTTTATGAACGTTCTCTTTACTGAACAGGTTATCCATATAAAGCAGACCGGTGCAAAGTGTGAGCGTGAGCAGCACTACGCCGATCTGGGTGATGTGGAACATTTTGCGTTCGATACTCATCAGCGGCGGCATGTCGGCACTGAAGGACAGCTTTTTGTTTTTTAGCAGGTAGTCCAACCAGGCAAGCTGCAGCGCATACAGTGCGGCAATAATCAGCGTAGCGTAAGAGAACAGCGCCAGACCTATATGCACCATCAGCTCAGGGCTGGCTTCCAGATGGGTGATGAACTCGCCCGGCATAAAGCTGGCGAAGGCCAGATTGATCATCGCGAAGCTATAAACGATGGGCAGCAAGAACCAGCCGCGATTGCGCGAAGCGACAAAGGTCATGATCGAACAAATGATCAGGCTGACGATGGAACCGATGTTCAGCAGGCTGAGATTTTGCCCGGCGCTGACGTCAAAGATACGTTGCTGCAGTGCGATGGCATGGCAAATTAGCGCCACCACCGCCGAGACGATAGCAAGCCGACGGTATGCGCTGTTCTTCCGCAACAAGCTGGGAATAATCAGTCCAAGGCTGAGCAGGTAGGCCATCAAAGCCACAATGGAGAAAACTGGCATAGCGTTTAATTTTGCTTCGGCATGGTTAATTGGATTGCCAGTATAGCGTTGAGCGCGTTCCACTCCAACCGATCTCCAACGCTGAGGCAGAGATCCTGTACGCTTCGTGTTATCATCGCCGCAATTGTGTCGCCAAAGCGGCCTGTCATTACACGTTGAGCATGAGACGATGTTTGAAAATTTAACCGATCGATTGTCGCGCACACTGCGCAATATCAGCGGCCGTGGGCGGCTGACCGAAGAGAATATCAAGGAAACCCTGCGTGAAGTGCGCATGGCGTTGCTGGAAGCGGACGTTGCGCTGCCGGTAGTGCGCGACTTTATCAACCGCGTCAAAGAGAGTGCGGTGGGGCATGAAGTCAACAAGAGCCTGACGCCGGGGCAAGAATTCGTCAAGATCGTCAAGAGCGAGCTGATTGCCGCGATGGGCGAAGTGAATACCGAGCTGAATCTGGCGGCGCAGCCACCGGCCGTGGTGCTGATGGCGGGCCTGCAAGGTGCCGGTAAAACCACCAGCGTCGCCAAGCTCGGCAAATTCCTGAAAGAAAAACAGAAGAAAAAAGTGTTGGTGGTTTCCGCGGACGTTTACCGTCCGGCGGCGATCAGGCAGTTGGAAACGTTGGCGGAAGGCGTCGGCATCGATTTCTTCCCGTCGGATGTCAAAGAAAAGCCGATCGACATCGTTAACCGTGCATTGCAGCAGGCCAAGCTGAAATTCTACGACGTGCTGATCGTCGATACCGCCGGCCGTTTGCACGTAGACGAAGCGATGATGGACGAGATCAAACAGGTGCATGCGGCGATCAAGCCGGTGGAAACCCTGTTTGTGGTCGATGCCATGACCGGTCAGGATGCCGCCAATACGGCCAAGGCCTTTAACGAGGCGCTGCCGCTGACCGGCGTAGTGCTGACCAAGGTCGACGGCGACGCGCGTGGCGGTGCCGCGCTGTCTATCCGTCACATCACCGGCAAGCCGATCAAGTTCCTCGGTGTGGGCGAGAAGACCGATGCGCTGGAGCCATTCCATCCAGACCGCGTAGCGTCACGTATTCTCGGCATGGGCGATGTGTTGTCGCTGATCGAAGATATCGAAAGCAAGGTTGACCGCGAGCAAGCGGAAAAGCTGGCTAACAAACTGAAGAAGGGCGACGGTTTCGATCTGACCGACTTCCTGGAGCAGTTGAAGCAGATGCGCAACATGGGCGGCATGGCGAACATGCTGAGCAAATTGCCCGGTGCCGGCCAATTGCCGGACAATGTGAAATCGCAGATGGACGATAAAGTGCTGGTGCGCATGGAGGCGATCATCAACTCGATGACGCTGAAAGAGCGCGCCAAACCGGAAATCATCAAAGGTTCGCGCAAACGTCGTATCGCGATGGGCTCCGGCATGCAGGTGCAAGATGTTAACCGCTTGTTAAAGCAGTTCGACGAAATGCAGCGCATGATGAAGAAGATGAAGAAAGGCGGGATGGCGAAGATGATGCGCGGCATGAAAGGTATGATGCCGCCGGGCTTCCCAGGCCGCTGACAGGCGCTTGCCCCCTGGGGTGAGCGTGTTTAAGCATTTGCCGTTCGCGGCAAAAACCGCCCGAAATAGTGCTGGCCGAAAAAAGTTGTTGACGGTGATCTACGCTTTAGATTGCTTTTTGCGCCAAAATGAGTAAAATTTTCGGGCTTTTTATATTGCAACCGGGCCCCGTTCCCTCAATGGGGCCCGGCTGTTTTATTAACTAAAGAGGATGTTATGGTAACAATTCGTTTGGCACGTGGCGGCGCTAAAAAGCGTCCGTTCTATCAAGTAGTAGTGACCGACAGCCGCAATGCTCGTGATGGTCGCTTCATCGAGCGCGTAGGCTTCTTCAACCCGATCGCATCTGGTCAGGCTGAAGCACTGCGTCTGGACCTGGACCGCATCGAACATTGGGTCGGCCTGGGTGCAACCGTTTCTGATCGCGTTCACGCGCTGATCAAAGACGCTAAGAAAGCAGCTTAATCTGTCGCGGTGGTGGCAATGAGCAAGCAACTCAAACCGGTAGCACCGATCGCGCCGATTGTACTCGGTAAAATGGGGTCTACTTACGGCATCCGTGGTTGGCTCAGAGTATTTTCATCCACCGAGAATGCCGAAAGCATTTTTGACTATCAGCCTTGGTTTATCCAGCAGGCGGGTCAATGGCAGCTTGTCGAGTTGGAAGACTGGAAGCGCCACAGTCAGGACCTGATCATCAAAGTCAAAGGCGTTGACGATCGGGATGCTGCGAATCTACTGACCAATCGCGAGATTGTCGTGGATTCCGAACAACTTCCCGAGCTGGAAGGTGATGATTACTACTGGAAAGACCTTATGGGCTGCCAGGTAGTCACTACCACCGGCTACGAACTGGGTAAAGTCGTCGATATGATGGAAACCGGTTCGAATGACGTGATGGTTGTGAAAGCTAACCTGAAGGATGCGTTCGGCATGAAGGAGCGGTTGGTCCCGTTTCTTCATGGGCAGGTTATCAAGAAAGTCGATCTCACTGCTCGCGTGATTGAGGCAGATTGGGATCCTGGTTTTTGACCTCCGAATTAAACGGTCGAAACAAGTGGAATAACGGTATGGGGATTGGCTTGTGTTCATTGGTATTGTAAGCCTGTTTCCTGAGATGTTCCGCGCGATCACCGATTACGGGGTGACTAGCCGGGCAGTAAAAAATGGCCTGCTGAGCGTGCAGTGTTGGAGTCCGCGTGACTTCACCTACGACCGGCATCGTACCGTGGACGATCGCCCTTATGGCGGCGGCCCGGGAATGCTGATGATGGTGCAACCCTTGCGGGAAGCTATTCATGCAGCAAAAGCAGCGGCAGGCGAGGGAGCAAAGGTGATTTATCTGTCACCTCAGGGGCGCAAGCTGGATCAAACCGGCGTGTGCGAACTGGCGGCCAACTCGAAGATGATTCTGGTTTGTGGCCGTTATGAAGGGATAGACGAGCGCGTAATCCAAACCGAAATTGATGAAGAATGGTCAATCGGCGATTATGTTCTCAGCGGTGGGGAACTGCCGGCAATGACCCTGATCGATTCTGTCGCCCGTTTTATACCGGGTGTACTGGGCCATCAGGCTTCAGCAGAAGAGGATTCTTTTGCCGATGGATTGCTGGACTGCCCGCACTATACCCGTCCTGAGGTGTTGGAAGGGATGGAGGTTCCGCCGGTTTTACTGTCGGGCAACCATGCCGAGATACGTCGCTGGCGCTTAAAGCAGTCGCTGGGCCGTACCTGGCTTAGAAGACCTGAACTTCTGGAAAGCCTAGCTCTGACTGACGAGCAAGCGGTGTTGCTGGCTGAGTTCCAACGGGAACATCAGACCAAGCAGCAGGACTATGAAGGGAACGTCTGAGCATCTGGCTCGACGGGACCGATATATCAGTTTACCTAGGGTAAGAGACATATTATGAGCAACATTATTAAGCAAATTGAACAAGAGCAGATGAAGCAAGACGTACCTGCATTCCGTCCGGGTGATTCCGTGGAAGTGAAGGTATGGGTCGTTGAAGGTAGCAAAAAACGTCTGCAGGCATTCGAGGGCGTGGTTATCGCTATCCGTAACCGCGGTCTGCACTCTGCATTCACTGTTCGTAAGATTTCCAACGGCGAAGGTGTTGAGCGCGTATTCCAGACTCACTCCCCAGTAATCGACAGCATTACTGTTAAACGTCGTGGTGCCGTTCGTAAAGCCAAACTGTACTATCTGCGTGAGCGTACTGGTAAGTCTGCTCGTATCAAAGAGCGTCTGAACCGCGTCGGCTAACGCTGCATCCAAAAGTTAATAGCTATGAAGGGGTTGGCACTATGCCAACCCCTTTTTTTATGTTTATTGTTTTTGAGTCTCATATGCAAGATTTTATTTCGCAAATGCGATATTCAGGTTGTATTTGGAAGACATAAAAAAGCCTGCTGTCGCAGGCTATGCATTAGAGTGCGGCAGCGCGCTGTTTGCCTTTTTCCGTGTGCGGCTGAGCCGGGATGATATCACCGGGCTTTACGATCACCCGCGCGACGGACTCGTGCGTGGCAAAGGTGCAGCTGCAGTTAATGTTCTGGCATTGATGATAGCGCTCCTTGGTCGACTCGCTCAGGTAGCGGCTGGAGCGAGTGTGGGCCACGTTACCGCATAGTGGACAGTGCATCATAGTTGAATCCCCCTTTCGACTGCATCAAGTTATGTGACTTATAATAACTCATTAACTTGCAAAAGCAAGTTAATGTGATGAAAGAGATCTCAGGTTTCTTTAGTGGCGATATCGATCCCCTCAATGTAGACATTGAGCTCCAGGTTGCTGAAGAAGCCACCGTTGCTTAAGGTATGACTGACTTTATTTACCACCCAGAGCTGTCGATCGATAGCTTCTTTGAAACCGAATACCTTGACGGGCGTCTCCGGGAACAAATCGGGTTGGCCGGTAGCCAGAGTGATGCTGAAGGTGGCTATTCCCCTTTGCAACTGTTCAAACAACGATTTTGCCGCCCGCATGGCAGTTTCTTTGTCACTGAAGATCTTGGCAATGTGATAGACCTGTTTTTCCTTACCGACCATATAGCTGTTGGTATGCTGCTGTTCGGTTGTGGCATGGTTACTTGGTCTGGCAGCGGGATGCTGGGTGACGCGGGCATTTTCCAAGCGATTTGTTCGCTCAATTTGTACGCTGCTGCTTGCCCGCTCAGGCTGTTCGGTATTTAGCCAGCTGGCGCTGACCCCGGTGTAACTGCCGCGATCTTTTAGTTCAAAGCGATGGCTGTCTCCGTCGTTGCGGGTCAGTGTTTTAAACGGGTTTGGTTCTCCCCGAGGGCTGCGGCCGTATCCGGGGCGGATAAACTGCAGGCGTTGGTATTTGACGGTCACCCGGGCACTGTTTGCCAGAGCCAGCCGGGAAAGGAACTGAACGTCAGTTTCATCCGTTTGGTCGACATGTGGGATTCGGGTTGCCGCCAGCTCATTGCTCAAATAGGGTTCGCGCAGCCCATTGCGGGTTGAGATTTGTTGCACTATTTCGCCAAAGGTTGCATTTGAATAGGACTGGGTGCGGGATTCGTTCAGTGAGCCGCGAAAATCGATGCTGCGCGCCGTGATCATGATCATGTCAGGAGCACCTGAATGGACGACGGTATCGACGATGAATTTTCCTTGGCCAACCAGCGCCGAGTTCTCCCACCCCAGGAACAGTTCTAGAATGGCTCCCCTTGTGGGCAGGGCCATCAGGCCATCACTGTCGTCCAGGGAAATACTCAATTGGTCCGCGCTCAGGCCACCGTTATCCACCATATTCAGTGAAATAAGCCTGTTACGGATATCGCTGGTAATATCTTTGTCAGCCAGAGTCAGGATAAAATCGGGAGCTGGCTTGGCCCCCATTGGTTGAAATACATCGGCGATCATAATGAAATCCCCGTCGCTTTTTGCGCTTTATTCAACAGATCGCCGGCTTGCTGACGTAAATCGCCGAACATGGCATACAGCGACTCATCCACACGCTTCAAAGTAATGCTGAAGTTGATTTCGCGAGGCTGACCGTTGGCAAAAAACTGTTTGTTGTCCTGCGTGATTTTTTCGATCACAAACATGCCGTAAATAGTGCCGGTTCCTTCGATAAGTGGCCAGGCCCGTCCTTGTTCTGCCATGGTTTGCAGGGCGAGCAACGAAAGCCGACCACCGGTCAGTTCAGGCAGCAACTGTCCGCTCAGGGTGATTGTTTCTGCGTCCATCCCCAGAAACTGAGCACTGGGCCGTTGGCCTACGCGGCTCCCTGTCGGCCAACGATAGCTCAACTGGCGGTTCATGCTTTGGTAGGGTAGGGTACGTAACATAAATACGAACAACCCCAATGTTAGCATCATGAGTCTGGCTCCTTATGTAAGCGCATAAGCGCTGAGGTTTTGATTACGGCGGGTATTCTCGACGTCCATCATGGCGGTACGGACGATGTGCTCCATTTCTTCACGCGTACTCCCCGCAGGTACACTGATGGCGACGTTATTGGTCAGCACGCTGTGATCGGTAACGACAGGGCCACTCGTTGGGCGAACGGCACGATAGTTTTCGTTCCCCAGACTCAACACACCACCGCTGGGAGAAAGGCTGCTGTCGTATTCAGGCGAAGTAGGATCCGCTTTTTCATTGCCAAACCACCCAATGGCTTTATCGATAAACCCCCTCGCCTTACCTATTAAGCCGATGAGTTGGTTAAGCGCATCGCCGGGCAACCTAAAGGCCCAGACCAGCCATTCACCCAGCTTCTTTCCGTAAGCTGCAGCGGTGTCCAGTTCTTCTTGCGTGCTTTTGATTGGTGTCAACAAAGCCTTGAACCAGTCGTATACTGGCCTTAACGTATCCATCACGCTGTTGAAAGCGGCAATAACTGGAGAAAATGCATCGCTGATCGGCCCCATAGCCGCGCTGAAACTTTCTGCTACTCCCCCCATAAAGGCACTTATAGGCTCCCAATATTTATAAATTAAAGCGGCACCGCCGATAATGGCCGCCACTACGGCGACGATCGGCAGGCTGAGAGCGGCAAAGGCACCGGCAATAACCGTACCAACGGAGGTAAATACGCTGCCCAGCAGGCCAGCACCGGCCATCAACATGTTGATGGCACTCAATGCCGGGACGATAAAGGTGCCAATAGTCGACAGGCCGCCAAGCAGTGCGGTAATGGCAATACCTACCGTCATTAAGCTGTTGGCCAATGCGGGGTTTTCTGTCGACCATTGAGCGAGGGTGTTTAACCAGCCGGTCGCGGTCTGCGTCAGCTGACGCAGGGACGAGTCTTGACCGGTAAACAGATCGATGCGGATACGGTCCCATGAGGCGAACAGCTTCTTGATATCGCCATCCAGATTGTCACCCCTGACGGTGACGATAGCCTGAGCGGCACCGTCTACTTTCCCCAGGCTACGCCCCTGAGGCGCCAATTGCGCGGCGGTTTGCTCCAGCCCCATGCCGTTCTTTAGGGCTGCCGGAGCGGCGGCCTGCATTTTTTTATCGAGATCGGAAAGGCTCAACTGATAACTGCTGCTGGCCTTGGCCATCACATCGGCGATGTTTTCCGCTTGATCGGCAGGCAGTTGAAAAGCCTGCTGAATGCCCGACAGCGCTTTTACTGCTTCATCAATGCTGCTGCCACTAGCCTTGGCCAGGTTCAGCGCGGCGGGAACGGCAGCCAGAACGTCTTGTGGGTTATAGCCGGCGCTCGCCAGTGCGGATTGAGCCTGAGTGACATCCTGTGCGGATTGCCCCTTGGCTGCTCTGCTGGTCGCCTGCTGACGCAGGGCGATCAGCCGTTGATCGCCGCTATCTAATCCCAGCTGCGCTTGTACTCCGGACATTTGTTGTTCAAACTTTATCCCCGGTAGCAGTAATTTTTTACCGGTGTCGAAGGCTTTGTTGGCCAGGCCAAAGCCTTGCGAACTGACGTCGCGAATTTTTCCAATTCCATTCTGACGGGTTTGAAAATCATCAAGTACCTCAGTGCGTCTTTGTTGACGCAGTTTTTGGCCGGTACCGCGATGATGGTTAATATAACTTTGAGTCACGTCCGGTTTTTTTTGGGCTTGTTGTTGGGCTCCGACTAAATCCGCAGTATCTATTCCTTTTGCCTGTAGTTGTCGTTCAAGCCGGTTTTGTTGGAATGACGCGATGGCGCCACGGGCCTTTTGCACAACGTAATTCAGATTAACTTGTTGTGTTGTTTCGATATCCTCGGGCGAAGATAGAAATTTGGGCAAGGTGTTACGGGTATTTTTAATCTCCTCGAATTTCTGGAATATATCTGACTGTGCTTCTTTTATTTTCAGTAACTGGGTTAACTGAGAATAATTCTTCTGCTCTAACCTCAGCTGTTTGCTGAGGTTTCGGACGGCGGCGTCCTCTTTCGCCAACGCCTCTTTGCTGTCGGTATTACTCATCTGTGTTTACTCCGCTGCGTTGCAGCGCCCTGTGGCGCCAGCCTATTAGCTCTGTCAGCGTCATGCCGGTCATCTCCGATGGCGGCCAATGAAAAATCACTGCGATGTCCGCCATCAGATCGTCCACGGTCAGAACGGGGTCGATGTTTATTCGGCCGATTTCGGCGACAAAAAACCGATCACCTGGCCGGCCAGTGCAATCAGGTCCGGCAGTTCCAGGCGCGCACACTCTTCCTTGGTCAGATTCGGATAGGTGACGCGCGGCAGGATGGTGATCAGGGCGTCAACGTCGGCGTTGGCCAGGGCCGCCAAACCGATGCCACGCAGGCTGCCGGCATTGGGTTTGGTGACTTGCACTTCGCGGATTTCGCTATCGCCACGCTTGATCGGGGTTTCCAGTACAACGGTATTTTCTGGGGATGCATTCAGTTCCATGGGATTTCCAATTATCAGTCAGGTAAAGAAGGCCAGCGTACGGCTGGCCATTAAAGTTATGAATTACAGGCCAATGGCACGACGGTGAGCCGCCAGCAGATCCACGCCGTCGACTTTCTCGATCATGTTGACGGTATCGATCTCGATCAGCTCTTTGCCATCGATGCTCAGCTTGAAGTAGGTACAGTCTGTAGAGACCTTGGTTTCGGTGTCTTCGCCTTGCTTGAAGTCGCCGCTGTCGATTTCCTTGTGACGGCCGCGCATCACCACTTCGAGTGCTGAAACTTCGCCGGTGTCATCACGCTGGAAAGAGCCGGTAAAGCGCAGCGGCACTGCATCTACGCGGCCCCACTGTTTCAGCACCAGCTCATCGATGCCACCCATGGTCCACTCAACAACCAGCGCATCGTCGTCCAGACCGAAGTCCACGGACGCCGCACCGCTCATGCCGCCGCCGCGGAATTTTTCCAGCTTGCGGGTCAGTTTCGGCAGGGTCATGGCGGAGACCACGCCCATGTAGTTGAAGCCGTCGTTAAACAGGTTCAGGTATTTCAATTTTTTTGGCAGTGCCATGATTCAGGTCTCCTTAGCTGTTCACGGACGCGGCGAAGTTCGCCAGGTAACGGTCGGTAATGCGCTGGCGCAGGGTCAAATCTTCCAGCGGTGGAACCGGGGTATAGTCGTAATCGATAAACAGTTTGCCTGCCTTCAGGGTGTCCTTATCGTTGGCGTTTTCGTCATACCAGCAGTCGCCGTCGATGATTAATCCTGCAGATTTCAGCTCGCGGAACTTGGCTTTGATGCCGTCGATCATGTCGCGGATAAGCGTAGGCGTAACCGGGCGGTCAACCGCCCACAGGTGCGCTTCAGCCAGGGTGTCAGCCAATACCTGCGCGGTGCGGGTGTAGTTTTCGAACTGGAATAACGGATCGTCGGAGCAGGTGCGTGAGCCCCAGAACTTGAAACCCTCTTTGCGGATCAAGGTGGTGACGCAGCCCTGGTTCAGCAAATCGGCGTCGGTACCCACGGTTTGCAGATCCCAGAACACGCTGGACGAAATGCCGCTCACGCCGTTCACACCGACGTTGGACAGGGTTTTGTGCCAGCCGGTTTCCTGGTCGATTTTGGCGCGCAGACCCAGCGCACGTGCAGTGGCGAAGGCAATGTCGCTACTGCTGGTGGTGCTGTTCCAATTGACAAAATCTGGCCAGATCAACATCAATTCACGCTGGCTGAAGCCTGCGCGGTACTTGATGGCGTCGGAAACAGTTTTGCAGCCGTAGGCGCTGATATAACCGAAAGCACGGAGTTGTTGGCAGATGCCGGCCAATGCAGTAGCCACTTCCAGGTTGTCGTGGCCTGGTACACCCAGGATACGCGGCTTCACGCCCAGTTCGGCCTGTGCAGCCAGCAAGGCTTTCATGCCGGTATACTTACCGTTTTCATCGGCACCGCCAATGATATTGGAGGTGGTTTCGGCTTCGTCTTTGCCTTCCGCCACGCGCACTACGACGGTAACCGGTTTGGCCTGCTCGGCAATCGCCAGCAGCGAGCGTGACAGAGTGCCTTTCTTCCCGGCCTGGCCGCTGGCGGCCAGAACGTCAGTGATCAGCACCGGGGTGTTGAGGGGAAACAAGGTTGCATCGGCATCTTCTGCGGTACAAACCATGCCGACAATTGCCGTCGAGACGGTGGAAATTACGCGGGTGCCTTCGTTGATTTCGAGGACACGCACGCCGTGGTGATAATCACCCATAGTATTACTCCGTTTGTGGTTGGTAGTAACAGGATGCCCGTCACGGTGCGGCGGCGCACGTCATTGGGTATGTATGGGATCTGGTACAACAGCAGGAAAAATAAAGATAAAAAAAACGCCCCGAGCGGGGCGTTGAGTGTGTTACTGCGGCGGCTGCGGCCAATCAATATCGGGGGCTGTGCCAGGATCTAGCCGGCTAAGCAGCACTCGATAGAGCATCCAGGCTTTCAACCGTTCTTGCTCGTCAGGAGTGGCAATATTGAGATCAACTGCATCCTTAAGGGGGGCTATTTCTTTTGCTGCCTGATTTAGCAAAACATCCTTCTCTCTTTGAGCCTGGGTTTTTAATTGTTCGACAGTATAAGTACGCGGTACTATTTTTGTTCCATTAAATTGCCAGTCCAGACCCTTGATAGGGAGTGGGAATAGATCGGGAATATCATCGACTGAAACTTCAGCAATATAGGCGTTAACTGGCCATAAACTCGATGCATCATAACTGGCGCTATATATGACTCCGCTTTTATCAAAAACCACCTTCAGTGTTTTTTCATTAAAGTGACGCTGTACGTCATACCATTCATTTCCATCATTGTCTTTAATGAATAATATATTTGAGTTTCCAGCAAGAGCTGCCTCTGGTGTGTCTTTCTCAGGTTTATAAGCAGAGAATGGGCCGAAATTTTTCATACGTAAGCCACCGTGTACCAGTTATTGTTAATATATTTTTGCAACATTCGATAATACATATACCCAACGTCATTTCCTTCATTGCCATTACCGCCGGTAATTACCGCTCCTGAGGGAGCCTCAGTCATGTTGCCATCAGTAATAATCGTTCCTCGACTAGCCAGACGGATGTCACGGACATAGCTCTGGTCAAGGTAATTACTTAAGTCCCCTCCCCAAATGCTACCGTTAATATTACCATCCGTATGTAAAATCGCACCTGAAGCGAAGATTGCACCATTAGCGCGAAATTCACCGTTGTTGCGGAAAGTGAACCAACCATCAGCACCACCATTAGCAACGTGAATGCCGAGTTCGTGATAATTACCGAATTTTTCATAATGGTAAATATCGGTGAAAAGGTTTCCCTGGCCTTGTAGTCGAAGACCATTTGTTTGCCGGTTACCGTCAGCGAGAGTTATATTTCCAGCTTTGGTAATAAAATCGCCGCCATAGAAGCTAGAGGTTCCGTCAATGTTGGTTTTTCCACCGATCCAAATATCACCCGTTGCACTCAGTTTTCCGTTTATAAAATATTCTGAACCGTGGAAGGATAATACTCCTTTATTATCGTTAATTAATCTGGTGTCAAAGTCTCCGTTGTTATTATTATAGTGAAAATCTATGTACGGTGTAGAACCGTAAAGTTCTACACTAGCCTTGGCCGTAAGTCCTCCGGTAATAGTGGTTGATCCATTCACCGACAACGAGGGGGTGGTCAGCCCCGATTTGGTTTCAATGGCGCCATTTACCGTTAGGCCACCGCTAATGGTATCGCCGGTTTTTTTTACGGCGGCATCATTCACAGCTTTTAGCGCTTTTGGCGTGGCGGCGAGGGTTTCACTGCTACTGTTACTGTCGTTACTCAATTGAATGAGACCCTTGGCCAGCAAGGTGGCGTCCGGGTGGTTTCGTGATTTCTCATGATTTGACAGTTTTTCCAAGACTACTAAATGTAAATCATCAACATAATCTCTGGTAGCAACAATGATACTTGGATCCGTTATCAAGTTAATTTTTTCGATACTACTAACGGCTAGGATCATCCGAATATTTTGTCGTCGGCCTGATCCTTCAGCCATTTTTGGTTTGTAAGTTTCAGGGCAATTACCGATAGCTATTAAATCACCTTCATCATCGTAAAGCCCCAGTTCGCGGATCCACCAGCCTCCGATGTTTTCAGGTATAAGCAATTCAGCAGATAATTGGTTTTCTTCCCCGGAAATGGTTGTCAACGAATTTAGACTGGCTCGATAGTGCTCATTGATTAGAGCCGTTGCCGACGGGCTTGGTGCAGGTAGAGCACCACCGCCGTCACCGACTGCCATTTGCGTGATTTTTATTTTTTTAGTGCCTTCAACTGTTGAGGCCAGTTTTCCAGCCCCTTTGTTAGTTAGCAGGCAGAAGTATTTTGTACCCATAATAATTCTCGCTATTATTTGGTTTGTTTAATAACTTAAGCCAACTATGATGCCTTTATCTTTCATTACAGCATTAGTCTTTTGGATGAGATCCATTTGTTCAGCTTCAGTGAAGGAACGGTTATACATAGCAAAAACACCGATGTGCCCTTTAATGCCGATATTATGCGGTGCCATATAGCCGCCACCTAGAATGATAGGGACGCGTGCAGGAATACGGATAGTGTTTTCATATCCTTGTTCGTATTTTTGTCCTGTCATTCTCAGTAAACGCATTCCAGAATTAGTAACGGTAAAACTAAAGGTAGTCCAGCCTCCTACGCCTTGGCCGCAATTCATGATAACTACTCGTGGGTTAGCGCCAACAGAGGCTGTGAGCCCACCTGTATTTGTAATGGCTATGCGGGTCCCAGATAATGGGCTTCCTGTTTCTGCGATTGAGCTATAAATTTGCGATGTTTGTGTCGGATTTTCATGTACATATATAGATGTTACTATGGTGAACTCTTCTGGCTCTATAAGACCAGTATAAGCATTATGCTGTTCTATTCCGTCGCAATTCAAACCATTATCATCAATGTTTAAATTATTAAGAATTAGATGATTTCTGTTTTGACCGCGATCGTACACTCCTCTCATTTCATATATTGCCATATTTCCAGCTAAGGAAAGTAACGACCCTGTTGCTGATTTCTCAAGGTATGGATTGTTGAAGTCTTTTGCGATTGTAATACGTAATCCTGGAATCATTGTTTAACCCTCATATGAAAATGTACACAGTAGTTATGGCGTGAATAGCTTTTTCCATCAAGACCTGAAAGGTCTGTTTCTGTTGTGTCAGAGTCCCTTAAAGTTGTTCTTACACCGGTGGTTGGACCGGAAAACCAACTTTTGTATCGATTTTCGGTAATTTCTCCTCTATTATCAGGGGTGTAACCTGCTGCAACGAATACACTCCCAATCAAATTACGAGTTGTAGTTATTTTTAATTTATGACCACCAATTATTTCGGTGGAGACGATAGGGATACGCCCTGTATCATCGTGAACCTCGAAACCATTAGCTCCGTCAGGTAATTGTTTAACGATAGTGTTATCGAAAACCATTGGCGGCACGGGAACGTTAAACTCAACCATAATGACGCGTTCTGAAAGCAAGCGTGCAACTTTAGGTTCTAATGGTCTGAATGGTCTTCCTGTTAACATTTCATGTCTGATAGCTTTTTCTGCCTGCAATCCAATTTGGCGATATCCATGGTTTGTTTTATGGACATTATCTGAACCTGCAAACATATAATTAGGTCCAAAACAGCGGAAATATTCATCCTCGTGAGAAATTTCCAAGTGTGCTAAAGGAATTTCTACACTTGAATGTTCGGCAGAACCGACATAAAAACCATGGGAAGCCATTTGGTAGGTAAACATCAATAGCGGTTTATCGCCACGCATTGTGGCCAGATCCATTTCGAGATCTTTTCGAAGTTGTGATAGCAGTTTTTTATACTCAGCGCCGGACATACCATCTCCGGCATCTGCTTCACCCTGCAACCAAATAATATAGTCAGGAGAGTATTCCTTCCCCTCTTTTTTATGTAGTTCCTGGCACCAGATAATTTGGTTAATAACATCATTATAGGCGGGTTTTCCCTTTCCAAGATTGCGAATGCGCTCGCCACTGACGCCGGCAGCATTTAAGATTAGTTCCCTCCCCGCCATACCATATGAATGTTGTTCGATATGCGATACAAAACCATGGGCAAATCCTGATGCTAGTGTCTCAACTCCATTTTCTTTTAATGGAATTAAATTAGTTGGTTTTTTACCCAGGCTAATAACACCGGTATCATACATTAATGTAGAACCTACGGGTGTTGATAAAATAGGTGTACCTTGCGAACCTACTGATAGCGATTGTCCATAAATAATAATGTGGAGTCTTTCCGGGAAATCGTAGTTTTCATCTTTTTTGATGTTAAATTTAGCAGTCTCTGGGTTGATGATATTACCTAGATTGTCAATTCCTGATGAAATTGAATTATTTTCATCAACGATCTCAATAAGGTTTTCAATATTTGCTCTTTCCAGCTTTAAACCGAGTATTTCTACGGATCCATCTTTTCCAACAGCAAATGCGTTCCTTCCAGACTCATCATCAATTGCGAAAAGGTAATCACTATCCTCAGGGAATTGAAGTACTTTGACACCTAAAAGCTCAGAGAATCCTGCAGGGGAGATTAACTCCCCTTTGTCATTAATTCCTAAAGAAATTTTTCCTGAAGATGACGATATTTCGAGAGGGAGCTTTGCTGCTCCAGGATAAATGCCATTGTCTGGCAGGATTTTTGCTGTTCCAAGGAACATTTCCTTATGAACATCATCTTTAGTTGCTAATACCTTTTGAGATATGGTCAGGTTTACTTTTTCAATATTACTGACTGTTAATGTCAATTCAATAATCTGATCGGTTCCTGCACCTTCTGCCAATATTGGTTTATAAGATTCGGGGCAACTAGCAATGGCGATAAGAATGTTGCTCTCATCATAAATTCCGATTTCACGTATCCACCATCCACCCACATCAGTGGGAATGATAGCTTTAATAATAAGTTGATGTGTGTTGTCATTATTAATAGATACGTCACTTAAATCTGTGCGATATACTTCGTTAATCAATGCTGTTTGTTCTGGCGTGGGGTTTGATAAAACACCCGCACTATCGCCAAATGCCATCTTTGATAGAGATAGTTTCTCATTGTTGGCAGTGACAGCAGCGAGTCTCGTTAATCCTTGATTGGTTAATATCACTGAATATTTGTTCATGATGTTACTCTCTTTCTTTCAATAATAGTAATTGCGCCTGTTGGATAAGTGTTTCCACTGACTAAAATAGGATCGCTATTGTAAGGTAATACGGTTACCTGCTCGCCATCGTAACTTCGAGCTCCTACATAAATAGGGCCGGAAACGGTTCGTTGAAATGTAAGGCCTAAAAGCTTTCGACTGACAGGCTTTGTTTCATTTATGAGTAATTCAATTTCATCTAAATTTTCAGAAGTCAGTTCTAGATCATATGTCTCAATTGCCAGTTGGAATGAGCCTGGTATTGTTAATAATTGCCACCATTCCTTGATGGAAAGTGTATATCCCAAGTTCTCCACCACGCGGCGAATAGCGCCGATGGTGCCTTTATGGCGGTGTACGAAGAAAGCGGAGGAGACGACGTTGCGCTTGGCTTCTTCCGTCCAGTCTTCATCCCAATGATCCACCGAAAACGCCCAAGCCAAATAGGGCAACAGGTTGAGCGGGCAGGTGGCAGGATCCCACAACTCGCGCAGTGGTACCGGCATTGTGGTCAACTCGGCGCAGGCGGCCGCTGCGGCGACTTCCAGCGCTGATGAGCCAACCGGCAAAAGACGGTTATTCATCTGAACCCCCTACGGTCAGTTGATAGTCGGAGCAATATGACGCCTGGGTTTTATCCAAGACGATATCGGCAGGAGGGCTTTTCAGTTCCACCCGCTGAACCCCTTCGGCGTGCAATGCCGCATAAATTGCCGACAGGCGGATATCGCGTCCCAGGCGGTGTTGGGCACTGATGTAGTTTTTTAGCTTGGCTTCGGCGGCACGCCGGATCGGTTCTGCTTCCGGACCGGGGTAGAGGTATAACGTGGCCTCGATACTGTAATTGACGATGGTGGCGGAGCGAACGCTGACGCGGTCTGCCACGGGGCGCACATCTTCGTCATTCAAGGCTTTATCGACGATGGCTATCAGCTCGGCGCTGGCGGTGCCATTCCCTTCGCGCGACAGTACTGAGATCAGCACGTTAGCCGGACTGGGGCTGGTAGCGGATACGTCGGCCACCCGGCCATCGGCTGAGCGGCCGTGGTACTCGTAGGAGCCGCTGGAGCCGGCGACGCTCAGTCCTTCAAACGCCTGCTGGATACGCACGCGGAAATCGCTATCGGACTCCATAATCGCAGGGGTCGGCGGGATGACCGTATCGTCAGGCTGCTGCACCACCAGGCGTTGAACCTGGAAGTTGGCACCAAGCTGATCGAGGTCACTGCCGCCGGCGTAGCCGAGCATCACCGACTGTGCGGCTTCGTTGACACGTTGACGCAGGATCAGCTCGCGATAGGCGTTTTCCTGCAGCAGTTTGACGATTGGCTCCGATTCCAGCGTCAGCGTGCGCGCAATCGCTTCACGCTGCTCTTCCGGGTAGAGGGAAATCAGCGTGGCCTTGCGCTCGGCCAGCAGCGATTCGTAGTCGAGAGAGTCCACCACCGTCGGGGCGGGTAATAAGCTCAGGTCAATGGTTGCCATGGTATCAGCTCACTGAAACAGAAAGAGAAAAGGTATCCGGCGTATCCGTGCGATTGCCGGTGATGTCGACCACCATTTTTCCGTCAATGGTGGTGCTAAAGGTGATGCCGCTCAGTTGAATGCGTGGTTCCCACTGCAGCAGTGCGCTGTAACAGGCGGCCATAATCTGCAGCCGCAGCACGTCATTTTGCGGTTGATCCAGCAGTTCGGACAGCAGAGAGCCGTAGCTGCGGCGCATGGCGCGTGAGCCAATCGGGGTGATCAGAATGTCGCTCACCGACTGGCGAATATGTTCGAGGTCGGTGACCGTGCGGCCCGAGCCTCGATTCATGCCGAGATATTTCGCGTTGTTCATGCTGGTTTGTCCGTTTGGCCTCCGCCGTTCTGCACACCGCCGTGGGTGTGGGTATGGACTACAATGCCGTTGGAGCTGATGCTGCCGCCGGAGTGGTTGAGATCGCCGGTCATCGAGCCGCCTTGACGGATGGCGATGGTTCCGGTGGTTAATAACTGGGTGCATTCCACCTCGGGAGCATCCAGCGTAATTTTGCTCGTTGCGCGGCAGGTGATGGCCGGCGCGGTGACGTTCACCTGTTCAGTGGCATCAATAGTGGCGCTTTTGATGCCGATAGCCTTCAGTGATCCCGCAGCCGGTTCGTACTCGATCACCGCGCCGTCGGGAAAGGTGATGTGCGCCGCTTGCGCGGAAGCCGAGGGGGCCGGGTTGGCATCGGAAAAAATGCCGGGCAGCACGAAAGCGGTATCGAGTTCGCCGCCCAGTGACAGCACCAGCACCTGTTCGCCAACGCTGGGCGCCCACCAGGTCCGGGCACCGCCGGCGCGGCCGGACAGCCAATTAAGCCAGTCAGTGAGGTTGCCACCGGTGGCGACGCGGCAGCGCCCGCGGTCGAGATCGACCTCGCTGACGGTGCCGATGCGTATCAGGTTGCGCACCAGGCGCTGAATATCGAAGTTGTCTGTGTTCATCTCTCAAGAATGCCGTTGGGTGAAGAGGGCGACAACGCCGCGGCGTTTAGCTGACGCCAGCACAACCGAAGCCGCTCCTCTGGTAAATTTATGGCTGCTGAAAGTGGCTGATCAGCTCACCGTGCAGATAAACCTGGGTGAATCGCATGACGTTCTCCGGCTCAGGCGGTTCCGCCAGCGGTGTGATGTGCAGCGCGCCGTCGCGTTGTTCAACCAGGATGCGTTCGGTCAGTTGTAGCTGTAGATCGAGCGGACCGGCGGAGGCGACGTCGTGCTGGAATGCAAAGCCGTTTTTACGTTTTTCGGGATTGGCGAGGAGGTCCGGTTGGTTGCTGCGCAGCCAGGCCAGCACGGTGACCATCACCAGATCGTTATTGGCTGTCGGTTCGTTCAACGACAGGTTGAGCTGGTATTGGTATTCGAACGACAGCGAAGCGCCCAGCGTAGAAACCACGCGGCCGTTATCGAGGCTGAGGCGTAGCCTGTCGGGGTACGCCTGCAGAGCAGGCAGAGCGTTGACCAGCGCTGTGCGCAACTGCTCGGGTTTTAACATGATATGTCTCCTGGCAGGCGGGGCCTGCTTGGGGGGATGAATAGAAGAAAGCAACGCCAGAAGCCGCCGTCATGAACGGCTTCCCTGCAGGCATAACGCTTGTTCGGCGTTGCGGCGGCGTTCCAGCCCTTTGCTTTTGACGCCGTTGACATAAACCCAGCGCGGCAATTGATCGCAGGCTGCCTGCCATTGCCGGCGTTTAATAAAGGTGGCCAGGGTGGAATTACAGGCGGCATTGACGCCGACGTTAAAGGCGAAGGCGCTGACTGCGTCATAAACCTGCTGCGGCATCTCTACATTGATGCAGCGAGCTATGCCGCGTTCGACGTTGCGGACATCGTCGAGCAGATTGGCGGCCGCCTGACGTTCGCTGATGACGGCACCCGGTTTCACGCCGGCGGTATGGCCGATGCCGCTGGTCCAGACGCCTGCGCTGCACTGATAAGGGGCGAGCTGACAGCCTTCAAAATCGGCGATCAGGCGCAATCCTTGTTCGGAGGTTTGCAGGGTATCGAATTGCGGCAGTAAGGCGGCGATCGCCAAAATAACGGCCACGCTGCAGCGTTTAGCGAGTGAGTTCATCGTAGACTCCGGGTTTCAGGCCGTTTTTTTTTAATGACTCCAACAGCTGATAGCTTTTGCGCCGGTAGTACCAATTCACCGCGAAGGTGCCGACACCGACCGCTGCGCCGACCAGAATGGCGATGTCCTGTGCAGAGTGTCGTCCGAGCCAGGCCAGACCGGCTGCCACTATGTAGGCGAAGGTTGATGTGAATTTTTCCATCGCTTAGTCCCAGAGTTTGATGGTTTCGCGTTGCGCCGCCGCCGGCAGGTCCGGTAGCTCGATCGGGTGACCGTGCGGCAGCAGCGGACCAACGTTGGCCAAGCCGATATTGGCGAGATAGACCTGCTCTACCAGACGTTGTGTACGGCCGTAATAGCGCCAGCAAATCGCGTCAATGGTGTCGCCCTGTTGTGCATAAATTTTCATCATTACCATCCTGCGATGTGAGTGGGTGAGAGGGGGCTGGCCCCCGAATGCTCATCAGTTTCCCGCGCGCGGTAAGAGCCGGCAATGCAATGGCGTTGTGGATGAGGTGGCACAACTAAAGCGAAAAATGTGCGCGACAGAAACGAAAACACCCGCCGGTTGCGGGTGTTGGAACAAAGGGGCGTTCAGGCGTATTCAGGCGATGGCCTAGCGGGGGTCCTGCCTGTCGGCCGGGTAAAATATTTCTTGATAATCGTTGTCTGGCAGTACTTGGCCGGCGAGATCCGAGATCAGTGACATGGCGATCAGTAACTCGGTGGAGCTGCATTGTGCAGCCTGTGAAACATCGGCGATGAACTGGATTCGGGACAGTGTTACTTGTTGTTTATCCATGACATTCACTGTTTTTACCCTCTATTATGTATACTGTTTATTTATACAGTATTAAGCAAAACGCTAAAGGCGTCAATGGCCAGACTTATCATTTGTGCAGTAAAAATATGCCCAGTCATTGATTAGCAGAAATTGTACGAGAGGGGCCTTGAAGGCAATGATCGCCTTCTGAGCAGGACTTGCCGTTGCTGAATGCGTGTCCATAACTGGCGTGCGAAACGAGTCCCCCATGGCGCCAGTGGGTTCAGCCGCCGCCGGTGGCGTTCGGTGAACTGCGCCCGCAAATATAGGGTGGCGCGGGGTGATCCCGTACCGGCGTGAGGAAGGAGAGCATGGCTTTTAGCGCCGAATAAAATGGCGTTGTTGGGCCTCTGCGATTTCCTGACAGGCCATACAGCGGCTTACGCCGGGAATGGCGATGCGCCGTGCCGTCGGGATCGCGGCTTCGCATTCGATGCAAAACAGTGCCGAGGTCTGTGTTATTGCCGGTCTGGCGTGCGCGATTTGCTTCTCGAGCATCAGCGCTTGGCGCTCCTGCGCCATATCAATGGTGTCAGCCAAGGTATGTTCTCCTGACAAGGGGCGAATTTGGGCCGAGAGGCATCCGGCGGATTGCACGCCTGGAATGACCAACGGTTATTTTTTCTGAGTTAGCTGGCACTCTTCTTCGCTGATATAGCGCGGCAGCGACTTGCCCAGCGCAATAAATTCATTGAGCGCAGCAACGATTTTCTGTCGCTGGGAATAGCTCATTTCGTGGAACAACGGCAGCAACGAGTGGCTTTCGGTCAAGCCGGCGTGAAAACACAACGTGTGGCGTAAATGCAGCGGCGCCGTGTTGTAGATCTCTTCAGCTTGGTTGGTCTGTCGGGCAAACAGCGTACGGCGGATTTCTGCAATGCGCCGCAGGCCGATAGCCCGTTGCTCTTCAGTGGCCAGCAGCATGACAACCTCCTTGGCATGCGAATTGACGTTTTACTTGCAAAAGCAAGGTCAAATTCTCACCGGGCACCTGCAATACAGAGTATCGAACCCGATACCTACAGACTTGCTATTGGTATGATGCGGTGTTTGCATTTTCGTCAATCATGTCGCATCATCTTAACTAATGTGACATGAAAATCGTTTTTTAAACGATCTGATGCTACTTTAGATCGCAAAATGCGACTTGTAAATGCAAATTTTGATTTTAATCGGTGATGATATGCGTGAAGAGACTGTGAGTGATAATGCCTCTGTGGGCGCAGTGATTGAAAGGATCCTTTCATCTTATGGCGTTAGTACGCAAAAGGAACTGAGCGAAATCCTCGGGATAGCCCCAAATAACATCAGCAGCTGGCAACAGCGCGGCAGCGTGCCCGGCTATGTGATCATCAGCTGTGCATTGGCCACCGGTGCAGATTTGGCTTGGTTAATGAACGGTGAACTTGCAAAAACAAAAAACACCTACAAACCAGTGCAGCCTGCGCAAGGTAAAGCGCTTTATGATCGGGTGCTTGCTTCGGGTGGGAAGAGCGTGCTCCGTCGTATTCTCGATGCCTATGGCTTCAGTCTGCAAAAAGAACTGGGGGATCTGCTGGGGATTTCTTCGGGCACGATGAGCACCTGGGTGCGCCGTAACTATTTCCCTGGGGATATCGTGGTGACCTGCGCTCTGGATACCGGCGTGTCTTTGTTGTGGCTGGCGACCGGCCAGGGAGAGATGTGGGCCGACAAAGGGGCTGAAGCCGCGCCTGCAGAAGGGCGAATCTTGCCTAAATATCGATTGATCGCCGGGCAGTTGAAAAACGCGGGCGAATGGGTGGCGGACAGTTCGTTGATCCCGGCCAGTGTAGCGCAACCGGCCTATATCGACGGCGGGCGGTTATCCTGGCTGGTGGATTTGTCGGTGACGCACATTGCCAATGGCCGTTGGCTGATCGACATCGACGGCAACCTGGACGTCTATGATATCGCACGTCTGCCGGGTAATCAGGTGCAGGTGAGTGGAGGTCATACGGATTTTCAATGTTCTCCCGATGCACTGAAAGCGTTGGGCATAGTCTGGCTGACGCTGAGCCCGCAAGCATAAAAAAAGCCCATCAATGATGGGCTTGGTAGGATAGGGCTTAGAAGGATTACAGACCGTAAACCAGTGAGACCGAGGTGGTGGTGTCGGTATTTTTCGGCGCAGACGCCGGTGGTTTACTGTTGTAAGTCACGGTGTAAGCCAGGCGCAGCGAGAACTTGTCGTTGATCGCAACGCTCAATGCGGTTTCGGAGTTCAGCGTGGTTTCTTCGTTAGCCAGTGCCGAAACGCCTTCAGAAAACTTGGTGGTGTCGGTCAGCTGGTACGAATAGTTGGCTGCGCCGTAGGCCAGCGCTTTCGTTGAACGGCCGCCGCCATGATATTCATCGTGGCGCACACCCGGACCAAATTCTACCCGTAAATCGCTGAGCGGCCCGTTGAGCAATTGACGACCGTAACCGCCGGTTGCAGTGGAGCGAGAATCGTAACCGTTAAAACGATCGCTCAGCCAGCTTGCCTGACCGAACAGATAGTTGCGATCGGACAGGTTATAACGGGTACGGCCGCCGGCCTGATACTTTTCCGATGAGCGCACGTTGGAAGACGTGGTGTTGTTGGCCGCTCCCCACAGGCTGTAGGCAGCATCGCTGTTAAACCAGGTCATGCTGGTATTGGCCAACAGGGTCGAACTTTGCGAGTTGCCTGACTGGGAGTTGTATCCGGCCTGGACATTACCTTCAAACGGTTTTTTGGCGGTGGCCGGGTCGTCCATCGCAGTGAAAAGCGTATTGTCGGCAAAGGCTGAAACGCTGGTGAAGGCAGTCAAACAGCTAATGAATAGTGGAATAGCGCGACGAGCGCGTAAAGAGAGCATTTTGGATCCAGTTGTTAAGAGTGATTATAGGTGATAACGGTCACATTATAACGATTCGGCATTGCGACAAAAATAGCCGTGATTAGCTTAAGTTTTAAATTTTCCATCCTCACTTATTCACTTTTCTTCTACTTAATTAACCCCTACCGTTGGCATATCATGCTAAGTGTCCTTAAGGTCTGATGGGTTTTTAGACGAGATTGTCGCCAGTGGGCAACAAAACCGGCTGTCATAGCCCCGTTGACGCTCTGTTCCTGCCCGTCATGCGCTGTAATGTTTTATGTACAGTAATGTTTACGGCTGTCGCCTGAGGCGGTCAAAACAATAGGCCGTAAATCAGAACTGGAAAAGTTGATTGATTTTATTTTTATTTATTTAAAATCAATGTAATGAATGTTTTTTGTCACTGACGATATCTTGGGTTTTTGATGGCGTTGTGTGGTGGTAATTTTTTATTTACGGATTTCGGATTGAAAACTTTACAGTTCGTGGTAGGGTAAGGCTCTGAAACGCTCAACGTTCTCATCACGCTTACGCATAACGGCAAAACGACAGGAATAGCATCATGCAAAAAGACGCGCTCAATAACGTACATATCAGTGCAGAACAAATTCTGATCACTCCGGAAGAACTGAAGAACCAGTTCCCGCTTAGCGCCAGCGATGAAAATGAAATCGCCACTGCGCGCAAAACCATCGCCGATATTCTGCAGGGGCGCGATCACCGTCTGCTGGTGGTGTGCGGGCCTTGTTCTATCCACGATCCGGATGCGGCACTGGATTACGCCCGTCATTTGAAAACCCTGTCGGCTGAATTGAGCGATCAGCTGTATATCGTTATGCGTGTCTATTTTGAGAAACCGCGGACTACGGTCGGCTGGAAAGGCCTGATTAACGATCCGTACATGGATGGTTCGTTTGACGTTGAGGCAGGTTTGCACATCGCGCGTCGCCTGCTGCTTGACCTGGTCGGGATGGGGTTGCCGTTGGCGACCGAGGCGTTGGATCCGAACAGCCCGCAATACCTGGGCGATTTGTTCAGTTGGTCAGCGATTGGTGCCCGTACTACAGAATCACAAACTCACCGTGAGATGGCTTCAGGGTTGTCAATGCCGGTAGGTTTCAAAAACGGTACCGATGGCAGCCTGGGTACGGCAATTAACGCCATGCGCGCAGCGGCAATGCCGCACCGGTTTGTCGGTATTAATCAGGCGGGTCAGGTGTGCCTGTTGCAAACTCAGGGTAATCCGGATGGCCATGTGATCCTGCGCGGCGGCAAAACGCCAAACTACAGCGCCGAGCACGTTGCGGCTTGCGAAAAACAGATGCAGGATGCGGGACTCCACCCATCCTTGATGATAGATTGCAGCCATGGCAACTCGAATAAAGACTATCGCCGTCAGCCGGCGGTTGCCGAGTCCGTGGTTGAGCAGATCAAAGCGGGTAACCGTTCGATTACCGGCATTATGCTGGAAAGTCACCTGCACGAAGGCAGCCAGTCTTCCGAGCAGCCACGTGCAGATATGCGCTACGGTGTTTCTGTTACTGACGCCTGCATTAACTGGGAGAGTACAGAGACGCTGCTGCGCCATATGCACCAGGAACTCGGCGCTGCGCTGACGGCACGCACTGGAGAGTAGTAAGTTATGGTGGCTGAACTGACCGCGTTGCGCGATCAAATCGACGAAGTGGATAAAGCGCTGCTGGAGCTGCTGGCGAAACGCCTGCAACTGGTGGCGGAAGTGGGCGAAGTTAAAAGCCACCACGGTTTACCGGTGTACGTTCCCGAGCGTGAGGCGGCGATGCTGGCCTCGCGCCGTAAAGAAGCGGAAAACCTTGGCGTGCCGCCGGATCTGATCGAAGATGTACTGCGCCGCGTGATGCGCGAGTCTTACGTCAGCGAGAATGACAAAGGCTTTAAAACCCTGTGTCCGCAGTTGCGCCCGATTGTGATTATCGGCGGTAACGGCCAAATGGGGCGGTTGTTCAACCGTCTGCTGACGCTGTCCGGCTACCAGGTCAAGGTGTTGGATCAGGAAGATTGGCCGCAGGCCGACGCATTGTTGGCGGATGCCGGCATGGTGATCGTCAGCGTGCCTATTCACGTGACCGAACAGGTGATTGGGCGGCTGCCGCCGTTGCCGGCGGATTGTATTCTTGTCGATCTGGCTTCGGTAAAAAATCGTCCGCTGAATGCCATGCTTGCGGCACATGGTGGCCCGGTGCTGGGGCTGCACCCGATGTTCGGGCCGGATGTAGGCAGCGTGGCCAAGCAGGTCGTGGTGTATTGCGATGGACGCCAACCGGAAGCCTATCAGTGGTTGCTGGAGCAGTTGCAGGTGTGGGGCGCTCGTTTACACCGCATCAGCGCAGTTGAGCACGATCAGAATATGGCGTTTATCCAGGCGCTACGCCATTTCGCGACTTTTGCCTATGGGCTGCATTTGGCGGAAGAGAATGTTCAATTGGAACAACTGCTGGCGCTGTCTTCGCCAATCTACCGGCTGGAACTGGCGATGGTCGGGCGACTGTTTGCTCAGGATCCGCAGTTGTATGCGGATATCATCATGTCGTCGGAAGAGAACATTGCGCTGATTAAACGCTACTACCAGCGTTTTGGCGAGGCGATAAAGCTACTGGAACACGGGGATAAACAGGCGTTTATCCAGAGCTTCCAGAAGGTGGAAGACTGGTTTGGCGATTACGCCCAACGCTTCCTGGTGGAAAGCCGTTCGCTGCTGCGACAGGCGAACGACAGTCGGCAATAAGTGATCAGGGTTCGGCTAGCCGAACCCTTTTTTATTTCATTCAGGACGGATTGACCGGTACCACGCTGTCGCTGGGATAGCAGCCGAGTACTTTCAGCGAACGGGTAATCGGCGTCAGATCTTTCAAGGCTTTTTGCATCGCTTCAGAACGCAGGTTCGCCTGCACATCGATATAAAACATCTCTTCCCATGGATTGCCGTTAATTGGACGGGACTCCAGTTTGGTCATGATGATGCCGTTGTCACGTAACACCAGCAGCGCTTCAACCAGCGCGCCTGACTGCTGGCCGGTGGCCATAATCAGCGTGGTTTTGGCCGGTACTTGTTCCGACACCTCGATAGCCTTGCGCGCCAACACGATGAAGCGGGTAATGTTCTGCTGCTGGTTCGCCAGGTTGTGTTCCAGTACCTGCAGACCATACAGTGCGCCGCCAGCCTCGCTGCCCAATGCCGCAGCTTTCGGTGAGTTTAGCTTGGCGACTTTTTCCATTGCTGCCGCGGTGCTTTCGCAGTACTCGATTTTCCAGTGCGGGTAGCGGTTAATAAACTGGCTGCACTGTTGGAACGGCTGCGGGTGGCTGTACACGGTTTCGATCTGATTCAGGTCGGTGTCGCCGGCTACCAGGACACAGTGATCGATAGGATTGGTCAGTTCGCCGACGATCGACAAGCTGGTGTGTTGCAGCAGATCGTAGACGTCGTTGATCGAGCCGGAACTGGTATTTTCAATCGGCAGGATGGCGTAATCCGCCTGACCGGTTTCGACCTGGGTGAAAATGTCCTGGAATTTATGGCAACCACACTCAATCAGTTGGTCGAAGTGGCGGGCGGCGTATTGGCGCGCGGCCAGGTGCGAATAAGATCCTTTCGGCCCGAGGAAGGCAATGCGAGCCGAATGTTGGCTGATTTGATTAAGCTGATGCTGCAACAGCGCTTGCTGGGTCAATACCGAGTCTTCGATAATCAGCTGGAACAGGCGGGTAACGTAAAAACCGTCGAGATCGTAGGGTTTGGCGGCGGCGATTAACGCATCCAGCAGATCTCGCTCGCGTTCTTTATCGCGGATGGGACGATGGGAATGCAACTTGGTTTTTCCGACCTCCACCGCCAGCTCACGGCGCTCTGCCAGCAGGGCCAGCAGTTTGAGATCCAGTGCGCTGATGCGTTCGCGCAGCACGAGTAATGGGTTGTCAGTCATAATCAGCTTCTGCCTTGTATTTTTATACGTCGTAAATAGCCATAAAAAAAGCCCCCTGTTTCAGGAGGCTTTGCTGTTCGTCTTCGCATTCTTTATCACACGACGAAACGCCTCCCAATCAGGGGAAGGTAAAAAAGAATGCGAAGAAAAACGGTTTGCGGGCCATGCGTTATCCAAAATAGGCGTGAGACAGGTTTTAAAGTAACCGCAGGCTTTTATCTCTGTCAATAAAAACCCCAGACAAAAAACGCGCCCTCAGGCGCGTTTGAAGTGAAATAGCCGCTAAACGGTTATTCCTGTTCCGGCTCAACTTCCGGAACGATGTCTTTCACACTGGCGGCGGCGCGGCGCGCTTCGCCTTTGTGCTGCACCTTATTCAACTGACGCTCTAGCTTGGCGATCAGATCGTTAACGGCGGTATACATGTCTTCATGTTTTGCGCTGGCTACCAGCGGGCCGTTAGGGGTGGTAATGGTGGCGTCTGCTACAAACCCTTTAGGTTCTTTGGATAAAACAATATGTGGGTTAATCAGCTGGGCCTGCCATTTTTCCAGTTTGGTGAGACGGTCTTCGACGTGACTGCGGATTGCGGGAGTGATATCCATTTGTTTGCTGGTAATGTTCAATGTCATATAACTTACCTCTTCTGTCTTTCCGTCTTGGATGACCCCAGCATACCGCGCTTTTTGCTTAAATGCGTGATGAAAATCACGTTTTTTTGTCACTTTTTGCAAAGTTAGTTCAATCTGTGATTCAGCATTTGAATCGGTCATCTAACGCTTGAGTCTTGCGGGCAGAACGCGCATTATTGAACGGATAAGTGGTTGTGCAATCTTGCTAATACCGTGTTTTTGCTTGTGTATTTTTCAAATCATGACCAAATCCGCAGCAAATAAAAACGGCAGCCGAAGCTGCCGTTTTGCTTTTCTGCCATCACTAACCCGCTTATGACGGATTGGCGGCAATCACTTTGGCCACTTTGTCGGCCTGGCCGCTCAATTGCAGCTGTTTGTAAGCGTTTTCCATCAGAGGTAAGGCGTCGCGCGTGGCCTGGGTATCCGGATATTCACGCAACATCTGATCGGCACGATTAACGACCGCGACGTAAGCACCGCGTTTAGTGTAGTATTCCACCACCGAAAGCTCATATTTGGCCAGGCGGTCTTTCAGATACACCAGACGCTTGTTGGCATCGGTTACATACTGGCTGGTCGGGTATTGCTGAATCAGCTGGCTGAAATCGCGAAAAGCAGCGCGAGCATGCTGTGGATCGCGGTCTGAACGATCGACCCCGAAGAAGCCTTGCAACGCACTGTCATCCAGCGCCATATCGGTCAGACCACGCATGTACATCACGTAGTCGATGTTCGGGTGCGTTGGGTTCAAACGCATGAAACGATCGATAGACGCCTGAGCCAGCGGTAAATCGGCAGATTTATAATAGGCATAAATCAGGTCCAACTGAACCTGCTGGGAGTACGGCCCGAAAGGATAGCGGTTATCTAACGCTTCGAGTTGCGTAATCGCGCCCTTAAAGTTACCGTCCTGCAGTTTTTGCTGGGCAGTAGCATAGATTTCCGAAGGTGGGTTGTCGGGAACCGCATCCTTGGATGTGGAGCAACCTGCCAGCGCCAGGCTCAACGTGGCTGCCGCCACCAGATATTTCATACGCGTCATGACGTTTTGATTATCCTCAGGGTGTTATTCCGGGAGACTGTCCGTTAAGCTCCCGACAAAGACCAGGTACAATAGCACATTATATTAAACGGCATCGCCGTGAAAACCCAACGTTAACGAAGAAGCTGCATATGGCACAACAAGTACAACTCACCGCAACGGTGGCCGAATCTCAACTCGGACAACGTTTAGATCAGGCTTTGGCCGAATTGTTCCCTGATTATTCACGATCTCGCATAAAAGAATGGATCCTGGACGATCGGGTACAGGTTAATGGCAAAACGACGAACAAACCGAAAGAGAAAGTTCTGGGGGGAGAGACGGTCGCCATCGATGCCCAGATTGAAGAAGAGGCCCGTTGGGAACCGCAGGATATCGCACTGAATATCGTCTACGAAGACAGTGATATTTTAGTGATCAACAAGCCTCGCGATCTGGTTGTGCACCCTGGCGCCGGTAACCCGGACGGCACTGTGCTCAATGCGTTGCTGCATTACTACCCGGAAATTGCTGACGTGCCGCGTGCCGGCATCGTGCACCGTCTGGACAAAGACACTACAGGCTTGATGGTGGTGGCGAAAACCGTTCCTGCGCAAACCCGCCTGGTCGAGGCATTGCAGGCACGTGAAATCACCCGTGAATACGAAGCGGTCGCTATTGGTACCATGACCGCCGGCGGTACCGTTGAAGAGCCGATCTCACGCCACTCCACCAAGCGCACACATATGGCGGTGCACCCGATGGGCAAACCGGCGGTGACGCATTACCGCATTATGGAGCACTTCCGTGCGCATACCCGTTTGCGTCTGCGTCTGGAAACCGGTCGTACCCACCAGATCCGCGTGCATATGTCGCACATCAATCATCCGCTGGTAGGCGATCAGCTGTACGGTGGCCGCCCACGTCCGCCGAAAGGCGCTTCGGAGGCATTTATTGCTACGCTGCGCGGTTTCGATCGCCAGGCGCTGCACGCCACCATGCTGCGTTTGTATCACCCAATCAGCGGCATCCAGATGGAGTGGCATGCGCCGTTGCCGCAGGATATGGTCGATCTGATTAACGCGCTGAAGGTCGATACCGAAGAATTCAAAGATCAGATGAATTGGTAATGGATTCGCTTATCCTGCCTGACTGGCCGTTGCCTGCAGGGGTAAAAGCCTGCAGCACCACACGTGGTGGCGGTATTAGCCTGCCGCCATATGATTCGCTCAACCTCGGCACCCATGTCGGGGATGTGGCGTCTGCGGTGGAGAGTAACCGTGAACGGCTGATGGGGGGCGCGAGCCTGCCGCAAATGCCGCTTTGGCTGGAGCAGGTTCACGGTACCCGCGTAGTGCGGCTGGATGGGCAAACCCCAACCGATCTGTGCGCGGATGCGGTTTACAGCAATGTGCCGGGGCAGGTGTGCGCAGTGATGACGGCGGATTGCCTGCCGGTGTTGTTCTGCTCACATGCCGGTGATGAAATCGCCGCTGCCCACGCCGGTTGGCGCGGGCTTTGCAATGGCGTGCTGGAACAGACTCTGGCGGCATTTACCGCTGAGCCGGGCCATATCAGCGCCTGGCTTGGTCCGGCAATCGGTCCACAGCAGTTTGAAGTGGGGCCAGAGGTCCGCGCCGCATTTATTGCGGTGGATAGCGTCTCAGCTGCCGCTTTCACTCCGCACGGCGATAAGTTTCTGGCAGATATCTATCTGCTGGCTCGTCAGCGCCTGCAGCGCGCCGGTGTAAAACTCATCTACGGCGGTGATCGCTGTACGGTTAGCGAAATCAGTCATTTTTTCTCCTATCGACGCGATGGAATAACCGGACGTATGGCAAGTTTAATCTGGCTGATATAACCTATTGAATTAGGACGGTCCGCTGACGCATAACGTTGTACTGATAATATAGTGTCGAAATAACCTTGAAAATTTGAGGGATGACCTCATTTAATCTCCAGTAGCAATTTTGACCTACATTGGAGGTGTTATGCGTCTGGATCGTCTTACCAATAAATTCCAGCTTGCCCTCGCCGATGCCCAATCCTTAGCCCTTGGGCACGACAACCAGTTTATGGAACCGTTACATCTGATGAGCGCTCTGCTCACTCAGGAAGGGGGCACGGTTCGTCCATTATTAACTTCAGCCGGTATCGATAGCGGGCGCGTGCGCACCGAAATCGAACAGGCATTGTCTCGTCTGCCTCAGGTTGAAGGCACCGGTGGCGACGTTCAACCGTCCCATGAGCTGGTGCGCGTTCTGAACCTGTGCGACAAGCTGGCGCAAAAGCGGGCGGACAAATTCATTTCTTCCGAACTGTTCGTCCTGGCGGTGCTTGAAGATCGCGGAACCTTGACCGATCTGCTGAAAGCCGCCGGAGCAACAGCCGATAAAATCAGTAAGGCCATTGAGCAAATGCGGGGTGGTGACAGCGTGGAAGATCAGGGTGCTGAAGATCAGCGTCAGGCGTTGAAGAAATACACTATCGATCTGACCGAGCGCGCCGAACAGGGCAAGCTTGACCCGGTTATCGGCCGTGACGAAGAGATCCGTCGTACCATTCAGGTGTTGCAACGTCGTACCAAGAATAACCCGGTGCTGATCGGTGAGCCTGGCGTGGGTAAAACTGCGATTGTCGAAGGTCTGGCGCAGCGCATCATTAATGGTGAAGTGCCGGAAGGCCTGAAGCACAAACGCGTGTTGTCCCTCGACATGGGGGCGTTGATCGCCGGGGCTAAATACCGCGGTGAATTTGAAGAGCGACTGAAAGGCGTACTGAGCGATCTGTCAAAACAGGAAGGCAGCGTCATTCTGTTTATCGATGAATTGCACACTATGGTCGGCGCGGGCAAGGCCGATGGCGCAATGGATGCCGGCAACATGCTTAAACCTGCGCTGGCGCGCGGGGAACTTCACTGCGTTGGCGCGACCACGTTGAACGAATACCGTCAGTATATAGAGAAGGATGCGGCGCTCGAACGTCGTTTCCAGAAAGTCTATGTGGCTGAGCCGAGCGTCGAAGATACCATTGCTATCCTGCGTGGCTTGAAGGAGCGTTATGAGCTGCACCACCATGTGCAGATCACCGACCCGGCGATAGTTGCTGCGGCCACGCTGTCACACCGCTATATCTCCGATCGTCAGTTGCCGGATAAGGCTATCGATCTGATCGATGAGGCTGCGTCAAGTATCCGTATGCAGATGGACTCCAAACCGGAATCGCTCGACAGGTTGGAACGCCGCATTATTCAGCTCAAACTGGAACAGCAGGCGCTGAACAAAGAGTCGGACGACGCCAGTAAGAAACGCCTGGAAATGCTCAGCAGTGAGCTGGAGCAGAAAGAGCGCGAATATTCAGAATTGGAAGAAGAGTGGAAAGCCGAGAAAGCTTCGCTCTCCGGCACCCAGAATATAAAGGCGGAACTGGAGCAGGCCAAGATCACTCTGGAGCAGGCGCGTCGCGTCGGCGATCTGGGGCGCATGTCGGAACTGCAATACGGCAAGATCCCTGAGCTGGAAAAACAGCTCGCCGCCGCTACACAGGCCGAAGGCAAGACCATGAAGCTACTGCGCAACCGGGTGACCGACGCGGAAATCGCTGAAGTGCTGGCGCGCGCCACCGGTATTCCGGTAGCCAGAATGTTGGAGGGCGAGCGTGACAAACTGCTGCGTCTGGAGCAGGAGCTGCATTCCCGGGTAATTGGCCAGGATGAGGCGGTCACTGCGGTATCCAATGCAATCCGCCGCAGCCGTGCGGGATTGTCCGACCCTAACCGGCCGATAGGCTCGTTCCTGTTCCTTGGCCCTACCGGGGTGGGTAAAACCGAGTTGTGCAAAGCGCTGGCGTCGTTCCTGTTCGACAGTGACGATGCGATGGTGCGTATCGATATGTCCGAGTTTATGGAGAAACATTCGGTATCGCGGTTGGTGGGCGCACCTCCGGGCTACGTTGGTTATGAAGAGGGCGGTTATCTGACCGAGGCCGTGCGCCGTCGACCATATTCGGTGATCCTGCTGGATGAAGTGGAGAAAGCGCACCCGGATGTGTTCAACATCCTGCTGCAGGTATTGGATGACGGGCGTCTGACCGATGGTCAGGGCCGTACCGTTGATTTCCGCAATACCGTGGTGATCATGACCTCTAACCTTGGGTCTGACCTGATACAGGAACACTTTGGTCAGATGAACTATGCGCAGATGAAAGAATCGGTTATGGAAATGGTTACTCATCATTTCCGTCCGGAATTCATCAACCGTATAGATGAGGTGGTAGTGTTCCATCCGCTCGGCCAGAAGCATATTGCCGAGATTGCCAAGATTCAGCTGGCGCGTCTGTACAAACGTCTTGAGGAGCGTGGTTACGAAGTCACCATGACCGAACCGGCATTGGCACTGTTGGGCCAAACCGGCTACGACCCTGTTTATGGCGCGCGTCCGTTGAAACGCGCTATCCAGCAGGAAATCGAGAACCCGTTGGCGCAGCAAATTCTTTCCGGCAAGCTGATCCCAGGCAAGCTGGTGACGCTGGATGTGGAAAACGAGCATATCGTGGCCAGGCAATAACGGCTATTTAGCGTAATAACAGAATGGGGAGCGGGATACCGCTCCCTTTTTGTTATCTACTTTTTGCCGGGCTTGTGAGATTTGCATCCTCCATAACCCTAAAACCCCACTTTTTAGGCTAATAAATATCCTAAAAAGCCATTATTGGTTAATGTTTGAGCTCTTGAAAAGTTTTTTGCATTTAGGGGTTGCGGCCTTCTGAGAACTCCCTATAATGCGCCTCCACTGACCGGGAACAACGACTCCTCTAACGAGAACCAGTCGCCAGGTCGGTAAGAGAAAAGCGAAA